>JAESFZ010000026.1_pt1 | contig 561448 bp, 527 predicted proteins | sample 9269561 | NCBI WGS metagenome assembly JAESFZ01 (sample SAMN14515552, study PRJNA621657) | algae metagenome | isolation source: Tildeniella nuda ZEHNDER 1965/U140 and co-occurring heterotrophs from wet... | place: Switzerland: Stansstaad, Zurih | collected 1965-01-01 | reverse complement strand
AAGTGCCAACACAGAATCACCCAAGCAGCCCCCGCTGCCACCCCCATCTCGCCACCGAGTCAATCCGCCGCACCACAAACGACCAAGATGTGTGCATGCCGTAGCCCAAAGCGGGGGAGAGGTGGCGCGCCCGAAGGGCGAGACGGAGAGGGGGACTTTGCCGCAACCGCGGATCGGCCTATCGGGAGCAACCGACGTAAGCAGTCAGTCCCTGTTGATTTTTCTCGCGATCGCGGCGAGGAGTGAGCGCCACGACCGGAGACGACGATGACCATCCGCTTCCACAAGCACGACCTGCCCGACCTCGCCAACTATAATGTCGAGGCGGTGGCGATCGACACGGAAACGCTCGGTCTCAACCCGCATCGCGACCGGCTGTGCGTGGTGCAGATCTCGCCCGGCGACGGAACCGCCGACGTCATCCAGATCGCCCCCGGCCAGAAGAAGGCGCCGAACCTTGTCGCGCTCCTGCGCGACAAGCGCGTCACAAAGCTCTTCCACTATGCCCGCTTCGACCTTGCCGTGCTCAGCCACGCCTTCGGCGCCATGCCGGAGCCGGTGTTCTGCACCAAGATCGCCTCGCGGCTGACCCGCACCTACACCGACCGCCACGGGCTGAAGGACATCTGCTACGAGCTGCTCGGGGTCAACCTGTCCAAGGCGCAGCAGTCGTCCGACTGGGCCGCCGAGACGCTGTCGCCGGAGCAGCTCGAATACGCCGCCTCCGACGTTCTCCACCTGCACCGGCTGCGCGAGATCCTGGTCACCCGGCTGATGCGCGAGAACCGCACCAAGGTCGCCGACGCCTGCTTCCGCTTCCTGCCCACGCGCGCCCGCCTCGACCTGATGGGCTGGGGCGAGGAGGATATTTTCGCGCATAGCTGAGCCTCCCTCCCCTCGAGGGGAGGGTGCCGAGCGAAGCGAGGCGGGTGGGGTGCGAGCGGCAGCGCGATGCCTTTTCTACCACGAAGAAGATGGCGTAGAGCACTGCCGCTCGCACCCCACCCGGCCGCTTCGCGGCCACCCTCCCCTCAAGGAGGAGGGAAAGCCTTCACAACCCTCCATATGCCGCCAGATACCAGGCTGAGCCGTCATGCACGGCTTCGGCCCACGTATTCGTCGCCAGGTTCTTCAGTCCGCCGAAGGACAGGCTGAACGCGCCGCCGCCGGTACGCGCCAGGCGGAAGCGGGCGCCGGCATAGGCGTTGGTCGCCGACAGCGTCACCGCACGATCGGCGGTGAGCGTGCCGGTATGGCGCTGCTCCTCGGCATTGGCCAGCACGGCAAGCGTGAAATCGGCATCGCTCGCCACCGCCTGCTGGCCGCCGCGCGACACGCGCCGCCAGGCCGCGCCGTCGGAATTGAGCTGCCCGCCGCCGCCCCCCAGGTCCGAGCAATGGATCATCTGCCCGGCGGGCGAAGCCGAGGGCAGGCTTGCGATCGTATAGGAGCGCAGCCGGAAATGGCGGTTTGCGTCGATCACCGGCACCGAGAACAGCGAGAGGCCCGACGCATGGTCGAGCGCCCCGGCCTCGGCGACCGACGTGCTGCCGTTGGGCGTCAGCTCGATCGTCCAGCGCGTGCCGCGCGCCGCGGCGCTGTGGTTCTCCGAGGCGCGGAAGGCGAGGCGGCCTGAGGTCACCGTGCCGATGGCGGTCCCGTCCCACGGGCGGACGATGAATTCCGCCATCAGCCCGGTATTGGTCATGAAGGCCGGCGATGCCAGGTTGCCGCGCGCCACATCCGCGGCAAAGGTCGCGTGGGTGGCATTGGTGTCGCGGTAGCTGATCAGCCTGAGCAGAGTCGCCGCAGCGTCCCGCGTGATGGTCAGCGACGCCCCGGACATCGACAGCGAGGCGTTCAGATTGAGCTGGTCGCCGATGGCAAGCTGGCCGGTCGCCTTGTCGACCGTCAGCGCCGTTGTCCAGGCCGTGCCGTCGGGCGAGACTTTCAGCGACAGATTGTCGTCGCCGATCAGCCCGAACTCGGCCCGGCCGGAGAAGCCAGTCTGCATCAGCAGCGACAGGACGTCGGCCGCGGTCTCCTTGTTCAGCGTGTAGCGAAGATCGCCGTCGCCACCCTCCGCGGCCGTTCTGGCCGTCCACAGAACCTTGTTGAGTTTTGCCGAAAAGGGATTGGCCGCGTCCGCCGTGGTGCCGATGCCGAGCAGGGAAAGCGACTGCAGGACATCGATCGCCGCCGGATAATCCACCCATGCCGAACCGCTCCAATGGACGAGCTTCGCTTCGTCGACGACGAAAACGAGCCAGCCGGGGTGCGGGGCGTAGAAGGCCCAGACGCCGTCGAGGCGATGCGCGATGCTGCCGGCCCGGCCGGTCCAGTCGCCCGACGCGCCGCTTGCCACGATGTAGCGGTCGCCGTTGGCGGGCGACGCCGGCGGCGCCGCGAGGTCGCGGTCGAGCACGCCCGGCTGCACCAGCGCGTCGAGCATGGCGATCGCCTCGTTGTGGGTGACGTGCTTCTGCGCCTGCGACGGCAGGATGTAGGGGAGAGCGAGATTGTCGGAAGTGTCCATGTCGGCGCCTCGTTGAACTCGGCACAAGCATGGGACGGGTTGCGGAGGAGGGGCAGCGCGGCGATGCGCCGGGCTCTTTCGGCATGGCGGCACGGCGCGGCGCCAGCCGGTCATACCGGCCAAGCGATTGAAATCAAAATCAATCCTGCCGAAGCAGTAATCGCCTGGACGTGTGCCCTCGCGGATTTTTTGTTCGCAAGGTCGATTTTTTGTCCCCTCTTTCGGGAACAAGCGGGCCTGTCCCGGGCGCTCTTATCCGGCGGCGAGCCTCACCTCCGCCACTCCGCCTCCGGGCGCAGCCGCGCTCAGCGCGGCGCGCGCTTGGCGAGGATGCGCTGCAGGGTGCGGCGGTGCATGTTGAGGCGCCGCGCCGTTTCCGAGACGTTGCGGTCGCACATCTCGTAGACGCGCTGGATGTGCTCCCAGCGCACGCGGTCGGCCGACATCGGGTTTTCCGGCGGGGCGGCGCGCTCGCCGCCGCTGCGCGTCAGCGCCGCGTAGATGTCGTCGGCGTCGGCCGGCTTGGACAGGTAGTCGATGGCGCCGAGCTTCACCGCCGTCACGGCGGTGGCGATGTTGCCGTAGCCGGTGAGGATGACGGCGCGCGCGTCGGCGCGGCTCTCGCGGATCGCCGCAACCACGTCTAGCCCGTTGCCGTCGCCGAGCCGCATGTCGACGACCGCATAGGCGGGCGCGCCGGCCTTCGCCTTGGCGACCGCCTCCTCGACGCTTTCGGCCGTGTCGACCGAGAAGCCGCGCGCCTCCATGGCGCGCGCCAGCCGGGTCAGGAACGGCTTGTCGTCGTCGACCAGCAGCAGCGATGCGTCCTGCCCGATGCCGGTATCGGTGATCGTCTCTTCGGCCATCATCGGCGCCTTACCCTTTCATCTGTCTTGTTCTTGCCACGATATAGCCATTCGGGGCCCGGAATGCCACATCAGGCGGTATCGTGCATGATGTCGGGGGCGGGACGCCGGCTGACGAACTGGTCGCGCCGCCACGAGACCTGCGCCACCGCGCCCATGCCGCGCTCGTTGGCGTTGAAGAAGGAGAGGCCGGCGCCGGAGCGCTCCAGCAGCGTCTTCGCGATGAACAGGCCGAGGCCGAGCCCGCCGCCGGGCTCCGGCCCCTGCCGCGTCGACATGTAGGGCTCGCCGATGCGGTCGAGGATCTCCGGGCGGAAGCCGGGGCCGTCGTCGACGACGTCGATCGTCACCGCCTCGTCGTTCCAGCGCCAGCGCACCGTGACGGTGCTCGCCGCGAAGTCGACGGCGTTCTCGACCAGATTGCCGAGTCCGTAGATGACGCCGGGATTGCGGTGGCCGACCGGCTCCTGGCCGATGCGCTCGCCCGGCTCCAGCCGGATGGCGATGCCGAAGTCGCGATGCGGGGCGATCACCTCCTCGATGAGCGAGGTCAGCGGCAGGCGGGCCATGTGGCCCTCGCTCTCCGACGACAGGCTGGTCAGCCGCTTGAGGATCTCGCGGCAGCGCTCGCTCTGCGAGCGCAGCAGCGTGACGTCCTCGCGGAACTTGGGATCGTTGCCGAGCGCCCGCTCCATCTCCTTGGCGACCACGGTGATGGTGGCGAGCGGCGTGCCGAGCTCGTGCGCGGCGGCAGCCGCCAGCCCGTCCAGCGCCGACAGATGCTGCTCGCGCTGCAGTACCAGCTCGGTCGCGGCGAGCGCATTGGCGAGCAGCCGCGCCTCCTCGGCGACCCGCCAGGCATAGACGGCGGTGAAGGTGATCGAGGAGAACAGCGCCACCCACATGCCGGCGACATAGACGAAGGGCATCGCCAGCCGCTCGCCCTCCACCCAGGGCAACGGCATGTGGCGGAACACCAGCACCGTCGCCATCGCCATCACCAGGGCGCCGAGCGCCGCGGTCATCTTCAGCGGCAGGGTGGTGGCCGAGATGACCACGGGCACGGTGAGCAGCAGCGAGAACGGATTGGTGAGCCCGCCGGTGACATAGAGCAGGCCGGCGAGCTGCAGGGAATCGAACAGCAGCGTGGCCAGGGCCGAATTGGGGGGCAGCCGATGCGTCGACGGAAAGCGGAAGGTGAGGAACAGGTTGAGCCAGGCCGAGCAGGCGATCAGCGCGAAGCACAGGCTGACCGGCAGAGGGAACTGCAGCCAGTAGGCGACCACGATGACCGCGACGCTCTGGCCGGCGATCGCCAGCCAGCGCAGCCGGATCAGCGTGTTCAGCCTGAGCCGGTGCGTCTGCTCGAAGTCGGGGGTGGTGAAGGGTTTGATCATGCCGGTTTATCGCGCCGGAAGGGCGCTTGCGCCAAGCGCTATTTGACGCGGGGCTTTGCCCGGGCGGTAGCCATGGCGCGGGCTGGATCCTCCGGCCAGACATGCTTGGGATAGCGGCCGCGCATGTCGGCGCGCACGTCGGCCCAGGAACCGCGCCAGAAGGCGGGCAGGTCGCGCGTCGTCTGGATGGGTCGGTGCGCCGGCGACAAGAGCTCCAGCGTCAGCGGCATGCGGCCGTCGCCGATCGTCGGATGCGCGGTCAGGCCGAACAGTTCCTGCACGCGGATCGACAGCACCGGTATCTCGCCGTCGTAGCGGATCGGCACCCGGCTGCCCGAAGGAGCATCGAAATGCGTCGGCGCGGCCTTGTCGAGCCGCCGCTGCAGCTCGTGCGGAACGAGCGCTATCAGCGCTGCGGAAACGGCGCCGGGATCGATGCGGGAGAAGGCGGCCTCGCCGGTCAGGAACGGCAGCAGCCAGTCTTCCAGCGAAGCGAGCAGGGCGCCGACCGATACGTCCGGCCAGGGCGCGCCGACCGCCCGGTGCAGCCAGGAAAGGCGAGCGCGCAGCATCTCGGCGTCCTTGCCCCACGGCAGCAGCGCCAGCCCGTGCGCGCGCAGCGCATCGAGGATAGCCCGGTCGGCGTCGGCGCCTTTCGGCGGCGGCAGCATCCGCTCGGACAGCACCACGGCGCCGAGACGCACCGCCTCGCGGCTGCGCACCGCGCCGCGCTCGCGGTCGAACTCGGTGACGCGCCGCCGCTCCAGCCGGTCGCCGAGCACGGCGCGGATGGCCTCCTCGCCGACCGCAGCCGCCGCGGTGATGCGCGCGTTCTGCGCCTTGCCCTGCACGTCGGCCACCACCAGGAACGTCTCGCCGGCCAGCGGGTCCGCCGCGTCGAGCATCGCCCCGCCGCCGTTCGACAGCACGAAGCGGCCGCGCTCGCCGCGCGCCCTGGCGACCCTGTCCGGCCAGGCATGGAGGAGAAACGCGCCGGCACTTTCCTCCCCTTTCGAGGGGGAGGTGCCGCCAAAGGCGGCGGATGGGGTCGGGTGAGGCAGCGCGCCAGCTCCACCCTCCCCCTCGAGGGGAGGATCGGCGCGAAGCGCCGGGGTGGGGGTCGACCGCTCCAGCACTTCTCGGCTGGTTCCCCCACCTCTCGCGCTCATCGCTTCGCTCCGACCGCTCGCCCACCCTCCTCTCAAGGGGGAGGGTAAGGAGCGAGCCAGCCTGTCCGCCAGCTGCCGTGCCGCCGCTGCCCGCGGCGACTTCTCCGTCCGGAACCGCGCCAGCCGGCGCTCCAGGTCGGCGCTGTCGCCGCCCAGCCCGCGCTCGGTCAGCAGCACCGCGATCTCGGCCGCCTCACGGGCCGCCCCGTGCCGCGCCGCCTCCGCCACCATATGCGCCAGCCGCACCGGCAGCGCGAGCTTTCGCATCGCCGCGCCCGCCTCGGTGAGCCGGCCGTCGGCGTCGAGCGCATGCAGCGCTTCGAGCAGCGCCCGCGCCTCGGCCAGGGCCGGCGCGGGCGGCGGATCGAGAAAGGCGAGCGCGCGCGGATCGGCGACGCCGAAGGCGGCGCAGTCGAGCAGCAGCGACGACAGGTCGGCCTCAAGGATTTCCGGCGTATTGTAGGGCGCGAGCGCCGCCGTCTGCTCGGCCCGCCACAAGCGGATGGCGACACCCGGCTGCGTGCGCCCGGCGCGCCCCGCCCGCTGGTCGGCCGACGCCTTGCTGACGCGCACCGTCTCCAGCCGCGTCAGCCCGGAGGCCGGCTCGTAGCGCGGCACGCGCGACAGACCGGAATCGACGACCACCCGCACCCCGTCGATTGTGATCGAGGTCTCGGCGATCGAAGTCGCCAGCACCACCTTGCGCCGCCCCGCCGGCGCCGGCCTTATCGCCGCGTCCTGGGCGCGGGTGTCGAGTTGGCCGTAGAGCGGCACGATGTCGACATTCTCCGCGATACGTCCCTCCAGCCGCTCCGCCGTGCGAAGGATCTCGCGTTGGCCGGGCAGGAAGGCGAGCACGCTGCCCTCCTCGGTCGCCAGCGCCTCGCGCACCGCCGCGGCGACGCCATCCTCGACCGCCGTGCCGGGCGCCCGCTCGGCGTGGCGGATGTCGACGGGAAAGCTGCGGCCGGCGCTTTCGATCACCGGCGCATCGCCGAGCAGCTTTGCCACACGCGCCCCGTCCACCGTGGCCGACATCACCAGCAGCCTGATGTCGGGCCGCAGCGCGCCCTGCACGTCGAGCGCCAGGGCCAGCCCGAAATCGACGTCGAGCGAGCGCTCGTGGAACTCGTCGAACAGGATGGCGGCGATGCCCGGCAGTTCCGGATCGTCGAGGATCATGCGTGCGAGAATGCCCTCGGTGACGACGAGGATGCGCGTCCTGGCGGAGACCTTGCGTTCCATGCGCATGGCGTAGCCGACGGTGCCGCCCGGCTCATCGCCGAGGATTTGCGCCATGCGCCGCGCCGCCGCCCGGGCCGCCAGCCGGCGCGGCTCGAGCAGCAGGATGGTGCCGTCGCCGCGCCAGGGTGCCGACAGCAGCGCCGGCGGCACCAGCGTGGTCTTGCCGGCGCCGGGCGGCGCCACCAGCACGGCGCCGTTGCCCGTCTCCAGCGCGGCGAGCAGCGTCGGCAGCGCCTCGGTGACGGGCAGGACGGGGAGGTCGGCGATGTTCATGCGGATGCCAATCGGAAACTCACCGCGCATCGCACGCTCGGACCTGCCCAACTACGGCCCGTTCCATCCACTCCCGGCCCGCCCTCTCACACCTTCACCGCCTGCCGCACCCTTTCCTTGTCGCCGAACACGCGCAGGTAGCGGTCGATCTCGCGCGGGTCGCCGGTCGCCTTGGCGGGATTGTCGGAGAGCTTCACCGCCGGCCGGCCGTCGGCGCTGGTCACCTTGCACACCAGCGAGATGGCGTTGAGCCCGTCGGTCGGGATCGGCGCGCAGCCTTCGAAGTCGTTGGTGAGATTGGTGCCCCAGCCGAACGACATGCGTACCTTGCCCTCGAAATGACGATAGGTCTCGATGATGGACTCGACCTCCAGCCCGTCGGAGAAGATCAGCAGTTTTGTGCGCGGGTCTTTCCCCTTCTGCCGCCACCACGCCATGATGCGCTCGCCGCCCTCGATCGGTGGGGCGCTGTCGGGGCGGAAGCCGGTCCAGTCGGCCACCCAGTCGGGGGCATCGCGCAGGAAGGAGGCCGTGCCGAAGGCGTCGGGCAGCACGATCAGCAAATTGCCGCCATAATAGCGCTGCCAGTCCTGCAGCACGTGATAGGGCGAGCGCCTCAGCTCCTCCTCGCTGTCGGTGAGCGCGGCCAGCACCATCGGCAGCTCGTGTGCGTTGGTGCCCAGCGCCTCCAGGTCGGTGTCCATGGCGAGCTTGACGTTGCTGGTGCCGGTGAAGGCTTCGCCGATACCCTCTTTCAGCGCCTCCACGCACCAGCGCTGCCACAGGAAGGAGTGGCGCCGCCGCGTGCCGAAATCGGAGATGCGGATGTCGGGCAGCTTCTTCAGCCGCTCGGTCTTGTCCCACATCTTGGCCTTGGCGCGGGCATAGAGCACGTCGAGCGCGAACGGCGCGAAGGACTTCATGGCGGCGCGCGAGCGCAGCTCGTTGATGATCGCCAGCGCCGGGATCTCCCACATGGTGGTGTACATCCACGGGCCGGGGAACTCGAGCTCGAACTGGCCGTCCTTCTTGCGCAGCTCGTATTCCGGAAGCTGGAAACCCTCCAGCCAGGCCAGGAACTCCGGCGAGAAAATCTGCTTGCGGCCGTAGAAGGTGTTGCCGCCCAGCCAGATCATCTCCTTCTTGGAGAAGCGCAGCGTGCGGGCGTGGTCGAGCTGCGCCCGCAGTTCCTGCTCGTCGATCTCGTCGGCAAGACGCACCGTAGTCTTCCGGTTGATCAGCGAGAAGGTGGCGTCCACCTTCGGGTACATGCCCCAGATCATCTGCAGCATCAGAAGCTTGTAGAAATCCGTGTCGAGCAGGCTGCGCACGATCGGATCGAGCTTCCAGGTGTGGTTGTAGACGCGCCGGGCGATATCGGTCCTGGTCATCGGCCCTCTCGAACTCTCCTCCGCAGCCTTCACGGCTCACGCGCGCTATAGCATCGAAAAGTCCGGCATGCTTCAGGATATGTTTGGTCCTGTGGTGATGCCAGATTCGACAACTACCGGCGCTAGCCGGCCTGGACCTTGCCAGCGCGCCGCTTGCGGATGCTGATCTGGCCGGCGACCGCGACCCCGCCGGCGGCCATGCTCATGTCGCGCTCGGCGAACAGCCAGTCGATGAAGGTCTGCGCGGCCGGCGCGGCGCGTACGCCGCTGCGGCAGGCGACGTAGAAGGAATCCACCGCCGGCACCGACAGGTTGAACGGCGTGACCAGCAGCCCGCGCGCCAGAAGCCCGCTCGCCGTCACCGAATCGCCCAGCGCCACGCCGTGCCCATGCTGCGCCCCCTCGGTCGAAAGCCGCGCATCGCTGAAATGCAGCTGCGGCCCGCGCGCCAGATCGAGGGCGTCTGCCGCCGCCAGCCAGGTATGCCATTCGCGCCCGTCGTCGCCATGCAGCAGCACGTGGTCGGCGAGGTCGCGCACCGAGCGGATCGGGCGGTTGTTGATCAGCGACGGGCTGGCGACGGGGAAAAGCTCGAGGTCCGACCATTTCCGGAACCAGCAGCCGCTCCAGTCGCGGTCGCCATAGTGGACACACACGTCGATGTCGGGCGAACGCAGGTCGAGCGGATCGTTGGAGGCGTTCAGCTTCAGCCGGATGTTCGGATACTGCGCCACGAAGCCGCCGAGCCGCGGGATGAGCCACAGCGACAGCAGCGCCGGCACGCAGCTCACCGTCAGCGCGCCGGCGCCGGTCGGGCGCGCCATGCGCGCCGTCGCTGCGGCGATGCCGTCGAAGGCGCTGGTGACCGAGGGCAGCAGCTCGGCGCCCTGGAGCGTCAGTTTCAGGCGCTGGCCGGCGCGCTCGAACAACTGCACCTTGAGCATTGCCTCCAGCGCCTTGATCTGGTGACTCACGGCGCCATGGGTGACGCTGAGTTCGGACGCCGCCTTGGTCAGCGATCCGTGCCGGGCCGTGGCCTCGAAGGCCCGCAGCGGATTGAGCGGAGGCAGCCGGCGCGCCATGTCATGTCGTTCCTGTGAGAAATTCTCACAGACGAGGCTATAACAATATCAATTGATCTTTCAATCGCGTTGACGCAACCTAGCGGGAAAAGCAGAAAACCAGGGGAACGCGAGGACGGGCATCCGGCAACGGAAGCATGGATGCCCTCGGCATTCCGGCGTTCCCGCCATCGCGAACGAGGAGGAGGCCATGGGCTTCTCGGAAAGCAAGCTGGAGGCGCTGCGCCGCAAGTATGGCGAGAGCCACGGCGGCGAGTTGTTCAACCCGCAGTTCCGGCGCGTGGCCGACAAGATCTTCACCAAGAGCGGTACGCGGCTCGCCCCCTATTCCGGCATTCCGACCTTCCTCGCCGCGCCCTACATGCCGCTCGACAACGACCAGCCGGATTTCGGCGACCTGCAGGTGGCGATCCTCGGCGTGCCGATGGATCTCGGCGTCACCAACCGGCCGGGCTCGCGCTTCGGGCCGCGGGCGCTGCGCGCCATCGAGCGCATCGGCCCCTACAATCACGTGCTCGACTGCGCCCCGGTGCATGACCTGCGCGTCGCGGACATCGGCGATATCGCCTTCCAGAGCCGCTACCGGCTGGAGCTCAGCCACGAGGACATCGAACGGCGCGCCCGGCAGATCGTCGAGGCCGGCGTGATCCCGCTGTCGGTCGGCGGCGACCACTCGATCACCCACCCGATCCTCAAGGCCGTCGGTGCCAAACAGCCGGTCGGCATGATCCACATCGACGCCCATTGCGACACGGGCGGCGCCTTCGACCAGACGAAGTTCCATCATGGCGGGCCGTTCCGCAACGCGGTGCTGGACGGCGTGCTCGACCCGACCCGCACCATCCAGATCGGCATCCGCGGCTCGGCCGAGTATCTGTGGGAGTTCACCTACGAGTCCGGCATGACGGTGATCCACGCCGAGGAGGTGTCGGGCCTCGGCATCCCCGCCGTCATCGAGAAGGCCAGGAAGATCGTCGGCGACGGCCCGACCTACCTCTCCTTCGACGTCGACAGCCTCGACCCCGCCTTCGCGCCCGGCACCGGGACGCCCGAGGTCGGCGGCCTGACGACGCGCGAGGTGCTGGAGATCCTTCGCGGCCTCAAGGGGGTCAATCTGGTCGGCGGCGACGTCGTCGAAGTGGCCCCGCAATACGACTCCACCACCAACACCGCGCATGCCGGCGCGCAGGTGCTGTTCGAGATCCTGTCGCTGATGGTGTTCAGCCCGGCGATAACCGGTTCGCGTGACAGCGACGGTTGAAGAGGAGCCGCAGGGGGCAGTTTACGTTCCCGGATTTCCTCCCCCGCGACACAGCGCGGAACAACCACTAGACTGCAGACAAGGAACATGCCGGAAAACCGGCCGAAACAGAGGAGAACCAGAGATGAAAATCGAACTCACCCGGCGGACCGTGCTCGGCGCAGCGATCGCCGGCGCCGGCGCGCTCGCCATGCCGTCGGTCCTGCGCGCGCAGGACAAGTCGCTGAAGGTCGGCGTCTATGGCGGCTATTTCAAGAAATCCTTCGACGAGCACATCTTCCCGGAATTCACCAAGGCGAGCGGCATCGCGGTGGAATCGGTGGCCGAGCCGACCGGCGAGGCCTGGCTGGTGCAGCTCGAGCAGGCCGCCAAGGCCGGGCAGGCGCCGGCCGACGTGTCGATGATGTCGCAGACCTCGACGCTCAAGGGCCAGTCGACCGAATTGTGGACGCCGATCGACGACAAGAAGATCAAGAATTTCGCCGACCTGCTGCCGCAGTTCGTCAACAAATATCCGGACGGCCGCGTCGCCGGCATCGGTGCCGTCGCCTGGTACATCACGCTGGTCACCAACACCGACGCCTATCCGACCGCCCCGGATTCCTGGGCGGCCTTCTGGGATCCGGCCAATGCCGACAAGCTCGGCCTGCTGGCGCTGGTCTCCAACTCCTTCCTGCTGGAAGTTACAGCCGCAACCTTCTTCGGCGGTACCAACGCGCTCGACACCGAGGAAGGCCTGCTCAAGGCCTTTGACAAGCTCGCCGAGGTCAAGCCGAACGTGCGGCTCTGGTACCGCGACGAGGCGCAGTTCGAGCAGGCGCTGAAGTCGGGCGAGATCCCGATGGGCCAGTATTACCACGACGTCACCGGCCTCGCCGCGGCCGACGGCCAGCCGGTGCGCTCGACCTTCCCGAAAGAGGGCGGCATCCAGGACAGCGGCAACTGGGTCATCTCGCGCGCCTCGGAGAAAGCCGAGGAGGCGCATGTGTTCATCGACTACATGAGCCAGCCGTCGATCCAGGGCCTGATGTCGCGCAAGGTCGGCACGGCGCCGACGCTGAAGAAGGACAAGCTGGACCTGACCGCCGAGGAATTCGCGGCGGTGTCGTCGGAGATCGAGCCGATCCTGCCGCGCTACGACCTCTACACCACCAAGGCCGACTGGCTGAACCAGAAGTGGACGGAGATGATCGCGAGCTGAGGCGGGGAAGCGGACCTTGTCTCGATGCGGAGCTGGCGCTATCTTGCTGGAGTGGGAGCCAGGCTTTCGCCCGGCCCCCGTTTCCTAGCTTCTGAAGCGGACCCGGATCGAGATTTGCCAGCCCGTCCGGGTCCATTTCAGTTCCAGGGTGACGCTATATGGCCGAAACCACATGGCGCACCTCCAGTTCGAGAGCGAGGCCCGTCGCCGCGGTTGGGGTGGCCCATCCTCCCCAATGCGCCGGCTGGCTCGGCGCCCCTGCTTCCGCCCCCGAATTCTTTGCCGGCATCGATCTAAGCGCGAATCGCGCTGCTTGCCACCGATTGACTATTTGCAGGTCCTGAGGCGCAGCGAAGCCGCCTCATCCATCGGGATGCACCCATGTCCGGATTAGCGATCCAGTCCGTCACCAAACGCTTCGGCGACTTCAATGCTGTCGACGACGTCAGCCTGTCGGTGCCGCACGGCACCTTCGTCTGCCTGCTCGGGCCGTCGGGCTGCGGCAAGACCACGCTCTTGCGCATGGTCGCTGGCCTGGAGGAGCCGACCGCCGGGACGATCGCGCTCGACGGCGCCGACATCACCCAGGTGCCCACCCACAAGCGCAATTTCGGCATGGTCTTCCAGTCGCTGGCGCTGTTCCCGCATCTGTCGGTCGGCGACAACATCGCCTATGCGCTACGCATCCGCGGCGCGCCGAAGGACGAGCAGAAGAAGCGAGCCGACGAGTTGCTGAAGCTGGTGCACCTGCCCGGCTTCGCCGACCGGCCGGTGGCGAAGCTCTCCGGCGGCCAGCGCCAGCGCGTCGCCATCGCCCGGGCGCTGGCACTGTCGCCAAAACTGTTCCTGCTCGACGAGCCGATGTCGGCACTCGACGCGAAGCTGCGCGAATCCATGCAGGTGGAATTGCGCCAGCTGCAGCAGCGCCTCGGCATCACCACCATCGTCGTCACCCACGACCAGCGCGAGGCCATGACCATGGCCGACCTCGTCGTCGTCATGGGCGAGGGCCGCATCCGCCAGGCCGCGGCGCCGATCGAGATCTACCGCAAGCCCGCCGACGCCTTCGTCGCCGACTTCATCGGCTCGACCAATTTGCTGGAGGCGGTCGCCGATTCCGCCGGGCGCGCCACCATCCTCGGCGGCGCCGTTGCCGGCCTCGCCCTGCCCTCGGGTGTGGCGAAAGCGTCCGTGTCGATCCGGCCGGAGGACGTGCGGCTCGGCGCGCCAGGCTCCGGCGCCGTCGACGGTACGGTGACCTTCGTGCGCGACCTCGGCGCCACCATCGAGACCTATGTGGAAACGGCCGGCACCACCATCGTCGCCGTCACCACCCCGCGTGAGCGCGTCGACGTCGCGGCGGGAGACAAGGTCGGCGTCATCCTGCCTGCCGAAAGCTGCGTGGTGGTGAAGTCATGAGCGCCGCGTTAGAACAACGCCCCTTATCGCATTTGGCAAACGGCAAGGAATTCGGTCGCCTCGTACCCCCACCCCTAACCCCTCCCCACAAGGGGGAGGGGGACTTTGCTGCTGCTCCATGCGAAACGGTCGACGATTGGCGCCTGGCGGAAATGCTGGCCAGTTCCCCTCCCCCTTGTGGGGAGGGGTTAGGGGTGGGGGTGTTTTCATATGCGATTGCGCGGCCTCGAGAGGAAGAGGTTAGGGGTGGGGGTATCTTCCGTTCGGAGCGCCTGCCATGAAACGCGAGCCCCCAAAAAACCTCGCAGACTACACGCCGCTTTTCTTCCCGGCGGTGATGCTGATCGTCTTCTTCGTCATCCCCTTCTCGACGATGATCGCCGTCAGCTTCTTCCGGCGCGACCCCGCGGGTTTCTACAAGCCGGATTTCGTGTTCGACAACTACGCCCGCTTCCTGTCGCTGTTCTTCGCCAACATCCTCGGCTTCTCGCTGATGCTGGCGGTGCTGGTGGCGATCGTCTGCGTCGTCGTCGCCTTCCCCTTCACCTATCTGCTGACGAAACAGTCGCGCAAGGTGCAGACCATCTGGCTGGTCTGCCTGCTCTCGGTGCTGTCGCTGTCGGAGGTCATCATCGGCTTCGCCTGGTCGACGCTGTTCTCGCGCACCGCCGGTATCACCAACCTCGCCGTCTGGCTGGGGCTGATGGACAAGCCCGTGGCGCTGCTGCCCTCCTTCGGCGCGGTGCTCACCGGCATGGTCTACCAGGCGCTGCCCTACACCATCCTGGTGCTGTACCCCGCCCTCGTGCGGCTCGACCCGACGCTGACCGAGGCGGCGCGCACGCTCGGCTCCTCGCCGGTGCGCGCCTTCCTCAACGTGGTGCTGCCGGCGCTGCGCAACACGGTGGTGGCCACACTCATCATGGTGTTCGTCTTCGCGCTCGGCTCCTACCTGCTGCCGCAGCTGCTCGGCCGGCCGCAGCACTGGACGCTGTCCGTGCACATCACCGACCAGGCGATCTACCAGTCGAACATGCCGTTCGCGGCGGCGATGGCGGTGTTCCTGGTGCTGATCTCGTTGGCGCTGGTCGGCCTGACGCTGCTCGCCGGGCGCAGGGAGAACGCGCTATGACCGGGACCATCCTGCGCCGGCTCGGCTTCTTCGCCGTCGCCCTGTTCATGGCCCTGCCGCTGATCGTCGTGGCGGGCGTCTCCGTCAACGAGAAGCAGGACCTCACCTTCCCGCCGGTCGGCTTCTCGCTTTCCTGGTACGGACAGATTTTCGCCGACCCGGAATGGCGGCGGGCGCTGATCTCGTCGCTGCTGCTTGCCGTCAGCGCCGCGGCGATCGCGGTCGCCATCGCGCTGCCGCTCGCCTGGTTCCTGTGGCGCCGCATCGCGCCGTGGGCCAACATCTTCCAGCTTCTCGGCGTCGCGCCCTTCATCCTGCCGCCGGTCATCACCGCGCTCGGGCTGCTGACCTTCTGGGCCACCAGCGGCCTCTACGGCCAGCCTTGGACGGCGGCGATCAGCCACGGCATCTTCTTCGTCACCCTGCCGCTGGTGACGCTGTCGCTGGGTTTCGCCTCGATCGACCGCTCGCTGGTCGAGGCCGCCTCCACCATGGGCGCCGACGACCGCACGGTGCTGAAAACCGTCGTGCTGCCGCTGATCCTGCCTTACCTCGTCTCCGGGTACGCCTTCGCCTTCGTGCTGTCGCTCAACGAATATATCGTCGCCTACATGACCGTCGGCTTCACCGTCGAGACGCTGCCGATCAAGATCTTCAACGCGCTGCGCTACGGCTACACGCCGACCATGGCGGCCGTGTCGATCTTCTTCGTGGCCATCGCGGCGATCGTCTTCGGCCTGATCGGCCGCTTCGGCGACATCCGTAAACTGCTCGGCGCGATGGGCGGTTAGCCTCCTTCTTCGTCGTTTTCGGGGAGAAGGTTCCGTCGTCCCTCACATCCGTTGTGGGAGGTTTACCCGCCTCGGCACCTCCTCATCGAGGTCTATCGCATATGGGATTTCAGCAACGCTGCTCGGGCCTGCACCCCCACCCCTAGCCCCTCCCCACAAGGGGGAGGGGGACTTTGCGGCCGCTATGCCATGCGAAACAGTCGATGCTTGACGCCGGGCGGCGACGCGAGTTGGTTCCCCTCCCCCTTGTGGGGAGGGGTTAGGGGTGGGGGTGCGAGGCCACCGAATTCCTCACCATTGCCACATGCGATGCCCCAAAGGGGCTCGAAGAGGGCGGAGGGGTGATCAGCCCAGGCCTACCCGAACGCCCGTCTCTCGTCCGCCAGGCCCAGTCGGTCGCGGCGCAGCCAGCGCGACAGCAGCAGCACGGCGACCACGGGCAGGCCGGCGCACAGGCCGGTCCAGATGCCTGCGCCCTGAAATCCCAGCGGGAAGGCGAGCAGCACGCCGAGCGGCAGGCCGATGCCCCAATAGCCGAGCGCCGCGAACAGCATCGGCACCTTGGTGTCGTGCAGGCCGCGCAGCATGCCGGCGCCGACCGCCTGGGCGCCGTCGGCCACCTGGAACAGCGCCGCGAAGGCGAGGAAGGTGACCGCGAGTGCCACCACCTCCGCATTGCCCGGGTCGCCGGCATCGATGAAGGCGCCGATCAGCGGGCGCGGCACGGTGACCATGATCAATGCCATTAGTGCCATGAAGCCGACGCCCATGACGAAGGCGGTCCAGCCGGCGCGGCCGATGCCGTCGGGATCGCGCGCGCCGAAGGCGAGGCCGACGCGCACCGTCACCGCCTGGCTCAGCCCGAGCGGCACCATGAAGGAGATCGAGGCGAGCTGGATGGCGATGGCATGGGCGGCGAGAGCGGCCGACGAGATCAGCCCCATCAGCAGTGCCGCCGCGTTGAAGATGGTCACCTCGAAGGCGAGGATGCCGCCGATCGGCAGGCCGAGCTTGAGCAGCGCCATGAAGCGCGGCCAGTCGGCCCGCCAGAAGCGGCCGAACAGCCGATAGCGGCGGAACCGCCGCTCGATCGTCACCACCGCCGCCATGCCCAGAAACATCAGCAGGCTCGACAGCGTCGTCGCCGCTCCCGCGCCGGCGATGCCCATCGTCGGGAAGCCGAGATTGCCGAACATCAGGCACCAGTTGGCGAGCACGTTGAAGGCGACCGCCGCGAAGACGATGACCAGCGCCCAGCCCGGCCGCTCCAGCGCCGAGATGAAGGAGCGCAGCACGATGTAGCCGTAGAAGGGCAGCACCGCCCATTGCAGCCAGACCATGTATTGGCCGGCCAGTTCCGCCAGCGCCGGGTCCTGCCCCATCCAGACGAGCATGGCTTCCGTGTTCCACAGGAACAGCCAGATAGGGATCGATACGAGCCCGGCCAGCCACAGCCCCTGCCGCACGGTGCGGCGCACGTCGCGCACCGAGTGGCGCTTGCGGCCGAGCTCGGTAGCGATCATCGGCGACGTCGCCAGGATCAGGCCGAGCCCGAAGATCAGCGGCATGAAATAGAGATTGGAGCCGAGCGCGCCGGCTGCCAGCGCCTGCGGGCCGAGCCGCCCCATCATCATCACGTCGGTGGCGTTCATCGCCGTCTGGCCGAGATTGGTGAGGATCATCGGCCAGGCCAGCGACAGCATCGCGCGCGCTTCGCCGCGCCAGGGGCTTTCCGGCGCTTTCACGCCGGCCTGCGTCATCGTCATTGCTCTTACTTTCACAGCGTCGGGCGCGACGAGATCGTCAAGCGCCACGCATCCCGCGAAACGGCGGGCTATCCTAGTGAACGCGCCTGTGACCGATATTTGTGGCGAAGGCAAGGTCCGCCGGCATGGGTTCGATTGAGCCAAGGGCGCGATGCGCCGCTGGATCCTGCTTGCGGTGCGTCCTTCGAGGCTCGCCCTTCGAGAGTTCGGCCCCCAAAGCCTCCGCCCCGCGGGCTCGCACCTCAGATGCGAGCCCGGACGATCCTCGAATGTGTCCACCGGCCACGGCGGGCGAGCCTCGAAGGACGCACCCTGGCGAAAAAGCGTGGCCGGACAAATCGCTTCAGAAATCCTCCCTTACTTCTTCTTCGCCAGCAATGCCTTCGCCGCCTTCGGTCCGAGCGCCGCCGGACGCTCGCAGGTCGTCGTCATCTCCACGAATTTTCCGGTCTCGCCGGCCTTGAGGATGCCGGTCATCACCTCGACGGCGTGCAGCGCCAGCTCCATCGAGCAGCGGTGCGGCCGGCCTTCGGCAATGGCGATGGCCATGTCGGCGAGGCCGACGGTGCGATAGTTGGCCATCATGCCGATCGAATGCTTCTGGTTGGGCACGCCGAGCGGATGCTCCCATTTCGGCATCTTCTTGATCGCCGAGGCCTGCCTGGTGAAGGTGACCTGGCCGCCGAAGAAGTTGGGATCGGGCACATGGATGGTGCCTTCCTCGCCATAGAGTTCCATCGGCTTGTGGCTGTGGTTCCATACGTCCCAACTGGAATTCAGCGTCACCACCGCGCCATTCTCGAATTCCGCGAGGGCATGGATGGTGGTCGGGGTCGTCACCTTGATCTTCTCGCCGAAGCGCGGCTTCGAGGTGATGGTGCGCTCCGGCGAGGGCGTAGAGGAGATGGCGGCGACGCGTTTCACCGGGCCGATGAGCTGGATCAGGTTGGTGACGTAGTAGGGGCCGACGTCGAGCACCGGGCCGGCGCCGGGCTGGAAGAAGAAGTCCGGGTTCGGGTGCCAGTGCTCCATGCCGTGGCTCATCACGAAGGCGGTACCGCTGGTGATCCTGCCGACCTTGCCGCTGTCGATGATATCGCGGGCGAGCTGGTGCGCGCCGCCGAGGAAGGTGTCCGGCGCCGAGCCGATGCGCAGCTTCTTCTTCTCGGCGCGCGTCTTGAGGTCGGCACCCTCCTTGACGGTCAGCACGAACGGCTTTTCGGAATAGACGTGCTTGCCGGCGTCAAGGATCTCCTTCGATACCGCGTAGTGGACCGCCGGCACCGTCAGGTTGACGACGATGTCGATGTCATCGGCCTTGAGCAGGTCCTCCACCGTCTCGGCGCGCACCTTGAACTCCTTGGCGCGCGCCTTGGCCACGTCCATGTTGATGTCGGCGCAGGCCTTCATGGTGAAGCCGCGGAAGAGCGGCGCGAGCGAGAAATAGGCCGCGGAGATGTTGCCGCAGCCGATCACCCCCACTCCAAGCTTTTTTGCCATATGCGTGTCCCTCAAAAACTGCTGACCGCCGCGATCGACCGGCTGGCGAAGCGCCGGAAGTCGTTCGGGTTGTCCTGTTCCATGATGTAATATTTTGCCGGCGTCCTGGCCTTCAGCGTCGCCAGCAGGCCTTTCCAGTCCACCGTGCCGTGGCCGACATCCGACCAGCCGTCCTCGTCGGCGTTCTCGCCGGCCGGGGCGATGTCCTTGACGTGCACGGCGACGATGCGCTGGCCATGCTCGCCGATCCACTTCAGCGGGTCGGCGCCGCCGCGGATGACCCAGGCAACGTCGATCTCCCAGCCGAGATCGGGCGCGCCCTCGAAAATCCGGTCCTGCGGGGTCGAGCCGTCGGCAAGCGGCTGGAACTCGAAGTCGTGATTGTGCCAGGCGAAGGCCAAGCCGGCGTCCTCAGCCCGCTTGGCAACCGCCGCCAGCCGCTTGCCGAAGCCGCGCCAGCCCTCGGCATCGGTCGGCCGGTCGGGCGCCTGCAGATAGGGGCAGGCGATCAGCTTCATGCCGAGCGTCCTGGCGATCGTCTCCGCCATGCCGAAATCGGTCTCCAGCATGTCGATCGGGAAATGCCCGCTCGGCATGGCAAGACCGTTCCTGTCGAGATCGGCGCGGAAGGCCGACGGCTCGGCATAGACGCCACCGAAACCCTCGACCTGCTTGTAGCCGAGTTCGCCGAGCGTCCTCAGCACGTCGGACCAGGGCTGGAAGTTGCGGGCGCTGTAGAGTTGGAAGGACCAGGTCATCGGAACATTCCCATTGCTGTCGAAGGGTGTCAGAGGCGGACGCCGGTATCGGCGTCGAAGAGCGAGGCGCGCAGCGGATCGAAGCCGATCACGATCTGATCGCCGACGGTCGGCGCACGCTCGGAGGAGACGCGCACGGTAAAATTCTGGCCGGCAAGCCTGGCCCACACCAGCGTGTCGGAGCCCATCGGCTCGACCACCTCGACCGTCGTGGCGGAGGAGAACGGCCAGCCGGTGCCGCTGTTCAGGCCGACATGCTCGGGCCGCATGCCGAACACTGCCGGGCCGGGGCGGAAGCCGGCCGCGTCGAAGGCGTAGGTCGCGAGCGGGATATCCAGCCCGTCGGCGACGAAGCGCGGCTGGCCGTCGCGCGGCTCCAGCCGGCCTTCCAGGAAATTCATGCCGGGCGAGCCGATGAAGCCGGCGACGAAGCGGTTGACCGGCTTGCCGTAGATCGCCTGCGGCGCGTCGAGCTGCTGGATCAGCCCGCCCTTCATCACCGCGATGCGGTCGGCCAGCGTCATCGCCTCGATCTGGTCGTGGGTGACGTAGATCATGGTGTTGCCGAGCTTCTGGTGCAGCCGCTTGATCTCGACCCTCAGCTCCGAGCGCAGCTTTGCGTCGAGGTTGCTGAGCGGCTCGTCGAACAGGAAGACGTCGACGTCGCGCACCAGCGCCCGGCCGATCGCCACGCGCTGGCGCTGGCCGCCCGACAGCGCCGCCGGCCGGCGCTTGAGCAGCGGCTCGATCTGCAGGATGGAGGCGGCGCGGGCGATGCGCCTGGCGATCTCGTCCTTCGGCAGGCCGGCATTCTTAAGGCCGAAGGAGAGATTCCCCTCCACCGACATCTGCGGGTAGAGGGCGTAGGACTGGAACACCATGCCGATGCCGCGGTCCTTCGGCTCCTCCCAGGTGACGTTCTTGCCGTTGATGAAAATCTGCCCGGCCGACACGTCGAGCAGCCCGGCGATGCAGTTGAGCAGGGTCGACTTGCCGCAGCCCGACGGCCCGAGCAGCACGATGAACTCGCCTTCGGTCACGTCGAGATTGAGGGATTTCAGCACCTCGACGGCGCCGAAGTTGAGCGAGACGTCTTTGACCAGGACGCTCGTCATGCTCAGCCCTTCACCGCGCCGGCGGCGATGCCGCGCACGAACAGCTTTCCGGAGATGAAGTAGATGACCAGCGGCACGAGGCCGGTGAGCAGGGTCGCTGCCATGTTGACGTTGTACTCCTTCACGCCCTGGACGGAATTGACGATGTTGTTGAGCTGGACCGTCATCGGATAGGTGTCGGGGCGCGTGTAGACGACGCCGAACAGGAAGTCGTTCCAGATGCCGGTGATCTGGATGATCAGCGCCACCACGAAGATCGGCAGCGACATCGGCAGCATGATCTTGAGATAGATGCCCCAGAACCCGGCGCCATCGACGCGCGCTGCCTTGAACAGCTCTTCCGGGACCGAGGTGAAGTAGTTGCGGAAGAGCAGGGTCAGGATCGGCATGCCGAAGATGCAATGCACGATGACGAGGCCCCAGAGGCTGCCGTAGAGACCGATCTCGCGCAGGATGATGACGATGGGATAGAGCATCACCTGGTAGGGGATGAAGGCGCCGAAGATCAGGATGGCGAAGAACGTCTCCGAGCCCTTGAAGCGCCAGTTGGCCAGCGCGTAGCCGTTCACCGAGGCGATGGCGATCGAGATGATCACCGACGGTACGGTGATGCGCACCGAATTCCAGAAGCCGCGGGAAAGGCCGTCGCAATTCAGCCCGGTGCAGGCCGTCGCCCACGCCTTGACCCAGGGCTCGAAGGTGATTTCGACGGGCGGCGAGAAGATGTTGCCGAGCCGGATTTCCGGCATGCCCTTGAGCGAGGTGACCACCATCACATAGAGCGGCAGCAGGTAGTAGATCGCCACGACGGCCAGCGTGCCATAGAGAATGACGTTGCGGCGCGAGATGGCGCGGCGAGGGCGGGGGCCGTGCGGTTCCACGCCGGCCGACGTCGGGAGAGCGGCGGGATCAGCCACGGCGCTTGCCTCCGAATTCGAGATAGGCCCACGGGATGATGATGATGGCGACGCTGAGCAGCATCATCGTGGAGGCGGCGAAGCCCTGGCCGAGGTTCTGGGCCCGGAACATGAACTCGTAGACATATTTGGCGGGAACCTCCGAGGCGTTGCCGGGTCCGCCGCCGGTCTGCGCGACCACCAGGTCGTAGAGCTTGACGATGCCCGAGGTGATGATGACGAGCGTGGTGATGAAGACCGGCCGCATCATCGGGATGACGATGAAGAGATAGGTCTTCCACATCGGGATGCCGTCCACGCGCGCGGCCTTCCAGATGTCCTCGTCGATGCCGCGCAGGCCGGCGAGCATCAGGCACATGACCAGCCCGGTCCCCTGCCACAAGCCGGCGATCAGGATGCCGTACATGACGATGTCGGCGTTGTAGAGGGGGTCGAAGGTGAAGCTTTCGAAGCCGAGGCTCCTCACGATGTGCTGGATGCCGAACTGCGGATTGAGAATCCACTGCCAGACCAGCCCGGTGACGACGAAGCTGAGCGCGAACGGATAAAGAAAGATCGTCCGGAACGTGTTCTCGAAGCGGATCTTCTGGTCGAGCAGGGCGGCGAGGACGAAGCCGATTACCAGGCTGAGAATCAGCGACAGGACGCCGTAGACCGCGAGATTCTCGATCGACACCAGCCAGCGCGGCGCCGACCACAGCCGTTCGTACTGATCGAGGCCGACAAAGCGCAGGCGCGGCAGCAGCTTCGAATCCGTGAACGAATAGACGACCGTCCAAAGCGTGCCGCCGAGGAACACGCAAAGCGCCGTCAGGATCATCGGGATCGAGGCGATCTTGGCGTTGACGTTCTTGAAAAGCCCGCTGGGACGGGTCCGGTCTGCCATCAGCTTCCCTCGGGATGGAATGGCCGGAGACGCCGGCCGCAGTGGGCCGGCGCCGCGGAAGCCGCGTCAGTCGGCGGCGCCGATGATCTCGGCAAAGCGCGCCTGGGCGGCTTCGGCCGTCAGGCTCGGCGTGCTGAAGAACTCGGACATGAGGTCGTTCATCTGCTGGGTCGTGTCCGGGCTGATCAGTTCGTCGGTCCACTGCATGGTTTTGCCGGCCGCGAGGATCTCGAGGCCTTTCTTCATGCAGTCATTGGCCGTCGTCAGATCGACGTCGCCGCGCACCGGCAGCGAGCCCTTCTTGAGGTTGAAGGCGACCTGCGCTTCCTTGGACATCAGCACCGAAGCCAGCGCCTCCTGCGCCTTCGACTTTTCCGGATCGTCGAGCTTGGGGAAGTAGAAGGCGTCGCCGCCGGTGGCGATGACAGCATTGAGGCCGAGGCCGGGCAGGCAGGTATAGTCCTTGCCCGCCACCTGGCCGGCCACCTGGAACTCGCCCTGCGCCCAATCGCCCATGATCTGCCCGCCGGCCTGGCCGCCGATGACCATGGCGGTCGCCTCGTTCCAGTTCTGCACGTTCGACTTCGCGGCCAGCTTGCGCGCGTCGTCGGCAGCCTTGAACACTTTTGCGATCTCGGGACCTCCGGCCACGTCGGCGCTCTTGTCCTTGTAGACCTTGAGGAAGGTTTCCGGTCCGACGATCGCCGCCATCAGAACGTTGAGCGCGCCGGACTGCTGCCAAGCCTGTTTGCCCATCGCCAGCGGAATCTTGCCAGCCTTTTCGAGCGCCGGCCCCGCGGCGACGAACTCGTCCCAGTTCTTCGGCACCGGCACGCCGGCATCGGCGAACGCCTTGTTGGACAGCCAGATCCACTGCCAGGAGTGGATGTTGACCGGCACGCAGTAGATCTTGCCGTCGAGCGTGCAATTCTGCAGCAGCGTCGGCGGGTTGATCAATCCGGTCCAGTTCTCCTTGGCGGCGAGTTCGGTGAAGTCGCGCATCAGGCCTTCCTGGACCAGTTCCTCGGCCTGGCGGCCGTGGTTGAACTGTGTAGCGCCCATCGGGTCGCCGCCGGTGATGCGGCTGATCATGACCGGCCGGGCGGTGTCGCCGGAACCGGCGATGGCACCGTCGACCCATTTGTTGCCGGTGGCGTCGAAGGCCTTGGCGAATTCGGCGACGGCAGCCGCTTCGCCGCCCGAGGTCCACCAATGGGTGACTTCGAGATCGGTCGCGTGAGCCGGTACGGTTGCTAGGAACGCTACGCCGGCAGCGAGCACGGCACGCGAAAATCGATAACGCATCGGTATTCCTCCCTGAAACTGAAACGTTACAGATTTTTCTGTATTGGATTTGTCAGGAGCACGCAACCCGACTTCTGGCTGACACGCCAAGTTTTTTCGACGCCCGAAATTATGATCTCCTGCAATCGGATCGTTGCGGTGCAAAACATCTGTGTTGCGATGCACAAGTGCACGGGAATGCCGAAACGGCCCAAACCGGGCGTTTACAATGGTGCGTTTTCCTGGCCCACAGCGGCCGCCTTTTGCCCCATACGTGAATGCAGCATTGAAATCTGCAACGTTTCAGATTATCCGGGCGATATCGACCGCCGGCAGCATTTGCCGCAGGCCGCAATTGCCGTGGAACCGTGGGCCTGATAGGCGGACGCCATGCGGGGCACGGGCAGAGAGGGGCAGATGAGCGAGCGAACGGTGGAGGCCCCGCGGCCGACGCTGAAGACGATCGCCTTCATGACCGGGCTCGGCGTCACCACCGTGTCGCGGGCACTGAAGGACGCTCCCGACATCGGGGAGGAGACGAAGCGGCGGGTACAGCTCGTCGCCCGTCAGATCGGCTACCGGCCGAACCGGGCCGGCGTTCGCCTGCGCACCGGCAAGACCAACGTCATCAGCCTGGTGCTGGACACCGACCAGCAGATCATGAGCTTCGTGTCGGACATCATCTACGGAATCTCCGAAGTGATCGCCGACACGCCCTACCACCTCATCGTCACGCCCTATTCCCGCTCGCGGGACCCGCTCGAGCCGGTGCGCTACGTCGTGGAAACCGGGTCGGCGGACGGTGTCATCATCTCGCGCACCCAGCCCAACGATCCGCGCGCCCGCTACCTGCTCGAGCACGGCATGCCCTTCGCCACGCATGGGCGCACCGACATGGGCCTCGTGCACCCGTTTCACGACTTCGACAATTACGCCTTCGCCCAGATCGCTGTGCGCCAACTGGCCGCGATGGGCCGGCGCCGACTGGCCCTGCTGGCACCGCCCACCGGCCTGACTTACTACGCCCACACCGTCGACGGCTTCGCCGACGCGCTGAACGAGGTCGGCGCTACCGAAGTGTCCTTCAACGCGGTGTCGATCGATCACACGCTCGAGCATATCCGCGGCCGTACCACGCAGATCATGCGCCGGAGCGACCGTCCGGACGGTTTCGTCAGCAGCGCCGCGGCGGCGACGCTGGCGATCGTCGCCGGCATCGAGGATGCCGGGCTGAAACTCGGCCGCGACGTGGACGTGGTGTCGAAGCAGTCTTCGGACCTGCTGCATCTGTTCCGGCCGGAACTGCTGGTGGTCAACGAGGATTTCCGCCTCGCCGGCGAGGAACTCGCCCGCTCCGTTCTCGGCTGGATCGGCGGCAAGGATCCCAGCTCGCTGCAGACGTTGTCCGTTCCCGGAGCGGTGGACACGCGATAGGGTCTGAGGGCGAGGCACGGCAGCCCCGTCGACCGCTCCTCGTCTGCGGCTGTTCTTCGCGGCGTGGCGCGCGATTTCGCTTTCATGCGCAGAAGCTTTAGTAGTTCAGTCCGCGGCCTTCCGGTGCTAATTGATGATATTTCGGGACGTTCGCCAACTGAAGGCGAACATTGATGTGACGCCATCGGGATAGAGCGGCGTTTGCAATACAAAGGTCGGCATGTGAGACCTTTCGAAGAAAAGCCTCGCGTGGAACAGGCTGACGCCACGGCCGCCTCCGCCGACGCGATCCTGGCTGCGGCGATCCGTTCGTCGCTGGACTGCATCGTCGTCACCGACGAGACCGGCCGCGTCATCGAATTCAACGCGGCGGCGGAGACGACATTCGGCTGTCGCCGCGCCGTTGCCATCGGCGCCACGATCTACGACCTCATCGTCCCGCCGCACCTGCACGACGTACATCCCCTCGGTCGCAACGCCTTTTTGGCGGAAGGCGTCCCACGCCTGCTCGGGCAGCGTTCAGAACAGATCGCGGTCCGCGCCGACGGCAGCGAGTTTCCGGTGGAGCTTGCGATCACGGGGGGGCGCAGCGGCAGCCGACGCTTCTTCGTCGCGACCCTGCGCGATCTCTCGGCGCGCCACGCCAGGGACGCCGCGCTGCTCGGCAGCCAGGCGCGGCTGGAGGCGTTCATGCGGCATGCGCCCATCGGCATGTATCTCAAGGATGTCGACGGCCGCTATCTGATCGCCAATCCCGAAATGGGAAAGGTGTTCGGGCGGCCGGCCGAAGAAGCGATCGGGCTTTCGGCCGTGGATATATTTGGGCACGAGGAAGCCGCGATGATCGCGGAGAACGACCGCCGCGTTCTGGAAGCGGGACAGGCGATCGCCGTCGAGGAATTCCTGAGCCAGGCGACGGACTACGCCTGGAGCCTGGTGGTACGCTTTCCCGTCCAGTGGGAAGACCAGCAGCAGGCGCGCATCGGCGGCTTCGATATCGACATCACCGAACTCAAGCGCTCGGCGGAGCGGCTGGCGGAGAGCGAAAAACGCTTCCGCGCCGTGACCCACCACCATCCAGTTCCGGTCGTCTTCATCGATGAGGCCAACCAGCTGATCGTCGCCAACCCGGCCTTTCGCGAGATGATGGGGGTCGGCCCGGGAGACGAGGAGCGGTTCCTGCGACATCGCTGGTTCGCGACCCGCGAGGACTATCGCCGCATCAACGCCATGTCGCGCGAGGTGGCGCGCGTCGACGGCGTGGAAGCGCATTTTTGCAGGCTCGACGGATCGGTTTTCCCGGTTTCGCTTAGTTGGCGCCATGTCGAGATGGACGGTCGGCTGGTGATCGTCGGCAGCATTCTCGACCTCACCGCGAGGAAGGCGGCGGAAGCCGAGCTGGCGCGCTCGCGCGAGGCGCTTGCCCAGAGCGAACGGTTGAATGCGCTCGGGTCGCTGCTTGCCGGCGTCTCGCACGAGCTCAACAATCCGCTGGCGGTGGTGTTCGCGCAGGCGGCCATGCTGGAGGAGCAGCTAGCGGGCACGGTCCATGCCGACCGTGCCGGCAAGATCAAGCGCGCGGCGGAACGCTGCGCCCGCATCGTCAAGACCTTCCTCGCAATGGCGCGGGAACGCCATCCCGAGCGCCGCAGCGTCGACGTCAACGAGTTGATCCGCGCCGCGCTCGACATAGCGAGCTACGGCCTGCGTACGGCCGGCGTCGAGGTCGACACGCGGCTCTCCGACGACCTGCCGCTGCTCGAAGTCGATCCCGATCAGCTGCACCAGGTGCTGCTCAACCTGATCATCAATGCGCAGCAGGCGCTGCAGGAGATTCCCGAGCCGCGCCACATCGAGATCGCCACGGCGATGATCGGCGGCGAGATCGAGATCCTCGTGTCGGACAACGGGCCCGGCGTATCGGCGGACGTCCGCAGCCGGATATTCGATCCGTTCTTCACCACCAAGCCGCAGGGCGTGGGAACCGGGATCGGGCTGGCGTTTTCGCTGGGCGTCGTGCAGGCCCACAACGGCCGGCTGGAGCTTCTCGACGGCCCGGCGGGCGCGCATTTCCGCCTGCGGCTGCCGGTCGAGCCCTGTGCCGGCAGCCAGCCGGACCGGCGCGAGCCGCAGATTACGAAAGGCGGCATCGGCCGCACCGCGCTCGTCGTCGACGACGAGCCCGACGTCGCCGAGATGGTCGGCCTGTTCCTGGAGACGGAAGGCTTTTCGGTCACCGTCGTAGGGGATGGCGCCCACGCCAAGCATGCCATGGCGGCGACTCCGTTCGACGCGATCTTCTGCGACCTCAGAATGCCGAACACCGACGGCCCCGCTCTGTACGACTGGGCGCGGGAGACGGTGCCCGCCGCTGCCGACCGCTTCGTCTTCGTCACCGGAGATACGCTCGGCCTGTCGGCGGCGCATTTCCTCGAACGGGCGGGCAGGCCGGTCGTCGAAAAGCCGTTCACGCGCGAGACCATCCGGCAGGCCATCGCCGCGCTCGCCACAACGGCCCGCACCTCGGGGCCATTGCATAGCAGGGATTCCTGATTTTGACTCTTGTTTGATCCTTCACCTCCGCCTGCCTGTGTCGCCGGGCGGGACGGCTGACGGAAGGTGCCGCATGTCGAGCGGCAAGATCGCGACTCGGTGACGGAAACCTTCTCTATCGGATCAACTTTTTGTCAGCTCGATTGAGTTGACCGGCGATCTCCCCTACGCGTTCTGCTGCAACGCAGCAAATTCGGAGAACCCGATGACGGACGCCAGCCTACCGACACGCCGCCGCCTGATCATTCCTGCCCTCGGCCGCCTCTATGGCAGCCTGCACGATGGTGCCGAGACGCTGCTGCGCGTCGTCGCCGGTCTGGCGCTGGTCACCCATGGCGTGCCGAAGATCGTCAACCCTTTCGGCGCGGCCGGGATGGTCGAGAGCCTCGGCTTCTATCCGGGTGTCTTCTGGTCGCCGCTGCTTGCCGCTGCCGAATTCTTCGGCGGCATCCTCATCGCGCTCGGCCTGCTCACCCGGCCGGCGTCGGTCGCCGCCACCATCGTGTTGTTGGTGACCGTCTACGTTCACTGGATCGTCCGGGCGGAAGGCTATTCCGGCGCCGAAAAGTCGATCCTGTGGGCGGCGATCTTCATCTTCTTCGCCATCCGCGGCGGCAACCGGCATTCGGTCGACGCCAGGCTCGGCCGCGAGTTCTGAGGTCGACCATTTCGCGAGGCCCGCGGCGGCCGACGGTCGGCTACTCGCTGACGACGTCCGCCTTGGCCGTCTCGATACGAAAGGCGGCCGAGATCAGCGCCCGGGTGTAGTCAGTCTGCGGTCGCTCGAAGATCTGGCTGGCCGGGCCGTGCTCGACCACTCGACCGTTGCGCATGACGATGACCTCGTTGGCGAGCGCGCGCACCACCTTCAGATCGTGGCTGATGAACAGATAGGCGAGATCGTGCCTGGCCTGCAATGCCCGCAGGAGATCGACCACCTGCGCCTGCACGCTCATGTCGAGGGCCGATGTCGGCTCGTCCAGCATCACGAATTTCGGATTGAGCACCATGGCCCGGGCGATCGCGATGCGCTGCCGCTGCCCGCCGGAAAATTCGTGCGGGTAGCGGAAGCGGGTTTCCGCGTCGAGGCCGACTTCCTTCAGCACGGCGACCACACGTTCGTCCCGGGCATCGGCGGACAGCCCGGGCTCGTGAATCAGCAGACCCTCGGCGATGATCTCGGCCACCGACATGCGCGGGCTGAGCGAGCCGAAGGGATCCTGGAAGACGATCTGCAACTCGCGGCGCAAAGGCCGCATCTCGGCGAAGGTCATCGCGTCGATGTCGCGCTCCTGGAAGCGGATGCGACCCTGCGAGGAGATCATGCGGCAGAGCGCCAGCCCCAGCGTCGTCTTGCCTGATCCGGATTCGCCGACCACCCCGACCGTCTGGCCGGCGCGCACCGTGACGTCGATGCCGTCGACCGCCTTCACGTGGTCCACGGTGCGCCGGAAGAACCCCTCCTTGATCGGGAACCAGACCTTTACGTCCTTGCCCGACATCACCGTCTTTGCGTCCGGATCGGCTGCCGGCGGGCGGCCTTTCGGCTCGGCCGCCAGCAGGTGGCGCGTGTAGTCATGTTGCGGATTGGCGAAGATCTCCGCGGTCGGGCCGGTCTCGACGATCTTGCCTTTCGTCATCACGCAGACCCGGTCGGCGATCTTGCGCACGATGCCGAGATCGTGGGTGATGAACAGCATCGACATGCCGTTCTTTTGCTTGAGCTGGGCCAGCAGCTCCAGGATCTGCGCCTGCACCGTGACGTCGAGTGCCGTGGTCGGCTCGTCGGCGATCAGCAGCTCCGGCTCGTTGGCCAGCGCCATGGCGATCATCACACGCTGGCGCTGGCCGCCGGAAAGCTGGTGCGGATAGGCGCCGAGACGCTTTTCCGGATCGCGTATGCCGACCTCGTGGAACAGCTCCAGCGTGCGCGCCCGCGCCTGCCTGTCGCCCATGCCCTGGTGCAGCGACAGCACCTCGACGATCTGCTGCTCGATCGTGTGCAGCGGATTGAGCGAGGTCATCGGTTCCTGGAAGATCATGGTGATCTTGTTGCCGCGCACCTTTCGCAGCGCCTGCTCGTCCTTGACGAGCAGGTCGTCGCCCTGGAACAGGATCTGCCCGCCCGGATGGGCGGCGGGCGGATAGGGCAGGAGCTTAAGCACCGACAGCGCCGAGACCGACTTGCCGGAACCGGATTCGCCGACCAGCGCCACCGTCTCGCCCTTGGCGATGTCGAAGGAGATGCGGTCGACGGCAGTCGTCGTCCGCCCCCCCTGCGTGAAGGTGACGGAGAGATCGCGGACGGAGAGGAGGGGGGCGGTCAACTTGGAATCCGACTTTCAAGTATAGCTTTCAGCGTGCCGGCGTCCGGTCGCACAACATCCAGAACGGCGGGACCACGGCGGATGCCCCTTCGCTCATGAAAGAGTTCGACTCTGTTCTGGATTCGGGTGTCGGCAGTGAGGAAATGGCTGCACTCGAAACCGATCGCTGTGGCCAAATGGATTGCATCAGGCAGTTTGAGCGATCGGTAGGAGGCCCGCAGGACGGCCGAGTACCACAGAGTTTGATGATCGACGGGACCGACCTGAAGCCAAGGATTTTGCCGTTGAATCCAATTGTCGTAGAGTTGGATTAGCGTTTCATCCTGCTCGCGATATGGCCTGACAAGCAGTTCCGCCAAACTCAATTCGGAAGTGCAAAGAAATGGTTGCTCGTCAGGAGCTTGGCTGTCGACCAGAGAGTAAAGAAGGTTGGAGATATCGTCCGTGCCTTCGCCGAGCGCGATAAGTATGTTCGTGTCCACGTAGAGACGCTTGATGATTTCCATCAATCGTCCCACTCGTCCCGCAATTCGCGCACGCGAGCGACGGCCTCTTCGAGCGTTACGCCTTTCGCCTTGGCACGAGCAGTCAGCAGCGAATTTCGGAGTTCTTCCCGGTTCATCGGTTTTCGAACGGCTTCTTCTTCGACGGTAATCTTCACCGTTGCCGCAAGGTCTATTCCTTCACGCAACTCCTGGGGCAATTTTGAAGCCGGATAATGTTCGAGCACGATCTTGTTCACGGAACGAGTTCCAACTCTCGAGGACCGCTGCCATAGCGTCGCGGTCTGCGCTGTAGAAGACCGACGACCTTATACCATGCCGCTTGTCTCACCTGAACGTCTTCCGCGGATCGAAGGCGTCGCGTGTGGCTTCGCCGATGAAGATCAGCAGCGACAGCATCAGCGAAATCACCACGAAGCCGGACAGGCCGAGCCATGATGCGTTGAGGTTGCGCTGCCCCTGCTTCAGCAGTTCGCCCAGCGACGGCGAGCCTGGCGGCAGGCCGAAGCCGAGGAAGTCGAGCGAGGTCAGCGTAGTGATGGAGCCGTTGAGGATGAAGGGCAGGAAGGTCAGCGTCGCCACCATGGCGTTGGGCAGGAGGTGGCGGAGCATGATGGTGCGGTCCGGCACCCCGAGGGCGCGGGCCGCATTCACATATTCGAAGTTGCGGGCGCGCAGGAACTCCGCCCGCACCACGCCGACGAAGCCGACCCAGGTGAACACCAGCATCAGCCCGAGCAGGATGAAGAAGCCGGGCGGCAGGATCGCGGCGATGATCAGGAGCAGGTAAAGCACCGGGATGGCCGACCAGATTTCGATGAAGCGCTGGAAGATCAGGTCCGTCCAGCCGCCGAAATAGCCCTGGACCGCGCCGGCCGACACGCCGATCACGGCCGAGCCGAACGTCAGGATCAGGCCGAACAGCACCGAGATGCGGAAGCCGTAGATGACGCGGGCGAAGACGTCGCGGGCCTGATCGTCGGTGCCGAGCCAGTTCCAGTTGCCGAGCGTGCAGTTCGGGTCTTCGACGCCGGCCGGGTAGCGCTCGCAGCGTTTTTCCTTCGAATACATCCAGGATGGCTTCGAGGGTGCCGGCTCGGCGATCTCGTTGTTGACGGTGCGGTAGGAATAGCGGATCGGCGGCCAGACCGCCCAGCCATTGGCGTTGATCTCGTCCTGGATCACCGGATCACGGTAGTCGGTGACGGCGTAGAAGCCGCCGAACATCTCTTCCGGATAGTCGACCAGCACCGGGAACAGGATCTCGCCCTTGTAGGAGGCGATCAGCGGCTTGTCGTTGGCGATCAGCTCGGCGACCAGCGACAGCACGAACAGCACCAGGAAAATCCACAGCGACCAGAAACCGCGGCGGTTGGCCTTGAAGTTCTGCCAGCGCCGCTGGTTGAGCGGCGACAGCCGTGGCCGTTTGACCTGATGGCGAACGCCTTCGACCGTCGCCTTGGCGAGCACGTCCGACATCAGACGTCCCTCCGCTCGAAATCGATGCGCGGGTCGATCCATGTGTAGGTGAGGTCGGAGAGCAGCGAGACGAACAGGCCGATCAGCGAAAAGATGTAGAGGTTGGCGAACACCACCGGATAGTCGCGGTCGAGCAGCGACTTGTAGCCGAGCAGGCCGAGTCCATCGAGCGAGAAGATGTTCTCGATCAGCAGCGAGCCGGTGAAGAAGGCCGAGATGAAGGCGCCGGGAAAACCGGCGATCACGATCAGCATGGCGTTGCGGAAGACGTGGCCATAGAGGATGCGCCGCTGCGACAGGCCCTTGGCGCGTGCCGTGACCACATATTGCTTGCGGATCTCGTCGAGGAAGGAGTTCTTCGTCAGCAGCGTCGTGGTGGCGAAGGCCGACAGCACCATCGCCGTCAGCGGCAGCGTCAGGTGCCAGAAATAGTCGACGATCTTCTCCGGCCAGGACAGCTGGTCGAAATTGTCGGAGGTCAGATTGCGCAGCGGGAACCAGTCGAAGAACGACCCGCCGGCGAACAGCACCATCAGCAGGATGGCGAACAGGAAAGCGGGGATGGCGTAGCCGACGATGACCACCGCGCTGGTCCAGGTGTCGAACGCCGAGCCGTCCTTCACCGCCTTGCGGATGCCGAGCGGGATGGAGATGAGATAGGAGAGAAGCGTCAGCCACAGCCCGAGCGAGATCGAGACCGGCATCTTCTCCAGGATCAGGTCGATCACCGAAATCTTGCGGAAATAGCTCTCGCCGAAATCGAAGCGGGCATAGTTCCACAGCATCAGACCGAAGCGCTCGAGCGGCGGCTTGTCGAAGCCGAACTGCTGCTCCAGCTTGGCGATGAACTCGGGATCGAGCCCCTGCGCGCCGCGGTAGCGCGACGATGCCTCGCCGCCGGCGTCGAAATTGGTGGCCGCCATGTCACCGCCGCCGCCGCCGGAGATACGGTCCATGGCATCGCCGCCCTGGCCGGTCAGCCGTGCGATGACCTGCTCCACGGGACCGCCCGGAGCGAACTGCACCACGATGAAGGAGATCGCCATGATGCCGAGCAAGGTCGGTACCATCAGCAGCAGGCGGCGGAGGATATAGGCGGCCATCAGAAGGAACCCGCTCGTCGCGTAGAGTGCGACCGGGCGAGACCCGCGACAACGCGCCGTCGCGTTCGCCCTCGTACCAAGGGAAAGATCCTACCCTTTGCCAATCGCCGACGCCTTGTCCTTGTCATGCCACCACAGCGCCTCGACCGGGAAACCGTAGTCCGGCTTCGGCTCCTTGAAGCCGAACATGTCCCAGAACGCGGCACGGTGATTCGCCAGATACCAGCATGGAATCCAGTCCTGGCGCGCGCGCAAGACCCGGTCGAGCGCGCGCATGGCGGCCATGTGGCTCTGGCGGTCGGTCGCGCGGCCGACCGCGGCGATCAGCGCGTCGACCGCAGGATCCGCCGTGCCGGGCAGGTTGCGCGAGCCGGCCAGCTTCGCCGAGCGGGAATGGAACGTCGTCGCCAGCCCATCCTCGGTCGGGGTTGCGTCCCACAACACCGCCATCATCACCAGATCGAAGTCGAAATCGGCCTGCCGCGCCTGCATCTGCGCGGCGTCCACCACCCGCATCGAGGCGTCGATGCCGATCGCCTTCAGGTTCTCGACCCAAGGCGCGATGATGCGCAGAAGGCTGTCGTCGTCGTCGAGGAACTCGAGGGTCAGCCGCTCGCCCTTGGCATTGACCAGCACGCCGCCGTCGCGCTTCCAGCCGGCCTCGGCAAGCAGCTTCGAGGCGTCGCCTAGCAGCTTGCGGTCGCGTCCCGAGGCGTTGGAGACCGGCTGCACGACCGCCTCGCCGAACACCTCGGGCGGAAGCAGCTCGCGCAAGGGTTCCAGCAGGGCGAGTTCCTCCGGCGAAGGCATGCCCTCGGCCTTGTAGTCGGAACGTTCGAAACTGGACTGCGAGCGCTCATAGGAATCGTAGAACAGGTTGCGCTTCGTCCAGTCGAAGTCGAAGCACATGCCGATCGCCCGGCGCACGCGCACGTCCCGGAAGCGTTCCCGGCGCAGGTTTATCGCCACGGCCTGCATCGACGGCCGCTTCTCGCCGGGAAATTCCCGTTTGATTATGCGCCCCTGCGCGATCGCCGGGAAGTCGTAGTCCGTCGCCCAGACCCGCGCGGTGTGTTCCTGCCGGTAGAGCACGTCGCCCTTCTTGAAGGCTTCGAAGCCGGCCTGCCGGTTGCGGTAGAAATCAATGCGGATGCGGTCGAAATTGTAGGTGCCGCGGTTCACCGGCAGGTCCCTGCCCCAATAGTCGGCGACCCGCTCGTATTCGATCGTCTGCCCAGCCGAGACGCGGCCGACCTTGTAAGGCCCCGAACCCAGCGGCGGCTTGAGGTCGCCGCCCTCGAAGCTGTTTTCGGTGTAGTAGGCCTTCGACAGGATGGGGAACGTCACCGCGTCGAGGATGGTGCGCTCCGAATGCTTGCCGGAGAAGCTCAGCCTCAATCGGTGCCGGTCCAGCGCCACCGCCTCGGTCATCTCGGTAAGCACCAGCAGCAGGCTGGGATGGCCGTCCTCCTTGAACAGCTTGTAGGTGAAGGCCGCGTCCTCGGCGGTGAGCGGCGAGCCGTCGTGAAAGCGCGCCTCGGGCCGCAGCGCGAACTCGAAGCTCTTGCGGTCCTCCGAGATGGTGATGCTTTCGGCCAGCAGCCCGTAGACGGCGTCGGGCTCGTCGAGCGCCGTCGTCGACTTGTTGGTCATCAGCGAATCGAAGCACAGCTCCATGCGCGGTGGCGCGTCGCCGCGCGCCACAAAACTGTTCAGCGTGTTGAAGGTCTGCGGGTTCTGGTTGAAGAGCCAGTTGGGCGGCGAGAAATTGAACACTCCACCCTTCGGCGCATCGGGGTCGACATAGTCGAAATGCGTGAAATCGGGGCCGTATTTCAGGTCGCCGAAGGCGGAAAGCCCGTGCAGCGGCGTGCCCGCGGGGTTCTCCGCGAAGAGCTTTCGCGGCAGGAGAGGCGCTGCGAGCGCGGCGCCCACCCCGGCGAGGAACCCGCGGCGGCTGGCGCGCATCAATTGACGCCCTTGTACTTCGCCGCCAGCGCCTTCTCCTTGTCCGCGTCGATCCACCAGGACTGGGTGTCGGGTCCGATATAGTCCGGCTGCTTTTCAGGGATGCCGAACTTGTTCCAGTAGGCGAGCCAGGTCACGGCCCGCGTGTACTGCGGCACCACGTAGAAGTTCCACAGCAGAACGCGGTCGAGCGCGTTGGTGGCGGCGACCAATTCCTCGCGGTCGGTCGCGAAGATCACCTTCTCGACCAGCGCGTCGACGACCGGATTCTTGATACCGGAGAGGTTGCGCGATCCCGGTGTATCCGCAGCCCTCGACGACCAGAAGTCCCGCTGCTCGTTGCCCGGGGAACTCGACTGGCCGAGTACCGTCGTCACCACATCGAAATCGAAGTTGTTGATGCGATTGACATACTGGTTGGGATCGACGATGCGCAGTGTTGCATCGATGCCGACCTTGCGCAGCATGTTGATGTAGGGCGTGGCGATCACCCCATCCGTATTGTTGTTGCCGAGGATTTCGAACCTGAAGGGTTCGCCCGTCTTCTCGTTTGTCATGCGGCCGTTCTGGATTTTCCAGCCGGCTTCGGCGAACAGCCTGACGACATCGCGCAGATGGTTGCGTTCGGGCTCCGGCTGGCTCGCGGGGGCCGGCTGCAGTCGGTCGCCGGCCTGCGGTTTAGGCTGCTCATAGACCGGAAGCTTGTATTCCTGGGTAAACACTTCCGGCGGAAGCTGGTCCCTGAACTGCTCCAGGATTGCGAGTTCCTTGCCTTTCGGCAGACCGGAGGAGGCCAACTCGCTGCCGACGAAATAGCTGTTCACCCGGGTGTTGAAGCCGAAGAAGATGGTCCTGTTCATCGTCTCGAAATCGAAGACATAGGTCAGCGCCTCGCGGACCTTGCGGTCCTGGAACAGCGGCCGGCGCATGTTCATGGCAAAACCCTGCATGTTGGCGCGTGCGGTCGCCGCAAACTCTTTCTTGACGACATCACCGGCGTTGAAGGCAGGGAAATTGTAGAAGGTAGCCCAGCGCCGCGAGCTCATCTCCATCTGAATGTCTTCAAAGCCCCCTTTGGTGAAGGCCTGCCACATCGCGTTGTCGTCCTGGAAATACACGTAGCGCAGCCTGTCGAAGTTCTCGCGGCCGATCTTCACGGGAAGCTTCTGGCCCCAGTAGTCCTTGACGCGCTCCCAGACGATCTCCGAGCCCGGCTTGAAGCTGGCGATCCTGTAGGCGGCGGAGCCGAGCGGCGGCTCCAGCGTTGGCTGGGTGATGTCGCGCTTCCTGCCGTCCGCGTCGGTGCCTTCCCACCAGTGCTTCGGCAGGACGACGAGGTCGCCCATGATCTGCGGTAGTTCGCGGTTGCCCTTCTGGTCGAAGCGGAACTCGACCTCGCGATCGTTGAGCGCCACCGCCTCGGTGACGTTCTCGTAGTAGCGGTTGTACATCGGGCTGTTGGCCTTCAGCACGTTGAACGACCAGATCACGTCGTCCACGGTGATCGGCTGCCCGTCATGCCACTTGGCGCGCGGATCGAGCCTGTAGGTCGCCGACGAATAGTCGTCCGGATATTTGTAGGCATCCGCCACCAGCGGATGGCTGACGCTGGCCTCGTCGGTAGACGCATCCATCAACGTATCGTAGAGCAAGCCTCCTCGAAGTTGGGCGAAGCCCGCCGCCGGCGTCCCGCGGACGATATAGGGATTGAAGCTGTCGAAGGTGCCGAGCGCCGTGGAATTCAGCGTCCCGCCCTTCGGCGCATCGGGATTGACGTAGTCGTAGCGCGCGAAGTTCTGGCCGTATTTCGATTCGCCCATCAGCGACGAGGTGGTCTGCCATTCCTGGGCGTGGCCGGCCGTCACGGCCATCAGCAAGGCGGCGATCGCCGGTACCAGCTTGCGCGCACGGGGCAGACCCTTCATCCAGACCTCCTGACAGAACTTGCCATAACCTAGTCCACTCGCCAGCGATGGGAACCGGGCAGCGGCACGAACCAACCCTTGATAACAAAAAAGCCGGGCTGAACCCGGCTTTTTCATGAAGTCTTCGATTACAAATTTGTCATTGTGCCGGGGCAGGCGCCGGTTCGGCCGGCTGCGGGGCGGCGCCCGGAGCGGTATTCTCGGCCGGCGCGGCAGCACCGCCTTCCGCCGGGGCGGCACCCTCGGCGGGAGCAGCACCTTCAGCCGGCTTCGGCGCGGCGTTTTCGGCCGCCGGTGCCGCATCGGCGGGAGCGGATGCGTTTTCTGCGGCCGGTGCGGCGGAAGCCTCCGGCAGCGGCGCCTGGCTGTCGGCCGTGGTGCGCAGATAGGCGATGACGGCGGCGCGCTCCTCGACCTTCTTCAGGCCGGCGAAGCCCATGGCGGTGCCTTTGACCAGGGCCTTCGGTGACAGCAGGAAATGGTCGAGGTGCTCGTAGTCCCAGACCACGGAGCCGCCCTGGGCGAAGTCCTTCATGGCCGCCGAATATGAGAAGCCGGCATGCGAGGCGACCGGGCGGTTGACGACGCCCCAGAGATTCGGGCCGACCTTGTTGGCGCCGCCGCTGTCGTCGGTGTGGCAGGCGATGCATTTCTTGAAGATGGCCGCGCCCTGTTCGACGTTGGCGCCGGCGATCAGTGGCAGAGCCGATTCCTGCGCCGGGGCTTCGCCGCCGCCGGAGGCTGGCGCCTCTTCCGTCGCTTCGATGTGGTAGCCGGGCTTTTCGGGCGTGGGAGCGGCAAAAATCGAGTCGGAAATCAGGGATACAGAGAAGATCACGAAGACGGCCGCCAGCAGCGCGCCGACGATCTTGTTGAATTCGAAAGAGTCCATACGCTCCTGGCTCCTGAGTCCGCCCTTGGTCTCCGTGCGCTTCCGGTCCGCGGGCAAGGGTGCCGCGACCGGGAGCCGCCGGTCAGGTGGCGCGGAAACTAGGTCTTTTGCTTGGTCGTTGCAACTCCTATAAGGGCGCCGCCCATGAGACGTTTTGCCACTTTCGAAACCCCTGTTTTGCGACCCGCCCGAGCCAAATGACCACACTCATCCTGATCCCCGCCCGCATGGCTTCCACACGCCTGCCGGGAAAACCGCTCGCCGATATCGCCGGCCTGCCGATGATCGTGCATGTGGCGGCGCGCGCCGCCGAGAGCGGTCTCGGCCGCGTCGTGGTGGCGACCGACACCGAGGCCGTCGCCCAGGCGGTGCAGGCGAACGGCTTCGAGGCGGTGATGACGCGCGTCGATCATCAATCGGGCTCTGATCGCATCTTCGAGGCGCTGTCCGCGCTCGACCCCGAGGCGCGCGTGGAGACCGTCATCAACGTCCAGGGCGACCTGCCGACCGTCGAGCCGGCGACGATCGCGGCCGCGCTGGCACCCCTGGCCGACCCAGCCGTCGACATCGGCACGCTCGGCGTGGAAATCTCGCGCGAGGAGGAGCGAACGAATCCGAACGTGGTCAAGGTCGTCGGCTCTCCCCTGTCGCGGGGCCGGCTGCGGGCGCTGTACTTCACCCGCGCCACCGCGCCCTGGGGCGAAGGCCCGCACTATCATCACATCGGGCTCTACGCCTATCGCCGCTCGGCGCTTGCCCGCTTCGTGGCGCTGCCGCCTTCCCCGCTGGAACAGCGTGAGCGGCTGGAGCAGTTGCGTGCGCTGGAGGCCGGCATGCGCATCGATGTCGAGCTGGTCGCCTCGGTGCCGCTCGGCGTCGACACGCCCGAGGATCTCGAGCGCGCCCGCGAAATCCTGAGCAGGAAAGCCTGACGATGGCCGACAAGACCAACCGCATCTCCTTCCAGGGCGAGCCGGGCGCCAATTCCGACACCGCCTGCCGCAACATGGTTCCCGACATGGAACCGCTGCCCTGCCCGACCTTCGAGGACGCCTTCAACGCCGTGGAGACCGGCAAGGCCGACCTCGCCATGATCCCGATCGAGAACACGATCGCCGGCCGCGTCGCCGACATCCATCACCTGCTGCCCGAATCGAGGCTGCACATCATCGCCGAGTATTTCCTGCCGATCCATTTCCAGCTGATGGTCCTGCCAGGCGTCGCCCGCAAGGAAATCAAGAGCGTGCACAGCCACATCCACGCGCTCGGCCAGTGCCGGAAGTTCATCCGCAAGAACGGCTGGAAGCCTGTGGTCGCCGGCGATACGGCGGGCGCAGCCAAGCTGGTCGGCGAAATGGGCGACCGCGGCATGGCGGCTCTGGCGCCGCGGCTCGCGGCCGACCTCTACGGCCTCGACATCATCGAGGAGAACGTCGAGGACACCGACAGCAACGTCACCCGTTTCGTCGTGCTGACGAAGGACAAGAAATGGGCCGAACGGCCGTCGCCCGACGCAAGGATGATGACGACCTTCATCTTCCGGGTGCGCAACGTGCCGGCCGCGCTCTACAAGGCGATGGGCGGCTTCGCCACCAATGGCGTCAACATGACCAAGCTTGAGAGCTACCAACTCGGCGCCTTCACGGCGACGCTGTTCTACGCCGACATCGAAGGCCATCCGGACGATCCGGGCGTGAAGAACGCACTCGACGAATTGCGGTTTTTCTCGAAGGAGGTGCGCATCCTCGGCGTCTATCCGCGCAGCGATTCGCGTGAGGAGTGGAACGTCGCGGATTGAGGCCGAGCGGCCTCGCGACCCTCAATCCAGCGGTGCGTAGTCGATTTCCAGGAAGGTTTCCACCTCCGGTATCCAGCGGTCGCGGACGAAAGCGACGTGGAACGGGTGGTCGTTGTAGCCCGAATAGGCGGCCTGGTCGGAAAACTCCATCGAGAAGCCAAAGCGAAAATCGTTCTTTGGGCTGACCTGGCGCAATTGCTCGAACTTTTCGACACCGGGAATGTCGGCCAGCCTGCGCGCCTCGGTGAGGAAATCGCGCTCCCCGGCCGATCCCGGCTCGTGCCTGAGCGTGAACACGACGGTGTGCCGGATCATGTCGTCTCCTTGCGTGTGAACGGGGCGCCTACGGGTTTTCGGCCCAGAAGCGGATGAGATGATGGGCGATCGCGCCTGGCGGCGGTACGAACACCCCGCCGGGATGGTTTTTGGCCAGCGCGGCAAGCACCTCGTCGCGCGAGAACCAGCGGCAGTCCTCCAGCTCGGCCTCGTCGCGCCGGATGTCCTCGTCGAGCGCCTCGCCGAAGCACCCGATCATCAGCGAATAGGGGAACGGCCAGGGTTGGCTGGCATGGTAGACGACGCGGCCGAGCCGGATGCCGGATTCCTCGAGAGTCTCGCGGCGCACCGCCGCCTCGATCGTCTCGCCGGGTTCGATGAAGCCGGCCAGAGCCGAATACATGCCCGGGGCGAAATGCCGCCCCCGTCCGAGCAGGCATTTGCCGCGCGTCACCGTGAGCATGATCGCCACGGGATCGGTGCGCGGAAAATGCTCTGTGCCGCAGGCCGGGCACTGGCGCTTGTAGCCGCCGGCGCGCATCTCCGTCCGGGTTCCGCAGCGGCCACAGAACTGGTGGCTGGCATGCCAGGCGAGCAGGGCCGCCCCCTGTGCAAGCGCGCCGAGCTCGGCCAGGCCGAGCAGTCCCTGCATATAGACGGAGCGGTAGTCGATCGCCTTGACGGATTCGGGAAGCAGCTCGGGCTCGACACCGGCCGCCGCGGCGAGCACCGGCCCGGCCTCGTCGAAGCCGAGCAGGACCATCTCCGCCGGCGACGCACCGAAGCTTTCCACCTCCGAGAGCGCGAAGAAGCCGCCAAAGGCCTCGCCGTTCGGCCGCAGGTAGGCGCGTCCGGCGTGCACCAGCAGGACCCGAGCCCCAGGCTCCGTGAGGGCAAGCTGAGCCGCGTCGTCGCCGCGCTTCTCGGCGCGCCGGTCGAGACGGTTGCCGGCGAAACCGACGAACTGGCTGGGTTCGCGCTCGGGCGCGTCGAAGAGGCGGAAGGGCATGGGCATGGGCGCTTGAGTCGGGAGGCCGACCCTACAGCGCCGCTCTTATCTTGTCGATGAAACTACGCATGGCGTCGACCTTGTAGGGCTCGCGCGGGCCGAAACCCCAGACCGGACCGGGCCAGCCGGGATCGCCCTCCGAGCGCGCCACCACATGCACATGCAGCTGCCGTACGATGTTGCCGAGCGCGCCGGAGTTGATCTTGGTGCAGCCGGTGACCTGTTTCAGCCCTTGCGCGACCATGTTGGTCTCGAAGGTGAGCATCGCCTGGTCGAGCGGGGTGAGGTCGTGCAACTCCTCGATGCCGGGGCGCTGCGGGATCAGCAGCACCCACGGCCAGCGCCGATCGTTCATCAGACGGAGCTCGCACAGCCCGAGCCATAACAGCGACACGCTGTCGGCTTCGAGCCGGGCATCGAGTTCGAAACCGGCCTTGATGCCAGGCAGCATCGGCGTTCCCTCGGTGTTTTTCCGAAGGCTAGAGGCAGCGCGCCGCCGCTGCAAGCGAATCGTGGAACCGGCAGGACGGGGAGGCGCTTCATGAGCGAATACATTCAGCTCAAACTCAAGAATAATAACTTGAGCGAATAAGTATATTTATGACTTATACTATATTTTCTATAAGTAGTTTATTATAGAATATACAGTACAATCAGCATTAAATAAAGCAATTACCCGATTAAATTGTAGATAAAAGCGATCCTAATAGGATTATTGCTTGTCAAGAATCGGTATATAGTCTCTCCCGCTGCGGGGAAGCGCCTGCATAGATTGCAGGTTGGTTCGTTCCCCGCACAAGTGGAGGTAGAAATGGCTAAGTTCGAAGGCGACGACAATCCTAACGTCCTTCCGGGACTTCTTGGGATTGTGACAGGTCTTGGCGACGATGAGATCTACGGCAAGGGAGGGGACGATACCTGTATCGGCTACGCCGGCAACGACATCATCGAAGGAGGCGCGGGGGCTGACAACATTATTGGCGGCGTGCTCAACGTCGTGCTGAACGTCGGCACCATCAGCCTGTCCGGCAACGACACCGCGATCTACGACACCTCGACCGCAGGCGTGACGATCAACCTGAGCACGACGTCGACGATCGACGTGAATGTTCTCGGCGTGAAGATCGCGCTTACCAATGCGACCGTGGGGTCAGGCGGGCATGCCGAGGGCGATATCCTGACCGGCATCACCAACCTGCGCGGGTCAAACTTCAAGGACACCCTCATCGGCAATGCCGATGCCAACGTCCTTACCGGACTGGACGGCGACGATACGCTGACCGGTGCGCTCGGCAACGACACGCTGGTCGGCGGCAACGGCGCCGATACGCTGAATGGCGGTATCGGCAACGACAAGATGACCGGCGGGCTGGGCAACGACACTTATATCGTCAACAGCCTGTCGGATGTGGTGGACGAAGTCGCGGGCGGCGGCACTGCCGACCGGGTGGCGTCCAACATCGACTGGGTCCTCGCGGCAGGTCAGGAAATCGAGGTGCTGACGACGACCAAATCGACCGGTACTTCGAGCATCGATCTGCGCGGCAACGCGCTTGCTCAGAGAATCGTCGGCAATGACGGCAACAACCGGCTGCACGACGGCGGAACCGGTCCGGGCGCAAGCGACAGCCAACCCGATACCCTGATCGGGCGGGACGGCAACGACACCTATATCGTCTACAATTCGAATGCCGTCGTTGTTGAACGAGCGGCCGAAGGCACCGACCGGGTCGCCGCCGGGGTCGACTACCAGCTCGGCAATGGCGTGCATGTCGAATCGCTGGTGACCACCTCGCAGACCGCCACCGATGCGATCGACCTGACCGGCAACAAGTTCGCGCAGACCATCATCGGCAACGATGGCGACAACGTCCTGAACGACGGCGGCGCCGGCGCGGCCGACGTGATGCGCGGACGCGACGGTGACGACACCTACTTCGTCTACAACTCCGGCGATACGATCATCGAGGCCGGCGGCGAAGGACAAGACACGGTCGCCAGCTTCGTGGACTTCGTGCTGGCGGCAGGTGTCGAGGTCGAGGTGATGAAGACCACGAACTCGAAGGGCTTTGCCGGTGTCGATCTGACCGGCAATGAGTTCGCGCAGGAGATCTTCGGCAATGCCGGTGCGAACCGCCTCGACGGCAAGGGCGGATCGGACACGTTGACTGGCAGCGCCGGGCCCGACACCTACGTGTTCTCAAGCGCACTCGGCGCCGGCAATGTCGACACCATCGTCGGCTACAACGTGGCGTCCGATACGATCGAGCTCGCGAGCGCGATCTTCACGGTCCTTGGAGCAGGACCGCTGGCGGCGGGGGCTTTCGTCGCCAATGCGGCCGGTGCGGCGACAGCTGCGGCCCATCGCATCATCTACGATACCGACAGCGGCGCCCTGCTCTACGACGCCGACGGCAATGCCGGCGGCTCGTCCGCGGTGCAGTTCGCCAGCCTGGCCCCTGGCCTCTCGCTCACTAGCGCCGACTTCGTCGTCGCCTGAGCGCTGACGCAATAATGCTTCGGGCGCCGCGATGCGGCGCCCGTTTTTTTTGGCGGATGAATGGATGGTCTGCGGCTCAGCAACTGGTGCACGGAATGGTCGTGCTCATGCGCGGCCGCAGGAAATAGGTCTCTTTCATCTTGATGTCGTCGAACAGCCCGCCTAGCCCGAGCGCCGTCTTCTGGCCGTCGCCCCATGCGATCATCGGCAGGTAGGACAAATCGGCCTCGACCTTGATGGCGAAGGTGCCGGGAACGTTCAGCGCGTCCGGTACCGTGGCTGCCGAACCGGTTGTGAACGGCTTGCTATAGGACCCGCCGGCGAGCTTGCTGGACCAGGCGACCTGCACCTTGGAGTCGGGATTGGCCGTGATCTGGATCGCCGTAACCGTGATCGTTGCCCCCGAGCGGGAATAAGGCTGAATGATCGACCCGCCGATCTTCATGATCGCCTCGAGCTCGCTTTTGGTGATCTCGGGCTGCTGCGTGATCAGGTCGCCGACCATGCTGGCGATACGTCCGACCTTGCGGTTGCCGTCGATCGCCTGAGCGACCTCGATGGTGACGAAATACATCGCCATCAGAATGGGTACGAGAAGGGCGAATTCCACCGCCGCCACGCCGCGGCGGTCGCCCGCCAGCCTCGCGCAGGCGCGACGAAGGGAAGGGCGAAGTGTCCAAAGACGCGCGTTCATGGTCCTGACTTTCCGCTTGGCCGCGGCCTCAATCGTTGAAGGGTTCGTTCTGCCAGACCGCGACGGCGAAGTGCATCGTGGTGCCGTCCTTGTCCTTCGATCCCATGAGTTGCAGGAGATCGGTGATCAGCGGCCATCTGTAGTAGGCGCGGAGCATGTTCTTCGAGCCCGCCAGCCCAGGCGTTGCCACGTCCTTGTCCGGATAGGCGATCGGAACCTTGGCCGCATCCTCGAAGGTCGTATAGCTTTGCAGATCGACGGTGAGCCCGGGGCAGCCGCTGCTGACGATGATTTCGAGGCGCTCGCAGATCTCGTCCCTCAGCTTCGTCTCGTCCGCCGCGGGGTTGTTCGTCGGCCTGATCTGCCCGGTGCGGTACTGGCGGGCGACGTCGTTGGTCGCGTTCACCAGCACCTGCTGGCCGCCGAAGGAGAGGCAGACCTCGATAATGGCGAGCACCAGCAGGAAGAACGGCAGCGCCAGCATGGCGAATTCGATCGCCGTGGCGCCGCTGGAATTGCCGGCGAAACGCCGCAACGGCGAAAACGCCGGTTTCTTTCTACGACCGCTCGCCTCGGGAGACGTGCTCATGATCCGCCCCATGCCCCACATGTTCGGCGGCAACCTAGACGAAACTTGTTGATCCGCCGTTTTGGCGATCGTTAAAATCGCGATGCCTGCATTCACGTCCCGCTAACGGGGCATGCCTGGCGCGAATTTTATGGCCCCGCCGAGATTTCGGCTTCCGAGGTGTACTCGGCAGCCGATTTGTAGGAGCCCTCGCAGAACGGCGCGCAGGAAAGCGTCTGGATGTCGGCACGCCTGTATACGCGCACGGAGTTTGCGGTCTGGCGCGTGACGACGATCTGCTCGTCGACGATCGGGCTGCCGGCCTCGTCGAGAACGACCAGGTTGGTGACGCCGAATCCCTTGCCGGTCAGCACGATGGTGGTGGCGTCCTGGACGGCGGCGTCGGCGATCCGCGGGTTGCCGACCACGATCGTGTCGGCGGCGCGCGCCAGCTTGACGATCTTGGCCTGGTTCATCACCACTTCGATTCCGCCCTCGGCATGAGCCGCGGCGGTCGCGGTCAGCACCAGCGCCGCAAGCGCGCCGAGCAGACGGGAACAGGTCTTCGATACGGCCATCTCGGCTCTCCGGTGGACGGGCACTTTCACGAAGATGAACGATATTGGTGAATCGCCGGTTAAGCCGGCTTGCCTTGTCGACGAACCCAGGCGGGCGGTGATCGGTGCGACCGCCTGATGCCTCAGCCGAATTCATTGAAGTGCTTGGCCTATTGGCCGGAAGATCGACTTTTATTAAAGATTTCTGCTTTTGGAATGATTAACCACGGGATCGCGGAAGTGCATGCAAGGTTTCGGTAAGGCTGTTCGTTAAGCGCATCGAAAGGGCTGCTGCGTAGATTGCCGGTCATCCGATCAACCCCAAGAACAGTTGACGGAAGTGCTGTAACACGTGGAGTTAAGGGTCTCTGTCATGTCGAAACTGTTTGCACGTTTTGTGAAGGACGAATCCGGCGCGACCGCCATCGAATACGGTCTGATCGCCGCTCTCATCGCGCTTGCCATCATCACCGGTGCGACTGCCCTCGGCGGTAGCATCGGTGACAAGTTCCAGGAGGTCGCCGACGAGCTGGCGCCGAAGGCAGCGCCGCCTGCCGGCAACCCGTAATCTGCGGAAGCAGACAGACCATTGGTCTGACTGCAGGCCGGGAATCGGAAGGGCCGCTCCAAGAGGGCGGCCTCTTTCGTTGAGCTCCATGCATCCCGACCTTTAATTTTTCGGACTGGGCTTATCGCCGTTTAGCGCAGCCGGGTTATCTTGAAATCGGCCGAAATCGGAATGCACGCATGCTGGAAGCCCTGATCTTCGTCGTGTTCCCGTTCTGCATGGTCTTCGCGGCGGTTTCCGACCTGCTTTCCATGACGATTGCCAACCGTGTGTCACTTGTGCTCGTCGCGACCTTCGCCGTCGTCGCGCCGCTGACCGGCATGGACTGGACGACCTATGGCTGGCATTTCGCCGCCGGCCTGACGGTGCTGATTGCCGGGTTCGGTCTTTTCGCCATGGGCGCCATGGGGGGAGGGGACGCCAAGCTGATGGCGGCGACGGCTCTCTACATGGGCATGGGCTTTCCGCTGGCGCAGTATCTGGCGATCTCGGCCGTGGTCGGCGGCGTGCTGACGCTCGGCATACTGAGCTTCCGCGGGTCGGCGCTGTCGGTCTACACCGGCAACAACATGTTCCTGCGCAATATCGCCGACAGCAAGGCCGGCGTGCCTTATGGCATTGCCCTCGGCATCGGCGGCCTGCTCACCTATCCGCACGCGCCGCTGATGGCCTGGGCGGTGACAAGGCTGACCGGCTGAAGGAGCGGGATCGTCAGGCTTGACCCCTCGATTGCTTGCGCGGACTTCGCCGCACGGTCAAAGCGCAACGGAAAATTAATCACAATTGTTGGTAGAGCGTTAACCGTAATTTGACGATTGGCGCTGCAACCTGCGTCTCGGCTGAATGGGGTGCCGAGCGCGGGGTTTTGGAATATGGCTGCATCGCGGCTTATCATTCTGGGCGTCGCCGCCGTGGCGGCGGGCGGAGCAGGTTGGGTTGCCAAGAACATGACGGCGCCCTTGCCGGCCGTCGTCGTCGAATCCGAGACGCCGTCGATCTCCACGGCCCAGGTGCTTGTGGTTTCCGGCGACGTACCGATGGGCGCCGGCATCGGCGACCAGCTCTCCTGGCAGGACTGGCCCAGCGCCGGCATCAACGAGAATTTCATAACCCGCAATGCCGAGCCCGATGCCATGGAGAAGCTGCGGACGGGCATAGCCCGTGTGCCGATCTATGGCGGCGAGCCGCTCCGCCGCTCCAAGCTGGTCGGCGAAGGCCAGAGCTTCATGTCCTCGGTGCTGCCGTCCGGCCGCCGCGCCATAGCGACGCAGATTTCCGCCGACACCTCCGCCGGCGGCTTCATCCTGCCCAACGACTTCGTCGACGTCATCATGACCCGGCGGTCCGACAAGGCCACCGCCACCGGCTTCGTCACCGAGACCATCCTGAAGAACATCAAGGTTCTGGCCATCGACCAGACCATCCAGGAGGACGAGGACGGCAAGAAGGTGAAGGTCGGCGAAACCGCGACGCTCGAGCTGACGCCGCAGCAGGCGGAGATCATCACCGTCGCCCAGCAGATGGCCGATCGCCTGACGCTGGCCCTGCGTTCCGTCGCCGACGCGCAGGAGGTACCGGATGGCGAGGCCGACTACCTGGTCTCGGGCAACGGCAAGCGCAGCACCGTGCGGTTGATCAAATCCGGCGAAGTCTCCGAAGTGGGAGCGAGGAAATGAGAGCGGACGCCGTGTCTCGGCCGATGACGGGGCGCCGCGCCTCGCAGCGGGTTCTCAGGAATGCGACAGCGCTTGCCGTGGCGCTTGCGGTGCTGGCGGGTACGGTCATGCCGCCCACGGCGGCGCAGGCGGGATCCGGCCGCGTCGAGGTCGGCCCGTCGCGCAGCAGCAGCGAGCCGATCAAGCTCGGCCTCAACAAGTCGATCGTCATCGACCTGCCGACCGATGCCTACGACATCCTGGTCGCCAATCCGGCGGTCGCCGACGCGGTGACCCGCACGGCCCGCCGCATCTACCTGTTCGGCAAGGCGGTCGGCCAGACCAACATCTTCGTCTTCGGGCCCAATGGCGAGCAGATCGCCAATCTCGACCTGCAGATCGAACGCGATGTCGCGGGGCTGGAAGGCTACATCAAGCGCTTCCTGCCGACGTCCGACGTCACCGTCGAGCTGCTCAACGACAATGTCGTGCTCACCGGCACGGTCGAGACGCCCCTGGACGCCAAGCGCGCGGCGGAGCTCGCGACCATCTTCGTCAGCGGCGGTGAGGCGACGACCGGCCAGTATTCGCAGACGGCCTCGGGCGGGTCGAGCGACAGCGGCGTCGACATCAACAACCCGGATTCTGAACGCCGGGTGAGCCGGATCGTCAACCTGCTGAAGATCATCGGCGAGGACCAGGTCACGCTCAAGGTTACGGTGGCCGAGGTCAGCCGCACGGTCATGAAGCAGCTCGGCGTCAACCTGATCGCCGGCGGCGACAGCAACGGCATCAGCTGGGGCGCCATCGCCGAGAACTCCTTCGGCCTCGGCGCGCCGCTCTCTGCCTCCGGCTTCGCGCTCGGGACGTCGGCGATCGACGCCTATGTCAATGCGATGGAGCAGGCCGGCGTGATGAAGACGCTGGCCGAGCCGACGCTGACGGCGGTCTCGGGCGAGAAGGCGACTTTCAGGGTCGGCGGCGAGTTCAACCTGGTCACGGGCCGCTCAAGCAACGTGTCTGACGACAACGAGACCGGCCAGGTGACCTACGAGATCGAGAAGCTGGAATACGGCATCGGCCTCGAATTCCTGCCGGTCGTGCTCTCGCCGGGCCGGATCAGCCTGAAGGTGCGCACCTCGGTATCCGAGCCGACCACCGAAGGATCGGTCACCGCCCCCGGCGGCCCGCCCGCCAAGAATCCGGGATTGTTCGGAGGCATCTTCGAGCCGCGCACTAATCTGCCGGGCACCAATCTCATTTCCATCCGCAAGCGGCTCGCCGACACCACCGTCGAGCTGCCGTCCGGCGGCTCGATGATGATCGCCGGCCTGGTGCGCGACGATGTCCGGCAGGCCGTGCAGGGCGTGCCCGGGCTTTCCAAGATACCCGTGCTGGGCACGCTGTTCCGCAGCCGCGACTTCGTGCGCAACGAGACGGAGCTGGTGATCCTGATCACGCCCTATCTGAGCAAGCCGGTGGCGCGTGCCGCGCTCGCCAAGCCGGACGACAATTTCAACCCCGCCAGCGACGGCGCGGGCATGTTCCTCGGCCGCATCAACCGCGTCTACGGGACCATGAAGACGGACAAGCCCGACGGCCGCTATCACGGCATGGTCGGCTACATCTACAAGTGATCGGGGGACGAGCCATGATCGAGAAGACCTCCAGGACGGCTCCCCTCGCGGCGCCGCGACCCGTCCCGATCCGCATCATGCGCAGGCCGGCTACCGTGCTTGCCGCCGCGCTCGCCGCTGCCCTGCTGGGCGGTTGCGCCGCCAGGACCGATAGCGTGACGGTGGGCTCCGTGCCCGACGACTACCGGACTAGCCATCCGATCGTGATCGCCGAGAAGGAGCAGGTGATCGATCTGCCGGTCGGCGCCAGCGATCGCGGCATAACCAATACGCAGCGGGTCGCGCTCGGTGGCTTCCTCGACAATTACGACCGCAGCGCCGCGCCGCCGCTGACCATCCTGGTTCCGGTCGGCTCGGCCAACCAGGTCGCCGCTTCCGAGGCCGGAAGCGCTTTCGCGCATTACGCTAAGAAGCAGGGCGTGCCGGCCAGCCGGATCATGATCTCGTCCTACCAGGCCGGTGCGGCCGAAGTCTCGGCGCCGGTGCGGGTGAGCTACACGGCGATCACGGCGCAGACCAACAAATGCGGCCGGTGGCCCGCGGATCTCGGCGAGACCAGCGAGAACAAGCACTACGCCAATTTCGGCTGTTCCTACCAGAACAACCTTGCCGCGCAACTCGAGAATCCCGCCGACCTGCTCGGGCCGCGCAAGACGACGGAGGTCGATGCCGAGCGGCGCAGCGTCGTCATCGACGACTACCGCAACGCACCGGTGTGGGCCGACGAGCCGACGCGCGAGATCGAATACTGAGGACGGGGCGATCCATGGGCACTCTGGCTTACGACTCAGAGCTCGATCCGGGCCGCGCGATGGAGCGCGACATTTCCGAGCTGCATGCGCTGCGTCCGGTACCGCGCATCTCGATCCAGGCATTCTGCGAGACGGACGGCATCGCCGTGCCGGTCGAGCGGGCGAGCCTGGACCGGCGGATGGCCAAGGCGCATGTCAAGATCCACATGGGCGGCATACCCACCGCCGTCGACTTCTACCAGAGTGCGCCGACGCCCAACCTGATCATCGTCGAGTCGCGCAGCGAGCCCCGCCCGCTGCTGGAAAGCCTCGGCCAACTCGCCGAATGCTGCGACCCAAGCACCAAGGTGGTGGTGATCGGCCATTACAACGACGTGTCGCTGTACCGCGACCTGATCAAGTCGGGCATCTCGGAGTATATGGTCGCGCCGATTTCGCTCGCCGATATCCTCGGCGTGATCTCCGGAATCTTCGTCGATCCCTCGGCCGAGCCGATCGGCCGGTCGATTGCCTTCATCGGTGCGAAGGGCGGCGTCGGCTCCTCCACCATAGCCCACAATGTCGGATGGGCGATGTCGAACCTGTTCAGTTCCGAGGTCGTCGTCGCCGACCTCGATCTGGCCTTCGGCACCGCCAACATCAATTTCGACCAGGATCCGGCGCAAGGCATGGCCGAGGCCGTGTTCTCGCCGGAGCGCATCGACGAGGTCTATCTGGATCGACTGCTCGCCCAGTGCGCCGAACGGCTGTCGCTGCTGGCTGCGCCGTCGACGCTGGATCGGGTCTACGACTTCGAGGCGGATGCCTTCAAGCAGATCATCGAGACGGCGCAGCGCAGCGCGCCGCTGCTCGTGCTCGACGTGCCGCATGTCTGGACCGGCTGGAGCAAGCAGACGCTGATGCAGGCCGACGACGTGGTGATCACCGCCACGCCGGAGCTCGCCAACCTGCGCAACACCAAGAACCTGGTCGACATGCTGAAGAAGACGCGGCCGAACGACGCCCCGCCGAAGCTGATCATCAACCAGGCCGGGGTGCCGAAGCGCTCGGAGATATCGATCAACGATTTCGCCGATCCGCTCGGCGTGGTGCCGGTGGGCGTCATACCTTTCGATCCGCAGCTCTTCGGCAATGCGGCCAACAACGGCCGCATGCTCGGGGAAATGGACGCCAAGCACCCGATCGTCCAGTCTATCCGCGAGATCGCGCATGTGCTGACAGGCCGCAGCGAGATCAAGCCGCGGGCGAAGCCGGGGCTTTCCGGCATCATCGGCAAGCTCAAGCTGAAGAAGAAGTGATCCTCCGCAGCGTAACGGCAGAAAAGTCATGTTCGGTAGAAGAGGCAACGACGACGGGACGAGGACGACGCCCGAGTTCCGCGCTCCCCCTCCGATGCCGATGGCACCGGCGGCCGGCGCGACGGCGACGCTGACGCCGCGTCAGCCCGATGCAGGGCCGGCGGTGCTCGCACCCAGGCGTCCGGAGGTGCCGGCGCCTCCCGCCGAACCGCGGCGGGCGCAGCGCGAACGGAGCGAGACCTACTACGACACCAAAAGCCAGGTCTTCTCCGCGCTGATCGATACGATCGACCTGTCGCAGCTTGCCAAGCTCGACCCCGACAGCGCCCGCGAAGAGATCCGCGACATCGTCAACGACATCATCGCGATCAAGAATTTCGTGATGTCGATCTCCGAGCAGGAGGAACTGCTCGAGGACATCTGCAACGATGTGCTCGGCTTCGGCCCGCTGGAGCCGCTGCTCGCCCGCGACGATATCGCCGACATCATGGTGAACGGCGCCAAGAACGTCTACATCGAGGTCAACGGCAAGGTCGAGCAGACCGGCGTCCGCTTCCGCGACAACCAGCAGCTTCTCAACATCTGCCAGCGCATCGTCAGCCAGGTCGGCCGCCGCGTCGACGAATCTTCGCCGATCTGCGATGCCCGCCTGCCCGACGGCTCGCGCGTCAACGTGATCGCGCCGCCGCTGTCGATCGACGGCACTGCGCTGACCATCCGCAAGTTCAAGAAGGACAAGCTCACGCTCGACCAGATCACGAAATTCGGCGCGATCTCTCCCCACGGCGCCGAGATTCTCAAGATCATCGGCCGGGTTCGCTGCAACATCCTCATCTCCGGCGGCACCGGCTCCGGCAAGACGACGCTGCTCAACTGCCTCACCAACTACATCGACCGCGACGAACGCGTCATCACCTGCGAGGACTCCGCCGAGCTGCAGCTTCAGCAGCCGCATGTGGTGCGTCTCGAAACCCGGCCGCCAAATCTCGAGGGCGAGGGCGAGGTCACCATGCGCGACCTGGTCCGCAACTGCCTGCGCATGCGTCCCGAGCGCATCATCGTCGGCGAGGTGCGCGGGCCGGAAGTGTTCGATCTGCTGCAGGCCATGAACACCGGCCATGACGGCTCGATGGGCACCATTCACTCCAATAGCCCGCGCGAATGCCTCAACCGCATGGAATCGATGATCGCCATGGGCGGCTATTCGCTGCCGCAGAGGACCGTGCGCGAGATCATCGTCGGCTCGATCGACGTCATCATCCAGGCGGCGCGCCTGCGCGACGGCTCTCGCCGCATCACCCACATCACCGAGGTGGTCGGCATGGAGGGTGACGTCATCATCACCCAAGATCTGGTAGTCTATAATCTCAAGGGCGAGGATGCCCAGGGACGGCTGATCGGCGAGCATATGTCGACGGGCATCGGACGCCCGCATTTCTGGGAGCGCGCCCGCTATTTCGGCGAGGAGCATCGCCTCGCCACCGCGCTCGAGGCGATGGAAAAGCGGGCGGAATGATGTTCGGTCTGGACTCCACCCTGCTGGTCTTCATCGCGCTCGCCGGCGTCAGCGCCGGGGCCGTCGCCTACGCCTTCCTGTTCAACCGGATCGCCGACGAGAAGCAGGCCGACCGGCGGCTCGACACGATCAAGCGTGCTGAAACCGACCGCTCGGTCGTCAAGGCGTCTCGCGACCGCGCCGCCGAAGCGGCCCGCCGCCGCAAGTCGGTGCAGGATTCGCTCAAGGAGCTCGACGAAAAGCAGAAGGTGCGGGACAACAACATCCGCCGGCCGCCGCTGCGCATCCAGTTGCGGCAGGCCGGCCTCACCGTCTCCATCGAACGTTTCTATCTCTACTCGGCGCTGTGTGGGCTGGCGCTGACGGCGGCCGGCTTCATCGCCGGGCTGCCGCTTTTGCTGCTGCCCGGCCTGCTCATCGTCGGCGCGCTCGGCCTGCCGCGCTGGTTCGTGTCGTTCAAACGGGCGCGCCGCGTCAAGGCCTTCCTCGCCGAGTTCCCGAATGCGCTCGACGTGATCGTGCGCGCGGTCAAGTCCGGGCTGCCGCTCAACGACGGCATCCGGCTGATCGCCAACGAGGCGGCCGAACCGGTCAGAAGCGAATTCCGCCGCATCGTCGAAGCCCAGCAGCTCGGCATGTCCATTCCTGACGCCGTCATGCGGATGCCCGAAAGCATGCCCTGCCCGGAAGCCGGCTTCTTCGGCATCGTGATCCAGATCCAGAATCAGGCCGGCGGCAATCTCTCCGAGGCGCTCGGCAACCTTTCGCGCGTGCTGCGTGACCGCAAGAAGATGAAGGCCAAGGTTCAGGCGCTGTCGATGGAGGCCAAGGCCTCTGCCGCCATCATCGGGGCGCTGCCCTTCATCGTCGCCGGCCTCGTCTACCTGTCCAGCCCGACCTACATCATGCCGCTGTTCGCCACGTCGACCGGCAATCTCATTCTCGGCGTCTCGGCTGTGTGGATGCTGATCGGCATCCTGGTGATGCGGCAGATGATCAATTTCGAGGTCTAGCTGGATGTCCGAACAGACCGTCCGACTCCTGACAGATCCTTCGCTGCTGATCGCACTTCTGGTCGGCATCGCCGTGTTTGCGACGATCTTCACCGTCATGCCGGCCCTCGGCGGCAATCCCCTCCGGGCGCGGATGAAGAGCGTCGCGCTGGAACGGGACGAGTTGCGCGCCAGGCAGCGGGCCCGCCTGGCGGCCGAGGCCGACCGCCGCCGCAAGGGCCTGCGCGAGCAGCAGTCGATCGGCATACGCAATTTCGTCGAAAGGCTCGACCTCAAGCGTGCGCTGGTCGACGAGGCCACGCTGAACAAGCTCAAGGTCGCCGGTTTCCGCGGTCAGAATCCGCTCAACCGGTTCCTGTTCTTCCGCTTCGTCCTGCCTTTCGTCTTCTTTGCTGTCGCCCTGTTCTACCTGTTCTTCCTCGGCGCGATGCCGGAGCAGCCGTTCTTCGTAAAAGTGTTCGTGGCAATTGCCGCCGCCTATGCAGGCTTCTATGCGCCTGTGCTCTACGTCACCAACAAGGCGACGAAGCGCAAGCAGTCCATCCAGCGCGCCTGGCCCGATGCCCTGGACCTGATGCTGATCTGCGTGGAGTCGGGCATGTCGGTCGAGGTCGCCATGCGCCGTGTCGCCGACGAGATCGGCACGCAATCGGGCGAACTCGCCGAGGAGCTGATCCTGACCAATGCGGAGCTCTCCTATCTTCCGGAGCGCCGCCAGGCGTTCGAGAACCTGTCGGGACGCACCGGTCTCGAATCGGTCAAGTCGGTGATGCAGGCGCTCATCCAGGCGGAACGCTATGGCACGCCCGTCGGGCATGCGTTGCGCGTGCTGGCCAGCGAGAGCCGCGACATGCGCATGAACGAAGCGGAGAAGAAGGCAGCCGCGCTGCCGCCCAAGCTCACCGTGCCGATGATCCTGTTCTTTCTGCCCGTGCTGTTCGCCGTCATTCTCGGCCCCGCCGGCATCCAGGTGAGCGAGCGCGGTATCTGGGGCGAAAGTTCGTCCTCTTCGAGCAGGTGACGCCGGCCGCGCGCAGGTTAGCGCTACCGTTCAGCGCCGCCATCGCGTAGAGGGGAGGAATGTGGTCCTGGGTTCTGCCTCTGGCCCTGGTCGGGCTCTGCATAAACCTGCTGTCGCTGGCGAGCGTGATCGTGCGGCTCATGCGCCTGCAGAAGCCGCGCTCCGAGCGCCGTGCAGCCGTCAGCGTCATCCTGCCGATCACCGGCGCGATGCCTGGGCTCGAGACGCTCATCGGCACGCTCAACGCACAGACGCTGCTTCCCGCCCGCCTGATCGTCTCGGTGGAATCGCATGACGATCCTGCCTATGAACGGGTCCGCCAGGCGGCGCCGATGGCGCGCTTTCCCGTTGAGATCGTGGTGGCGGGCGAAGCCCGCGACCAGGCGCAGAAGTGCCGCAACCAGCAGGCCGCTCTCGCGCTGATCGACGAGCGCGACCAGGCCATCGTCATGATGGACGGCGACATCGTTCCGCAACGCTGGTGGCTGAGCGCGCTGGTTTCTCCGCTGATGGACGGCAATTTCGATCTGGTGACCGGCCATCGCTGGCAGCAGGTGCGAAAACATCGCCTGGGCGCGCATCTGGTGGCGGCGATCGACCGCGCCGTCACCCTGCTGCCGCGCACCGGCTGGAACTCGACCAGCGTCGTCTGGGGCGGCAGCATCGGCATCTCGCCGGCGGCTGCCGAGCGCATGCAGCTTTCCGTCAGCCTTGATTCGACCCTTTCCGACGATCTTTCACTCGCCGAGCATGCCTCGGCTGCCGGGCTGCGGGTTCTTACGCGCGGCGCACTGCTGATTCCCTCCCCCACGGATCTTGGCCTCGTTGCAGCCTGGCGCTTCGCCGTGCGCCAGTATCGGATCGGCCACATCTACCGCCCTTGGCTCTGGCGCATGGCTCTGGCGACGGTCGCTGTTCGCCTCGCCGCCTGGATCGCGGTGCTCTGGCAGGTCCGCGCGACGGGCGACTACCTGTGGGCGGCGATTGGCCTTGCCGCGCTGGCGGTGCTGAAGCAGGCGCTGGTCGGCGACGTCGCCAGACGGCTCGACATGCCCGACTCCGTCCCGGTCCGGCTGATCCAACTGCTGCTCGGCCTGCTCCAGCCGCTGGTCGATCTGTTCCATCTCAGCGTGATCGTCGCGGCCGCCTGGACACGGCGGATCAGGTGGGGCCATGTGGTCTACGAGATTTCCGGTCCGTATTCGATCGCGGTCAAGGAGCGACTGCCATTCCCCGCCTCCTGAGCATGCTGTCCTGGTCGTTGGGCCGGGTGCCGTTCGCCAGCCGTTTGGCCGCCCGGATCTTCGCCGATCCGATGCGCTACGCCGCGGGAAAGCCGCTCGAGCGGTGGCTCATGCTGATCGATCTGGCCAGCAGCAAGCTCGTCTTCGCCAATGATCCGAAGGTTGTCGAGACGGTGATGCTCGACCGCGCCGGCCAGTTCCCGAAAAGCGCGGTGGTGCATGATCTGCTGAAACCGTTGATCGGCGGCGGCGTCTTCGGCCAGCCGGGCGGCGCGTCGGTCAAGGAGACGCGCCGCATCTTCTCGCGCTCGCTGGCGACGATCCCCGACGAAGAGGTGCGGCGGGTGACGGAGGCGATCACGGCGGACTATCTCGCCCGCTGGCTGGCTGCCCCGGGTGGCCAGGTCGCGATCAGCGAGGAACTGTCGCGGCTCACCGTCGATATCGTCTCGCACTGCACGCTCGGCGATCGCTTCGATGCGGACCAGTCGCTTCGCTTCACGCGGCTGTTCTTCGCCTTCCACAGGAAGGCGGCACCGCTGGTGCTGATGCTTGCCGGGCAGGACGAACGGGCGCGTGCCCGCGTGATGCGGGACATGGGGATCGAGGAGATCGGCGGGGAGATGCGGGCGCTGATGCGGGAGCGCTTCGTCACGCCCCTGATCAATGGGGACCGGCCGCTCGAGACCGCGCCCTTCGCGCTCGCGCTCGCCGAGGCCGGCCGGCTGGAGCCGGGATTGGCCGGAGAAGAGGCGCTGCTCGACGAGATCGCCGTCATGCTGCTTGCCGGCCACGAGACCACGGCCTCGACGCTGTCCTGGCTCTCCTACGAGCTTGCCGGACGTCCGGAACTGCAGGACGCGACCGCCGCGGCACTCGCAGGCAAGACCGAGGGGGAGGGATTCTGGGGAGCGGCGGACCCGGACTCGATCGCCGACGCGCTGGCGAGAGAGGCTCTCAGGATCTATCCGCCGATCGGTTTCTTCCTGCGCGAGGCGCAGGAGGACGTCGTCTTCCGCACCAAGCCGGTGCCGGCCGGCAGCTTCGTGCTGGTGGCGCCCTGGACCTTGCATCGTCACCAAAAACTCTGGTGGCGGCCGGACGACTTTTCTCCGCGCCGCTGGCTGGAGGGCGGCCCCGCGCCGGCGCGCACGAGCTACATGCCGTTCGGCATGGGCGCACGGGGCTGCCCAGGCGCTCGTTTCGCCGATATCGAGATGGCTGCCATCCTGCGTGGACTTCTGGCTCGGGCTCGGTTAACGCTGGTGCCCGGGACCCGGCCGAAGCCGCTCGGCAATCTCACCTCGCGGCCGGACAAGGAAATCATGCTGCGCCTGTCCGAACGGTCAAGGACCTGACGGTCGCCTGCAACCGAGAGGAATGCGAATGGCAGGACCGACGCGCCCCGCCGGCGACGAAAAGGTGTTGCCGCCGTGCCCGATCACCGGCAAGCCGGCTGCGCGCCGCATCCACGGCGTCTCGGCAAGGGTGATCGAGGACATCTGGCGCATCGGCCAGGGTGTCGACGTGAAGCACCTGTTCAAGGGCATCGACCGCGTCACGCTCTACGAATCGCCGACCGGCCTGGTGTTCTTCGAGCCGCGCGTCGTCGGCGACGGCGCCTTCTACCAGACCTACTACGACGAATGGGACGTTCACGAGCGGCTGAACGACGTCGCCGACACGCGTGTCGACTACAAGCGCGCGGCCAGCTTCATCCCGGACGGCGCCGAGGTCGTCGATGTCGGCTGCGGCCCCGGCGTGTTCCGGCGGCATCTCTCGCATGCCCGGTATACGGGGCTCGACCCCTATGCGGGCCCGGACGCCGACGAAGTGGTCATCCGCGAGACGCTCGAAGCCTATGCCGCGCAGCGGCCGGAATCCTTCGACGTGGCGACTGCCTTCCACGTCATCGAGCACGTTCCCGATCCGCGCCGGCATGCGGAGCTGATGGTCCGGCTGCTGAAGCCGGGCGGCCTGCTGATCCTCGCAGCGCCGCTGCATCCATCGCCGCTGACCGAAATTCCGAATCTGCCCATCAACATCCCGCCGCACCATGTGACGTGGTGGAATCCGGGAGCCTATCGGGCACTCGCCGCGGAACTCGGGCTGGAAGTCGTGGAGGCGGGTACGCTGCAGCCGTCGCCACATCAGGGGCTGATCTATTGGCTGCATCGCCTGCTGTTCAAGCGCACCGACAAGGCGCCGCACGAGCGCTACATCGCGCATCGCTGGTCATGGCACGCGGCCATCGCGCTTGCCTATCCGCTCGCCAAGATCGCCAACCGCATCAAGACTTTGCCAAACGGCGCCCGGCCCGTGGATGCGTTTCTGGTGGCGAGGAAGCCGGATAGGCAGTAGGCAGTAGGGTTGGTCCCAGAAAATACCTGCCGAAGCCGACCGCAGGTTGAGTTCCGCTATTCGGCAGTATGATTTTCTACTGCCTACTGCCTACTGCCTACTGCCTACTGCCTCAATTCGACGCAACCTTCTTCTTGTCTTCGGCCTTGATCTGGCTCCAGGAGTTCTGCTGCGCCAGCATCCTGCGCAGGTACTCCATGTTGGCCTGGGCCTGCGCCGGTGCCAGTTCCTGGCCGGCTATGCGCTCGGCCTCTTCGAAGCGGCCCTGCAGGCCGACGACCAGGGCGAGATTCTGACGTACGCGGCTGTCGGAACCGGGCTGCTCCACGGCGTTGCGCAGATAGGTCTCGGCGGTTCGGAGGTCGCCGTCGAGCAGGTAGGACATGCCGAGATTGGACAGCACCGACGGCTCGTTCGGACGAATGTCCAGCGCCTTGCGGTAGAGCTCGCGCGCCTGCGCCTTCTCGCCGACCTGATCGAGGATGGCACCTTCGGCCGAAAACAGCTTCCAGTCCGGATATTCCGGGGTCTGCGCGCGACGGATGGCGTCGAGCGCCGGTTCGAACTGGCCGGTCCCGGCCAGCGCCTTGCCGTAGGCGGCCAGCACGACGCGATCCTTCGGGTGGTCGATGACGAGCTTGCGCATGACGGCAAGCGCCTGGTCAGCCTGGCCGCGCATCTGCAGCACGGTGGCGTAGCGCAGCCCCACGTCCTTGTTGGTGGTATCCTTGGCATAGGCGCGGCCGAGCGCCGCCGCCGCGCCGGGAAGCTCGCTGGCCGACATCTGGTCGACGGGCTTGCCCGCGCCCCGCGATATCGAGCCGGTCGTTTCCCGCGATACGCCGCCGCAGCCTGCCACCCCGATCGCGAGGATCATCGCCAGAAGAGGACCCGCCGCGCGGCCGATAGCGGCCCGCGAAGGGGCCATCGGCCTGTCGTTCGAGACTTTGCTGCGCATCGGTCGTGCCCCCCATGGCCCGCGTCTTTCCAGGCAGAAATATTCCGTTAACCCTAATGGAAGGTTAAGGCTCGCCGTCGGTCGAGCGCGCACGGGCAACGTTCCGCGGCGGCCGACACAAAAAGACCCGCAGCCTTTTGGGCTGCGGGGTCACGGGAGGAGGGGCACCGGTCTGGTATCGGCAAAACTTGGCGAGCCTGCAAAGGTTCCAGCGCCTCCGGTCGCCCGAAGAGTATGGCTTACGGAAATTTAATGCCCAGGCTCGATTGACGGGAGCCGCAACATCGATGAGGGACTGCGCATGCCTGTCGAACTGATCGAACGTCCGAGCGAACATTCTCGTCCAATAATGCTGGTCGGTCCCGCCGGCATCCAGGATGCGGGACTGACGCCCGAGGCCATTGCCTGGGCCGAGGCGAATGGGTTTTCGGGGCAGTCCGGCCGATTGCTGGTGGTGCCGTCGGCTGATGGGAATGTCGCGGCTGCGCTGTTCGGCATCGGTGACGGTAAGGATGGGACGCTCTCCCTCGGCAAGCTCGCCACGACGCTGCCCGCGGGCGAGTGGCATTTTTCCACCGTCCCCTCCGATCCCACGCTTGCGGCGCTGGCGCTGCGGCTGGGCGGCTATGTCTTCACCCGTTACGGCAAGAAGCCGGGCAGGACGGTGCGTTTTGCGCTGCCCGAGGGCGCCGATGCGGACGCAGTCGGGCGCGTCGCCGACGGCGTCTTCCTGGCGCGCGACCTGATCAACACGCCGACCAACGACCTCGGTCCGGACGCGCTGGAGGAGGCGGTTCGCAAGGCCGCCGCCGCCCACAAGGCGAAGATCTCCGTCGTCCTCGGCGATGCGCTGCTCGCCGAAAATTTTCCGATGATCCATGCGGTGGGACGTGCGTCGGCGCAGGCGCCGCGGCTGATCGATCTCGTCTGGGGCCGCAAGGGTGCGCCGAAGCTGACGCTGGTCGGCAAGGGCGTCTGCTTCGACACCGGCGGCCTCGACATCAAGCCGGCCAGCGGCATGCTGCTGATGAAGAAGGACATGGGCGGCGCCGCCAATGTGCTCGCGCTCGCTTCCATGATCATGGCCGCCAAGCTGGATGTGCGGCTGCGCGTCCTCATCCCGGCGGTCGAAAATGCAATTGCCGGCAACGCCTTCCGGCCGGGCGACGTGCTGCCGAGCCGCAAGGGCATCACGGTCGAGATCGGCAACACCGACGCCGAGGGAAGGCTCATCCTGGCCGATGCGCTTTCGCTGGCCGATGAAGAGGCGCCGGACCTCCTGATCGACATGGCGACGCTCACCGGCGCAGCCCGCGTCGCGCTAGGCCCGGACCTGCCGCCCTTCTATACCGACGACGAGAGCCTTGCCGACGGGATCGCGGCCGCGGCGGCGCAGGTGGAAGATCCGGTGTGGCGGATGCCGCTGTGGAAGCCCTACGAAGCGAAACTCGCTTCGAAGATCGCCGACATCAACAACGTCACCACCGACGGTTTCGCCGGCTCCATCACCGCGGCGTTGTTCCTGCAGCGTTTCGTCGAGAAGGCGCGAAGCTGGGCACATTTCGACATTTTCGGCTGGAACCCGTCGGATCGGCCGCACGGCCCGACCGGCGGCGAGGCCCAGGCGATCCGAGCGCTGGAGCGGGTGATCGCCGCGCGCTACGCGAAATAGCTTCCGCTTAGCGGTTCGGCCGCAAGCGGCCCCTGTAGTGGCTGCCCGGTGTAGAAGGGGTGCTTGGGTTCACCGTAACGGCTCCGAAACAGTTTGGGACCACAATGGTGGGATGTCTGTTAGCCTGCGTCCGACCCAGGCCCTTCGGCTGTGGCAACAGGTTGCCCTCTCCGAGGTCGAGGCCGGCCGGCCGGACCTGTCGATGCGGCAGATGGCGATCCTGCTTACCGTCTATCTCGACCCGCCGCCGCATACGGTGCGCGGCCTGGCGGCACGTCTCGGGGTGACCAAGCCGGTGATCACGCGGGCGCTCGACACGATGGGGGCGATGAAGCTCCTCACCCGCCGGCGCGACGAGGCGGACCGCCGCAACGTGCTGGTCGGCCGCACGGTCGAGGGCGCGCTCTATGTCGAGCGCTTCGGCGATGTTATCATCGCAGCCGCCAGGGAGCTTCCGCTTTGACCGCCAGGGACCCGCGCCTGCATGCCTATCGCCCCGACCTTGCCGACGTCAGCCTGAAGGGGCAGGTCGAGGCGGAGCGCTTCGTCGTGGGCCGCCCGGCGCGCATAGCCGCTTCGGTCGCCGACATGCGGGCCGCGCCGCGGCCCGACTCTGGGCTGAACACGCAACTCCTCAAGGGCGCTTCGCTGCATGTTTTCGAGGAGGCCGAAGGTTTTGCCTGGGTCCAGGCGTCGGACGACGGCTATGTCGGCTATGTCGCCGCCGCCGATCTCGGCCAGGCCGATCCGGCGCCGACCCATAAGGTCGCCGTGCCGCGGACCTTCCTCTATCCGGCTCCTGACCTGAAGGTGCCCAGCAGCGGCGTGCTGTCGATGGGTGCCGAGATCGCCGTCGTCGGCCACGCCGAGACCCGCGGCACGCGTTACGCGCTGCTGACGTCGGGTGAGGCGATCGTCGATGCGCATCTCCGCTCGGTCGATGCATATGCGGACGATTATGTCGCCGTCGCCGAGACGCTGATCCACACGCCCTATCTGTGGGGCGGAGCGTCCGGATTCGGCATCGACTGTTCGGGACTTGTGCAGCTTTCCATGCGTATGGCCGGCCGCCATGTGCTGCGCGACTCCGACATGCAGGCGGCCGGCCTCGGCGTGCCGGTCGACCCTGGGTCGGGTTATGAAAACCTGCGGCGCGGCGACCTCGTGTTCTGGAAGGGCCATGTCGCGATCATGACCGACGGCACCTCGCTGATTCACGCCAACGGCCACACCATGACGGTCGCCCGAGAGGGCCTCGAGGAGGCGATCGACCGCATCGGCTATCTCTACGGCGGCCCGACCGGCTTCCGGAGGCCGTGACGACCTTCATGGGGGCTCCGCGACACCCTATTGGCGGGCTCACGCGTCAGATGCCGGCCCGTTCGGTGTCGACGAACCGCGCCTGAAGCTGCGGCGGATCATGCCGACGTCGGCGCCGCCGATGGCGAAGACGACCGCGAAATAAAGCAGCATCGCCCCCGCAATGATCGAACCGAGTACGGCCGCCTGCTCCCAGAACGGCGCCGTCGGCCCGAGGCTGCCGGCGAACCAGCGCGCTGCCCAGTAGAGCGCGCCCGCCATCACCGCCGAGGCTAACAGCAATCGCGGGATACGCTTCAACAGCCCGGCGTCGCGGCCCCAATGGCCGCGCCGGATCAGCACCGCGAGCAGCATCGTAGCGTTGACCCAGCCGGCGATGGCCGAGGCGGTGGCGATGCCGGCGCCGCCCATGGACGGGAAGAGCGTCAGCGCTACGCCGATGTTGACCGCCACCGAGATCGCCGCGAAGATCATCGGCGTGCGCGTGTCCTCGCGGGCGAAATAGCCGGGCGTGAACGCCTTGATCAGCACGAATGCCGGCAGGCCGAGCCCGAAAATGGCGAGGATGGCCGACACCGCCGGCGTGCCGTTGGTGGCGGCGAAGGCGCCGCGCTCGTAAAGCAGCCGCACGATCGGTTCCGAGATGACGAGCAGCGCCGCCGCCGCCGGCAGCGTCAGGAACAGGGTGAATTCGACGGAACGGTTCTGCAGGTTGGACGCCTCCTGCAGATTGCCAGCCTTCAGCGCGCGCGCCAGTTCCGGCAGGAGCACGATGGCGACGGCGATGCCGACCACGCCGAGCGGAAGCTGGTAGACGCGGTCGGCATAGGCGAGCGACGACACCGCGCTGTCCTTGGCCGAGGCGATCGCCGTGCCGATCAGCTGGTTGATCTGGGTGATGCCGCCGGTGATCGCCGCCGGAAAGGCCAGCACCAGCAGGCGCTTGACGTTGGGCGTCAGCCGCGGTCGGCGGAAGCCGATCCGCACCCCGGCATGGCGCACCGCCACCCAGACGATGGCGAGCTGCACCAGGCCGGCGGCGAGCACGCCCCAGGCGAGCGCATGGCCGATCTCCAGCCCGCCGAGCCCTTCATGCCAGCAATAGGCGAGCACGGCGATGAGGATGACGTTGAGGAAGACCGGTGCCACAGCCGCGGCGAAATAGCGCCGGAGCGAGTTGAGCATGCCGGCCATCATGGCGGCCAGCGACATGCACATAAGATAGGGGAACATGATCGTCGCCAGCGACACTGCGAGATCGTGCTTCTGCGGGTTGTCGGAAAAGCCGGGTGCGACGATGGTCGACACCAGCAGCGGCATCGACAGCTCCATCAGGATGGTCAGCGCGATCAGCGCCGTGAACAGCACGCCGAATACCTCTTCGGAGAAGCGCTTGGCGCCGGCTATGCCGCCCGCCTCGATCTCCTTGGCGAACAACGGTACGAAGGCTGCGTTGAAGGCGCCCTCGGCGAACAGGCGGCGGAAGGTGTTGGGGAACTGGAAGGCGGCGTTGAAAGCGTCGGCCACCGGTCCGGTGCCGAGCGCCGCCGCCATCATCATCTCGCGGGCGAAGCCGAGCAGCCGGCTCATCAGCGTGCCGGAGGCGACGGTGGCGAATTTCCGGACGAGGCTCATACGCGGGTCCCGCTCCCCCTTGAGGGGAGGGTGGCCGCGAAGCGGCCGGGAAGGGTCGCCGCGGCAGTGCCCGGCCTGATGGCGGTGCCTCCTGCGGCCGCCTCAGTGGCCTTCAACGACATATCCCCCGCGAGGGCAGGGCTATCGCATATTGAGCTACCCCCACCCCTAACCCCTGCCCTCAAGGAGGAGGGGGATATTGCCGCTGTTCCGCCAGACATGAATCGGTGACGATTTCGCTCGGCATGGCGGCCGCAAAGTCCCCCTCCCCCTTGAGGGGTGGGGGTGGCCGGCCGGGCGACAACTCCAGAACTTCCATATGCGATCGCCCTGCCCTCGAGGGGGGAGAATATCAGCGCGATACTCATTCCGCGGCGGCCCGCTCGGCCACCTTGCCGTTACGCGCCGGCTCGCCTTCCAGCGTTGCCGTGAGCGCCGTGCGGATCGCCTGCACCCGCATCGGGTTCTCGATCTTGGCCCCGGTCAGATCGGTGACGTAGAAGGTGTCGATCACCTTCTCGCCGAATGTGGTGATGTGGGCCGAGGCGATGTCGAGCGACAGGTCCGACAGCTTTCCCGTTATCTCCGACAGCAGGCCCGGCCGGTCGAGCCCCGAGACGTCGATCACGGTGAAGCGATTGGACAGCGTGTTGCGGATGTCGACGCGCGGCTCGATCGGGAACGTCCTGGCTCGCCGCTTCGACTTCGCCCGCTTGGCGATGATCTCCGGCAGCCAGCTCTTGCCCGACAGCACGTCCTCGATCAGCCGGCCGACCCGCTCGGCACGGCGCTGCTCGTCCTCGTCGCGATCGAACTCGCGCGATATCAGGATGGTGTCGAGCGCCCGCCCGTCCGAGGTGGTGAACACCTGGGCGTCGACGATGTTGGCGCCGGCGGCCGCGCAGGCGCCAGCGATGACGGACAGCAGGCGCGGATGGTCCTGCGCCAGCACCGTGATCTCGGTCACCGCCTCGAAGGCATGCGGGCGCGCCATGGTGGCAAGCTTGTTGCCGGCCTCGTCTGCGGCACGGATGAACTCGGCGTGGCGCACCTGGTCCTCGACGTCGACGGCCAGCAGGTAGTTCTCGTAATGCAGCTTGATGACGCGGCGTCGGGCTTTCTCCGGCCATGCGGCCAGGGCGGCCGCGAGTTCTTCGCGCGCCTTCTCGGCCCTGAGCGAGCGCGACACCTCGGAGAAGCCGCCAGTGAGCAGCAGTTCGGTTTCGTAATAGAGATTGCGCAGCAACTGACCCTTCCAGCCGTTCCACACGCCCGGGCCGACGCCCCTGATGTCGCAGACGGTCAGGACGAGCAGCAGCTTCAGCCGCTCGACCGACTGCACGATGTCGGCGAAATCGCTGATCGTCTTGCGGTCGTTGAGGTCGCGGGTCTGCGCCGTCATCGACATCAGCAGATGGTGCTCCACCAGCCAGGCCACCGTCGCGGTGTCCTCGGCCGACAGGCCCATATGCGGGCAGATGCGGCGGGCGATCCGCGCCCCGACCTCCGAATGGTCCTCCGGCCGGCCCTTGGCGATGTCGTGCAGCAGCACCGCCACGTAGAGCACCTCGCGCTGGCTGGTGAGCCCGGGCATCAGCGTGTGCGACAGCGGGTGCAGCCGCTCGCCGTCGCCATGCTCGATCTCCGACAGGATGCCGATGCAGCGCAGCAGGTGCTCGTCGACCGTATAGTGATGATACATGTTGAACTGCATCATCGCGACGATCTTGCCGAAATCGGGGATGAGCTTGCCGAGCAGCCCCGCCTCGTTCATGCGTCTCAGGTTGAGTTCGGGATTGCGGTCGGAGGTGAGAATGTCGAGGAACAGGCGGTTGGCCTCGGCGTTCCGGCGCAGGTCCCTGTCGACCAGCCGCAGCGAGCGCCTGAGCAGCTTGAGCGCGTCGGGATGGTATTCGAGGCCGTGCCGGTCGGCGAACCAGAACAGCCTGAGCAAATTGACGGGGTCGCGCGAAAAGACCTTGTCGTCGGCGACGTTGATGCGGTGGTTGTCGACGATGAAGTCGGCGGTGCCGGCGAGCTTGCGGCGGCGGCGCGAGAAGGTCAGGAAGATGCGGTTGAAGCCGGGAACATGCTTGGCCTGCTCCTCCTCCAGCGCCGCGCAGAAGATGCGGGTCAGGTCGCCGACGTCCTTGGCGATCAGGAAGTAGTGCTTCATGAAGCGCTCGACCGCCGACATGCCGGGATGGCTGGTGTAGCCGAGCCGTTCGGCGATATCGCGCTGGATGTCGAAATGCAGCCGCTCCTCGGCCTTGCCGGTGAGGAAATGCATGTGGCAGCGTACTGCCCAGAGGAAATCCTCGGCCTTGAGGAACTGGTTGTATTCGGTACGGGTGAACACGCCGGCCTTCACCAGCTCCTCTCCCGAGCGGACCCGATAGAAATACTTGGCGATCCAGAACAGCGTCTGCAGGTCGCGCAGGCCGCCCTTGCCGTCCTTGACGTTGGGCTCGACCAGATAGCGGCTCTCGCCGGCCTTGCCGTGGCGGGTATCGCGCTCGGCGAGCTTGGCCTGCACATATTCCGAGCCCGTACCCTTCACCACCTCGCGGTCGAAGCGGGCGAGCATCTCGTCGAACAGCGGCTGCTCGCCCCAGATGAAGCGCGCCTCGAGGATCGCCGTGCGGATCGTCATGTCCGAGCGCGACAGCCGCACGCAGTCGTCGATGTTGCGGGTGGCGTGGCCGACCTTCAGGCCGAGGTCCCACAACATGTAGAGCATGTACTCGACGACCTGCTCGCCCCAGGGCGTCTGCTTGTAGGGCAGCAGGAACAGCAGGTCGATGTCGGAGCCGGGGGCGAGCGTACCGCGACCGTAGCCGCCGACCGCGACGACCGCCATGCGCTCGGCGGCGGACGGATTTTTCGCGCGATAGACGTGAGTCGCGGCAAAATCGTAGAGCACCCGGATGATCTCGTCCATCAGGTGCGACAGGCGGCGCGCGCAGGCGGTGCCGCTGCCGTCCTCCGCCAGCATCCGCTCGGCTGCACGCTTGCCGGCGGCGATGCTCTCCTTCAGAGCCGCGAGCACCTTGGCGCGGACCGCCATGCCGGAACCGTCACCCGACGTGTCGGCCGTAAATGCCGTCAGCTCGCGCCGCAGCGCGTCGCCGTCGACCAGTTCTTCGAGCCTGAGTGGTGTTTTCGTCATGGGGCGAAGCGACTCTTCCTGCGGTCGCGCGCGTCTATAAACTGTTTTGCGCAATGTGGATACGAGCGGCAGGCGTTGCAATCGGCTCCTCGCGTCGGAAATCGCACCGGTGATCGAGAAGAGCTCCCTACAAAAAAAGTAACAGGACGTTTCAATTTTGGCCGGTCTGTAATATTCTTCTGTAGATATCCCGGGAGGCAATGATGCCAGCAGCCGTGATAGTGCCTGGAGACGGGCCTGATCAGAAGAATTTCGGGCGCGTCGGCGAAGATTTGGTGAAAAATGTCTACGGCGGCAACGGGATCGTTTACAAATGCGTATTCGCCAATCAGTCTAGGGACTTCCACTACATCGATATGCTTCCTGTCTCAGCGGCTCCGAATGGAGGTTCGGGATCATTCCTGGAATTCTTGTTCGTCGCCACCAGCGTGCTGACCGTTTCGCATGTCGGCGAACTGGACGGCCCTATCATGTCCTACCTCACCCCGATCGACAAAACGAGCCGCGAGACTGAAAACGCCGACTGGCGCTACCGGCAGCCTTGGCACACCAATGGAACAGGGCGTCAGCTATGCCCTTATGGCGACTTGTTCTGGAAATTCATCGGCAGAGCCCCCAGGACGACCAAGATCATCCTTCTCGGCTGTGAATCGGGCAACCGCTATGCGCAATGCGTGGCGAATTCGGCGACGATCCCCGTCTGGGGTTTCGATCACAGCTGCGCCGCGGCCGACATAGCAACGATGCGTCCGATCGTGAGCGGTATCGAGGGCGGCAAAAGCCAGAATGGCATAAGCGTGTCCTGGCCGTCCTAGCTCCAGCAGATGCACCGTTCACCGCTCGGGGGCTGGCGGGAAAGCTCGCGGACAACTACTTGTCGGTGAATTTGTCCGACCGTGCGAGCCGCAGAATCATGGAAATCGGCCTCTACACCTTCGCCGACCTCGACCCCGATCCGGAAACGCGCACCGTCTCGCCGCATCAGCGCATGCGCAACCTGATCGAGGAGATCGAACTGGCCGACCAGGTCGGTCTCGACGTGTTCGGCCTCGGCGAGCATCACCGGCCGGACTATCTCGCCTCGGCGCCCGCCGTCGCGCTCGCAGCCGCGGCGGAACGCACCAGGCGGATCCGGCTCACCAGCGCGGTCAGCGTGCTGTCGTCCGACGATCCTGTCCGGGTCTTCCAGCAGTTCGCCACGCTCGACCTGATTTCAGGCGGACGCGCCGAGATCATGGCGGGTCGCGGTTCCTTCATCGAATCCTTCCCGCTGTTCGGCTACGACCTCGGCGACTACGACGAACTGTTCGCCGAGAAGCTCGACCTTCTGCTGAAGCTGCGCGACAGCGAGCGAATCACCTGGTCGGGCCGGCTGAGGGCGCCCATCCATGACCGCGGAGTCTATCCGCGGCCGCATCAGGACAGGCTGCCGATCTGGATCGCCGTCGGCGGCACGCCGAATTCGGTCGCCCGGGCCGGCAAACTTGGTCTTCCGCTGGCGCTCGCCATCATAGGCGGCGAGCCGGCGCGCTTCGCGCCGCTGTTCGAGCTCTACCGGCGAGCCGCCGCGCAGGGCGGACACGACCCGAGCACGCTCGCCACCAGCCTCAACGTCCATGGTTTCGTCGGCGAGACCACCGCGCAGGCGGCCGACGACTTCTACCTGCCGCAAGCCGAGGTGATGAACCGCATCGGCCGTGAGCGGGGCTGGGGTCCGACTAGCCGCGCCCATTTCGACCAGGCGCGCGGCCCGCACGGCGCGTTGTTCGTCGGCGACCCGGAGACCGTCGCCGAGAAGATCGTCGCCATGCACAGGATCTTCCGCAACGACCGCTTTCTGCTGCAGATGGCGATCGGCCTGATGCCGCACGACAAACTGATGAAAGCGATAGAGCTGTTCGGCACCAGGGTGGCTCCGCTGGTGCGCAAGGAGATCGGAACGGCCTCCAGCGCCGGCTAACGGAACTTCCCGAGCCTCCGCCGCGTTCTGGACGGTGATCGTCCCCGAGGCCATCGCCCGGGGACATGTGAGGGCCTTCACCATGTCAGTTCAGGATGAGGTGTCCGGCCAGGACCTGCCGTCGCGCACCCAGGCGGATACGCGGCTGATGCGCTCGCTGCTGATCGGCATCTTCCTGATCGCTCTCGTCGGCGCCCTCTATCTCGCCCGCGACTTCTTCCTTCCGGTGGTGCTGGCATTCCTGCTTGCGCTGATGCTGACGCCGATCGTGCGGCTTCTGCGCAAGCACGGCGTGCCGGCTTATGTCTCGGCCACCTTGCTGGTGCTGCTCTCGGTCATGGTCTTGGCGGTCATCGGCTTCGTCCTCAGCGGACCGGTGGTCGCGCTGATCAACGACGCGCCGGTGATCGGCCGGCGGCTCAGCGAGCGGCTGGCGGAGCTGCGCAGTCCGTTCGAGCAGGTTCTCCGGTTCTTCAGCCAGGTCGAGCAGGCGACCGACACCGCGCACGAGCCCGGCGTGCAGAAGGTGGTGGTGGCGCAGGCCGGACTTGTCTCGCAGGCGGCAGGCAACCTGATGGCGGCCGGCACGACGATCGCGCTCACCTTCGTGCTGTCGCTGTTCCTGCTCGCCTCGGGCACGCTGTTCTACGAGAAGATCGTCCAGTCCTTCGCCCGCATGAGCGAAAAGAAGCGGGCGCTGCGGGTGGTCTACGACGTTGAACGCGAAATCTCGCACTACCTGCTTACCGTCACCATCATCAACATCGGGCTGGGCGCGGCGGTCGGCCTCGGCATGTGGTGGGTCGGCATGCCCACTCCGCTGGTATGGGGGGTGGCAGCGATGCTCCTCAACTTCCTCCCCTATATCGGCGCGGCCGCCACCGTCCTGCTCGTGGCCGCGATCTCCATCATCACCTTCGACAGCCTGCCCTACGCGCTGCTGGCACCTGCCTTCGTGCTGCTCTGCAATATCGTCGAGGGCCAGCTGGTCAGTCCCCTCGTGCTCGGGCGGCGCCTCGAGATCAACGCCGTGTCAATCCTGATCGCCGTCGCCTTCTGGTCCTGGCTGTGGGGATTCGTCGGCGCGCTGATCGCCGTGCCCATCCTGGTCGTCGTCAAGGTCTTCTGCGACAATTTCGACAGCCTGCGGCATGTCGGGAATTTCCTTTCGGCGCAGCAATCGGTCGATGACACGGCACCGGCGGACGCTGAAAGTTCCGCAAAAGCAGTGCCGGAGGCCTTCCCCCGCTGATCGCCGGGCATGTCGCCGGGCCACTGGTCCAGCCTTTGCGCGGCGCCCGCTGCGCTCCTATATCGAGGCGGCAACCGGGAACCGACATGATGACAGACCTCTCCGTCCTCGATCTCGCACCCGTGCCGGAGGGCAGTGGCGTCTCGCAGTCGCTCGCCAACACGCTCGACCTGGCGCGTCACGCCGAAGGTCTGGGCTACAGGCGCTACTGGCTGGCCGAACATCACAACATGCCTGGCATCGCCAGCGCCGCGACCGCGGTCGTGATCGGTCACGTGGCGGCCGGCACGAAGTCGATCCGCGTCGGCTCCGGCGGCATCATGCTGCCCAACCATGCGCCGCTGGTGATCGCCGAGCAGTTCGGGACGCTGTCGGCGCTTTTTCCCGGCCGCGTCGACCTCGGCCTGGGGCGGGCTCCGGGCACCGACATGGCGACGGCGCGGGCGCTGCGCCGCAACCTGGAAGCGGGCGTCGATGGCTTTCCCAACGACGTGGTCGAGCTGATGGCCTATTTCGCGCCCGCCGGACCGAACCAGCGCGTACGCGCGGTGCCCGGCGAGGGCGAGGCCGTCGAGGTTTGGATGCTGGGATCGAGCACCTATGGCGCGCAGCTCGCGGCCATACTCGGCCTGCCCTACGCCTTCGCCTCGCATTTCGCGCCGGCCGAGATGGAGCATGCCATCGACATCTACCGCTCGCGCTTCCAGCCCTCCGAGAGCCTCGACAAGCCGCATCTCATGCTCGGGCTCAACGTTTTCGCCGCCGACACCGACGCCGAGGCCACGCTGCTGTTCTCTTCGCTGCAGCAGGCTTTCGTCAATCTGCGCACCGGCCGTCCCGGAAAGCTGCCGCCGCCGATCGAGAATTATGTCGAGACGCTCGACCCCGCGGCGCGCGCCATGCTCGACAGTGCCCTTTCCTGTGCCGTCGTCGGCGGGCCTGAGACTGTGCGGGCGGGGCTGGACGCCTTCATCCGCCGCACCGGCGCGGACGAACTGATGGTGACGGCGCAGATATTCGACCACGCGGCGCGCAAGCGCTCCTTCGAGATCCTTGCCGAGGCGCACCGGGAGCTGGCAAAGGCGGCCTGAGCAGCGCCGGTTTTGCAGCCGTTCATCCCTCCCACGGCACGCGCACCATGCCGGCGCGTTCGTAGAGCCTCAACCCTGCCGCGTTGTCGAGCTCGACCTTGAGGTCGAGACGAGCGGCGCCGCGCGCCCGGAACACGGCGAAGCAGTGGTCGAGCAGCGCCGCGCCGATCCCGCGGCGGCGCATGTCCGGCCGCACCGCCAGATCCTTGAGAAAGGCGCTGGTCCAGCAATGCGCCAAGCCGGCGAGCCGGCCCGTCGTGTCGGACGCCAGGAAGCACAGCTCGGCGGAGAACTCCGGGTCGCCCGATACGCGTCCCCACCAATCCTCGAAAGAGGGAAAGACATCCGCGTCATCTTCGCCATAGATGCGGATGAGCAGGCCGTGCATGGCCTTGGCGTCGGCGGTGTCGCGCAAGGTCCGCACCGAGACGCCCGCCGGCCAGCGAGGCGACCTTTCGGAACCGTCGAGCAGGCGCCGCAGCCTTGCCGCATGCCTGTTCACCATGACATGATCCCTGCGAATGATGCCAAAAGGTGCACGCATGGTCCCGAAAAGCGCGGCATTCCCGGAGAAAAACCATGCGATCGAACACAAAAGTCAGGGCCGGATGAACGATTTCATCAGACCTTCGCTCCACAGCTACCGCAGCGCCTCCACGATCGGCCGGTCGGGAAAGCAGGTGGCGGCGTTGCCGTTCTTCTCCTGCCAGGCGCCGATCGAGCGCCGCGTCTTGAAGCCGGGCAGGCCGTCGGCGCCGCCTACGTCGTAGCCCCTGGCCTCCAGCGCCCGCTGCAGCGAGGCGATGTCCGAGCGATAGAGACCGCCGACCCTGCCCCAGCTCCCGGCGAAGGTCCGGTCGCCATGGGCGATGCGATCGGCGCCGTGGCCGATGAACAACGCATAGAGGTCACTTTCGTTGTACTTCTTCAGCACATAAAAATTCGGCGTGACGATGAAGGCCGGACCGCTGCGGCCGGCCGGCATCAGCAGGAAACCTTCCGCTTTTGCCTCCCGAGCGGGGAACGGCTTTCCGGTGACCCGGACAATCCCCATTGCCGCCCATTGGGCGATGCCGCGGCCCTGGTCCGGCCCTTCCAGCGCGCAGGAGACGCTCGCCGGCACCGTCACCTCGAATCCCCAGTCGCGACCCGGCACCCACCCGTAATGGACGAGATAGTTGGCGATGGAGGCGAGCGTGTCCGGCACCGAGTTCCAGATGTCGGCGCGGCCGTCGCCGTCGAAATCGACGGCGTGGTCGAGGAAGGAGGAAGGCAGGAACTGCGGCTGGCCGAGCGCGCCGGCCCAGGAGGATTTCATCTGGTCGCGCGCCACCAGGCCGCGCTCGACCATGACGAGGGCGGCGAGTACCTCCTTGCGGAACATCTCCTTGCGCGTCGCCAGGAAGGCCTTCGTGCCCAGCACCTCGAAAGCGTCATAGGGCATCTTCGCCGCGCCGAAGCCGGATTCGCGACCCCAGATCGCCAGCACCACCTCGCCCGGCACGCCGTAGCGCTTCTCCACGGCGGCGAGCGTCCTGGCATGGCGGCCTGCCCGCGCCCGGCCGCCGGAGGTGACGGCGCCGATCGTCTTCTCGGCGAAATAGCTGCCGGGTGAGCCGAACTCGGCCTGATGCTGCTTCTTCGGCGTGGTCGGCTTCTGGCCGGGCAGGACAAGATCCGGCACCTTGAGGTTCGGGGAGACGCCGGCAAAGGCGGCGTCGAAGGTCTGTTTCGAGACGCCGCTGGCCTGTGCGGCCGGCCACAGATCCTGCGCCAGCCAGGCGCGGAACTGGTCGTCGATCTTGGCGGCGGAGGCAGGGGCTGAAAGCAGGGCAATCGGCAAGACTAGAAGCATTGCCATCGCGGCGAAGATTCGCGCTCTACGCTGCCCCCCTCTGTCCTGCCGGACATCTCCCCCACAAGGGGGGAGATTGGAAGCTTCGACCTCGCCGCACTTCCTGCAACGTCGACGATTTGCGAAAGCAAGGCGGCCGGCCGATCTCCCCCCTTGTGGGGGAGATGTCCGGCAGGACAAAGGAGGGCAACGTAGAGCGCGAATCATTGCTGCCGTCTACAAAGCCTTTGCGTCAAAACGCGGTCCGAGATTTGAGCGCCGCGGCCAGCGTGCCTTCGTCGAGATAGTCGAGCTCGCCGCCAACCGGCACGCCATGCGCCAGCCGGGTGACCTTGACGCCGAAGCCGGAAAGCTGGTCGGTGAGATAGTGCGCGGTGGTCTGCCCCTCGACCGTGGCGTTGACCGCCAGGATGATCTCGGAGACGCCGCCCTCGGCGACGCGGGCGACCAGCCCCTTGATGTTGAGCTGGTCGGGGCCGATGCCGTCGAGCGGCGACAGCGTGCCGCCGAGCACGTGGTAACGCGCATTGAGGGCGGCGGCGCGCTCCAGCGCCCACAGGTCGGAGACGTCCTCGACCACGACGATGGTGGCGCCGTCGCGGCGCGGGTCGGTGCAGATCATGCACGGGTCGACGGTGTCGACATTGCCGCAGGTCGAGCAGACGCGGACCTTGTCCACCGCGTCGGCCATGGCGCCGGCGAGCGGCGCCAGCAGCTGCTCCTTCTTCTTGATCAGATGCAGCGCGGCACGGCGGGCCGAACGCGGGCCGAGCCCCGGCACCTTGGCCAGGAGCTGGATCAGGCGTTCGATCTCGGGACCGGCGATTCGCTTGGACATGGAGGAGGATTTAGAGCAAAGCCCGTCGCCGGAAAACCCGGACAGCTCAAAGGGCCGGCGGGATGACCCGGCAAGTCACACCGCAGGCGTCGCCGGGTGCCCTATCGCAAGGAGTCCGCGCGGCCCTCAGTTGTATCCCATCGCCGGCCGCTCCTGACCGGCTATGATCGCGCCGATGGCGTCGGCGTCGTTGGGATCGACGTCGAAGGACATGGCCGGCCCGGATGCCGGCGCCGGGGCGCTCGCCGGCAGGGCCGGTGCGCCGGTCGTCCAGCCGTCGGCGCGTGCCGTCGCCATCACGACGTTCGGCGTCGGCTTCGCCTCCGTCGTCGCCGGCAAGGCGGCTTGCGCCGGCGCCTCCGGGAACGGCGCGGCATTGGGCGACGGCCCGGACGGCGACGGGCCGTCCATCGCCATTGCGACGGCGGTGGTCTCTTCCGCCGGCGCCGCGCGATCGGCCGGCTTGCGGATCGCAGCGGCCTGTGCACCGTCCGTTCGGCCGCTGATTGCCGGACGGGCCACGGCGACCATGGTCGGCTTGTCGTCGGCGCGGCCGCTGATGGCAGGCCGGGCCTGCAGGCGCGGCTTGGTGTCCGCGCTGGCCATCATCACCACCGGCTGGGCCATACGCTTCTCCGGCGGCAGCACCACCGGGTCGCCGTTGCGGTTGCGCTTCTCGTAGAAGGCGTTGCCGCCGGCGACCACGGTATAGTGCATGTTCTTGTAGGGGAACTTCAGGCCCGCGGTGTGGAAGAACATGGAGTTCTTCACCTTGGGATTACGCTCGCCCTTGAGCACGGCGTCGGCGGCGGCCTCGACGTCCGGCAGAGCCTTGGAGTTCATCTTGCGCGTCAGCACGCCTGGCGCGAACTGCCTCGGGGCGCCGACCACGCCGCATATCGTGTCGCCCCATTTGCCGGAGCGGACACGGTTCATCACCACCGTGCCGACGGCGATCAGGCCGTCGCGGCTCGACCGGTTCGATTCGAAGAACATCGCCCGCATCAGGCATTCCTTCTCGCGGGCTGAGTAGCCGTGGTGGCCGGCCGGCAAGACCATGGACCGCACGCCGTCCGTCAGGTCGGCGGTCTGGCTGCATGCGGAAACCATCAGGGGAAGAAGCGCAACCGTTACAACGGCCGCCACGCGCCTGCGCGCGCTCACGGATATGCCCTCATCATCGCTCCGGCGGCTGTGTGTACTAATGACAACACTGTGCAGGTTTTCGGCGAAATGATGACTTTTGCGTTACCAAATCGCGGCAGGCGGCTCCGTGCAATGTCGCCGGGCCTGCTCAACTGTCAATTTTGTCCTTAAATTCCATGTGTTTAAATAAAATTAACCGCAAACGCCGGAAAGCCGTCGCCAAGCGGCCGCCGCCAGGCGCGACGGTAACATCTGCACGAATCAGCCGGACGATTCGGGGCGGCACGCGATCACGCACGGCCGGAGGACGGCCGCGGGGGCTATCGCGCTACGCGACACGGCGGGCCGAACCACTGTCGACCCCGTCGGTCTACCGTTCAGAACGGCATCTTGAAACCGGGAGGCAGCGGCAGGCCGGCGGTCAGCGCGGCCGTCTTGTCCTTCATCGCCGCCTCGACCTTTGTCTTGGCGTCGTTGTGGGCGGCGAGAATGAGGTCCTCGAGAATCTCGACGTCGTCCTCCTTGAACAGAGAGGGATCGATCTTCAGCGTCTTCATCTCGAACTTGCCGGTGATGGTGACCTGGACGAGGCCGCCGCCGGCCTGGCCGGTCGCCTCCATCAGGGCGATCTCCTCCTGCATGGCCTGGAATTTCGCCTGCATCTCCTTCGCCTTGCCCATCAGGCCGAGCAGATCCTTCATGACTGGGTCCTCTTCAGTTGTCGTCGTCGTCGAGCGACGGATCGGGGGAAATCTCGTCCGCCTCGGCATCGGCGCCGGGCAGTTCGGCCGCGTCGGGAATGCGGACGTCGATCACCTTCGCGCCGGGAAAGCGTGCGAGGATCGCGGCGACGGCCGGGTCCTGGCTGGCGTCGAGGATAGCGGTCTCGCGGCGCGACGCTTCCTGCTGTGCCAGCGTCGGGCCGCCCTCCTCGCGCGACAGCGACACCAGCCAGTTGCGCCCGGTCCAGCTCTTCAGCCTGGTGCTGAGATCGGTTGGCAGCGTCTTCGGCGCCTCGGGCGTCAGCGCGATCTCCAGCCGGCCCGGCTCGATGCGCACAGGCCGCACGCAACGCTTCAGCAGCACCTTGAAGGCCATGTCGCGATTGGCATCGGCAAGCCCCGCTATGTCGGCCAGCGAGCGCACCGGCACGGCGTCGGCAACCGGCTCCGGCTTCGCTTCGGGGATCGGGGCAGGCTGCATCTCCACTGCGGGCATTTCGCGCTCGACCAGCCGCGCCACCGGGCCACCGCCCGCGGATTGCGTCATGCGGGCCGGGGCGGGAGCGGGAGCCTGGTAGGCCAGCGGCGCTCCTGCAGAAGCCGACGCTATCGGCGCCGTTGAAGCAGGCGATCGCGGCGCTGCGGCGCCATTCCCGCCAGACGGAACGCCGGCGCCGTCCAGGGTCTTCATCGCCTCGTCGAGCGTCGGCAGGTCGGCCGCATGCGCCAGCCGGATCAGCACCATCTCGGCGGCCGCGACGGGACGGCTGGAGGACTGCACCTCGGAAATGCCCTTGAGCAGCATCTGCCAGGCGCGCGACAGCACCTTGATCGACAGCGTCTCGGCGAAGGTGGAGCCGCGCGTGCGTTCGTCCTCCGTCAGCGAGGCGTCGCCGGCCGCCGCCGGCACGTAGCGCAGCCGCGTGACGAAATGGGTGAAGTCGGCGAGGTCGGTCAGCACCGTGGCCGGGTCGGCGCCGGTGTCGTACTGCGCCCGGAACTCGGCCAGCGCCGCCGCCATGTCGCCCTTCATAACCTGCTCGAACAGGTCGATGACGCGGGCACGGTCGGCCAGCCCCAGCATGCCGCGCACGGTCTCGGCCGTTACCGGGCCGGCGCTGTGGGCGATCGCCTGGTCGAAGATCGACAGCGAATCGCGCACCGAGCCCTCGGCGGCGCGCGCGATCATGGCGAGCGCCGCATCCTCGACCTCGATCGCTTCGAGCCCGGCGATCTTTCCGAGATGCGAGACGAGCGTTTCGGCCCCGACGCGGCGCAGGTCGAAACGCTGGCAGCGCGACAGCACCGTGATCGGCACCTTGCGGATTTCTGTTGTGGCGAAGATGAACTTGACGTGCGGCGGCGGCTCTTCAAGCGTCTTCAGCAGGCCGTTGAAGGCCTGCGTCGACAGCATGTGCACCTCGTCGATGATGTAGACCTTGTAGCGGGCCGAGACCGGCGCGTAGCGCACCTGCTCGATGATCTCGCGGATGTCGTCGATGCCGGTGTGGGAGGCGGCGTCCATCTCGATCACGTCGACATGCCGGCCCTCCATGATCGCCTGGCAGTGCTGGCCGGGCGTGGTCAGGTCGACGGACGGCTGGTCGATCGAATCGGTCTTGTAGTTGAGGGCGCGTGCGAGGATGCGGGCCGTAGTCGTCTTGCCGACGCCGCGCACGCCGGTCAGCATCCAGGCCTGGGCGATGCGGCCGCTCGAGAACGCGTTGGTGAGCGTGCGCACCATCGGCTCCTGGCCGATCAGCGCGGAAAAGTCGGCCGGACGGTATTTTCTGGCCAGCACGCGATAGGCGCCGGCTTTTCCCGTCTGCTGATTTCCTGCGTCGCTCATCCGGGGGTTGGCCTCCGCTGGCCGCCGGGGCGGCCGGTTCGAATGCTAGCGAGTTTCGCCCGCGCGGCAATGCTCCGTCAACGCCGTGACGGCCGAGGCGCAGGCTTTGCGGAGGTGGGAGGCTGGAACAATGACCCGTTCCGTGCTCGTTAGGGCTGCTTCCTTCCGGACCTGACCCGGTTGGCGAGTGGCGCGTCCACCACCAACCTCCCGACGCTCATATCGGGGATTTGGGGCCGGATTGCAAGGGTGGACGAGTCGGAGGCAAAGGTCTCGGTGATTAACGAGACCGAAGAGTCTGCGAGAGATATTCGGAGAGTCCCGGACGGCGCCAATCCCGGTCGTCCGGCCAACGACTGCCCGGCAGCCCGCCGCCATCGAAGGAGCACCGATGACTGCCCTGCTTCCCGCCGAACTCGCCTGGTACGCCACCGGCCGCTTCTACCAGGCGGGGGACGGCACGCTCGCCGACTACGGCTATTTCCTGCACCTGCCGTTCCCGGACGTGCCTCTGTTCGACGGCGATCCCGGCGAGACGACAGCGCATTTCACCTTCGCCGCCAGGCCGTTCAAGGCCCGGGAAATCAGGAATGGCGCACTGTCGCTCGGCCTCGATCCGATCGGGGAGTTCTCGCTCTACCTGCAGCGCCAGCCGGCCGGAACCTTCGACGATCCGGCCTCCTTTGCGCAGGGCGAGTGCATCGCCACCTTCCGCCGCACCAGCCTGGCGGTCGGCACGACGGTCGCCGTGTCCATAGGTGCAGTGTCGGCGCCGCTGATCGGCACCAACGTGTTCTCGGCCCGTCTGGTCGCCAGTACCTCGTTCGATTTCGGCGGCGGCCGCCACGACCTCGGGCAGCATGTCGGCCGGGGCGTCACGCAGTTCGGCACAGCCGCGGCCACTCCGATCGCGCCGCCGCCGGCTTATAAGCTGGTGCTGCCGTTCACGGGGTCGGCCGTAGCGCTTGGCCGCGCCGGATAGCCCGAAACGGCCCTGGGCCGTTTCGTCGCGGCAACAGTGCCGACTTTCATGGCTGGCATACCGATTTGGCGCTTGATCTCGCGGCGATCGTGCGTATGTACGGCGCGTATCGACTGATCATACCGAAGGCGAAACTTGGCACTCTACAGGGAAAAAGACATCTTCGAACGCCGCAGCGCGGCGAACGAGGCGAAGAGAGCATTGCTCGAACGGTTCAAGACACGGCCGGCGGAAGACGATCCGCAGGTGCTCGCCCGCAGGGCGGAGAGACAAGCGATCATCGAGGCGCGCGAGAAGCGGGCCGCCGAGAAGGAAAAGCAGCGCAAGGAGCGCGAGGCGATCGAGGCCGCCGAGCGGACCCGCCGCGAGGCCGAAGAGGCCGAACGGCGCAGGATCGAGGAAGAGCGGCTGGCCGTCGAGGCGAAAATCCGCGAGCAGGAAGAGAACGAGCGCATCGCGCAAGAACTCTCCGAGGAAGCGGAGCGCAAGGCCAAGCGCGATGCCCGCTATGCGGCTCGCAAGGCGCGCAAGCGCGGCGGCCGCGGCTGATCGATCCTACCTCTCGAGATCTGGCCGGGATGCCTATGCACCCCGGCTTTTGGCGTTGCTGTCGGCGACCCGAAGGGGCGGTGAGATGCTTCGCCGGTCGAGGGGAGTGAGGTGGCCCGGGCGGACTCAGGCGACCAGCTTGAGCCCGACGATGCCGGAGACGATCAGGCCGATGCAGACCAGGCGCAGCACCGTCGTCGGCTCGCCGAGCAGCCAGATGCCGAGCAGCGCGGTGCCGACCGTGCCGATGCCGGTCCAGACCGCATAGGCGGTGCCGACCGGCAATTCCTTCAGCGCCAGCCCGAGCAGGCCGAGGCTGACCACCATGCTGGCGCCGGTGAGGAGCGTGGGCACGAGCCTGGTGAACCCGTCGGTGTATTTGAGGCCGATCGCCCAGCCGACTTCGAACAGGCCGGCGACGAACAACAGGAACCATGCCATCGGTAGTCCTTGTGGCGGCCGTCCCGGCCATGTCTCGAGGGCGCGACGGCGATCCCGCGCGAGGCCGACTATACAGTCCCGGATCGGAGCGGCAACCGCGGCCGGTTGGGCCACGGTCGCCGCTACACGGAACGCGTGATGCCGCCGTCGATGCGGATGTTCTGCCCGGTGATGTAGCTCGACTTGTCGCCGGCGAGGAAGGCGATCAGGTCCGACACCTCCTCGACCCGGCCATAGCGGCCCATCGGGATGCGCTCGCGCCGCTCGCCGGTTTCCGGCAGGCTGTCGATGAAACCCGGCAGCACGTTGTTCATCCGCACGTTGTCGGCGGCATATTTGTCGGCGAACAGCTTGGTGAAGGCGGCGAGCCCGGAGCGGAAAACGCCGGAGGTGGGGAACAGCGCCTCCGGTTCGAAGGCGGCATAGGTCGAGATGTTGACGATCGAGCCGGACTTCTGCGCCTGCATGATCGGCGTCACCAGGCGGGCGACACGCACGGCGTTGAGGAAGTAGATCTCCATGCCCGTATGCCAGTCCTCGTCGGTGAGCTCCAGCACCGGCGCGCGCGGCCCGTGCGCGGCGCTGTTGACCGCCGCGTCGATGCGCCCCCAGCGGTCGAAGGCGGCATCGACCAGCCGCTTCAGGTCGTCGTTCGATCGGTTGGAGCCGGTGACGCCGACGCCGCCGAGCCTCTCGGCGAGCGCCGCGCCTTTCCCGGACGAGGAAAGGATCGCCACCTTGAAGCCCTCCTGGGCAAGCTTGCGCGCCGCGTCCGCGCCCATGCCGCTGCCGCCCGCCGTGATGATCGCCACCTTCGTTTCCGCCATGCCGGCCTCCTGTCGCGTTCCTCCCGTCTTAACGCCGCATGGAGGCGGAGCAAAGCGGGGCGTCATGGCGGGTCCTGGCGGCCTCTGGCCCAGTGAAGCGGGTCCTGCCGGTCCCTTGACGCGGCAGGAGGCATGTCCGAGAGATCGCACGATCCCGCGGCCGTGGCGCCCCGGGACAACGGGGATTGACCAGGTGACCTTGTCCGGATTCTTGCAGCTCGCCGCTTCGACGGCGGTCTTCCTTGTTGCCGCCACCGTGGCGAAATCCTGGGCGCTGGCGCCCGGTCTCGGCAAGCTGGTGCTGACGCTGCTGCTCTATTCGGCCGGCAACCTGATCATGCTGCGGCTGGTGCGGGAGTTCGGCATGGCTTCCGCATTCAGCCTGTCGGCGGTGATCCAGCTCGTCGCCGTCAACGTGATCGCACTGGCCTGGTTCGGCGAGCATCTGACGATGCTGCAGAGTGCCGGCATCGTGCTCGCCATCGTCGCGGTGGCCCTGATCACGCTCGGACCCGCCTTCGGAAAATAGGTCGGGCGCCGGATCGGCCGGCGCCCGCGGGAGGACGCGTCAGGCAGGTTCAGACGCCGATCTTGCCGCCGCCCTGCCTGGTGATGGCGACGACCGCCGGACGCACCGGCATGTCCGGCTTGAAGTCGGGCCAGCGGGTCGACAGGTCCTCATAATAGGAGGGGCGGCCGAAGCCTTCCCAGTCGTCGCCGCCGTCGCCCGGGTGCTGCACGGCGACGAATGCGGTCTGGTCGTCCGGCGTGAACAGCGGGCCGCACATCTCGGCGCCCACCGGCACGCGGTAGAACAGCTTCGACGTGGCGCGCGCCTCGCCTTCGGTGTCGACGGCCCACAGGCCGTCGGTGCGACCGGTCGCCTTCGGGCTGTTGCCGTCGGTCGACACCCATAGGCGCCCGGCCGCGTCGACGGCGCAATTGTCGGGCATGCCGAACCAGCCGTTTGCCGTCGTCGCTGTCGAGAAGGAGGCGCCGACCTCGGCGACCGAGGGGTCGCCGCATTTCAGCAGGATTTCCCAGCGGCCCTTGGTCGCGGCGAAGTCATTGCCGTCCTCGATCAACTCGACGATATGGCCGAAGGCGTTCTTGGCGCGCGGATTGACGCCGTCGACGCCTTCTTCCTCGCGCTTTGTGTTGTTGGTCAGCATGACGTAGACCTTGCCGTTGGTCCCGTTCGGCTGGATATCCTCCGGCCGGTCCATCGGCGTGGCCTCGAGCAGGTCGCCGGCGCGGCGCGTCTCGATCAGCACGTCGGCCTGGCTGGCGAAGCCGTTCTCCGCGGTCAGCGGACCCTGGCCGTGCACCAGCGGCAGCCATTCGAAGCTGCCGTCCTCGGCGAATTTCGCGACATAAAGCGTGCCCTGGTCGAGCAGGTCGAGATTGGCGGCACGGTCATCCGGATTGTAGGTGCCCGCGGTGACGAACTTGTAGACGTAGTCGAAGCGCTCGTCGTCGCCGAGATAGAAGACGACGCGGCCATCTTTTGCCACGATCGACTCGGCGCCTTCGTGCTTGAAGCGGCCGAGCGCCGTGCGCTTCTTCGGCACCGAGTTCGGATCGTTCACGTCGACCTCGACGATCCAGCCGAAGCGGTTGGGCTCGTTGGGCTCCTTGGAGATGTCGAACCGGCTGTCGAAGGCAGCCCATTCATAGGCGCCTTCGGGCACGCCCATGCGCTTGTGGTTGTCGGCCTCGCGGTGACCCTGCGGCAGTTCGCCGGAGAAGTAGCCGTGGATATTCTCCTCGGCCATGATGTAGGTGCCCCACGGGGTCACGCCGCCGGCGCAGTTGTTGACGGTGCCGAACACCTTGATGCCGCTCTGGTCGGCGCTGGTCTTCAGGCGGTCATGGCCGGCGGCCGGGCCGGTGAGCTGCATCTCGGTGGTCGCGGTGATGCGGCGGTTGAGCTTGCCGTCGCGCACGACCTGCCACTTTCCGCCCTCCTTGCGAATCTCGACGACAGTACCGCCATGCGCGGCCATCTCGATGTCGATCTGCTCCTTGCTGAGCGGCGCGACCTCGATCGTCTTCTTGCCGTCCTTCTCCACGATCTGGACGATGCCGGGGAACATCAAGTGCGGATTGGTGTATTCGTGGTTGACCACCAGCAGCCCGTGCTCCGCCGAGCCGTCGATCGGGATATAGCCGACATAGTCGTTGTTGTAGCCGAACTGCCTGGCCTGGGCGGCCGCCGTCTGGGCTGCGGGGTCGAACTCCGGCGAATCGGCGAAGAGCGCGTCGCCCCAGCGCAGCAGCACGTCGGCATCGTAGCCGGCCGCCACGTGATGGGTTTCGTCGACGCCCGCCTCGACCTCGTCGAAGTTGAAGGCGGAGGCGCCGGCGGCGCGTGCATTGTCGGCGGTGATCAGCGCGATCGGGCTGACCGTCGCGGCGATCGCCGTGACGGCGAGCGAGCCGCGCAGGAAGCCGCGGCGCGAGAAGCGCGCGGCGATGATGTCGCCCATCGTACGGTTGTCGGTCGGGTTGCGCCCCGGCCCGTCGTTCTCTTCGAGCCGGCTGGTGACGAATCCGGATTGTGGGGGAAGATGACTGTTCATCCTGGCGACCTCTGGCTGTAGGGATGGCTTGGGATCTCTCGTCGGGACAGCTAGGCATCTTGGCTGACAGTTTGATGACACGATGCGCCAAAGCGCTTGCAGCGGCGAGGCCGACATCCTAGGTGAGCGAGGGCCGTCTTCAGCTCGGCAGCACAGGTCGAAGGATGTCGTTCGTAGAGGCGATCGCCAAGAGGATCGAGTTTCCGCTGTTGCTTGCGGCGATCGTCATCGCCGGCGGCCTGTTCGGCTTCATCGAGATGATGGACGTGGCACGCGACAACGAGCCGCATGCCCTCGACAGCACGATCCTGCTCGCCTTCCGTCAGGCCGGGAATCCCTCGATCCCGATCGGCCCGTCCTGGTTCGCGGAGGCCGTCCGGGACCTGACGGCGCTCGGCAGCGCCAGCGTGCTGATCTTCATCACCGCCGCCACGATCATCTATCTGCTGATCACCGCTCGCCGCGGGCCGGCGCTGTTCGTCTTCCTGGCGGTCGCCGGCGGACAGGTGCTCAGCAGCCTGCTGAAGCTCGGCGTCGACCGACCGCGCCCGGATCTCGTGACGCATCTCGCCGAGGTCCATACGCTGAGCTTCCCCAGCGGCCATGCCATGCTGTCGGCCGTGACCTACCTGACCCTCGGCGCGCTCGCCGCGCGCGTGGCGCCGCGCCGCGCAGTGAAGGTCTACCTGCTCGGGATCGCCCTGCTGGCCACGTTCCTGGTTGGCGCCAGCCGCGTCTATCTCGGCGTCCATTGGCCTTCGGACGTGCTCGCCGGCTGGTGCGCCGGTGCCTCCTGGGCGATGTTGTGCTGGCTGGTTGCGCAATGGTTTCTGCGCCGCCGCCGCGCCGATGACGCCGGCCAGACCTGACGGCATGCGGCGGGCTGCGGCAGCAGCCAGGCTCGGTAAGGCAATGTTAACCCTGCCGGGCGGAAAATCGCTGACAGTCAAGCTGGCCAGGCGATGCGGCAACAGGAAAAGAGCGAACCGCTGACGTCCCGGATCACCGTTCCGGTGATCATCGGCGCGGCTCTGTCATTGGCGCTGGTCGTCGCCTTTGGCGTCTACGCAGTGCTGCGCGTGGATGGACTGGCGGTCGAGCGTCAGCGCAACTTCGCCCGCAGCGGCATCGCCGAGCAGGTCGATGGACTGGCGCGCGAGCAGCGCAGCGTCACGCTGTGGAACGATTCCGTGCTGAAAGCCAAGGCCGGCGACCAGCAGTGGATGCGCGAGAATCTCGGCGAATGGCTGCATTCCTATTACGGCCAGGACCGGGTCTACGTTCTCGACGAACGGAACCGGCCGATCCACGCGATGCGGGACGGAATGACGGTCGATCCTGCCAGCTTTGGCGGCGAGGCCGGCGCGATCATGCCGCTGGTGGCGCGGCTGAGAACGCAGATGCGTCAACGCCCGGCGGAGCCCGGCATCACCGACCTCGTGCGGCTCGGTTCGGTGCCGGCGATCGTCAGCGTGCAGCCGATCATGCCGGATACGGAACTGGTGCGCCAGGAGGCGGGCACCGAATATGTGCACGTCGCCTCGCAGTTCGTCGATGCCGAGCTGGTCAGCCGGGTCGCAGCGCATTATCTGATCGAAGGGGCAAGGCTGACCTCGATCGATCCGCAAACCACCGCAAGCGTCCCGCTCCTCGATTCCGGCAATGCGACCCTCGGCTTTCTGACATGGGAGCCCGACCGGCCCGGTCTGGCGGTGGTGACGCAGACCGCACCGGCGCTGCTTGCCGGTGTGCTCCTCGGCGCCGCCGTTCTCGGCTTCATTCTGCGCCGGCTCCGCCGCGCCTCCCGCGAGTTGCAGTCGAGCGAGGAGGATGCCCGTTACCTGGCGTTCCACGACACCCTGACCGAGCTGCCGAACCGGGCGCTGTTCGAGGACAGGCTCGACCAGGCCCTGGCGACGGTGAGGCGCGGGCGCGGCCGGATGGCACTGTTGTGCGTCGATCTCGACCGATTCAAGCACGTCAACGACACGCTCGGCCATGATGCCGGCGACCAGCTCGTCAAGCAGGTGGCGGAGCGGCTCGGCGAGGGGGTTCGCGAGATCGACACGGTGGCGCGGGTCGGCGGCGACGAATTCGCGATCGTGCTGGTCGACATCCGCGACCAGCGGACGGCCGAGAAGGTCAGCGAGCGCATCCTGGCCGACCTCGGGGAACCGTTCGACATCAAGGGCGACCAGATATTCATCAGCGCCAGCATCGGCATCGCCCTGTCGCCCCAGGACGGCAGCGACGTGAGGGAACTGTTCCGCAAGGCCGACATCGCGCTCTATGCCGCCAAGCGGAGCGGCCGCTCCTGCTTCCGGGTCTTCTCCGACGACATGGACGACACGCTGAAGCACAAGCATCGCATAGAGCGCGACTTGCGCCAGGCGCTCGAGGGCAGCAGGCCGGTCGAGCTCGCCTATCAGCCTGTCTTCGCCATGGACGGGCTGACGCTGCTCGGCGCCGAGGCGACGCTGGACTCGGACCATTTCGCCCATGGGGGCCTGCCCGTCTCGCAACTGATCGCCATCGCCGAGGAACGCGGCGTCATCGGCCTGCTCACGGAACGCATGCTGGCCGCTGCCTGCGCCTTCGCCCGCGACAGTGAAGTCCCGTGGCTGTCGATCGCCCTGTCTCCCGTCTTCCTGCGCCAGGAGGGCGCGGCACAGCTGGTCCAGTCGGTCCTGGCCGAGGCGGGCGTCACCGCCGACCGCCTGCAGGTCGAAATCGGCGAGGGCCTCCTGCTCGACGGCAACCCGGCCGCCCTGGCGGCGGTCCGGGCGCTGCGCGAGGCGGGGGTCCGCATCGCGCTCGACGATTTCGGCACCGGACCGTCGTCGCTGACGCTGCTGCGGCTGCATCGTGTCGACAAGCTGAAGATCGACCGTTCTTTCGTGCGGCTGCTCGGTGGGAGCGATCCTGGCGAAGCCATCGTCAGGGCCATCGCGCAGCTGGCGGCGGCGCTCGGCATCGGCGTGGCGGCCGAAGGCGTGGAAACACCGGAGCAGCGGACCACCCTTGCCGCCCTTGGGTGCCAGGAGATCCAGGGATCGCTGCTGTCGCCGCCCATGCCGGCAACCCGGTTCGCCCGCATGGCGCGCCTCCGTCCGGCACTGCGGAGCGTGCGCAGCGCCGGCTGATTTTCGCTACTGCTCGATGGCCGGTTCTCCGGCCGAGTCGGCCAGCCGATCGGACCAGGTGATCGTCTTGTAGTCGAAGCCGTACTCCAGGGTCGGCTTGACGATCTGGAAATAGGGCGAAAGGTCGAAATCGCGCGGCGTATAGAGGGAGTGATGCCTGATGTGCAGGATCTCCTGGCGCGAGAAACTCGACTGCGCCGAAGCGCGGCCCGGCGCGCGGGTGATCTCAGGCAGGATCGGGTAGCGGATCTGCTCGTAGGCCTCGGCGATCATGCTTGAGCAGATGGCGCGGGTCGGGTCGCCCGACCCGAAGGCGAGCATCCGGCGCCGCCAGCGCACCGGCACCGGCGGTGCCGGCATGAAATAGCGCAGCATGTCGAGAATGTTCTTGGTGTCGTATTTCAGCCCGATCCGCTCGATCATGAAATTCACCACCACCGCGCGATCGTCTGGGGTCAAGCCGCGCGGCCTGCAGATGCGCGTGTTGTAGGTCCGGTATTTGCTGAGCGGCACGGCGACGCAGCCTTCGCCGAGGTTGACCTCGATCAGCCTCGGCCGCTCCGAGCCGTCCTCCGGCTGCGGCAGCGCGTCGCCGACATAGAGCGCTGAATGCGACCAGGTCGATTGGGTCAGATATTTGATGACCGCCGAAATGCGCTGGTTGCCTTCGATCAGCAGGACGTCGCCGGGTTCCAGCGAGCGGCGCAGCGTCTCGGCGTCGGAAGGCGTGTAGGGTTCATAGCCGGATGAGGTTTCCTGCAGCCGTCCGGCAAGCCATTTGCCGAACCGGTCCAGCAACGTGTCTTTTGCCTGGCTCATTCCGACCTCTCCGCCCCAACTATGGACCGGGCAGCCTGAAAGGTGAAGAAGCCAGGCGGTTGCGCTTGACTTTAATCAATCGATTGATTAAAGTTCATGCATGATCAATACGCCCACCCCCCAGCTCTCGCCCGCCGAGCAGACCCGCCGGGCCCTCGTGCTCGCCGCCCTCAAGCTGTTCGGCAGGAAAGGCTTCGAGGGCACCTCGACGCGCGAGATCGCCGCGGTCGCAAACGCAAACATCGGATCGATCGCCTATCATTTCGGCGGCAAGGATGGCCTGCGCATGGCGGCCGCCGACCACATCGTCGAGACCATCCAGGCGATCGCGGGGCCGGTGCTCGGCCGGGTGGATCAGTCGATCGAGGCCGGACTTGACCGCGAGGCGGCTCATCGGCAGCTCGCCGCGGCGGTGGAGCGTATGGTCGGCTTCGTCGTGGCACGGCCCGAGGCCGGCGAGATCGTGCAGTTCCTGCTGCGCGAATTGTCGCATCCGACCGAGGCGCTGGACCGCATCTATTCGGGCGTGTTCGAGCCGACGCACAAGCGGCTCTGCCGTATCTGGGAGGAGGCTACCGGTGAGCCGGCCGAGAGCGAGCGGACAAAGATCACCGTCTTCACCCTGATCGGGCAGGTCATCTACTTCCGCATCGGCCGCGAGGCGGTGATGCGTCGCATGGGCTGGAGCGAGATCGGCGAGCGCGAGGCGGGTGCGGTCGTCGACGTCGTCAGGGCCAATCTCGACGCGATCCTGGCTGCCCGGAAAGGCGGGCCGTCATGAGCCTGCTCTGCGCCATTCCGCTGCTGTCCTCGCTGCTTGCCTCCTGCGGTGCGCCGCCGCCGCTGGCCGTCGGCTATGTCGAGGGCGAATTCGTCCTCCTGGCGCCGATCGAGGTTGCCGAAGTCGAGGAGGTCCTGGTCCGCCGCGGCGACCGGGTGAGCCCCGGCAATCCTGTCGCCACGCTGGAGAAGGGCGACGCCAAGATCGCCGTCGCGCAGGCGGATGCCGCGCTCGACCAGGCCCGCGCCCAGCTCGCCAACCTTCGGCTGGGCAGGCGCCAGGAAGAGATCGACGTGCTGCAGGCGGCCATCGTTTCGGCCGAGGCGCAGGCGACCGAGGCCAAGCGCGTGCTCGCGCGGCTCGCCGACCTTCTGGAGCGCGGCATCGCCACCAAGGCCGATTACGACCGCGCCGCGACCAATGTCGAGACCGCCGACGCCGAGGTCGGACAGGCGAAGGCGAACCTGTCCGTCGCCCGGCTGCCGGCCCGCCCGGAGGAGATCGAGGCGGCCGAGCACCAGGTCAAGCAGGCGGAAGCGGCGCTCGACCAGGCCAACTGGCGGCTCGGCAAGCGCGACATCCGCGCGCCGTCGCCCGGCCGCGTCGACGACATCATCCGCACGCCGGGCGACGTCGCCGGCCCATCCGCACCCGTCATCTCCATGCTGCCTGACGGCGCGGTGAAGCTGAAGGTCTACATTCCCGAGGCGTCCTTCTCCTCGGTGGCGATCGGCTCGCGGCTGTCCGTGCGCTGCGACGGCTGCCCGGACGATCTTACGGCGCGCGTCAGCTACGTCTCGCCCGACCCGGAATTCACCCCGCCGGTCATCTACTCGCTCGAGACGCGCCAGAAGCTCGTCTACCTCGTCGAGGCGCGCCCCGAGGACGGGGCGACGATGCTGCAACCGGGGCAGATCGTCGATGTGGATCTGGCGAATAGCGAATAGCGAATAGCGAATAGCGAATAGCGAATAGCGAATAGCGAATAGCGAATAGCGAATAGCGAGGGTTACGCGCCTGGAGATCAAGTCAATGAAATTGTTCCCTATTCGCTACTCCCTATTCGCTGTTCGCTCCTCTCCGAGGCGGAAACAGTGAACACGTCCCCCGCCATCTCCGTCCGCAACCTGGTCAAGCGCTTCGGCACCAAGACCGTTGTCGACCATGTCTCGATGGATGTCGCGACCGGCGAGATCGTCGGCTTCCTCGGCCCTAATGGCTCGGGCAAGACAACCACCATCCGCATCATCTGCGGCCTGCTCACGCCCGACGAGGGCGAGGGTTCCGTGCTCGGCCACGATCTGAGGACCGAGGCGCTGCGGATCAAGCGCGAGGTCGGCTACATGACCCAGCGATTCTCCTTCTACGAAGACCTGACGATCGCCGAAAACCTCGAATTCGTGGCGCGGCTCTACCGGCTGAAGCCGGTCGAGGAGCATGTGGGCCGCACGCTGGAGGAGCTCGGACTGACCTCGCGGCGCGACCAGCTCGCCGGCACGCTGTCGGGCGGCTGGAAGCAGCGGCTGGCGCTTGCCGCCTGCATCATGCACAAGCCCAAGCTGCTCCTGCTCGACGAGCCGACCGCCGGCGTCGACCCGAAGGCGCGGCGCGAGTTCTGGGACGAAATCCACCGGCTCGCCCGCGACGGCCTCACCGTGCTGGTCTCCACCCACTACATGGACGAGGCCGAGCGCTGCCATCGCATCAGCTACATCTCCTACGGCAGGATGCTGGCCAGCGGCGCGGTCGACGAGGTCGTCGCCAATGCCGGCCTCACGACGTTCGTCGTCGACGGCGAGCATCTGAACGAGGTCGCGGCCGAGCTGGAGGGGCGGCCGGGCGTCGAGCAGATCGCGCCCTTCGGTGCCACGCTGCATGTGGTCGGCTCCGACGCCAAGCTTTTGAAGAAGTCGCTTGCCGATATCGCCCGGCGCGACGGCGTGACGGTGCGGCCTGGCGAGACCAGCCTGGAGGACGTCTTCATCCAGTTCATGGCGGGATCGAAGGACAACATGCAATGAACGCGGTGTTCTCCTTCGGCCGGCTCGGCGCGCTTCTGATCAAGGAGTTCATCCAGATGCGGCGCGACCGCATCACCTTCGCCATGATGCTCGGCGTTCCGCTGGTGCAATTGGTGCTGTTCGGCTACGCCATCAACAATGACCCGAAGGCGCTGCCGGCCGCCCTTGTCGTCACCAGCCAGGACCAGTACACCCGCGCCATGGTCTCGGCGCTGGAGACCACCGGCTACTACCGCTTCGTCCGCGTCGCCGCCAGCGAGGCCGAGGCCGAATCGCTGATGGCCAGGGGCGAGGTGTCCTTCGTCGTCACCATCCCGTCCGACTTCCGCCGGCGCGTCGATCGCGGCGACAACCCGCGGATCCTGATCGAGGCCGACGCCACCGATCCGTCGGCGGCCGGCAACGCCATCGCCACGCTCGGCACGGTCGCCAGCCAGGCGCTGCTGCGCGAGCAGGGCATGGAGGCTGTCGCCGCCGAGAACGCCGCCGGTCAGCTACAGGTGGTCGTCCACCGCCGCTACAATCCCGAAGGCATCTCGCAATACAACATCGTGCCCGGTCTGCTCGGGGTCATCCTGCAGATGACGCTGGTGATGATGACTTCGATCGCGCTTACCCGCGAGACCGAGCGCGGCACGATGGAAAACCTGCTCGCCATGCCGGCCTCGCCCACCGAGATCATGCTGGGTAAGGTGCTGCCTTATCTTGTCGTGGGCGGCGTGCAGGTCGCGGTCGTGCTTGCGGCGGCAAGGCTCCTGTTCTCGGTGCCGTTCGTCGGCTCGCTCTGGCTGCTGGTCGGAGCCATCTTCGTCTTCGTCATGGCGCTGGTGCTGCTCGGCTACACCATCTCGACGGTGGCGCGCACGCAGATGCAGGCGCTGCAGCTCACCTTCTTCTTCTTCCTGCCGTCGATCCTGCTCTCCGGCTTCATGTTCCCCTATCGCGGCATGCCCGGCTGGGCGCAGGCGCTCGGCGAGATCCTGCCGCTGACGCATTTCCTGCGCGTCACCCGTGCGGTGATGCTGAAAGGCGCCGACTTTGCCGAGATCGCAGCCGAGATCGCCGCGCTGTCGGTATTCGCCGTCGTCTTCGCCGGGCTGGCGCTGATGCGGTTCCGCCGCACGCTGGATTGAGCCGACGTTCTTATTTCGCCGCGTTGTGCTCCGCGTCAAGCATCATGATCTTCTGCCAGATTTTGCGCGACAAATTGGAGCCGAGATCTTCGATGTCGTTGACCGCGTCGATCACCACCTCGTCGTTGACCGACTGCGCGAACAGGGCCGCGAGCTTGCCGGTGATCGACAGCATCTCCGAGCAGTAGTCGAGATAACGCAGCAGGTCGCCACGCTTCATCGGCCGGTCGGGCGAGTGCGCGGCGGGCGTGAAATGCGGCGACAGCGCCGCCGGGTCCTTGGTGAGCTGGTGCATGTCGATGACATGGATCAGCGAGCGCAGCTCGTGCAGTTGCCGGAACACCCGCTTGCGTTTGATCCGGTCCTCGGCATGCACCAGCGCCAGGATGCCGAGCACGGCGAGGATGACGGTGTTGAGCGACGCCTCGATGCCTTCCACCGATTCCATCACCGTGTCGCCGGCGAAGCGCTCGAGCGGCAGGATGGTGCCTACGAACAGGAAGACGCCGACACCCGCGGTGAAGACCGAGCCGACGAGGATGCGCAACCACAGGATCGGCTTCTCCAGCTCGACCGCCGCGCGACTGACATCGCCGGCCAGCGCGACCAGATCCCGCGCCACCCTGCGGAGGCCGGCATCGGGAAAACGGTCGGCGATGCGCTGCTCGAGCCGTTCGGTCGTCTGGATGATCAGGCGGGGATCGAGCGAACGGTAGGATATGGCCCGGTCCTCGCCCATGCGATTATTTCGGCTCGTTGGCGGCCTGGCCGTAGCGGTTCGGCCCCTTGTCGCCTGGAATGAAGCAGAGCGGCAGGTACATCAGGACGTCCAGGAAGATCGCCAGGAACGCCAGCGCCGCCGGCTTGCCGAAGTCATGAAGGCGTTTTGCCGCCAGCGGCACCAGCACGACGAAGGAGCCGAGAGCGGTCAGCATGAAGATGCTGCTCCAATAGGCAACCGTTGCCTCGTCCGTCGCTATGACGATCCTGTAAACCGGGAACATTCTTGCCAGATAGCACAGCATGCCGGCGAGCGCGTAGGGGTACCGACCAAGCCGACCCGAGAAGCTGAAGCACAGCCATATGAATTTCGCTGTTTCTGACAAGGGTACGGGAACTTTGCGGTTTGTCCCGGCGGCGTCCGCCGGGAACGGATTGGTCGAATGCGATGCGAGGCCTGCAGCCTCACGGTCGAGCGGGCAGGACCTCGCGTCAGTCCCTGAGCAGATCGTTGATCGAGGTCTTGGAGCGCGTCTGCGCGTCCACCCGCTTGACGATCACGGCGCAGTAGAGGCTCGGCCCCGGTTCGCCGTTGGGGAGCGGCTTTCCGGGCAGCGAGCCGGCGACCACCACCGAATTGGCCGGCACCTCGCCATAGCTGATCTCGCCGGTCGTGCGGTCGACGATCTTGGTCGACTTGCCGATGAACACGCCCATGCCGAGCACCGAGCCCTCGCGCACGATGCAGCCCTCGACCACTTCGGAACGGGCGCCGATGAAGCAGTTGTCCTCGATGATGGTCGGGCCGGCCTGCATCGGCTCCAGCACGCCGCCGATGCCGACGCCGCCGGAGAGATGCACGTTCTTGCCGATCTGCGCGCAGGAGCCGACCGAGGCCCAGGTGTCGACCATCGTGCCCGAATCGACATAGGCGCCGAGATTCACGAAAGAGGGCATCAGGATGGCGCCGGGCGCCACATAGGCCGAGCGCCGCACCACCGCCGACGGCACGGCGCGGAAGCCGGCCTTCTCGAAGTCGAGCGCGCTCCAGCCGGAGAATTTCGACGGCACCTTGTCCCACCAGGCCGAGCCGCCCGGACCGCCCTCGATGATCTCCATCGGGTTGAGCCGGAACGACAGCAGCACCGCCTTCTTCAGCCACTGATTGACCGTCCAGGCGCCGTCCGCCTGCCGCTCCGCCACCCGCACCTCGCCGCGGTCGAGCAGGTCGAGCGCCGTCTCGATCGCCTCGCGAACCGCGCCGCGCGTAGCGGTGGAAATGCCCTCGCGGGCCTCGAAAGCGGCTTCGATCGTCGTTTCGAGGCTCGTCAGGTCTGGTCTTGGCATCGCATGCTCCGCTATACGCGCTCTTAAGGTTGAAGGCTTCTACTGTGTCGGAAGGGCGGGCGGACCCTATTTCACGACAGGAATCGGGTCAATCGCGCTTGCGCCATGCGATGGCGCGGGCCGGCAGGAAACGGACAGAAACGCAATGAATCCGAACGAAAAGACGGGATGGACACCTTTGTCGCATGCCGACGAAGACCTCGAGCGGGTGAGGAGCGTTCCCGATACGCCGCAGACGCGCGCGGCCACCTACAAGCTCGCTTGGACCGACGAGGACTTCATGACGCGGCGCGAGCTCAGGCCCGTGCGCCTGCAGCTCGAACTGCTCAAGCCCGAGATGACGTTGGCCGAGCGCGGCATCCGCTCGACCGTCATCCTGTTCGGCGGCGCCCGCCTGCCGGAACCGGGCGGCGAGGCCTGGGCCGCCAAGAACGAGACGCAGAAGAGAAACCTGCTCAAGAACAGCGTCTACTACGACGAGGCACGCAAGTTCGCGCGGCTGTGCTCGCAGCATTCGGCGCTCTCCTACTATCGCGAGTTCGTGGTCGTCACCGGCGGCGGGCCGGGCGTCATGGAGGCGGGCAACCGCGGCGCCGACGACGTCGGCGCGCCGTCGATCGGGCTCAACATCGTGCTGCCGCACGAGCAGGCGCCGAATCCCTATGTCACCCCCGAGCTCTGCTTCAACTTCCACTATTTCGCCATCCGCAAGATGCATTTCGTCATGCGCGCCAAGGCGGTGGCGGTGTTTCCCGGCGGTTTCGGCACGCTCGACGAATTCTTCGAGACGCTGACGCTGATCCAGACTGGCCGCATGGAGCGGGTCCCGATCATCCTGTTCGGCAAGGAGTTCTGGAGCCGGGCGATGGACCTCGACTACCTCGCCGAGCAGGGCACGATCTCGCCGGGCGACCAGGACATCATCGATTTCGTCGACACCGCCGACGACGCCTGGGAGATCATCAGCCGGTTCTACGATCTTCAGTGACGGCATCCGCGGGCAGGCCATCCGGCGCCCGTTGATCCCGCTCGGCAGCCTCGACCGCCTTGGGCCGATGAACCAGTGTCACCAGCACGAAGGAAATGATCATCAGCAGATACCAGGCGCCGAGCTTGTGGATCGACACAGGCGCCCAGCCGTCGCGCTGCCCAGGGTAGAGCCATGCACGTGACCATGTGCCGATGTTCTCAGCCAACCAGATGAACAGCGCCACCAGCAGGAAGCCGACGAGCAGCGGCATGCGGTGGCGGAAGCGGAAGACACGATAATGGACGGTGGTGCGCAGGAAGAGCAGCACCGTTACGGCGAACAGCACGTAGCGCAGGTCGGCAACGAAATGATGCGCGAAGAAGTTCACGTAGATCGCCGCCGCCAGGCAGACCGTCGCCCATGGTGGCGGATAGGATGCGTAGCGCATGTCGAAGATGCGCGAGATGCGGGCGATGTAGGAGCCGACGGCGGCATACATGAAGCCGGAAAACAGCGGCACGCTGCCGATGCGAAAGACGCTCTCCTCCGGATAGATCCACGACCCTGCCGACGTCTTGAAGATTTCCATCGCGGTGCCGACCACGTGAAAGATCAGAATGACCTTGGCCTCGGACGGCGTCTCCAGCCTGAACGCCAACATGGCGACCTGAACGGTCAAGGCCGCGAGGAAGAGGAAATCGTAGCGCGCCAGCCCGATCGCGTCCGGCGGCAGATATTTCGTGGCTAGGATCAGCGCCAGCATCAGGCCGCCGAACAGGCAGGCCCACGCCTGTTTCAGCCCGAACACCACGAACTCGACCAGGGCGCCCGACAGTCCCCGTCCCGGCAGCCGGTCGAGTACGGCATGCGCGGCGCCGTCGATCCGGGCCTCGACCGAGGTGAAGCGGTTCATGCGCGGCTGCCGGCCAGCCCGCCCAGAAAGCCCGCCAGGTCGTCGGTGACGAAATCGACAGCGTCGTCGAACGCCGGGTCGCGCTCCCAGATCTCGGAGAAGGTCGGCTCGAAATTGCGCGGCACGATCAGCACCGTCGTCATGCCGAGCGCCTTCGGGACGACCAGGTTGCGCGCCAGGTCCTCGAACATCACCGCGTCCGGCCCGGCGATCCGATGCAGTGTGAGGAAGCGGTCGTAGGTTTCCGGCGCTGGCTTCGGTGTCAAGCCGGCGGCGACGATGTCGAAGATGTCGTCGAAGTCGTCGAGGATGCCGAGTTGGCGGGCGGTGCGCTCGGCATGGCCGCGGTTGCCGTTGGTGAAGATGAATTTGCGGCCCGGCAAGGCCCGGATGGCGCTGCCGAGCGCCGGGTCCGGCGTGAGCCACGAATAATCGATGTCGTGGACCTTCTCCAGGAAGTCGTCGGAATCGATGTTGTGGCGCTGCATCAGGCCCGCCAGCGTCGTCCCGTATTTTAGATAGAGTTCCTTCTGCAGCGTGCGCGCCTCCTCGCGCGGCAGCGTGAGCAGCTCGGAGACGTAGGCGGTCATCTTCACGTCGATCTGAGAGAACAGGTTGGTGTGGTGCGGATAGAGCGTGTTGTCGAGGTCGAACACCCAGTCCCTGACATGGGCGAAGCGAGCGGCGTCGGGGCGGTCGATCATTGGCGTCCTTCGTCTGGCGCGGCCTTTCTTGCCGATTCTCCGCCGTCTGTCACAGCAAGACCCGCGGAAACCGACTGTCCGCGCCTGGCGTGGCAGAAATCCGGCGGAAGCGAAAGGGTTGCGTGCGCCGGCGATCCGTCATGTCGGCCGGTTCTGGCCAAGCGGCGGCGTCCGATGCATCATGCGGCTCCACATCCGTCGCTTGGAAGGGAGCGTTCGATGCGGTTTGCGTGCCTGGTCGCCATCTTGATCGCCGCCGTCCCGGCATCCGCCCAGGAGTTCGGACTGCCGGCCGACTGCACGCCCGGCAAGGATTGCTTCGTGCAGCAGTTCATGGACATGCAGGAGGGCGGCGGGATCGCCGACCCCTTCTGCGGCAACGCCGCCTATGACGGCCACGAGGGCACCGATCTGCGCGTTCTGTCGATGGCCGACGTCGAGCGGGGCGTGCCGGTCGTCGCCATGGCCGACGGAACCGTGCTGCGCGGCCGCGACGGCGAGCCCGATCACCTGGTGGTCACCGATCAGGATCGCGCCGCCGTGGCCGACAAGGAGTGCGGCAACGGCATGGTCGTCGATCATGGCGGCGGGCTGGAAGTCCAGTACTGCCACATGCGGCGGGGCAGCCTGGTGGCGGCGCCCGGCGACACGGTGAAGCGCGGCCAGAAGCTCGGCGAGATCGGCGCGTCCGGCATGGCGGCCTTTCCGCATGTCCACGTCACCGTCCGCCGCGACGGCGAGGTGGTCGAGCCGATGACGGGCCGCCGGCCGAGGCAGGGTTGCCTGAAGGAGCCCGGCCAGGCCGCGCCGCTGTTCGCGGCCGATGTCGCCGCGGCGCTTGGCGGCGGGCGGCCGCAGCTTCTGGCGATGGGCTTGGCGGGGGAGCCGCTCGACCATGCGGCTCTGCCGGTCTCCGGTCCGCCGCCGGCGGCGACGGCCGCCTCGCCCAATCTCGTCGGCTGGGGCTGGCTCATCAACCTGCGCGCCGGCGACCGCATTCGCCTGGTCGTGACCGGACCGGACGGAGCCACGTTCGCCGAGACCATGACCGAGCGCATGGACCGGCCGAAGGCGGCCTATTCGTCCTTTGCCGGCAAGCGCGGCGCACCCGCGCCCGGACGTTACGACCTCAAGGTCGAGGTGTGGGGCAACGCCGGCGCCATCCTGCGCAAGTCGGGTAGCTTCACCGTCGAGTGACGGAGCAGGACGGACGGGCTACGCCGCTTCCCGCACCTGGTTAGTCACGGAACGCGTCAAAACGAGCGGCTTCTCGGGTCTATTCGGCGGCGACCGCCGGATGCAGCACCTTGAGCTTGCTGGTGTCGATCTTGCGTTCCGCATGCCAGAGGTCATGGGCTTGCTGCATGCGCACCCAGATGCCCGGCCCGTTGCCCAGCACATGGCCGAGCCGCACGGCCATCTCCACGGTGATCGGATGCTTCTCCGTCAGGATGCCGTGAAGCATCTGCCGCGAAATGCCCAGCGCAGCGGCAAACTCGGATTTGGACGGCACGCCGCCTTCCAGAACAATACCCTTCAGGATCGCCCCGGGATGTACCGGGGGGCGATTGGGATCGCGGAGGCTATGCTTTCTGGCGCTCATCGGTCTCAGTGATAATCTTCGTAGTCGACCGCGACTGCATCCTCGCCTTCGAACGAGAAGGTTATGCACCAGTTCCCGTTCACGTGGACCGACCAGCGCGGCGGGCTCTCGCCGGTCAGTTTGTGAAAATCCAGTCTCGCGAGGTTCATGTCTTCCGCAACTCTGGCGTTCTCCAGCATGTCGAGGATGAGTTCGATTTTTCCCAGGTGCTGCGGGTTTAAGCCCCTACCGTCGTGCTTCTGCCAAAACTTCCTAAGTGGGCGACTGCGGAACGAAAGAATCATCGTGATTCCCCTTCGCTATCCGCACGTCATGCGCAGAGTGGACGTTGACAAGAGATTACGGGAAAAAACGTCTCAGTCAAGCATTGCTTTACATCGCGCGGCAGCCTACGCCGCTTCCCGCACCTGATAGTCCTTCACCGCGTCGAAGCGGATCGCCTTCCAGCGCTCGGCCTCGTAGTTGAGCGAGAAGCCGTGCTGGGCCAAAAACACCGGGTCGCCGTCGAGGTCGCGGGCTATGTCGCCGCGATGCGCGTCGATGAAGCGCTGCAGCTCGGCGCGCTCGTCCGCCGAGATCCAGCGGCAGATGGAAAAGCGCGACATCTCGAAGTCGACGGGCAGCGTGTACTCGACGTTGAGCCGCTCCTTGAGCACGTCGAGTTGCAGCGCGCCGACCACGCCCACGATCGCGGGCGATCCGTCTTCGGGCGAGAACAGCTGGACCACGCCCTCCTCGGCCATCTGCTGCAGGGCTTCCTTCAGCTTCTTCGCCTTCATGGCGTCGCCCAGGCGCACGCGGCGAAGAATCTCCGGCGCGAAGTTGGGCACGCCGCGGAACAATATGTCCTCGCCCTCGGTCAAGGTGTCGCCGATGCGCAGCGTCCCGTGATTGGGAATGCCGACCACGTCGCCGGCATAGGCCTCGTCGGCGGTGATGCGCGAGCGGGCGAAGAAGAACTGCGGCGCCGTCAGCGACATCTGCTTGCCGGTGCGCACCAGCTTGGCTTTCATGCCGCGCTCCAGCGCGCCCGAGCAGACGCGCACGAAGGCGATGCGGTCGCGGTGGTTGGGGTCCATGTTGGCCTGGATCTTGAAGACGAAGGAGGTCATCTTGGCCTCCGTCGCCTCGACCGTGCGGATGTCGGCCTCCTGGTCGCGCGGGCTGGGGGCGAAGGCGCCGAGCCCCTCGATCAGGTCGCGCACGCCGAAATTGCGCAGCGCCGAGCCGAAATAGACCGGCGTCATGTGGCCCTCGCGGAAGGCCCCCAGCTCGAACGGCCGGCAGGCTTCGCGCGCCAGCTCCAGCTCCTCGATGAAGGTCTCGCGCTCGTTGTCCGGCAGCAGGCCGGCGACGCGGTTGGAATCGGGGCCGTTCACCTTCTGCCGCTCGACCTCGGCGTCGCTCCTGCGCACGGCGTTCTCGGCCAGATGGTAGGTGCCCGAAAAGGTCTTGCCCTGGCCGATCGGCCAGGTGATGGGCGCGGTGTCGAGCGCCAGCTTCTGCTCGATCTCGTCGAGGATCTCGAAGGTGTTGCGCGCGTCGCGGTCCATCTTGTTGACGAAGGTGACGATCGGGATGTCGCGCAGCCGGCAGACCTCGAACAGCTTCAGCGTGCGCGGCTCGATGCCCTTGGCGGCATCGATGACCATGACCGCGCTGTCGACGGCCGACAGCGTGCGATACGTGTCGTCGGCGAAATCCTCGTGGCCGGGCGTGTCCAGCAGGTTGAAGACGTGGTCGCCATATTCGAAGGTCATCACCGAGGTGACCACCGAGATGCCGCGCTCGCGCTCGATCTTCATCCAGTCGGAGCGCGTGTTCATGCGGTCCTTCTTGGCCTTGACCTCGCCGGCGAGCTGGATGGCGCCGCCGAACAGCAACAGCTTCTCCGTCAGCGTGGTCTTGCCGGCGTCGGGGTGCGCGATGATCGCAAAGGTGCGGCGGCGTGCCACCGCCTGTCTGATGTCTTCGGCCATGTCTGGAATCCGTGGAGTGCGCGGGCTTCTAGCAGGCGCTTTCGCCGCTGTCGAGGAATGCCGGCTGGTCCCGTATCGGCGGCCCGCTCAGATACCGAGATCGAAGGCGCTCTCGGCGAGAATCTCGCCGTTGACGATCAGCTCGACGCGGTGGCGCCCGGCATGGTGCTTGCGGGTGGTGAAGTCGCGGATGGTCTGGCTGATCGCCAGCGTCGTCCTGCCGGCGGGTTGCAGCGTCAGCTCCTTGAACTTGAAGACCTTGCGCGACGCGGTGCCGTTCTTCTTCACGTAGTGGATGGCATAGTCGGCCACCAGTTGCTGCGACCCAAGCCCGGTGGAGGCGATGGCCGCGGAGATCGTGATCCGGTCGCCGAGCGCCACATTGGCGGGTTCGACCGAAAATGCCTCGACGCGCAGTTCGGGCTTGCCGGTCGCGCCGGCCAACCCGAGCGCCCGCGGCTCGCCCTTCTTGATCAGGCTTCGGAGCGCATGCTTCACGATCCACGCGGTGTTCCGGTCGCTCAGATCCCATCCCGAAACCCGGTCGAGAGCCCAGTCGGGATTGTCCTTGCTGATGTCGTTGAGGTGGTTGGCGACCGATTTCCGCACATAGAGGCTGGCATCGCGTTTCAGCGCCTCGAGGATCGGCGCCGTCGGCGACGGATCGGCCATCAGGTTCTTCAGGTTGGACGACCACGGCAGGCGCGGCCGCGAGCCCTCGCTGGCAAGCCGGCGCACGTGCTCGTCGTCGTCCTCGGCCCAGCCGCGCATCACGGCGAGCGTCCCGTCGAAATCGCGGGCGAGGAAGGGCCGGATGGCGAACTCCGCCGATCCGAACCGCGTCAGGAATTTCAGCGTATCCATCGACACGTCGAAATGCTCCTGGCCGTAAAGAGCCACATATTCGCAGAGCGCGATCGACGCGAAATTGTGCTCGATGCGCGGCGCGAGCGCGCGCAGGGCTTCGACCGCCCGGCCGAAATCCGCCGGCAGGGTGGCGTGCAGGCTCAAGGCCGTCTGCCGCATGCGCTGCATGATGCCCAGCGCGTCGAGATCGTCGGTGGCGAGCTGCATGAACCGCTCGATCTCGAAACCTGGCGAGACCGCCGCGGCCTGGGTCGCGATGTGGCGGAGCCGCGCCCGGTCGAAGATCTCCTTCAGCGCCGGCGCCGCCTGTACCGAATTGTCCGCCATTGTTTGCGCCTCCATTGTCCATTGCCGCGGGAATGATCGGGAGATGCGGCGCGAATCTCCCGACCATGAAGTCATGGAAGGCCCGTCCACGGAAGATGCGGCGGCGGCGGATGGCGCGATCCGCTGACAGGAACCGGCAGGAGAGCGACGCGGTATCGAAAGGAACCTCCCATCGCTGGCCGGTGACGCCGTTGGCTCGACCGGCCGCTTGGCGCTTCATTGGGGCACGCTCGCGCGATGAAAGATGATCCGGTTAATGGCAAAGCATTTCAAAGCTAAATCTCTAAGGTTTCTTGTCGAAAAGATCGATGTTTGTTATTTTGTGTAAACGAACAAGGCTTGGGTGAATGACATGCAGGTCAAGGTTATTTCTCGCGCATGGGCGCTCGTCGTCTTCTTTGGGATTGTTGCCGTCGTGCAAATTCCCCATACCGTGCTTGCACAAAACTGCGTCAATGGCGAATGCAAGTGAGGTGCCGATATGTCGCCGCCCGGATCGCCGACTGATGTTGGCCAGTTGCTTGCGCCGGAAGTGATGTTCAGCTGGGGGTTCGGCTTAATCGTGGTCGTCCTTTATGGATGGAACAAATTCTACGAGGAGATCCCTAGCCTGAAATCGGCCAACAAAGACCGGGTCATCTCTCAAATCTACATGAAGGACCTGACCGTCCATCGCGCCTTTACGGAGTCGCTGATAATCTATCTGGCGATCCTGCTCTTCATGTTCGTTGCAATAACTTTGTTCGGCCGTGGGCTCGGCATCGAGCGCGTCGACAAGGTCACCCTGATCGCCTGGCCGACCACGAGTGCGCTGCTGATGGTCGGCCTGCTGCCGAACCTGCCCTGGTTTTCTCAGGTCGAGCTGTGGCTGCGCGGCATGATGCACAACAGGGCGATGATCATCCGCTCCGTCGAGGACACCAAAAGCGAACTGGCGGCGGCGTCGCAGAATCTTCAGGCCCTCTCCGCTGAGGGCAGGAAGGAGCTGTTTCGTTTTGCCGAGCTGGAAGCGCAGTTCGAATCGGGCGATCTGCCCAGCGAACTCGAGAACTGGGTAAAGACGAGCTTCATCGTTCGGTCGGTACGCAAAGTCCTGCGGGATGCCAACAGATCCCCGAAGATCGGCCGATCGTTCTTCGAAAAATACAAGATAATCTGGGACAGAATCCTGGACGAGCACGACAGCATAAGCATGCAGCTCGGCGTGAGCTCGATCACAGACTACAGGTCACTGGAGCAGGCCGCCGAAAAGCTGAAGCCGTTGATCGACAAGAACTATGACGACGTCTACAGCTTCATCAGCTGCGCGGTCGTGAACCGGGCCAAGAGAGTTCAGATGTCCACGGTTCTCGACGCCCTGCGCCTGAACCTGTCCCAGGAGCAGATAGCGGACATCCGCAACGCGAGCCGGCTGCAGTTCCAGGCGGATGCAATCCTCTTCGCCTTCTTCTTCAGCCTTGGCGCAGTCGCCTTTCTCTATGTCTCGATGTCTTTCCTGAACGGTTCGATCGTTCAGCTGAGGCCGGATTGGGCCAGGACCTGGCCCAGGATCGAGGCGATCGGCGGCAACCTGTTCAATGTCGTGGCCGGATACATATGGGTTGGCTTGGGGATATTCGTCTTCTTCCTGTACAGGAAATTCCGGCTGGAAGATGACGACTGGTATAGGGACAGGGATGGCAGGCAGGCCGATGTCGTTGCTGGAAGAAGCTATCTCAGGGCTGCGATCCTTGTCCTCGTCGTTCTCGGCCTCTTTCTGCTGCTGATCGATGCGCTTGCCATAATCGGCACGTCGAACAAGTGCGAAGGCGGCGTTCTCGTGGCCACCTGCACCGATTTCCTTTGGCAGAAGCTGACGGCCTTCTTCGATCGGAACTGGCTCAGGCTATGCTACGGCGTTGCCGCCTGCGTGATCACGTTCGTGCTCGTGGAAAGGTTCACCGCCAAAGCCAGGCTCGGCATGCGGGCTGCGCTTGGGGTGGCGGTGTTGTGCGCGCTGGTCATCGGAATGGAGTTCATTGGAAAATACCACCTGGCGGCGGCACAGGTCAGGAACACCGCCGACCCGATCGATACCGCCTATCTCTATGTCGCGGCGATCGTTTCGGCCGTGTTCTGGGTGACCTTCCTCGAAAAGGCGCGTCGCCACTTGATCGGACGGGCGCCGTCGTAGCGCCTTCGCGGCTCAGTCGTGCTTGCAGGGCCAGTCGGCCGGCGCGGTCAGCCCGGCCGGCAGCTTGGTCGCCTGGTCGCCGCAGGCGTCGTCGATCTGCCACTGCTTCAAGCCGGTGGCGGCGCTGAGGTCGAGCCCCTCGATGCGGGTCAGGAACAGGAAAGCCCCGGAGAAATCGAGGGGGCCTTCGAACTTGACGCCGGCGAGCTGCGCCCGCGCCAGATTGGCCATGGTGAAGCGGGTGCCGGTGATGGTCGCGCCGGTGAAATTCGCGCGACCCAATTCCGCCTTCTGGAAATCCGCGCCGGAGAGATCGGCGCCGCTGAAGTCGGCGCGCTGCAGCTCGGCGCTGGCGAAGGAGGCGCCATGGGCCGACATCCCCGCGAAGATGGTCCGGTAGCCTTCGACGCGGGCAAAATTCGCCTTCTCGGCCTTGGAGCCGGCGAGCGAGGAACGGATCAGCGCCGCCTTCTCCAGATTGGTGCCGACCAGGCTGGAATTGCGCAGGTCGGTGGCGTTGAGGTCGGCATCGGTGAGATTGGCGCCGTCCAGCTGGCTGTCCGGCAGGAGCAGGTTGCTCTTGCCGCATTGGCTCCAGTCGACGCCGGGCGCCGGCATCGACCTGCAGTTTGCCGCGCCGGCCGGCGATCCTGGAGCGAGAAAGGCGGGGAGCAGAAGGGCCGCCAGCGCGGCACGTCGCACACCGGCCCGAGCGTTTGAAATTGTTTCCACCAGAACTCTCGGCATTCAATCGTCCTGCGATCGTCCGGCCTTGGTTTTTCCGGCTCCAGCCTGCTTATAGCCGAGACTGTGTCGCGACAAATATGACGAGTTCGTGTCCTTGCGCCGGGCCGCGGGATAGTGGGTATGACCGCCAGGACGGAGGTCGAGAAAATAGATTAAACTATCATGGATATGATGTGCAGTTTTTCCAAGATTCCGGAGGGAAGTCGTCGCCTGCTCTGTAATGCATTTCCGCTATTTCTGTATGGCCTTCGAAGAATCGGTAGAATTCATACTTGTCTTCATGGACCTCAATCTGAAAACCTTTGGGAGAAACCTCGTTCCAGCTCATGCAAATGGTCGGCCGATAACCTCGACCGACTTCAGTTGGGGCATGTGATCTGAGCGGATCTGGGTTACAAGGTCCCAAGCATTCGCGGCCGTCGACGATGAAACAGGATCGCCGGTGCTTTCCTCCAGGACCGAACGAATCTCCTTCACCGTCTGTGCCCAAAGATCGGACATTCTCAAGTCCGGTTCGGCAGCACGCGGTCGGGCGGGCGGTGGCCGTCGAAGAAGGTGCGGATGTTGATGATCACCTTCTCGCCCATGTCGATGCGGCCTTCGATCGTCGCCGAGCCCATATGCGGCAGGATGACGACCTTGCCCTTGGCGGCGAGCTTGACCAGCTTGGGATTGACCGCCGGCTCGTGCTCGAACACGTCGAGGCCGGCGCCAGCGATCTTGCCCTCCTGCAGCATCCTGACCAGCGTCTCCTCGTCGATCAGGTCGCCGCGCGCCGTGTTGACGATGTAGGCGGTCGGCTGCAGCAGGGCGAGGCGGCGCGCCGACAGCAGGTGGAAGGTGGCAGGCGTCGACGGGCAGTTGATGGAGATGATGTCCATGCGCGCCAGCATCTGGTCGAGGCTTTCCCAATAGGTAGCCTCCAGCTCGTCCTCGACGCTCTGCAGCACGCGGTGCCGGTTGTGGTAGTGGATCGACAGGCCGAAGGCTTTTGCGCGCCGCGCCACCGCGGTGCCGATGCGGCCCATGCCGATGATGCCGAGCCGCTTGCCGGTGAAGCGTCGGCCGAGCATCCACGTCGGCGACCAGCCGGCCCATTTCGACGGGTGCTCCAGGATGTTGGCGCCCTCGGTCAGCCGGCGCGGCACGGCCAGCATGAGCGCCATGGTCATGTCGGCCGTATCCTCGGTGAGCACGCCCGGCGTGTTGGTGACGGTGATGCCCTTGCGGGCGGCCGCCTCCACGTCGATCTTGTCGACGCCGTTGCCGAAATTGGCGATGAGCCTGAGATTCGCACCGGCCTGCTCGATGAGCGCGGCGTCGATCCGGTCGGTGACGGTCGGCACCAGCACGTCCGCCTCCTTCATGGCGGCGACAAGCTCGGGCTGGCTGAGCGGGCGGTCGTCGAGGTTCAGCCGCGCGTCGAACAGTTCCCGCATGCGCGTCTCGACCTGGTCCGGAAGCTTGCGGGTGATGACGACGAGAGGCTTCTTCTTGCCCGCCATGAGTTTCCTCGAATCCGGATCCTGTTGAGACCTCTTTAACCAAGGCGCGCGAAACTTGCACCCGGCCCCGGCGTGACCGCCTGTGTAACAAGCGGCCGGGCCTATGACAAAGAAAAAGGGGCGTCCCGCGGGGGATGCCGGCTCATGTGCAGAGGAACGAAGGTGTCTGGTCTGGTGTCGATTCGCACGGTTGTCCTGAGCGCGCTGCTCGGCCTGGCGCTGTTCCCGGTCGGCGATCGCCATGCCGCCGCGCAAGGCGCCGCCGGCCCGGGCGCCTCGGTCGGCCCGAGCGGCCTGCCGCTGCCGCGCTTCGTCAGCCTCAAGTCCGGCAAGGTCAATTCGCGCATCGGACCCGGCGTGAACTATCCGGTCGACTGGCTCTATCTGAAGCCCGGACTGCCGATGGAGATCATCCAGGAATACGACAACTGGCGGCGCGTGCGCGATGCCGACGGGGCGGAGGGCTGGATCAACCAGTCGCTGCTGTCCGGCAAGCGCACGGCGATCGCCGCTCCGTGGCAGCGCGGCAAGGATGCCACGATCGACCTGGTGGCGGAGCCGCGCCGCGAGGCACGCAAGGTCGCCGTCATAGAGCCGGGGGTGGTCGGCACCATCAAGGAATGCAACGGCGAGTGGTGCCAGATGATTTTTTCCGGCCACACCGGCTGGATCAGCCAGACGCTTGTGTGGGGCGCCTATCCCGGCGAGACGATCAAGGATTGACCGCAGCGGCCGCGCGCCCAGCCGGCCGGCCGGCGCTTGAGCAGGCGCCGTCATCGACGGATCGGCGCAATACGCAGCCATTCGAGGCGCAGCGTCGCCCCCAGCCAGTTCGGCAAGATCGGATGTGGTGTCAGGCGCCGGCCTTGCGGCGCAGCCGCACGACCACGTCGACGTTGACGATCTCCATCCCTTCCGGCGGCGCGGGCAGGTCGCTGACCTTGATCGGGCCGGACATGATGTCGAAGACGGTGTTCTCGCCCTCGATGAAGAAATGATGGTGGTCGGACGTGTTGGTGTCGAAATAGGTCTTGGAGCCTTCGACGGCGAGGATGCGCAGCAGGCCGGCTTCCGTGAACTGGTGCAGCGTGTTGTAGACGGTCGCCAGCGACACCGGCACGCCGGCGGCAAGCGCCTCCTCGTGCAGCAATTCGGCGGAGAGATGACGGTCGCCCTTGGCGAACAGCAGGTCGGCCAGCGCCACGCGCTGGCGTGTCGGGCGCAGGCCCGCCTTGCGCACGCGCTCACCGATGCTGACTGCGTTGTCCGGTGACTTCATCGTCCCAACTACAACCCCGAGAGAGACTGCAAGCCCGCGAATACACGAACTTGGTCACAATTCCCTTTACGAGCATATATTCGGTTGTGGATTGCCGATCAATAGCCGCGCTTCGACGATGTCCGCGCGAGGCGCTCGCCGATATGTCCGGAATCGACCCAGGCAGAGGTCTACTCCGCAGCCATTGCCGTGCGCAATTCCGGTTCCTCCGCCGTGTCCTCGGGGACCTCGTCCGCAGTCGGCTTGATCCGGAACCACGCGGCGTAGAGCGCGGGCAGGAAGAGCAGGATCAGCACCGTGCCGACCGCCGTGCCGCCGATCAGAGTATAGGCCATCGATCCCCAGAAGACGGAGTGCGTGAGGGGGATGAAGGCCAGCACGGCGGCAAGTGCGGTCAGGACCACAGGCCTCGTGCGCTGCACCGTTGCTTCGACGACGGCGTGATAATCGTCGAGACCGGCCGCGCGGTTCTCCTTGATCTGCTCGGTCAGAATCAGCGTGTTGCGCATCAGGATGCCGGCCAACCCGATCAGCCCCAGGATGGCGTTGAAACCGAAGGGCTGGTTGAAGGCGAGCAGTGTCGGCACCGCGCCGACAAGCCCGAGCGGTGCCGTCAGCAGCACCATGGCCATCATCGAGAACGATCGCACCTGCAGCATGATGACGATCAGCGTGATGGCGATCATCAGCGGGAAGACCTTGCCCAAGGCTGCGTTGGCCTTGCCAGCCTCCTCGATCGATCCGCCCAATTCGATGCGATAGCCGGCCGGGAGAGATGCGATCAGCGGCTGAAGGGCCTTCATGATCTGCTTGGAGACCTCAGGAGGCTGGGTCGCCTCGTTGATGTCCGAGCGGATCGTGATGACGGGCGTGCGATCGCGGCGCTTAAGGATCGGCTCTTCCATACGGATTTCCGAATGGCCGATCTGGTCGAGCGGAATCGGTCGGCCGTCCCGGCTCATCAGAGAGAAATCCGCCAGGCGCGCCGGATCCAGCCGCTCCCCGCCGGCACTGCGCGCCACGATGGGGACATTGCGGATGTCCTCGCGGACCTGCGTAACCGGGATGCCGGTGAGGAGGAACTGGAGCTGCTGACCCACCTCCGCCGGCGAAAGGCCGATGAGGTTCAGCCGATCCTGATCCGGGACGAAGCGGAGCACCGGCGTGCGACTGCCCCAGTCGCGATTGGCCTGCCGCACGTCCGGGACGTCCCGCATGATGTCGAGGGCCTTCTCGGAAATACGGTAGAGTTGCATGGGATCAGGCCCCATCACCCTGAACTCGACCGGGAACGGCGTGTAGGGGCCGAACACGAGCTGCGTGACGCGGACATAGGCTTCCGGTGCGAGCCCCTGTGCCACCGCCTGCCGGAGCCGGTGCTTCAACACCTCGCGCGCCTCGGCGTCAGCGGTCAGCGCGACGATCTTGGCGAAGGCGGGATCGGGCAGCTCCGGCGCCATCGCGAAGAAGAAGCGGGGCGCGCCCTGACCGACATAGCTCGTGACGATCCTGGCCTCGGGCTGGTCTTCCAGCCAATGTTCGAGTTTCTCGACCGTCGCTGTCGTCGTCTCGATGCTGGAGCCTTCCGGCAGGCGGACCTCCACCAGCACCTCCGGACGGTCGGATGTCGGGAAGAACTGCTCTTTGACGGCACCCATGCCGACGACGGACAGCGCGAAGGCTATGCCGACTGTGGCGCAGGTCGCGAACTTGTGGCGCACGGCAAAGGCGATGAGCCGCCGCAGGCGCCGGTAGTTCGGCGTGTCGTAGATCGCGTGGGTGCCGCCTGCGACCGGCTTGATCGCGGGCAGCATCTTCACGCCGAGATAGGGCGTGAAGATCACCGCGACGATCCAGGAGACGATGAGGGCGAACCCCACGACCCAGAAGATGTTGCCGGCGTATTCGCCGGCGGTCGAGCGGGCGAAGCCCACCGGCAGGAAGCCGGCGATCGTCACCAGCGTTCCCGACAGCATCGGCGCGGCGGTGTGGCTCCACGCATGGGCGGCCGCCTTGATGCGGTCCATGCCCTCTTCCATCTTCACCACCATCACCTCGATGGCGATGATGGCATCGTCGACGAGAAGGCCGAGCGCCAGGATCAGGGCGCCGAGCGTGATGCGGTCGAAGAACCGGCCGGTCTCCAGCATGATGAGGAAGACGACGGCGAGCGTCAGCGGGACGGCGGCCGCCACGACGATGCCGACGCGCCAACCCATGCTGATCAGGGCGATCAGCAGCACGACGCCGAGCGCCATCGCGAACTTCATCATGAATTCGTCGACCGCCGAGGCGATGTTCACGGCCTGGTCGGTCACCTTGTCGAGCGTCATGCCGAGCGGCAGTGCCTGCGCGATGGCCGCCGTCCTGTCCTCCAGGGCCTTGCCGAGCGCGAGACCGTCCCAGCCCTCCTGCATCACCGCCGCCAGCATGATGGTGGGCTCACCCTGACGTCGGATGAGGTAGGTGGGAGGATCTTCGTAGCCGCGGCGGACCTCGGCGATGTCGGAGAGCTTCAGCGTCCGCCCCGCTGCGGCTATCGGCGTGTCGGCGATCGCCTGGACGCTGTCATAAGCGCCGTCGACCCGGATGAAGACCCGCGGCCCCTTTGTGTCGACCGAGCCCGCCGGCGTGACGGTATTCTGCCGCTGCAAGGCGGCGACGATGTCCTGTGCCGACACGCCGAGGGTCGCCAGCCTGGCGTAGGAAAATTCGACGAATATCTGCTCGGGACGTTCACCGAGGATGTTGATCTTCTTGACGCCGGGCACATGCAGGAGGTCCTGGCGGATCACCTCGGCCTGCCGGGCCAGCTCACGCATCGGCATGCCCTTGGCCTTCAGCGCGTAAAGGGCGAAGCTCACATCCGAATATTCGTCGTTGACGAAGGGGCCGTAGACGCCGGGCGGCAGGTTGCGGGCCTCATCCCCGAGCTTCTTGCGCGCCTGGTAGAACTCTTCCTGCACGACGGATGGCGGCGTGCTGTCCTTCAGCGTGACCGTCATATACGCATAGCCCGGCCGCGTGGTCGTCTCCACCCGGTCGTACCAGGTCAGTTCCTGAAGCCGCTTCTCCAGCGGTTCGGCGACGAGGTCCTGCATCTCGCGCGCCGTCGCGCCCGGCCATGCCGTCGTGACCGTGAGGGTCTTGATGGTGAAGTTGGGGTCCTCCGCCCGCCCGAGCATGACGAAGGCGTAAGCGCCGGCGGCAACCAGCAGGAGGATGAAGAACAGGGTGACGGCGCGTTCGCGAACGGCGATCGCGGAAAGGTTGAGGTTCATCAACTGCCTCCGCTTTCCGGCGCGGTTCTGACGCGAGCGCCCTCCTGCAGGAGATGAGCGCCCAGCGAAACGATCGAATCGCTGGAGTGCAGTCCGGACACCACGGCGGTTTCGCCGGTTACGCGAACAAGCTGGACAGGCTGAAACCGTACGGTCGAGGTGGCGCGGTCCAAGACCCAGACGCCGGTCTTTTCGCCATCATCCAGCACCGCTCCCAGCGGCACCTCCACCTCGGGTCGGCTCGCCTGATTGACCAACCGGATGGTGACCGTCGCGCCAAGCGGTGCCGCCGCTGCATCGCCGTCGAGCACATAGCGGGCCTCATAGGTGCGGGTCTGGGCGTCGGCGGAGTCCGAGAGCTGCCGCAGACGTGCCGCATAGCGGCGGCCATTGCCCCCGTACACGCTGGCCTCGGCGGCCGAGCCGATCGCCGGCCGGATCGTTTCAGGGAGCGTAACCACCGCTTCGCGAGGCCCCGCCTGGGCGAGCCGAACCACGGCCTGACCGGCGGACACGACCTGCCCTGGCTCGCCGAGCGTCTCGACAACCGTTCCGTCCGCATCCGCCACCAGGACGGAATAGGTCGCCTCGTTCTCGGCGACACTCGCATCGGCTTCGGCTGCGGCGAGCTGGGCCCGGGCCGTATCCAGCGCAGCCTTTGCCTGTTCGTAGCGCTGCCGGGGTACCCATCCGTCCTTTAGCAAACTGGCGTATCGCCGTTCATCCGGTTCCGTCTGAGCGACGATCGCGCGCGCGGCGACAACCGCATTGTGCTTTCCCGCGAGCGCGAGGCGAAGGTCGGTCTCGTCGATCCGCATCAGCGGCTGACCGGCCTTGACCTGCTCGCCGACATTCACGAGCCGCTCCACGATCTTGCCGGGGACGCGGAAGCCGAGATTGCTCTCAACCCTTGCCCCGACGATGCCGGTGAAGCTTCGTTCGGATCCGGTCACTGGCGCTGCCGTCACCAGCCTGACGATAGGCGCTTCCTGCCTCGGGTCGCTCACCGCCGCGGCTTCCTGCGTGCGAAGGGAAAGCGCGACGAAGGTGGCCGCCCCTATTCCTGCAATCAGGACGCCTCCCAGCACAATGGTGGGTTTCCTTTTCATGCCCGTGGCCTCGACAGTTGCGCTGACCTCAACATCGGCCTACGTTCCTTTTTTAGATTGCGTTCGAACTCTATATATGGCATAGATTACAGATGCAATCTAAAAAAGAAGGAGATCGACGATGCGCGTGAGTCGCATGCAGGCCGCGGAAAACCGCGAGACCGTGATCAATGTGGCAAGCCGCCTCTTCAGGGAGCGCGGCTTTGACGGCATCGGCCTCAAAGATCTGATGAAGGGCGCCGGGCTTACCCAGGGCGCCTTTTACAAGCAGTTCGAATCCAAGGACGACCTGGCGGCACAGGCATCCAGGCGGGCGCTGGAGAGCGCTTCCCGCCGATGGTCAGCGGCGGCCGAGGCCAATCCGCGCGACCCGCTTGGCGCGGTGGTCGCGTTTTACCTCAGCATGGACCATCGCGCGGAAAGGATGGACGGCTGCCCGGTCGTGGCGCTCGGCTCGGATGCCGCCAGGCAAGGTGCCGACGTGAAGGCGTCGTTCGAAACCGGGATCGGCGAATACCTCGAACTGCTCGATCGTTGGGTGGGCGAGGCCGATGGCACGGAATCAAGTGGCAAGGCCATGGCCATCCTCTCGACCATGGTCGGTGCGGTGGTCCTGTCGCGGGCGGTCAACGACGCCGACCTTGCGCAGGCCTTTCTGGATGCGGCTACCCATCAGGTTCGCGAAGCCGTGAGTGCTTGACGGAATCGATTGATGTTCTGATCGGATGTGGCCGAGCCCATTCGCCGATCAAATAAATGACGGAGAGAACGATGCCGAAAGAAACAATAAGCCTTGCCGGAAAACGGGCTCTGGTCACAGGGGCATCGAGCGGCCTCGGTCTTGAATTCGCGGATATCCTGGCGGCGCAGAAGATCGATCTCGTATTGGTGGCCCGACGGCAGGAGCCGATGGAAAGTCTCGCCTCCGATCTTCGCCGCAAATACGGGGTGGACGTGCTGGTCGAAGCGATCGATCTGGCCTCGCCCGGCGCGGCCCGTCGCCTGAAAAGCAGTCTCGACGCGAAGGCGATAGCGATCGACATCCTGGTGAATAATGCCGGATACGGCCTGCACGGCGATTTTCTGGAAACCCCTATCGAGCGCACCGCGGATATGATCCAGCTCAACATCACAACGCTCACCGAGCTGACCTATCTCTTCGGCCGCGATATGGCCACGCGGCGATCCGGACACATCCTTCTCGTCGCCAGCCTCCTGGCCTTCCAGGCGGTTCCCAGCTACGCGGCCTATGCGGCGACCAAGGCTTATGTGCTCGCGCTTGGCGAGGCCCTGCATGACGAGTTCCACCCCCACGGCGTGGTCGTGACCAGCCTCTGCCCGGGGCACACTGCGACCGGGTTCGATGCGGCGGCTGGGGCCACTGACTCGGCCTTGTTGCGCCTCCTCACCATGAAGCCACGCCCGGTTGCCGCGAGCGGCATGCGGGCGCTCTTGCAAGGAAAGGCCATGGTGGTCGCGGGCCTGTCGAACAAGATGGCAGCCTTTTCAAACCGCCTGACGCCGCGATCGATGCAAAGGGCCACGATGAGAAGAATAATGGCGGCTTAGGTCCCGCGTGGCGGGAACGATGCCGGGCCTTGCAGGATGCGCACGGCCAGACCGAGTAAGCTCGCCATCGAAGTTCAAACCGAGTGCCGTTGCGGCGGCCTCCGGCAGCCGGGCATGCGAACGTGCTTGCACTGTGCCAGCCCAAGCGGTTCGGCAGATCGACAGGAAGATGATGCGACGAATTGTTGTCACTGGTCTCGGAGCGGTCACGCCGCTCGCCGCGGGCGTCGAAACGTCCTGGTCGCGCCTGCTGGCCGGCCGCTCGGGCGTTCGCAGGCTCCCGGACGATGTCGTAGGAGACCTGCCGGCGAAGGTCGGCGGTGTGGTTCCCTCTTTGGAAGAAGACCCCCAAGCCGGCTTCGATCCGAATGCCGTCTTTGCGCCGAAGGACCAGCGCAAGGCCGACCGCTTCATTCTCTTCGCGCTGGCGGCGGCGGACGAGGCGCTGGCGCAGGCGGACTGGAAACCCGGCTCCGAAACCGAGCGCCTGCGCACGGCCACGATCATCGCGTCCGGCATCGGCGGTTTCCCGGCCATCACCGAGGCGGTGCGCACGGTGGATTCACGCGGTGCGCGCCGCCTGTCGCCGTTCACGATACCCTCTTTCCTGGTGAACCTCGCCGCCGGGCATGTCTCGATCCGCCACGGCTTCAAGGGGCCGCTCGGCGCGCCGGTGACCGCATGCGCGGCCGGCATCCAGGCGATCGGCGACGCGGCACGGCTGATCCGCGCAGGTGAGGCCGACATCGCCCTGTGCGGCGGCACGGAAGCCTGCATGAACCTCGTCAGCCTTGGTGGGTTTGCCGCGGCGCGCTCTCTTTCGACCGGTTTCAATTGGGCGCCGACCCAGGCCTCCCGGCCTTTCGACAGGTCGCGGGACGGCTTCGTCATGGGCGAAGGAGCCGGCATCCTGGTCATCGAGGAACTGAGCCACGCGCTGGCGCGCGGCGCAAAACCGCTCGCCGAACTCGTCGGCTACGGCACGACAGCGGATGCTCATCACGTCACGTCCGGCCCCGAGGACGGCGACGGCGCGCGCCGGGCCATGGAGATTGCGATCGCCCAGGCGGGGATTTTGCCGCGCGAGGTTCGTCATCTCAATGCGCATGCGACCTCCACGCCGGTCGGCGACATGGGCGAGATCGAGGCGATAAAGAGCGTGTTCGGCCGCGATTTCGCGATTGCCGTCAGCGCAACGAAATCGGCGACCGGGCACCTGCTCGGGGCCGCCGGCGGGCTCGGCGCCATCTTCGCGATCCTGGCGCTGAGGGATCAGGTGGCGCCGCCGACCCTCAATCTGAGCATGCCCGATCCGGCCGGCGACGGAATCGACTTCGTTGCAAACGAGGCCCGGCCTATGGCGATGGAATACGCGATCGCCAACGGCTTCGGCTTCGGCGGCGTGAACGCCAGCGCGCTGTTCCGGCGCTGGACGGACGATCTGTCCGGCGCAAGCACTGGAGGTGGCTCGTGATCGCCGCCGCTCGCGCTCCGGCCTGACGGGAGTACATTTCGATGAAGATCGGGATGCGTCGGCAGCCCGGTACCCCGGCCTATTGCACGGAGGTCACAACGAACGACCTGAAATCGGCGCTGCAGTCGGCCGACCTCGCGCTCCCGGCAATCGTGACGCTCTGATCAGAGAATTCATGGCAGCCGGCGGCAAGCTCGGCCACGACGAAATCGTCGCCCGCAACCGGGCGGTCACGGCGTGATCTGCGAACACGAGTGGCAGGGATACGGGAAGAACCTCTCCGACGACATGGCAGAGCGCCATGTCAAATGCCCCGTTTTCGTGGACAGGCCGTATGCGAATTGGTGCCTTGTGGCTGATCGCGTTTCATAGCTTCCCTGCGAACAGGTTTTAAGGGGAAGATGATCATGACCAGCACCTCGCCGCGGGACGAAGTGGACACTGGAGTAGCCGCCGTTTCCTACAAGGATCCCGAGGCGCCGCGGCTCTTCGCGGAATCGCTGCGGAGGACCGGTTTTGGCGTGCTCAAGGATCACCCGATCCCGCAGGAGCTCATCGAGACCATCCATGGGGAATGGCTGGATTTCTTCAAAAGCGAAGCCAAGCACGCCTATGCCTATGACAAGGAGAAGCAGGATGGCTTCTTCTCGACGGCAGTGTCCGAGACGGCCAAGGGCAGCACCAAGAAGGATACCAAGGAATTCTTCCACTGCTTCCCGGCGGGCCGCTATCCCGCCGAGGTCTCCGATGCCGCAAAACGCTACTACGCAGCAGCCAGCGCGCTCGCAGCCGAACTTCTCTCCTGGGTGGAGATGCATACGCCGTTCGACATCCGGGCAAGGCTTTCGATGCCATTGCCCGATATGATCAAGGACAGCCCGCAGACGCTGCTGAGGATCCTCCACTACCCGCCGCTTACGGGAAACGAGGAGGACGGCGCACTGCGCGCCGCCGCCCATGAAGACATCAACCTGTTGACAGTGCTGCCCGCATCGAACGAACGCGGCCTGCAGCTCCTGACGGAGAACGGCGAGTGGGGCTACGTGCCGTCCGACCACGGCTCGCTGGTCATCAATATCGGCGACATGCTGCAGGAGGCGACCGGCGGCTACTACAAGTCGACGACGCATCGTGTCGCCAATCCGGTCGGTGAAAGCGCCCGTCGATCGCGCGTGTCCCTGCCCGTATTCCTCCAGCCGCGTTCGGACGTCGTTCTTTCCGAGCGCTATACGGCAGGGTCCTATCTCGAGGAGCGCCTGCGCGAGCTCGGCGTCAAGTAAAGAACGAAATCGCTGACCTGCTCGAGGTCAACGGGACAGTTCGCGGCGGACCGCCGCGATGATCGCCTGGGTGAAGGCGGTGCTGAGGGCCGGCACCGTCGACTGGTCGCGCACGCAGATCGACAGGGTTTCCCGCGTGTTCGGCGCGTCCAGCGGGACCAGCACGATCTGACCGCTCGCCAGTTCGTCGCGCACGTCGAACCGCGTCAGGATGCTGATGCCGGCTCCGGCGCGTACGGCGCTCTTGATCATGAGGATCGAATTCGAGGTCAGCGGCGCGGTCGTCCATGGCGAGCCGCTTGCGAAGATGGTGTCGATCAGCGGCCGCAGGCTCAGGCTGCCGTCGACCAGAAGCAGCGGCTCGCTCTCGCATTCGCTCGGGGAAATCGAGCGGCGCGCGGCGAAGGGATGACCGGCCGCCACCGCCACCGCCATGTTGATGGGCATGGTTTCCACCGCCCAGTAGTTGGAGCTTGGCGGCATGTTGAAGGCGACGACCAGGTCGATCTCGCCGTCCTCCAGCAGGCTGACCAGCTCGCGCGTCCCGCCGACGCGGACGACGGCCGACACTTCCGGATAGCTCTGGCGCACCGTGGCGAGGATTTCGGTGAAGAAGCCGCCGGCGAAACACTCCATCATGCCGATCGTGATGCGCTGGCTCTCCTTGCCGCGCAGCTTCGCCAGCTCGTCGGTCACGCCCTCCATGTCCGCATGCCAGCGGCGGATCTGCTCGGCCATGAGCCTGCCGGCCGGCGTCGCACGCACGCCGCGCGGCAGGCGTTCGAGGAAGATCATCTTGTATTCGGTTTCGAGGTTCAGGATGTGCCGGTTGATCGCAGACGGCGCCATGTTGAGAATTTCCGCCGCGCGCCGGATCGACCCGGCCTCGATCACCTCCACAAGACAACGGGTCGCCGTCGTAAAAATGGGCATCGATGTCGACTGCTCTCACTTTGAGCACGGGCCGTGCGATAAACTTTTCTTGTGTACGTTCATCCGCCTTCATAAGCTTTGAAATGTCAACCGGCGGATGGCGAGCCGCCCCGAAATCAACCATTCCGCGCAAGCTGATAGCCCGATCGGGAGCCGCAAGGGCCTTCCGGCGCGCGGACGCATGCGCAAGCCGAGCCGGAGTCCATGACCGTTCGAATTCTCGCAGCCGACCACGTCATCACCATGGATCCGGAAAACCGGGTCGTCGAAAACGGCGCGGTCGCCATCGACGGCGGCCGTATCGTCTCGGTCGGCCCGCTGGCGGAGCTCCGGGCAGGCTTCCCGGACAGCCCCGTTCGCCAGTTGCGCGACCGCCTGCTGATGCCCGGCCTCGTCAACGCCCATCTTCATTCCGGCCTGCTGCGCGGAACGGCCGAAGGCCTTCCGGTGTGGGACTGGCTTCGCATGTACATCGATCCGATGCATCGGGTACTGCGGCCGCGCGAGGCCGAGGCGGCCTCCTGGCTCTGCTACGCGGAAGCCGTGCTGTCGGGGACGACGACGGTCGTGGACATGTGGCGTCACATGGAAGGCGCCGCCCGTGCCGCCAGCGCCATCGGCAACCGCACCGTCATGGTGCCCTATGTCGGAGAGCATCCGGACTACGACTACTTCGACCGTCTCGACGACACCGAGCGCCTGCTCGAAACCTGGCACGGCAAGGCCGACGGCCGCGTCGAAGTCTGGGTGGGGCTCGAACATGCCTTCTATTCGACCGAGGACGGCCATCGCCGCGCCATCGAGCTCGCCAGGAAGTTCGGCACCGGCTTCCACACCCACAGCAACGAGGCCGACGTCGAGCTCAGGGAGATGCACCGCCGCTACGGCACCCGGTCGATCCAGGCGCTGGAGAAGCTCGGCCTTCTCGATGCCGGCAAGACGCTGCTTGCCCACTGCGTCTGGCTCGACGACAGCGAGATCGACGTGATGGCCCGGCGCGGAGTGGCGGTCGCCCACAATCCCGCCAGCAACATGAAGCTCGCCAGCGGTTATGCCCCGATCGGCAAGCTGCGGGCGGCGGGCGTCGCCGTCGGCATCGGCACGGATGGGGAGAAGGAGAACAACAACCTCGACATGTTCGAGGAAATGAAGTTCGCTTCGCTGCTGAGCAAGTTCGCCACGCACGATGCCGCCGCTCTCGACGCCTGGGACGTGATGCGCATGGCGACCATCGAGGGGGCGCGCGCCATCGGCAAGGAGCACGAGATCGGTTCGCTCGAAACCGGCAAGAGGGCCGACATCATCGCCGTCCGCACCGATACGCCGCGCATGACGCCGCTGTTCGGCGGCAAGGGCGGAAACCTGCACCACAATCTCGTCCATGCCGTGCGCGGCGGCGACGTCGATCTCACGATGGTCGACGGCCGCACGCTGGTCGAGGACGGACATCTGAAGACGGCCAGCATCGGCGACCTGATTGCCGAGGTGCAGGCGGTCGTGCCCGGCCTTTTCGCCCGGCGCGGCGCCTGGCTTGCCGAGAATGCCGCGGGCGCGGTCAGTCCGATTTCCTCGGCCTGACGGCGACCCGATTACTACTCAAGACTTAAAAAAAAAAAGGGGAACCATAATGATGATCACCGCCATGACCCGCCGCAGCGCTCTCCGCGCCATGATGCTTGCGGCTTCGACCTCCGTGCTCGCCGTGGCCGTCACGGGCGCCCAGGGTGCCGATGCCAAAAAGATCGTCTTCCTCGTCAACGGCAATCTGGGCGACAAGTCCTATTTCGATCTCGGTGCCAAGGGCATGGATCTGGTGAAGCAGAAATACGGCGACCAGGTCGAGACCAAGGTGATCGAGATGGGCACCGACCAGACCAAATGGCTGCCGACCTTCCAGGACGTCTCCGAGCAGGACTATGATCTGATCATCGCCTGCACGTTCGAGATCTCAGACATCATGGCGGAAGTCGCGCCGGAATATCCGGACAAGACCTATGTCCTGATCGACGGCGTGATGCCGTACGACAAGGGCGACTACGGCAATGTGTATTCGGTCGTCTACAAGCAGAACGAAGGCTCCTACCTCGCGGGTATCTTTGCGGCGAGCCTGCTGAAGGACGGCATCGTTCCAGGCTCTCAGGGGACATCCCTCGGCTTTCTCGGCGGCATGGACATTCCGATCATCAACGACTTTCTCGTCGGCTACGTCGAAGGGGCGCAGTCCGTCACGCCGGACATCAAGATCGCGATCTCCTATGCCGGCACCTTCAACGATGCGGCCAAGGGCAAGGAGCTGGCGCTCGCCCAGTATCGCGCCGGCACGGCCATCGGCTTCAACGTCGCCGGCCTGACGGGCGTCGGCCAGCTGGCGGCGGCCAAGGAGGCGGACAGATGGGCGCTCGGGGTGAATTCCGACCAGGAGCTGATCTTCAAAGAAAGCGATCCGGCGATGGCCGCCAAGGTCGCCACGTCGATGCTGAAGAAGGTCGATGTCACGCTCGCCCGCACCTATGATCTGTTCCTGGAGGGCAAGCTGCCCGTCGGCACCGTCGAGGCCATCGGCCTCAAGGAGGAGGCTGTCGGACTGGCCGAAACCGGCAACATGGCCGCGCTCGCCCCGCCGGCGCTGAAGCAGAAGCTCGACGAAGCGAAGGCCGGCATCATCTCCGGTGCCATCAAGGTCTCTTCCGGCTTCGCTATCGATCAGGCGGCACTCGACAAGATGCGGACCGCGGTTCGCCCCTGATCCGAAGCGGAACAGGACAGGCGGCCAATGGCGGCTGAACCCATCATCCGCTTCGAGGCGATCTCGAAGCGATATCCCAACGGGACCGAGGCGCTGAAAGGCGTCTCGTTCTCGATCGAGGCCGGGACCATCCACGCCATCTGCGGCGAGAACGGCGCCGGCAAATCGACGCTGATGAAGATCCTGTTCGGGCTGGAGCGGGCGACCGGCGGCACGATCCGCATCGACGGGCAGCCCGTCGACATCTCCTCGCCGCGCGCAGCTGCCAGCTTCGGCATCAGCATGGTGCATCAGCACTTCTCGCTGCTGCCCTCGCTCACGGTCGCCGAGAACATCCTGCTCGGCCAGGAGCCGCGCAGGGGTTTGCTGGTGGACCGCAAGGTCGCGCGCGAGCGGGTCGCAGCGCTTGCCGCCAGGTACAATCTCGACGCGGATCCGGATGCCCGCGTCGCCGGCCTGTCGGTCGCCGCCCAGCAGAAGGTCGAGATCCTGAAAGCGCTTTCCCGCGACGTGCGGGTGCTGATCCTGGACGAGCCGACCGCGGTGCTGACGCCGCCGGAGACGGACGAGCTCTTCCGCCGGCTTCACGGGCTCAGGCGGGCCGGGATCACCATTCTCTTCATCTCGCACAAGCTCGGCGAGGTGCGGGCGCTGGCCGATCGCGTCACGACGCTGCGCGCCGGGCTGCTGTCGGGCGATGCGGCCATGGGCGACATCTCCGACGCCGAGATCGCGACGCTGGTCATGGGAACGACAAAGACCGTGCCGCCGCGGCGCGAGCCCCACGGCTTCGGTGCCGAGCGGCTGCGGGTCAACAAGGTCGTTCTCAGGTCCCCGGCCGGCGCCGACAGGCTGGACGGCGTGAGCCTCTCGATCCGGGCCGGCGAGATCCTAGGCATCGCCGGCGTCGACGGCAGCGGCCAGCGCGGACTGGTCTCGGTGCTCACCGGGGAGGTGTTGCCCCATGACGGAGATTTCCATCTGGACGGCCGGTCTGCCCGCGGCTGTTCGACGGCGGCCCTGCGCAAGGGCGGCATGGCCCATCTGCCGGCCGATCGTTTCCATCAGGGCAGCGCGCGCACGCTGAGCGTCGTCGACAACGCGATCGCCGGTGCCCATAGGAGCAGCCGGTTTTCCCGTGGCGCCTTCCTGCGTGTGCGCGAGATGGAGACCGAGGCCCGGCGCCTGATATCGGACTTCTCGATCCGCTGTCCCGGGCCGCGCGCGCCGCTGTCCGCGCTTTCCGGCGGCAACGCGCAGAAAGTCATCGCCGCGCGCGAGTTCGCGACGGCGCCGACCTTCCTGATCGCCGACCAGCCGACGCGCGGCATCGACATCGCCGCCGCCGCCTTCCTGCAGGGCCGCATCCTCGACATGGCACGGCAGGGAACGGCGGTGCTGCTGATCAGCGCCGACCTCGACGAACTGCTCGCTCTTTCCGACCGCGTCGCCGTTCTCTATGCCGGGCGGATCACCGCCGTGCTCGACAACGGCCCGAACCTGACGCCGGAACGGCTCGGGCCTTTCATGCTCGGGCTGGAGGAGGCGGCATGATCCGCCGGACATTGGCTCCTTTCGTTCTGACGGTGCTGGTGCTGATCGTGGCGGTCGCAGCCGTGCTGATTCCGGTCGCCCTGGCGACGCCGGATCCGATCGGCATGATCGACACGTTCCTGTTCGGTCCTTTCCGCACCTTCCGCCACACGGGCAACATCGTCGAGATGGCGACGCCCGCGATGCTGTGCGGCCTGGCAGTGGCGCTGATGTTCCGCGCCGGCATGTTCAATCTCGGCGTGGAGGGCGCCTTCTTCCTCGGCGCGCTTGCGACGGCCGCCATCGTCATCCTCGTGCCCCTGCCGGGCTGGGCGATGGCGCCGGTGGCGCTCGCCGGCGGAATGATCGTCGGATCGTCGGCCTGCGTGGTGCCGGGCGTGCTGCGCAACCGCTTCGAGGTCTCCGAACTGGTCTCGTCGCTGATGCTGAACTTCGCGGTGATGTTCATCGGCCTCTACGTCGTGAACTCCGTCCTGCGGGACCCTTCCGCGGGTGCGATGGTGAGCTACAGGATACCGGCGGACGCCCGCCTGCCGCGCATCGTCGACGGCACCCGCATCCATCTGGGAACCGTCCTTGCCTTCCTCGCCTGCGTAGCCGGCAGCATCTACCTGTTCCGCACCAAGGCGGGATACGAATCGCGCATCGTCGGCGCCAATCCGGGCTTTGCCGCGCATCTCGGACTGCCGATCCGCTCGGTCATGCTGCGCGCCCAGGTCCTGGGCGGAACGATCGCCGCGCTGGCCGGCGGCATCGAGCTTTTGGGCCTCTATCAGCGCTTCTCCTGGCAAGGCCTGCCCGGCAATGGCTGGACCGGAGTGGTGGTGGCGATCCTGGCGCGTGACCGGCCGCTGCTGCTGATCCCCTCGGCGCTGTTCCTCTCCTATCTGCAGGTCGGCGGCGATCTCGTCGCCCGCAACCACGACGTGCCCAACGAGGTGGTGGGGCTGATCCAGGCGCTGATCCTGATTCTGGTCACGGCGTCGGCGATCACGCGCAGCCCGCGCCTGCTGGCCCTGCTCTCCGGCAAGCGCAAGGAGGGCCACGCGTGACCTTCCTGGAGACCATCGCCCATATCGTCGACCTCGTTCCGGTGCTGCTGCGCGTGACCACGCCGATCCTGCTGGCGGCGCTGGGCGTGCACATCTCCCAGAAGGCGGGCGTGCTCAATCTCGGCGTCGAAGGCATGATGCTGGCCGCAGCGCTTGCCGGCGTGCTGGCCAGCGCGGCGAGCGGCAGTGCGTGGATCGGACTGGCCGGCGCGCTGGCGACGGGAGCCGTGCTGGGTTTCCTCCTGTCCTTCGCCATCCATGTGCTGAAGGCGGACCTTATCCTGTCCGGCATCGCGTTGAACATGCTTGCCGCGGCAGGCACGACGCTGGTCCTCTACATGCTCACCGGCGACAAGGGCATGTCCGGCTCGTTGTCGAGCGGCGTCCTTCCTTCGCTCACGATCCCGCTGATCGCCGACATTCCCGTGTTCGGCAGGCTGCTGTCGGGTCATCACGTTCTGACCTATCTCGCCTTCGCCATGGTGCCGGTGGTCGCCGTCCTGATGATGCGCACGCCCTTCGGCATCCGCCTGCGCGCCGTCGGCGAGGGCGCGGAAGCGGCGGCGACCGCTGGCATCGACGTGGCGCGCATGCAGATAGCCGCGCTCGTGCTTTCGGGTCTTCTCGCCGGCGCGGCGGGGGCCTTCCTTTCGATGGGCTATGTGAGCTGGTTCTCGCAGAACATGAGCGGAGGCCGCGGCTTCGTCGCCCTTGCCGCCGACCTGATGGGCTATGGCAGCGCCTGGGGCACAATGGCGGCGTCGCTGCTGCTCGGTGCCGCCGACGCGTTCGTCATTTCGCTGCAGGGCAAGGGCATCCCGAGCGAACTCCTGCAGTCCCTGCCCTACATCGTGCCGATCGTGGCGCTGGTCATCCATGCCCGCGCCCGCCGCAAGCGCTCCGTGCGCATCTGAACCCCGCATCGAACGAGGACCGGCTCATGACCCTCCGCAAAGTGATCTTCGACACCGATCCGGGCGTAGACGACGCGATGGCGCTGCTCTTCCTGCATCACGCGCCGGAGGTGGAGCTTGCGGGCATCACCACGACGTTCGGCAACGGCACCATCGATCAGACCACGTTCAACGCTCTTTATATCGCCGAGCGTTTCGGCATCGCCGCGCCGGTCGCGCGCGGGGCGGGCGCGCCGCTGGTCGGCGCGGCGATGGCGCCGCCCGATTTCGTCCACGGCCGCAACGCACTGGGCGACGTGGCGCTGCCGGCGCAACTCCGGGCCAGGGCCGACCCACGCCCGGCATATCGTTTCATCATCGACGCCGTGCGTGCCGCCCCTCACGAGATCTCCATCGTCGCCGTCGGCCGCATGACCAATCTGGCCTTGGCGCTGCGGGAGGATCCGGGCATCGCCTCCCTGGTCAAGGAGATCGTCGTCATGGGCGGCGCCTTCGGCATCGCCGGCGTGCAGGGCAACGTCACTCCCGCTGCCGAGGCCAACATTATCGGCGATCCGGAAGCCGCCGACGAGATTGCCGCCGCCGACTGGCCGATCACCTTCGTCGGTCTCGACGTGACCCAGAAAACCAGAATGTCCACCGATTTTCTGGCTGATCTTGCCGAAAAAAGTGGCGAAAGCGGCCATTTTGTATGGGACATCTCGCGTTTTTACGAAGCCTTCCACCAGGCCGGCGGGGTTTCGTCGATCTATGTCCACGACTCCTCCGCCGTGGCCTATTTTCTGAAGCCCGAGCTTTTCACCACGCGCAGCGGAGCCATCCGCGTCTCGACCGACGGCATCACCCGTGGCATGACGGTCCAGAAACCGGACACATTGTCCTATCCGCCCGGCGCATGGGATGGCCGGCCGTCGCACAGGGTCTGCAGCTCCGTCGATTCCGACGGCTTGCTTGACCTTTATCGTTCGACGCTCATCGAAGCGCGCTGATGGTCGTAAAGAGTAGCCAGCTTCCGGTGGCGGCGGACAAGAATGGCTCGTATCTGCTCGCGATCAATCCTGGGTTTTCCGCCAGAACGCTTCGTGCAGCCCGGCGGCTTCGTCCGCTAGCAGCGGGCCGATAACCTCGATGTCGCGCTGACCCGCCTCGAATACCGTTCGGCAGGGCAGGTCGAGCGTCGGGTTTTCGTCGTGATTGCCTGTGATCAGCTTCAGCCGGCTTTCGCCGAGACCGTAGACGACCCTGCCGACGCCTGCCCAATAGACGGCCCCGGAGCACATGGCGCAGGGCTCGGCGGAGGTATACATGGTGCATTCCGCGAGGAACCGCGGGCGGTAGGCCTGCGACGCGCGTGTCATCAGCACGCGTTCGGCGTGGCCGGTCATGTCCTGCAGCGGCTGGAAGGCGTTCTCCTGTTCCATCAACACCTCGCCATCCGCTCCCACGAGAATGGCGCCGAACGGGTGGTTGCCCGCCGCCTGCGCGCGCTCGGCCACCTCGAACGTCTTGCGCAGAAAATACTCGTGATCGATCGGGCTGCGGTTGTCCTTCATCGCATGCGCTCCCTTATGTGCATTGCAGCAGGGTGCCGAATGGGAAAATCAGTGACAAGCAACAATTCACGGCGCTACCGTACGAGAAGATGCAACGCTCTGCCGCGATCAGGAAACCATGCAGCTGCTTTCTTCCTCCGCGATCCTGCTGGATGCCGTGGCACGGGCAGGTTCGTTCCGTCGCGCGGCGGAAGCGCTCAACATGTCCGCCTCGGCGATCAACCGGCAGATACTCAACATGGAGGCGGACATCGGCCTGCCGCTGCTCGAGCGTCTTCCCCGGGGGGTCCGTCCGACCCCGATAGGGGAGCGGCTGCTGGCCGACATCAGACGGTGGCGGCGCGAGCAGGCCCTCGCCGAAGGGCAGTTGCGCGAACTCACCGGACAGAGACGCGGAGCGGTCTCGATCGGCGCCACCGAGTGCTTCAGCACGGCCGTGCTGCCGGATGTCATCAGGTCGCTGTGGCAGTACCATTCGGGGGTCGAGGCGTCGGTCCAGATCGCCTCGACCGAAGAACTCGTGCGCAGGCTTGTCGCCAAGGAACTGGACCTGGCGCTGGTGTTCAATCCTCCGGCGCGCTTTGCCGCCGATATCGTCTTCCGGCTCAAACTGCGCCCCGGCCTGGTGATGGCGGCGAACCATCCTCTGGCCGGTTCCCGCAACTTGAGACTGGCCAACTGTCTTCGTCATGGTTTCGTCCTTCCGGACAGTTCGGTGCGCATTCACGACTTCATCGAGAGCGCTTTTCGCGAGGCGCATATCGAAGTCGTCTCGCCCCTCAAATCCAACTCGATCGCGATGTTGAAGTCGATGCTCCGCAACGCCGAACTGATGGCGATTCTGTCGATCTTTGACGTGCAAACCGAACTCGCGCATGGCGAACTCGCCTTCCTCAAGATCGAGGACAGCAAACTCGAGAAGGAGGAACTCGTCATCGCGGTGCCGTCGAACCGCCGTCCGTCACCGGCCGCACAGGCTGCCATCGCGCTGCTGCGCGGCGCACTCACCGACATCGCGTCGACGCAATCCATGACCGAAAACGTTAGCTAGCGTTGCATTCCGTCGCACGGTTCGAACGTGAAATTGCTCTTGTGCACCTGCGAAAAAGCTGGAAGCTCCTCAGCCGGAACCAAGGAAAATCCGGGGCTTCAGCACACGTGTCGACGGACTTCAAATCGCTGCCGAAAGCGGAAATCCCTATCCATCTCGAAGGCTGCTTCTCCACCGAGACGATCGTGGAGCTCGCGCGCGAGAACGGTACGCCTCTGCCCCGGCCGGAAGAGCGGTTGCTGGAATTTCAGGGCCTCGCGGATTTTCTCCGGTTCCTCGATTTCATCTGCGGCCTGTCGCGCAGCAAGGATCAGCTCGCCAGGTCGGCCTATGCCTTTTCCCGGCGGATGGCGGATTCCGGCGTCGGCTACGCCGACGTAATCGTCAATCCGACGCACTGGTCGGGCTGGCGGGGTAATCTGTCCGGACTGGTGGAAGGGCTCGACGAGGGTTTTCGCGCAGCCGAAGCGGATGGCCTCCCGCCGGTCGGCCTGTGCGTGTCGCTTCTGCGGCAGCAATCCTCCGCGGAAGCCGTCGCGCTGGTCGAGGAACTGCTCCGGTTGAAGCATCCGCGGGTCGTCGCGCTTTCGGTCGACGGAAACGAAGCTGCATCCGGCCGCACCGGCGAGAAATTCGCGGAGGCTTTCCAGATCGCCGGACGCGGCGGTCTCGGGCGCACCGCTCATGCCGGCGAATCCAGCGGACCAGAAGGGGTTCGCGACGCGATCTTCCTGCTCGGCGCGGACCGCATCGATCACGGCGTTCGCGCCATCGAGGATCCCGCGCTTGTGGAGATCCTGGCCGATCGCCAGATCGCGCTCGGGGTCTGTCCGAATTCCAACCTCGTGCTCGGCCTCTACAGGACGCTGGGCGAGCATCCGATCGAGCTTCTGCGTCGCGCCGGCGTGCCGGTTTCGGTCAACACCGACGATCCCGCCCTGCTGCGCACCGACCTTGCCGCGGAGTATGCCCGCACGGCCGACGCCTTCGCCTGGGACAAGGAAACGTGCAGAGGTGTCGCGGAAACCTCTATTCGCGCCTCCTTCGCCTCGGACGCGCTGAAGGCCTCCCTGCTGGAGGCCCTCGCAAGATGGTGAGATGCCTCGCGCTTGCAATCGTCGCTCTCGCGTTCGCGGAAGCGACCGCCGCGGCGGCTGGCACCGACCTCTTGCAATGGGCAAGGAGCCTCCCGGAACGTTTCGCGGTATCCGGCTCCAAGGTGGAGCCGACCTATATGGCGGCGATCGACATCAGCCGCGACGGTGACGTGGTGTCCATCCTCGGCGGTGCTCCCGCCTGGGCGGAGCGGTCGCGCGAAGCGGTCGCGGTCGATGCCGACGGGACGATGCGGCACCTTGTCTGCCCGGGCGGGATGGCCTGCGACGGCACGCCCTCGCCCGCCGGTTTTCTGTCGACGGCCGCGCTGATCTCGAAAAGCCGCGCCGGCGCGCTGGACGCTTCCATCGAGGCCGAGCCCTACGGCCGCTTCTCGGTTCTGTGCGTGCCTGCGGAAATGCTCGGAATTTCGCGGCCGATCCTCGACCCGTGCTTCGAGATCACGACCGGGGCGGCGATCGCCCAGAAGAACAGATTCAGCAACCGCTTCGACGGCCCCAGCCTTGATCCGGCGTCGCTCACATTCGCAACCGACAACGCAACCACGGCTCCGAAGGAACAGGCTCCATGAAAACACTGCGTCAGATCAGTCTTGCCGCCACCGTCGTGTTCGCCAGCCTTTCCGCTGGCGCCGCATTCGCCGATCCCCTCAAGGTCGCTCTCCTCGTGCCAGGCCATGCCAATGACGGGTCGTTCAACCAGGTCGCCCGCGAGGCTGCCGAGAAGCTTGCCAAGGACGGTGACATCACGTTCGAACTCCGCGAGGAAATGGCCGACCCGTCAAAGTCCGAGTCCGTCATCCGCCAGTATGCGTCGCAGGGCTATGACCTCGTCATCGGTCACGGCATCGAGCTTTCCGACCCGATCCTGAAGATCGCGCCCGACTTTCCCAAGGTGCATTTCGCCGCGTCCGGCGGACCTGATCTCGCCGACCGTCTGATCGCCAATGTCGACGGATGGACCTATGATTTCGGACAGCAGGGCTATCTCGGCGGCTTCATTGCCGGCAAGCTTGCCGGCGTCACCACGTTCGGCATGGTCGGCGGTCCGGACCTTCCCTTCGTCAAGGCTTCCCATAACGGCTTCAAGGCCGGCCTGAAGGAAGGCAACGCGTCGGCCGCCTTCGTCGAAACCTATACCGGGTCCTTCGACGACGCCCAGAAGGCCGCCGAGGTGACCAAGGGCATGATCGCGCAGGGCGCCGGCCTCATCTGGACGTCAGGCGACGGCATCGGCAACGGCGTCGCCGCCGCGGCCGGACAGGAAGGCGCGCTGACGATCGGCGTGACGGGCGAGGCCGGCGGTTTTGCCGAGAAGGTCAACATCGCATCCGTCGTGCTCGACATGTACCCGACCTACAAGGCCTATGTGGACGACATCAAGGCCGGCAGCTTCGGCAAGAAGTTCTTCGTTTCCGGCATCGCCAACAAGGGCCTGGTGATGACCGAAGTTCGTGAGGTCGGCGAAAGCCTGCCTGCCGATCTGAAGAACCAGGTCGAGGCGCTGATCGCCGATCTCGAAAGCGGCAAGAAGACGCTGCCCAATTTCTTCGAATAAGAGAACGGCGACGTGTCGGATATGCTCGTCAGTCTCAAGGACGTGGACAAGCGCTTCGGATCGATATCGGCCCTTTCCGGTGCCGCGATCGATCTGGAGCGCGGGCGCATCCGCGCGATCGTCGGCGAGAACGGAGCGGGCAAGTCCACGCTGGCGAAAATCATCGCCGGCATTGTTCCGCGCGATACCGGAGAGTTCGTCCTCGACGGGGCGGCTGTAGGGCCATGGTCGAGGCGCCAGGCCATCGCGGCCGGAATAGGCTTCGTGCCGCAGGCGCTTTCCTTTGTTTCGACGCTGTCCATCGTCGACAACCACCTGCTGGCCGGACGCGGCCTGAGGCTCGATCGCGCCGGCGCGCTTTCGCGGCTCCAGGAGGCGGCCGTGGACATGGACGTCTCGCTCGACCTGACGTCTCCGGTCGAGCGCCTCAGCCTGGCCGGCCGCCAGCTCGGCGAGATCGTCTCGGCGGTCACCGCCGGCGCGCGCATCCTGCTGCTCGACGAGCCTACCTCGGCGCTGGGGCCGGTCGAGATCGACCGTCTCGTCAGGACCATTCGCCGCCTGGCGGCCGGCGGAACCTCGGTGGCGCTGGTCACCCACCGCATTGCCGAGGTCATGGAGGGTGCCGACAGCCTCACCGTTCTGCGCGGCGGCAAGGTCATCCTGGACGGCACGACAGCGGGGCTCGACACCAACGAGGTGGCGCGCCTTATGGTTGGCGACCGCGATCGGGGCAGGGCGACACGCGCGGCCGCGACCAGCGAGTGGCGGCGCCTGAAGGTCTCCGGCCTGATGCTCCGGGACGAGGATCAGTTGATACTCGACGGCATCTCTCTGGAGGTACGGCAGGGCGAAATCTTGGCGATCGCAGGGGTGGCGGGTGTCAGCCAGCCGGCGCTGGCGGAAGCGCTGGCCGGGCTGCGGGCCGTGAATGGCGGACGCGTAGAGATCGATGCGATCGACGTCACCGGCGACCCGGCCGGCTCCACGCGCCTGGGCCTGGCGTTCATTCCGGAAAACCGGGCCGACGGGATCGTCGCCGATCTGACGATCTTCGAGAATGCCAGCCTCTTTGAGATGGGAGGCAAGGCGTTCCGGCGGTTTCCGGGCATGCGCGATCGATCGGCCGAACATGACCACGGCAAGCGCATCATCGCGGATTTCGACGTTCGGCCGCCCGATCCCGATGCGGTCGCCGGGGGTCTTTCCGGCGGCAACCAGCAGAAGCTTCTCGTCGGCCGCGAACTCGCCCGTGCTCCCGGTGTGGTCGTGGCGCACGGCCCCACGCAGGGGCTCGATCTTGCCGCGGCCGCCACCATCCGCGCCGCGCTGGCGAAGGTTGCCGCCGATGGAGCGGCGGTCGTGGTCATCTCGGCGGACCTCGATGAACTCCTGGAACTCGGACATCGCATGATCGTCATCACCAACGGCCGCATCGTGGCGGAGTTCGATCTTGCCCGACCCGTCGACATGACCCTGCTCGGACAGACAATGACGGGCCTCAATGGAATGGAGACAGCACCATGAGCGACGAACCGCTCACCTATCCCGCGACCGGGGCCGCCTGGGCGCCGTCTGTCGCCGAGCTGATGCGCATGCGCTTCGTCGCGGCGGGCAAGGAAAAACCGGATCTGATCCTTCGCGGCGGCAAGGTGCTGGCGCTGCATATCGGCGAAATTCTCGAGCGCGACGTCGTCATCAGCGGGCGCCATATCGCGGCAATCACGCCGGTCGGGCACTTCGAATGCGACAATATCATAGACGCGACCGGATACTTCGTCGCCCCGACCTTCATCGACGTCCACCTGCATATCGAATATACCAAGCTCGTGCCCGGCGAACTGGCGCGCCTGTCGGTGCCGAAGGGCACGACCACCGTGCTCGCCGACGCCAATTGCATCGCCAACGTGCTGGGCGAGGCCGGGCTCGATTTCATGGGCTCCACGACGACGCCGCTGCGCATCCTGCGCCAGGTCTCCCACAAGGTGCCGCAGGCTCCCGAGCTTGAACTCGGCGGCGCGCACCTGACCACCCAGCAGATCGCCGCACGCGTGCAGCGTCCGGATGCCGCCACGCTGGGCGAATCCAACCCCTTCAACCTGGACGAGTCCTCCGCTCGCAAGCAGGTCGCGGCGATCTCGGCCGGCAAGCGCATCACCGGCCACACCGCGCTGCTCGAGAACGAGCCGTTATGGAGCTATCTCGCCGGCGGCATCTCGGACGACCACAACGCCCACAAGACAAGGGATGTCGTCGAGCGGCTGCGCCTCGGGGCCATGCTGACGGTCATGGCCGGCAGCATGAACGACAACACTCCCGAGGTCTTCGCCGACATTCCCGCGCTGAAGGATGGGCTCGGCCACATCGCCTTTTGCGCGGACGACAAGCTGGTGGAGGACCTCGACCGCCAGGGTCACATCGATCATCAGGTGCGCAAGGCGATCGAGTGCGGCGTCGAGCCGCTCAAGGCCTGGCGCATGGCGACGCTCAACGCCGCCTCGTACTACCGGGTCGACCATCTGATAGGCTCGGTCACACCCAACAAGATCGCCGATCTGCAGCTGGTCGAGGATCTCGCCGAAGCGCGGCCGCATCTCGTGCTGGTCGACGGCAAGGTCGTCGCCCGCGACGGCGTGGCGCTTTTCGCGAACACCGACGAAGTGCCGGCATTCACGCGCAACACGATGCATCTTCATCCCGATATCGACGAAACCTTCTTCTCGGTGAATGCGCAGGGCGACAAGGCCTGAGTGCAGGCGATGGAGATGTATGACGGCTACTTCAAGCGCGCCTTCCACACCGAACTCGACGTTCGCGACGGCCTGGTCGCCTGCGATACCGACAGGGATGTGCTCAAGGTCGCCATCGTCGACCGCCACCATGCGACGCTCAATGTCGGCATAGGCTTCGTCAAGGGTTTCGGCCTGAAGCGCGGCGCCATCGCCGCGACCACCAATTGCGAGAACCAGAACCTGGTGATCGTCGGCACTTCGGACGCAGACCTGGCCTTTGCCGCCCGGGCGATCGAGGCTCTCGGCGGCGGCTACGTCACGGTCGCCGACGGCGAAGTGCTGTCGACCGTTCCTCTGCCGGTCGCGGGCTGCATGAGCGACCAGCCATGGGAGACGGTGCGCGACCAGTCGCTCGCTTGCGACGCCGCCACCCGGACCATCGGCTGCACGATGCATGCGCCCTTCCTGATCATGTCTTTCATCGGGCTGGTGGGCGTGCCGGATCTCGGCCTTACCGAGCGCGGGCTCGTCGAAACCAAGACGCAAAGCTTCACCGACCTCGTGCTCGGCATGAAAGGCGGCCTCGTCTGCTGCCGCTGCCCCAGCCATACGCACGATATTCACCGGGCGATGGATCCGGCCCGTTTCGAGGCCGTCGCCGTCTGATGCTGGATGAGGGAATGACAAAGACCACACTTTCTCCGCTCCTCTGCGCGGCCTTTCCGCCGCTTGCGCTGCCGGCGGAGGTCGCTCCGCTCATGCTGGACCTGCAGAAGGCGATCGGCGGCGAGATTGCGCCACGCGCCGTCGAAAACGACGCGACGGGACGTTACCCCACGGAGTCGATCGCGGCCCTGAAGCGAAGCGGATTTCTGCGCGCCATATTGCCGAAATCGCTGGGTGGACTGGGCATCTCCCACCGCGTGTCCATGGAGGTGCAACTGCGGCTCGCCATCGCGGACAGCTCGGTTGCCCAGATCTACAAGGTGCATGACGAGATCGTGCGTGAGATCCTGACCTATTGCCCGGAGGGCCTCAAGCCGCGTCTGGCGCGTGCAGTCGTCGACGAAGCAGCCATCATCGGCCTTGCCGTCGCTGAGTCCGGCCGCACGGTCGACGCTCCCATGACCACCACGGCGCTTGCCCGGCCGGATGGCGGCTTCGTCGTCAACGGCCGCAAGATCTACACGACTGCGGCAGCCGAAGCCGACTACATCGCCACCTGGGCCTTCAATCCCCAGGCGCCCGGCGCATCGGAGAACGCGCTTGCCGGGATGCAGCTCAATCTCATCCCGCCGGCGACCGAAGGCGTTACCGTGCACCGCGACTGGGACGCGATCGGGCAGAGGGCGACGGATTCCGGAACGATAACCTTCGACCAGGTGCAGACCGATCCGCTGTGGAACGCGACGATCCCCGGACAGTTTTCGCCGCCGCACGCCTCCTTGCGCTATCAGGTCGGCTTCTGTGCCATCATGATAGGTACGGCGATCGGCGCCCTGCGCCAGGCGGCCGATTTCGTTCAGTCGAAGAGCCGCCCGTGGCCATCGGCCAAGGTGGCAAATGCCGCCGACGACCCGCTGACGCAGAGGTCGACCGGCGAGCTCGTGGCGGATCTCGTAGCCGCCTATACCCTGATGCTGAGCGCGGCCGATCTCCTCGATGCCTATGAGCGCGGCGACATCGATCGCACGGGGCTTGCCATCCCGGTCTATGCCGCCAAAGTCGCCGCCCACAAGGCATCGCTCGCCGCTGCCTCGGAAATCTAAGCTTTGATGGGAACGCGCTCGGTAGCGCGGGCCAACGGCTTCGACCGCTACTGGCGCAATATCCGCGTCCTCGCCCTGCACGATCCGGTCAACTGGAAGCAGGCGGAGATCGGCCGTCACGTCCTCACGGGCTGGCAGCCGGAACCGGGCCTCTATCAGTGACGGGGCGCACGACGGACGGGTTGGCGACCGAGCTTGCGCGGATACTGCTCGGTGCAGCCGTGTTGGCGGCGGCCGTAGCGGCGCTGGTGTGGTTGGCCGGCGCCAATCCTCTCGCCGCGCTGCGGGCGCTGGTGCACGGCGCATTCGGCGAACGCTACCTGCTTGCCGAAACGCTTGTCACCGCCGTGCCGCTCGCGATCGTGGGGCTCGGCGTCATGCCGGCACTTCGGACCGGCGTATTCACCATTGGCAGCCAGGGGCAACTGATTGCAGGCGCGGCGCTCTCGACGGCGTTCGTCTTTTCCGTACCGGCCGACGAGCCCGTGGTTCTGCTGACGGTCGGCTTCATGGGCGGCGTGCTCGGCGGCATGCTCTATGCGTTGCTGCCCGGCCTGCTGCGCGCCTACGTCCAGGTCAACGAGATACTCTCTACGTTGCTCCTGAATTACATAGCCGGGTTCGCGCTGATCTGGCTTCTCAAGGGACCGCTTGCCGCGGCCGCGCAAACGGCCACGCCGCGCAGCGCCCCTTTGCCGGAGACCTCCCTCGTGCCGAGCCTGCTCGAGGGCACGCGTCTTCACTGGGGCGCGGCCTTCGTGGTTCTGCTCGCCGCTGGGCTGATGGTGTGGATGCGCACGCGGTCGGGCCTCCTCTACCGGGTTTTCGCCAGCAACGAGGGGCTCGCCGCGCGGCTCGGTTTGTCGCGGCCACGGGCGGTAGTGACAAGCTTTCTTTTCGCCGGGGCCACCGCCGGTCTCGCCGGCTGGCTGCAGGTCGCCGGCGTCGCCCACACGCTCTACCCCAGCGTCGACGGCGGTCTCGGCTTCGGCGGCATCCTGGTCGCGGTGCTGGGTGGGCTTAGACCGCTCGGCATCGTGCTTGCTTCCCTGATGTTCGCGGCCCTCACCACCGGTGCCCAGGGAATGCAGATGGGAACCTCCGTACCGGCAGCGATCGCAGTCGTGGCGCAGGGGCTGGTGCTGCTGATCGTCGCGATCGGTCTGCAGCGAAAAAGGACGGCATGATCCCGTGACCTGGACCGACATCGTTTTCTGGCAGATCGTGCTTGGCGGCATGCTGCGGCTCGCGGCGCCGATCTTCCTGGCTGCGCTCGGTGAGATGATCACCGAGCGGGCGGGAACGCTCAATCTCGGTATCGACGGAATCATGACAGCGGGGGCCTTTGCCGCGGTCGTCTTCGCTCACATGGCCGGATGGCAGGCGGGGCTTCTCGGCGCCGGCGCGGTCGGCGCCTGCTACGGAGCCCTTCTGGCCGTCTCCGTCATCCGGCTCGGCGCCAACCAGATCGTCATCGGCATCGCTATCTCACTTATAGGCGCCGGGCTTACCTCCTATCTCTTCCAGCTCTGGCAGCCTTCCGGCCAGATGGCGATCTTCGTGCCGCTAACGCCGACATGGAAGGTGCCGTTCCTGAGCGATATCCCGTTCGTCGGCCCCATACTGTTCCGACAGAACCTGATGACCTACGCGACGTTCGTCGCGCTGGTCGTGGGAATTTTCGTGCTGGCCAAGACCCGTATCGGCATCATTCTGAAGGCGGTGGGCGACGATCCGGCAGGGGCGGAGATGCGAGGCGTCGATACGGCGCTGGTGCGCTACGTGGCGCTGACGCTCGGTGGCGCGCTGATGGGGCTCGCGGGCGCGGCCATAACGCTCGGCGTGCTCGGCGCCTTCAATGACGGGCTCACCAATGGCCGCGGCTACGTCGCGCTCGCGGTCGTCATCATCGGTCGCTGGTCCGTGCCAGGAGCCTTTGCGGGAGCGCTCCTGTTCTCGTTCTTCGAAAGCCTCGGCCTTCGCGCGCAGAGCGGAATGAGCTTTGTTCCGACGGAACTCTTCTCCATCCTGCCCTATGCCATGACGCTTCTTGCCCTTGCTCTGACGGCGCGCGCCAAAATCGCGCCGCGCTCGCTGTAGGCGGTCTGCTCCGGCGCCGAGGCCGATGGCATCAAACGACCGATGCGGGGCCGTCTGCTGGCCGTCCGGTTTCGGCCTCGGCAATGGGACTGGCTGGCATTCGCGCTGTGAGACCGCGATGAGCGCAACCGCTTCTGTAGTGCGAGATGGGATTTCTTGTGCCCCACCGACGCACGCATACCTTTCAAGCGTCGAGTCCAACCGTGGGCCGAGCCCGGATCAGCCTTTGCTCGGAACCGGCGTGTTGAGCAGCTGCTGCTCCCACAGGAACGCGATGCCGCTGCCGGCGGCATGCCGTACAAGCACTTCCGCAAGTTCGGCGGCATGCTCGGTGCGGGCCCAGTCGCGCTGCCATTCGGATGCCACCGACAGCCAGGTCATCATGTTCGCGCCGGCCGCGATCATGCGTTGAATCCCGACCTCGTGGGCCTCGACCGAAGTGCCACCCGAAGCATCGGTAACGACCGTCACATCCCAGCCTTCGCCGAGTGCCTGAATCGTCGGCATCGCAACGCAGATTTCGGTCCACAGGCCCGCGATGATAAGCTGCTTACGGCCCGTCGCTTTGACTGCGTCGACGACCTTCCGGTCCTGCCATGTGTTGATGAACGTACGGTCAATCACCTCCTGACCGGGGAAGACATCTGTGATCTGGGGGAAGATGAGGCCGCCGCGATCGGCGATCACGCTCGTCAGGATCGTCGGCACCCCGAAGGCCTTGGCGGCCTTCGCCAGCGCCGTCGCATTGTTGACCACCATATGCGGATCGTGACTGTTCAGGTTCGCGAGCTGGTAAGGCTGGTGATCGATCAGAACGAGTACCGAGTCTTCGGGACGAAGCAGCGAATCGAGGCCGTTACGAGGGGTCATCAAGACTTCCTTTCTCTGCCGCCATGGACGGCAATGGGGTCACGGGAGACATGCGCCAGCGGACGACGTTGCCTGGGACGCAATTTGCTGTTCCTTTTGGCGATGCGGTAGTGCCATGGTCAGGCACGCTGTGTCGCGTAGCGAGGAACGCCGATTGGACATCGAAGATTTGGAGACATTCGTCGCGGTGGCCGATGCAGGGGGCATATCGGCCGCCGCGCGCCGGCTCGGCGTCTCCAAGTCAATCGTCAGCCGGAGGCTCTTTCGGGTTGAAGCGGAGCTTGGCGTCCAGCTTCTTGCACGAAAGACCCGCGGCACAGGCAGTCCTCGGCGGCGCCGTGCTCGATGCACCTTGCGGCAGGCGGTTTGGCGAATGCCAAGTTGGCTCAGGCGATTGCGCCCCCGTCGGCGGTCAAGATGGCGCCCGTAATTACGCTCGCGGCGGGACTTGCCAGAAAGACCACGGCGTTCGCGACTTCGCGTGGCTCGGCGTAGCGTCCCAAAGACGTCAGGCTTCGCTGGAAATCGGCAGCCTCGCCATCCGCCGGATTTGCATCCGTGTTCGTCGCCCCGGGCTGCACAAGATTGACGGTGATGCCGTTCGGGCCGAGTTCGCGCGAAAGACCGCGGGTGAAGGAGGTAAGTGCCGCCTTGGACATCGCATATGCGGTAATGCCCGGGAACGGGACCCTCTCACCCAGGGCCGAACCGATCGTGATGATGCGTCCCCCTTCGGTGAGATGCGGGATAACTGCCTTCGCAAACAGCACTGGCGCTCGCACGTTGACGTCCATCACGGCCTGATAGTCATTCACGTCGATGTCGGCGATCGTTCCCGTGTGGCCGATGGCCGCGCTGTTGACGAGGATATCGAGTCCACCGAGCGCGGAGACGGCTTCGCTCACGGAGCGCATGATGGCCTCCGGATCGCCGCTATCGGCCTGGATAGCGATGGCGCGACGCCCCGCACTCTCGATGGATTTGGCCACCGCTTCAGCTTTTTCGGTTGTGCGCTTGTACGTGAACGCGACGTCAGCACCGTATTCCGCCAGCGCCAAGGCGATCGCGGCTCCGATGCCCCGCGAACCTCCAGTAACCAATGCACGCTTCCCATTCAGGTCGATCATATGTTTGTCCATTTCTACCATTGTTGGTTCAAGCGCCCGGCAATCGCGTGAGACGCGGCACGCGGCAAAAGCCTGATCGACGAATTTGACGTTCGGGATCTGTCGCTTTCAGCGTCGAGAAATGCTCAGCAGTGTTGCTAAGAGGGCAACGCTGGCCGATGGCTTCTCAAGCCGGGCGAGGCGACCACCTTCCGGCGGGCAACCTGGTCGCCTTGGTGCTGGTGTTCCTGCTGACGGCCACGCCCCCTGTCACCGACGCAGCACGTCCTGCCATTCCGGATGACGAGCGATCTGCGCTTTTGCGAATGGACAGAGCGGCATGACGGCAACCCCGTCACGCCGGGCATCCTCGACCGCCTGTCTCACCAGTCGTTCGCCGACCTTGCGGCCACGCATGGCCGCCGGAACTTCGGTATGGTCGATGATGATCAACCCCTTGCCGGCCCGGCTGTAGGTCATCTCCGCTTCGACACCATCAATGATCAGCCGATAACGCCCTTTTGATGCCCCATCCTCGCGCTCGACCTTTTCGTCGCCGGCTGAATGCGCAGCCTTCGCCAGCGCCGCGTCCGGGCGGCGGACCTGACGCGGCCGCCCTTGCGCGCATTCCAGCAGATCGCGGTCCCATCTGCCCAGATCGGCAGCAGCCTCGTAGGTCGAGACTAGAAACGTCATCAGGGCCTCATCAGGGTCGGGCGCCGACTGTACGGCATCGTAGGGCAGAATGAACTCCGACAGGCCGTCATGCCAGAACGCGGCATCGGGCCGGACCGGCGCGCTGCGGTAGCCGTTCGGCGTCGGGTAGGCGTAGGCGTAGAAGGCGAGATAATCGATGCCGCCGCCGCCCGGCCAGAAGCCGGTCGATGAGACCTCGCGGTCATAGGCCTCTTGCGTGACGTCGTCCGGCAATGCCGGAATGCCGCCCGGATGGAGAGGAGCGCGTCTCCCTGAGAAGCGGGTGACGGCGAGATCGAGAGCGCCCCAGAACAGGTGAACGGGACTGGATTTGCCGAGAAAGGAGGTCCGGAACCGATTGAATACCCTGTCGACCGCCACCAACGCGTGATGGAAACGTTGAACGGCGTCGCGGTCATAGGGCCTGTCGCGATGATCTTCGGCGAAAGGTACCGGGTTGGGCACTTCGTTCGGTTGTCCGTTGAACGTCGGCGTGCCGCCGAGTTCCGAAATCAACTCCACGAAACTGGCGTGGAACGCCGCGACGGTCATCGGCCCGAGCGCAAAGGACGCCTTGCGGCCGCCGCCGCTCGTGCCCATCACCATGTGGTCTCGAAGGTCGAACAGGATCTCGATGCCAGGGCCGTCGGGGATCGGCGAAGATGCCAGGCCGGTAGGCGTGACATAGAAGGTCGCGTTCCAGGAATGGTTGAGCCACGGAGCATGAGCCAGTCGATACTTGCCGGCGACCTGCAGGTAGAGATGCAGCGCTGAACACGTCTCGCGCCAACCGACGTAGTCGAGATGGGGCCATTTGTTGCTCATCTTCCCAGTCTCCATCCAGCATTCAACCGGCACGCGACGTCGGTCATGCCGTCCTAGGCCCACCCGAGCCGTGTCCGGCGATCATGTCATCGGCGCCGGTCAGTCCGGAAGAGGAATGTGCTCTTCCCGGTCATCGACGGGTAGATCGAAGCGCCCCTTGCCCCAGTTCTGCACGCGCCATTCGGCCTTGGCTTCTTCGATGCGCTCCCGGGACGAGGCGACGAAATTCCACCAGATGTAGCGCGGTCCGCCGAGCGTGGCGCCGCCGAGGATCATCAACCGCGCGCCCTGGTCGCGGGCCGCGACCGTGATCCTGTCGCCGGGGCGGAAGACCATCATCTGCGGTGCCTCGAAAGCCTGGCCGGCGATCGAGATCGAGCCTTCGACGATGTAGATGGCTCTGTCCTCATGATCGTCCGGCATGGGCAGCCGGCTTCCAGGCTCGAGTTTCACATCGGCGTAGAACGTCTCGGAGAACATCGTCGCGGGTGCCTTCCGGCCATAGGCCTCCCCCAGGATGAGCCGAACCGAAACGCCGCGATCCTCGATCACCGGCAGCGCCTCCTTGCCGTGATGTTCGAAGGTAGGCGCCATATCCTCATGCGTATCGGGCAGCGCAAGCCATGTTTGTATCCCGAACAGGCTGTTCGGACCGCTTCTGGCGGCCGCTGATGTGCGCTCCGAATGGGTCACGCCGCGCCCGGCGACCATCCAGTTCAGCGCGCCAGGACGTATTATCTGATCGGCGCCGGTGCTGTCGCGGTGATGAAAGTCGCCGCGATAAAGGTACGTGACGGTGCCGAGCCCGATATGCGGATGCGGCCGAACGTCGACGCCCTGTCCGGTCAGGAGCTCGGCCGGGCCGGCCTGATCGAAGAAGATGAATGGTCCGACCATCTGCCGTTTCGGCGCCGGCAGGGCGCGCCGAACCTCGAAGCCGCCCAGGTCTCGGGCGCGCGGGACGATGAGCGTTTCGATCGCGTCGAGGCCAACCTCATCGGGACAGCCCGGTTCGATTGCCGGGTTCCAACTCATGCGCGCTATCCTCTCTTGGGCTTCCGACCCTGGGTTTCCGGAATGTCTAAGTTGGCGCGGGACCATCTACCGAACTAGGCCCGCGATACGTCAAGCTGTGTCGCAGCAAGTGGAACGGCACATGCCGCCGAAGTATGGGTCGCAATTGTCCGACAAGACTTCGAAGCGTTCGTGTCCTACCGATCGAGCCCCCAAAGATCCGGGTTCCGTTTGAAATACTCGATCAGCATCTCGGTGAGCACCCGTACTTTCCGCGTGGGATGCTGACCCGGCGGGCGGACGACATATACGGCCGCCGGAGGTACCGGATAGCGTGTCATGATCGGGACCAGCGCGCCGGAGGCCACATAGTCATGTGTGATGCAGTCGGCGAGCCAGGCGATGCCGAGACCTGCCGCCGCCGCGGCGGCGAGCGCCGTGGCGCTATCGGCCTTGAACCTGCCCTGCGGCTGGACCGTGACAACCTTGCCACCATCCATGAACTGCCAGGTTTCGGTTCCCTGCATGAGGGCCTGATGGGTGACGAGTTGCTCCGGAGTCTCGGGTGAGCCGTGCGCTTCGATATAGTCCGGGCTTGCGACAAGCTTGCCATGGAACGGCCCGACGCGCTTCGCGACCAGGTTGGAGTCCTGAAGGTAGCCAGCCCGGATCGCGCAATCGAAACCATCTGCGATGAGATCGACGAAGCGATCGCTGTAGGAGGTATGAATGTGAAGCTGCGGATGCCGGCGCGCCATTTCCGCCAGTACCGGAGCGAAGTGGGTCGGGCCGAAAGTAAGCGGCATGGCAACCCTCAGCCGGCCACGCAACTCACCGGTGGGGAGGATCGTTTCCCTGGCCGTATCGATCTCGGCGCTGGCGCGGGCGGCATGGTCCCTGAACGTGATCCCCGCTTCCGTGAGCGCGGCGCCGCGGGTCGTTCGTGCAAGAAGCTGGACCCCAAGCTCCGCTTCAACCCGGAAGAGCCTCCGGCTGACGATTGACTTGGAGACGCCAAGCCGGCGTGCGGCGGCCGATACGCCTCCGGCATCGGCTACTGCGACGAATGTCTGTAGATCTTCGATGTCCAATTTGGCGTTCCTTGCTACGCGACACAGCTTGCCTGACTATGGCACTACCGTATTGCGATGGGGAACGACAAATTGCGGCCGGGCAATGTCCAAGCACGACGCTCCAGAAGGAGAACACACCATGGGCTTTGTCACGACCGACGACGACGTACGGATTTTCTATAAGGATTGGGGTCCCAAGGATGCCCAGCCCATCGTTTTTCACCATGGCTGGCCGCTCAGCTCCGACGACTGGGACGCCTCGAACAACAACGACTTCGCTGGTAGGCCCACGTCAGCAAGGGTCGAACGGGTTCTGGGTTCGCATGTCAAAGGGCGGCCGCCGGGATGAGCTTCCTATTTGCCCATCGGTGATTGTTCTCGGGGTTCACTCATGCAATCCTAGAATTCATTTGAAGTTGCGAGTGAGGGGAACCTAGGTCATGAGATTCGCTCTTTTTATTGTCACATCGATAATTGTTCCTTTTTCACTAACGGGTTGCGAGGCCACGCAAGAACAACGAGCCGGTACCGGGGCGCTGATTGGCGCCGGCACAGGTGCGGTGGCTGGACAGGCACTCGGCCGAAACACTCGCAGCACGGTCGTTGGCGCGGGTGCTGGTGCGCTTCTGGGCGCCGTGGTCGGGACCGCATCAACGCCTCGCGGCGCCGGCTACTGTCGATTCCAACGCCCTGACGGTACAATTTATACCGCACGCTGCTAAACACCCGGTTTGATAGCGGATCCACAGCAACTGTCCGGACAAGACCCAGCAGCCACCTAAGGACGTTGGGCAACATGAGGGCATCCACAATGTCGGATCAGCGCACGAAACTCACGCGCGGCGTGGGGCATTCCTGTTCGAAATAGCTATTAACTCGCACAATGCCCGCGTCGTCGATTTCCGCCGACTTAGAAGGTAATGTCCTTTTCAACAAATTAGCTTGAAGGCAACCATACGCTTCGTCTGATACAGTGCGTTCTGCGCTCATGATTCCTTGCACGGAGGACTAATCTCAGAATCCATTTGATCTGAGCATATCTCCTGGTCGACCGCACCAACGGGTCCAGCAGAGGGGAAGAAGAAATGCCCACCGCCGATGCGGCTCCGAAAACCGCGATGCAAAGATTTCTTGATGGCGTCGAGAAAGTCGGGAACATGGTTCCCCATCCGGTCGTCATCTTCCTGATCCTGATTGCCATCGTCATCGTTCTGTCGGCGGTTCTGGGCATGTTCGACGCGGCGGTCACTTTCGACCGCATCAATCCGGACACGCACCAAATCGAGATTGCGAGCACGGAAATACGCAGCCTGCTCAATACGGACGGCATTCGCTTCATGTACGAATCGCTGGTTCCCAACTTCATGGCCTTTACCGCCGTGGGTTTGATGATTGCGGCGATGATCGGCGCCGGCGTGGCAGAGGAATCCGGGCTGGTCACCGCGCTGATCCACAAGCTCGTCATCGTGTCGCCGCACTGGGCGCTCACTTACATCTTGGCCTTTGTCGGCATACTTGCCAGCATTGCCGCCGATGCGGGCTATCTTGTCCTGATCCCTCTCGCCGGCATCGCCTATCTTGCAGTCGGGCGGCATCCTTTGGCCGGCCTGGCGCTGGGTTTTGCCGCCGTCGCAGCCGCTTTCACCGTCAACATGCTGATAAAGCCGCTCGACACGGTGCTCGTCGAGTTCACCAATGACGCCGCCGCCCTTGTCGACCCCACCAGATCGATCGGCCTGGCCTCGAACCTCTGGTTCTCCATCGCATCGGTGCTGTTTCTGACAGTCATCATAGCATTCATATCCGATCGCATCATCGAACCACGCCTTGGAACCTATAATCCTAAGAGCGCCTCCGAAGGCACCACGACGGACCAGAGCGCTATGCTTGGCGAACAGGAGTCGCGTGGCCTGCGTTTCGCCGGTTTCGGACTGCTCGGCCTGATCGTGGTCTTCTGCCTGCTGACGATCCCGTCATGGGGACCGCTGCGCAATCCGGACACGGGCGAACTGATCGGCAACTCGCCATTCATGAGCGGCCTCATAACCCTCATCGTCCTCATGTTTCTGGTGACCGGCTGGGCCTATGGCATCGGCGCCGGAACCCTGCGTACGCTGACCGAGGTCATCGGCGCGATCGAGAAGTCGATCAAGAACATGGGCGGCACGATCTTCCTGTTCTTCGTGCTCAGTCAGTTCGTCGCCTATTTCACCTACACCAATATCGGCACAGTCATGGCGCTCAGCCTCTCGGGCGTCCTGCAAGCGGCCAATATCGGTGCGCTGCCTCTGCTGATCGGCTTCATCATAGTGGTCGCGATCATCGATCTGCTGCTCACCGGGGCAATCGCCAAGTGGGCGATTTTTGCACCGGTCTTCGTGCCGCTTTTGATGCAGCTTGGCGTCGAACCTGAGGCGGTGCTAGCCGCCTACCGCGTCGGCGATTCCCCGATGAACGCGATCACGCCGCTCAACGCCTATTTCGCGCTCGTCGTCGGCTTTGCCCAGAAGTACGACAAGTCGGCAGGTGTCGGTACGATCGTGTCTCTGATGCTCCCCTTTGTCGTGTGGATATACGTGCTGTGGACGGCGCTTTTCGCGGTCTGGAAAATGCTCGGCCTGCCATGGGGGCTGTGAGGGCGTGGACTGTGATGGCGAACTCGCCCCGGAATGAAAAGACTTGAACGATCGGAGGACCCCATGAGCAACCCCTCTATTCCTCTCGATGTCGCTGCCGCTGAAGAGCATCTGATGCGCTTCCTCTCGGTCGAAGGCGTCACCGGGCAGGAGGCCAACATTGCCGCCGCCGTCAGCGACGCGCTGAAGAAGATCGGCGTGCCGGCGTCGGCCATCCGCCTCGACGACGCGAACAAGCGCATCCCGCTGCCGACCGAGATCGGCAACCTCATCGTCGACTTGCCGGGGACGAGGCCCGGCCCGCGTCTTTTGTTCTCCACCCATCTCGACACCGTGCCGCTCTGCGCCGGCGCGAAGCCACGGCGCGAAGGAGATCGCATCGCCTCGGACGGCACGACAGCACTTGGGGGTGATGCCCGAACTGGGGTTGCTCTCTTGGTGGTGCTTGCCGAGACGCTCATGAAGCACAAGCTTCCGCACCCTCCGATAACCCTTCTGTTTACCGTCCGCGAAGAAAGCGGCCTGCACGGCGCTCGCGAGCTGAACCCTGCCGATCTCGGCGGCGCCGTGATGTGCATCAATGTCGACGGCATGCTCGCCAAGGACCTGATCATCGGCGCGGTCGGACAGGAAAACTGGGAGGTCGAGATCAAGGGCCGTGCATCCCACGCCGGCGTGGCGCCCGAGAAGGGCATATCGGCGACCCTGGTTGGAGCCATTGCTTTGACAGAGGCACGCCAGGCCGGCTGGTTCGGCAAGGTCGTCAAGCCCGACGGCCGCGGGACGAGCAATGTCGGTATTTTCGGCGGCAAGGATGGAAAGCCCGCAGGCGATGCGACCAATGTCGTGACCGACTATGCCTTCATCAAGGGCGAGGCTCGCAGCCCCGAGGCAGCCTTTGCAACGAAGATTGCCAAGGGCTACAAAGAAGCGTTCGCGAAAGCGCAAGGCGAGGTCAAGGATCATGAGGGCCAAACGGCGGAAGTAGCATTCAGCCACCAGACCTCCTACCCTCCTTTCAAACTCGCGGAGAACAGCCCGGTCGTGAAGCGCGCCACCAAGGCGTTGGAGATGTTGGGCATCGAGGCCAACTGTCTCTTCTCCAACGGTGGTCTCGACGCCAATTGGCTCGACAAATATGGAATCCCCACCATTACGATAGGTGCGGGCCAGGCGGAGATTCATACCGTCAAGGAATACGTCAATCTTGCCGAATACGAGAAGGGCTGCCGCCTCGGCATACTTATGGCTACGATGGAAGAGTAGCAGTCATGCCGCGGTCCGGCGGCATGACCGGTGAGGAACGAAGCGATTGAGCCCAATAGCATACACTGCCACCATCATCGCGGTCGTCGTCGTCCTGTTCGTCTGGAACAAGCTGCCTGTTGTCGTTGTCGCGATGGCGACGGCGATGGCGCTGTGGGCTACCGGCGTCCTGACGATTGATCAGGCCCTCGGCGGCTTCGGTGATCCCGCGGTGATCTTCATAGCCTCCCTCTTCATTGTCAGCGCGGGACTCGACGTGACCGGCGTTACCGCTTGGGCCGGGCAGCTTCTGATCCGTGGCGCGGGCGAAGAGAGCCGCGCTCGCCTGTTACTGCTGACGATGAGTATGGTCGCGCTCCTTACGGCGCTGATCAGCGTCAATGGCGCCGTCGCCGCGCTCCTGCCGGTGGTGGTCGTGATCGCCGTCCGGCTGAAGCGAAATTCGGCGCAGTTGCTCCTGCCGCTGGTTTTCTCCGCGCATGCCGGTTCGAAGCTCGCCCTGACGGGTTCGCCAGTGAACGTCCTGGCTTCGAACGCGGGTAGCGACGCCGGCGTGGGCGGCTTCGGCTTCTTCGAATTCGCGCTTGTCGGCTTGCCGCTGCTGGCGGGAACGATGGCGATCATCATACTGTTCGGAAAACGGCTCCTGCCCGAACGCAACGGCGCGACCATGCCTGTCGACTTCAGCCGCCATGCGAAGACGCTCGTCGAGCAATACGGCCTTGCCAGCGGCGTGTACCAGATGCGCGTGCGCGCAAGTTCGCCGTTTATCGGCAAGCCTGCCGCTGCGATCGAGTTGGCCACTTATCCCGAACTGCACCTCGTCGCCGTCCAGGATGGTGAAACGGCCAGCCCGCTGCGCAGACCTGCAATCGCCGAGGGCGATCACCTGCTGCTGCGGGGCGAGGCCCAGTCGGCTGCCGCATTCGCTGCCGACAAACACCTCGCATTCAGCGAGTCGGCGGCGCCCGGGCAGGGTGAAGAGACGCTGTTCAATCGCAGTTCGGGCCTCGCCGAGGTGGTGATCCCGCCGCGCTCTGGCCTTATCGGCCAGAACGTTTTCCCGGGCATGGTGACCGAAAGCGGCGATCTGATCGTCCTTGCGGTGCAGCGGGCCGGAGCGGAGCTCGCCGCCACCAACGCAACACGAGACGCTGGAGGCATCGTGTTGCAGGCCGGCGACACGATGCTGCTGCAGGGAACATGGAAAGCGCTTGATCACCGGCTCACGGATCCGGATGTCCTGGTCGTCAATTCGCCCGAACTGGTGCGTCGACAGGCCGTGCCGATGGGACCGGGCGCTCGCCAGGCCGTCGCCATTCTGGTCGCAATGGTCGTGCTCCTCGCCACCGGCATCACCCCGCCGGCGATAGCCGGCCTGCTCGCCGCCGGAGCGATCGTCCTGTCGGGAATTATGAGCGTCGAGCAGTCCTACCGCGCCATCGATTGGACGACGGTGATCCTTGTCGGCGCGATGATGCCGTTGTCTACCGCCATGATAGAGACAGGCGCGGCGAAACTAATGGCGGAGTATCTTGTGTCGCTCGTCGGTGGCGCCGGCCCCATTGCGCTGCTCGCCGGCCTGTTCGTGCTGACTGCCATAATGGGGCAGCTCATCAGCAACACCGCCACCGCTCTCATCGTCATCCCGATCGGGGTGGCGGCCGCGGCGACCATGGGTATTTCGCCCCGCCCGGTGCTGATGAGCACCGCCGTCGCAGCGGCGGCAGCGTTCCTGACGCCGATCGCAACCCCAACGAACCTGATGGTTATGGGTCCGGGCGGCTACGCTTTCAGCGACTACTGGAAGCTCGGCCTGCCGCTGCTGCTCTGGTTCTTTGTCGTGGCTGTGTTCATAGTGCCGATGATCTGGAGATTCTAAGTTGCCAATGACCGCTCGGCCGGTTCCGATACTGCTGGGCATCATCTGCGCAATTCTGCTGCTGGCTGCCCTCTATTTCGCGGACGCGATCTTTGCGCCCGTTGCCTGCGCCCTCTTCATCATCGCGATCGTCTGGCCGCTTCAGGACCGGCTTCAGACCGGCCTGCCGCAGCTTGTGGCGCTCGCCATCGTCGTAACGATGGTCGTTCTGGTATTCATCGTATTCGGGTCTGTTGTGGCCTGGGCCTTCGGTCGGATCGGCCGATCACTGATCGCGGAGGCGCCTCGGCTTCAAGGACTCTACGAACAGGCGACCGCCTGGCTGGAGACGCATGGGATCGCGGTTGCCGGCCTGTGGGCCGAACACTTCAACATGCGCTGGGTCGTGGGGGCGATGCAGGGTGCTTCAGCACGGCTGAATACGATGATCTCGTTCTGGATCGTGGTGCTGATCTACGTGCTGCTCGGCCTGCTCGAGGTCGGCCCGCTGGCGCGCAAGATTCCCGCTATCGTCGGCAGCGAGGCGGCTCGCATCCTGATCGTGGGCGGCGAACACACTGCCGCCAAGCTGCGCCGCTATCTGTGGATCAGGACGATCATGAGCATCGCAACGGGCGGAATGGTCTACGTGTTTGCCCTGGCACTCGGCCTGCAGCTTGCGACGGAGTGGGGCGTCATCGCCTTCACTTTGAATTTCATCCCCTTTGTCGGCCCGTTCATCGCAACGCTGCTGCCGACTTTCTACGCACTGGCGCAGTTCGAATCCCTGTATTCCGCGCTGTTCGTGTTTGCCTGCCTCAATCTCATCCAGTTCGCGATCGGCAGCTATGTCGAGCCGCGCTTGGCGGGAAAGGCGTTGGCGATGTCGCCCTTTCTCGTCTTGTTTTCTGTCTTCCTGTGGATGTTCCTCTGGGGCATGTTCGGCGCTTTCATCGGAGTTCCGATAGCAATCGCCGTGCTGACCTTCTGCGCTCAGGCTCCATCGACCAGATGGCTCGCCCAATTGTCGGGGGCCCCCGGCGACGACGTGCACAGCGCTCAGAATCTTTAGGTGAACGTCCGCTGTCCCTTTTCCCCGCACCACAAGCGAACCTACCGGCCTCGGCCCCGATGTTGTCGAGCAGCAATGCGCCTCATCAAGGTCATTCCGCCCGCTCCTGCCGTCCTCCAGAAGCGGACGTCGCTGACGACTTCAGCTTTTCCAGAACCGCTGAGCCGGCAGCAAACGGTATCGTTCCCACTCCATCCGGGTTACGATGCGTGGCTGGGAACGGGCGCGGGCGGCTCGTCGAACCGCCTACGACAGGAGGGCAGCGTGAAATCGCCGACGGTGAGAGTTATGGCCGCAGCCGATGAAGATTCGGCGGTCGAGATCATCGTGCTGGCATTTGCAGCGGACCCTATGGCGCGATGGACGTGGCCGCATGCACACACGTATCTTGGCGCCATGCCGCGAATGGCCCGCGCGTTCGGGCGCAGGGCATTCTCCAACGAAAGCGCCTTTTGCACCGACGGCTACGCCGGGACGGCGCTGTGGCTGCCGCCCGGCGTGCATCCCGACGAGGAAGAGCTTGGCGCCGTGCTCGAGAGCACGGTTGAACCCGCGCTCGCCCCTGAAACCGCTGCCATATTCGAGCAGATGGCCACCTACCACCCGACCGAACCGCATTGGTACCTGCCCCTGATCGGCGTCGACCCGGCGCATCAAGGCGAAGGTCACGGCGATGCCTTGATGGCGTACGCACTCGCGCAGTGCGACCGCGATCACGCGCCGGCCTATCTGGAATCCTCGAACCCGCGCAACATATCGTTCTACCAGCGGCACGGCTTCGAACCGCTCGGCGCGATCCAGGTCGGTTCGTCGCCAACGCTCACCCCGATGCTGCGGCGACCTCGTTGAGCGCCAGTTTGATCAGATAGTTTGCGGCATAGGGGCGCCGAGCTACGAAACGAAGATGGAACGTTCCGGCAAAACCGTTTGCCGATGGTCCTGCAGGCGAGGTCGTCCTCGGACACACCCTGTCGGTGCCCAGGCGTAGGATAGCGGCTTGCCTCAGGAGACGGCGACCAGGATGACGGCTTCTTTAGGGGCGACAAAGTCAACCGTGCCAGTACGATTTACTGCCGTTCCTCTTCAGAAACTGATCTGGCTCCGAGGGTGTCGCGCGGCGGGGCGGAGGTAGACGGCGAAGCCGAGGAAGCGGACGCCCTGGCGAGCCTCTCGACCTGGCGTTGCCGGTTGCGGCGGGCGAAGTGGTTCACGCCGAGGTCCTGGTAGCATGTTCCGTCCTTGAGCATGTGGTAGGCCGGTTCCAAGATCGATGCGGCAACGGCGATGGCCGCCGATAGGACGGTGGTCTGGGACCACTTTGGGTCTGTGAGTGTCCGTGACGCCACGTATTTCGGTCCCCTGTTTAACGCGATGGCGACCGGATCGTCGGCCGGAATATCGTTCAGGGCGCCCCAGGAGCCGACGAAGATCTCATAGGTCCACCGTCCGAAGAGAAAGGCATCGGTCCGCGCATCAGCTTCATCGTGTCATTCCTTTCTCTATCACGCGGCTTGGCCGGGAGGTGCTGGATTGTCCCCTCGCGCTTCGTCGTAACCGAATGGGCAGCAAAATACCGATCCGTGCTCGATCCGGCATTGACGCGCGGTTCAGCGTGCACCTGGAGCCTATCGGGTTGACGTGGATAAGATTGTATCGTATATTGTAATAGTGTTTTGATATAAGAAACAACAACTGGGAGGGAGTTGAGACATGAACATCCGAAGCGGCATTTTCGCCGCCATCGTTCTGCTTTTTCCGGGTAGTGCCCTGGCGCAGGAATACACGCTGAAATTCGGGCATGCGGCGACGTCGACCCATCTGTTCCAGGATGGGCTGGTCATGTTTGCCGACAAGGTCGCCGAGAAGACGAGCGGCAAGGTCAAGATCGAAGTCTATGGCGACCGCCAGTTGGGCGACGACAAGCAGCTTCTGGAGGGTGTGCAACTCGGCACGATCGACGGCGCGCTGGTCTCGGTTCCGACGATCCCGCTCACGCTGAATGCGCCCGCCTTCGACGCGCTTCAATTGCCGTTCCTGGTGCCCAGCTACGACAAGATGGCCGCGGTCCTGTCATCCGAGGTAGGGCAGCAGCTCCTCGACTCGCTGGCGCCCAGCGGCATCAAGGGCCTGGGCTACATAGAGGCCGGCCAGCGCCATTTTCTTTCGCGCACCAAGGCGGTGCAGACCGTGGGCGACTTCTCGGGGCTCAAGACCCGCATCGTTCCCACTCCGCTGCACAAGGCGATCTGGGAAGCGGTCGGCGTCAGTCCGATCGGCATGGCTTTTGGCGAAGTCTTCTCGGCGCTGGAAACCGGCACTATCGACGCGGTGGAGATCAATCTGTCGTCGGCCTATGCCGAGAGTTACTACGAGGCGGCCAAGAACGTGACGCTGACCGGCCACTATTTCTGGCCAGGCGTGCTGATGACGGGCAGCGCCAAGTTCGAGAGCTTGCCTGACGACGTCAAAACTGCCCTCGCGGAGGCGGGGCACGAGGTCATCGCCGAGCAATATGCACTGGCGCGCGACCAGGAAGCCGAGATCGCCGACAAGCTGAAGGAAAAGGGCGTCACCATCTCGCAGTTGTCCGACCTCACCGAGATGCAGGCGCGGGTTCGCCCGGTGTTCGAGTCCTGGCTGGCAAAGGATCCGCTGATCCAGGCTTTCGTCGACACCGTGCGTAAGACCGACTGACCGAAGCGGGGCGGCGCGCTGCCGAGGACACCGCCCCTGTTCCGAAACAACTGACGACCAGCTTTTCCGGCGGCCGCCGTGCCGCGGCAGGAAAGGCATGTCCGACGACGGGACTGATCCATGCTTGCCTTGCGACGCGTCTTCGATGCCGTGGTGTCCACGATCCTGATCTGGATGCTGATCGTGCTTCTCGCGGTGATGACGGTCCAGATCGTGCTGCGCTACGGCTTCTCCTCCTCCTTGATCTGGGCGGAGGAAGTGTGCCGCTACCTGCTGGTCTGGGTCTCGTTCCTCGCGGCGATGCTCGCCTACGAGCGTGGCGAGATCGCGAGCGTGCCGATGCTGCGTGACGCGCTGCCGCGCCGGGCGGGATTGGCGCTGGCGATGCTGGCCAATGCCTGCGGCATCGTCCTCCTGACGGTGCTGGTCTGGTATGGCTTCGTCTATGCCGGCCGGCTGGGATCAGCGCCGATCCCGGCAATGAAATTCCTGCTAGGCGATGTGTTCGGGCCGGATTTTCCGGCCCCCTCGATGTACTGGGTCTACATCGCCCTGCCGGTCGGGCTGTCGCTGTTTGCGTTCCGCCTGGCGACCGACATCGTCCTCTACGCCGGCATGATGACCACCGGCGGCCGCGCGGCCGACCTGCGCGACGCGGGTGAGCTCGAGGTGCACGGATGATCCTCTACCTCGCCATCTTCTTCGCCGCCCTGATCATCGGCATGCCGGTGGCATTGGGGCTTGGCATGGCCTCCCTGGTCTATCTCCTGATCGAGGGGCACGGGCATCTGCTGGTGGCCTTTCCGCAGCGGATGATCGCCGGGATCGATAGCTTCCTGCTGCTGACCATCCCGTTCTTCATCCTGGCCGGCAACCTGATGAATGCCGCCAACCTGACCGGCCATATCGTGCGTGCGGCGCAGTTCCTGGTGGGGCGGATCAAGGGCGGCCTGGCGATCGTCAACGTGCTGGCCAACTTCATGCTCTCCGGCCCCAGCGGCGCGGCGACGTCGGAAGCGGCGGCCGTGGGCGGCATCATGATCCCGCCGATGAAGCGGGACGGGTACGACCCGGCCTATGCCGCGGCGCTGACCGCCACGGGTTCGCTGCTGGGACCCCTGATCCCGCCGTCGCTGCCGCTGATCCTGTTCGGCGTGCTGACCGGCACGTCGATCGGCGACCTGTTCCTGGCCGGGATCGTGCCGGGCCTGATCCTGGGCGCCCTCCTGCTGGTCTATGCGCTGTGGAAGGGCCACCGCGAGAACCACCCGGTTGCTCCGCCAGTCCCCAGGGGGGAACGCTGGAGCATCCTGCACGCGGCGATTCCGGCAATAGTGCTGCCGGTCTTCATCGTGGTCGGCATCCGCACCGGGATATTCACGCCGACCGAGGCCGCCGGCGTCGCCTGCATCTATGCGCTGGTGACCGGCCTCTTCGTCTATCGCTCGCTGCCCTGGAAGAAGCTGAAGCGGTCCTTCTACGACACCGCGACCATGTCGTCCGGTGTGATGCTGGTGGTGGCGATGGCCAGCATGACGGGCTTCGTCCTCGGCATCGAGAGCCTGCCGCAGAAGATCGCGGCATCGATCCTGGGGATGACGGAAAACCCGGTGCTGCTGGTGATCCTGCTCAACATCGTCCTGCTCGTCCTCGGACTGTTCCTGGAGCCGCTCGCGGCGATGGTCCTGATCATGCCGGTGCTGAACGCGCTCGCGCCGACAATCGGGATGGACCCTGTCCAGATGGGCGTGATGGTCGTGCTGAACCTGATGATCGGAATGTGCACGCCGCCGGTCGGCCTGGTGCTGTTCATCGTCAGCTCGATCGCACGCAGCCCGCTGCAGGCGGTGACGCGGGCCTCGCTCCCGATGCTTGGGCTGTGCCTGCTGGTCCTGGCGCTGGTGGCCGCGGTTCCGGGCATCTCACTCTGGATTCCCGGCCTGTTCAAGTGAGGGACACATGAGCGTCGAACTGGATAAATCGGTCAATCAGTCCACGCAGATGGCCTTCCTGATCATCGAGGTGATGGCCGAGATCGGGAAACCCGTGGCGCTGTCCGATCTCGCCCGCCGCATAGACGCGCCGAAGGTAAGGGTCTTCCGGTTCCTGCGGACGCTGCTGTCGCTGGGCTACGTGCTGCAGGATCCGGACTCGGAGAAATACCGGCTGTCATACAAGCTGTACCACCTTGGCCAGGCGCTGGCGGATTCCACCGACATCCTGCGCGAGGCCAGACCGGTGATGGTCGAGTTGCGGGATGCAACTGGCTTCACCGTCTCCTTCTCCCAGATGGAGCCGACCGGGATGCGTATCCTGGACATGGTGCGGACCGAACAGCCGGTCGCCATCGTGACGCGCCCGGGCGCATTGCTGGATTTCCACGCCTCCGCACAGGGCAAGATCGCGCTGGCCTTCGGCGACGCTCGGCTGCCCGAGGAGCCGCTCCGGCAGTGGACCAGCGAGACGCCGACGGATCCCGCCGCCATCGCCGCCGAAGTGCAGGCGGTGCGAGCGCAGGGCTGGGCCGAAGCGCCGAACCAGACCCTGCAGGGCGTCACCGCCGTCTCGGCGCCGGTCTTCGATATGAACGGCGCCTTCATCGCCACGCTGACGATCGCCGGCCCCACCAACACCATCGGCTCGCCTCCCGCTCCGCGCTTCATCGAGGCGCTGAAGGGGGCCGCCCGCAAAGTCTCCACCAATCTCGGCAATACGGACCAACGTTCATGAAGAAATACTCGCTTGCGGTGGACATCGGCGGCACCTTCACAGATGCCGTCCTCCTGGCCGACGACGGCCGCACCTTCGTGGACAAGACGCTGACGACGCATGGCAACCTGCTGGAAGGCTTCTTCCGCGGCGTGGGGCTGGTGCTGGGGCACGCGGGGATCGAACCGGGGGACGTCAACGACGTGGTGGTCCACGCCACCACCGTGGTCACTAACGCCCTGATCGAGCGGAAGGGACCGCCGGTCGGGCTTATCCTCACCAAGGGCTTCACGGACATCCTCTACATCCGCGACGAGCACCGCTACGACATGTACGACCCGCAGATCGAGTTCGCGGAACCGCTGATCCCGCGTGAGCGGACCTGGGCGCTGGACGAGCGGGTGCTGGCGGACGGCACCGTCGAGAAGGCAGCGCGGGAGGCCGAGATCGCGGCCATTGCGCGGGAATGCGAAGCACGTGGCATCCAGTCGGTCGCCGTCAGCCTGATCAACGCCTACCGCAACGGCGCGAACGAGGCGCTGGTCGCCGAGGTCTTTGCGCGCGAGGCGCCGGAGATCTTCGTCTCGCTATCCTCCGAGATCGCGCCGCAGATGCGGGAGTATCTGCGCACCTCCACCGTCGCAATCAATGCCTACACGGTGCCGATCACGCGGCCCTACCTGAACGCGCTGATCGCCGAGCTGGATCGTCAGGGTTTCTCGCAGCAGCCGCTGATCATGCTGTCGAACGGCGGCGTGATCGGTGCGGGCCGTGCCGGCACGCTGCCTGTCAGGATGATCGAGAGCGGTCCGGCCGCCGGGGCGCTGGTCGCCTGCTATTTCTCGCGCATGTTCGGCCTGCCGGACCTGATCTCCTTCGACATGGGCGGCACGACGGCCAAGGCCTGCATGATCCAGAATCACGTGCCGCTGGTGACGGGGACCTTCGAAGTGGACCGGCGCTACCGGTTCAAGCCCGGCTCGGGGATGCCGATCACCGTTCCGTCCATCGACATGATCGAGATCGGCGCCGGCGGCGGTTCCATCGCATGGGTGGACGAACTGGGGCTGCTTCGCACAGGGCCGGAGAGCGCCGGCTCGATCCCCGGACCGGTCTGCTACTCCCGCGGCGGCACCGAGCCGTGCGTGACAGACGCGGACGTCGTGCTGGGCATTCTGGATCCCGACCGCTTCCTGGGTGGCGACATGAAGCTGGATGCGGCAGGCGCGCGGGCAGCCATCGGCAGGCTGGGCGCCAGGATAGGCCTGACCCCGGAGCAGACGGCATGGGGCATATACGAGGTCGTCTGCGAGCAGATGGCCGCGGCCGCGCGCACCCATGCCACCGACCGCGGCGTGGACTATCGTGGCCTGCCCATGCTCGCCTTCGGCGGGGCAGGTCCGGTGCATGCCTGCCTGGTCGCCGACCTGATCGAGTCCAGGCAGGTGATCTACCCGCCGCTCGCCTCGGTCCTGTCGGCCTTCGGAACGCTCGTGACGCCGGCGCAGATCGACCTTGTCCGCAGCCAGCTGGGTCCGATCGAAAGCCTCGACCCGGCGGCCGCGCGCGCCCTGGTCGGACAGATGACCGAGGAAGGCACCGCCGCGCTGACCGAGGCGGGGCTCGCGACCGCCGATATCGGCTTCGTCTTCGGTGCCGACCTGCGTTACCTCGGTCAGCAGTCGGAACTGCGGATCGAGCTGCCGTTCGACCCGCGCCAGGGCCTCGATACCGCGGCGATGCGGGCGATCTTCGACAGGGAATATATCGCCCAATACGGGCTGAAGCTCGACGACATGCCGATCGAACTGGTCAACTGGCATGTCACCGCGCGAGGCCGTCTGCCCGAGCGCGCCGCCGCGCATGTCAGCAAAGGCGGAAGCCGCCCCGCACCGCGCAGCCGCATCGTCCACTTCCGCGGCAAGCCGATCGAGACGACTGTCTATTCCCGTGCCGAGCTGATGGAGGACGACGTCATTCCCGGCCCGCTGATCGTGGAGGAGCGCGAGACCACCATCTTCGTGCTGCCCGGCTGGACGGTACGCCTGCACCCGAACGGCAGCCTCGTTGCCGACAAGATGACGGAGCACTGAACCATGGACGGCGTTGAACTTCAGATCCTCTGGTCGAACATGATCGGGATCGTCTCGGAACAGGCCCGTGCGCTGCAGCGCATCGCGTTTTCCCCCATCGTGCGGGAGGCCGGGGACCTGGCAAACGGCCTCTTCGACGCCCGCGCCCGCATGGTGGCGCAGGCGGTGACGGGAACGCCGGGGCACATCAACTCGCTGGCGGCGGCCGCCGCGAACCTGCTGCGGCATGTCGATGCCGATACCCTGAGACCGGGCGACGTGCTGATCACCAACGATCCCTGGATGTCGGCAGGCCACTTCTTCGACATCACCGTCCTGTCACCGATCTTCCGCGGCAAGAAACTGATCGGCTATGCCGGGTCGACGATCCACCACACCGACATCGGCGGCTACGGCATCGGGTCGGGCGCGCGGGACATCCACGAGGAAGGGCTGTGGATCCCGGTGCTGAAGCTCTACGAGGCCGGCGTGCGCAACGAGACGCTGTTCGCCATGATCACGCGCAACGTGCGCACGCCCGACGCGCTGCTGGGCGACCTGGGCGCGCAGGTGTCTTCCGGCATGATCGCCGCGCAGCGACTGAATGCGTTGTGCGACCGATACGGGTTGGACGACATCGAGTCGCTCGCCGACGAGATCATCGACCGCTCCGAAACTGCCACGCGCGAGTCGATCCGGGCGCTACCCGGCGGGACGTTCCACGGCGAAACCACCTTCGACGTGCCCGGCGGCGACCGGATCACCCTGAAGACCGCCGTCACCATCGACGACAAGGCGGGAGAGATCACGGTCGACTTCACCGGATCGTCGGGCCGCAGCCCGCGCGGTATCAACGTGGTGCCCGCCTATACGCAGGCCTATGCGACGTTTGCCATTCGCTCGACGCTCAATCCGGACCTGCCGAACAATGCCGGCTCGCTGGCGCCTATCAAGCTGACGTTGCCGGAGAACTGCGTCGTCAACGCCACCTACCCTTCGCCGGTGAATGCCCGGCACGTCGTGGGCATGTACGTGCCCTTCCCGATTCTCAACGCCTTGTCGCAGGTCGTGCCGGACAAGGTGGTGGCCGAAGGCTCGGGGGCCGTCTGGACCGTGCAGATCCAGGGGCGGGATGCCGACGGACGAGCCTTCACTTCCTCCATGTTCAACTACTCGGGCGGGATGGGCGCGCGGGCAGGAAAGCCCGGCATATCCGCGGTCTGCTACCCCACCGGCGTGTCCGCCGTCCCGGTCGAAGTGCTTGAGGCAGCCTATCCCATCGTCTTCACCTGCAAGGAGCTGGAGCGCGGATCGGGCGGGGCGGGTGCGCAGCCGGGCGGAGACGGTCAGCGGATCGGCTTCAGGATGCGCACGACGCAGCCCTGGCTGCTCAACACGGTGCCGAGCCGCCTGAACGAGGCGCCCCGAGGCCTCGCCGGCGGCGGACCGGGCCGGCCGGGACAGTTTCTCGTGAACGGCAAGCCCGTCGTCCTGTCCGGCAAGACGGACATGAAGGCGGACGACGAGGTGATGATGATCACGCCCGGCGGCGGCGGGTTCGGCGCGTTGAAGGCGGCAAAGGTCGCCTGAGGGATATCCACAAAAGGAGGACGAGATGAGCGAGCTTCAACCCTTTCGTATGCCGGTCAAATGGGAGGACCTGCCGCGTTTCGCGGTGCGCGAGCACGTCAGCAGGGCCGGGTTTCGGGGCGAGGACGTGCTCCTGGTCATGAACTGGCTGGAACCGGGGATGACGCTTGGCATGCACAAGCACCCCTTCGAGCAAATCGCCGTCGTGCTGACCGGGCGGATGCGCTGGACCGTGGGCGACGAGACCTTCGAGGTCGGCGCGGGAGAGGTGCTGCGCGTGCCGCCGGACGTGATGCATGGTGGCATTCCGATCTCGGACGAGGTGGTCATGAACCTCGACATCTTCTGTCCGATCCGGAAGGACTATCTGGAGATCGTCGAGCACCAGGCAGCCGACTTTCCGACCGCGGAGGGCTGACATGGCCTTTCCTGCCGTCCTCGCCGATTTCGCCCCGACGCTGCGCCGGGGCGGGCTGCACCTGTCGACCTTCTGCCAGTTGCCCGACCCCAATGCCATCGAGGCGCTGGCCAAGACGAAGCTCGATTCCTTTATCTTCGACATGCAGCACGGCATGTTCGACGAAGCTGCCGTGCTGGCCGGCGTCGCCGCCGCCTCGCTGGAAGGCAAACCGGCCTTCGTCCGGCTGCCGGTCGATGCTGGTGGGCTGGCTTCGCGGGTGCTGGATTTCGGCGCGGCCGGGGTGGTCTGCCCGATGGTCAATACGGTGGCGGATGCCGAGCGGCTGGTGTCCCACATCAAGTTCCCGCCCATCGGCGCCCGCAGTTGGGGTCCGCGTCGCGCTATCCCGCTGTCGGGGCTCAGCGCGCCCGGATACCTGGCCAGGGCCAACGAACTGACGCTGGCCATCGCCATGATCGAGACGCGGCAGGCGCTGGACAATTTGGACGCCATCCTGGCGGTGCCGGGGGTAGATGGCGTCTTCGTGGGGCCGTCCGACCTGTCCGTCTCGCTGTCGGGCGGAGCGACCCTGGACAGCGCCGAGGTGGCCTCGGCGCTCGACCATATCGCGGCCCGGGCGCGGACGGCGGGCAAGATCGCGGGCATCTTCGCGATCAATCCGGCCTATGCCGTCGACTGCGCGACCCGAGGCTACAGCTTCATAGCGCTGATGCAGGACGCGATGTTCATGCAGCAGGCCGCGGATGGGGCGGTCGCGGCGGTACGGGACAAGACCGCATGACCCGCCCGGTCATCCTGACCGCCTGCGTCAACGGCGGGCGCCCTGACGCCGCGACGCTCAATCCCGGCCTGCCGGTCAGCCCCGAAATAATCGCGGCGGCGGTGGCAGAGGCTGCGGCGCTGGGTGCCACGGTGGCGCATATTCACGTTCGCGATCCGGCCACCGGCCTGCCGTCGAACGACGCGGCACTGTGGGCCGAGACGGTCGGCCTGATCCGCGACGCAGGGACCGACATCCTGCTGAACCTCAGCGCCTCGATGGACGGGCTGCTGCTGCTTGACGATGAAGCCGGTTTCGTCCCGGCCCCAGGCACCACCTTGCGTCCCGCGGCGGGCCGCGCCGAGCATGTGCTGTCGCTGCGGCCCGAGATCGGCACCATCGACTGCGGCACCTTCGCCCTTGGCCAGGCGATCCACGTCGCGCGCCTGGGCGACCTACGCGAGATGGCGCGGCTCTATGCCGAGACAGGCGTCCGGGCCGAGGTCGAGTGCTTCGACTTCGGCCACCTCGAAATCGCCCGCCGCCTCTCCACCGAGGGCGCGTTCGGCCCCCGCCCGTTCCTGCAGATCTGCCTCGGCACCGGCTATGGCGGCGCCCCGGCCACCGCGGCAGCCCTGTCGGCGATGAGCGAGCGCATTCCGGAGGGCGCGGTCTGGGCAGCCTTTGCCGCCGGCGAGGACAATTTGTGGGTCATGCGCGAGGCGGTGAGGCACGGCGGCCATGTCCGTGCCGGGCTGGAGGACATGCTGCTCGATGCGGCCGGGCGGCCGACCACCAACGCCGCATTGCTGAAGGCGGCGGTCGAGGCGATCATGGACGCCGGCGGCCGCCCCGCCACGCCGGCCGAGGCCCGCCAGATCCTCGGCCTGCCTGCAAGGGTCTGACGCAGGAGACGACCATGGCTGAAGTGTTATCGATCGGCAGGGACTGCGACGGCACGACCGGGACGCCCGGTGGTGCGGCCGGTCGGCGCGACCAGACGCGCAAGGCCTTCACACGCATCGAGGTCGGGCAATGAACCCTGCACTCTGGCTGGAACGGGCGGCGCGGCTGTGGCCGGACCGTCCGGCGCTGTTTCGGGGCGCCGAAGCAGTGGCCGACTACGCCGGATTCAACGCCCGTGCCGGGTCGCTGGCGGCGGGACTGACTGCAGCGGGGATCGGGCCGGGGGACCGGGTGGCGCTGTTCCTGGCCAATCGGACGGATTATCTGGTGGCGATGCAGGCGATCTGGCGGATCGGGGCGGTCGCGGTACCCATCAACGCAAAGCTGCACGAGAAGGAGGCGGCCTTCATCCTGAGCCATTCCGGCGCGAAGCTGGCCTTCACCGATGCCGGACACGCCGCTGACCTAGCCGCGCTGGCGGATTCGCGGATCGTCGACATGGACGGGCCGGATTTCGCCGCGCTTTTGCCGGATGGGCCGTTCCCGCCGCTGCATGGCACGGCCCAGGACGATCTGGCCTGGCTGTTCTACACGTCGGGGACCACCGGACGGCCAAAGGGCGTCATGCTGACGCCGGCGAACCTGCAGGCGATGGTGATGAGCTACCTTGCCGATGTGGATGCGGCCGAGGCGGCGGACGCCAAGGTCTATGCCGCGCCGATGTCGCATGGGGCCGGACTTTACCAGTTCATGTACCTGATCTGCGGCGCGCGTCATGTCGTCCCCGCCTCGGGCGGGTTCGACAGCGACGAGATCCTCGATCTCGCGGCACGGCTGGACCGACTCTGCTTTTTCGCAGCTCCCACCATGATCCGCCGTCTGATCGCCGCGGCGCGTGCGCGGGCCAATCGGGGAGAAGGCATCCGCACCATCGTCTATGGCGGCGGGCCGATGTATCTGGCCGACATCCGCGACGCGATGGACCAGTTCGGCACCCGCTTTGCCCAGATCTACGGGCAGGGCGAGACGCCCATGACAATCACCGTCCTGACGCGCGAGGCACACGCCGAGGCTTTGGCGGCAGGAGCGCAGGATGTGCTGCAGTCGCACCGGCTGGCCTCGGTCGGGGTGGCGCAGGCGGGCTGCGAGGTGGCGGTACTCGGGCCGGACGGAAAGCGCCTTCCGGCCGGCGAGATCGGCGAGGTCACGGTGCGCGGACCCTCGATGATGAAGGGTTACTGGAACGACCCGGCCGCCACGGCCGCGACGATCCGGGACGGGTGGCTGCATACCGGCGACGTAGGCGCGCTGGACGATGCGGGCTTTCTGACGCTGCATGACCGGTCCAAGGACGTCATCATCTCAGGCGGGACCAACATCTATCCGCGCGAGGTCGAGGAGGCGCTGCTGACCCATCCGGCGGTGGCGCAGGTCTCGGTCATCGGGCGGCCCGATGCGGAATGGGGCGAGGTGGTGGTCGCCTGCGTGGTGCTGGAACCAGGCGCAACCGCCGACGCCGCCGCGCTCGACGCCCACTGCCTGACCCAGATCGCCCGCTTCAAGCGGCCGAAGGACTATGTCTGGCTCGACGACCTGCCGAAGAGCGCCTACGGGAAGGTCCTCAAGACCGAACTGCGCTCGCGCTTCCAAGTTGTTGGAGCGACGTGAAATAGCGCCCCAGGCCAAGGTCACGAACAAGGCTGCTCGGGATCCTACGTGAAGCGCATTCTGTCGAAGCAATTTCAATTGCTCTTGCAGATCGGCGCGCAGGGACGGATCTCCCGCGGTCACTTTCGCTAGCCGGAGCAGCAGTCTCGTTCACTTGGCAAGCCACTTCTTCCTAGTAGGGCGTTTCCCAAGATTGGAGGACGCAATAGACGGCATCCGAAACAGAAGGAACTCAGGCTGGATCAGGTGAGCGGATCGTCTATGACGCCACGAAACTGCACGACTCGATAACCAACCTGCGGCTGATAACCGGGACTACGCATTCCCGAGCGCTAACCGACCTTCCAGAGCGCTTGTCGCAGCCGTCACCACGACCACCGGCAACACCCGCCCGCCGTGGGCGCTAAGCGGCAGCGGGCATAGAAGTTACTTAAAGGCTCCGGAGAGTGACGGACCGCTCAGAGATTGAGCATGCCCACCAAAAGCACTGGTCACGCGACGGAGAAATCCGCATTGGTGAGGCTGAGGCCGACATCGAGCTTTGCGAAGAGCACGCCGGCGCCGGCACCGTTTCCGTCGGCGTCGTAGTAGAGTTCGCCCGTGTCGGTCTCGTAGATGATGCGGTCGCTGGCGTCGCCGGCCAGACCGGTGGTGTTCGCCCGGAAGGCGGAGGCTGCAAGCGTGCCAGGGTTCAGGGCGGTGAAGATCGCGTCCGACAGCAGGAAGCGGTCATCCGCTACGCTGAAGTCGAGGATCGTGTCGATGTTGCCGCCGCCGAGTTTTGTCGCGAAGACGAATGTGTCGGCGCCGCCGAGGCCGCGCAGCTGGTCGGCCCCGCCCTTGCCCTCCAGCCGGTTGTCGCCGGAATTGCCGGTAATCTCCTGTGCGAACTCGTTGCCGGTGAGGTCGATTGCGGAGGTGCCGGCCGAGCCGTTGGTTGTCATGATCTCGACGTGGACACCTGCGCCGAGCTTGTAGTCCACCGCCGCCGACACCCGGTCGGCCGTCCCCGCCGCCGCGCCGGCGGCCTCGATGACGACATCCTCCGAATTGAACACGCGGTAGGTGTCGTTGCCGTCGAGACCTGTCATCGTATCTGCTGCCCCGACGCCGCCGTCATGCAGAATGTTGACGCCGGCATTGCCGATGATGGTCTGTTGCAGCGCATTGCCGGTAAGGTCGATCGCCAACGTGCCGCCATTCACCGTCGTCCTCAGGGTCTCGACGTGTACCCCGGCGCCGAGAACGTAGTCGGCGCTGGTCGCCACGAGGTCGGCCTCGCCGTCGAAGGCGTCGGCGCCTTCGACGACCACATCATCGGCGCTGTCCACGAAATAGGTGTCGTTGCCGGCGAGGCCCTGCAGCGTATCCTTGCCGCCGCCGCCGCGCAGCACGTTCCTTCCGTTGTTGCCGACGATAGTCTGGTCGAAGGCGTTGCCTGTGAGGTTGATCGCACCCGTGTCGCCGTTCGACGTGGTGCGCAGCGTCTCGACCGCCGCGCCGGCGGTGAGCACATAGGTGACGCTGCTGGTGACGGTGTCGGTGCCTTCGCCAGCGACCTCAAAAATGCGATCAGCGATATCATCGACGTGGTAAAGGTCGTCTCCTGCGCCTCCAATCATTGTGTCAGCGTCAAAACCGCCGTTTATCTGATCGCTGCCGTCGCCGCCCTCAAGCAAATCCGCGCCAAAGCCGCCGTCGAGCAGGTCCGCGCCTAAGCCGCCCTCCAGCTTGTCATTGCCAAGACCGCCGCGGATGTCGTTGTCAAAGCCGTCGCCGACCAGCTCATCGTCGAAGGCGGAACCGATGACGTTTTCGATGCCGGTATAGAGGTCCGAGCGACCGCCGCCGAAGCCGAAGGCCTGCTCCAGCAAGACAAAGACGGCCGACGACGCGGTGGAATAATCAACGGTGTCCAGGCCGATGCCGCCCTCGAGCGTGTTGCTGCCGACGCCGCCGTCGAGCCTGTCGTTGCCGGCGCCACCGAGCAGTTGGTCGTCACCGCCATTGCCGGCAAGAAAGTTGTCAAGGCCATCGGCTATCAGCCTGTCGTTGAAATTGGAGCCGAGCAGGTTTTCGATGTCGAAGTATCGGTCGCCATCGGCCTCGCCGGTGTTCTCCGACCGATCGAGAAGACTGGCAACGATGCCCGTTGGCGCAAACATATAGCTGGCGCTGTCGACGCCGGTTCCGCCAAAGAGCCTGTCGCCGTCACTGCCACCGTCAAGTATGTCGTCGCCGCCACCGCCGGAAAGGCCGTTGCCACGCGAATTGCCGTGCAAGATGTCATCGAAGTTGGAGCCGTGCAGCTCCTGGATATTTATGTATGTGTCACCGGCGGCGTCGCCGGTGTTCTCCGACGGATTGCGAAGGGTGGCGTGGACGCCAGTTGTGGCGGAACGATATGTAGCGACGTCGTCGACGTTGAAAAGGCCGCCGTCGCCGCCGCCGTCAAGCAGGTCCGCGCCCGGGCCACCGTCGAGAACGTCGCCGCCATCTCCGCCGAAAAGCTCGTCATTTCCAGCGAAGCCACGGATAGAGTCGCCGCCGCCGGTGCCGTTCAGAATGTCGTCGCCATTGGTGCCTTGAATAACCGCCATTGGATTTCTCCTATTGTTTCAACCGTTCGCGCAGCCGCATCGCCGCTTGATTGCCAGTCTTTCCCGCCGTTCACCGAGGCGACCGTCTCGGCCGCGAATTGCCGTCGGCGTCACGATGCGCCTTGACGGCCCATGCCCGCGCGGCCAGACGGATGGGACCGTTCGATTTGAGCGCGCTGGCCAGATGCGACTTCAGAACCGCGCGGTGGCCCTCAGGAATACTGGCGCAATAGCCGGGCGCCGGCCCCGCGCCGAGCGTGAACGGCCGCCAGAATGCTTCGAAATCGAGGAAAACGGTTTCGATTTCGATCGGCTCGATGGCGAGCGAACGCAAACCGGCCGCATGACAAATCTTCGCCAGCCCGTCCCGGGTGCAGAACGGAAAACGCCTGCGTTCGTCCAGGACGGCAGCTTCCGGATCGACTTCGGCGGCGGCCTTCCAGAAAGCGTCGATGAAGCCCATGCCGCCGCCGGGATAGTCCCACACGTAGAAGGACAGCCATCCGTCCGGCTTCAGAACACGCTGCATTTCGGCGAGAGCCGACGGCCGGTCCGGGACGAAGTTCAGCACGAGCGCCGAGGCGGCGACGTCCATGCTTGCATCATCGGCCGGAAGGCCTTGCGCGTTCGCCGCCTCGAAGCGGACTCGCCGGTCATCGATCGTCGAACGAGCATGCGCGAGGAAGGCTTCCGACGGATCGGTCGACAGGATCGACCGCGGCGCGCATTGGGTAAGCACGGTCGCGGTCAAGGCGCCAGTGCCGCAACCCACCTCGATCCAGGCGGCATCGCGCGGCGGTGCCAGCCATTCGACGAATTTCGACGCGATCTGCCGGCTCCAGCGACCCATATAGTGCTCGTAGTTCTGTCCCACGCTCCAAGCATCGAATCCGGCGATATCGTTCATCTTCTTCCTCGGGTGCGGCTGACAGAGCGGACATTCTCGCGGCACATCGCATGACTTGAAGGCAGCGAACCAAGCAGGGTTTCAAAGTCCTCCGCCTATTCGGCGGGATTGCGGCCGGGCCATGGGATCAGCATTCCCACCTGCATGCGATAGCGGCGGTATTGATCGCCGAACAGGGCGACGAGATCCCGCTCCTCAAGGAAAATGCCGAGCAGGATGTAACCCGTGCTGCCGGTCGAAAAGAGCAGATGCCCCCACGTCATCGACGGCGTCGCCCAAAAGGCCAGCAGGAAGCCGACATAGATCGGGTGGCGGACCCACTTGTAGAAGAACGGCGTCTTGAAAACCGGAGCGGGCGATTGCTTCTTGCGTAACGCTGCGAAGACCTGCGCCAGGCCGAACATCTCGAAATGATCGATCAGATGCGTGCTGATCGCCAAAATCGCCCAGCCGAGCCAGAACACTCCGTTGATGACAGCGATCCAGACTGCGTCTTCGACCGACCAGACTAGCCCGGGAATCGGCCGCCATTGCCAGTAAAGCAGCATGAGGACAAGGCTCGCCAACAGCACGTAGGTGCTGCGCTCTACCGATTTCGGTACGATCCGGGTCCACAGCCGCTTGAAGGCCGGGCGCGCCATGACGCTGTGCTGCGCGGCGAACAGACCGAGCAGCAAGACGTTGACGATCACCGCCTCGACCGGGCTCCCGGCGGCGGCGGAGTCGATGGATTTCGGGACGACGACATTGCCGACGAAGCCGATCGCGTAGAGGAATGAGCCGAGAAATATGGCGTATGCCGCGACGCCGTAAAGAACTGCGGTCACGCCTGCCATGGCTCAGCCTCCTAGCCCTGTCTTGCGGGTGCTGACGCAGCCGAGGAATTCGTCGACGGCCGGCCCGATCGGCTCGACATCGAGAAAGGCCGTCACATGATTCTTGCCGACAAGCGGCAGAAACTCGCCTCCGGCCAGTTCTGCGAACTTTCGGATGGCGTCGCATCGGGGATCGAGCGTGCCGGCGATTGCCAGCACCGGTATGCCAAGTCCCGCAAGGGCTGCCGAGAAATCAGGTCTGTCCCTGGCAAGGCTTGCCTGAACTGCGGCGAGATCGTTACCGCGGATGCGTCGGCAGCTGTCCGGCGAAAGGTCAGGTGCCAATTGCTTCAGGAAAGCAAGCCACGCCTCGAAGTTGTCCTCGAGTGTGGCTCGCAAGAGGGTCAGGTCCTCGGCGAAGGGATGCGCGCCGTTGACAATCAGTGCACTGACGCGGTCCGGGTGGTACACGGCGGTGGCGAGTGCGATGACGCCGCCCATCGAATGCCCCACGAGCGCGGCGCGGCGAATGCCGGCATGGTCGAGGACGGCAACGATATCCGCCGCCCGCCTGCGGCCCGAATAGGCGGCCGGATCGTGCGGCTTGCCGCTGCCGCCATGGCCGCGGCAATCGACGAGGATCAGCCGCCGTTCGCGCTGCAGGAAATGCTCGACATAACCGGCCTCATGCCAGCACTCACGGCTTTCGGTTACGCCGTGTAGCAGCACAAGCGGCTCGCCGCGGCCGAGGTCTTCATAAACGATCGAAACGCCGTCCTCGGCAACCGCCTCGCAAAGGCAGCGAGATGTGGAAGTATTGACCAGTGACATTTCTCGCTCCAGAAAACTCTGCAGGCGTGATCGGCCCGGAGTTGAACCAATAAGCGGCCGGCGTCCCCTCAGCATCCCCTGGCTGTGGACTTTTCGCGTGCGGACCGATGGAGCGATTAGAGTTTCGGGTTCTGGGCTTTCCGGAGTTCCGCATGAACGGGCGGCGGGTGGAGCTTGCCCTGCGCAAGGCGGCCGCGCTCCTCATCTTTCTTGCCGAGGCCGCTGGGCCCGTCGCGCGCGACATCGCGGTCACGCTGCTGTGGCCCGAAGCCGACGAAGAGACTGCTCGGGCGCGTCTCAGGCGTACCCTTTACAAGATCCGGGTCGCCTTTGGCAGCGAGATCGTCAGCGCGAGCGGAACCTCCCTCAGCCTGCACCCGGCGCTTTCCGTCGAGATCGACTCCAAGGCATTCGAGTACGCCTGCGACCGCGGCCCTCTTGGAACGGCGACCAACACCTACACGAGCGATTTTCTTGCGGGTTTCTCCCTGCCGGATTGTCAGGAATTCGAGGAATGGGCGTTCTTCAGGCGAGAGGCCTTGCGCAGCCGCCTGACACAGGCGCTGGAGCGTCTGATCGAAACGCAACTCGCCGACGGCGAGGCTCGTACTGCGGTTGTGCATGCGACGCGTCTGGTGGGACTGGATCCGTTAAGCGAAAGCGCACACCGCCATCTGATCCGCGCAAACCTGGCGGCCGGTGACAGGGCGGCAGCCGAGCGCCAGCTCGAAGCATGCGCCCGGCGCCTGCGAGATGAGCTCGGCGTGCCCCTTGACCCTGCTACCGTTGCCTTGTTGCTAGAGCCAAGCAAGGCCATTGAAACGCCGCGAACGCGCTATGTCGAAGTGGAAGGTATCCATCTCGCGTACCAGACCGTCGGTAATGGTCCTCCCGATATCGTGCTCGTTCCCGGCTTCGTTTCGCATGTGGAGCGGATCTGGGAAGACAGCCGCTGCCGTTCGTGGATCGAGGCGGTTTCGGGTATCGGTCGCCTGATCCTGTTCGACCGGCGCGGCGTCGGCCTTTCCGACCGCGTCGGGGCGCGTCCAACCGTCGACGCGACCGCAAAGGACATAGCGGCGGTGATGGACGCGGCCGGGAGCCGCCGCGCTCTGATCATCGGCTCTTCAGAGGGCGGACCCGGCTGCATCCGCTTTGCGGTCGACCATCCCGATCGCCTGGTCGGGCTCGTTCTCTGGGGATCCATGGCCAAAGGCAGCCATGCGCCCGACTACCCGTTCGCCCTGACCGCCGAGCAATATGAGCTCTGGAAGCGACGCCTGATCGCCAACTGGGGTGGACCGGCCGAGATCGAGACCTTTGCCCCGAGCCTGGTCGGAGACCGCCAGGCGGAAGCCTGGTGGGCCGGGTTGCTGAGGGCGGCCTCCAGCCCAGGCGCTGTGACGGGCGTGCTCGAAGCGCTGCGCGACACCGATGTCCGCCATCTGCTTGCAAGTGTCTCGGTCCCAACACTGGTGCTGCATCGCTCGGGCGACCGCGCGGTCCGCTCGGAGGCGGGTCGTTTCCTTGCTGCGAAGATATCCGGAGCGCGGTTCCTGGAGGTCGCCGGTGACGACCACTGGTTCTGGGTCGGCGACCAGGAGCCGCTTCTCCGCAGCATCAAGGAGCTAGCGAGACGCCATCGCTGATGGCTCAGCTTGGCGTTGTAGGCAGCGCGCGCCCGCGCAGCGTCAACGTATGAGAGCGGGTCCGGTGTCACCGCCCTCGCCGACGCCGGCGAGGTAGCCGCGGTGGGGCAACCAGGCTGCGGACGATCCTGTTCGAGGAGGCGGCGCGCCGCTCGGAACCTCCTCCCCGCCGGGAGTTCGTACGAGCAAGGGGGCACAAAGGCGAGGAGGCTCCCTGCTCGCGCGCACCTTCGGCGTATCTGAGCCTCCGATTTCATCATTTTATCAGCGCCACCCCGCTAGTCGCCTCGTAAAAAGCGACGGCGCCAGCGGCAGTCGAAAGCAGGATGCCGACGACGAGCGCAGCAATTAGGATGGGTGATTCGTCTTTCATGTGCCGCGTCTCAAAAAAAGGCCGGCCGACTGTCAGTTCCCATTGTCTGGGGGCACAAGGGACCGTGCCGTCCGTCGCATCGATTTGCAACAATTGGATAACGAATCTAGGCGGCAGAGGCGGCTGCGCTCACCCCGCGAATGCGCCCAGCAAAAGCAGGATGCCGAGTCGTTGGCAAGGACAATATGGTCGAGCAGCGCCCGGTCTCGCTCGGCCCCGTCGACGGCGGCCTCGTCGCGCTGTCTTCAGGCGTTTCTGAAGGCGATCAGGTGATCGCCGGCAATCTTCAGAAGATATTCCCGGGCGCGCCGGTGCAACCGATGCCGGAGGAAAAGCCTCAGCTTTAGGACGAACTGGCCCGCCGCGGCGTTAGTTCCCCGGCAATTGGAGCCATCTTATTGCCACCAGACCAGTCGTCGGTCGATCAGGACGAGCAGGCCGTACAGCGCCAGGCTGGTTGCCGAGGATAGGAGGATGGCCGCCCACACCATGAGAGCGTCCATTTCGGCCGTTCCACGGTAGACGATCTGGCCGATGCCTTTGTACGCGCCCAACATTTCGGCCACGATCACGGCTATGGTGCTTCTGGCAAGGCCTATGCGCAGGCCGGTCACGATGGACGGCATTGCGGCCGGCAGGCGCAGGCGCCACAGGATCGCCAACCGGCCCGCGCCGAAGCTGCGCAGCAGGTTTACCTGTCCGTCCTCGGTGCGCGTGAACCCTTCGAGGGCGGCGAGCAGCACCGCGAAGCTGACGGCGAGCGCCGCTATCGCGATCTTCGAGGCCGGCCCCATGCCGAACCACAGCAGCGCCAGCGGCACGAAGGCGATCGACGGCACTGTGTTGAGCGCGACGACCAGCGGCAGCAGAAGTGCCTCGAGGGGCGGCATCAGCAGGAACAGGCAGGCGAGCGCCAGCCCGATCGCCGCACCGGCCGCAAAGCCTGACAGGGCCTCGAAGGTGGTCAGCCACAGCCCATCGGCGAGCTGCGGAAAACGCTGGACTGCGGCGGCTATGATGCCGGTCGGGCTTGGCAGCACATATTGCGGCACCTCGCCGAAGGCGACGGACGCCTCCCAGGCGAAGCCGAAGACGAGAGCCGCGAAGAGAACGGGCAGGCACGCGTTGAGTAGCGCATTCAAGCGGGACGCCACCATACGTATTTCCTTTCGATGACGGCGAGCAGGCCGTAGAGCAAGGTGCCGAGCAGGCCGCACACGACGATCAGCACCCAGATGCGCTCGACCTGCTCGAAATAGAGCGCCTGCAGCAGCATCACGCCGAGGCCGACGGTGTCGCCGAACCATTCGCCGACGATCGCGCCGATCAGGCTCAGCGAGACGGCGAGCTTCAGGCCCGTGAAGATCGAGGGAAGGGCGGTCGGCAGCGCGAGCCGCCAGAAGATTTGCGTCCGCGTCGCACCGAAGCTGCGGAAGAGGGCGACGCGATTGCCGTCGACCGCTTGCAAGCCGCGCAGGGTCGACACCGCGACGGGGAAGAAGGAGAGATAGAGCGCAATCACCACTTTGGAGAGCAGGCTGTTGCCGAACCAGATGACGACGACCGCGCCGAAGGCGATGACCGGCACGCTCTGCAGCGCGACGAAAAACGGCAGCACCGAGCGTTCAAGCACCCGGCTGCCGGCGAAGGCCATGCCGCAGGCGATGCCGAGCGCGGCACCGGCGAGAAAGCCCAGGACGGCCTCGGCGAGCGTGCGCAGAAAGCTTGCGAGGAGTTCCGGCCAGACCGCGGCGGCGTCCGCGGCGACGCGCCCGAGCGGCGGCAGATAGCGCGGCGGAACGCCGAGCAGCGGCACGAGGACGAGCCATGCAAGCCCGACGATGAGCAGGGCGGTGGCGGGATGCGCGAGCGTGAGGTGTCGCTTCATGGAAACTCCGTCGCGGAAACGCCCGGCGGGTTCATAGAGCGGAATGCGATCAAAACGACCGGCATTCCGCTCCATCTCTTTGTTCTGCGCATGATCTTCGTCCGAAAAGCCTGCAACTTCGGGATCATGCTCCAATCGCCGGAAGTTTCCGCGTACCTCACATCGACTTTGCGTCGGCTGGCGTCTTGGCCCAGAAGCTGCCGTCGAAGGCGGCCTCCAGATCGACGGGCGCGGCGAGGGCCTTGTACTCGATCAGGCTGTCGTGCACGGCCTTGATCGAGGCCATGTCGATGGCGCCCAGGCCCTCGCTGCCACCGAGCCTGGCGCGCATCAGCTTCTCGATCTCATCGAGCATGAGCTCCTGGTGCTTGCGCTCCAGGCCGGAGCCGGCGGCCATGACGATGTCGACGGCCTCCGCCTTGTTTTCGAAGGCGTATTTCCAGCCCTTGAGCGTGGCGTTCAGGAAGGCCTGCACGATTTCCGGCCTTTCCTTGATCATCTTCTCGGAGGTGACGATCGAATCCTGTTGGGTGGTGACGCCTGAATCGTCGGGCAGGAAGGTCTTGATGTTGTCGATGCCCTGTTCCTTCAGCGTGTTGAGCTCGTTGTAGAGCGTCACTGTCGCGACGTCGTACTGCTTGTCGATGAAGGGCTGCATGGAGAAGGGTTGCGAGACGATGGTGACGTCGCCCTGCGACAGGCCCTCGTGCGCGAGCACGGAATAGAGCGTGAATTGCGGGCCGGTCATCCAGGTGGCGACCGTCCTGCCCTTGAAATCCTTCACCGAGTTGATCCCGGAACCGTCGTAGGCGACGTAGGCGAAGGGTGTCATCTGCTGCGACATGCCGATGCAGATCAGCGGCAGGCCTTTCTCGCGGGCGTAGAGCACGCCTTCGGTGCCGCTGGCGATGCCGAACGTGTCGGCGCCGGACGCGACGAGCGTCTCGACGTTGATGTTGGGTCCGCCGGGGTTGATGGTGGCGTCGAGGCCGGCCTGCTCGTAGAAGCCCTTGGCCTTGGCGACGTAGATCCCCGCGAACTGGGCCTGCGCGACCCATTTCAGCCGGACGGAGACGGCCTCCGCCGCCGTGGCGGGCAGCGAGATGCCGAAGGAGGCGACGGCGAGGACGGCGGCAACGATGCCGCGCTTGAGCCGGAGAGTCATTCTGTTCCCCTTAATTGGTGTATGCGCAACTGGCTCTTGCAACATACGTGCCAGCCATAAAATGCATCCATGAGCGGTGAATTTGGCAAAGCTGTAGCTAAATATTCGGCTTTCCCAGTGTTTGGATGCGAAAAATGCTCATTGTGTATGCAGTTTTGACAAGTGTGATTTTTTAGGCTGGATTGCCGTCAATCAACCGCCCCAATGCCCGTAAGCCAATGCCCGTAAAGAGAGGACAGAGAATGATCGACCAGCCCTTGTGGTCCGTCGAATTCACCCGGCTTTCCGACGCGATCCGCTCGGGCTCCGTCCCCTCTTGCGACCTGACGGAGCTGATGCTCGAGCGCATCGCCGCCCATGACGGCCGGCTCCATTGCTATGCGGCGGTGGCGCCGGAGATCGCGCGCGCGGCGGCCCGTGCAGCCGACGCGGAGATCGCCGCAGGGAACTGGCGCGGTCCGCTGCACGGCATTCCGCTCGCCGTGAAGGATGCGTTCGCCACCGTCGACATTCCCACCGGCTTCGGCAGCCCCGTCTTCGCCGGCCAGGCGATCGCCGAAGAATCGACGGCGACGGCGCGGTTGCGGGCGGCGGGGGCCGTCATGCTCGGCAAGCTCACGCTGACCGAGGGCGTCTATGCCGACCACCATCCCACCGTCGCGCCGCCGGTAAACCCGTTCGGCGCCGCGCACTGGACGGGCACCTCGTCCTCCGGCTCCGGCGTTGCCGTGACCGCCGGACTTGCCTATGCGACGCTCGGCACGGATACCGGCGGGTCGATCCGCCTGCCGTCCTCCTGCTGCGGCGTCGTCGGCATCAAGCCGACATGGGGCCGTGTCAGCCGGCACGGCGTCTTCCCGCTCGCCGAATCTCTCGACCATGTCGGGCCGATGGCGCGCAGCGTCGCCGATGCGGCGGCGCTCCTTGCCGTGATCGCCGGCCCCGACCCGTCCGATCCCACGGCGGCGCCAGCGCCGGTCGACGACTATTTCGAAGCGGCGCTGGCCGCCGATGCCGCCGGACTGACGATCGGCATCGATCGTGCCTTCATCGCCTCGCGCGCCACCGGCGAGGTGCAGGCCACGATCGAAGCCGCCGTGGAGGTGATGAGCGGCCTCGGCGCGCGGTTCGTCGACGTGGCGTTTCCCGATCCCGATGCGATCCTGCGCGGCTGGGCGGTGCAGTGCGCAGTCGAATGCGCGCTTGCCCACGAGGGCACCTATCCGGCGCGCAAGGCCGAATATGGCGCGCGGCTTTCGGCCCTCATCGAGCGCGGGCGTGCGCATACGGCGCGCGACATGGCGCTCGCCCTGCAGGATCGCCGCGACTTCAACGGCCGCATGGCCTGGCTCTTTTCCGGCATCGACCTGCTGCTGGTGCCGGGCCTGCCGGTCGCCGGCCCGTCGATGGACTTCATGGCCTCGCTCGGCGAGGACCCGGCGGCGATCCTCGCCATCGGCCCCTTCACGGCGCCCTTCGACGTCTGCGGCTATCCGACAATCACGCTTCCCTGCGGCCAGAGCAGCGAGGGCATCCCGATCGGACTCCAGTTCGTCGGCCGCCCCTTCTCCGAGGCGCTGCTGTGCCGCGCCGGCGGCGCCTACCAAAGCGTCACCGCCTTCCACCGTCGCCGCCCGGATCTATAGACCAACCCCGATCGCCGGCCCCGTTCTGCCCGCGTCAGTATCCGCTCGAGGGATCCACCACTCCCTCGAGCGGGGCGCCGGCGAGATGGGCGTCCAGATTGGCAAGGAAGCGGAGGTGGAAATCCGCATCGCTGCTGCCGCCGCACCAGGAAATGTGCGGACTGACGAAGACGTTCGGCAGGCGATAGAACGGATGCCCGTCGGGAAGTGGTTCCGGCGTGGTGACGTCGAGTGTCGCATGGCCGATCCGGCCGCTTTCGAGTGCCTCGACCAGCGCCTCCTGATCGATGAGACCGGCGCGGGAAATGTTGACGAGGTGCAGGCCGGGCTTTGCCGCCTTCAGCAGCGTGGCGTCGACCATACCCTCGGTTTGCGGCGTCAGCGGTGCGGCGATGACGAGGTGGTCCGCGGCTGCGAAGACATCGGCCGCGTCGGCGGCGGCGGTGATGCCGTCGCCGCCCTGCCACGGCGTGCGCCGGTGGGCGAGCACGCGCATGTCGAAGGCAAGCGCCCGCCGGGCGATCGCTTGGCCGATCGAGCCGTAGCCGATGAGGCCGAGCGTCCTGCCATGCAGGCGGCCGACCGCATGCGGGCCACGCCAGTCCGCCTCGGCACGCGCCCGCGTCTCCTCGAGCCCGCGCTCGAGGCGCAGCATAGCCGCGAAGACGAACTCGGCGATCGGTACGGCATTGAGGCCGCGCCCGCAGGTGACGAGCCGCCCCTGCATCAATCGCGGCGGGTAGGTCTCGACGCCGGTCGACAGCACCTGCACCCACTTCAGCGCGTCGGGGAAGGCGTGGCCGGCGGGCGTCCGGCTCCAGCCGGGAAGCATCCGCGTGACGAGGATGTCGGTCTCCGGATCGATCCGCCAGGGCTCAGCCGGCGACAGGTCGTCGACGACCACCGGCTGCGAGGGATGCGCGGCGACGAGGCGGCCGAACCCGGCGTCCAGATGATTGACGATCACGGGTCTCCTGCGCGTGGACATGCCTCTCCTTCCGCGCCGGCGGCGCGGTCACTGGCGAACGGTGTGGTGGTGCGCGATCTACTGCGCGCGGCTGAGACTGGCCGGCAATGAGGATATGAAGTCGGTCAGCTGGTCGCCGAGGAGCTGGACGTGCTCGCTCGCCGCTTTGCGGGCGGCTTCGGGGTCGCCGGCGTCGATCGCGTCCATGATGCGCACATGCTCGCTGAGCGAGCTCAGCATCCGCCCCGGCTGGTAGGTGGCGCGCATGCGGTAGGCGCCGATGCGGCGGCGAAGCTGGATCGCCTGGTCGGCGATGAAGTGGGTGTGCGCGGCTTCGTAGAGCAGGTCGTGGAACTTCTGGTTGACCTTGTAGAAGGCGATTGGGTCGCCTGTCTCGTAGGCCTGGATCAGCTCCTCGTGGACCTGACGCATCGCCGCGCGCTCGGCGGGCGTGGCGCGGCGGGCGGCGAGGCGGGCGCAAAGGCCCTCGAGCGCCGACATGACGTCGAACATTTCGAGCAGCGCCGGGATGGAAAGCAGCGCCACATGGGTGCCCTGGCGGCCACGCGTCTCGATGAGACCAACCGCCAGAAGCGCCTTGATCGCCTCGCGCACCGGCGTGCGCGACAGGCCGAAGCGGCGGGCGAGCTCCATCTCGTCCAGCCGCTCGCCAGGCGCCAGGCGGCCGTCGAGGATCATCTGCTCGAGCTGCTCGCGCAATTCGCCCGACCGCGTCGGCGCGCGCGTCGGGGGCACAGACGCGGTCCTGGCGCTTGGCGAGCCGATTTCATCGGGGTCCACGGCGAGCACTCCTCTCGCATTGCTTGCGACGGTCAGATGGGACTTCAAGGGTGCCATTTATACTTTTCTTCCTGGCGTGCATGCAATCTCGGGATCACCGGCATAACAGCCTGTCGAGGCAGGTTGTCAGCTTTTCCACAATCATCGCGGGTGCCTCGATCATCGGGAAATGGCCGGACTCGTAACCGACGATTTCGGTCGCGGCGAAACAGTCCATTGGCTGGGGATCGGCGAGACGCGCCACCCATGTGGAGTTCAGCATCAGGGCGGGGCAGGAGACCAGCGGCCAGCGCTCCTCCGCGTCCCAGGCGAAGAGCCTGTCCTTGACGTCGAGCGCGAAATCCTCGGCCGCCGCCGCCACCATGTCGTCGGTGATCGCCCGCCGCGCCGCCTCCGGCGTTTGCGGATGCACGATGATGTCGATCATGGCGCGCATCCGCCCCGCATAATCGGCGGCAAATTCCGCGTGCCGCCGGGCGATCTCCGCATCGGGGACGCGGCCGTAATAGCCGCGGTCCGTCAGCGTATCCAGACCGATGAGTGCGCGGATCCGTTCCGGCGCGCGGATTGCCGCCTCCGTCATCACCGGCCCGCCCATCGAATGGCCAACGAGCACGGCGTTGTTCACGCCGAGATGGGCGAGCAGGCGGGCAACGGCGGCGCCCATGGCGCCGATCGTCTGCCCTTCGTCGGGTGGCGCCATCATGCCGCCGAAGCCGGGAAGGGTGACCGCGAGGACGCGGCGGTCGCGCGCCAGCGCAGGTGCGATCGGGGCCCAGATGTCGGCACTGCCGCACCAGCCATGGACCAGCACCAGCCAGCCGCCGGCACCGAGCGTGCGATAGCCGATCCTGCCGCCCATCGGGGCGTCGAGCGTTTCGAGCGGTGGGAAGGCGTCGTCGGTCATGCCTCACCCCTTGATGCCGCTGGTCGTCATGCCCTGCGTGAAATATTTCTGCAGGAGGAGAAAGAGCAGGATCAGCGGCAGCGTCGCGACCGTGGCGCCGGCGAAGGTCTCGCCCCAGTTCGGCAGTTGCGTCGGCGAGCCCTGCTGGGCGATCGCCACCTGGATGAGCTGCTTGGCGGGATCCTGGACGATCACCAGCGGCCACAGGAAGCTGTTCCAGGAAAACAGGAAGGTGATCAGCCCCAGCGTCAGCATCGGCACCTTCACGTTGGGCAGGATGATGGAGAAGAAGATGCGCACGTGGCCGGCGCCGTCGATGCGCGCGGCGTCCTCCAGCTCCGACGGCAGGTCCTCGAAGGCCTGCTTCAGCAGGAACAGGCCGAACGGGCTGGCGATCCACGGGATCATCACGCCGAGCAGCGTATTGGAAAGCCCGAGCCCGGAGACGACCTGGTAGAGCGGCACCATCAGCGCCTCAATCGGCAGCAGGAAGGTGAGCAGGATCAGCACGAAGACGATCTTGGCGCCGGGAAAGCGGACGCGCGTCAGCGAGTAGGCGGCCATCGCGCACAGCAGCAGCGTCAGCGCCACCTGCCCGCCGGCGACGATCGCCGTGTTGAGAAGCGCCGTCAGCACGTTGGTCCGCTCGAACAGCGTGCGGTAGTTCTCGACCGTTCCGCCCACCGGGAGAAAGGCCTTCCAGGAAAGCGGCGTTACGTCGTTGAAGAGCGTGAGCTGGTTCTTGAAGGACGACGCCACGATCCAGGCATAGGGCGCTAGGAAGCAGCAGAGGATGAGGAGGATGACGAGGGCGACGAAGAGGGCGCGCCGCAGGGGATGCGTCTTCATGTCAGTAGTTCCAGCGCGCGCGCAGCAGTGCCATCTGGATCATCGAGATGGCGAGCACCACGAGCAGCAGCACCACCGACAGCGCCGAAGCGTAGCCCGCCTGCTGCATGATGAAGGCGGTGTTGTAGATGTGGTAGACGACGAGGTTCGTGGCCTCCTGCGGGCCGCCCTGCGTCATCAGGAAGGCCGGCGCGAAGGCCTGCAGCGAGAACACCGTCATGATGACGACGACGAACAGCGTGGTGCGCGACAGGAGCGGGATCGTCACGTTCCACAGCACCTGACGCCGCGTCGCGCCGTCGATGCGCGCGGCTTCCGTCAACTCCGGCGGCAGGCCCTGGAGTCCGGCAAGGAACAGGATCGCGCCGAAGCCGACCTGCTGCCACAGCGTCATGACGACCAGCGCCGGCAGCGCCTGGCCCGTCGAGGTCAGGAAGGGCTGGTTGGCGATGCCGAGAAGGTTGAGCACGCCGTTGACGAGGCCGTTCGACGGATCGAGCAGGAACGACCACATGGTCGCCACCACCACGGCGGAGGTGACGACCGGCAGCATGATCATCGTGCGCACGAGGCCGCGCGCCGGCAGCTTCGAGTTCAGGAACAGCGCCAGCAGGAAGGCGATCGGGATCACGGTCAGCACGACGCCGAGCGCGAACAGGAAGGTGACGCCGAAGCTGACGGCGGCATCCTCGTATTCGATCATGTCGGCGAAGTTGCGCAGCCCGACGAACTTCGCCGCCGCCGGGTTGAGCAGGCTGTAGTCGTAGACGCTGTTCTTTGCCATCAGCACCAGCGGAACGTATTGGAAGATCAGCAGAAGGATCATGAACGGCGCGAGGAAGCCGGCTGCGAAGAGCCAGTCCCGCTTCTGCCTGCGCGTCGCCGGCTTGCGCGCCCTGGCTGCCGTGCGGGCCGAAGCCGCGGTGAGGGTGTTCGAGGTCGACATTCCTGCGTCCGTTCGTCGGAGCGAAATGCGATCAGGATCGATCGCCATTCCGCTCCATCTCGTTGTTTCGCCGCGTGCGAAAGCTGCTGCTTTCGGGCATCCCCTAGCGGTCGAGCATCCGCTGGACCTTCTTCTCGGCGTCGGCCATCAGCTCGGCCGGGTCGCCGCCGAAGGCCACGGCGCGCAGCGCGTCGGTGACGAGCTTGTCGTATTGGGCGAATTTCGGTCCCGGCGGCCGCGGCTGGCCCCATTCCTGAAGCTGGTCGACGAACACCTTCATCGGGTAGGCGCTGTAGACCTCGAAGCGCGGAAACAGGCTCTTCAGCGTCGGCAGGTTGCCGCGCTGGCTGACGTTCATGTAGGCATATTCGCCCCACGACATGTCGACGACGAACTTCGCGGCAACGTCCGCGTGCCGCGAGCGTGCGGCGACCCCGATCGTGGTCGAGCCGGTGTGGACGACGGGCGTCTTGAAGTGCGGGATCGGCGTGATGCCCCACTCGATCTTCGGATCTTTGAGAAGCGCGTTCCCGGCGGCCGGCGTGTCGATGTAGAAGCATGCCTTGCCGTCGAAGAAGGCGTTGGGGATGCCGACCTTCGGTGCGACGCCCTCGGAATTGAACAGCGAGCGGTAGAAGGTGAGCGCCTCCACGGCCTCCGGCGTGTTGAGGTAGCCTTCGACCGTCTTGCCGTCGGGCGACAGTGCCCAGAAGGTCTTGTAGGCGCTGCTCGACGGGTCTGCCTTCGGGTCGCCGGCCGAGCGCTGGAAGATCAGGTCCTGATAGACGAGGCCGGGCTGGCCGTTGCCGAAGCGCGTCGGCCCCAGGCCCCAGACGGTGGGAGAGCCGGCCGGGCCCTGCTGGCAGGCCTTGAAGGCTTCGAGCGCCTGCGGCCAGGTCCAGGAGTCCGCGAGCGTCTGCGGCGGCTTGACGCCGGCGGCTTCGACGAGCGTCTTGTTGTAGTACATGGCGACGGTGGTCTGCTCGATGCCGGGCGAATAGACCTCGCCCTCGTAGCTGTGCTCGGCCTTGGTGGCCGGCAGGATGTCCTCGTCCCAGCCCTGCGGGAGGTATTTGGTCAGCGGCAGCAGGATGCCGGACGCGGCATAGGACTGCGTGTTGGGCCCGTCATAGACGAGGATGTCCGGCGGATTGGAGCTCGCCGCCTGCACCGAGATGGTGTCGGCGAGCTGGGCGAAGGGAACCTCGTTGATCTCGAACTGGACGCACGGATTATCCTTCTGCCAGGCCTCCATCGGCGCGGGATAGGGATAGTTGCCGGGCGTGCGCAGGATCCTGAGCTTCACCGTATCGCCGGTGCAGGCCGCCGCCTCCTGCGCGTGCGCCACGCCGGCAGCGCCGAGCGCGGACGCCGCCAGAAGGCCGGCGCGGAGTAGATTGCGGGCATCCATAAGCTGTTCTCCTTGTTCCTCTGGTGACGTTCGTCGCCTGTGTTCAGTTCACCTTGCGGCCGCCCCTACAGGGCACGTCCGGTTGCCGGGTCGAAGATGGAGATCCGGGTGGACACGATGCTTATGCCCTGCCGTTCGCCTTCGCCCGCCGCGCGCTCGGGCGGCAGCATGGCCGAGCAGGCGACGCCGGCGAGCGTGAAATGGACCAGCGTCGTCGGCCCCAGCAATTCCGCCATGTCGACGACGACCGAAAACGAGGGATCAACGTCGGCCAGAAAGTGCTCCGGCCGTACGCCGATCTCCACGCTTTGCCCGACGCGCTCGGCAAGCGCCTCTGCCTTCGCAACGGGCGCGGGCACGATCGCCTCGCCCAGCTTCAGAGCGGGGCCGGCATCTGTCATGACGATTTCGGCGGGCAGGAAGTTCATTGTCGGGCTGCCGATGAAGCCGGCAACGAAGCGCGTCGCTGGGCGCTCGTACAGCTCCTGCGGCGTGCCCTGCTGCTCGATCCGGCCGCCATGCAGAATGACGACGCGGTCGGCGAGCGTCATCGCCTCCATCTGGTCGTGTGTGACGTAGACGGTCGTCGCCTTCAGCCGCTTGTGCAGCCTGCGGATTTCCGCCCGCATCTGCCCGCGCAGCTTGGCGTCGAGGTTGGACAGCGGCTCGTCGAACAGGAAGACGGCCGGGTCGCGGACCATGGCGCGGCCCATGGCCACACGCTGGCGCTGCCCGCCCGAAAGCTGCCTCGGCCGGCGATCGAGCAGGCCGGCGATGTCGAGCACCTCGGCTGCCTCCTCGACACGGCGGCGGATTTCCGGCCTGGCCATGCCCGCCAGCCTGAGGCCGAAGCTCATGTTCTGCGCGACGGTCATGTGCGGGTAGAGCGCGTAGTTCTGGAAGACCATGGCGATGTTGCGCTCGCGCGGTTCCAGCTCGTCGACCCGGCGCTCGCCGATCCAGATCTGCCCGTCGGAAAGCTCCTCCAGGCCGGCGATCATCCGCAGCATCGTCGATTTGCCGCAACCCGACGGTCCGACGAGCACGACGAACTCGCCGCTGCGGATATCGAGACTGAGATCCTCGATCGTAGTCGCACGGGCGTTTTCATAGGTCTTCCCCACATGCCTCAGGGATACGTCTGCCATGGGGTCTTTCCGAACGTCCTTATTAGCCGTGCGCGCGGCTCGTGGACCGACTTTGCGGGCAATTTGGTATTCATGCAATAGTGATCCGTATGCAAAAAAGGGAAACATGCAATACACGGCGGAAATGCCGAAAATGGAGGCGGATTGCTCATGTTTTGCTCTCAGCCGCCGGTCTGAATACGAGCAAGCCGATTAATTTAGGAACCTTGCGCAAAAATTCCCGTGGCTACGGCAAAAGGCCATGGACAAGGCGCAGAATTTACGTATGCAAGAAAAGGAAATATGTATTCAAAGGAGAATCCGGGTGCAACTCAATCTGGCTGGAAGGACGGCGCTGATCACCGGGGCCTCCCAGGGTATCGGTCACGCGATCGCCAGGGTGCTGGCGGCGGAAGGGTGCCATCTTCACCTTGCCGCGCGCAATCGCATGGCGATGGAGGCGCTGAAAGCGGAACTCGCCGCCTATCCGGTCGAGGTCACCGTCCATGAGGCCGATCTCGGAACGACCGAGGCCATGATCGCCCTCGACAGGGCCTGCGGTGACTACGATATCCTCATGAACAATGCCGGCGACATCCCGGCGGGCAGCATCGAGGACGTGACCGACGAGTCGATCCGCCGCGGCTTCGACCTCAAGGTCTTCGGCTACATCACGCTGTCGCGTGAATTCTGGAGGCGGCGCAAGGGCAAGGGCGGCGTCATCATCAACGTCATCGGTAATTCGGGCGAGAACTGGGACGCCGCCTATTTCGCCGGCTCGACCGGCAACGCCGCGCTGATGAGCTTCACCAAGGCGCTGGGCGGGCGCAGCATGGATGAGGGCATTCGCGTCGTCGGCGTCAATCCCGGCCCGGTCGATACGCCGCGCATGTTCAAGATCATGAAGCGCAAGGCGATCGACATGCTCGGCGACGAGTCGCGCTGGGAGGAGCTCTACGCCAAATATCCGGGCAAGCGTCCGGCGACGGCCGAAGAGGTGGCCGACCTCTGCGCCTTCCTCGCCTCGCCCAGGGCCGGCTACATCAGCGGCACGGTCGTGACCATCGATGGCGGCATCGCCGCGCGTGGTTCGGTGATCTGACCGTCATGGCCGACGCACGCACCCGCAACCGCTATTTCGACGACCTGTTCTCGACGCCCGACCTGGCGTGGATGGGCCAAAACACCAATCACGTGCCCGCGCATCCGGCGGTCGTGGAGGCGATGGTCCGCTCGATCGAGGCCGGCGAGTTCAACGCCTATGCGCCGCCGATGGGGTTCGAGGCGCTGCGCGACGCCATCGTCGCCGATCTCGGCGTCCCCTCCGGCGAGGCGCTCGTCACCGAGGGCGGCGTCAATGCGCTCGCCATGATCTGCAAGGCGCGCGCGAAGCCGGGTACGACGCTGGTGACGACCGACCCTACCTGGAAATGGCCGTGCCTGTTCGCCGAGCAGGCCGGCGCCGAGGTGATCCAGATTCCGATCTACGATCCCGCGACGAACTTCAAGCTGACGCCGCAGGCGCTGCGCGCTGCCGTCGACGAGCGCTGCGCCATCATCTACATCGTCGATCCCAACAATCCGCTCGGCATCCGCTACGAACGGGCGGAGATCGAGGCCTTCGCCGACATCGCCCGCTCAGTCGGCGCGCTGATGATCCACGACTGCACTTACCGCGACTTCGCCGACGGCCACACGCCGGTGCTCCAGGTGGCGCCGGAAGGCACCGTCGTGTCGCTCAGCTTCTCCAAGTGGCTCGGCCTCGCCGGCATGCGCATCGGCGCGCTGGTCGCCGAACCGGCGCTGGTCGACGAATTCTCCGTGGCTTCCACCTCGGTGCTCGGGGCATCCGTGGTCGCCCAGCGCGCCGCCATGGCCGGCCTTTCGGTCAAGGCGGAATGGATGCAGGAGGTGCGCCGCCTCGACCGCGCCAACAAGGAGATCGTCATCGAGGCGGCGAGAGCGGCCGGGCTGTCGGTGCCGATTCCGGTGTCGCACGGCAATTTCCTGGTGCTCGAAACGGCCGCCACCGGCGTCTCACCGGAGGCGATCGTCGAGGCCGCGCGCCGCGAAGGCGTGATGATCCGGCAGGGCCGCTACCATACAGCCGCCTTCGGCGACCGCTTCATCAAGGTCTCGACCTCGGTGCCGGCGGCCTGGGCCGAACGCTTCTGCGAAGGCCTGCCGCGCTATATCGAGACCGCGCGCACGCTCAACGACGTGCCGACCCTCTTCTAGGTCGGTACGGACACGGCAACGGACTGCTAAGAGGCTCCGCATGTACGCGACCGCGAGCGACGGGACGAAGCTCTATTACGAGACGGCGGGGGAGAGCGGCACGCCCATCCTCTTCGTCCACGAGTTCGGTGGCAACTACGACGCCTGGGAGCCGCAGATGAGCTTCTTCGCGCGCCGCCACCGCTGCATCACCTACGCGGCACGCGGCTACGTGCCGTCGGACATCCCCGCCGACGTGGAGAAATACTCGCAGGCGATCGCAGCGAGCGACGCGCTCGCCGTGCTTGATGCGCTCGGCATCGGCAAGGCGCATGTCGTCGGCCTGTCGATGGGCGGCTTCGCGACGCTGCATTTCGGCCTGCGCTTTCCAGAGCGGGCGCTGTCGCTCACGGTCGCCGGCGCCGGCTACGGCACCGAGCGGGAAACGGCCGACTATTTCCGCAACACCTCGCTCAAGGTGGCGGAGAATTTCGAGAAGGATCCGGTCGGCTTTTCGAAGATCTACGCGCTCGGGGCGAGCCGCGTGCAGTTCCAGAACAAGGACCCGCGCGGCTGGGCCGCCTTTGCCGCGCGGCTGTCGCGCCATTCGCCGATGGGCGCGGCCAATACGATGCGCGGCGTCCAGTGCCGCCGCCCGTCCTTCTGGGACCTGGAGGACGAGCTGAAGCGCATGACGGTGCCGACGCTGGTGATGACCGGCGACGAGGACGACCACTGCCTGCAGCCGTCGATCTACCTCAAGAAGACGCTGCCTGCCGCCGGCCTCGCCATCCTGCCGAAGACCGGGCACACGCTGAACCTCGAGGAGCCGGCGATGTTCAACGCGCTCGTCGCTGACTTCATCGCTCAAGTCGAGCAGGGTGCCTGGAAACCGCGCGACCCGCGCGCCGATCCTGGCCAGGTCATGCGGACGGAGTGACTGCATGGCGCTGCCGAGGATTTCCGCCGACCGGCTCTGGCAGCGCTTGATGGCGCTCGGCGAGGACGGCGCGCTGCCTGGCGGCGGCGTCAACCGCCAGGCGCTATCTGCGGAGGAAATCCTAGCCTGGCGCCGGCTGATCGACTGGGGCGCGGGAGCCGGTCTCAAACCCTCGACCGATTTCGCCGGAAACCTCTTCCTGACCCTGGAAGGCTCCGCTCCCCAGCTGGCGCCCGTCGTCGCCGGCAGTCACATCGACAGCCAGCCGACGGGCGGTCTCTTTGACGGGGCCTTCGGCACGCTCGCCGCCCTCGAGGCCGCGACCGCCATTGCCGAGGCCGGCCTCACGCCCGAACGGTCGATCGTCGTCGTCGCCTGGATGAACGAGGAGGGGAGCCGCTTCGCCCCGGGCATGATGGGTTCCGAACTGTTTGCTGGCCTGCGCCCCCCCGAAGAGGTGATGGCCGTGCGCGACGTGGAAGGCGTGAGCGTCGGCGAGGCGCTGAAGGCGGTTCACGACGCCTTTCCGCGGATCGCGCGCCGGCCGACCGGCTTCCCGGTCCACGCCTATGTCGAGCCGCATATCGAGCAGGCCGACAGGCTCGAAAGCGAAGGCGCCGTGATCGGCGTCGTCTCGGGCATCCAGGGCAAGAAGACCTACGAGATCACCCTTGCCGGCCGCGAGGCGCACGCCGGCACGGAGCCGATGGCGCGCCGGCAGGATGCGGTGAGGGCATTCGCCGGGATCGCGGCGCGCATGCATGAAACGATGGCCGGCGATCCGTCGGTGAAGTTCACCATCGGTCGCGTCGTGGTCGAGCCGAACGCACCTTCCGTAGTGCCGGCCAGGGTGACGTTCCGCATCGATCTGCGCCATCCCGACAATGCGGCGCTCGAGGCTTTCGGCGCCCGCATCGAGGAGATCGCGAAAGCCGGCGCGGGGGCCTGCGGCGTCGATATCCGCCGGCTCGTCGACGCGCCGTCGAACGGCTTCGATACGGGCCTGCGCATGGCGATCCGGGCGTCGGCCGACCGGCACGGCCTCGCCAGGCTCGACCTGCTGTCCGCCGCCGGCCACGATGCGCGGCAGATGGCGTCGCTGACGCGCGCAGCGATGATCTTCATTCCCTGCCGTGGCGGCATCAGCCATCATCCGGGCGAATGGGCCGAGCCCGCCCATGTCGCAGCCGGCGCCACGGTTCTTCTCGACCTCCTGATGGCTGAGGCGGGCGTTTCGTCGAAACAAGGAGATGAAAGATGAGCACAGCCGAAGACATGGCGGAAATGCCGGTCCAACTGCCGCGCGAGCCCGCCAATGCGGCGCAGGCGCGCAGCCGCTACTTCAACTCCGGCAACGCCTTCAACATCAAGCTTCCTCCGGTGCCCGGCCATATCTTCGTGGACGAGCCGGCAGCGGCGCTGAAGATGGAGAAGACCGGCTTCATCGACTGCGACCAGTCGGCGAGCATGCAGTGCGCCTTCCCGGCCACGACGCCGCTGATGCTGGCGCGCTACGCCGTCGTAAAGGCAGGCGAGACGCTCGATACGACGCTCTCGAACACGGCGTCGATCTGGTACGTCATCGAGGGCAGTGCCGATCTTTCGATCGGCGAGGAGAAGGCCGCGCTCGGCAAGGGCGACGTCTTCCTCCTGCCGGGCGGCACAGCCTCGTCGATCTCCGCGCGGCAGGACAGCGTTTTGTGGGCCGTCGGCAATGACCCGCAGCTGAAATTCGACGCCTCGGTCCCGGTGACCGGCGCCGAGGCCGCGGTGCAGTTCGTGCACTATCCGGCCGGCGAGATCGCGCACCAGCTCGACGTCGTCTACAACCGCAACGCCAATGCCGACACCTCGGGCCACGCGTTGATCTTCTCCGCCGAGAAGACTGTGGCCGCACGCAACATCACGCCGACGATGACGCTGTCGCTCAACACGCTGAAGCCCAGAAGCGAGCAGCCGCCGCACAAGCACAATTCGGCGGCCATCACGCTGGTCGTCGCCGGCGAACCGGCCTATTCCATGGTGGCCGAGCAGAAATGCGACTGGTCGCCCTGGGCGACGCTGGTCACGCCGCCGGCGGCCAAGCACAGCCATCACAACCACGGCAGCACGCGTGCCGAATTCCTGATCGTGCAGGACGGCGGCTTCTATTATCACGCCCGCACCATGGGCTTCGAGTTCTACTGATGCGCCTGATCATCGACACGGATACGGCCGGCGACGACACCTATTCGCTGCTCTTGGCGATGCGCACGCCCGGCTCGACGCTGGAGGCGGTGACGATCTGCGTCGGCAACGTGCCGTTCGACCAGCAGGTGGAAAACGCTCTGGCGACGATCGAGGCGGCGGGCTTTTCCGGAAGGGTGCCCGTCTATTGCGGGGCGCGGCGGCCCATGGTCAAGCCGTGGGAAGCCTCGACCATGCACGGCAACGACGGCATGAGCGGCGCTAACCTGCCGATCGCCCGCCAGCGCCCGGAAAGCCAGCACGCGGTCGATGCGATCATCGATCGCGTCATGGCGGAGCCCGGCAAGATCGACATCCTGGCGCAGGCGCCGCTCACCAACATAGCGCTCGCCGTGATGAAGGAACCGCGCATCGCCAAGGCCGTGCGCCATCTCTGGATCATGGGCGGCACCGACAATTCCGTCGGCAACATCACGCCCTGCGCGGAGTACAATTTCTTCATCGATCCGGAAGCGGCGAGGATCGTCTTCGAGGCAGGCTTCGACATCACGCTGTCGACCTGGACGCTGACGCTGAAATCCAGCGTGTTCGAGACGGACCAGCTCGACGAGATATTCGCGATGAAAACGCCGCTGTCGGAATTCTACCGCAAGGTGTCCGCCGTGCCGCGGCAGATGGCGCAGGCGCGCTACGGCCGGCCGATGAGCACGCATCCGGACTCGCTCACCTGTGCCTGCGCGCTCGACCCCACCCTCATCGAGGCGTCGCGGCAGGCGGTGGTGCGCATCGAAACGGCCGGGGAGATCACGCGCGGTTTTTCGGCGATCCACCCGCCGGTGCTCGGCAACCGCTGGCCGGACTACAAGGTCAATGCGCGGGTCATCGAGCGGGCCTCCAACGGCGGCTTCTTCCGCATGATGAAGCAGGCACTCGCATAGGAGCGTCTCCCGCAGAGACCGGCGCTGCATCCGCGCCGGCCCTTTCGTTAGAGAAAGGGTGGATGGTTTTGCCGGCTCGGCGGTTTCGAATGCCGAGGGCATGCCTCAAAATCGGTCATACGATGCACAAGAAATGACGCTTTCTGCACGCAGAAAATCGTGTAACGTATGCAGAAAATTCACATCAGCATTCAAATGGTGTGGGCGTCGTCTTTCAGCGGTTTGAGGAGGCCGATGTGACGCTAGCGATGAGCAGGAGGGGTCATTTCCCGCCAGTCATGGCGACAGAGCGCTGCTTGGCACGCGGCTTGCCTGTATCCTCAGTGACGAAAACTGCATACGTGAGGATAGTCAGCATGGCGGAGGCAACGTGACGCTGGTTGAAGGATATTTCCATGGCGCCCACGCCGACGCCGGCGGACTGGCCAACGGCCGCGCGCCCACGAGGGGCAAGGTCGTGCCGGGCGCCGTCCCGGGGCAGGATGCGGCCGACGAGCGGCCTCTCATCGAGTTGCGGCAAATCTCCAAGACCTTCGGCACGGTCAAGGCGCTGCAGGATCTGGAGGTTTCGATCCGGCCGGGCGAGCTGGTCACGGTCGTTGGGCCGTCCGGCTGCGGCAAGAGCACGCTCTTCAACATTCTCGCCGGCCTGGAGGAGCCCGATCCGGGCAACATCCTGCGGCTGAAGGGTGTTAGCTCGACGGCCTCCGACCTGCTCGGCAAGGTCTCTTTCATGCCGCAGCGCGACCTGCTGCTGCCGTGGCGCAACGTCATCGACAATGCGATCCTGGCACTCGAGGTCGAGGGCATGCCGCGCGCCGAGGCGCGCAAGCTGGCGATGGACATGCTGCCGGAATTCGGCCTTGCCGGCTTCGAGGCGCAATATCCCAACCAGCTTTCGGGCGGCATGCGCCAGCGCGTCGCGCTGATGCGCACCTTCCTGTTCAAGCGCGACCTGATGCTGCTCGACGAACCGTTCGGCGCGCTCGACGCGCTGACGCGCACGATGATGCAGCGCTGGCTGCTCGACGTCTGGCAGAAGCACAAGCGCACGGTGCTGTTCATCACCCACGACGTCGACGAGGCGATCTTCCTCGGCGACCGGGTGCTGGTGATGACCGCACGCCCCGGCCGCATCAAGCTGGAGCAGGCCGTCGACCTGCCGCGCCCGCGCAAGGCCGACATCGTGACCTCCCCCGAATTCATCGCCCTGAAGAAGACCCTGCTCGAGGCGATCGAGGAGGAAAGCATGAAATCCTTCCAGGTCGCCGGCCGCTGACAGAGACGAGGAACCGACGATGAACGACCACTATTCCGGCCGCCCCGCCCACATCCCCGAAGGCGAATGGAAGGCGCGCGTCGATCTCGCCGCCTGCTATCGCATGGTGGCGCGGCTCGGCATGGACGATCTGATCTACAACCACATCTCCATGCGGCTGCCAGGCCACGAGGACCAGTTCCTGCTGAACCCCTACGGCTTCCTGTTCGAGGAGATCACCGCCTCCAGCCTGGTCCGCATCGACATCGCCGGCAACAAGCTCGACGACACGCCCCATACCGCCAACAAGGCGGCCTTCGTCATCCACGGGGCGATCCACAAGTCGAGCCACGACGCGGTCTGCGTGCTTCACACCCATTCCGACGCGAGCGTCGCCGTCTCCTGCCAGGAGGAGGGGTTGCTGCCGCTCAGCCAGTTCGCCATGCGCTTCTACAAGCGCCAGGCCTTCCACGACTACGAAGGCGTGGCGATCGATCTCGACGAGCAGGAGCGGATCATTCGCCACCTCGGCGACAACCGGGTGATGCTCATGCGCAACCACGGCATCCTGACGGTCGGCCGCACGCCCGGCGAAGCCTTCATGCTGCTCTATTATTTCGAGCGCGCCGCGCGCATCCAGCTCGACCTCCAGGCCGCTGCCGCATCCGGCGCCAGGCTTATCGTGCCGCCGCACGATGTCTGCGAAAAGGCGGCGCGCCAGTTCTGGGAGAACAAGGGCGACATCCTCATCGCCGGCGAGCGCGAGTGGCCGGCCTTCCTGCGGCGGCTCGACAGGGAAGGCGCGGACTACCGGCAATAGTTCCGGGCGGAGGACGACGACAACGACGAAAAACCAACAGAGAGGGTTCCATGTTCAAACGACGCACGTTCCTCGTGGCCTTCGCGGCCGCCTCTATCGGTCTTCAAGCGCCGGTCCCCGCCGTCGCGCAGGATATGGTCGATGCCAGCCTGCGCCTGAAATGGCTTACACAGGCGCAGTTCGCCGGCTTCTACGTCGCGCTGGAAAAGGGCTACTACAAGGACGAGGGCATCAACCTCACCATCAATCCCGGTGGGCCGAACCTGCTCACCGAGAACCTGGTGGCGACCGGCGCCGACACGTTCGGCCTTTCGGGCGGCACGGACAGCGTGTTCGCGGCGCGCGACAAGGGCCTGCCGGTCGTCTGCATCGGCGTCGCGCACCAGGTCACGCCGTTCGTCTTCGTCTCCCACAAGGACGGCCCGGTCCAGTCGGTCGCCGACTTCAAGGGCAGGACGGCCACCACCTGGTTCACCGGCGCCAACCACGTGCTGTCGGCGATGCTCTCCAAGGTGGGCGTCAGCCCGTCCGACGTGGACATCCAGCCGCAGCAGGTCTCTGTCACGCCGTTCGTCGACAAGCAGGTCGATGTCGTGACGGCGACGCGCCACAACGAACTCTATGTCATCAACGAGCGTGTCGGGAAGGACAACCTGAACCTGTTCGTGCCGGAAGACAGCGGCGTCTCCTTCCCGCGCGACACGCTGATCGTCTCGGAGAAGACGGCGGCCGAGCAGCCCGAGCTGGTCGAGAAGTTCCTGCGCGCCAGCGTCAAGGGCTGGAAGGAGGCCTTCGCCAATGAAAGCGAGGCGGTCGACATCATCATGAAGATCTCGCCGACGCTCGACCGCGCCCAGCAGGAGTTCATGCTGAAGGAGGTCAGGACGCTGATGACCGCCGGCAAGGGCTCGACCGACGGGCTCTTCGCCATCGACAAGGCGGCGGTCGGTTCCGCCAACGACCTGCTCGTCGAATACGGCGTGATCTCGAAGCCGGTCGATCTCGATGCCGCCTTCAATGCCACCTTCATCGAGAGCATCCCCGTCGAGGAAAGGCGCCTGTGAGCGGCTCAGCCACTGTGGCCGCCAACCTGTCCGTCGCATCGACGGGCAGGATCGGCGCGGTTCTCAAGCCGCTCGTCTGGCTGGTGGTCGCTATCGTCCTCGTCGAGGCGGCCGTCGTGGTTTTCGGCATCCGCTCCTACTACCTGCCGCGGCCGAGTGTGATCGCCTCGACGATCATGGCGACGCCTAGCGCCTATCTCGCCGGACTCTGGCGCACCTTCCTGGAAACGGCGCTCGGCTTTGTCGCCGGCAGCCTGTTCGGCGTCGTCATGGCCGTCGTCTTCCATCGCTGGGTGCTGCTGCGGGAGATGTTCTTTCCGCTCTTCGTCGTCTCGCAGACCATTCCCGTCATCGCCTTCGGCGCCGTCGTCGTTCTGTGGTTCGGCAACACGCTGCTCGCCAAGGCCGTGATCTCCTTCTACATCAGCTTCCTGCCGGTGACCGTGAACACGCTGCTCGGCTTTTCCGCCGTCGATCCCCGCCAGGTGCAGCTCATGCGCAGCTTCGGCGCCGACGATGCGCAGATCCTGCGCAGGCTCTATCTGCCCGCCGCGCTGCCGCAGCTCTTCGTGGCGCTGAAGCTCGCTTCCTCGCTCGCCCTCGTCGGCGCGATCGTCGGCGAGTGGTTCGGCGACACCACCGGCCTCGGCGTCCTTCTCCTCCAGGCCATGTACAATGAGAACGTCGCCGGCATCTGGGCAACCATCGTCGTCTCCGCCTGCCTCGGCATGGGGCTCTACGGCGTCGTCGCCTTTGCAGAGCGCAGGATCGTCTTCTGGGGAGGCGAGCAATGACTGCTTCCATTTCCTCCGACAGCGCCAGGCAGATTTCCCGCGGCATCGGCGGCGCGCTGCTGGTCGCCGTCGTCTGGGAGCTTTGCGCGCGCGGCCTCGACCTGCCGGCCTATGTGCTGCCGGCGATCAGCAGCATCCTCGCGGGACTTGCCAACGATGCCGGGTCGCTGCTTGCGGCTGCCCGCTTCACCGCGACCGAGTCCCTGGCGGGCTATGCCATCGGCTGCCTTGCCGGCATGGCGGCGGCGGTGCTGGTCACGATGGTTCCGAGCGCCCGAAGCGTGGTCGTGCCGCTCGCCACCGCCATCAATTCGGTTCCCGTCGTCGCCTATTCGCCGCTGGTGCTGCTGTGGTTCGGGATCGGCATGGCCTCGAAGGTCGTGATGGTGGCGATCGCCGTCAGCTTTACGATCTTCCTCAGCACGATCGCCGGCCTCGACCGCGTCGATCGCAAGTCGGTCGACCTCCTGCGTTCCTTCGGCGCAGGCCGGCTCGCGGTGCTGTGGCGGCTGCGCCTGCCGACGGCGCTGCCGCTCATCATCGCCGGCATGCGCGTCTCCACCGTGCGCAGCGTCATCGTAGCCATCGTTACGGAGATGCTCGGCGCCTATGGCGGGCTCGGCTGGGTGATCTACCAGGCGGTGCTGCAGGTCGATTTCGTGAAGGTCTGGGCCGCCATCATCGTGGCGTCGGCCATCAGCCTCGCCTTCTTCGGCGCCATCAGTTTCGTCGAGCGCCGCTACGTCTTCTGGAGATAGCATAGCATGACACGCAAGATGCATTTCGGCCTCTTCCTGCTCGGTACCGGCAGCCATGTCGCCGGCTGGCGCGTGCCCGGCGCGATGGACAGTTTCCAGGACATCGGAATGATCCGGCAGATCGCGGTCGAGGCTGAGCGTGGCCTGTTCGATCTCATCTTCGTGGGCGACAACCTCAATGCCGACCCGGCCGCCCACCCCTCCTACACCGCCCGGCTGGAGCCGCTGACGCTGCTTTCGGCCATTGCCGGCGCGACGCAGCATATCGGGCTCGGCGCGACCGTCTCGACAACCTATTGCGACCCATTCACCGTCGCCAGGGTCTTCGCCTCGCTCGATCACCTGAGCGGCGGGCGTGCCGCGTGGAACGCGGTGACGACGGCCAATCCGGCGGCGGCGGCGAATTTCGGCACGGTCCATCCCGACCATTCGAAGCGCTACGAGATCGCCGAGGAGTTCTTGACCGTGGTGCGCGGCCTGTGGGACTGCTGGGCCGACGACGCGATCGTCGCCGACCGCGAGACAGCCATCTACATCGATCCCGCCAGGGTGCGCGCGCTCGATCACGAGGGCACGCATTTCAAGGTCAAGGGACCGCTCAACATAGGCCGCTCGCCGCAGGGCCAGCCGGTCATCCTGCAGGCGGGCGGCTCGGGCCCCGGCCAGGAGCTCGCGGCAAAATCGGCCGACGTCGTGTTCTCCGTCACGCAGGATCTCGACGAAGCCCGCGCCTTCTACCGTTCGGTGAAGGACAGGCTCGCGAAATACGGCCGCAGTGAGGAGTCCATGGTCGTGCTGCCCGGCGTAATGCCGATCGTCGGGCGCACCGAGCGCGAGGCGCATGACAAACTCGCCGAGCTCCAGGGCTTCATCAGCGAGACCAACGCGTTGGCGCTCATGAGCGACCGCTTCGGCGTCGACATGAGCGTCTACGATCTCGACGGACCGATCCCGGACGACCTCGTGCCCTCCGACAACTACCACGCATTCGCCAGGGTCATGCTCGACAAGGCGAAGCGCGAGAACATGCGGCTGCGCGACGTCTACAACCTCATGGCGGCGGCGCGCGGCCACTGGGTCCTGTGCGGCACGCCGGACTATGTGGCCGACACGCTAGAGACCTGGTTCACGACGCGGGCTGCCGACGGCTTCAACGTCATGCCGTCGCACTTCCCGGCGGGCCTCACCGATTTCGTCGACCTCGTCGTACCGATCCTGCAGGAGCGCGAACTGTACCGCACGCAATACGAGGGTACGACGCTGCGCGACCGCATGGGCCTGGAACGTCCGGCCCGCATCTGAGGAGGGCCAACGTGGGCATCATGACACATCGCTTCCAGACGGTGGAGAGCGCGGACTACCGAAACGGCATGGCCCGGTTGGCAGCAGCGGTAAACATCGTCACGACACGCACGGCAGACGGTCGCTTCGGCTTCACGGCTTCGGCCGTATGCAGCGTGAGCGATGCGCCGGCCACCTTGCTCGCCTGCATCAATCGGACGAGCTCCTGCTTCCCGGCCTTCGATCGCGCCCGCTTCTTCAGCGTCAACACGCTTGCCCCCTCGCATGAGGCCCTGTCCGATCTGTTCGGCGGCAAGACCTCCATGACCGAGCGCTTCTCGTCAGGGCGTTGGGTGGAGGGCAGGACCGGCGTTCCCGTGCTCGAGGACGCCTTGGTGAGCTTCGAATGCGAGCTTGCCAACGCGTTCGACGAAGGCACGCATCGCGTCCTGTTCGGCCGGGTGATCGATCTTCGCAGCAGCGACCAGGAAGCTGCCTTGCTCTATTACTCTCGCCGGTATGTGGCCTGGAACAACAGCTAATTCACCCGCCGCGGAAGATACCGGCTGTTTTGAAGCAAAAAGCGCTCAAATTCAGCCGAAGTTCGGCTGCTTGTTGACCTTATCGCATGGTTCTTGTCTGAAGCCTGTAGATTTTCGGGCTGCATCGCGGCGCTGATGGCCGCCACAAAACCGTCGTCCGAGCTGCGGACATCGTCGCTGTTGTCGATTTCGATCCGGTCCGGGGATGCAGCTCCGGGCTTGACGGTCCGGGCTAGCTGTGAGCTTTCAGCCACAGCGAGCGCCATTTGTCTGGCCGGAATTGAAAGCGTCTTCTCGCCAAGGTGGGCCAGCACAACAAACTGTGCAGGTTCCGACACCTCCATCGGAAGGCAGATCAGTTCGGTCCCATCGGAGCTGAAGTCGGGCCTCGGTCGTACGCACGAAAGCCCTACGCCCCAGCCGTTGGCGACCAGCCCCCTTTGCATCTCGAAACTCGGTGCCATCTGTATGTTCCGCAGCGTCGCTCCGTGCTTTCGGAACAGGCTCTCGAAATACTCTCGGGTGATTGGAAAATCCTCGATCACCACCCTGTCGGAGGAGAGATCACGCAGGTTGACCTGGGTCGACATGGCAAGCGGATGATCGCGTGGGAGCAACACGTATGGTGGCAGGCGGTCGATGACGGTTCTGGCAATACCGTGCGACTTTAGTTCGATGTCGTATGTGATGGCGAGGTCACATCTCCCGTCGAGAATCTGGGCGCGGACCTCTGCCAGATCGCCTTCGCTGAGCCGGTACGAAATATTTGGTGCGCTCTTTGCAAAATTGGTGAGCATCTTTGGAAGATAAATCGATCCGAGATCCCTGAAGCAAGCGATTGCGATCTCCCCAGCTAAGACGCTGTCGTGCTCGCCCCTCGCAATACGGTATCCATCAGCCAGGATGGTCTTTGCCTGTGTCAGCAGGCGCCGCCCGCCCGGTGTAATGGCAAGCCCCTGTCCGGCTTGTCGCTTGAAGAGGGTACGCCCCAAAGCGATCTCAAGCTCAGAAATCGCGACGGACACCGAGGGCTGGGAGACATTGCAGGCAGTCGCTGCAGCGGTGACGCTGCCGTGGCCGGCGACTGCGACAAAGTACTCGAGCTGACGGAATGTGTACGGTATAGGCATTGGCTATGATTGATTATCCAGATTTAATTACAGCCTAATGTTCCAATTGCCTATCCCTCAGGTTGGCCAATAGACAGTGAGGAGATCAGCATGCAGGAACAAAGCAGCCGTGTCATTGCCGAAGCGACGAAACGGGCGAAATCCCGACTTTCGCAAGCCGACATCGATGCCTACCGACGGGATGGAGCAATCTGCGTCAGAGGGTTGCTCAGTCCAGACGAAGTTGAATTGTGCCGGCAGGGAATAGCAGAAAACATGGCCAATCCCAGTCCGAGGGCGAGTGTCGCCAGCCGTCCGGACGACCCGGGCTATTTCATCGAGGATTTCTGCAACTGGCAGGATATTCCCGCATACCGAGACTTCATCTTCAATTCGGCCGCGGGCGCCGTGGCCGGGCTGCTGATGGGCGCTGAAACGGTGCGGCTCTATCACGATCATCTGTTGGTGAAGGAGCCCAACACACGCGCCAAGACGCCCTGGCACCAGGACCAGCCCTATTACAACATCGACGGGCTGCAGAACTGCAGCATGTGGGCGCCCATGGACCCGGTGTCGCGCGCCGCAACCCTGGAATTCGTCGCCGGCACGCACAAGGGGCCTTGGCTAATGCCGCGCTCGTTCATGTCAAGCGAGGCGAAATGGTTCCCGGAAGGGACGTTGTCGGACCTCCCCGACATCGAGGCCGACCGATCTGCATTTAATATCCTCGGCTGGGAGCTGGAGCCAGGTGACGTGGTGTTCTTCCACATGCTGACGCTGCACGCGGCCGCCGGCGTCGGCAGCGGCCGCCGGCGGGTACTCTCGGTTCGCTTCCTTGGCGACGACATCACTCATGCCCCGCGCAAATGGCGGACGTCACCACCGTTTCCCGGCCTTGACGACGAGCTAAAGCCCGGCGCGCCGATGGATCACCCGCTATTTCCAGTTCTCTGGGAGCGCACTGCGGCCAGCGTGGCGGCTTGGACGTCCGTACTATAAGGTTTGTGCATAATGCCATAACCGCGGATGCATTGTGTTTGCAGGCCCAGGTGCAGCGTATTGATGGGGTCGGTACCAGCGACCTCATCAAGGCTTGATGGATGCGAAGCGCTGGGCGCGGCGCATCCATTCCAGAGAGGCTGAACCCATGAATCTCGTGAGAACATTTATAGCCGGAGCTCTAACTTCGTTGATTTCAGCTGGTCTGCAATCCACGGCGAGCGCCGAGACGCTCGTGGTCTGTACGCCGCGCAGCGTGCAGAACCTGAACGCTGCCCAGCAATGGGTTACCCCCAGCGTCGACGTAATGAACGCCATGCACAATCGCCTGGTGGAAATCGAGCGCGGTGGAACAAAGCTGGTGCCGGGGCTGGCGACGTCGTGGGAGATTTCGGAAGATGGCCTGATCTACACCTTCCACTTGCGAAAAGGGGTGAAGTGGCACAGCAATCCGCTGTTCACCCCGACGCGTGACTTCAATGCCGACGACGTGATCTTCACGATCGATCGCTACCGGGACCCCAACCATTTCTTCCATGGCGTTGGCGTGGGAAGCCAGTATTTTGACTATACAAAGATAGACAAGAACATCGTCGAGATGAAGAAAGTCGACGACTACACCCTGCAGATCACGCTTGCCAAACCGACCGCGGTCTTTCTCGAACAGATGGCGTCGGAGTCGGTGTCGATCCAAAGCGCCCAGTATGGCGAAGCGATGAAGGATGCGGGCACACCGGACCAAGTGGATCTGCAGCCCATTGGTACGGGGCCGTTCCGGTTTGTCGCCTTCCAGAAGGAGGTCATGACCCGTTTCGCCAAGTTCGACGATTACTGGGCGATCAAGGAGGGCGACGCTTCTCGCGGGGCTCTTGTCGACGACCTCGTGGTTGTCGTCACGCCCGATCCGACCGTGCGACTTGCTCAGGTCAAAGCAGGCGAATGTAACATCCTGATCGACCCATCCGCCGCGGATGTCCTGGACCTTGTGAGCACCCCTGTGGAAGGGCTGGCGCTCGCCACCGTGCCGGGTACGTCCACCGGACTCCTCTACTACCCGCTGCTCCCGTTCAGTGGTGCCGATCAGCGCGTCCCGATGGGCGACATGAAGGTGCGTCAGGCGTTTGCCCATGCAATCGACAAACAGGCGATTATCGAGGCCGTGTTTGGCGGTGCGACGGGAACAGTGGCGACTTCATTCGTACCTCCGCCAATCCCGGGCTTCGTCGAACTGGAGCCTTATTCGCGCGACGTCGAGAAGGCCAAGCAGTTGCTCGCCGAAGCGGGTTATCCGGACGGCTTCACTATAGAGCTTTGGCTCGCTCCACTGAACCGCAGCTACATGCCGAATTCTCAGCGCGCCGCCGAACTCGTCCAGGCAGACCTCGCCGAGGTCGGCGTGAAGGTGAATATCATCGCGATGGACATGGCGGAGCTTCGACAGAAGCGGCGTGACGCCAAATATGCGTACATGGCATTCAGCGGCCTGAACATGGACTACCCCCACGCCAATGCTGCCGTCGACGGCATGTTCAGTTGCGGGGGCTGGTCGACCGTTTGCGACGAAGAGATCGAGCGCCTTTATCAGGCGGGCAAAGTCGAGCTTGATAAAGAAAAATCGGCCGACATCTACGCTCACCTGCAGAAACGCTTTCGCGAGGTTCTTCCGGTTCTCCCGCTGGCAAATCCAATCGAGTTCCAGGTGGTGAGTTCGAACGTCCAAAACTATAAGATTCACACGCTGGGCGGCCAGGCCTTCTGGGGCGTTTCAATCAAACCATGACGTGATCGCACCTCCCACGCCACACGTCGGCAACATCGAGGCGGCCAAGGCCGCCTCGATGTGTCAAGGCAGTTGTCGGCAACGATCTGACAATTCCGTAGCGGCGAGGGAACCGGCGCTACCGCTTAAGCCACCGCCTGGAGGTTCTAGATTGTGTTGAGGTACTTAGCGGGCAGAGCCGCCGTGGCGTTTTTCACACTGCTCGGCGTGTCGCTGGCAACCTTCTTTCTCATTCGCCTCATACCCGGCGATCCCATCCTCCTGCTGATGCCCGCAGAGCGAGAGATCTCGGAGGAGCGGTATCAACAGCTCATCATACAGTTTGGCTTCGATCGCCCGCTCTGGGAGCAGTATTTTCGCTACATCGCAGGCCTTTTCAGCGGCGACCTCGGGATTTCCGCGTTTACCCGTCAGCCCGTGCTGAGCGAGTTTATGAGCCACTTCCCGGCAACCATCGAGCTGGCTCTGACAGCGACATGCTTTGGGCTCCTTCTCGGCGTGCCTGCCGGAATGATCGCTGCGCTTGCCAGGGGGACTGCGATCGACCTCGGCCTGATGAGTGCGGCGCTCGTCGGGTTCTCGATGCCGGTGTTCTGGTGGGGCATGATCCTCATCACTTTTTTTTCAGGCTATCTCGGCTGGACCCCGGTTTCGGGCCGCATATCCGTCTTGTACTTTCCGACACCCACCACCGGCTTCATGCTTGCCGATACCCTCCTCGGGGGCGACTTGAGGGCGTTCTGGTCGGCGCTGAACCATCTCATCCTCCCCACTGTGACCTTGGGGATCATTCCGCTAGCCATCTTTGCGCGGCAGACGCGGTCCGCCATGGCGGAGGTTCTGAACGAAGACTACGTGCGGACGGCGCGGGCGAAAGGCCTGAGCGAGTTTCGGGTGGTTGTCGTTCATGCTTTGCGCAACGCGCTCATCCCCGTTACGACGGTCGTCGGTCTGACGATGGGTGGGCTGCTGGCCGGCGCGATCCTGACGGAGACGGTGTTTGCCTGGCCGGGCATCGGTACGTGGATCGTTAAGGCGATCCTCAGCCGCGACTATCAGGTCATCCAGGGCGGAATACTGCTGATCGCGCTCGTCCTGATCCTGGTCAACTTCGCGGTCGACGTCCTCTATGGCGTTCTCGACCCTCGGATTCGCGCGGGAGGTGCCTCATGACGGCAAAGGACACTCGTGAACCCATAGTAAGCAGCTCAGGCGAGCCGGTTGCACTGATGCAGGCTGGACCTTTGCGGGAGTTCTGGCTCCTTTTTCGAAAGAACCTAAGCGCGATGGTGGGCTTGACCATCCTGTTGGTCTTCCTGTTCGTAGCGGTCTTTGCCGATCTCATCGCTCCCCACTCGCCGATTATGCAGTTCCGCCAGCACAGCCTTCAGCCTCCGGTTTGGCAGGACGGAGGCTCGGCGCGATTTCTCCTCGGCACCGACGCCGTCGGTCGCGATCTTCTTTCCCGCTTGATGCACGGCTCCCGCTTCTCCTTCTACGTCGGCTTTTGTGTCCTAACCCTCTCGCTCACCCTTGGGGTCGCTCTGGGCCTCGTCGCTGGATATTTCCGGGGGTGGCTCGAGGAGATCATCATGCGGCTCTCCGACATCCTCTGGTCTTTTCCCTCGCTTCTGCTCGCCTTCGTCGTCGTCGCCGTTCTAGGCCCGAGCCTCACCAATGCGATGATTGCGATAGCGCTGGCTTATTTGCCGGAATTTATCCGCATCACGCGCGGCCAGGTTCTGGTGGTGGCAAACCGAAACTATGTCATCGCCAGTCGTATGGCAGGAGCCGGTCCCTTGCGGCTCATGTTCACCGCTATTCTCCCGAACTGTCTTGCGCCCGTCATCGTCCACGCCAGCCTCGTCTTCTCTTCGGCGATCCTGGCGGCTGCAGGATTGAGCTTCCTCGGTCTTGGCGCTCAGCCGCCCGCGCCGGAATGGGGCGCGATGCTCGCGGAATCGCGGGAGTTCATCCTGCGCGCATGGTGGGTTGTAGCGTTTCCGGGGCTCGCTATTCTTATCATGGTTCTGGCCGTGAACTTTATCGGCGACGGTCTGAGGGACGCGCTGGATCCGCGGCTGAGCAGAGCATGACAGGCGAGCATGAATCATCGGCAAGTCGAGATCTTCGCGACGGTAATGCGGGCAGGCACGGCCTCCCATGCGGCCGACCTCTTGGGCATCACCCAGCCAGCTGTTAGCCGCGCCATCGCCGACCTCGAGAAGTCGGTGCGGTTCTCTCTGTTTGCGCGAATTCACAACCGGCTTGTTCCGACGCCCGAAGCGCGGCTGTTCTTCCGGGATGTCGAGGCCTCGTTTCGCGGCCTGGACACCTTGCGATCGAGCGCGGCCTGGATACGTGACCAGGGAGCCGGGGAGATCAAGATCGCCAGCCTGTCGGCCCTCAGCTCGTCTGCCGTGCCGCAGGCAATCTCGACCTTCCAGAAGAAGCACGCCGACATCCGCGTAACGCTGCATGTGTTGTGGTCGCGTGATGTTCGCGACCGGATCGCATCCGGGCAGTTCGACGTCGGGCTTGCGGCGGACGAGATCGACACCTCGGGGATTCACGCGCAGCCGTTTGCGACCCACAGGGTTGCGTGTCTGATGCCGAAGGGACATCCTTTGTCTCTCAAAGAGGTTATCGAGCCGGCGGACCTGGCGGAAGTTCCGCTGGTGACCTACGTTCCGGAGGATCGTTGGCGGCAGCAGCTGGATGCAGCCTTCGCCGCCGCGAACGTGAAGCCGAAGATCGCCGTCGAGACCACTTACTCCTCGACGATCTGCTCGCTCGTATCGCAAGGCATCGGCGTCGGTTTTGTCAGCCCAGGTGCGACCGGTGGTGCGGATATCTCGCACCTTGTCGTGCGCCGCTTCGAACCGAAGATCATCGTGCGTGTCCTTCTGATCCTGCCGCTCGATCGACAGAAATCGCTGCTCGTGCGGGAATTCATCGATTGCCTGCTCGAGACCCGTTCAGCGCAGCCCCAGGCATCATAACTTTTCATTATACCAAGCATACCTTGCCTACATTGTCCGGCGTGAAGCCTGGCGAATAGCATGCGCCATGCTGACGTGCGTCCGTCGTCCGGAGAGAAGCTTTGCCTGATTTCATGCAGTTGAACCCCCCGGTGCATCGCGCATCGACCGTTCTGTTCAAGGACACCGACGCATTCCTGGCCCGAGGGTCCCAGCTCTATGACGGGTTTATGTATGGGCTCTACGGAACGCCGACGACCCGCGAGTTGGAGACACGCATCGCCGCGATTGAGGGCGGGCATCGGGCGATCGTCGTTCCATCAGGGCTCGCGGCAATCACGCATGTCATACTCGCGCTGTGCAAACCCGGCGACCATATCATCATCACCGATTCCGCCTATGGCGGCTCGCGCGCCTTCGCGACGAGCGCGCTTGTGCGCCTCGGCATCGACGTCGAATACATTCCGTCGGACGCAGATTCCGTGCAGGCGTACCTCAAGCCGCAAACGCGGCTGGTGCTCCTGGAATCGCCCGGTTACTACACGATGGAGATCCAGGATATCGCGGCCATCGCCGCTGAAGCCCATGCCGCCGGTGCGCTCGTCCTTCTCGACAACAGCTGGGGTTTTGGCGCCTCATCCATGTTCGAGCATGGCGTCGATATCTGCTGCACCGCGCTGTCGAAATATGCTGCCGGCGCCGGCGACCTCTGCATGGGTTCCATCACCGTTGCCACGGAGGACATGTACCGCACGCTCAAGGCCTTTGTTGCCGGCTTGGGCGCTGGCGTGTCCTCCGATGACGCCTATCTGGTGATGCGGGGGCTGCTCACACTCGACACTCGCTTGCGCGATCATGCGGCTCGGGCGCTCGGGCTGTCGCAATGGCTAAGCGGTCATCCGGCGGTCAAGGAGGTGATCAATCCCGCTCGCCCCGGTGATCGGTGGCACGCAAGGTTTCAGAAATACTTTCGCGGCGGCAACGGCCTTTTCTCCGTCGTGCTTCATGACGGTTCGCTCGACGCCATTCGGCGCATGCTTGGCGGCCTCGAGGTGTTCAAGATCGGCGCTAGCTGGGGAAGTCCGCACAGCCTTCTTGCTGCCGCATATCCGCACGGCGAGCGGTCAGTCGATCGATGGCCGAAAGACCAGTACATCCTGCGCCTTCACATCGGTCTCGAAAATGTCACCGCGCTGAAGTGCGATCTCGACCGGGCCTTGTCACGCGCGGCCGGGATTGCGGCCTTGCGGGTCCGCTAGCCGATGGGTGCGATCGATACAGTACTAGGGTTGATCGACGAGCATTTCGACCGGTCGATCGAGAAGCTTTTTGAGCTGGCGCGTATCCCCTCCGTGTCCTCTGATCCAGCCCTCGCAGGCGAGTGCCGCAGGGCCGCCCTCTGGCTGTCGGATTATGTGTCTTCTCTGGGCTTCCAATCCCGGCTCATGGAAACGGGCGGTCATCCGGTGGTCTACGCAATCTTGGGAGACTTGAACGATACGACCAAGCCGCACGTGCTCTTCTACGGACACTATGACGTCCAGCCGGTCGACCCGATCGAGAAGTGGACCAATCCGCCCTTCGAACCAAAGATCGATGTCGCCAAGGACGGGACCGAACGCCTGCTCGGCCGGGGCATGTCAGACGACAAGGGCCAGATATTCACGTTCCTTGAGGCATGCCGCGGGTGGATTGAACACACAGGCACACTGCCCGTTAACGTCACCATCTTTCTCGAAGGCGAGGAAGAGGCTGGCTCGCCGAGCCTCGAGCGGACCCTCATAGAGCAAGCCGGCGACCTTGCCGCGGATGTCGTCCTCGCCTGCGATTCCGCCATGTGGGACCGCGACACACCTGCGATCGCCACGCGTCTCAAGGGGCTGTTCCATGACAAGGTGATCGTTCACGGGCCCAACCGCGATCTTCATTCCGGAACATATGGCGGAGTCGCCGCCAATCCGCTGCGCGTGCTGTCGAATATACTGGCTGGCCTCTATGATGCCGACAATCGAGTGGCCATCCCGGGCTTCTACGATGAGGTCGAGCAAGTTCCGGCCTCCGTACGGCAGCAATGGCGCGAACTTGGCTCGGCCGCGGATGCTGCGCTCGGCGATGTCGGGTTGTCGATACCTGTGCTCGAGACCGGCTACACGGCTATGGAGCAGACATGGGCCCGGCCGGTGGTCGATATCAATGGCGTCGGTGGCGGCAATCAGGGTCCACCCCGTTCGGTCCTGCCGTCGCAAGCCTGGGCGCGGTTGTCGTTCAGGCTGGTGGCATCCCAGAAGCCCGACGTGATCCGCCGGCTGTTTCGCGAACACGTGGTGTCGCAAGTACCTTCTGACTGCCGCGTGTCGTTCGAAGGCGACGACGGCTGCGGCGCCTACGCGCTCAAAGAGGACAATCCGTTCCTGATCGCCGCGGCAAGGGGGCTGGAGGCCGAATGGGGGCGGCAGCCGAAATTTCCCGGATCTGGCGGCTCGATACCCGCGATCGGATGGTTCAAGGACCATCTCGGGCTAGACAGCATCATGGTGGGTTTCGCCCTCGATGACGACGCGATCCATGCGCCGAATGAAAAATACGATGTGCGTTCCATGCGCAAGGGGACGCGATCCTGGGCCAGGATCCTAGAAGAGGTATCTCGGGTCGATCTCAAGTGGCGCAGGACCGAAAGGTAGCGGATGGATTCTCTGTGGCCCCTCTACCTGAACGAGGAGAACGCCGTGGCCGAGGTCAGGGGGGCATCAGATGCCGGCAACGCACACCTGTTGGAGGTCGATAATCTCGTTGTCGAGTTCGAGACCAGGCAAGGCGTCTTCCGCGCCGTCGATGGGATTTCATTGCATTTGGCGCGAGGCGAGATCCTGGCAGTGGTGGGAGAATCCGGTTCGGGCAAGTCGGTGCTGATGCACGCCATATTGGGGCTCCTCACTCCGGGTGCGAGGGTTACCGCCGACCGCATCGTCTTTAGGGGCAGGGATGTCCTGGCGTTGAAGGCTTTTGAGCGGCGAGCACTCCTTGGCAAGGAAATCGGTGTCATATTCCAGGATCCGATCGGCAGTCTCAATCCTTGCTACACGATCGGCTTTCAGATCGATGAGATTCTGAGACGCCATACGCCACTTGATCAAAGCGCTCGACGTGACCGGACGATTGCCATGCTCGACCGGGTTGGCATTCCGATGCCTGCCGAGCGACTGTCTTCCTTTCCCCATCAGATGTCCGGCGGCCAGTGTCAACGGGTCATGATCGCCATGGCGCTGGCATGCGAGCCGTCGCTTCTGATCGCGGATGAGCCCACGACTGCCCTGGACGTGACCATTCAGAAGCAGATCCTCGATCTGCTGATGACGCTACAGCGGTCTCGCGGGATGGGGATGGTCATCGTCACCCACAATATGGGCGTGGTGTCCGAGGTCGCCGATCGGGTCTTCGTGCAGTACCGCGGCAAGATGATGGAGTGCGCGGACGTCATCGAAATCTTCGAAAACCCGCAGAGCCGGTACACCCAGGCCCTTCTGTCGGCTCTCCCGGAAAACGCGGTCGGCACCAGGCTGCCCGTCATTTCCGGCCTGTTTTGAGAATTCGAACATGACGGCACCAATCCTCGAATGCCGGTCGATTGTACGGAAGTACCACATTTCGCCCGGCCTGCTCGGCGACCAGCGAACGATCACCGCAGTCAATAATGTCAGCTTCGCACTGAAGCGTGGAGAAACGCTTGCCGTCGTCGGCGAAAGCGGAAGCGGCAAGACAACGCTCGCGCGCATCCTTGCGATGATTGACCCGCCGACGGCAGGGGACCTCCTGGTCGAAGGGAAGAAAGTCTCGCCTGGACGGGCAGTCGAAACTGACGTCCGTCGAAACATCCAGATGGTCTTTCAGGACCCGTACAGCTCGCTCAATCCGCGGCAAAGGATCAACACGATTCTGGAAGAGCCGTTGCGCATCAATATGCGAATCGATGGACGTGAGCGGGGAAGGCTCGTCGCCGAGATGTTGGAGAGAGTGGGTTTGGGCGGCGGCTATTCCACCCGTTATCCTCACATGCTATCGGGCGGGCAGCGGCAACGCGTAGCCATCGCCCGAGCACTGATGCTGCGTCCAAAAATCCTGATCCTGGACGAACCCGTTTCCGCTCTCGATCTGTCCGTGCAGGCACAGATACTCAACCTGCTGGCGGAACTCCGAGAAGCTTACAGCCTAAGCTACGTTTTCATCAGCCACGACCTCGCCGTGGTCCGCTTCTTCGCGGATACAGCGATGGTGATGCACAGAGGGGATGCCGTGGAAATGAAGAGCTGCGCGGAACTCTTCTCTTCCCCGCAGCACGCTTACACGAAAACCCTGCTCCAGGCTTCCCCCCGTATAGATCTCGCGAAAATACGCCAACGGCTGAAGACCGGAAACTAGTATCGCTTGCCGTCATGTCGCGCCAAACTCCATAGGCGCGGATCATCCGAATGCAGTTCGATTAACCGTGCTCGAAGACAGCTGCGGCGCGCTCTGCGGGTGGCGGCAAATATCGGGCCTTTCGGTCCTGCCTCGGTCTCCTAAGTGCACTTGACGCCGACCCTGCGGGCGGTTGCGGGGAAGGACTTATGATATGTCGGCGCCGCGGCTTCAAAAGCCGTGCCCAACGAGATGATAATAAGTTTCCCCCCGAAACTATCCATTTCTATCCGATCGCGCGCTATGCTGCTGAAATCACAAACCAAATTTGAATTAGATCAATGCCAAGGCTACGATAGACCGACCGAAACCTTGCCCTGCCGTGCTTGCGCTTTGCTTACGCGTGGAATCTCTCAAGGGAACGACCATGCATGGCGAAGCTGACAAAACGAACGGTCGATACCACCAAAAATCAAATCCTCGGACTATGTCGTTTGGGACGACGATCGTGGTGTTCTTCTTCTCGATGACGACCTTCTTGGCGCGGCCGAGCATTTGGAGCGTGACGTTTCCAGCTTGATCTTCCGAGATGGCGGTGCCGCCGGTGGGGAGGCGATGTCCTCCAGCATGGCCTTGCGGCCATCGCCGAAGCCGGGGGCCTTGACGACAGCAACCTTCAGGCCGCCGCGCAGCTTGTTGACGACCAGCGTGGCCAGCGCCTCGCGCTCGACATCCTCGGCGATGATGAACAGCGGCTTGCCAGACTGCACCACGGCTTCGAGAATCGACAGCATCGCCTGCAGATTGCCGAGCTTCTTCTCGTTGATCAGAACATAGGGCTCTTCGAGCTCGACCCGATCTTATCCTGATTTGTGATGAAATACGGCGAGAGATAACCGCGGTCGAACTGCATGCCCTCGCCCTGTGAAACGGCTCAAAGCGAAGGGCGTGATGTCATAGGACGCGTCTGAGCGGGTTGCCGCCTCGGCCAGCAGCTTGCCGGAGAAGGCGCCGGCGAGATTGCCGAAGAAGTGCCCGGTATTGAGCATCAAGCCTTCGATGCCGCAGGCGGCATCGATCACCGGCAGTCCGTCCGGGGTCTGTGCCACGAGTCCGGCCCATTGTCTGGTGATCGGCAGTTCCGACAGGGCAGGGAAGTTCCTGCTCATGATGGAGCAGGCCATCGCCTGGCCCGCAACCGTCGGCTGGTCGTGGCTGCTGCCGATCTCATAGGCGCAGCCGAACTGGATCGACCCGTCGGGCATGCTGGCGATCTGCTCGGTGAAGCCGAGGGCGGGCCGGATCTGCTCGGAGGGATCGCGCGGAAAGGCGGCCGCGTCCATGCCGGGCGGGGTGAAGAAACGGAACAGCGACTGGCCCGCCACGACCCGTCCGATGCGGAACGGCGCCGCGCCTGTCGAAGCGGCCTCGAACCTGGTCCACTGAAAGGGGACGCCGAGGCCGTGCGGCGCCAGAAGCTCGTTGGACCACGGGCCGCAGGCCACCACGACGGTTGCGCAGGCGAGAACATCGCCGCCGGCAAGGCGCACCCCGCGACAACGGCCCTTCTCCACCTCGATCGCCGTCACACGGGCGGGCGCGATCAGCCGTCCGCCGGCGTCGCTGAAGGCGGCCACCAGGCGGCGGACGAGCAGGGGCGTGTCCTGATGCGCATCGAGCGGGTTCCAGACCGCGCCGGACACTTGCGGTCCGATCTGCGGACAGAGCGAGTGCAACTCTTCACGGTCAAGCAGCTTTAGCGACAGCCCGGCTTGCGCCCTGTCAGCGACAAACGCGCGGGCGGCCTCGGCAAAGGCCTCGTCGCGGTAGGTGATCAGGCCGCCGCAGGCGCGGAAGCCGAAATCGGGGAGCTCGCCGGCAAGGGTTTCGACAATTCGCCGACCGGCAAGGGAAAACTCCATCGCCGTGCCGGCCGCCTTCGTCTGTAGCCAAAGGAATCCGGGATTGCGCCCCGAAGCGCCCCAGGCGGGCGCATGCTGTTCGATCAGGGCGACCGAGAGGCCCTGCCGGCGCAGATAGTAGGCGCTTGCAGCGCCCGCTATCCCCCCGCCCACGACCACGGCGTCGAATTGTTGCGTCACCACGGCAGTTCCGCGCGCTCCAGATGGAGGAGAAGCCGCTGCAAGACGTTGCGGCAGCGATCGACTTCGGTGAGTTCCAGATATTCGTCCGGCTTGTGCGCCTGCTCGATGGAACCCGGCCCGCAGACGATGGAGACGATGCCCGCTTTGCTGAAGAGACCTGCCTCGGTGGCGTAGGCCACCTTGGCATGGTCGTTGCGGCCCACAAGCTGCTTCACGAAGGTGACCGCCGGGTGGGAGGCGTCGGTGTCGAACCCGGCAAGCTCGGCGACAGGTTCGATCGTGACGCTGCTCTGCGGCGAGACCGCCCGCATGCGCGGAAGGATCTCGCGCTCGATGCGCTCTTCGAGGCGGCCGATCAGCTCTCGCGTATCCACCGCGGGCAAGGCGCGAATGTCGAACTGGAACGCACATTCGGCAGGAATGATGTTGGCCGCGTTGCCGCCCGCGACCGTGGTGACCGACAGTGTCGAATAGGGCACGTCGTAGCCATCGTCGCGCAGTCCGCTCACGCGCTGCTCGCGTGCCATCTCGCCGATTATGCAGATGATCTCCGCAGCATATTCGACGGCGTTGACGGCGGCCGGCGCAAGGCTCGAATGCGCGGAACGGCCGGAGAGCGCCACGCGGTAGAACCCGGCACCCTTGTGCCCCACGACCACCTGCATCGAGGTGGGTTCGCCGACAATGCAGAGCTTGGGCTTGACGGGCAAGGCGGCAAGGCGGTCGATCAGGCTCTGCACACCAATACAGCCGAGCTCCTCGTCATAGGAGATGGCGAAGTGAACGGGTGCCTTGAGGTCGCGGCGGACGAGGAAGGGCACGAAGGCGAGCATGATGCCGACGAAGCCCTTCATGTCGCAGGTGCCGCGCCCGTAAAGTCGGCCGTCCGCCTCGCGCAAGGTGAAGGGGTCGGAGCTCCAGTCCTGGCCGTCGACCGGCACGACGTCGCTATGGCCGGAAAGGACAACGCCCGGCCGGTTGGCCGGTCCGATGGTCGCCCAGAGATTTGCCTTCGTGCGCTCCGCATTCCAGACAAGCTCGCTCTCCACACCGTGGCGATCCAGGAAAGCCTTTACATAGGCGATGAGGTCCCGGTTGGGATCGCGCGAAACGGTGGGGAAGGCGACCAGGTCGCGAATGACCGCCACGCACTCCGCCCGGCTTGGGCCTGCCTGCGCCGGCATCGCTTCAGCTGCCCGCTGGCCTGAAGATCGGCAGCGGCGGCAGGCCGCCGCGCTCGCGCCAGGCGAGCGTTACCCGGTCACCGATGCGGGCCGGCCCGTCATCGATGTTCGTGAGCAGTCGCGGCCCTTCGTCGAGTTCCACGAGCGCCAGCACGTAGGGCGGCTCGAGCGCCTCGATGACCGGAATGCGCACTGTGGTCAGCGAGTAGACCGTACCTTTGCCCTTCGCCTCGACCCATTCCAAGGCGTCGCTCTCGCAAGAGAGGCAGAAGGGGCGGGGGTAGAACTGGTGCGACGCGCAGCTCCGGCATTTCTGGATGATGAGCCGGCGCTCGAGGCAGGCCTTCCAGAATGGCTCCGTGGTCGGGTCGGCAATGCCGAGGTCGGAAAGGGAGGGGGCATCAGTCACGGGCAAGCACCACGGTCGAGGCTGTCGAGAATGCAAGGCCGCCCGTGCCGTGGGCGACGGCGATGCGGGCATCCGGCACCTGACGCGCGCCCGCCTCGCCGCGCAGCTGGCGGACGGTCTCCACCAGAAGCAGGATGCCGAGCGCGCCGGGATGGCAGTAGGAGAGCCCGCCGCCGGAAGTCATGCTGGGCAATCCGCCGCCCGGCCTCAAGCGGCCGCCGGCTATGAAGTCCCCCGCCTCGCCCTTTTTGCAGAAGCCGAGATCCTCCAGATAGAGCAGCACGCCATGCGTGAAATTGTCGTAGGGCTCGAACACGTCGACGTCACCAGGCGAGATGCCGGCCATGCCGAAGGCCTCGCGTCCGGAGACAATTCCAGGAGTCACCGTCAGGTCAGGACATTGCGCGACATGCCACTGGACATGGCTCTCGCCGGCGCCCAGGATACGTACCGGCCGCTTGGCCGCGTCGCGCGCCCGGTCCTTGCGGGCGATCACGATCGCCCCGCCGCCATCGGTGACGAGGCAGCAGTCGAGCTTGCGCAGGGGATCGCTGATCAGGGGCGAGGCCATGACGTCGTCGATCGAAAGCGGATCGCGGCTCCAGGCTTTGGGGTTGAGCCTCGCCCATTCGCGCGCGGCGACAGCCACCTCCGCCAGGTGTTCCGGCGTGACGCCGTACTGGTGCATGTAGCGTGCCGCGCTCAACGCATAGTGGCCGATCGGGAAGTGGATGCCGAAGGGGGCCTCGAACTGCGCGGCCAGCGAGCCGTCCATGGCGTCCGCGGCGCGCTTGCGGTTGCGGCGGCTGCGCTGGCGCGAGGCGTAGCCGACGAGGGCCACATCACAGCGGCCGGCGGCCACCGCCAGCATGGCGTGGTGGACGAAGAACTCGAACGAGGCGCCGCCCATGTCGGAGGATTCGGCATAGCGCGGGCGGATGCCCAGATACTCGCCGAGCTGCACGGAGCCCTCTTCGCCCATATAGTTGGTGAAGAGGGCGTCCACGTCGCGGAACCCCAGTCCCGCCTCCGAAAGGGCCTCGCGCGCGGCGAGCGCCACCATCGAGAACTCGCTCTGGTCGGGAACCTTGCCGAGCGGCGTTTCGGCTGCACCGACGATGTAGATCGGAGTGTCGGCCAGTCTCGTCACGGAAGGCGTTCCCCCGCCGTCCCGCCGCGCGTCCGGGTTGCGGTCCTGGCTGAAAGGAGCAGATGCAAGCGAGTTCTCCACCGGTGCGGCCGCCCACCCGCGGCCTCCTCCCGCAGCACCTTGTGCCGCGGCTGGAAACGCGCCGAGAATCATATTAGATGAATATGAAGTCAATATCAATTACTAGTCCGACCCGGCTTGGTGGTACGTTGATATTCACGACAGCAGGTGCGATACCCGGGCAAGGAGGTCTTCGATGGCGGTTGCGGCTGAACGAAACGCGAAGGGGACAGCTTTCGTCGAGGGGCGCGAGATCAGGTATGCTGATTACCTCTCCCAGGGGCTGAATTCGATTTCCTTCGCGTCCAAGGGCGATCGGACGAGGTATCGTCTCAAGATCGCTGCCGCCAGGGCGCTGGAGGAGATCGGCTACCAGAACCTGCGGGTCTCGGATGTCTGCACCTATGCCAGCGTGGCGCTCGGCACTTTCTACGTCTATTACCGCGACAAGAACGAGATCGCGATGGAGGTCGTGCTCGAGTTTATCGACCACCTCTACGAGCGGGCGCGGCAGGTGGGCCGGGGCACCGGCGACTTCGAGGCGATCCACAACACCAACCGCTTCTTCATCGCCGCCTACCAAGCCAATCCGGGACTGATGCAGTGTCATGTGCAGTTGCAGACGCAACTGCCGGAGTTCCAGGAGCAGTGGCGGCCCCGCCATGCGAAGTGGATAGAGAAGCTCGCCCGCTCAATCGCCCTCCGCGGCAATTACGGAGAGGACATGCCCGGCTCGGCCATGAAGGTGGCGCGGGTCTTGGAGGGAATGGTGTTCCACTATCTCTACGCCGAGATCGTGAGCAGGGAGAACACCCAGGCGGAGAACAGCTTCGACCCCGAGGCCGTCGCCATGATGCTGTCGGTGCTCTGGTACAGGGCCGTCTACTGTAAGGACCCTCCAGTTCTGCGCTGACCCGACGGGTTTGCGGCCGCTGTGGCAGCGCGCAGCACCCGTTGAGCGGGAACGGATCTCCGCCACGAGCGACCAGGATTTTCCGACCGGATACGACAAAATTGATATTGAAATCATATTCATTTTGGTCTGTATTGCAGGAGGAGAACGCGGAGGAGCGCAGGACGCCAAAGGGCGCGCGCATCTCCACGATCCCGACGGTCGCGAAGGGACGGGCGCGGGTATGGCAGTTAGAGCAAGACGGTTCGGCGGAGCGGAAAGCCGGCGCCAATGTCGCGGAAAGTGCCGGCCATGAGCGCGCTCGCGCTGGACGGACGCGTAGCGATCGTCACCGGAGCTGGCAGGGGGCTCGGCCGCGCCTACGCGCTTGCCCTCGCCGCCCACGGCGCGGCGGTCGTCGTCAATGATCTCGGCGGCGACCTCCAGGGGAACGGGATCGATCCGAGCCCGGCACAGGAAGTGGTGGCGGAGATCGAGGCAACCGGCGGCCGGGCGGTGGTCAGCGGACACGACGTTTCGGACTGGAAGCAGGCCGCCGACCTGGTCGCCCAGGCGATCGACACCTTCGGCGCCCTTCAGGTGCTCGTCAACAACGCGGGCATCCTGCGCGACCGGCTCTTCGCCAACATGGCGGAGGAGGAGTGGGACGCCGTCATCCGCGTGCATCTCAAGGGCCACGCCGCCCCCGCGCGCCACGCCATGAATTACTGGCGCAACGAGGCCAAGGCCGGCAGGGGCAAGGCGGGCTCGATTGTGCACACCACGTCTCTCGCGGGTCTCGTCGGCAATTTCGGCCAGGCCAACTACGCGGCCGCCAAGCTGGCGGTGGTGGGGCTTTCCCGCACGCTGGCCCTGGAGGGCGTGAAATACGGCGTCCGCTCCAATGCGGTTTCGCCTTCGGCGCGCACGCGCATCGAGACATCGCTGAAGCCGCCGCCGGCGGGGCAGTTTGATGTGTTCGCGCCCGAGAACGTGGCGCCGCTCATCTGCTGGCTGGCCATGGAGGACTGCCCGGCAACGGGCCAGGTGTTCCAGGCCTATGGCAACCGCGTCGAGGTGATCGCGCCGAGTGCGATTGCGGTCGACATACGCACGGAAGGCTGCTGGCGCGTGGCGGATCTCTCTCGCGCCCTTGCCGGCAGATTGCCCAGGCAGCCAGGGTTGACCGATTTCGTCGAGGAACTTGCGTGATGGATGTGCTTTCGCCCAAACCGTTCGACATCGCTTCCGTGCCGCTCGGCATGTCGCGGGATTCCGAGGAGTTTCGCACGAGCAGCCACCGGCTCGCCTCCTTCGCGCGTGCGGTCGACGACACCAATCCCCGACATCTGGCCGGCGAATACGCCTTGCCCGTCTTCGCTCACATTCCCGTCATGCAGAGCATGGTGGAAGTGCTTCAGAAAACCGCGTCCGGGCTCATACTGCATGGCGAGCATGACTTCGTCTTCCACCGGCCGATTGTGCCCGGCCAGCGGCTTTTCACCGTATCGACGCTGATCGGCGCGCGCGGAACGTCGGCCGGAACTGCGGTCGTCATCGGCTCGTATACGCGAGACCACGCCGGCGAGCCTGTCTGCACCCAGTACAGCACGTGCCTCTTGCGCGAGGCAGGGGGCCGCGATGCACGCGGCGAAAAGGCCCCGGAGCGGCCGCAGGTGCCGCGGGGCGAGGGCGTTGCCGACACCTACCCCCTCCCGCTCGACCAGACGCGGCGCTATGCGGATGCCGCGCGCGACTATTCGGCCTATACCATCGATCCCGAAGCGGCGCAGGCGGCAGGCTTTCCCGCGCCCATCGTCCACGGGATGTGCACGCTGGCCTTCGCGGCGCGCGCCATCGTCGACCGCCATTGCGGCGGCGAGAGCAAACGCCTCAGGCGCCTCGGCTGCCGCTTCGTCCATCCGCTCTATCTCCTCGCCGGGCAGACGCTCCGGGTCGAGCACTGGGCGGGCGAGGGCGGTCTCGCCGGTTTCGAGGCGAGCGACGCCGAGGGCAATCTCGTCATCAAGAACGGTTATGCGCAGGTGTCCAGATGAGCGAGACCTTGGATCATACCCTCGCCCCTATCGATACCACGGGCTTCGATCGCCCCGCTCACTGGGTAAAGCACCAGAATGTGGCTGCGGAGTGGAGTGCCGTGCCGCAGCAGACGGTGATCGAGATCGTCACCAACGGTTGCCTTGAGGACCCCGAACGGCCAATCCTCATCGTCGAGGACGGGCCGGTGATGACGCGGCGGGAATTCCTGTGCCGCTGCCAAGGCTTTGCGGGATATCTCAAGACATTCCTGAAGCCGGGCGATCGCGTGGTCGTGATGCTCGACAACCGGCTCGAATTCATGATCGCGCTGTTCGGCATCATCGCCAACCGCGCCACGCTGGTGTCGATCCCGCCCACGGCGCAGGAGTTCGACGCCGGCCACATCGTCAAGGACGCAGCACCCGTGGCAGCCATATTCGGCAAGCCGCAGCAGGCCGTCATCAATGCGGTGCGCGGACAGTCTCCGGCGCTGGGGCACATGATCATCGTGGATGGCGACGAGCCCGACGGGCTCGCCTCTTACGAGAACGCGGCCACGCCTCTCGATTTCAAGAAGGCCGAGTGCCGGCGCGAGGACGTCATCACCGTCTATTACACCTCGGGCACCACGGGCGCGCCCAAAGGCTGCATGCTGCACCACGGTTGGTGGCTGCGCGTGATCGACATCGACTTGCGCCTGTTCCGCCGCGGCTGGCAGGACCGGCAGCTCTGCTGCTTGCCCTTCTACTATGCGGACCCGGCTATCCAGCTCCTGACCTCGCTCGCCTCGCGCGGCACGCTGATCGCCATGCGGCGCTTCTCCGTCTCGCGCTTCTGGGACGTCGTGACCACGTACGACGCCACCGAGATCCTTTCCATCGCCTCCATCCCTGCGCTGCTGCTCAAGGGCGAGCCTGGGCCGGCCGAGCGGGACCACCGCATCCGGCTCGCCATCCATGCCGGGCTGCCGAAGGAACTGCATCAGGAGATGATCGACCGCTACGGCTTCCACTGGCACAACCAGTATGGCAGCACGGAGGGCGGCATCATGAGCCGCGTGCCGCACCACCTCGCCGACGAACTGGTCGGCACCGGCACCATGGGCCTGGAGCCGCCGGGTGTCTTCATCCGGCTGGTCGACGACAATGACGTGGATGTCGCCCCGGGAGACGCGGGCGAGGCGCTGATCGCCGGCCCCGACCTTTATGTCGGCTATCTCGACCGCCCGGAGACCACGGCCGAAGCCAACCGCGGCGGCTGGTACCATTCGGGCGACGTTGCCCGCCGGGACGAACGGGGTCTGCTCTATTTCGTCGGCCGCAAGAAAGAGATCATCCGCCGTTCCGGCGAGAACATCTCCGCCGCCGAGGTCGAGGCCGTATTGCGTTCGCATCCGCTGGTGCTGGAGGTCGCGGTGGTGCCCGTGCCCGACCAGCTCCGCGGCGAGGAGGTGAAAGTCTACGTGCAGATCAAGGCGGGCAAGACCATGGCGGACCTCCCGCCCGAGGAGATCATCGATTTCTGCAAGGCACGGCTCGCCGCGTTCAAGATCCCGCGCTTTATCGAATACCGCGAGGAGGATTTCGAGCGCACGCCCTCCATGCGCGTGCTGAAGCAGAGCTTGACCAAGGCGAAGGCGGACCTGCGGTCGGGCGCCTGGGACCGCGAAACCGGAACGTTCGGAGATTGACCATGGCCACGGTCGGGGGAGCCGGCGGACAGATTAAGCCCTGCGACATCCTCGTCGTCCATGGCTGCGTGCTGACCATGGACGGGCGGCGCACCATCCTCGCTGACGGTGCGATCGCGATTGAGGGGAGCCGCATCGCCGCCGTGGGCCCGACGCGGGAGATCGAGCCGGGCTGGAAGCCCCGCCAGCGGATCGACGCTCAAGGCGGGATCGTCCATCCGGGCTTCATCGACGGCCACTACCACGCCGGGCTGCATTTGAGCCGCGGCTCCATCACCGACAATCCCAACCCGTCGCCCGAGGCCGGCTCCGGTCCAGGCGTCTTCGTCCGCTGGATCAACGCGCTCACGGAAGAGGACGAATATGCGAGCGCTCTGATGGCGGCCTGCGAGCTCGTGCGCAACGGCTTTACCGGCTTCGTCGACGCGGCGACGAGTTTTTGGCCCGACCTCGTGGCCGAAGCGGCGAGTTCGGTCGGCATACGCTCATCCGTCACCGACTGCATGCTGTGGGACATCGTCGGCGGCGAGCCGATGGCGGCGGAGATTCCGCGGGCCCCGTGCGACGGCGCCCGTGCCCGGCGGGGGCTGGGCGGTCAGCTCAAGCGCAATCGCGATCCCGACGCGCTGGCGCGCGGCCACGTGGCGCTCTACGGCGTCGGCAGCGCGACGGACGAGCTTTTGCGCGAAGCCAAGCGCCTGGCGGACAGCGAAGGCGCCGTCTATCACCAGCACCAGAACCTGATGGTCGCCGACGCCGACTACGATCGCAAGCGCTTCGGCAAGCCGGCAATGGTCCACTTCGCCGAGGCGGGGCTGATCGGGACGAACAGCGTCTTCACCCACATGAACATCCTGGAGGAGGCGGAGATCGAGGCGGTGGCGCAAAGCGGCATGGCACTCGTCTGGCACCCCGGCAACTTCATGTACTATGCCATTTCGCAGACCGGCCGCAGCGCGTTTCCCGCGCTCCACCGCCGCGGCACGGCCATCGCTTTCGGTACCGATGTGGCCAAGGCCTGGGCCTTTGGCGACCTGGGCTTCATCGCCTACCTCGTCAGCCGCGAATGGGGCGAGTATCTGCCTTCGGAAGCGATTCTCGAAATGTTCACGCTCGGCGGCGCACGCGCCATCGGGCTCGAGGAGGAGGTGGGCAGCATCGAGCCCGGCAAGAAGGCCGATATCGTCGTGCGCAGCAATGCGCTTCCCGACGCGCAGCCCAATGTCGATCTCGTGCGCCAGCTGGTGCTCGTTTCGCGCACCAAGGGCGTGGACACGGTGCTGTGCAACGGGGAGATCGTCGTGCGGGGCGGGCGGCTCGTCCGGCTCGACGAGGGCGAGATCTATGCGCGGGCCCGGCGCTCGGCCGCGAGCACCGCCGCCCGCGCCGGAACGAAACCGAGGAGTGTTTGGCCGGTAATCACGTGAACTTGTCCCGGGCGCCTGGCTGCCGGAAGAGATGGTCTGATGACGAATGTGCGGTTCACCCACGTCACCAAAGCCTACGGCCCCGTCCGGGCCATAGATGACGTTTCGATTTCGGTGAAATCCGGCGAATTCACGACAGTGCTGGGGCCGAGCGGCTCGGGGAAGACCACCATGCTGTCGTTGATCGCCGGCATCACGCGACCAACCTCCGGGCGGATCGATCTGGGCGACAGGGAGATCACCTTCGTGCCGGCCGCCGAGCGCAACATCGGCCTCGTCTTCCAGAGCTATGCTCTCTTCCCGCACATGTCGATCTTCGACAACGTCGCTTTTCCGCTCCGCGTCCGCGGGATGGGGGCGGCGGAGCTTTCCCGGCGGGTCGGCGAAGCGCTCAGGCTCGTGAGGCTGGAGGGGCTGAGGCAACGCAAGCCCCACCAGCTTTCCGGCGGCCAGCAGCAGCGCGTGGCACTGGCGCGTGCCATCGTCTTCGAGCCTGCCATCCTTCTTCTTGACGAGCCGCTCGCCGCGCTGGACCGCAAGCTGCGGGAAGAGGTGCGGCTGGAGATCCGCGAGCTCCAGCGCAAGCTCGGCATCACCACCATCATGGTCACCCACGACCAGGAGGAGGCGCTGTCGCTGTCGGACCAGGTGGTGCTGCTCTCCAAGGGCCGCGTCGAGCAGGTGGGCGCGCCTGACGAGATCTATCACCGTCCCAGCACGCGCTTTGCCGCCGATTTTTTGGGCATGGCGAACTTCATCGAGGGCAGCTATCACGACGGGCACATCGTCTCGCCCGACGGCGAACGCTTCCCCTGCGCGCCGACCGACATTGCACATGGCGCGCGCGTATGCGGCCTCCTTCGCCCGGAGGATATCCGTGCCGGGGGCGAAGGCGGGCACCTCGCCGGCATCGTGCGGGACGTGGTCTTCCTGGGCGAGACCGTACGCTACCTGATCGAACTCAAGAGCGGGCGGCGGCTCACCGCCAATGTCGCGGGCGCTCGCGGCCGGCATGTCGCCGGCGCCGGCGTCTCCCTCTCCTGGGATCCCAAGCGGGTGTGGATCCTGCCCGATAACTCAGACCGCATACCCGCGGATGGAAATGCCGCCGTGACAGAGCGGCGGACGGAAAAAGTCTCTGTCGTTGGACGATGAAGGGTGCTGAAAATGAAAAAATATCTGGGGAACTTCGCGCTTCTTTGCACCGTCTCGCTGCTGGCCATGCCGGTTCAAGCGCAGGAGGTGAAAGAACTTCATGTCATGCATTCAGGCGGCGAGTATGGCGACGCTCTGCACAAATGCGTGGAAGAGCAACTGCTCAAGGAGGCGGGTATCAAGGTCGTCGCTGAAACGCCGGGCGGCTTTGCCAAGATGCAGGCGCAGGCCACGTCCGGCGTGATAACCAATGCCACGACCGACGGGTCGACGGGCGATCTCTATCGCCTGATCGCCGCTGATCTTCTCGAGCCGATCGACTGGGCGAAGCTCAACCCGCAGCCCATGTTCGATGAAGCCAAGCACGAATACGGCTTCGGCGCTCAATACTATTCGACCATCATGGCCTGGCGCTCCGACGTGCCGGCGCCGCGGAACTTTGTCGATTTCTTCGACACCGAAAAGTTTCCCGGTCGCCGGGTGCTCCCCGACTATCCCGAGTTCGTGCTTGCTTTCGCTGCGATGGGTGATGGCGTGACGCCGGAGGAGGTGAGCAAGGGGTTGGACCTCGACCGCGCGTTCAAGACGCTGGAGCGGGTAAAGGACAACACCATCTGGTGGCAGTCCGGCGCGCAGCCGGCACAACTGCTCAAGGACCAGGAAGCGCAATACGCCATCGCCTGGTCGGGGCGCGTGGCCGACCAGGAAGGTGTGTCCTACACCTTCAACCAGGGTATGCTCGACATCTCCTGGTGGATGGTGGCCAAGGGCATCAGCGACGAGCAGCGCGACATGCTCTACCGCTGGATACAGGCGCAATCGGTGCCTGAGAATCAGAAATGCCTCGTCGAGATGATCCCCTATCCCGGAGCGAGCCCGGATCTCGAAAAGATGGTGCCGGAAGAGCTGGCGAAGACGTTCCCGACCTACAGCGAGAACAAGAAAGTCCAGTGGCTGATCAACGGCAAATGGTGGCACGACAACGCCGCCGAGGTCGAGCGCCGCTGGAACGAGTTCAAGCTGTTGCAGTGACGCTTCCCGGCTCATACGAGAGCGGACCGGTTGCTTCGCAAACAGTGGCGGCGGCGCATGATGTGGCGGCGGAAGCGACCGCCGTCCCCGCGCGTCGCCGTGCCAGCCTGCGTCAGTGGGAGCTCTTCTTCCTCCTGCTGCCGATGCTTCTGCTCATCGTCCTGATCTTCGACCTGCCGATCTTGAACACCGCCTACTGGAGCATCAGCGATCCGAAGACCGGCGCGCTCACGCTCGGCCACTTCAGGGATTTCCTCGAGGCCACCGCCTATCTGCGCATCATCTGGCGGACCTTTTTCCTGTCGCTGGAGGTGACGGCGGCCACGATCCTGCTCGGCTATCCGCTCGCCTACTGGGCGACGAAGCTTCCCCCGCGTTGGCGGATCGTCGTGCTTGGCCTGGTGGTGACGACCTTCTGGGTTTCGATCCTCGTCAGAACCTATGCCTGGATCGTCATCCTCGGCAGCGCCGGTCTCATAAACCGCTTGCTCATGTGGGCGGGTGTCGTCTCGCGGCCGATCGAGTTCCTCTACAACGAGTTCGGCATCCTCGTCGGCATGACGAATGTGCTCCTCCCCTTCCTGGTGCTGCCGCTGTTTGCGGCCATGATGCGCGTGGACATGCGTCTCCTCCAGGTGGCCGAAACGCTGGGGGCGAGCCGGTTCAGGATTTTCTGGCAGGTCTTCTTTCCCTTGACGCTGCCGACGCTCGCCGCTTCGGCGATCCTCGTCTTCATCCTGAGCCTCGGCTTCTACATCACCCCTGCGGTGCTCGGGGGCGGGCGCGTGCCACTGGTGGCCAACATGATGGATCTTCTGATCAACCGCTTCGCCCGCTGGGAAATCGCGGCCGTCGTCTCTGTGGTCCTCATGGTTGTCACGCTCTCGCTCTATGCCGTCTATCAGTGGCTCCGCGAGAAGAACGCATGACCGCGCGGCGCTTCCTCTCCGACCTGTCGCTCACGGTCTGCGGGCTCGCGGTGCTGGTCTTCCTGCTCCTGCCGGTGCTGGTCGTGGCGCCGATGTCCTTTTCCGATGCCAAGTCGCTCGAATTCCCGCCGCCCGGCTTCTCGCTGCGCTGGTACCAGAGCCTGTTCGGCAGCGACATCTGGGTGGAGGCGGGCATAAACTCGCTGGTGCTTGCCACGATATCAAGCACCATCGCGCTGGTCTGCGGCACGCTTGCCGCCTATGTGCTCACCCGTGGCGCGTTTTGCGGCCGGCGGTTGCTTGAGGCCAATTTCATGGCGCCGATGATCGTGCCCGCCATCATCACCGCAGTAGCGCTCTACATAGCCTTTGCGCGGCTTGGCATCCTCGGCACATTCCACGGACTCGTGCTCGGCCATACCATCCTGGCGGTTCCTTATGTCGTGCTCATCATGCAGGCGGCCATCCGAGGCTTCGACATCCGCATCGAGCAGGTGGCGGCGACGCTGGGCGCCTCCCGGCTTACCATCCTCGCGCGCGTCGTTCTGCCCAATCTCTGGCCGAGCGCGGCAGCCGCCTGGATTTTTGCATTCGTGCTGAGCTTCGACGAGGTGGTGGTGACGCTGTTCATCTCCGGCGCGCACCTGACGATCCCCAAGCGCATGTTTGCCGAACTCATCATTCAGGTGAACCCGACCATCACCGCAGTCGCCACGCTTCTCATCGCCTTCAATCTGCTGGCGCTCGCGGTGCTGCTCCTTGTCTCCCGCCGTGGCCGGCTGTTCGAAAGAGGCTATTGATGATCGCACCCGGCGACATCATTGCCGAATGGGATTTTCCGGTCGAGCACGGCAAGCTGCGAGAATTCGCGCGGGCCGTGCGGCATCCGGAGTCCGAACCATTCTCAGTCCCGCCCACCTTCACCATGGTGCCATCGGCGCGTTTGGTCGCAAGGCTCGTGACGGAGGTTCTGGGGCTCGATCGCGCCCGGACGGTGCACGGCGAGCAAGCTTATGAATATTTCGCACCGATCCGCCCCGGCGATCTCCTGCGTTGCAGTGCGCGGATGCTTTCGGACGACGTGAAGGAGGGGCGGCGCGGCGGGCGCATGCGCATCGTCAGGGTCGAGTTCGAATACCGCTCGGCAGCCATGGGCAAGCTCCTCTGCCGCGAAGTCATGACCTCGATCGAGAAAGGGGAGGGAAGCTTGTGACCTTCTCTCCACCCGAGCCGATCACCTATGACCCGCTGACGCGGACGGATTTCGTGCGCTATGCCGGAGCCTCTGGCGACTTCAATCCGCTGCACCACGACCTTGAATTCGCCAAGGCCGCCGGACTACCCGACGTGATGGGGCACGGCATGCTTTCGGCGGGACTTCTTGCCTCCGCGGTCGTGCGATGGTTCGGCCCGGATGTGATGCGGTGCTTTGCGGTTCGCTTTCTAAGTCCGGTCTGGCCGGACGATGTGCTGACGGCGCGCTGCGAGATCGCTGCGGAACGTGACGGCGAGAATGGCAAGCGGCTGGCGGACCTTGTTCTGAGCCTCTCGCGGAGTGTTGACGATGTGGTCGTGACCGGCACCGCCTGTGTCACCATCAACATGGAAGGAAAACGGCGATGACCGTCATGGTGCGAGGGCCACGTGCGGAAGACCGCGACGCCTTTCTCGCCATGTGGGAGGATTTCGTGGCGCTTGCGCCGTCGGAGCCCGGCAATCATGCGATGGGCCCGCTCAACTGGGAGCGCATCATGGAGACCGAGCATGCGCTCCAATGCCTGCTCGCCGCCGATGCAGATGACCGGCCGCGGGCCTTCGTCCTCTTCCTTGCCTTCCCGTTCACCTGGAGCCGCGGCGACGTCTGCTATCTCCAGGACATCTATGTGTGCCCCGAGGCCCGCGGGCGCGGCATGGCCCAGGCGCTGATCGCGCGTGTCGCGGAGATCGGACGGGCGAGGGGATGGTTCAAGATATTCTGGATGACCCAGTCCGACAATTTCGCCGCGCAGCGCCTCTACGACAAGGTCGCCGAGCGCAAGGACTACATCCGCTACGATCTCAATCTGCGCGCGCCGTGACATTCGTCGCGGAAATGAACGATGCGCCGGCGAGGAGAAGCGCGAGATTTCTCGCCGCATGCATGTGTGAAACGATTGCGTCTTCGGCGGCTCTGAAGGATTTGACAGGTATGTAGAATTGAATATGATGCCAATATCAGTTTTTCGACGGAAACGATGCGCCGGCAAATGAATGCTCCGTCTGCTTCCGACTGGGAGGCGAGCGCTCTCCGCGCCGTCGCGCTCAAGACCGTCTTCCATACGCAGGACGGGACAATCCACGCGGTCAACGGGGTGAGCTTCCATGTGGGGGAGGGTGAGCTTCTCGCCGTGGTCGGCGAGAGCGGCTCCGGCAAGAGCGTGGCCATGATGTCGCTCGTCAGGCTGCTTCCCATGCCGCCGGCGGCCGTTACGGGCGAGGTGTTCTTCCAGGGCAGGGATTTGATGACGCTCGACGCGGAGGAGTTGCGCCGGGTGCGCGGCGCACGCATCGGCTTTGTCTTCCAGGATCCGATGACCTCGCTCAACCCGGTCTTCACGGTTGGCTATCAGCTGATGGAGCCGTTGCGCAGGCATCTGGGCATGAGCCGCAGGCGAGCGCGCGAGCGTGCAGTCGAGCTTCTGGAACTCGTCGGCATTCCCTCGGCGGCCGATCGGCTCGACGACTATCCGCATGTCTTTTCCGGCGGCATGCGCCAGCGCGTGGGGATTGCCATGGCGCTGGCGTGCGAGCCGCGGGTTCTGATCGCCGACGAGCCGACGACGGCACTCGACGTGACGGTGCAGGCGCAGATACTGGAACTCGTGCGCGACCTGCGCGGCAGGCTCGGCATGGCGATCATCTGGGTGACGCACGATCTTGGCGTGGCCGCGGGTATCGCTGATCGCATCATGGTCATGTATGGCGGCCAAGTCGTCGAGCAGGCGGCCACGGCCGATCTGTTCGAGGCTCCGCGTCATCCCTATACGCGCGCGCTGCTCGACACGCTGCCCGGTCGCCATGTGCCCGGCGAGCGGCTGCGGGCGATCGGCGGGCAGCCGCCGCTGATGCTCCAGGAGCCGGTTTCCTGCCCGTTTGCGCAGCGCTGCCCGCAAGTCTTCGATCGGTGCCTGGTGGCGAACCCGCCGCTTGTGCAGGCGGCGCCCGGCCATGACGTCGCCTGCTGGCGCGAACTCCCCGTGGCTGAGGTGCATCATGGGCACTGAAGTGCTGCTCCCGCGCGAGGGTCAGCCGGCCGCCGTCGCGCCCCCTCTGGTCGAGGTCGAGGGGCTGACCATGCATTTCCCCGTGTACAAAGGCCTGCTGCGGCGGCGGGTGGGCGCGGTGCGCACCGTCGATGGTCTCACCTTCGAGATTAGGCGCGGCGAGACGCTGGCGCTCGTGGGTGAAAGCGGCTGCGGGAAATCGACCGCCGGGCGCACGATCCTGCGGCTTTACCGGCCGACGGCAGGGCGCATCCGCTTCGCCGGCCGCGACATCGCCACGCTCGAGGGCGAGAGCCTGCGCACGCTGCGCCCGAAGATGCAGATGATCTTCCAGGATCCTCAGGCTTCCCTGAACCCGCGCATGACCGCCGGCGCCATCGTGGCCGAGCCGCTTGTCGAACATTGTTCCTTCACGCCGGCGCAGCGCCGGGAACGCGTGCGCGCGCTGCTCGATGCGGTGGGGCTCAATCCCGACTTCGCGAGCCGCTATCCGCACGAATTCTCCGGCGGCCAGCGCCAGCGTATCGGCATTGCCCGCGCGCTTGCGCTCGACCCCGATTTCGTCGTCTGCGACGAGCCGATCGCCGCCCTCGACGTTTCGATCCAGGCGCAGGTGGTGAACCTGCTCATGGATCTGCAGGCAAAGCTCGGCCTGACCTATCTGTTCATCAGCCACGACCTGTCGATGGTCCGTCATATCGCCAGCCGCGTGGCGGTAATGTACCTGGGCAAGATGGTCGAGCTCGCCGGTGTGCGGGAGCTTTTCGAAAGTCCGAAGCATCCCTACACGCAGGCGCTGCTTTCCGCAGTGCCGGCTCCCGATCCGAAGATCGAGGCCTCGCGCCAGCGCATCATTCTGAAGGGCGAGATACCGAGCCCCCTCTCTCCGCCTTCCGGCTGCCGTTTCCGCACGCGCTGCCCGCAGGCCGTGGACCTCTGCGCGCGCGTGGAACCGGAGCGGCGGGTGCTGCCGGGTGGACGCAGCGTCGCCTGCCACTTTGCGCAATGAGAAGGGCATCGCAGACGCAGCCGCCGCGGCTGAGTGCTTACCAAGGATAATCAAAAGAGGGGAAGACAAGATGAAAAGACTGATAGCCATACTGGCACAAGCAGCGACGATCGCCGTGGTCAGCGCGGGCGCAGCTCATGCCGACCGCGGCAGCGACGGCCACCTGAACATTCTCTACTGGCAGGCAGTGTCGATCCTGAACCCGTTCCTGTCGGGCGGGAACAAGGATGTGCACGGCGCCTCGCTCGTCATCGAGCCGCTGGCCAGCTATGACGAGGCGGGCAATATCGTCCCGGCGCTGGCCGCCGAAATACCGACGCCCGCCAACGGAGGCGTCGCCAAGGATCTCAAATCCATCACTTGGAAAATAAAGCCGGACCTCAAATGGTCGGACGGCACGCCGTTTACCGCCCATGACGTCGTCTTCACGGCACAATACTGCATGCATCCCGACGGCGGCTGTCAGCAGGCGGCAAAGTTCACCGACGTCGAGAAGGTGGAGGCCGTCGACGACCTTACCGTGAAGGTCACTTTCTCGGTGACGAAGCCGTTCCCCTACGGTCCCTTTGTCGGCTCTGAATCGCCCATCATCCAGAAGGCGCAGTTCCAAGGCTGCCTGGGTCCGAAGGCGCCCGAATGCACCGAGCAGAACTTCCACCCGATCGGAACCGGCCCCTTCGCGGTGACCGAATTCCGGGCGAACGACGTCGTCTCTCTCAAGGCAAACCCGCAGTACCGCGACCCCGCGAAGCCCGCCTTTGCGACGGTCACGCTGAAGGGGGGCGGCGACGCAGCGTCGGCCGCACGCGCTGTGCTGGAGACCGGCGAGTTCGACTATGCTTGGAGCCTGCTCGTGGAGCCGGAAATCCTGGAGCAGATGGTGGCGGCGGGCCGCGGCACGCTCGCCACCGCGTTCGGTCCTTCGGTGGAATATATCGAGGTGAACCTGAGTGATCCCTCGCCGGCCAAAGGTGCCCTGCGATCCACCCGCGAGGGCGGCCCGCATCCCTTCCTCACCGATCCGGCGGTGCGCCGCGCCCTTTCGATGGCGATCGACCGCGAGGCGATCGTCGAGGTCGGCTACGGCCCTGCCGGCAAGCCTACGTGCAATCTCCTCTCCGCCCCGGAGATCTATGCGTCCACCGCCAATGACTGGTGCCTGAAGCAGGACATCGACGGCGCCAACAGGCTGCTCGACGAGGCGGGCTGGGTGCGCGGCAGCGACGGCGTGCGCGCAAAGGATGGAGTGCGTCTCTCGCTTCTCTACCAGACCGCCACCAACTCCGTCCGCCAGGGCACACAGGCGCTGGTGAAGGACATGTGGAGCCAGATCGGGATGGAGACGGAACTGCGCAATGTCGACGCGGCCGTGTTCTTCGGCGGCGATCCGGGAAGCCCTGACACGGCGCACAAATTCTATGCCGACGTGCAGATGTACACGAACAATTTTCCGGGCACTGATCCGGAACGGTACCTCTCCTACTGGCACTGCGACGAGATACCCACCCCCGCCAACAACTGGCTGGGCAACAACATGCAGCGCTTCTGCAGCGACGAGTACGATGCGCTGGTGGCGGAGATGGCCCAGACCGCCGACCTGGCGGCGCGGGCGGAAACCGCCAAGCGCATGAATGACGTGCTGGTGGGGCAGGGGATCATTATTCCGCTGGTCCATCGCGGCAGCATGTCGGCGCATTCGCTCACGCTCGAAGGCGTGCGCATGAACGCCTGGGATTCCGAACTGTGGAACGCGGCCGACTGGACGCGTAGGAAATAGCGGGACGCCGGACAAATGACCCGCATCGAGGCGATGCGGGCCATTTGTCCGGCCGCGTGAGAGTGCTGAACGCTTTGGGGACGGGGACCGCCGGATGTTGAACTATACGTTGCGGCGGCTGGCGTTTGCCGTGCCGACCCTTCTCGTCATCAGCTTCATCATCTTCGCGCTGCTCGACCTCGCGCCGAACGACCCGACCGGCAATCTGCCGCTCACCATCCCGCCGGAAGTGCGCGAGGAGATTCGTCGCTCGCTCGGTCTCGGCGAGCCCTTCCCTATCCGCTATCTGAAATGGCTGCAGCACTTCATGGTCAACGAGCCGCTCAACCTCGTCGAGCGCATCCTCGGGATGGAGATCGGCAACTCCGCCGAAAGGCTGCGGGTCCGCTCCTGGGTCACCCGCAGCCCCGTCGTCGATCTGGTGGTCGAGCGCCTGCCGCAGACGCTGCTGGTGGTGGGCATGGGCTATGTGGCGGGCATCCTGATCGCGCTGCCGATCGGCGTCGTCTCGGCCTACCGCCAGTATTCCTGGTTCGACCAGATCGGCACCTTCGTCTCCATGGTCGGCTTCTCGGTACCCACCTTCTTCACCGGCGTGCTGCTGATCGTCATCTTCTCCGTCCATCTCGGCTGGTTCCCGTCCATCTACGACACAATGCACCAGGTGACCGACCTGCCGAGCTTCTGGGTACAGGTGCGCCAGATGGTGCTGCCGGTTGCCGTCCTCGGGCTCTACAACGCGGCCCAGCTCAGCCGGTTCGTGCGCGCCTCCATGCTCGACAATCTCGGCCAGGACTATGTGCGCACGGCCCGCGCCAAGGGGATGCGGGAGCGCGTCGTCCTGTTCATCCACGTGCTGCGCAACAGCCTTGTCCCTGTCGTGACGGTGATCGCGCTGGGCATCCCCACCGTCTTCTCCGGCGCGATCATCACCGAACAGATCTTCCGCGTGAACGGGCTCGGCCAACTCCTGATCACCGCCATCCAGGGCGCCGACATCCCGCTTGTGCAGACGCTCACCTTTATCTTCGCGGTGCTCATCGTGTTCTTCAACCTGATCGCCGACCTCCTGTACGGCATGCTGGATCCGAGGATCCGCTATGAGTGAGGCGACCGAGGCATATCCGACGGCCGCCGCGGATCCGGCAAAGGCCGAACGCGGGCAGCGGAGCCTCTGGGGCGACGTCTGGCGCCAGTTCCGCCGCCATCGCGGCGGGATGGCGGGCGCGATCCTCTTCCTCGCCATCGTGCTCGCCGTGTTTGTCGGCCCGTCCCTGCACGATGTGGACTCGCAGGCGCTGAACGTGCGCGAGAAGAACCAGGGCGTTTCGCTCCTCCACCCCATGGGCACCGACAATCTCGGCAGGGACATGCTGGCGCGAATCCTGGCCGGCGGCCGCATATCGCTTGCAGTGGGGGTGACGGCCATGCTGCTGTCGCTCTTCGTCGGCTCGGTCGTGGGCGTGCTCGCAGGCTTCGTGCGCTGGCTCGAAGGTCCTCTTCTGCGGCTCACGGACCTTTTCCTGGCGCTGCCGCTGCTGCCGCTACTTCTCGTCGCGATCATGCTCTTCCGCGATACGCTGCGCGCCATGCTCGGGCCGGAGACCGGGATCTTTCTCCTGATCGTCTTCGTCATCGGAATCACCAGCTGGATGCAGACGGCGCGCGTCGTCCGCGGCGCGGTTCTGTCGGTCAAGGAGCAGGACTTCGTGCTGGCCGCCCGCGCCATCGGCACGCGCGAGCGGCGCATCGTGACGCGCCACATCCTGCCCAACGTTCTGTCGCCGATCATGGTGTCGGCCACGCTCGGCATCGCCACGGCAATCATCACGGAATCCGCGCTTTCCTTCCTGGGGCTTGGCTTTCCGTCGGATTTCCCGACCTGGGGTCGGCTCCTCTATGACGGCGTGAACTACGTCCAGATCAATCCTTCGCGGGTCATCTGGCCGGGCCTGGCGATCTCGCTCACCGTGCTGTCGATCAACTATGTCGGCGATGCGCTGCGCGATGCGCTCGACCCGCGCCTCCGCGGGGACTGAATCCATGCACAAAACGTCACAACCAGGGACAATGCGAGATCATGGCCACCGCAGGGGACTTTGATTCCTTCTTGAATGAAATCATTGCCATCCGCAGGGATCTCCATCAGCACCCCGAGTTGGGAATGGAGGAGTTCCGCACCTCGGACCTTGTCGCCAGCTTTCTCGAGGGTTGCGGCATCGAGGTGCATCGCAATGTTGGCCGCACCGGCGTGGTGGGCGTGCTCAGGTCAGGCCGCGTCGGGGCGAGAATCGGGCTCAGGGCCGACATGGACGCCCTGCCGATGGAGGAGGCGACCAATCTGCCTTACCGCTCGCTTTCGCCGGGCCTCATGCACGGCTGCGGCCATGACGGCCACACGGCCATACTCCTATGCGCGGCAAAATATCTGGCGCAGACACGGAATTTCGACGGCACCGTCGTCTTCATCTTCCAGCCGGGGGAGGAAGGCTGCGGCGGGGCGCTCGCCATGCTGGAGGACGGACTTTTCGAGCGCTTTCCCTGCGACGCCATCTTTGCGCTTCACAATCACCCCGGGCTGGAAACCGGAAAGTTCCGCATTGGCAGTGGGCCGATCGCCGCGGGGGGCGGGTTCTTCGACATCAAGGTCACAGGGAGGGGCATCCATGCCGCCTACCCGCAGGACGGCATCGATCCGGTGCTGGCGGCCTGCCATCTGGTGACCGGTTTGCAATCCGTTGTCTCGCGTAACCTCTCTCCCTGGGAGGCCGCTGTCGTGAGTGTCACACGCGTGGTCGGCGCGGAGGCCTACAACACGATCCCGGAGGAGGCGATCGTCTCCGGGACGGCCCGCTTCTTCAGCCGCGCCACGGGAGAGATAGTCGAGCAGGCGATGCGGCGGATTGCGGAGGGATTTTCGCAAGGTCTGGGCGCGAGGGCGGAACTCGATTTCCGATTGCTCTTTGCGCCGACCGTGAACGATCCGGCTCAGACCCGGTTTGCCCGCGAGGCGGCCCTCCGCGCCGTGGGCGAGTCCGGAGTGGAGGAATTTGGTGCTCCTGATCTCGGCTCCGAGGATTTCTCGTTTATGCTGGAGAAGGTGCCCGGCGCCTACGTATTGCTCGGAAACGGAACGAGCGCGCCAGTGCACCATCCCCGCTACGACTTCGCAGATGCATGCATTCCATACGGCGCTGCCTTTTTCGCCAACCTGGTGGAACAGCGGGGAAAAGCCGCACGTTCTGCCTGAAGCTCGCTGTCGTCCGCGCGATCGCTGATTGCAAGAGGCGAGGTCTTCGAAGACGCGAAAAGAGCATCATCGAAGACCCGGAGCGCATACGTAGCGCAATTGAAGCGATTCTCGCGTCAGGGGTCAATCAGCGTGCCGCATGACGCAGCTCGCATGCGGATTGCGACGCCGCCCCCCTCCGAACCAGTCCGCCGCTTCGAGAGTCGATAGGCGTCGGCGAGTCCAGGCTCGCCCGCGAAGCCAGTCGCTCAGAGCGCTGCGGCCGATCCGATCCGACCGTTCGGCAGCCAGCCGCTCGACCATCTCGTTCAGCGTGATGTCCTTGCGCTTCTCGATCAGCCCTACGATGAAGGCTTCATGCGCATCGAGCCTTGAGCCGCGTCGCCAACCTTGCGGGCGCGGCGTACGCTCTCCGACCTTCGCTCGCGCGACCCAGCGGATCGCACTCGATATTCCCACCTCAAATCGCGCCGCGAAGAGAACTCACCTCACGTCTTCGACGAAAGATTCCGTAAGCTTGCGGAAATAGCTGATGTCTCGCCCCGCCCAAAATGACGACTTGAGCGGCCTCGTCGGTCGCTAGCGGATGGATTTGGCGTGTGCTGGGGCTCGCCAGTTGCATCCTTGGCCATGAAGACAGACCGAAGTCCGAGCCAAACGAGATAAGCCGCTCAGCGCGTCAACATCGCATATCTGCGGACAGCGATCCGTCAAATGTCAGTCTGCAAGGACCGCACTCCATACTCCTGTCCAACTCACCTCAGCTTGAGCGCTGCCTTTGTGGGCAACGCTCAAGCTTCATTTGTGATGCTCACCCGCCGGAAAGTGCCGGTTTCGCACCGTTTTGCCGAAAATCCGCGGAGTGTGGCGACATGATTCTACTTAACTCGGGTTCCTAACGCTTACGCCGCTCAACCCTGAAGGACTTCAGGTACACAATGCGCATTGCTAACTAGTTGATACGCAATCGAAAATTGGCGCACCCGACAGGATTCGAACCTGTGACCTCTGCCTTCGGAGGGATTATCGCTAGCTCCGACGTTCATACGAAGGAGTCCGCTATAGTGCACTATCCTACTGAAATCACAAAACAATTTGAATTTTCACGCCGCCGCGCCTATCCTTGTCTTCGCCACGATTTTCGCCCTGCTGCTTACGTGGTGCTTACGCGAGAAGTTGGGTCTGTGAGGGAGGAAGTCCATGGCTAAGCTGACAAAACGGGTTGTGGACGCAGCCGAAAGCCGTCCTAGTGATTACGTAATCTGGGATGACGAACTACCCGGTTTCGGGCTTCGTGTCTTCGTTTCAGGCAAGCGCAGCTATGTGATCCAGTATCGCCAGGGAGGTCGCTCCCGCCGTTTCACGATCGGCCTACACGGCATCTGGACACCCGAACTTGCGCGGCAGGAGGCCAAGACACAGCTGGGCAGGGTCGCCCAAGGTGAGGACCCTGCCGAAGAAAAGCAGATCGATCACAAGTCGCTCTCGGTCAAAGAGCTCTGCGATCTATATCTGGCAGACCTGCAAGCTGGCCTCATTCTCGGTAAAGGCGGGCGGCCGAAGAAACCTGGCACCATCGTCTCGGACGTGGGGCGGATCAATCGCCACATCGTACCGCTCCTCGGAACGCGCCGAGTCAAGGACCTGACCAAAGCCGACATAACCAAAGCCATGAAGGACATCATGGCCGGGAAGACGCGTCTCGTTGCCAAGACAAAGAAACTGCGCGGGAAGTCCATCGTGAAGGGCGGCGTCGGTACAGCCACGCGGACCATTGGGCTCTTCGGCGGCATCCTCACCTATGCGGTGGAGTCTGGCATCATCGAGGTCAATCCAGCTCATGGCGTCCGGCGCCCGAAGGACAATGTGCGTGCCCGTCGATTGACCGAGGCTGAGTATCGCATTCTTGGCGAGTTGATCGAGAAGGCAGCCCAAGACGAAAGGTATCGGATGTCCGCCGAGATCATCCGCTTGATCGCTCTCACGGGAAGCCGTCGTACCGAGATGGTGACGCTGCAATGGGCAGAAGCCGACACGGACGCGAGCTGCGTCCGGCTGATTGACAGCAAGGAAGGAAGTTCTGTCCGGCCAATAGGGCTCCCCGTTGTGGAGCATCTGGAGAAGCGCCGGAAAGAAGCGGTCGGGGATTATGTCTTCCCCGGTCGAGACGGAGAAAGTGCATTTGGCAGCTTCCCCAATCACTGGAAGAAGATTTTCGCGGACTCGCCTCTTGGCGACATTACCCCTCACATTCTCCGCCACAGCTTCGCCAGCGTCGCCAACGATCTAGGCTTCACAGAAGTCACCATTGCGGCCTTGGTCGGCCATGCGAAGGGATCGGTCACGAGCAACTATATCCACACGCTCGACACCGCCCTGATAATGGCAGCGGACACGATTGCGGGCTACATTCAAGGCCTCCTCGACGGGATCGCGTTCAAGCAGACGGCCTATGCCCTCGACCGCGGTTCCCGGAAAGCGGCGCTTGCCCGCTTCCTGCAACAAGCTGCAGCTGATCAGGATAATACAGAGCAAGGGGAGCAGCTTGCCGCCTAACCGAAGTTTTCAGTTATTGCAGTTAGCTGGCGCGGCCATTATATTGGCTGGAAAGGAGAACCAGCCATGACCAGCCATGTCGTCCAGTTCGCCGGTCTGTCGGACCGGGACCGCAAGAGGGTGGCGCCCTTGCCGAAGCTCGGCAAGGGCGATCATGTCGAGCTGCATGTGCGCCGTCGGGATGGTCACGAGGAGACGCTGTCTTTGCCGCCGGCCGCTGCAAATGTCGTCGAGGCGCTGCTCGATCGCCTGCTTAGTGGCGAGCGCGTGGCCGTGCTCACTGAAAATCAGGAATTGAGTCCGACCGAGGCATCGACCCTCCTCGGCATCTCCCGGCCACTCGTGGTCCATCGTATGGACATCGGCGATCTGCCCTTCCGCTATGTCGGAAAGCATCGCCGCGCACTACTGAAGGACGTCCTCACGTTAAAGGCCCGCCTTGATGCCCGCCAGAAGGCGCTCGACGCCCTCGCCGAAGATACAGAGGATCTGATCGTCAATCATGGCCTCTAGATCGCCCGTCGCGGTCTACGATGCCTGCGCTCTTTATCCCTTCCACCTCCGCAACGTCCTGATCCAGTGCGCCTTCGACGGCCTCGTCGCGGCGCGCTGGACCGACGAGATTCATGCCGAATGGATGCGCAATCTCGCCGCTAATTCGCCGGGAGCCGAGATCGGACGACTGAAAGTGACGCGCGACAGGATGAAGGCCGTCCTGCCGGATGCCGAGGTTCCCGACTACCGAGCCCTGATCCCGGACCTTTCCTTGCCCGATCCCGACGACCGCCACGTGCTGGCGGCGGCCATCGCCGGCAAGGCTTCAGTCATCGTGACGTGGAACCTCAAGGATTTCCCGGCAGAGGCTCTCCGTGCTCACGGCGTGGCTGCCATATCGCCGGACGACTTTCTTGCCGATCTTCATGCGACCTTCCCGACCATCTTCATCCCAAGCATCAGCCGGGCAAGGCAGAACCTTCGCAAGACGACGCCGTCAGTCACAGACTTCATCGAAGCGCTGGAGCGTCAGGGCCTGAAAAGGTTCTCCTCAATCCTGCGCCAGAACCTCAAAAAGCTGAAATGACCGGAAAGGGAACGCAGGCTTGAAGCACGCATCCACGATGACCGCCGCCGCGTTCGCTCTGGCGCTCTCAGCCTGTTCAGACGTGGCGGTCGGCACCACCGCAGAGTCCTTTGCCGATCTGCCCGTACTGGTCCGCAATAGCGTCCGCAACGACCTGGCTATGGAGGCTCTCGCACGCGGCGGTCTGCATCTCGACCGGCACGGCTGCCTTCGCATCGGCGGTGACGATGGTCCCTTCGTCATCTGGCATCACGACAGCCGCATCGAACGAACTGACGATGGTCGGATTAAGATCACCGACGGCTTCACCGGGAACTCAGCCTATGTCGGCGATGAGATCGCCATGGGTGGTGGCATAGGAAATCTCGTGCCGCCAGCGAGCACGGACCATAAGCCGGTCATGCCAACCAATATCACCGAGCCCATTCCCGAGGCCTGCGCCTCTGGAGAAATCTGGTGGGCTGGCAATCTGATGACCGAAGCAGAACGGCTCGAACTCCTTGAGCGCGAGCGAACCAGGCAATTTACCCCGCCGCCTTCAAACTAATGTACGCCGCAGGCGGCTCCCTTGAGCACCTGCTCGATCAAAGGACGAAGACGTGCTCTTCAAATCCCACATTCTGGATCAGATTGCATCAGGTCAGGTCACAGTGGCTTTCCGCTACTGGAGCCGCCCCTCGGTAACAGCACGCGGACAGCTGAGAACACCCGTTGGCATCTTGGCGATCGACAGTTTGGCGGCGATTACGCCCGGTGAGATTTCAGATGCAGATGCACTTCGCGCGGGCTTTGAGAACCGTGAAAAGCTGATGTCGGCTCTACAAAGCAGCGCAGGTCGCGTGCTCTATCGCATCGATTTTCATATTGTGGGTGATGACCCGCGCATCGCCTTACGACAGGATGCGGAGCTTTCCAACGCGGATACGACTGCTTTGATCGAGCGTCTTGCCCATATGGACAGGACCTCGAAAAGCGGCCCTTGGACCGATACAGCATTGAGCCTGATCGCCGGTAAGGAGGGACGGACGGCAGCCGAGATCGCACAAGCCCTTTCAGTTGAAAAACCAACTCTCAAGCGCCGAATCCGGCAGCTAAAGGAGCTTGGTCTGACTGAGAGCCTTGAGAGCGGCTACAGACTTTCACCACGCGGCGCAAAGCTCTGGTCTGAACTGAAGGGCCGTAGCTAAACACCCAAAGCGACGATTTCTGGCCCTGCCACGGAACTCTGTGCTGCCGAGGCCAGTCCGTTCCGTCGCTTTTACCCGGTTCCGCAGGAAGCCCCGTGCATCAGCATCGTGCGTCGATCGGTCAAGCGCCGCAGACCGTCAGTCCACTGCCTTCCGGCTGACGAACAGGCCAGTCTCCTTCTCCACTTCGAGCACGCCATTCCCGCGCTTAAACACCTGATCGATCGCTTCACGAAACGAAGCAAGTTGCGCCTCGCTAGCAGTGTCTCCCGGTGGATAGGAGGTCAGCGCGAGGAAGACGTCCTCAGGATCGGTGACGCGCATTCTCGCAGGGTGCTGTGCCTTAGTCAGATTGCCGAACCTATCACGCAGGAGCTTCTCGGCCGCGTCGTAGCCGAAGGCAGCTGCGGCAGGATCGGATGGCGCGCTGCCGAAGGCGCTCGTGAGCTCATAGAGCCCCCGCATGTTGTTCGCCCCGTTCGTCGTCACCGCCAGTATCCCACCCGGCTTCAGCACCCGATGCATTTCAGCGATCGCAACGGCCGGGTTCGGGACATGATAGAGCATATGCATGGCAATGACCGCGTCGAATGCTTCATCGTCGAAAGGCAGCGCATTCGCATCTGCCTGCTGTCCATGAACAGAGCCGAACCGCAGGGCCTGACAGCGCGTCACAGCCTCATCGACCATGCCCTGCGACATGTCCGTCAGAACCAGATTGAGCCCATCGGGATGATGCCCTGCCGCATGCTCCCAAAACCAGGCCGGCCCGCATCCGACGTCGAGCACCCGGTCATTCGCTTTCAGCGGAAGCTGTTGTGCCACCCACACGAACCACGGCGTCTCCGTGATCGTGTATTCAGAATTCAGCCGGGCACGCGCCGCAAGCTTACGACTGTCGCTATACTGCGCTTTGTTTTCAGCCGCGGCGGATGTCATCATTCATCCTTTCGATAATGTCGTCGTTTTGATTCGTGTGTTGTTACCAAGCCTATCGCGTTCGACCGCGGATCGACAGATGCGCGACGATATCAAAGCACGAACAAGCCAAGGCCTTCGACCACCTCGCGCTTCGTCGCCTCGGTCCGCTCACGGGCCTTGTTCGTGCCACGGCGGATGACGTCGAAAACATAATCAGGTTCTCGGGAAAACTCCTCGCGGCGCTGACGGATCGGTGCGATGAGGTTCTGGAGAATATCCTCAAGTCGGGTCTTGATCTGTCGGTCACCCAGTCCACCGCGCCGATAATGCGCCTTCAACTCCTCCAGAGTTTCCTGATCCTGATCGAAGGCATCGAGATAGGTGAAAACCACATTGCCTTCGACGTTTCCGGGTCTTCGACGCGCAGATGCTGTGGATCGGTGAACATGGCCTTGATCGCAGCCCTGATTGCATCCGGTGAAGCCGAGAGCGGGATGGCATTGCCGCCCGATTTCGACATCTTCGCCTTACCATCAATCCCCGGCAGGCGGCCTGTCTTCGGGACAATCGCCTGCGCTTCAGGGAGAACAGCTGCCCCTGCGGCTGCATTGATGCGGCGAACGATCTCATTGGTCTGCTCGATCAGCGGCGCCTGATCCTCCCCAACAGGGACGCAGGTCGCCTTGAACGCGGTAATGTCGGCGGCCTGTGCGGCCGGATATCCTGGTGAATTCGATCGGTCAATGCACAGCTCTTCTAAGTACTCGCCAGCTAACGACCTGCGCCTGCCTTTGATCTGACTGTGTCGAGGGAAACGATTTCAGCGATCATCGAAACCGGCTCCTGAATCCGACGGCGTCCACGCAGGATGTCCGCCGCTGCATCACGATCTACGCCAGGCGCGAAAGCGAACCCCTGGCCGTGCTTACATCCCATCGCCCAAAGCTCCTGCGCTTGCGCCGCCGTCTCGATGCCTTCCCCGACAACCTCGATCCCAAGGCGATGCGCCATATCGATCAGGCCGCTAACTACGATCTTGCCCGGCCCTTCCTGGCCGAGCGGTTCGATGAAGCCCTTGCCGATCTTGATGATGTCGACCGGAACATTCAGTAGCTGGGTCAGCGAGGCATAGTCGGCGCCGAAATCATGGAGCGCGATGCGAACGCCCCGAGACCGAAGATTCGCAATCTGCTTTGGTATGATCGGATCTCGCCGCCCGACATAGATCGCCTCGTCGATCTCCACAATGAGATGCTCAAGCGGAAGTCCCGCGTCGCCGAACGCCGCTTCGAACTTGGCGACCAGATCCCCCGCATGGAAATCCGCCGCCGAAAGATTGAGGCCCACGGCGTCGATCGGCAGGCTCTCCACCCTCCACGCCGCAAGATCGCTCGCCATGATCTTCAGCATGTAGCGGGTGAGATCGGCCGCTATCCTCACATCGCTGGTCGCCTCATAGAACGCAGTGGCAGGGATCAGCGATCCATCCTCGCCCCGCATCCGGCACAAGGTCTCAAAGCCCACCACCTCTCCGGTGTCCAGCCGAACCACCGGCTGGTAGTGAGCTTCTATCCGGCTGTCAGCCAAAGCCGCGGTCACATTCCGGATCGCATCGATCTGACGGGTCATCCGCGTGCCGATCCCCGGCCAGTATCGCACGAAACCGCCGCGCCCGGTTTCCTTCGCATGGTAAAGCGCAAAGTCGGCCGCCTCGGCGACTGCGTTGGCGGTCCGTTCATCACCACCGACAACTGCGCCGCCGATCGTGGCTCTCGGCACGATCGTATGCCCCGCGCAATCGGCCGGCTTGTCGAGCGCGCCGAGAATTCGACCCGCAGCGGACTCCAGATCAGCCAGTGCTTCCGCGTTCTCGATGATCACGCCGAACTCATCACCACCAAGCCGAAATACCTTGTCGGGCGTTGTTAAGGCGGCGATCCGTCGGGCGGCCGTTTCGATCAGCGCATCCCCCGCCAGATGTCCGAACGTATCGTTGACGATCTTGAGATTGTCGAGATCGACGAGGAACAGCGCCCATGTCCCGGCGGCGTCGCACCGCATTCCACTCATCACCGTGTTGAAGGCGAACCGGTTCGGCAGGCCGGTCAGTGCATCGACAGTCGCCCGTCGCTCACGCATCACCACACGCTCATGCCTCTGGATCGCGATACCGCACAACTCCGCGCAGTTCTCGATATAGGCGCGTTCCGTTTCGGTGGGATTCCGCGGCTCCGGCAGGTGGATGATCAGCACCGCAGCCTTGCGCCCTTTCGCGTCGGCGGCGGGCAGTACCCAGCAGCTCTTCAGACCCAACGCAGCGAAATAGGCGCCAACATGCGCTCCGAGTTGATCTCGCGTCAGATCCGAGACCACCATAGGCGTCCGAAGCTGCGCTTCGGTCAACTGCCCACCAATCTCAACACCGACCGGCATGCCATCGATGAGCGCTTCAAAATCAGCCGGAAGACTGGGAGCGGCCAGGACATGAAGACGACCCGTCGCATCCACCGTCAGGATGTAACAGAGCATTCCTTCAAACAGGGTCTCGAGATTCCGGCAGATTTGCCGAGCCGTCTCATCGAGAGAGGCCCCGCTGGCAATCATCCGCAATATTTGATTCTGAACCTGCAACAATCCAACGCCCAATCAACCTTCGCCCCAATGCGACTATTATAGTCGCCCTTGGCTTAAGATTGACTGTTCAGATAGGGTAAAGTTTAAGCAAATGAACGGAATTGCGTGGGAACGCCTTCCCCCTGGCAGGCGCCATAGTCGCCAGCACACCCCCTTCAGCGGGGTGCTCCCCGCAACACCCCCTGAGAGTCAGAGGACAACTGGCTTTGCAACGACAGGCTGGAAGGAGCAGCACCACAATTCTCAATCCTGCCCTTGCGGCGGCATCCAAGGCAATCGAAACAATACCGGAAGCTGGAATGACTAACCTTGACGTTACCACTGGCACGTCGCCAGACTGCGATTTTCTCGCCGCCTTACCTATCTCCGATGGGACCGTGACCATCAGAACGATGTCGATCGCGGATGCGGAAGCCTACGCCACCGGAACAGACGACGCTCTGGTGAAACGCTTCGCTCACTTGCCGCTGGAGAATTACACGCCGGAGATCGTGTCCAACATGATCGAGGGTGCGATTGCTGAGGGCTTGCGCGACGGGACTCTAGCCGTTCTCACGATCGCCGACGCCAACTCAGACGCATTCCTTGGAAGTCTCGTATTCTTCGACATCACGCCCGATGATGCGGAAGTCGGCTATTGGGTCACGCCAGAACATCGTGGGCGAAGGATATCGAGCCGAGCACTCATGCTGGCCCGAGACATAAGCCGCGCATTGGGTCTGAAGCGGCTGCGCGCTCGCACCGTTATGGACAACCCTGCTTCGACGAGGGTCCTCCTGGACGCAGAATTTGAACAGATAGGCGACGCTCGGCCCCAGATAGTTCCTTCGGGCAAGTCCGAAATGGGAGTGAGCTATCAACTGGATCTGGAAGCCTGAATTGCAACCTCGTCTCTGACCTCGCGACGCGGCGACAGCAATTCGCCTCCATGAATTCCGGCCGCTCCGCCTTGGACAATGTGCGTGCGATGTCGGCGCGCGCCGTTCCCGAGACCAACACCGCAAGGCTCGCGACACCGTTGAGCGATACGAACTCATCCAGCGGCAAACGCTCGTCACGCGATGGCAATTGCAACACCGGCTCGACTGCCGCACGCGGTTCCCATGTCCCTACCACCTTGCCGGCCAGCATAACTTGATGCGTGGCGCACCAATCCTCGCCGCTGCGATTAGCTGGTTCGATCCGCAGCGTTCCTTGGATCGTCACGGCTTCACCCTCCTGCGGCGCAAACGCCGACTCCGTGCGGAAGCGCACCGAGGCGGAGCCAAGCGTCAAGCGCCCATAGACATAGGAGCGGTCGCCGCGACTCCATGGCTGCAGATCACGCGCGATCCCCTGAATGAGTAGCGAGCCGGCCGGGGCCTCCACCCTCAGCAGGTCCATCAGCATTTCAGGGGTGATCGGCGCCGGCTCCGCTGCCGGCAATGGCTCATGTCGCATATCGGCTGTAACCTCAGCCGTTTACGACATCCTTCAGCGCCTTGGCCGGCTGGAACACGAGCTTCTTAGACGCTGCGATCTTGATTTTCTCGCCAGTCGACGGATTGCGGCCTTCGCGTGCGGGCTTATCCTGCACCTTGAACTTGCCGAAGCCGTTTAGTGAGATCTCTTCGCCCTTTGCAGCCGCTTCGGCTATGCCCTTCAGCACATCCTCGACGACGGACTTCGCCTGGGTCTTCGTCAGTCCATGTGTTTCGGCAAGGCGCTCCGCCAGATCGATCGTATTTACAGCCACCGGTCAGTCCTCTCTATTTTCAACATTGTCGATGAGCCCCACCATTGGCGACTCATTTTATACAAGGATCGCTTCTCGGGAAACCATGCAAGGTCAACCGTTCAGAGGAAACGAAGCCGCCGGTTAGCAAGCTTATCGCACAGGATTTCATCGAGCTGGAGGGTAGAGAGTCAGAGTGCGGACCGGGTTTGCCGTGACGGGTTGAAGGCTGGAAGAGAGGCTTCCGGCGCCCGTCGCGGAGAACCGCGATGTCCAGATATGACCGCACCACGCGCACCGGCTCGAGCCGAGCGAATCTTTACGACGAAATCACCAACAAGATCATTGCCGAACTGGAAGCCGGCCGCGTGCCCTGGGTTCAGCCTTGGGGCACGTCAGCCGCGAAGGCGCCGCTCGGCCTGCCGAAGAACGCCAGCACCGGCCGCAGCTACAGCGGCATCAACATTCTCATCCTTTGGGGAGCCGTCATGCAGCACGGTTTTCCTGGCCAGAGCTGGCTGACATTTCGCCAGGCGCTCTCGCTCGGCGGCAATGTCATGAAGGGCGAGCGCGGCACCACTGTCGTTTATGCCGATCGCTTCATTCCCGACGGCGAGAAGAAACGTGCCCGTGAGACCGGCGAGGAAGCTCAGGCGATCCCCTTCCTGAAGCGTTTCACCGTGTTCAACACAGCGCAATGCGAGGGCCTGCCCGAGGAGGTTCATACTGTCGCGCCACCCACGCCGCCCGGCCTGATCGAGCCGAGGGTCGAGGCGCTCATCAAGGCGACCGGGATCGACTTTCGCATCGGCAGCGACCGCGCCTTCTATGTCCCATCCCAGGATTATGTGATCGTTCCGCCGCCGATGGCGTATTTTGAGTCGATCAACTGGCACCGCACGGCGCTCCACGAACTCGGACACGCGAGCGGCCATCACAGCCGGCTGAATCGCGATCTGACTGGCTCGTTCGGCTCAAAGAAATACGCCTTCGAAGAGCTAATTGCTGAACAAATTTCGGCCTTCAGTTGCGCGTCGCTCGGCATCGTACCGACCGTGCGCCACGCCGATTACATCGGTTCCTGGCTTGAGGTCATGCGCGAGGATTCCCGCGCCGTCGTTCGCGCCGCCAGTCAGGCCAGCAAGGCAGCCGACTGGTTGCTCTCCTTCCTGCCGGAGAACGAGCAGACCGACGCCGAGGCCGAAACCATCATCCACAGGAGGGCGGCATGATCCTCCTGATCGACGAGCTGCGCGAGCAGCTTGCGACGGGCGGCCGCGTCACTGCGCAATAGCGCTGAAGCCTACATCGGCTGCTGCCTTGCCAGCCTCGGCCTCATCCAGATCCTGGCCTTTGACGTCCGCCGTCATCTCGAAGCCGGAGAGCTTATTGAGGTGCTGCCAGACTACCGTGCCGAAGCTATGCCGATGACGCTACTCTATCCACATCGTCAGCATCTTCCCCGCCGGCTTCAGATGTTCGCCGATTGGCTCGATGCGCTGCTAAGGCGGGACGTGGCCGGAAAGTAGATCTGCGGGTTTCCGCATCTGCTTATTCACGGTTTTCCGCCGATGCTCACAGAGAGTGAGAGGAGTGTGGGGTTTTTCGTGACGGGTTTGGGTCGAGAGAGAGGCTCTCGGCGCCCGTCGCGGAGATTATCCCGATGGCTACTGCTGCTCAGAAAATCACCCTGTCGTCCTCGCGCGACATCCCCTTTAACAAGCTGGTTCTCAGCCAGTCGAACGTGCGCAAGGTCAAGGCCGGCGTGTCGATCGAGGAGTTGTCGCAGGACATCGCCCGGCGCGGCCTGCTTCAGGGTCTCAATGTCCGCCCCGTCGTGGATGCCGACGGCAACGAGACCGGAATGTTCGAGATTCCCGCTGGCGGCCGTCGCTACCGCGCGCTCGAACTGCTGGTGAAGGCCAGGCGTCTGGCGAAGACCGCACTCGTGCCCTGCGTCGTGCGCGAAGCCGGCAGCGACATCCTGCTCGAAGACGACAGCCTCGCTGAAAACATCCAGCGCGCCCCGCTCCATCCGCTCGACCAGTACCGGGCCTTCCAGGATATGCGCCTCAAGGGCATGTCCGAGGAGGAGATCGCCGCAGCCTTCTTCGTCTCGGTCAATGTCGTGAAGCAGCGCCTGCGCCTGGCGTCCGTCGCGCCCTCTCTGCTCGATCTCTATGCGGAGGACGGTGTGACGCTCGAACAGCTCATGGCCTTCACCGTCAATCCCGACCATGCCCGTCAGGAACAGGTCTGGGACGCGATCAAGGATTCGTGGTCGAAGGAGCCCTACCAGATCCGCCGGATGTTGACCGAAACCACGGTACGCGCCTCCGACAAGCGGGCGCAGTTCGTCGGCATCGACGCCTATGAGGCTGCCGGCGGCATCGTGCTGAACGACCTGTTCCAGTCCGACGATGGCGGCTGGCTGCAGGATGTGAGCCTGCTCGATCAACTCACCGACGACAAGCTCAAGGCGGAAGCCGAAGCGATCGCCGCCGAGGGCTGGAAGTGGGTCGATGCCCGGGTCGAAGTCCCCTATGGCTATGGCCACGGCCTGCGCCGTCTGATCGGCACGACAACGTCTCTGACTGAAGAGGAACAGGCCACCTTCGATGCCCTGACCGCGGAATATGAGACGCTGGAAGCCGAATATGCCGAGGCCGAGGAATATCCCGAGGAGGTCGATGAGCGCGTCGGCGAGATCGAAACCGCTCTGGCCGCCTTCGAGGATCGTCCGGTGATCTACGATCCGGCCGACATCGCCTGCGCCGGCGTCTTCATCAGCATCGACCGCGACGGCAACCTGTCCGTCGATCGCGGCTACGTTCGCCCCGAAGACGAGGCGCCCGTAGCCGTGGAGGGGGCTGACGGCGTTGATGGGACTGAACCCGATGGGGCAGCTTCGTCGATCCCTGCCGCTCAGCGCGCTGTGATCACCGTGGGCGGGCAGACAACCGAACCGGAGGAGGAGGAAGACGTCATCAAGCCCCTTCCGGAACGGCTGGTTGCGGAACTGACGGCGCACCGGACGCTGGCGCTGCATGATGCGCTAGCGAACAATCCCCATGTCGCCATGACGGCGCTGCTGCACCGGCTGGTGATGGAGCGCTATCACTATTCCGCTCCGAGCGGATGCCTAGAGGTCACCGTGCGCCATCACTTCTTTTCGGCGCAGGGAACGGACCTCAAGGACAGCCCCTCCGCCAAGGCCATCACCGCTCGCTACGAGGACTGGAAGGTCGATCTTCCGACCGACGACGATGCCCTGTGGGACTGGATCGCCGGACTCGACGACGCCAGCCGCATGGCGCTCCTCGCCCATTGCGTCGCCTACGGCGTCAATGCGCTCTACGAAAAGCCCAACCCCTACGGCGGAAGCGGCGTCTCGCAACATGGACTGGAGACGCGCATTGCCCATGCCGACCGGCTGGCGCGTGCGACCGGCCTCGACATGGTGGAGGGCGCCGGGTGGCGGCCGACGGTCGAGAACTATCTCGGCCGCGTTACCAAGCCCCGGATCCTCGAAGCCGTGCGTGAGGGGGCCGGGGAACGAGCAGCCTCGCTCATCGAGCACCTGAAGAAGGGCGATATGGCCAAGGAGGCCGAGCGTCTGCTCGCCGACACCGGCTGGCTGCCTGAGCCTCTGCGCCTGTTCGCGGAGCCGCAGGCCCCCGAAGAGGCGGACACCGAGGCGGCTATCGAGGTGCTGCCTGATTTCCTCTCTGGTGACGATGACGAGGTCGATCACAGCGACATCGAGGCGGCCCACCTGATTGCGGCCGAATGATCCTTACCGGCGGGACGGCTTCGGTCGCCCCGCTACTTCTCCTTCCTTCCATCAGGCCCGGCAATCCGCCGGGCCATTTTCATATCCGGAGACCAAGAATGTCCGCGTCACTCGTGTTCGATATCGCCCCCTTGGGGGCCCTCATCGCCTATACTGACGGCCGGCCCAAACCGCCCTCCCGCTTCACCAGGAAGCTGGCGGCCTGGGAACGGCGCAACGGCGTTGGCCGTCTCGTTCGCAAGGAACCTGCCCGCGAACGTCCGACCTATTCGAGCCCACCGTGCTTCACTTTGCATGAAGGAAACTTCGGCCAGGGCGGCATCATCCTCGTCACCGTCATGCGCACATACGGCATCGACAGCGATCTCACCTTCCGCGTGGTCGAGCGCCCGCGCGTCGGCCAGGTGCGCGTCGTGCAGGATATCGGCGACGACGTCGAGCTGCTGCATCTCGCCGAGGACCAAGAAGCCGCCGAACTCTGGCTGGCGAAAGCAGGCTACAGCCGTGCGCGTCTCGAAACCATCACCGCCGATGTCATCGAAGGCCGGGCCGCCGCCTGACCTTGTGCCTTTCCCTTCACCCGGCCCGCTGTCGCATGACGGCGGGCTTTTCCGTCTCAGGAGCAGATCCATGGCCATTCCCGATTATGCCCGTACCAATTTCAACACCCTGCTGCGCGCCGTTGGCGACGGCAATCTCGCCCTCATGGAGTGTCTCGACGCCGCGACACGCGAACCGCGCTACGTCCTGTGCGCCGTAAGCCGCTCCGACGACGGCGAGATCGTCATGACGCCCTTCGGCCATCTGGCCGATGGCAATCCCTATGATGCCTACCTGCCGCCGGACCCGAGTGATCCCACCGGCTTCCTCCCGAAGGTGGAAGCGGCATGATCTCCGTCGACGAAATCTTCATGGACGACCTTCGCAATCTCCCCTCGGAGCGGTCGCTTCCGTGGGAAGAAAGTCGTGACGGCGTCACCGTCGTCATCGAGCCGAAACCGCATTGGGCCAGCGACATGCGGGCCTTCAAGCTCAACGCCCGCGAGTATTGCGCCTATCGGGACTGGCTGGCGGCGGGATCGTCCGCCCGCTTCTATCAGCATATCCACACGAGCGGTGATGATGTCCTGCTAATGGCGAGAGCCATGATCGCCCGCGAGATCGCAGAGGGTCTTTGGCGCTGACCGCACTCTGGATGCGGCGCACGGGATGTGCGTCATGCCGGAAGCCGTTTGCCAAAGGAATGGATCGATTTCGAATTCGACCTTCGCCCCATTCTCACCCATGGCGATATGAGACCTGTGAGGCTCGGAAGCACGCCAGTCATCAGGTCTGGATCGTGGCAAGGCCGGTACAGCAAAGCATCTGCATAAGGGTTTCCGGCTCCTCTCAGATGCGAAACACCATCCCCCGCTTCCATTCGCTGACCTTGGTCTGATCCGGCTCTTCAGCAATCAACCCGTGAAGGGTCGGCTTACGCGAGCGTGCCGCCCTCGCGGATTCGGACGAGCCGAACGCACGAGGGTGATTGCAGTTCCGGTCAGACACTCGGGCGCCTGTCGCGCGGGGGATGGTCCCCCGCCTCCAAAAGACAGGAGCCGGAACCATGTCCTATGCAGATGCCACCGCTTTCGCCGCCAGCCTCGCCGCTACCCTGATGATCTCGATCGTCGTGTTCCAGGCCGGTGACGGCACCCACGGCGCCATGCCCGCCGGCGAATTCGACGGTGACGAGGACATGGTCGAATTCGAAATCGATCCCTTCCAGTGAGGCGCCTGCGCCTCACTTCGACAGCCCGGAGCGCATCGCGCCCGGGCCTTGGCGCGCGGTTGGCAAACACCACGCACAGGCAGCAGCGCCGAAGCATGGCTTCGACCGATCGCCACCAGAAGAGTGAAAGGACGGCTGTGGGCCGGGAGGGGTTCGGATTGGCCAGGAGAGCGCTGTCCGAACCTCTTCCCTTCCGCTCTCAGGAGAAACAGTCCATGACCACCGAAACCGCCACGCCATGCCTCGCGACCCTCGTGCCGGAAGATCGCCGCGAGAAATTCCTGCCGTCTCTCTTTGGCCTGCCGCTCCTGATCGTGGCCGAAAATGCGGTATATTCCATCATGGAACGGCTCAGTCCGCATGACTATGGCGGTGGCTTCTGGGATTTCTACGAGGACAAGGACGGCCCCTTGTTCCTAGCGCCGACCTCCCGCCCGCGGTTCAGGATCGAAAGCGGGATCACGGAATATCGCGGCGAGGTTTCAGCAGAGGCAGCCGGCATCATCGCCACGCTTTTCGCCCTCTCGCATCTCTCCTTCCGCTACGAATCCGACCGCCTCGCAGAAGGCTACCAACGGCTTCACAGCTATTCGGCCCACCACCGCGAGGCCTCGGAGATATTCCAGGCCATCGACTGATCGCGAAAAGGCGTCCCGTCTCCCGGCGGGGCGCTTTTTTCATGCCGGCCACGGCCGCCATTCGCGAGCGGTGAGAGGAAGAGATCGGCCGGCTTGGCCGTGACGGGTTGAAAGCGGGAGAGAGGCTTCCGCTGCCTGTCATGGAGTGATCCCGATGCTCAGCACCTCATACGCTGCCCACGCCGTTCCTGCCGGAAAGCTCGCGTTCGATCAACTGGTCGCGCACCTGCGCAGCGCGGCGCGATACCCCCTTCGCGTCGCATGCATCGGCACCGCCACATTTGTCGACGATGACCCGACGGCCGACCCGATCTCGTTCGATCGCACCATCCATCTTGCCGAATGCAGTTCTCTTTCCGAAGCGATCAGCGAAGCTGAAACGCGCATCGCCCTGGATGATATCTCGTTCGGGAGCCGCGCAGTCATTCGCTACGCGCCACGCGTCATCACCATTGTGGACCGCGACGGCTGCCTTGTCGCCGCCGGCGAGGTTCGTTCAGGCGCGATTGGCTGGTGCGAGCCCGTGCGATCCGACGGCGAAGCCCGCAAAGTGGTCACAGAAGCCAGTCGGTTACGCGGCCGGGCCATGGTCGAGGCCAGCGCTCGCAATCATGAGGTCGCCCGACGTCTGCGGTTCAGCGCCAGCGCGCTCGAGGGCCGGCTGGTCGACAGCTTCTGGCGCGAGACCGCGCATACTGCGCTTCGCCAGGCCGCCTGACTTTCCTTTCCATTTCCCAATCCACGCCCGGCCCTCGCGCTGGGTTTTCTTGTTCAGGAGCCTGTCATGGCCGACTATTTCACCCACTTCTCCTGCCTGCTCGACGTCGGCACCGCCGAGAACGCCGCGCGCGCATTCGAACTCTACAATGCCCTCTGCGACGAGAACGCCGCCGAAGATCCCCCGTCGGAAGGCTTCCTGCTGTCGATCCAGCACGAGCACGGCGGCACGCAGCTCTGGATGCGCGATGACGGGACCGGCGATCCCGAGCATGTCATCCAATTCGTCAAGCGCTGCGCAAACGAATTCGGCCTAACGGGTCGATGGGGATTTCAGTACGCAAACACATGCTCGAAACCTCGCGTCAACGCTTTTGGCGGCGGGGCGCACGCGCTCGACCTTGCCACCGGCGAAACGGCTGCCTGGACATATACCGACTGCTGGCTTGCCCAGGTCCTGGACGAAGGCGATGCCGATGCTTGAGGTTAACGAAACGACCATCCAGGCCATCCGACCTATGGAAGCGATTCAGGTCGCGAACCTAGCGCGCCAGCAGATATACGTTGTCCAAAAACTCACTTCTGTTGTCTTTCTCGCCGTCAGCTGCGGCCGATTCCGTAGCGTCGCCAGACAGCCGTTCCGAGATACCCGATCGCGGCATAGACAAGCACGAAACCGGCGATGTGCAGGACAAGATGCCAAAGAGACCTGTCGCCAGCGACAAACAACGAAGAGATCTGACGACCTATCGAAAAATAGTAGGCCGCATACATCGCCAGGCCGATCAACAGGGCACAGGCGAGCACCAGCCCCCCCACGGCGAACGATTTTGCGAGACTTGCCATGGCCTATCAGAACGAATTTGGCTTGCGCTGTCCAGATGAAGCGATCGTCGCGGGTCCCTCATCGGCGATCTTCAGATGCGTCATCATCGTCATCTTCATATTCATCCGCCCTGTCCGACCAGAAGCCGCATTTGTCGTCGGCCATCCCGTGCGCGCGCTGAGACGGATCACCGGAAGGCTTTACTCGAAGGGCGGCGGACGATCGTCCTTCCACGAAGTCGGACCGACCGAGACCGCGACGCCGCCAGTCTTCATCTGCTCGAACAAAGCTCTCGTTGGATGCGCAGGCCTCATCACGTCGGCATAGGTCTTGTTGTCGAGCAACCGAAGCTGCTTGAGAGCTTTCAGATCGGGAAGCGCCTCCAGATTGTCGAAGGCGGTAGAAATCGAGAGATGCGTCAGGCGAGCCAAAGGCGTCAGCTTGCGGATGTCGAGCCGATCGATCATCGACGTGGCCGAGACGCTCGTTACATTTGGGCATAGTTCGATGCCACCCATGTCGGACACTTCGAAAGTGTCGGCGGCGCCTCCCCAGAAATACCATGCGAAACGATAGAGCTTATTGCCGCCGTCGAACCTGATTGATCCCACCTGAGCGAGCATTTCCTTGGTCAGTGGGTAGCACGCCAGATATTCCAGCACCTCGGGCATGAGGTCATAGCCCTCATCCTCCAGATCAACGTCGCGCCCCAGGACATGCGATGCAAGATCCTCCGGCGTCCCAAGGTCGAGCACTTTGCCCTCCACAAGCGAGGACAGGACAATCAGCTTAAAATTGACATCGGCAAAGGGAGAGCCGGGTTGATCGCCCGGCGATGCGTAAGGCGGCGGATAAGGCTCGCGATATTCGGCGTCGTTCGCGCTGAATGATATGGCATTGACCTTTTCAAGGGTAAAACGCACCTGCATCAGCGCGCCATCGGGTAACCTCTTGAACCCCTCACGAACCCCGCGCATCATCGGCAAGTCGTCGCCAATCTCCATGTCCGGAAGCGCCTTGCGCGCTTCGTCGATGGTCATTCCCATCTGAACTCCCTCGATTGGAACGGTCTGGAAACGCCAGTCGAACGAGACGCGGCCGATGGCGTCTTTCTTGTCGAGGTGCACGACAACGCCATGACTGTTCTCAAGAATATCGACGATGCCGCCTTTGTGGGACGCAGGCGTCCGCCAATGTGCGCCCATAGCTGCGGCAACGTCCGACGTAGACATGCCTGGCCGCAGCAGTGCCAAACCGTCATCGTGCAAAACAACATCTTCATTGTCGGGCATGGCCAATATTCTAAATGTAGATTCTGAATGCCGTTGAACTTACCGAGGATAGCAATGTCTATTTAGACGAGGGATCGATTCGATCAAACGCAGGCATGGGATCGAAGGTTGATCGACAGCCGTGGGGTGGGAAGGGGATTGACGGCTTTTGGACTGGAGGGGTCACCAAGCTGCTAGGAACCGATTGAGCCGCACCTGTCTAAGTTGGTGACACTACATTCTTCACGGTGCAGCGAGAGCAATCTCTTTCAGCAGGCCGATGAACGCGCTGGTGCGAACCCCGTCCGGATTCTGTTTTAGATCTACGGTCTGCACCACGACGAGACGCTTCGACGGCACGACAGCAATAATCTGCCCACCGTAACCAGAAGCATAAAAGGCATTCGGGCCCCAAGTATCCTCGGGAAGCGTCCACCACATATAGCCGTAACCCTGCCGTATCCGCTTCGCCCACGAATAGGCAGTCGTCGACTCCCTGATCCACGACGCCGGGATGACCTGCTCATTGCCCCACTTCCCGTCATTCAGGAAAAGCTGGCCAAAACGGGCGGCATCGCGAGCGCTGAGCCGAATCGGATATGCGGAGTGCTCGGACAGCTTTTCGTGAGCATATCGGCCATCTTTGACCGAGAAATCCTCCATCCCGATCGGTCCAGCGATCCGGCTCGTGAAGCTCTCAAAGATGTCCTCTCCGGTCTCTTGCCGGTAGATTGTCCCTAAAACGTTAAAGTCCCAGTTGTTGTAGAACCAGAATGACCCGGGCGGGTGACTTCCGCGAGCAGGACGCTTGCGCTTGATATCGGCGGTCTCGTGGGCGGCGGGATGATAAACACCCGACCGCGACATTAGCAGGTTACGTACCGTCGCGGCTTTTTCTTCGGCCGTAAGGCTGGGAGTATTGTCGTCGATGCCAAGCTCAGCAAGGCTGGCCGAAAGGTCGATCCGACCCTCAGCGACCGCGTTGCCATAGAGCGCGCTGAGCAGGCTTTTGCGGACGGATGCCATATTTACTTTGTGAGACGTGTCGCCCCACCGGGCGATAACCCGTCCGTCCTGGACGATCATCAGCGCTGTGGGTTTGAGTGTTCGCGATTGTTGCCGGACAGCCTCAAGTCTCTCTGCGGACCAGCCCGCGGCCACCGGATTGACGTCCTCCCACGCTTGGGCATGGACCTTTCCTGCGACAAGAATGCCGATGACTAGCAGCAGAGCGAACCGTAAAATCATCGAACCGTCTCCCTCTCTCCCCAAAGTGTGGAGCATTCAATGATGGCGGCTTTTCGGCGTCTATTGAGAAGGTTGGTGATCCGCGTCCAGCACCACGCACCAGCAGCCTCGCCGCATAAAGGACATTGAAAGCGGGCTTAAAGAGCAGCCACATATAGAATTCAGTGAATGGCAAGTCTTGGGCGAGCCTCCACGCAATCTAACGGTGGCAATCGGGTCGATTGCTTCCGTTCGCGTACAGTGAGGAAAGCATTAGCGACCACTTACTGCTGTCCGATGTGACGAATACAGGCGCCCCTTTTGGTCAGGAGGTTTATTCAATCGGCCTTAGGTGACCGTATGCGGGATGACGGTGAGCCTGCTGATTGACCCTACGCGATAACACCCGTTTTTAAGAGTTCGAGGAAGGCCGCGACGGGTTTGAGGCAGTGCGGTCGAGAGAGAGCACAGCCCAGGCTCATCCCGTTCCCGCTCTCCAAGGATCCTCCCATGTCATATGCTTCCGCCGCCGCAACCCTTCCGGCTGCGCCGATTGTCCCTGCTGTCGATACCGCCCTCGCCATCCATCAAGCGGCGCTTCTCCTTCTCCCTCATCTTGAACGCGGCCGACGCATCGATGCCGTCACGCTGCGCGGCGCGATGGAAGCTGCCTTCGGCGCGTCCGACGCCAGCGGCGCCTGGGACTGGAAGACCGCCTATGAAGCCTGCGAGGCGGCGACCGTCCTCTTCTTACGCAAATACGGAAAGGCGCTTTTCCGTAAAGCCGGCTCTCAGGCCGCCAGCCTGCCGCTTCTGACCAGGATCGCAGGACTTCTTCCCACCCACACGCGCCGCTCTGAAGAGAGCCAGACCTTCCAGCAGTTCTCGACCCCGATCCCGCTCGGGCTGGTCACTGCTGCCGCCGCCGCCATAACGCCCGCTGACCGGGTTCTGGAACCCTCGGCCGGCACCGGTCTGCTCGCCATCCTGGCCGAGATCGCCGGCGGATCGCTCGTGCTCAACGAGTTGGCAGACACCCGCGCCGATCTCCTCTCCCACCTTTTTCCGGCCAATCCCGCCACCCGTTTCGACGCCGCCCAGATCCACGATCATCTCGACCCCGGCATCGTGCCGACCGTCGCGCTGATGAACCCACCGTTCTCGGTCATGGCGAACGTCTCCGGCCGGATGGCCGAGGCCGCCTATCGCCATATCGCCTCTGCGCTCGCGCGTCTGGCTGATGGCGGGCGCCTCGTGACCATCACCGGATCAAGCTTCGCACCCGATACGCCAGCATGGCGGGATGCCTTCTTCCGGCTTCAGGAACATGGCCGCGTAGTGTTCACCGCCTCCATCGACGGCTCGGTCTATGCCAAGCATGGCACCACCATCGACACGCGGCTGACCGTCATCGACAAGCTGCCAGCCGACGACCCGACTGCGTTTCCGGCCTCAATGGGAATCGCACCCGATGTCGCGACGCTGATCGGCTGGATCGGCGAGCACGTCCCGGCCCGCCTGCCGGTCGATGCCTCGGTCTCGGTTCCCGTCGCTGCTCCGTACGCACCGCGCACCGTTCGCGGCTATCTCGCCCGCGCCGCCGCATCTGCGCCTGTCCGCGTTGCCGCTGAACCCGAGGGCGTCGAACTCGCCTATGAGACCGCCGACTGGACGCCAGCCGAAGGCGGCCGCATCACCGATGCGATTTATGAAGAATACGGATTGCAGGCGATCCGTATTCCCGGATCGACGGCCCATCCGACCAAGCTGGTGCAGTCGGCGGCGATGTCCTCGGTCGCGCCGCCCAAGCCCAGCTACCGTCCCCGGCTTCCCGCCAATATCGCCGCTGATGGCATCCTGTCTGACGCCCAGTTGGAGACCGTGATCTACGCCGGCGAAGCCCATTCGGACTTCCTTGCCGGATCATGGACGCTGGACGACACCTTCGATGTCGTCTCGGCTGCGCCCGACGATGCACCGAATGTGGTGCGCTTTCGCCGCGGCTTCATGCTCGGTGACGGCACTGGCGCCGGCAAAGGCCGGCAGTCGGCCGGGATCATCCTCGACAACTGGATGCAGGGCCGCCGCAAGGCCGTATGGATCAGCAAGTCCGACAAGCTTCTGGAAGACGCGCAGCGCGACTGGTCGGCGCTCGGCATGGAGCGTCTTCTGGTCACGCCGCTGTCGCGCTTCCCGCAGGGCAAGGACATCCGGCTGCCGGAAGGCATCCTATTTACAACCTATGCCACGCTACGCTCCGACGAGCGCGGCGAGAAGGTTTCGCGCGTCCGGCAGATCGTCGAATGGTTGGGCTCCGACTTCGATGGAGTGATCATTTTCGACGAGAGCCATGCCATGCAGAATGCCGCGGGAGGCAAGGGAGAACGCGGTGATGTCGCCGCCTCGCAGCAGGGTCGGGCCGGGCTTCGCCTCCAGCACGCCCTGCCGAACGCTCGTATCGTCTATGTCTCGGCGACCGGCGCGACCACCGTCCATAATCTGGCCTATGCCCAGCGGCTTGGCCTGTGGGGCGGTGAGGATTTTCCGTTCTCGACCAGGGCCGAGTTCGTCGAGGCGATCGAGGCCGGCGGCGTCGCGGCGATGGAAGTGCTGGCCCGCGATCTGCGGGCGCTCGGTCTCTACACCGCCCGGTCACTCTCCTACGATGGTGTCGAATACGAGTTGGTCGAACACCAGCTCACGCCCGAGCAGACGCGCATCTACGACGCCTATGCCGGGGCCTTCGCCGTCATCCATAACAATCTCGACGCCGCCATGCAGGCTGCCAACATCACCGGCGGCGACAGCGGCTCGGGCACGCTGAACCGACAGGCCAAGTCCGCCGCGCGCTCGGCGTTCGAATCGGCCAAGCAGCGGTTCTTCGGCCATCTGCTCACGTCGATGAAAACCCCGACACTGATCCGCTCGATCGAGCGCGACCTGGAAGACGGCCACGCGACCGTGATCCAAATCGTGTCCACGGGCGAGGCCCTGATGGAACGGAGGCTCGCTGAGCTTCCGGCCGAGGAATGGAACGACGTCCGCGTTGACATCACTCCCAGGGAATATGTCCTGGACTACCTCGCCCATTCCTTCCCGGTGCAGCTCTATGAGCCGTTCACCGACAGCGAGGGCAATATGTCGTCGCGCCCCGTCTATCGCGATGGCCAGCCCGTCGAAAGCCGCGAAGCCGTCGCCCGCCGCGACCGACTGATCGAGAAACTCGCCTCGCTTCCCCCCGTTCCGGGCGCACTCGACCAGATCGTCCAGCGGTTCGGAACCGATGTCGTGGCCGAGGTGACCGGCCGCTCGCGCCGCATCGTCCGCAAGACCAGCCCCGGCGGCGTTGATCGCCTCGCTGTCGAGAACCGCGCCGGTTCGGCCAATCTCGCGGAAACCGCTGCCTTCATGGATGACCAGAAGCGCATCCTGATCTTCTCGGACGCCGGCGGCACCGGGCGCTCGTACCACGCCGATCTCAATGCGAAGAACCAGCGCCTGCGTATCCACTACCTGCTCGAGCCGGGCTGGAAGGCCGACGCCGCCATTCAGGGACTGGGCCGCACCAACCGCACCAATCAGGCGCAGCCGCCGCTGTTCCGGCCGATCTCGACCGATGTGAAGGCCGAAAAGCGCTTCCTCTCGACCATCGCCCGTCGTCTCGACACGCTGGGCGCGATCACGCGCGGCCAGCGCCAGACTGGCGGTCAGGGCCTGTTCCGGCCCGAGGACAATCTGGAATCGCATTATGCCCGCGATGCGCTGCGCCAACTCTATCTCCTGCTGGTGCGCGGCAAGGTCGAGGGTTGCTCGCTCCAGATGTTCGAGGACGCCACTGGCCTCAAACTCATGGACGATACCGGCATCAAGGACGAGTTGCCACCGATCACCACCTTCCTGAACCGGCTGCTGGCGCTCACCATAGAACTGCAGGGCGTGCTCTTCACCGCTTTCGAGCAATTGCTGAACGCCAAGATCGAGGGTGCTATCGCATCAGGCAGCTACGATGTCGGTCTAGAGACGCTGCGGGCCGAAAGCTTCGTCGTCACCGACCGCCAGACCATCCATGTCCATCCCGGCACCGGTGCCGAAGCCCGCCTGCTGACCATCACGCAGCGCGAACGAAACCGTCCGGTCACGCTCACCGAGGCGCTTGATCACCTTGCCGATCCTCGCGCGAAGCTGCTCATCAATGAGCGTTCCGGCCGCGCTGCCGTGCAGATCCCGACCACCAGCGTCATGCTGGATGATGGCGAGATCGAGCGGCGCATCCGTCTGATCCGGCCGATGGAAGCGCACAACCTCCCCATCAAGCTGATGGGCGACACCCATTGGGTCGAAGCCGATCAGGCCGCATTCACGGCGGCCTGGAATGCCGAGGTGGCCGAGGTGCCGGAGTTCGTCGACAGCACCATCCATGTCGTCAGCGGCCTGCTGCTGCCGATCTGGAAGCGCCTGCCGAACGAGTCGACGCGGGTCTATCGGCTCCAGACCGACGAGGGCGAACGCATCGTCGGTCGCCGCGTGTCCCCGGCCTGGGTCGCGAGCGCCATGACGACCGGCACGACGACGCTAACTTCCGACGATGCCTTCATGGCGTTGATGGACGGCAAAACCATCCTCGATCTCACCGAGGGGCTTCAACTTCGTCGCAGCCGCGTCATGGGCGCGAACCGCATCGAACTGTCGGGCTTTACCGACGTTATGCGGGATCGCCTGCGGGCCTATGGCCTCTTCCACGAAATCATCTCGTGGAAGCTCAGGATGTTCGTGCCGACCGATGCGTCCGGCCCGGCTATTCTGGCCAAGGTGCTGGAGCGCTATCCCGTCCAGCGCATCGGCGAACGGGAGGCGGCATAGATGGCTCGCCATGATGCCTCCGAATTGGCACACCGTCTCGGCCGGCAGGCCGAGGCGGTGTGCAAGCACTATCTCTCCAACGGTCATCGCGAAGGCCGATACTGGCTGGTCGGCGATGTCCAGAACAGTCCCGGCCGCTCGATGTTCGTGCGCCTGACCGGGCCGGAATCCGGCAAGGGCGCCGCAGGAAAATGGACCGACGCCGCCACGGCCGAACATGGTGACCTGCTCGATGTCATCCGCGAAAGCTGCGGCCTTGTCGACTTCAAGGACGTTGCCGAGGAAGCCCGATCGTTTCTCAGCCTGCCGAGGCCCGAGCCTGATCCGGAACCCACGCCGCGGCCGGGGAAAGCGCCAGCCGGATCGCCGGAAGCATCACGGCGTCTGTTCACCATGGCGCAGCCGATTGCTGGCACAGTCGTGGAAACGCATCTGCGGAAACGCGGCATTACGGCTTTGCACGAAACCGGAGCCCTGCGATTCCATCCGCGCTGCTACTATCGGCCCGAAGGTCATGGCCCCACCGAAACATGGCCCGCGATGATCGCTTCCGTCACCGACCTTGGCGGCGTCCAGACCGGCGCGCATCGCACCTGGCTCCTGCCCGATGGCAGCGACAAAGCCCCTGTCGATACCCCACGGCGTGCGATGGGCCATCTCCTCGGGCACGGCGTCCGTTTCGGCATAGTGGATGACGTCCTGGCGGCAGGCGAAGGCATTGAGACCGTGCTGTCGGCACGCTCGGGTCTGCCCAAAATGCCGATGACGTCGGCGCTCTCGGCAGCGCACCTCGCAGCCATCCTGTTCCCGGCGTCGCTGCGGCGGCTCTATATCGTGCGTGATCTCGATCCGGCGGGGGACGTCGCGCGCGACAGTCTGGTCGAGCGGGCGACAAGCGCCGGGATCGAGGCGGTTGTCCTGTCGCCGGTACTCGGGGACTTCAATGAGGATCTCCGCCAGCTCGGCATCGAAGCTCTCCGGGCGGCCTTTCGGGTTCAGATTGTCCCTGAGGACGTCAGCCGGTTTCTCGCACCGTGAGGCGGATTCGGTCACGCCGGGGATAAGCCGCGCAGCAGCCCAAACCTGCCATATCCGGTCAGTGTGTTTCCCCAATGTGTCGGAGGGGCCGCTGCCCACGGCCTTCTGAGAGGGCGATCGGCCATCAAACGCGCCGGAAAGGCAATGGCGGCGCCCGGCTATTTTCCGCCGTCGGGCAAGCCCGCCTTTGCAGCGCGAAACAAAATAGCCGGCCTTTGCCATCAAGGCCCTCGCGGAGGCGCGAGGACTGCCAGTCCGGCCCGCCCGACGGCTTTCGTCGCCTGCGAAGGCCGCGATGGGCGCGGTCGATCCGACGAAGGCAAACACCATGATGACCGAATATGATGACGTAGGTTTCGAGCCGCAGCACACCTCATCCCCTACCGATCACCTCCTCAGCGAACTCCAGCTTTACGGCTACCGCCCGTTTCAGGATGAACCCGACCCAAGGCCGCTTCCCGAAGGCAATACCGTCGCCGGCGCAGTCGCCGACATCTTCGACGCCCTGATCGTCACCCTTGGCGACACCCGCCTTGAGCCCGACCTCGACGAACTGCTCTGGTCGACCGTCAATCTCTTCCACCGCGCCACCGCACGGATCGAGCGCGAACTGGACGATAACGAGCAGGCTCAGCGTCGCGGGCAGCGAGAACAGGATGGCAGTGAGGTGAAATCCGTCGAGCTGGAGCGCCTGACGGCAGAGGGGCAGACCTTCATCGAGCGGCGCAACAGCATGGAACTCTTCCGCGATGTCGCCGCCGAACAGTTCGAGCGCCAAACCGGATCGGCATGGAGGCCGCGCTCAGGGTCGATGGTCAACCATCGCAACCTGACCTCGGCAATGATCGACAGCCGGGACTTCCTCGCCGCCAAACGTCGGGCCGAAACCGAGGTGATGCTGCCCGCCGGTCCCAAGGTCGCCTTCACCGGCGGTCTCGACTTCAACGATCACCGCCTGATCTGGGCCAGGCTCGATCAGGTCCATGCCAAGCACCCCGATATGGTGCTGCTGCACGGTGGGTCGCCGAAGGGCGCCGAGCTGATCGCGGCAAAATGGGCCGACAACCGCAAGGTGCCGCAGGTTGCCTTCAAACCCGACTGGACCAGGCACTCCAAGTCCGCGCCCTTCAAGCGCAACGACGCCATGCTCGATGTCCTGCCGGTCGGCGTCATCGTCTTCCCCGGCACCGGGATTCAGGAGAACCTTGCGGACAAGGCCCGCAAGCTCGGCATCCCGGTCATGAAGTTCGAGGGCGGCGCGTAAGCGCCGCCTTCCTTCGCGCCAAGGGTCCGGTCATCAATGGCAATGTCGCTTTGGCTCCCCTTATGATCGACCGGGGTGCATCGATCTGTTGTTTTGAGCGTCATATTTGGAGAACCGGCCAGTAGCGTAGTCGCAGGCGGAATGTATCCGCTGCAACCTGTCGTAACCCACAACCATTTCTGTGGAGGCTTCCATGACCCTGATCCTGCTCGCCATCTCTCTGTCGATCGCGCTTTGCGTGATCGCCTTTAACTTCGCCACCTACGCCTTGCCCGTCATGGTGGGGATCACGGCGTTCCAGTACGTCTATGCAACCGATGCCGGCTTCGTCATGTCGGGGCTGGCCGCCATCGGCGCCGGACTGCTTTCGGTTGGACTGGTGATCGCGGTTCTCGGCTTTGCCAGGAACCCGTTCCTTCGCCTCATCGCGCTCGCTGTCTTCGCCGTGCCTGCCTGCATTGCCGGCTATGCCCTGGTCCACGGCGTTGCGAAAAATGCCATCGACTCCGCCATACTTCTGAACATGCTCTGCGGCGCCAGCGGATTGATCGTCGGCATTGCCGCAATGGTCAATCTCAACGGCCTCGGTACGGCGGTATATTCGCGCTGAACGTTCGCGGCTTGGCAAGCCGACGACACAGCCATCACGATCAACGTGCCGGTGCGAGCTACCGCCGGTCGAGCACGCCTCCTCGTTGTCCGACCAGCAGACAAAAGAGACGCTACGCACGATCTCCGCGGCGTTTCGCGAGCACCGCAGTTCTAGCGGCAACCCGATCCGTCTCCAGCATGAGAGGACCCAGCGCTCGCAGCATCGCGGTTTCCGACACCTCGTTCAGTCGCAACGCCATGATCAGCCATATTGTCCTTGCCTGACCCGCACCGCTTTCCTTGATCTGTCTGGCGGCGACACCAGTTCTCGCGACGGATCTTACCCAGGCTGCTGGTCAGCCCTGTCATGGCCGGTCTCGTTCATGGTGGGCGGGTCGGTCGGCGGTCCTTGATGACCTTCTCGCAAGCTGGCGCGATGCCTCGTCCGTTGAAATGACGCTGGTTCCATTCAATCGGCGTCCACCCGATCACCGCTCCTGTGCTGAAACAACTGCGCTCCGAACCTGGTGGTGATCGCGAAGTGGTCGGCCGCGTGTTGAAATTGGCGATACCGCCAGTGTGGTGAGAGAGGGCTCCTAGATAGCCCATGTCGCTGATGAGGACGAAGGGTCTGCTGTCGTCTCCTTCCTGAGCTTCTCTGAAGGACCAATCCCTCCTCCTGACTGATCCCCTAATCCCGTACGGTTTCTGACCGCAACCCGCGCGGCTCCGGACCGTGTTGTCGCGCAAGCGCGACTGCCCGCTCCACTCCGGGCCTTACGGGTCAAGCTGACGCGCAGCGTCAGTGCAGGCATCTCCCGACGGTCTTGGCCGGGCATCATCGGAGGGACGGTCCCTCCGGATGAAGCAACGGAGAACTACCATGCAGAACATCGTCATCCTCGCAGGCAACATCGGCCAGGCCCCCGAAACCCGCACCACCCAGGGCGGCACCAACATCACCAACTTCACGCTGGCCACCTCGCGCCCACGCTACTCGGAAGGCAAGGTTGTCCGCGACGAGAACGGCTACCGGGTGCAGGACACCGAATGGCACCGCATCACCTGCTTCAACGGCCTCGGCAAGACGATCCAGGAGCATTGCGAGAAGGGCATGAAGGTTCTGGTCCGCGGCCGCATCCACTACACCAAGTGGACCGATCAGCAGGGCGTTGATCGCTACGGCTGCGAGATCATCGCCGAGACGGTGGACTTCCTCAGCCGGGCCAAGCAGACCCAGAACGACGACGGCAAGTTCATCGACGACGATGACATCCCGTTCTGACGCGGGTGCCGGAAGCCCGGCGGCGCAAGCCGCCGGGTCTTCATTTACTCTTCACCCCGGCTCTTACCCGCAAGAGATGCTGGTGATCAGACGCGAGTCGTTGTCGTAAGACACATTCATTCGCTCGCGGTCGAGATCCGAAGTCACCGCGCAAGTCGAGCACGCCATACGCCAGATCGCATCAGCCGGCTTCCCGGGCAGCGCATCGAGCGACTGCCCGACCAGGTGCTGGAACTGGGAGGCCCGGCACTGGTCGCCGTAATAGTAGCGCGTCCGCTGCCCTTCGATCTCGGCGATCCAGACACCCGAAATGCGCGGATGATTGCGGATTGTTGAGTTCTCTGGCGCCCAATAGGTGAAGGATGGAGGAGGATCCGACTCCATCACCACCTTGGGCGTGGCCAGTTCGGCCTCGGCCAGTGTCGTCTCTTGCGCTGAACCGCAACCGATCAACACCAGCATGGCTGCTATGCTGGTGGTCAACATTACTGCTTTAGAAAGAACACGCATTCAAACCTCTCCAATGCCGGGTTCGTCCCTGGTATAGAAATGGGGCATTGTCGAGATTCGACCGGTAATGACCGTTCGTCGAATTGGACATGTTCGCCGCGTGTCTGCGATACCGGGCTGGATCAGCCCATGGCGATCGCAGGGCAACCGAATCAGTCGGAGTTCGCTCGCTGCATTGCGTGGCCTTAAACACCGATTATGGCTCGCCTTCCCCTTCAACTACGACTAATATAGCCGTAGTTCTGGCGTGACGGTTAGTGCCGGTGGAGGTGATCATGCATGATCACCGCCCGACAAACACGGGCCGCGCGCGCACTGCTGGGTTGGACACAGGAGATGCTCGCGGACAGGGCCAAGGTTTCGCTGACTGCGCTTAAGCGCATGGAGTCGGCAAATGATCTTCGTGTGTTTGAAAGCACCAGCGATCAAGTGCGCAGAGCTCTGGAAGCAGCAGGCATCGCCTTCATTAGATCGGGACGCAACGAAGGAGTTATGTTGGTCGATGTACAAGAAGTCGCGGAACACAGATGATATTGCCTATCCGGCCGCCCGACTGCCTCTTCGCTGTCATCTTCGTACTGTAGAAGTCGAATGAAGGTGCCTTATTGAAGGACACCGCGTGTTTTTTTATGACGATGATTGACTACCTTGACGAAGCTCCCACGGGTCTGGCGCTCACTGAGTACGACCGCCAGCACATCAAACTCTACATGCGCTTGCTCGATGCAGAGGCCGACGGCGCCGACTGGCAGCAAGCCGTCGAGATTCTTTTCGGTATCTGTCCAAAAACCCATCCCGAACGCGCGCGCCGCATCCATGACAGCCATCTGGCTCGCGCTCACTGGATGACTGAGTACGGATACCGGCAACTCAGACGAGGACTTCCGCACTGAGGCCGGGTGTTGTTCCGCGAGCAACACCCATTGCCCCTCGCGGCCTTCCCAAGCAATCGAATCCCCGGAATCAATTCGCTCTGTACGCCTAATCGCTGCACAGGGAGGATCATCATGACGCCCGATATAGAAAAATGGCAGTCATCGATTACATATGATTACATGGATGTGGCCGATGTAGACGCTCTCGCATGGGAATGCCTGCGCCGAAATCGCGAATACCAGAGCGACTTTGCAAAAATCACCAAAGCTGGTTCAAACATAGACAAAGAGACCGAAGCGATCGGAAATCGCTGGGGCCTGCGATTTCCCTGCCCGACCAAGCCTCAGCGGACTGGAACAGGCAGTTTTCTGGACGCCTGAGGCTGATACCAGCGCATTGCACATTGGGCCTGCTCCAACTCTGACACCGACCGATCCTCGCTTCCTTGCGGATATCCAATCCGAGCACGAGCAGACTTCAATCGAAGGCACGCATATTGCCTACCTTACCGCGAGCGGCCGTCTCCGATTGATCGTGCTCCCCGGCCTGAAGCCGGACGAGCCAATCGGCGCTTTTGTATCGCTCGACGCCCAGGGACTTGATCGCATCCAGGCTTTTACGCGCCTGTGGCGCAGCCTTCACGGATTTTCAGTTCCGCAGGATACGCGCATGACGGCTCAACAACGTCGTCGTCTCAAGAATATGCTGCGCGCCGTCGACGGCCACATGAATGATGCCGATTATCGCCAGATCGCGGAAGTGATCTTCGGCGTCGAGCGAGTCGCTGCCGATCCCTGGAAGACCTCCGCGCTGCGCGACGCCGTGCTCGATCTGGTCAAGGACGGCTATGCCATGATCGATGGCGGCTACCTCAAGCTGCTTCGCCACCGCCGCCGTAAATAGCCGCAGATACGATCAAGGGTGTGCGATTTTAGCTACCCTAAGTTCGCACTCCCCCCTCGCAATTTTCCTTCGCCATCGTGGCCCTCGTTCGCCGCTGACCGCCAGCGGTTCCAGCGAAAGCCACGGAGGCCACCATGACCACCAATCTTGCGACAATACCGCCGCGCTTCCTGCGCACCAAGGAAGCCGCCGAGTTCCTCAGCCTGTCAGCCCGCACCCTCGAAAAGCACCGCACCTATGGCACCGGGCCGGCCTATCGCAAGCTCGGCGGCCGCGTCGTCTACGCGATCGATGACCTTGAGGCCTGGGCCGATCGCGGCGCCGTCACCTCAACCTCCGACCCGCGTGGCAGCGTCCTGCCCGCCAAACGGCATGAGCCCGCACCGGCGTCTCACGCCGGCCGCCACGTCCGCTGATCCCTGCGGTTTTCTTCAATGTCGGCGCCGCATCGCCCATCCCTGGAACGCGGACAACTCGATCTGTTCCACGCGCTCCCCGGCGACTTAGCGCCACGCGACGCGCAGGATCTCATGTCCTATCCGTTCTTCTCCCTCTCCAAATCCCACCGTACCGCGCCGATAGATTTTGTCGCCGGCGACGTGTCGATCCGCGTCGAGGCCGTGCCCAATCATGGCATGGCCACGATCTGGGACGCCGACATCCTGATCTGGGTGGCAAGTCAGATCGTCGAGGCGCGCGACAAGGGTCTGCGCACCTCGCGCCTGATGGCCGCCACGCCCTATGAGATCCTGAACTTTGTCGGTCGGGGTGTCTCAGTACGTGACTACCTGCGCCTGAAGGCGGCGCTTGATCGCCTCCAATCAACCACAGTCGCCACCTCGATCCGGCAACCTGCCGAAGGCCGGCGGCATCGCTTCTCCTGGATCAATGAATGGCAGGAGCGCACCGATCATAAGGGCAGGCCCGCCGGGCTCGAGCTGATTATCCCGGACTGGTTCTATCGTGCCGTCCTCGACGATGCGCTCGTTCTGACTATCGACCGAGCCTATTTCGACCTGACCGGCGGGCTCGATCGCTGGCTTTACCGTCTGGTGCGCAAGCATGGCGGAAAACAGCGCAACGGCTGGCGCTTCGACTTCCAGCATCTGCACCAGAAATCCGGCAGTCTGTCGCCGTTCAAGCGCTTCGCCTTCGAGCTGCGCAACATCATCCAGCGCCAGCCGCTGCCCGGCTACACGCTGTTTCTTGAGGTCGAGATCGGCGGCCGTCTGCTGCTTGCTTTCGAACCGTCCGGCGCCTGTGGAAAACCTGTGGACGGCCTCGTGCTATCAGGAACCCGACCTATCGTGCTATCGGGAACCGGAGGCTCGTGCTATCAGGAACCCAAACAGGGCCTAAGCTCTGGAAAGAAAAGACGAAATCGCGCCCTTAACTTAGAGTCTAACAAAGAGTCTAACTTTGAAGAGAGCGCGCGCGATGTGGAAAACATCGCCGAGAGGTCCGATAAGGACCGCAAATCATCATCCAACAGCGACGATACGCCCCTTACGTCTTTCCGTAAATCCGTAAAGGGCTCCACTTTATCTTCCGATGCTCGGCAACTGTCTTTCGGCGATGAGCCGGGAGGCGGGCAATGATCGTCGCGCTCCTCAACCAGAAGGGAGGCGTCGGAAAGACGACGCTCGCCCTGCATCTGGCCGGCCAATGGGCGCGTGAGGGCAAGCGCGTCACCCTGATCGACGCCGACCCGCAAGGCTCGGCTCTGGACTGGTCACAGCAGCGCAGCCGCGAAGGCCTGCCGCGCCTCTTCGGCGTCGTCGGCCTGGCGCGCGATACACTGCATCGCGAGGCGCCGGAGCTCGCCCGCGATGCCGATCATGTCGTCATCGACGGGCCGCCGCGTGTGGCCGGGCTGATGCGCTCGGCGCTGCTTGCCGCCGATCTCGCCCTGATCCCGGTGCAACCGTCGCCGTTCGACGGTTGGGCGTCGGCCGAGATGCTGGCGCTGCTCGCTGAAGCGCGCATCTACCGCCCGCAGCTCGTCGCCCGCTTCGTGCTGAACCGTTGCGTCGCCCGCACCGTCATCGCCCGTGACACGGCCGAGACGCTCGCCGACCACGACCCTCCTTTACTCTCTGCGACCATCGGCCAGCGCGTCGCCTTCGCTGACCTCGCGCAATCCGGCCGCCTCGTGTTCGAGGCCGAGCACGACAGCATGGCCGCCCGCGAGATCGCTGCCTTCGCCGCGGAAGTGGGGAGGCTGGCGCTATGACGCTCGCCGCACATTCCATCCTGACGGGCGACTGCCGTGTCCGCATGCCGGTGCACGGTCCCTTCGACATGATCTTCGCCGATCCGCCCTATGGCGACACCTCGCTCGCCTGGGATCGCCGCGTCGATGGCCGGCTTCCGCTCGCCATGGCGCGCAAGGCCGCTGACCGCATCGCCTCGCTCCTGCCGCTCTCGCAGGGGGACAGGCCATGACGAAGCCGCCGCAAAAGAGCGGTTTCGCCGCCCGTCCGACAGACCCCGAAAACTGGATCAAGGCCGCCGATCGATCCCCGTCGGCCCCATCGTCCGCGCCATCATCGAGCAGCGGCTACACCGCCCGGCTGACCATCGACGTCACCCCGGATCTGCGCGGCCGCATCAAGATAGCCGCCTTTCAGCGCGGCATCACTGTCGCCGACATGCTGCGCGAACTGCTCACGCGTGAATTCCCCCAACCACCAGGAGACCCTTCATGACCGGCATCGCGGCACCCCGCATGCGCGGCGGCCCGATGCCGCCACCCGCGCCATCCGACCGTCTCACCCATGTCGAACTGACCTGGGTGGAGAAGCAGATTGAATACTGGATCAGGTTCGGCGAGCACGCAAAGGAAACGATCCTCGACCGTCGTCGCCGCATGCTTTCTTTCCGGCCGAACACGATCTTCGCCTTCGTCCGCTGGGCCTCCAACGACTACGGCACCATCATCTCACGCATAGATATCGTGCGTGCAGTCGAGCCAGGTGAAGCCTACCAGACGCTGCCCTTCGTGCGCCCCGGCGGCGACATTCTGCTCAAGACCGAGAGCTGGCCCAAGGTCGAACATGTGCTGCAGCTCGTCGACACCATCGAAGCGCTGAAGCTCGATCCGGCCGACGCAGCGCCCGACTACTGGCGACACGTCCACAATCGGCTGACTGCCGGACAAGAGCCGCGCGCCTACACACGCGAGCAGCATCAGGCGTGGCTGAAGCGCCGGAGGATCGCGCCATGACCGATCTCAAATGGGCCATGGCGACCTTCGTCGCGACCAGCGCCATCGCGGTTTCGACGTGGATCGACGCGCCGACCAAACTCATCTGGAACGCCTCGACCAGCACGCCGATCGGCTTCTACTCGGTCGAGCCGGCAGGCCGCCTGGAAGTCACCGATCTGGTCGCGGTCGATGCGCCCGAACCCATCGCCAGCTTCCTCGCCGATGGCGGGTATCTGCCGCGCGACACGCCGCTTCTGAAGCGCGTGCTCGGCCTTCCCGGACAGACCGTCTGCCGTATCGGGATTGTCATCACGGTCGATGGTGTCGAGATGGGAACAGCGGTCGAGCGCGACCGCCTTGGCCGCTCGCTGCCCGAATGGCAGGGCTGCCGCGTCATCACCGACGGTGACATCTTCCTGATGAACTGGGACGTGCCCGACAGTCTCGACGGGCGCTATTTCGGTCCGATCCCAGCCAGTTTGGTTATCGGCCGCGCGGTCCCCTTATGGACCGACGAGGACGGCGAAGGCCGCTTCGAATGGCGGGCGCCAACGCGGTGAGCGCCCTGTCTTCGGCGGGCCCGCTGCTCGCCGCATCCCTCTCCACCGCACATTGAAAGGAAAACACCATGCCGCAGATCGGCGAATTCACCCGCGAGGATTCCGGCTTTACGGGCCACATTCAAACGCTCGCGCTCGAGCACGACATCAGCATCGTTCCCGTCGAACCTTCGGACGTCGAGAACGCGCCGAACTATCGCGTGCATCTCGGCGTGGACGACAACGGACCGGAGATCGGCGCGGCCTGGACCGAAACCAGCGAGAAGGCCGGCGAGTATCTCTCGCTACTGATCGACGACCCCAGCTTCCCGCAGCCGATCCGCGCGCGCCTGTTCCAGAACGGCGCGGACGCGACCTCATGGTCGCTGCACTGGAGCCGCCCTCAGAAGCGCGGTGACCGGGAATAGGCCATGCGGATCGTTTGCAAAAACCCCGCATCACCGATGTCAGCCGGGCGGCCTCATGCTGCCCGGCGCATTGCCTCCCTTCTCCTTTCCGGCCTGACCCTCGCCGCCGCACCGCCGCTCGCCGTTCTGGCGCAAAGCTCGCCATCGGCAGAGCAGCCATCGCGCGATCCGCATGCCGCCTTCGTGACGGAAGCCTCGCAACGCTTCGGCATTCCCGAGCACTGGATCAGGTCAGTGCGGCGCGTCGAAAGCGCCGACGACGTGCGCGCGGTTTCCTTGGCAGGCGCCATGGGCCTGATGCAGGTCATGCCCGGCACCTGGACGGAACTGCGCGTCCGTTATGGTCTCGGCCGCGATCCCTTCGACCCGCGCGACAACATCATCGCGGGAACGGCCTATCTCCGCGAGATGTACGACCGCTACGGTGCGCCGGGCTTCCTTGCGGCCTACAATGCCGGTCCCGGACGCTATGAGGAATATCTCGCGGGCCGTCCCCTCCCGGCAGAAACCCGCGCCTATGTCGCCACGCTCGCGCCGATGATCGGCGTCGGGAACGTGTCGCCTACAACCCCCGGAACCGTCGCCGTTGCCGCCGCCGATCCGCACGCATGGCGTCGCGCGCCGCTCTTCGTAACGCCATCCGCGCACACACTGAATGCCGATCAACCGACATCCGAACGGCAATCCGGCGACGCTTCGACTGCACCGTCAACCGGCGATGATCCGGCCATTGCTCCGCAATCAGGCGGCCTCTTCGTCGCCCGTGCCGGTGAAGGAGACCGGCAATGAGGGCATTCGCACGATGGCGCAGCGTGGCGTGGTCTGGAGAGGGATGTGCGGGAAGGAGGGAGGAGCAGAGAGCAACGACAGAAGGACGGCGAGATAAAAGGGCCTCGCCAAATTCGCGCAAACCATTGACATGGCTTGGCTTTTGGCGTGCCGGTCGGTCGGGTCGCGTGCCGCGATTGCTGATTTGCTCAGCGATTTCAATGCTGTTTCCGGCACTATGCCGGAATCCCCTCTCTGAAGGGGCGTTCTCATGAGCGAGGGAGACAGCGACTTCCGCATCCGCCCTGGCCGCATCAGATCCACCCGCGCGGGCAAGCCCAAGAGCTTCATCAACCAGGTGCTGAAGGCCTCAAAGAAGGCCGGGCACAGTTCAGGCGAAGTGCGAACAGCCAAGCGCGGGGCAAGTCGCGGACACTCGACCTTCGGCCGTGGCCGGACCAGCTTCAGCCGCTCGCGTATCTTCAGCGCCTCGCGCCGCGTCGTCGTCAAGGCACGCGTCGTCCGCCACCAGGGCAAGTCGTTTCGTTCGGCGCCGCTGTCGGCGCATCTCTCCTATCTCAAACGCGAAGGCGTCAGCCGCGATGGGCAGAACGGCGTCATGTTCGACGCGGCGAAGGAACGCGCCGACGATCTCGCCTTCTCCGATCGCTGTAAGGACGATCGGCACCACTTCCGCTTCATCGTCTCGCCCGAAGACGCCGGCGAGATGACCGACCTGCGCGAGTTCACCCGCGATCTTGTCAGCCAGATGGAATCCGATCTCGGCACGAAACTCGATTGGGTCGCCGTGGATCACTGGAACACCGACAATCCCCATGTGCATCTGTTGGTGCGCGGCGTCGACCAGAGCGGCGCCGATCTGGTGATCTCGCGCGACTATATCAGCCGCGGCCTGCGCTCGCGCGCCGAGGATCTTGTCTCGCTTGAACTCGGCCCCAAGCCCGAACACGAAATCCGCAACGCACTGGAGAAGGAAGTCACGGCCGAACGCTGGACCCGGCTCGATGTCGAAATCCGCATCGCCGCCGACGAAACCGGCTTCATCGACCTGCGTCCCGAGACCAATAGTAAGACCGATCCGTCGCTGCGCCGCCTGATGATCGGCAGGCTTCAGCATCTCGAAAAGATGGGGCTGGCGGAACAAGGCTCCCCCGGCGAATGGACCGTCGGGCTTCAGGCCGAACGCACCCTGCGGGATCTCGGCATGCGTGGCGATATCATCAAGACCATGCACCGCGCCTTCACCGAGCGCGGCCAGGACCGCGGCTTCACCGATTATGTGATCGACGGGGGTGGCGTCGGCTCTCCCATCATTGGCCGCCTGGTCGATCGTGGGCTGCACGACGAGCTGACCGGCGAAGCCTACGCGGTGATCGACGGAACGGACGGCCGCGCCCACCATGTCCGCTTCCGCGGCATCGAAGCCTTCGAGCATTCCCCGCCCATAGGCGGCATCGTCGAAGTGCGCCGCTTCGGCGGCGAAGACGACCGCCGACCGACGCTCGTGCTCGCCAACCGATCCGACTTCGATCTCAACCGGCAGATCACTGCGCCGGGCGCGACCTGGCTCGATCATCGCCTGGTCGAGCGTGAGCCGATGCCGATGTCGACGGGCGGCTTCGGGGCGGAAATTCGCGACGCCATGAAGGCCCGCGCCGAGCATCTGGCCGAGGAGGGTCTGGCGCGGCGCCAGGGCCAGCGCATCATCCTTCAGCGCAATCTTCTAAACACGCTGCGGCAGCGCGAGCTCGATGCCGTCGGCGCGAAGCTCCAGGCCGAAACCGGTACCCCATTCCAGAAGGCTCAGGCCGGTGAGCACGTCGCCGGCGTCTATCGCCAGCGCGTCACGCTCACCTCAGGCCGCTTCGCCATGATCCAAGGCATGGGGTCAGATGGGGGCCTCGGCTTCCAACTCGTGCCCTGGACCCCACCGCTGGAAAAGAAACTCGGCCAGCACATTGCCGGCGTCGCCAAATCCGGCGGTGGCATCGAATGGAGCCTCGGCCGACAGCGAGGCCTCGGCCTCTAGCTCCCGCATGGCACGTGCCGTTGGGCGGTTATTGGGAATTCCTTCGCCCTGACTATTGGTCGCGACTGACGTCCTTTCACTCGCAGCGCATTTTGGCCGCAAGCGACCGTTTGCAGATCAGCCGGCAATGCGGTCATAGAGCGATCTAGGAATGGCAATGCCGTCGCGCTCGGCCTTCCCGCGTGCGGCGCTTTTAGCCGGCCCGGGAATGTGAACGCCATACTCGCTGCAAAGCCTGTCCATCTGGTTGGCCGCGCGCTGCGAAAATTGCGGATCGACGAGCATCGGCTCAATCGCCAATACGAAAAGCCCCGCGCCAGGGCTTTGCGAGCCGGAGGTGAAATGCGGGGCGTCGAGCGACCAATTCGCGCCCGAAAGTCCCGCCGAAAGCATCTCGACCATCAGCGCGATGTTGGCGCCGCGCTGGCCACCATAAGCAAGCAACGCGCCAGTCACAGCCGCCTTCGCATCCGTGGTAGGTTGACCTTCAGCATCGACTGCCCAACCTTCTGCTATGGATCTACCCTCGTGCGCCGCCTTACGGATGTTGACGAAGGCGGTGGCACTGGATGCCTGGTCGATGATCAGGGGCGGGCCGCTTTCGACCGGAGCGGCAAAGGCCAGCGGATTAGTGCCGTAGACCGGTTTGATGGAACCCGAGCCTGCCAGCAATGCCGGGCCATTGGTCGCGGCGAGTCCCAGCAGGCCGTTCGCGGCCAAACGCCCGACAAAATAGCCGAGCGCACCGGCGGTAAAGGCGTTCTTCTGCGAGAAGATTGCGACCCCAAAACTGCGCGCTGTTTTTACGAGCTCATCAAAGGCAATATCGAAGCCGAGATGCGCCAAACCGCCCTTGGCATCCAAAGCGATGATCGCGCCAGCAGGCCGGGTGATTTCGGGCTGCGCCAGCCCATCGATTCGTCCCGCCTCCAGCGCATCCAGATAGTCGACAAAGTGAGAAAGGCCGACAGACTGCTGTCCTTCGGCCTCGGCTTCGATCACCGATCGTGCTAGCGAGGCAGCTGTTTTCGGGCAGGCGCCAGCGCGGCGCGCGGCATCCTCGCAAAGACGCAGTCCTTGTTTGAGACTCAGAGTGATCGTGTTCGCCATATCTACCCTACCACGTCAGCATAACTACTTCGGGCCACCTCAAGATGAGCTCGATGATATCTGCCATGCTAAAAATTGCTCAGTGCCAGAAACGGCAACTGTTCATGTCAATGAAGATTCGACCGCCCGGACACAATCGCGCCCTTCGCTCTTTGCCTGATAAAGTGCGCGGTCGGCACGGCTGATCAAAGCAGAGAGGTCATCGCCTTGGCCTGCAACGGCGATCCCAAAGCTCGCCGTTGGGCTGCAGTCGTCCGAAAGCACATTGAGTGCTCGTTCCTTGAAAGCAGACCGGACAGCTTCGGCGAGACGGTACGCAGCAGCACCGTGGCCTGATGGCAGCAATACCGCGAATTCCTCGCCGCCCTGACGAGCGATGATCGCATCATCGGGAGCGTTCTCCTTGAGGATTCTGGCGAACTTCTGGATGATCCTGTCGCCGTTATTGTGACCGAAGCGATCATTGATTGACTTGAAGTGATCGAGATCGGCGAGGATCGCCGTAACCGACGTACCGGGAACTTGCCGCGCGAGCACATCGCGCCCGCGCAAATCGAAACCCCGGCGGTTGTACAAGCCCGACAGGGCATCGATCTGTGCCTCGGCCTTGAAGCCGGCCGTGACATCTACGGCGATGATCGCAAAGATCGCTACCCCGAGCGTCGAGCAAATGAGCGCGTCCGTAATTGATACGACCAGCCAATAGGCTGCTTCGATTTGATCTGCTGCGACACCGGGAATCTGGAACGTGAGGGGACGCAGGAGGAAACCTATGCAAGCGAGGACAACGAGCCCGAAGAACAGTTGTTCAACCGCGTTGCGGTAGGGACGCTGCAGGATGTCGACCAGCATCACCAGACAGACTGCTGCCAGCGCCCAATTCAAAACGACGGCTCGCACCAACAAACTCGGTTCCACAAACTGGTAGAAATAGAGCGCAGCCAGCGACACCGCGCCAATGGTGAACAAGAGGCCATACCGAGGTCGCTGATCATATCGGCGGGACAGCGCGACCGACAGCAATATCATGGCCAGAAGGACCAGCGAGTTGGCGGCGGTCCGCAGTGCCGGCGCTTCCTGAATAAACGCGAAATAGAGCGTGCCGAAACAAAGGCCCCTTACCGCATAGGAGAGAGCGAAGATTGCGATGTAGGTCAAGTGACGCTGGTGCTGCCAAAGTACGAGCAAAGACGCGCAATATATTGCCGACATGGCAGGGTTCAGCAGCGCGACGACGCTGTCATAGCTCATAACCGAACGATCAGAGCATCCGGTTCTCTGTCCTTCCGATGACACACGCCGTTCTGTCTGTGCATGCTTTGCCCCCCCCGCCTTTGGTAGCCTCAGAATATTTCAAACAAATGGAGGCTCAAATCCTCCGTTCTCAACTCTCTTCTTTGATTTCCCTCCGCTCCGCCAAAGCAAATCTCCATCAGTTTATAGGAGAGGGGTTGAGGGAAGACTTAACGAGGTGCTTTATGGAAGGTTACTTTTGTCAGGAAGCTTCTCAAAGCCGCCCGCAAGCGGCGCAGCCGAGTTGGCGGCAAGCCGGGTGATTTCTTCGGCAATTGCCATATTGCCCGTGACGTTTCATGTTACGGATCAAACGACGCTGACAAAAACGCTCACCAACGCCATCAGGCCAAAAGCGATCAGGGCTGCGCCAGGACGCGAGCGAGGTTCTGCGTGCGAAGCCGGCAGGCAATACGCACGAAGGGATGATGCGCTTCAGAAGTTTCCGCAAAACAGGACAAAAGCTCAGCAGCAGGGCCGATCTGGACGCTGACGCTTCAAGACTCGCACATGCCAGCGGCTCCGAGCCTCGATAGCATGTTCTTCCGCTTGATCCGAGACCCGCGTCTTTTCCGATATGCACGCTATACTATCCAGAACTTCGACACCCACATCATTTCGCTTGCCATCGGACAGTCGCCTCTCGATCTCCTGGGTATTTGGCAGGAACGACGCCTATGTCCGCCACCAAGATCCTTTGGGGCCAAATCCTCACTGTCTTTCTGATCGTCCTCATCACGACATGGGGCGCGACGCAGTTTGTCGCGTGGCAGCTCGGCTACCAGGCGCAGCTCGGCAATCCCTGGTTCGTGCTCGGAGGGATGCCGGTCTATTACCCCCCTGCCATCTTCTGGTGGTGGTATTTCTTTGACGCCTATGCGCCTGAGATTTTCGCCAAGGGCGGGATCATCGCCGCATCAGGCGGCTTCATCGCTATCGCCGTCGCAATCGGCATGTCGGTCTGGCGCGCGCGCGAACAGAAGAACATTGAGACCTATGGCTCGGCCCGCTGGGCGAAGCCACAGGAGATCAAGGCCGCAGGCCTCCTCAGTGCTGATGGCGTTGTCCTCGGCAAACTCAACCGCGATTATCTTCGCCACGATGGTCCCGAGCATGTCCTGTGCTTCGCGCCAACCCGATCCGGCAAGGGCGTCGGCCTCGTCGTCCCTACACTGCTCACCTGGCCCGGCTCCGCCGTCGTTCACGACATCAAGGGCGAAAACTGGCAGCTCACTGCCGGCTTCCGGTCAAAGCACGGCCGCGTGCTGCTCTTCGATCCGACCAATCCGAAATCAGCAGCCTATAATCCCCTGCTCGAGGTGCGGCGCGGCGAATGGGAAGTGCGCGACGTCCAGAACGTTGCCGACGTGCTGGTCGATCCCGAAGGCTCGCTGGAAAAGCGCAATCACTGGGAAAAAACCAGCCACTCGTTGCTGGTCGGCGCGATCCTCCATGTTCTTTATGCAGAGAAGGACAAGACCCTGGCCGGCGTTGCCGGTTTCCTGTCGGATCCAAAGCGCCCGATCGAGACGACGCTGGCGGCGATGATGACCACGCCGCATCTGGGCGAGGCCGGCCCGCATCCGGTCATCGCCTCCACCGCGCGCGAACTCCTGAACAAATCCGACAACGAACGCTCCGGCGTGTTGTCGACCGCCATGTCATTTCTCGGTCTCTATCGTGATCCTGTCGTTGCAGAGGTAACGAGCCGCTGCGACTGGCGCATCGCCGACCTGATCGAGGACACAAGTCCCGCCACCCTCTACCTTGTGGTACCGCCTTCCGACATATCGCGCACCAAGCCGCTGATCCGCCTGGTGCTCAACCAGATCGGCCGCCGGCTGACCGAGGACCTTCACACCGAAGCGCGTCGGCATCGCGTGTTGATGATGCTGGACGAGTTTCCTGCGCTGGGCCGTCTCGACTTCTTCGAGAGCGCGCTCGCCTTCATGGCAGGATACGGCCTGAAAGCCTTCTTGATCGCGCAGTCCTTGAACCAGATCGAGAAGGCCTACGGCGCAAACAACTCGATCCTCGACAACTGCCATGTGCGCGTCTCGTTCGCCACTAACGACGAGCGTACCGCCAAACGTGTCTCAGATGCGCTCGGCACCGCCACCGAGATGAAGGCGATGAAGAACTATGCCGGTCATCGTCTCTCGCCCTGGCTCGGACACCTGATGGTCTCGCGTTCGGAAACGGCCCGGCCATTGCTGACCCCAGGCGAGATTATGCAACTGCCCCCCAACGACGAGCTCGTCATGCTCGCCGCCACCCCGCCAATCCGTGCCAATAAGGCACGCTATTTCGAGGACAAGCGCTTCAACGAGCGCGTGCTGCCACCGCCGGACCCGGCGAAGACCAAGAGAACTACGCGGAAGGATGCCTGGACTGAACTGAAGCCACAGGCGCCGGACGCCGCCTTGCTTGCCGAGATCCAGAAGGCGGAACAGGACGCCGCCAATAGCGGGCTGCGCCGGGAGCCGGAACTCCCCGACCACGTCGCCATCGTCAAGGAAACGACCGACCAAAATCCGTCCGAGGAATTCGCGGTCCTGCTCGATGACGAACCCGAGGATACCGCGCGGCAGCGACAAGTTCTGCGCCGCCAGATGACCGGCATCGCGCGACAGGTCGCCATGGACCCCAATGACAATATGGAGCTCTAAGCCATGCGCGACCGCATGAATGTGTATTTCCCGCCTGACATGCTGCGCCAGATCGCCGACCTGGCTGATCGCAAGAAAATCTCGCGTTCGGCTATCGTCGAGGCAGCCGTCGCCTCCTTCCTGTCACCCGACGGCGCCGACAAAAGGGAGGCCGCGCTGACCCGCCGTCTCGACCGGATGACACGGCAGATCCAGCGGATTGAACGCGACCTCGGCATTACAGCCGAGACGCTTGCCTTATTCGTCCGCTTCTGGCTGTCCGTTACGCCGCCGCTGACTGGCGAGGCGCAGGCTGCGGCCCAGGCCAAGGGCCGCGAGCGGTATGATGGGTTCATCGAGACTCTTGGCCGACGTCTGCAGAAGGGCCAGAGCTTCCTGCGCGAAATTCCGGATGATATTGCTGGTGATGACCAGCCGCCGGCGTCGTCGGATGACCACTTTGGTCAGGAAACCTGAGTTTACGAATCCATAGCGCTCACCGAAAATCAGGGAAAATTCTGACGCAAATGTTAGATGCGACGGTCGAAATCCCTCGCCGTCAAAGCAGAACTCTGAGTGGAGGCAAGTCGTTCGGCCCAAGCGGATTCCACCCTTCCACATCGCCTTCAAAGACAGGACCGCGCTCTATTATGAAGTTGAGGAGTTGCAACAGTGTGACGCGGACGATGGCATGTCCAAGGCAGGAGTGCTGCCCCATACCGAACATGAGGGGCCGCGCCGAACTTCGGCCAGGACGGAATTTTTCCGGCTCGGGGAACACCCGCGGATCATGGTTCCCCGCCGACCAGATCATTGACAGCACCGTTCCCGCCTCAATGGTCAGGTCGCCCAGGTTGATCTCACCTGTTGCCAGACGCATCGTCATGGGCGTCGAACTAGCAAGCCGCAGGCATTCATTCACGCATTGACCGGTCGGCACCACTTCATTGCGATGCGCAATGGCAATCCTCAATGCGGCATCAATGCCTATGGACGCCGTATCGACCGCGTCAAAAGCCATACCGGCAATGAGGTCAGCTGCAAGATCATCTCCGACACGGGATCGCAGGCTTCTTGCAAAGGGCGTCTCTGAATCAAGCGCTGCAAGCGAGAGTTCACGAATCTCTTCCGCCGCGGCATCGGCGAGGCGTGCCTTCGTTGGATCGGGGTTTGGCGACAAGAGATAACCAAGATCGAAAAGGGCGGCTTCAAGCCGTGTGGTGGCTTCCGCATCATAACCGACGATCGTCGCCCAGATGGAGCGTGCAACCGGCGAGATCAGTCCTGATCGCAGATCAAGTTCCGCGGGACCAGCCGGAGCGATCTGCCCCACTGACTCCTCAATGATCTCGGTAAGCGGCACCGCGTTGAATGCCTCGATCACGGCGGCACGCTCGGTGCGATGCGCCGGACCCGATTTGGTGAACAATGCGCGGCTCAGCAGGCCGTAAAGGCGCGGTGTCTCCGCCATGACCACCGCGTCAGGGGCCATGCCGTCCGACAGCGGGTTGCGGGCGAGTGCCAGCAGTTCGCCATGCCCCAGGATGGCGAGGCCGCCCCATGGCGCAGCTTGCACACGATGCCCCGCAGCAAAGTCATCCCGGAACGCATCTGCCGCCGACGCCCATCCATCCAGGCGTTCGAAAGTATCGAAAATCTTCATTTGAACAATCCATCAAGCACAAAGAACCATCCTGCGTGGCAGGCTGGCGAAGCGATCTTCGTTCTTTGGCGCTTACGGATGCAGTTGCATGAGGACTACCTTTCCACCAAGGTCTAACCGAATCGAAATCCGAGAACAAGGTAGAGCCACTCCGGATAGCTGCCATCCCCACGGCAACGATCTGGACTTTCTATTCGATTTTGCGACCCAACTTGCCAAAAGGCGCCCATGCGGGAGCACGCCCGCGACGAGCGAAAAGCATGCCTCCTGCGACATGCCGCCGTTCTGCTTGAAATTCGAGGAAGTATGGGCGCGGCCTTCGCCCCTGCATGGTTTCAACGTCCAGCGCCATTACCTCTTCCGTGACTATCAACATCCTAAGTTTGCTGACAGAATTTACTGCATCCTTGTTCGTCCAGGTCAAATCTGGTAGAGGCACGGCTTCATCAGAATTCCAACCGTGGAGCATTGGCATGGGAGCCGCAAAGTCGTCAGATAAGTAGGCCGCAACAACTGTTCTTTGTTGTTGCGGCGTTCTGTCGAGCCGATCCCAGCCATGCTGACAGGCAAACGCCGCCAAATCTCTCTTTTGTGCGGGTGCTTTCCCATGCCTACGAAGTCCCCTGTTTGGACCTACTCCCTTCCGGCGGCCCTGCTGCTGATGGCCCCATTCGATATCCTCGCCTCACTGGCGATGGATATCTACCTGCCCGTCGTTCCAGCCATGCCTGGAATTCTCAACACCAGCCCCACTGTCATCCAACTCACGCTGAGCCTCTACATGGTGACGCTCGGTGTGGGGCAGATCATCTTCGGGCCGATCTCCGATCGTATAGGCCGGCGACCTGTCCTGATTGGGGGAGCCTTGCTGTTCGCGGCCGCGTCGTTCGGCCTTGCCGCATCCTTGACCGCTCCGGCATTCATCGCATTCCGACTTCTCCAGGCAATTGGTGCATCGGCTGCGCTCGTGGCCACCTTCGCAGCGGTGCGCGACGTCTATGCCGATCGCCCGGAAAGCGTGACCATCTACGGCCTTTTTAGTTCCATGCTCGCCTTCGTGCCCGCCCTTGGTCCGATCGCCGGGGCAGTGATCGCAGATGGTTTCGGATGGCAGGCCATTTTCATCACGCTGGGCGCGGTCACCGTTCTGGCGGTCCTCAACGCCCTGTTCCGGTGGCATGAAACACGGCCAGCGACAGCGGCTCCCGCCAGGCGGTCGTTCCTACCCATGTTTCGCAGCCATGCCTTCTGGACCTATACGCTTGGGTTCAGCACCGCCATGGGAACGTTCTTCGTGTTCTTCTCGACCGCTCCCCGCGTACTGATTGATAGTGCGGGCTTTTCCGAACTGGAGTTCAGCCTAGCGTTCGCGACAGCGGCGGTCGTGATGATCATCACCACGCGCTTCGCCAAGCGGTTCGTCGCGAATTGGGGAATCGCCGGCAGCCTCGCGAGAGGCATGGTAGCTCTGTTGCTAGGAGCCGCTCTCCTGAGCGCCGGACAAATCTTCGGCTCGCCGTCGTTCCTGACATTCATCCTTCCGATGTGGGTGATGGCGATGGGCATCGTTTTCACCGTGTCGGTCACAGCCAATGGCGCTCTCGAAGAATTCGACGATATGGCGGGCTCGGCCGTGGCGCTCTATTTTTGTGTCCAGAGCCTGTTTGTCGGCCTCGTAGGGACACTGATGGTTGTCGGTTTGCAGGGCGACACCGCTTGGCCACTTGTGACCTACTCCTCGATCATGGCCTTATCGGTTCTCGCTGCGTTGGGATCACTTCGCCGGCGCAGCGCGGTCGCGTGATGCAGTAAATGATGTCGGGCAGCGGCCATAGTCATTGCCCGACATCAAAACACGCATCGCTAAAATCCCGCAGACCGTCCCACAACCATCAGACCTGATGTGAGTTTTCAGACGGTCTGCGGGAATTTCGCGACACAAGAAACCGGAATCGTGACACGCTAACCCAACTTCTTGTTTCCAGTTAGTTGGATCATCACCCAAGTGGACAATTTTTTGAACACGGAAAGCCGCCCGACAATCAATGGCAATCGACAGCGAAAGGACTTTTTCGGATCGATCCAAGTGCTGTTTCTGGCGGCGTTGTGCGCTGTTTGTGCCGAACTGCTCTCGGCCTATACCGACAGCACCGGCAATGTCCCCTCCGTCTTGTTCGCTCTCTTCTTCTTCGCAGCACTTTATGGCGCCCCGGCGCTGCTCGCGCGTGAGGTGGCCCGCCGGGCCGAATGGGGTTGGCCGTCATTGCTGTTGCTCACCTTGGCCCTGGGGATCGCGCAAGCGTGCCTAATCGATCAGTCGCTCTTTAGTGAGAATTATTTCGGATATGAAGGTTGGCATGAATCCCGACAGGCGGCTTTCATCCCTATACTGTCCATCGGCGCAAATCAGGCTTTTAACTTCATTATTGGCCATGTCATTTTTAGCTTCGGTGCGCCTATCGCCATAGCGGAAGCGTGGCGACCCCATCGAGCATTGCTGCCTTGGCTCGGGCCTGTCGGCATCGTGATCGCCACCGTCGCATACGCCGGCGCGGCGTTGCTCATTGCGTTTGATCCAACTTCCCAAAACGCGACCGCACCGCAGTTCGCGGCTTCCGTCGTTCTCGTTATTGTGTGCATTCTGGCGGCTTGGCTTTTGGGGAGAGCATTGCGGTCCACACCAAGAGTAAACCCCGGCAACTCATCAGCCGGCTCGGGTCTAATCTTCATAGCGACGCTCATTCCAGCCCTCGCGGTGGCAAGCGATATTTTTGGTGAGAGCTGGGGCGGGCTCGCCTTCAATGCCACCACCATTGTGGTCATCGGCGCGTTTGTCTGGTGGCGAGCACGACAGCCGGGTTGGGGCGTCCACCACTCGGCCGCTGTGGCTTTGGCCTTCCTTGTCAGCAGAGGTGCGTTGGCGTTCACCTACTTCCCGCTAGCTGGACAGGTGGAGCCGTCAGCCAAATATGCCCACAACATTGCGATGATGCTGATTGTCTTCATCGCCGGCTGGTATGCTCTCCGACCTCTGCCGAGAGCCTATCTCTTTTCCAATCGTAGGCGAGTGGTTCACAAATAACTGTCGCTGAAATCCTAAAGCCCGTTGCGTTGCAAGTTTCGGGATTTCTGCGAACCGGATACGCTCATTGCGGCGGCTGTAAGGGGCGACTGACCATGGTGGTGATGAGCTTCTGTGCATCTGGCTTTCCTCGAAGCTGATATCGGACGCCATCAACGGCAGCATGGGGGCAGCGTCGATTCTCCCATCTTCGGGCCGCGTTTCGCACTCGGCTTCACGCAAAGCAAACTTCGATTGATCCTGCCCCATGCTCCCATGTATCCACTCAATTGCCCTCCACAGCCTTCCCATCGGATACAGGAATCAAAGCACCTCACGCTTCAGAAGGCTCTCGAGCCAATCGGCGAAGACATGAAGGCGGCGAGAGAGGTGCTGACGATGCGGGTAGAGCAGCGTCATCGGCATCGGCTCCGCGCGGTCCGAGGGCATCACCTCAACGAGCTCGCCAGCTTTGAGATGGCGCCTGACGTCATAGGCCGGGATCTGGATCAGACCGAGGCCGGCCAGGCAGCAGGCGATATAGGCTTCGGCGCTGTTGACAGCGATGCGGCCACGCATCTGCATGGATCGCAGTACGCCGCCCTCGACCCATTCCCACGCCTCGACTCGCCCGCTCGATGGCGAGGCATAGTTGACCACCAGATGGTCGTGCAGATCGTCCGGCAATTGGGGAACACCATGGCGCTCCAGATAAGCGGGGCTGGCGACATTGATCAGCGGAAGGTCGCCGATTGAACGCGCAATCATGCCGGAATCGGCCAACGGCCCGACCCGTAGGACACAATCGACGCTTTCCTCGACGAGGTTCACGGCGCGGTCGGTGACACCGAGATCGATATCGATCTCCGGATAGGCGTCGAGAAACGTCGGCAATGCCGGCGCGATGATCAGGCGTCCGATGCGGCCCGGAACGTCGATCCGTAGCCTGCCCGAGGGAGCGGCGGATTGGCGGAAGATGTTCTCGGCCTCCTCGACATCCGCGATCAGCCGCAGGCAGCGCTCATAGAAGGCCGAGCCGTCCTGCGTCGGCGAGACCACTCGCGTTGTCCGGTGCAGGAGCCTTGCCCCGACACGGCCTTCCAGTTCCTGCACCGCAGCCGACACCGACGAGCGCGGCACGCCGAGTGTATCCGCCGCGCGGGTGAAGCTCGAGCATTCGACGACGCGGGCAAAGATACGGAAAAGGTCAATGCGGTCCAAGCGGGGAAGGCCTTTATTATCCAGGATTGGCGACAGGTGATGTCAGAATGATCATCTTTATAGGATAATCCTAGACGATATCCTGCATCCTCGAAAGCGGCTGCATTGCGCGGTCGCGCCAGCACAAGGAGGCACAACGCCATGACCGACCACAGCATCAAGGGGAAGACCGTCATCATCGCCGGCGGCGCGAAGAATCTCGGCGGCCTGATTGCGCGCGATCTCGCCAAAGCCGGCGCGGAGGCGGTCGCGATCCACTACAACAGTGCCGCGACCAAGGCTGACGCGGACGCGACCGTCGCTGCAGTGAAGGCTGCTGGCGCCGAGGCCGTCGCGATCCAGGCTGACCTGACGACCGCCGGCGCGGTGGAGAAGCTGTTCGCTGATGCCGTCGCGGCGGTCGGCAAGCCCGACATCGCCATCAACACCGTCGGCAAGGTGCTGAAGAAGCCGATCGTCGAAATTTCCGAAGCCGAATACGACGAGATGACATCCGTGAATTCGAAGAGCGCCTTCTTCTTTCTCAAGGAAGCCGGCAAACACCTCAACGACAACGGCAAGATCTGTACGCTGGTGACCTCGTTGCTTGGCGCCTACACGCCTTTCTACGCGGCCTATGCTGGTACCAAGGCGCCGGTCGAGCATTTCACCCGGGCGGCCTCGAAGGAGTTCGGCGAGCGCGGCATCTCGGTGACGGCGATCGGCCCCGGACCGATGGACACGCCCTTCTTCTATCCGGCGGAAGGCGAGGATGCGGTCGCCTACCACAAGACGGCGGCAGCGCTGTCGAAGTTCTCCAAGACCGGCCTCACCGATATCGAGGACATCGTCCCCTATATCCGCTTCCTGGTCTCCGACGGCTGGTGGATGACCGGACAGACCATCCTCGTCAATGGCGGCTACACCACCAAATAGACAAGGCAAGGATGGATCGCGACGGGCCTGCCGCTGGCACTCGGCGGCGGCTCCTATGAAATGCGACCGGGATCGGAAAGGTGCTCCATGCACATGTTGCTCGTCATCACCGCAGGGCTCCTGCTGCTCGCGGTCTTCATGCTCTTCGGCAAGCTCTGGGGCGACGATCTCTCCGGTGTCGCCGTCGCGGCGAAGATTTTCGTCCCGGCGTGGCTCCTCGTGGCGCTCGTCAACATGTGGGTCGGCGTCACCAGGGCCGGATACACCGTGACGCAGGAACTACCGATCCTGTTTGCGGTGTTCGCCGTTCCCGCTGCCGTGGCGGCGGTCGCCGTGTGGCAACTGGCAAAGACCTGATTGCCGCGCAGCGCGAACCGTTCGAAATCGGAAGGAATAAGTCCATGACGAGCTCTCTGCCTCCCGCGCTTCAAGCGGCCGTCGACGCCATCAACACAGGCGATACCAAGGGCTTCGTTGCCGCATTCAGTCCCAACGGCCTCGTCGATGATTGGGGCCGCATCCTGAAGGGGCGTGACGGGGTGCGCTCGTGGGCGCACTCCGATGCGATTGGCGCGCAGGCGAAGATGAGCGTGCTCGATGCGACGACGACCGGCGACACGACGCATATCGTCTTCGACTGGCAGAGCCGGGTCTTCAACGGCCGAAGCCAAGCCTATGTCACGCTGAGTGACGGCCTGATCGCGGAATTCCGCATCCCCGCCCACTAACCCCGAACCGACCGGAACGCTTCCCATGCCTGCCGAGATTGCCGGCTTCATCCAAACCGCTCCCGACCTCATCCACGGCAACTCGCCTTGGCCGAAGCTGTCGCCATGATGCGGACTCTACGCAGGGCCGATGACGGGGCTGACAATGCCGGGCGGATCGATGGCGTTATCCGCTTCTGGAAGGACGCCGGAGCGAAAGGCCGGTGGTTTGCCAAGGACAAGGCGTTCGACAGGCGGTTTCGCGATGGATTCCTCGATCTGCATATCGAAGTCGCGGCGCGCCAGCACGATGATTGGATGGAGACGGCAAACGGCGCGCTGGCCCTTCTGATCCTGGTGGACCAGTTCCCGCGCAACGCCTTTCGCGGCACCAGCCACATGTACGCGACCGATCCGCTCGCTCGGTCTTATGCCCGGCAAGCGCAGGCGGCAGGGCATCGCGAGCGCGTCGAGCCCGATCTCCGCCTGTTCTTCTGCCTGCCCTTCGCCCATTCGGAAGAGATGGCCGATCAGGACATTTCGGTGATGCTGAATGGCAGGCTTGGCCAACCGTGGCTCTCCCATGCCGAGGGTCATCGCGACATCATTCGCCGCTTCGGGCGCTTCCCGCACCGCAACGCCATGCTGGGCCGCGAGACGACCCGGGAGGAGGCGACCTTCCTGCGCGATGGAGGATTCCGAGGATGAAGGCGTGGTAGGCGGAACGAGAAGACAAGGGCAACAGCGGGAGGGAACACAAACGGGGTTAAGGTCGGGGGTCGATTGACGATATGATGGGTTTTCTTGTCCTGCTGGCGCAGGCAGTCATTTATTTCACCGCGATGGCGGTCATCTTTCACTACAGAACGGCGATCGGGGTCGGGGTCTTTTATGCCGTCCTCGGCGCGATGCACTTCCTCGAGACCTACCTCGCGGCCGTCTTCTTCATCGAGTTGCCCTTCGGCCTGATCTCGCCGGGCTCGACGGTGATGTTCGCGGGCAAGCTCGCCTTCTTTCTGCTGCTTTACATCAAGGAAGATGCCGAGAGCATGCGCCAGCCCGTTTACGGGCTCCTGATCGGCAACATCCTGATGGTGGCGCTGGCGATGATCCTGCGCGCCTACAGCGATCCGGCAAGCGTACCGGGATACAATCCGGACCTTCGGTTCCTCGACCAGATCGGCTTCCTCATGGTCTGGGGCACCGTCCTGCTCTTCATCGACCTGATCGCCCTTGTGGTCATCTACGAGCGGCTCGGCACGCTGGTGACCAACACGATTCCGGGCCGGATCTTCATGAGCCTGGCGATCGTACTGAGCTTCGATCAGGCCCTCTTCTATGCAGGCCTGCATCTCCTGTCCGGCGTCCCGCTTTCGGCTTTCTACGGTGGCTGGATCGCCAAGGTCGGGGCCGCCGGCTTCTTCAGCCTCATGCTGACGCTCTATTTGCGCTTCGTAGACACAACCGCCATTCGTGCTCGCTCACACGGCGCTGTCGACGTGTTCGATCGCCTGACCTATCGTCACCGCTATGAGAAGCTGGTCGAGCGGATCGGCAGGGACGCCCTAACCGGACTGAAAGACCGGGGACAATTCGATAGCAGAGGGCCGGCCATGTTGCAGGCGGCCTCGCGGTCGAAGCAGTCGGTCAGTCTGATGATGATCGACATCGACCATTTCAAGTCGATCAACGACCAGCACGGACATCCTATGGGCGACAGGGTAATCCAGGGCGTAGCTGACACGATCACGCAAACCAAGCGGGAGGCAGACAAGCTGTTCCGTTACGGTGGCGAGGAGTTCGCGCTGTTATGTCCGGAAACGCCGCCGGGCGCGATGGTGCTCGCCGAGCGCATTCGCGCGGCCGTGGCAGCCGTTTTGCATCCCGGCCTCGACCGACCGGTCACCATCAGCATCGGTATCGCTACCTATCCGGTGAATGCGAAGGATCTTCGCGAACTGCTGATGCGTGCGGATGCCGCGCTCTATGAAGCGAAGGCGCTCGGACGGAACAGGATGTTCAGCGCGACCGCAGCAGGACAGTGCGCCAAGCCGTGACCGATCCTGGTGAACTTCACGAGCAGCACGCCGTCGAGCGACCAAATCACCTATTCAATGACTACCCTGTTAGAAGTCATAGAAGGCTCTATGCGGTAATTCGCATGGTGTGAGATATCCCGGGACGCTCTCGTGCGCTCGGCATAACCCGCTTCCATCGTTGTGGACCGATGCATCCGGGGCCTGTCCATGCGCGAATCGACGTGTAGCTCTCAGTTCGGCCCCCTCTACGACGCTTTGCGTAACGCCCGGCAACAAAGCCGAGCCGCCGTTTTCCTGTATTTGCACGCTGCAGCCCTACTACGACAAAGACTTGTTGAATCAGCCCGATTTCGGGCTCTCTTAATCGTCCCCGATCCAGGGCCGGCCGAACGGTCCCTGAACGCAAGGGGACGACATGGCGGCATCTCACCAGAAATCGGAGGCGATCACGCGCGGCGCGCGCATGCTGCGCACAGCCCTTGGACCGGCCATCGCACGGTTTTTGGAGGACCCGTCGATCGTCGAGGTGATGCTCAATCCCGACGGCCGGCTCTGGATCGACCGGCTTTCCGAAGGTCTGTCCGACACGGGTGAGCGATTGGCGCCCGCCGATGGCGAACGCATCGTCCGTTTGGTCGCCCACCATGTCGGCGCCGAAGTCCACCCCGGCAGCCCGCGCGTCTCAGCCGAACTCCCCGAGACGGGGGAGCGGTTCGAAGGACTGCTGCCGCCTGTTGTCGCGGCGCCTGCCTTCGCCATCCGCAAACCTGCTGTGGCAGTGTTCACGCTCGACGACTATGTGGCTGCCGGCATTATGGCAGCGGACCAAGCCGAGGCCCTACGAGCAGCGGTCTCCTCGCGCGCCAACATTCTCGTTGCCGGCGGCACCTCGACCGGCAAGACCACACTCACCAATGCGCTGCTCGCCGAGGTCTCGAAGACCACGGACCGCGTCGTCATCATCGAGGACACGCGCGAGCTGCAATGCACAGCTCCGAATCTCGTCGCGATGCGCACCAAGGATGGCGTCGCCACGCTCTCCGATCTGGTCCGCTCTTCGCTGCGCCTGCGCCCTGATCGCATACCTATTGGCGAGGTGCGAGGCTCCGAAGCGCTCGACCTCCTCAAGGCCTGGGGCACCGGTCACCCTGGAGGCATCGGAACGATTCATGCCGGCACCGGCATCGGCGCGCTGCGCCGTCTCGAACAGCTCATTCAGGAAGCCGTCGTCACCGTCCCGCGCGCGCTTATCGCCGAGACCATCAATCTCGTCGCCGTGCTCGCCGGGCGTGGATCGCAGCGCCGGCTGGTGGAGCTTGCCCGCGTCGAGGGTCTTGGCCCCGACGGCGATTACCGCATCACCCCCGCAACCCAAGCCCCCAGCCAAACAGGAGAGCCCTCATGATCCGCCACGCTCGGCGCATCCGCCGTCACGTCGCGACGGCCGTCGCCGTCACTTATACCAGTCTGATCCTCGCGCCCGCCGCTCACGCCTCCGGCTCGTCCATGCCCTGGGAGGCCCCCCTTCAGTCGATCCTTCAGTCGATCGAGGGACCGGTCGCCAAGATTGTCGCGGTGATCATCATTATCGTCACCGGTCTGACACTGGCCTTCGGCGACAGCTCTGGCGGCTTTCGCCGGCTCATCCAGATCGTCTTCGGCCTGTCGATCGCATTCGCCGCATCGAGCTTCTTCCTGTCCTTCTTCTCCTTCGGCGGCGGGGCGCTCGTCTGATGGCGGGAAGCTTCGAACAGCTCGACGCTGTGCCAGGCTTCACCGTTCAGGTCCACAGGGCGCTGACCGAGCACATCCTGCTCGGCGGCGCCCCGCGCTCCATAGCCATCATGAACGGGACGCTTGCCGGGGCCGTCGGTCTTGGACTGCGGCTCTGGTTGGTCGGTCTGGCCATCTGGGCAATCGGCCATTTTGCCGCCGTCTGGGCCGCAAAGCGCGACCCGCTCTTCGTCGAGGTCGGCCGCAGGCATCTGCGCATCCCGGCTTTTCTAGCGGTCTGAGGGAGCAACACCCATGATGAACCTTGCCGAATATCGCCGCACCGCCAGCCGGCTTGCCGACTATCTGCCCTGGGTCGCACTGGTGGGACAGGGCGCTGTCCTCAACAAGGACGGTTCATTCCAGCGCACGGCGCACTTTCGTGGCCCGGACCTCGACAGCGCCGTCGCGGCCGAGCTCGTTGCCATCGCTGGACGTCTCAACAACGCCTTCCGCCGTCTCGGTTCCGGCTGGGCCATCTTCGTCGAGGCGCAACGCCATGAAGCCTCGACCTATCCCGAAAGCCGCTTTCCCGATCCCGCCTCGGCGCTGATCGACGCCGAGCGCAAGGCTGATTTCGAGGAATCCGGCACGCATTTCATCTCCAGCTATTTCCTGACCTTTACCTATCTGCCGCCTGCCGAAGACGCAGCCCGCACGGAATCCTGGCTCTACGAAGGGCGAGATCGGACCGGCGTCGATCCTCACGAAATCCTCCGGGGCTTCATTGACCGCACCGACAGGGTGCTGGCGCTACTCGACGGCTTCATGCCGGAATGCGGCTGGCTCGATGACGCCGAGACGCTGACCTATCTGCATTCCTGTGTTTCGACCAATCGACATCGGGTCCGTGTCCCGGAAACGCCGATGTATCTGGACGCGCTGCTCGCCGATCAACCGCTCACCGGCGGTCTGGAGCCGCGTCTCGGCAACTCGCATCTTCGCATCCTCACCATCGTCGGCTTTCCCACCGCTACCACGCCCGGCATCCTCGACGAGCTCAACCGTCTCGCATTCCCCTATCGCTGGTCGACGCGGGCAGTCCTGCTCGACAAGACCGATGCGACCAAGCTGCTGACGAAGATCAGGCGGCAATGGTTCGCCAAGCGCAAGTCGATCGGCGCCATCCTGAAAGAGGTGATGACCAACGAGGCCTCCGCGCTCGTCGACACCGACGCCGCCAACAAGGCCGTCGATGCCGATCTCGCACTTCAGGAGCTCGGCGCCGACTATGCTGGCCAGGCCTATGTGACGGCGACCATCACCGTCTGGGATACCGATCCGAACATCGCCGACGAGAAGCTGCGGCTGGTCGAGAAGGTGATCCAGGGCCGCGACTTCACCGCCATGGCCGAAACCATCAATGCGGTGGACGCCTGGCTCGGCTCACTGCCCGGCCATGTCTACGCCAATGTGCGTCAGCCGCCGATCTCGACGCTCAATCTCGCCCACATGATCCCCCTAAGCGCAGTGTGGGCGGGGCCGGAACGGGATGAACACTTCGGGTCGCCCCCCTTGCTGTTCGGCAAGACCGAGGGAAGCACCCCGTTCCGGTTTTCCCTTCATGTCGGCGATGTCGGCCATACGCTGGTCGTCGGTCCGACCGGCGCGGGCAAATCCGTGCTGTTGGCGCTCATGGCGCTCCAATTCCGCCGCTATGCAAACTCTCAGGTCTTCGCGTTCGATTTTGGCGGCTCCATCCGTGCGGCCGCGCTTGCCATGGGTGGCGACTGGCACGACCTCGGCGGAGACCTGACCGAGGGTTCGGATTTCTCCGTTTCGCTCCAGCCGCTCGCCCGAATCCATGACGTGCCCGAGCGGGCCTGGGCCGCCGACTGGCTCGTCGCCATCCTGATGCGCGAGGGCATCGCGATCACGCCAGAGGTCAAGGAGCATCTGTGGTCGGCACTGACCTCGCTGGCCTCCGCACCGGTCGGGGAAAGGACCATCACTGGTCTTTGCGTTCTCCTGCAATCGAACGACCTGAAACAGGCGCTGCGGTCCTATTGCGTTGGCGGTCCCTATGGCCGGCTGCTCGACGCCGAAACCGAGCATCTCGGTCACGGCTCGGTGCAGGCCTTCGAGATCGAGGGCCTCGTCGGCACCGGCTCCGCGCCAGCCGTGCTCGCTTATCTCTTCCATCGCATTGGCGACCGGCTCGACGGCTCACCAACCTTGCTCATCATCGACGAGGGCTGGCTGGCGCTCGACGACGAGGGCTTCGCCGGACAGCTCCGCGAATGGCTGAAAACGCTGCGCAAGAAGAACGCCAGCGTCATCTTCGCCACCCAGTCACTCAGCGACATTGACGGCTCGGCGATCGCGCCAGCGATCATCGATAGCTGTCCGACGCGGCTGCTGTTGCCAAACGAACGCGCGATCGAGCCGCAGATCACGGCGATCTATCGCCGCTTCGGCCTTAACGACCGCCAGATCGAGGTCCTCGCCCGTGCCACGCCCAAGCGCGACTATTACTGCCAATCGCGGCGCGGCAATCGCCTGTTCGATCTGGGCCTGTCCGAAGTGGGATTGGCGCTCACGGCCGCATCCTCGAAAACCGATCAGGCGGCCATCGCCCGCATCTTCGCCGAACATGGCCCGGTCGGCTTCCTTTCCGCCTGGCTGCGCCTGCGCGGCGTCGATTGGGCCGCCGACCTCATCCCGGATCTCTCCAATCTCATCCCCCAAGCCCCAGAGGAGGCAAAGTCATGACTACCGATCGTTCCCGCTCGCGTGCCGTATTGCTTGCTGCGACCATGTTGGCAGCGCCGATGGCGCTGTCGTCGATGCTCACCGCGCCGGCGCACGCACAATTCGGCTTCGGCCGCATCGTTTTCGACCCCTCCAACTATGCCGAAAACGTACTCACGGCCGCGCGTACGCTTGAGCAGATCAACAATCAGATCACTCAGCTTCAGAACGAAGCGCAGATGCTGATCAACCAGGCGCGCAATCTCGCGAGCCTGCCGCATTCCTCGCTCCAGCAGCTTCAACAGAGTGTTCAGCGCACGCAGCAACTTCTCGCCCAAGCGCAGAACATCGCCTTCGACGTCCAGAACATCGATCAGATGTTTCAGCAGCAATACGGCAACGTCTCGCTGTCGACGACGGACCAGCAGCTTGTCACTGATGCCCGCTCGCGCTGGCAAAACACGGTGGGCGGATTGCAGGACGCCATGCGCGTGCAAGCCGGCGTGGTCGGCAACATCGATACGAACCGCACCGAAATGTCGACGCTGGTGGGCCAGAGTCAGGGGGCCACGGGCGCGCTCCAGGCGACCCAGGCCGGCAACCAACTTCTCGCGCTCCAGTCGCAGCAGCTCTCCGACCTCGTCGCACTGCTCGCTGCGAACGGCCGCGCTAACGCGCTGACTGAGGCAGAACGCGCCGCGGCGGCCGAACAGGGTCGTGAACAACGCCGTCGCTTCCTGACGCCCGGCTCCGGCTATCAGCCGGGCAATACGCAGATGTTCAACAACGGCAACTGAGGTCAGGAGAGGGAATGCCATGGACGGCAAGATGCTGGCCCGGCTGGGCGCCGTCGTCTTCGTCGCCATCGCGATTACCGCGACGGCGATCGAGATCACCCGGAAAGAGGAAGCTCCCGCAGCGGAGCCGGTGCGCCTTATCGAACCTTCGCGCGATCTGCTGCGCGAGGGACAACGCCGGTGCCAGCAGCTTGGCGAGGCCGCGGCCAACAATCCCGACTGCCTGCGCGTCTGGGCCGAAACCCGCGATCGCTTTCTCGGGCGCGCGCCACAGACCGCTCCCTCTGTTCCCAGCGAGGGGCAATAAATCATGGGCGGCGCAGGCGTCATCGATAATTTTCTCGGGGTCTTCACTCGCTACATCGACTCCGGCTTCGGCCTGCTCGGCGGTGAAGTGGCGTTCATCGCCACCACGCTCATCGTCATTGACGTGACGCTGGCTGCTCTCTTCTGGTCCTGGGGTGCCGACGACGACATCATCGCGCGCCTGGTGAAAAAGACCCTGTTCGTCGGCGTCTTCGCCTACATCATCGGCAACTGGAACAGTCTGGCGAATATCATCTTCGACAGCTTCGCCGGTCTCGGCCTCAAGGGCTCCGGCACCAGCTTCACGGCCAAGGACCTTCTGCGCCCAGGCAAGGTCGCGCAGACCGGCCTCGACGCTGCGCGGCCGCTGCTCGATTCCATCTCCGACCTCATGGGCTGGATCGCCTTCTTCGAGAACTTCATTCAGATCGCCTGCCTGCTCTTTGCCTGGGCGCTGGTGCTGATGGCCTTTTTCATCCTGGCCGTACAGCTCTTCGTGACGCTCATCGAGTTCAAGCTGACCACACTCGCCGGCTTCGTGCTGATACCCTTCGGCCTGTTCGGCAAGACCGCGTTCATGGCCGAGCGCGTGCTGGGCAACGTCGTCTCGTCTGGCATCAAGGTCCTGGTGCTCGCCGTCATCATCGGCATTGGCTCTACCTTGTTTTCGCAATTCACCGCCGGCTTTGGAGATGAGACGCCATCAATCGACGATGCCATGGCCGTAGTGCTGGCGGCGCTCTCACTGCTCGGTCTCGGTATCTTCGGTCCTGGCATCGCCAATGGTCTTGTGTCTGGCGGCCCACAACTGGGCGCCGGCGCTGCTGTCGGCACGGGCCTTGCCGTCGGCGGGGCAGCGCTTGCCGCTGGTGGTGCCGCGGGCCTTGCGGTCAAGGGTGGAGGTGCAGCGTTCTCGGGCGGCGCTGCTGCCGTTCGCGGCGGTGCGGCCGCGGCGGGTGCTTCGTCGTCGGCCTACAGCCTCGGCTCGCTGGGACAGTCTGGCGCCGCGGGTGTCGCTTCCGGTCTCGGCGGCATTGCGCGCGCCACAGGCTCGGCCGCCGTCTCGCCGCTCAAGCGCGCCACATCGAAAGCCAGCGAAAGCGTCAAGTCCAGCTTCTCCGATGGAGCAAAGGCCGGCTTCGGTGTCACCGGCGGCTCCTCGACCATGGGAACGATCGGCGGCGGTGATGCCGCTGCCGCTTCTGCCAGCGCGCCGCGCGACGGTGCGCCTGACTGGGCAACGCGCATGAAACGCAGCCAGGCCCTCAGCCATGGTGTCTCCGCCGCCGGCCATGCCGTGCGCTCCGGCGACAGCCACGGCGGCGGCTCCTCCGTCAACCTTTCTGAAAGTGACCGCTCATGAGCCTCTTCAAGCGTCCCGCAACCCATTATGGCAAGACGCCGGAACCCGAAACGCCCTATCAGAAGGCCGCACAAGTTTGGGACGAGCGCATCGGCTCGGCCCGTGTGCAAGCCAAGAACTGGCGATACATGGCCTTCGGCAGCTTGGTCATGTCCGCCGGCTTTGCCGCGGCCCTGGTCTGGCAGTCGGCCAGCGGAACGGTTGTGCCCTGGGTGGTGCAGGTCGACAATCTCGGCCAGGCTCAGACCGTAGCGCCGGCATCGGCGGACTATCGTCCGAACGACCCGCAGATTGCCTTCCATCTGGCGCGCTTCATCGAGCAGACGCGCTCGATCCCGTCCGACGCCATCATCGTGCGGCAGAACTGGCTGCGTGCCTATGAATGGACCACTGATCGTGGCGCGGCGGCGCTCAACGACTACGCACGCGCCAATGATCCGTTCACCCGCGTCGGCCGCCAGCAGATCGCCGTCGAGGTCTCAAGCGTCATCCGGGCATCGCCTGACAGCTTCCGCGTCGCCTGGACCGAGCGTCACTATGAGAACGGGCAGCTCTCCACCACAGAGCGATGGACCGCGATCCTGACGATCGTGATCCAGACGCCGCGCGACGCCGAGCGCCTGCGCGCTAATCCTCTGGGGATCTATGTCAACGCCATCAACTGGTCGCGGGAGATGAGCCAATGACCCGCTCAACAGCCCGTAAACCCGCAATTCCGGATTTGCGTAAATCCGCTTTGGCACTTGTCCTTCTTTCCGCAACCGTACTGGCCGGTTGCGCGACCAATCGGCCGCCCCAGATCAGCTACGATTCCGACGTGCCTCCGCTGCCGGCCGTGCCGGCTGTCGTTACTGACCAGCGCCCCAGGCCCTTGCATGTCCCTCCGGCCTGGACGCCGGCACGTGGTGGCACCGCCGCCACTACACCGGAAGGCCGCGTTCAGAACGCCAATGCCGCCGCCCGCGTCCAGCCGCGCCGGGAGGGCTATTTCAATTCGATCCAGATCTATCCCTGGAGCGAAGGCGCGCTCTATCAGGTCTATGCCGCGCCCGGACAGATCACCAATATCGCGCTCGAACCTGGCGAGAGCCTGACCGGCGCCGGACCGATCGCTGCCGGCGACACGGCGCGCTGGATCATTGGCGACACCGAGAGCGGAAGCGGTCTCACACGCCGCGTGCATATCCTCGTTAAACCGTCTCGCGCCGACATCACGACAAATCTCGTAGTCACGACCGACCGTCGCGTTTACATGATCGAGCTTCGCTCGGGCGAGAAGCCCTATATGCCCGCCGTGGCCTGGGCCTATCCGCAGCCGTCCGCCAGTCAGCGGCAGAGCGTTCCGGCCACGCCGATCATCCCTGTCGCGTCGGCGCGTAACTACCGCTACGGCCTAACCGGTGACACACCGCCCTGGCGGCCGGTCTCGGTCTATGACGACGGACGCCGAGTCTATGTCGAGTTCCCGCGCGGCATCGTCCAGGGCGAGATGCCGCCGATCTTCGTCATCGGCTCCGAGGGCGAAGCGCAGATCGTCAACAGCCGCATCCACCAGAACATCCTGATCGTCGATCGCCTGTTCGGCGCGGCCGAGCTTCGCCTCGGCGGTGGCGACCGCCAGCAGACCGTCAGGATTGTGCGCACCGATGGAAGGCCCGCATCATGAACAACCCCGAAAATGTCCGGAAGGAAGAAGCGTCGCCGCCGGATGAAGAAAACGCCGTCCCGCTGACAGGATCATCGAACGAAACCCCTCCAACGATGCGACTGCGCGCCGATGCGCCGCGCGTCACCCGCCTGTCGCGCAAGGTGCTGGCTGGGGTCAGCCTCGTCGTTAGCATCGGCATCGGCGGCGCATTGATCTATGCGCTCCAGACCCGCGACGGCGGCCCAGGAAACGAAGAACTCTATTCCACGGACAACCGTGCAACGGCCGATGGCCTCGCTGGTTTGCCACGCGACTACACGGGTCCAGTCCTCGGCCCGCCGCTGCCCGGAGATCTTGGCGGTCCCATCCTGGACGCCCAGAACCGCGGCCAGCCCGTCGTGCCGCCTGCCATAGCGACGCCCCAGGTCGATCCTGAAGAACAGCGTCGCCTTGCCGAGGAGGAAGCCGCCCGCACAAGCCGGGTATTTTTCCAGACCGCGCCCGGTTCAGGGGCCGGTACGGGAATGGCTGGCGGCATGGCCAATCCGAATCTTGCCGGTCTCGGTCTCCCTGGCACGCAAGGCGCTCCAACCGCCCAGCATCGGCAGAACGCATTTCTCAATGCTCCTGTCGATCGGCGCACCGTCGTTGCCGATCGCGTCATGGCTCCGGACTCGCCCTATGTCCTTCAGGCAGGCGCAGTAATTTCCGCCGCCCTCATCACCGGCATCCGCTCGGACCTCCCCGGACAGATCACCGCGCAGGTCACCGAGAACATATACGACAGCCCCACGGGCCGCTTTCTTCTGGTGCCGCAGGGCACGCGCATCATCGGTGAATACAGCAACGATGTCGGCTTCGGACAGCGCCGCGTGCTGTTGGTGTGGAGTCGCCTGATCCTTCCGAACGGCCGCTCGATCGTTCTGGAGCGTCAGCCTGGCGCCGACACTAGAGGGTTTGCCGGTCTGGAAGACGGCGTCGATTATCACTGGTGGGATCTCGCCAAGGCGGCGGGACTCTCGACCCTGCTCGCCATGGGCACGGAGCTCGCAGTCGATGACGACGACCGCCTGATCCGCGCCATTCGCGATGGCGCACAGGACACGATCAACGATGCCGGCCAGCAGATCATCCGCCGCCAGTTGCAGGTCGCGCCCACGCTGACGATCCGGCCGGGCTTCCCGGTCCGTGTAATCGTCACCCGCGATCTCGTGCTCGAACCCTATGGAGCAGTGCAATGACAAAACTGAAGCTCGGCCCGATTGCCGAGGACAAGCCGGTGAAGGTGACACTGGACCTGCCCGGTGCGCTGCATCGTAATCTGGTCGCCTATGCCGAGGCACTTGGCCGGGAAACCGGCCAGGCCGCTGCCGATCCGAAGAAGCTCATCGTGCCCATGCTGGAGCGCTTCATTGCGACGGACCGGGGTTTTGCGAAAGCCCGCCGCAAATCATCGGAATCTCACCAGCCCCGCGATCCATCTTCGTCCAATGCCTGAGCAGACCGGATACGCGGCGATTTTTCGAGCGCTAGTTTCGCCCGGCTGATCCTTCCGCCAGCTTCTCCGCGAATTTGATCAGCCGGCGCAAGCTCGGATTGTCATTCCTGGGAGACCATACGGCGCTAAAGGGTACAATATCCGCGTCGGCGCTTAAAGGAACGAGCCTGATCTCGGGTATGGGCACACACCTCCAGGCTTCCACGACCGGGGTTATGCCCTTGCCCATGGCCACCATGTGCATCAGCGTTTCCTGCTGCACATCGCGATACTCGATCATGGGATAGGTGCTGTAGTCGCAGATTCTTCGCACGATATAGTCACGGATCTCCGGCCCAGGCCCAAACCGGGATACGATGAACATCTCATCGCGCAACTGCCGCCAATCGATCCTCTTCTCGCCGGACAATGGATGCGATCGCGGCATCGCCATGTGAACTCGCTCGTCCCAAAGCTCTACTGTTTCGCATCCTTCCACTTCGCCGTTGCCGGTGAAGAAGCCTACATCCAGTTTGCGGGTGCGAATGCTACGAATGTGGTCCGGTCTTCCTCCGTCGTGAATGTCCACCCGCACGCCGGGATGGGCGACTTCATATCTGGATACAAGCTCGCGCAGAAACCCGCCCGCGAGAGTGGTGACGACCCCGACTTTTAATGTGCCGCTCTCGACGCGCCCTGCGGCGCCGGCATGCTGAATGGCGTGGTTGATCTGCTGGAGCGCCGGAACGGTCTGCTCAAGCAAATGTCGCCCCGCATTGGTCAGCCGAACGCCAAACTGGCCGCGCTCGAAAATTCCAACGCCTATCCGATCTTCGAAATCTCGAATGGCCTTGCTGACGGTCGACGGCTCCACATCCAGCGCCTCGGCAGCACCTCGAATGCTCATGGCTTCTGCTGCGGCCAGAACATATCTCAACGGCCTAAGATCAAAATCCTTCGCTACACCAATATGTTTAGAAAAAGGTCCTCGTCGGGGAAAACTCTCATTCGACATACTCGCCTCACCTCCCAAAATCTCCAAAAATGCGGGCGAGTTGACCTTCCTTGTCTAGATTCTGCCGCGCAACCAAAGACATATATGCACGCAAGCTCTCTCTGCTGAGCATGCTGAAGCAGCGCCGGCGGCCTCCAAAATCAACTTCCTATTTGTCCATCCTCTGAAGTGTCCGTGCATCCTGATCTTGGATGGCAATCTACCAGTGTCCAGAGCAGTGAGCGCGTTTGAGAACGCTGCAAGCGAGCGCGACAAGGCCGTCGCTCTCACAGAACTGTCGGGGGTAATGACGTGCCTTTATGGCAGCGGGTTCCGCCAAATCTACGGACCCAACATAGCGTGTGTCGGAAATCGATGTGATGACGATAGGATCGCAGCCGAATTGATCAGCCGTTATGTCAACTATGATATTTCCGGAAACGACCCAGGCGTGGCCTTCCCATTGCGCTCCAGAGTAAAATCCGCACGCTGCATCAGGTGCCCCGCTTTTTCCGGCATATGGCGTCCCGTTCATCCATTCGGCAGGATGCCCCTCATGTCTCAGCACATCCCGTAGAAACAAGCTGGTTCTACCGCACGTTTGTCTGGACGGGGGATGCACGGTGACTGATGCCAGCGGTGCCATACTGGTTTGATAAATAATCTCGCGGCCGATGCGATACGTTGAATTTCATTCAGCTGGGTCATCCCTCTGTCGCGTCGTTGCAAAATTTCCGAAACCCGCGACATATCCCTCTGTATCTTAGGTCCGAACGGCGCGCACCACGGCGGCCTCACCTCATCGGCACCAGCCGTGGATAGTCGGTATAGCCCTCAGGACCTTCTCCATAGAACGTGTCCTTGTTCGGCGCGTTGAGAGGCAGGCCTCTTTGCAGCCGCTCAGCGAGATCCGGGTTGGCGATGTAGTTCCGACCATAGGCGAGCCCGTCGGCTATACCGGCCTCAATGAAGCGTTCGCCGTCTTCCTTCGACATCAGTTCATTGGCAATAACGACTCCCCCAAACCGCCGTTTGATCTCGCCGAGCAAGCTATCCTCCGCTTCGATCTCACGAACAAAGATGAAGGCGATCTTGCGCTTGGCGAGCTCGTCGGCCGCGTAGCCGAAAATGGCCTTGGGATTGCTGTCACCCATGTCGTGCTCCTCACCCCGCGGGCGTAGATGCACGCCCACGCGGTCGGCGCCCCAGACCTCGATAACAGCATCGACAATTTCGAGCAGAAACCGGGCGCGGTTCTCCACCGAGCCACCATAGCGATTGGTGCGCTTATTGGTCTTGTCTTGCAAGAATTGGTCGATGAGATAGCCGTTGGCCGCATGCAGCTCGACACCGTCGAAGCCTGCTGCCTTCGCTCTCTCCGCCCCCCTGCGGAAGTCTTCGACAATGCCGGGGATCTCATGAGTCTCCAATGCCCTGGGCACCGGATGGGGCCGTTTCGGTCGCAATGCGGAAACATGGCCGGCAGCGGCAATCGCGCTTGGCGCAACCGGAAGCTGGTCATTGAGCAATTCCGGATCCGAGATACGGCCCACATGCCAGAGCTGCAGGAAGATGCGGCCGCCTGCTTGGTGAACGGCGTGGGTGACCTGTTTCCAGCCCTCGACCTGGGCATCGTTCCATATGCCCGGCGTGCTCCAATAACCGACGCCCTGCGGAGACACGGACGTAGCTTCACTCAGGATCAGCCCGGCACCGGCACGTTGTCGGTAGTACTCGGCCATCATCTCATTGGGCACCCGCTCGAGGCCGGCGCGCTTGCGGGTAAGGGGGGCCATGATGATGCGGTTCGGCAGCATGAGGGCGCCGACCTGCAAGGGATCGAACAATCGGGACAACAGCAAACTCCTTTTGACTGGGTCCAGATATGGCTCCTGCCGCGCTCAGCAACAATTGCCAGATTGTTCGACCAATTGTAGAGTTTGAGTCGACAATGGAGGTCTACCAATGTCTTCACTAAACTCCTTCGTGGGTGTGGACATCTTTATCAGCGCGGTGAAATCCAGCTCGTTCACCGCAGCCGCAGCTCACCTTGGTATAACCAAGTCGGCAGTCGCCAAGTCCGTGGCACAGTTAGAGGCCCGGCTTGGCACCAAGCTGTTGCATCGGACAACGCGCCGCCTTTCCCTGACTCCGGAGGGTGCCGCCTTCTTCGAACAGGCGGAAGGGGCACTTGAACAGCTCCGCGCTGCAGAAGATGCCGCGCAATCACGGGCCAGCACCGTTCGTGGCGTGCTGCGCGTCGACATGCCGGCGGCTTTCGGCCGACGTGTCGCCATGCCGATCCTGCTGGAGATTCTCAAAAACCACCCCGATCTCCGCCTTGCGGCCAGCTTCTCCGATCGTATCATCGATCCCGTGGATGAGGGCGTGGATCTATGCCTGCGGTTCGGTGAACTGCCAGATCGCAGCGATATCGTCGCCAGGACGCTCGGTTCCCAGCGGCTGGTCCTCTGTGCGGCGCCGGCCTATTTGGAAGAAGCGGGATCACCGGTCAGCATCGACGACCTGCAGAAGCACGCTTGCATTCTGGGAAGTCGGCCTGATCGACCGGCGTCATGGCGCTTCCTCGACGGAGGTGGTCGAGTTCGCGCGATCAGTCCGCCGGCAACGCATCTGCTGAGTGACGGCGAAGTCGTGATCGACATGGCCGTTGCCGGTTTCGGTCTCTGCCAGGTGCCGGAATCATTGGTTCGCCTCCATCTCGAACGAAACGAACTTTGCGCGGTGCTGACGGACCACTCCCAGGTAAGATCACCATTCAGCGCAGTCTGGCCAGCAACCCGCACCATTCTTCCGAGAGTCCGTATTGTGGTTGACGAACTCGTTCGACAAGCCAACGCCGGGGTTTTCAGGGAGCCATCGACAGCCGCGATACTCTGATCAGGACCAGCGGAGGCAAGAATAGCCTGCAGCTCCAGCACATCTTGCGTGAAGCGTTCGGAGTTTTCTGGAGTTCTGCGCAGGGCGCGCAGCATCGGCTGATACCTGCCAGGCGCGCGGCCGCGCCCCAGATCGGAGGCATTCTGACGATCCTTTCGATTTTTCCGCAGGCCCCGCAGAACAAACGTGCATCAATGCACATATAGCTTGACATTAAAGGTGCATCGATGCACCTTTGCCGGCAATTGGAGTGTTGAGGTAGTGAATATGCAAGGAGAACAGCCGCCCGTTCCTGCCCGCGCCCAGCGCGCGGATGCAAGTCGCAACCGCGACGAGATCGTGCGGGTCGCCAGGGCCGAGTTCGACGAGAACGGGGTGGACGTTCCGCTCGAACGTATCGCCCACCTTGCGGGTGTTAGTCGCATGACGCTGTCACGTCATTTCGCGGACCGCCAGGAGCTAGCGCTCGCGATTTTTGAAACCGATATCCAGCGGCTGCACGAGGTTGCGGCCAAATGGATGGAGCAACCGGATGCCTGTCTGCAGTTTCTAAGGGCTGTGGGCGATGACTGTGCCCGCAGTCTGGCGCTTTCGGAGATATTGGTCCAAAGCGCGTCTGGACTTGAGAAGCTATCGGACATTAGCCGACGCGTCATCGCGATAGCTCGTCCCCTCTTGCTAGTTTCGCAACAGCACGGCGTTCTCCGTCGTGATTTGACCGATGACGACCTGTCGATCGTCATCGGCATGCTGTTGGGCGGAACCGGCAAAGAGCGATCGGAAATGAGGGCAAAGCGCGGGGCGCGTGTCCTGAGTTTGCTCCTTGAAGGTCTCTTGGAGCGAACCAAGCTTGAGGCTGCCAACTATTCACATGGCGGAAGCAGAACGGAAAAGCCGGAATAGCAAACAAGATGAAGCGAAGAACCGTTTTGTCCATGGCCGCCGGTGCGGTCGCGGTCGCAACGCTGCCAAGGGTCCCAGCCCTCGCAGCAGGAAGAGAAGATAATATGAAATACCGTGGAATTGTTTACGATGTTGGCCTCAGGTTCAATATCGGCCAGCCTTACTCGGTCGAGCCGTTCGACCCCGCACTTGCGGCCCATGACATCAGGGCGATCGCAAAAGATATGCATGCGAATGCGATCCGCATCGAGGGTGAGGAAATTGACCGGCTGGTTGCGGCATCGCGCAGCGCCCATGCTGAGGGCCTGACGATCTTCTTCAATCCCTGGAAGATGAATGTGCCTGTCACTGAGTTGGCGGATTACTACGCTCAGGCAGCGCACGCTGCTGAGGAACTGCGCAAGGAAGGCGCCGACATCATCTTTGTCGCCGGTTGCGAGGCGACCCTGTTTAATCTGGGTATTCTCGACGGCTCGACCGTGATTGAGCGGGTGACCGGCCTTGCCGCCCTCTTTCAGGATATGCAATCCGAGAAGACGGCAGCGCTCCTCAAGGAAAAGTCGGCGATGCTCAATGATGCGCTGCGCGGCATCGTTGCCGGGGTCCGCAAGGCGTTCAACGGGCAGGTGACCTATTCGGCAGGCATGTGGGAAATGGTGGACTGGAGTCTGTTCGACATCGTCGGATTGGACCACTACCGCGCCGGCGAAACCTCCGAAGAATATGTTGCCGCGCTGGATCGCTATCGGGTCGGTAAGCCGATCATCGTGATGGAGGTGGGGTCTTGCGCCTATGAGGGTGCTGGCGTTCTTGGGGCTGGCGGCTTCATGCGCCTTCAGGGAACCAATCCCGATGGCACCGGCATCTTCACGGACGGTATCGTGCCCACCCGGAGCGAGCGCGAACAGGCTGACTATGCGGCGGAACAGCTTGGACTTCTGGAAACGGCGGGAGTGGAGGGTGTCTTCATCTTCGTCTTCTCGTTCCCAGCCTTTCGTCATAGAGAGGGTGCGCGTGATCTCGACATGATGAGCTTCTCGCTCGTGAAAACCTACCCTGATGACCACCCGAAAGGTCAGCGCATGCCGCCGTGGGAGCCTAAGGAAGCGTTCCACCGCATCGCCGACGTCTTCCAGAAAATGCAGCGATAAAGGCAGCTTGTCCTGCGTCGAGGACGGTTGCGATAAGACGGCGATCTTATCCGCTCGGCCTCTATGAGATACACGCCCGCGACGCTGGCAGGATCACCATGAACTGACTTCGCTGACATAGCGCTCCGTCCTCGGTCGGGGCGCTATCGAACACGGGCGCCTTCTCGGTCGAGACCTGGCAACTCAATGCTGTTGACCCGCAGACCCACCTGACCGCCATCGTCAATGGCCACAGGCGGAGCCGGACCGGCGAACTACTGCCTTGGAATTATCCGCTTCAGTAACGTTTGACAAAACAGTTGGGCCGAAGCGGACAGATTGTCGTGCAGAGCATCATAGCTTGACCAGTTGCTTGCCGAAGTTCTCCCCCTTCAACATCCGAACGAACGCATGGGGCACGGTCTCAATCCCTTCCGCAACATCTTCCCGTGTCTGAAGCAGTCCTTGCTTGTACCATGACAGCAGATCGGCAATCGCGGTTTCGTATTCTCCCTCGTGGTCGTCGAGCAAGAACCCTTCGATCCGCGCACGGGTGATCAGCGTCCTTCTGAGATGCCTGAGACCGATGTCGGGCTGGTCAAATCGGTCGGCCAGGGCAATAGTCCCGACGACCACTACCCTGCCAAAGGTGTTGAGGTTCAACATGGCTGCGTCGTGAATCGGCCCGGCGGTGTTGTCGATAAAGACATCGACGCCGTTAGGGCATGCGGTGGCGACATCTGCCACGAGATCAGCCGAGTTCCGATGATTGACGCCGGTCCGGTATCCAAGCTCCCTGCACCACTCCAGCTTCTCGTCCGAACCTACGACAGCGACCGGGTCGAACCCCTTGATCCGCGCGATCTGGCCCGCAATCTGTCCCACCGCTCCTGAAGCGGCAGAGATCAACACCGTATCCCCCACCTTCGGAGTTGCGGTCTTGAGGAGGGCAAAGTAGGCGGTGAGACCAGGCATGCCGAGATAGCTCAGCGCGGACTGAATCGGAGCGCCCGTAGTTGTCACTGGCTTGGCTGACGCGGCCGGGATAACGCTAAACGGTTGCCAACCAAAATAGTCGCTCATCACGACGTCCCCTGGCTTGAAGTCTGGAGACTGAGACGCAACGACCTCGCCGATTCCGCCCCCGCGCATCAGATCGCCAAGCTTAAAACCAGTCGCGTAATTCTTCGCTGGACTGATGCGCCCCCGCATATAGGGATCGACGGAGAGCCACATGGTTTTCACCAGCAGTTCGCCATCCGCAGCCTCGGGAATTGGACCGTCCTCCAACGTCCAGTTCTCGACGGAGGGCATTGCGGTAGGGTAGCTCCGAAGTATCCAGCTAGGATTCGTGGACATGTTCATCTCCTCAAATTGAGCGTTCGCAGCATTGATGCATGAATTCGATTTCCGTGTTAATGGGAGGCAGGCGAGAGACATTGTCTTGAATTTCGGAAGAATGGCGCATGGATATGATCGAGGCCATGAAGGTCGCAGTGGCCGTTGCCAGGCATAACAGCTTCTCTTCTGCGAGCCGGGATTTGCGCCTTTCGCCTGCCTCCGTGAGCCGCATCGTGGCGGACCTGGAGGCAGATCTCGGCGTACGGCTCTTCAATCGCACCACGAGGCAGATCAATCTGACGGATGCCGGGATGGAGTTCGTGCAAAAGAGCACCGGCCTCCTGGAGGAGCTTGATCTGATGCGGAGCGCGGTGCGCGAACGCCACGAGACCCCTCGCGGCCAGCTCCGCGTCTCCTGCGTAACGGCCTTTGGCAATGAGCGCCTTGCGCCAGCGGTTCCCGAGTTCAGGCGACGCTTCCCACGGCTCGACCTCTCAATCGACCTTGGCAATCGGTTGGTCGATCTCATTGGGGAGCACTTCGATGTCGCCATCCGGGTAGGACCGCTGAACGATTCATCCCTGATTGCGCAGAGGATTTTCACGCAGAGGATCGTGTTCGTCACTACGCCTCAGTTCTGCGAGCAATATGGGACACCCCAGACCTTAGACGAGATCAGAGCTTGCCCATCGGTTACTCAGGTCAGTGGGGAATGGGGGCGCTTACATAGGTTTTCGTATAAGGGAAAGGTCATCGACTTCGAAGTGCCGCAGCATCTGACATTGAACTCAGCGCGAGCGGTGAGAAACGCCTGCCTAGCGGGAGGGGGCTATTCGCTCTTGGCCGACTTCATGGTCGCCCAGGATATAGCGGAGAACCGCCTCGTGCGGCTGCTGCCGGATTATGAGCCCGTCGAGCAACCGATCTTCGCCTTCCACGCTCAACGGCGTCAAACCCCTCGTAAAGTCAGGGTATTTCTTGAATATTTGGCGGAGGTATTCGGTAGCAAAAATGCCACCTGAGACCACATTAAGCTCTGCTCTGGGGCACCATCGCCATACCTAGCAGGCTGCTTTTCTCCGCACCTCGTTCAGGATTCTTGTCCACGAGCCGATGGCATACTGCTTACCGAGAATCTGAAGTGCCCATTCTCTCGAGCGGATACGGCTTGACGATGGCGGCTACCGCCGCGCTCATCTTCGAGCTTTTGCGCAGCGCGTCGAGGTTGCCGACGACGAGGTTCACATCATGGGATCGAAGTCGGCATTGTTCCGAACGCTGATCGCCTCTTCGAGCGAGGAAACGGCCGCGTTCGGCGTTCATAGTTCTGTTCTGAAATGGCGCACCCGACAGGATTCGAACCTGTGACCTACGGCTTCGGAGGCCGTCACTCTATCCAGCTGAGCTACGGGTGCAGCTCTATGTTGGCCTAGCCCAACCGACCTCTGAAGGTCAACGGATTCGGCCGTCTTCAACCTACCTCACCATCGGACTGAACTGCGCCCGCCTAAGCGCGCCGTTCCTATCCATTTCCCGCCGTTCTCCAGAGACAAGCTGCTTACGCGGTGCTTACGTGGAGAATTCCGACATCCCGGACGAGAATAGTAAGGTCTCTAACTTCCTGTTTTTAACCACTCTTTCCGACACGCATCCGACCCGTTCCCCCTTGACGCCAGCCTTCGGAGCCCGAAAAGACAATATACGCCACAGTTTCTATTCGTACGCTAGACCACTCTAACCTACTGTAGGCATTGATCTTTTCTGGCGATCAACTCCGAAGCCAGTATCCTGTGATGACCCCGAATTTCCGCCTGGGTGCTTCCGCGGTGCTTCCGCGGAAGCGGTCCAACGGAAGCGGCGCAGCCGCCGGAGTATGTCACATGGCGAAGCTAAGCAAACGTAGTGTCGATCAGGCCGAAGCCGGCGAGAAAGACTATTTCATCTGGGACGACGAGCTGCCCGGCTTCGGGCTGCGCGTCTTCAAATCGGGGAAGCGCAGCTACCTGGTGCAGTATCGCGCCAAGGGTCGCACACGACGCTTCACCATCGGCATGCACGGAGTCTGGACGCCGGACACTGCGCGCGTGCAGGCGCGCATCTTGCTCGGCCGCATCGCGCAAGGCGACAACCCGGCCGAAGAGCGCGAGCTCGACCATAAGGCGGTCACCATCAAGGAGCTGTGCGAGCGCTATCTCGAGGACGCGAAGAACGGATTGATCCTCGGCAAGAAGCGCCGCCCGAAAAAGGCGTCCACCATCTACACCGATGAGGGACGCATCCGGCGTCACATTATTCCGCTGCTCGGCACGCGGCGCGTGAAAGACATCACCGCCGCAGACGTGACGCGCTTCATGCGCGACGTCGCATCCGGGAAAACCAAAGCCGATCAGAAGACCAAGAAGCGCGGCCGCTCGATCGTGCGTGGCGGCATCGGCACGGGCACGCGCACGGTCGGCCTGCTCGGCGCCATCCTGACCTACGCCCGCGAGAGTGGGATCATCGACGCTAATCCGGCTCACGGCATCCGTAAGGCTGCCGACCAGAAGCGCACCCGGCGTCTTTCGGAGGACGAGTATCGCTTGCTAGGAAAGCTCCTCAAGAAGGCGTCTCAAGACGATCAGCTCGCAACCGCTGCGGAGATGGGGAAGGCCATCGCGCTCACGGGGTGCCGGCGTGGCGAGATCATCAATCTCATCTGGCCCGAAGTGGACAGCGACAATAGCTGCCTGCGGCTCACCGACAGCAAGGAAGGTGCTTCGGTTCGACCGATCGGACTCCCGGTGGTCGACCTTCTCAATGCGCGCCGGCCAGAGCATGCAGCCGGCCCGGTCTTTGGCGGCACCATCGAAGGCAAGCCGCTGGTCGGGTTTCCGAAGCACTGGCACAAGATGCTGGAGAACACACCGCTTGCCGGGATTACCCCGCACGTCCTGCGCCACAGCTACGCCAGCATGGCGAACGATCTCGGCTTCACCGAATCGACAGTCGCGGCGTTGCTTGGGCACGCGCAAGGCACCGTCACCAGCCGCTACATCCACACGGTTGATACGGCTTTGATCATGGCCGCAGATGCGGTCGCTGGTTATATCCAGGGCCTGCTCGATGGCGTGCGATTCAAGCGCAGCTCCTACGCACTCGATCGCGAATCGCGCCAAGCAGCGATGAACCGCCTGTTCGCGCAAGCGATGCAGCCAGGAGAAGCTTTGGAGCAGTTGGCGGCGTAAGTTTTAGACAGCGCCCTCCAGCCACGGCGAAAGCTCTCGCGCTCTCAAGCGTCAGCGCGAGGCCATCTCAACTTGCCCCGTCCTACCCTCAGCGCATCCACGACCGCCGTCGCCCCGGGCAACCTTCCCGAGAACAGGCTGGGCTTCGGATCTACCGCCGGCTTTTTGAAGGGGACCACACGTCGATAGTCCGGTGTCGCCAGCCATGTGCGGCCATCGCCCTCGTCCGTGATGACCCGATAAAGCCCAGCCGGCGGCGCCGAGTGCGCAGGAACGTCGAGCAACCTCTTGTAGCGTTCGATCGACCACTTCTGGATTCCGCCGCTGAGGGCCTCGGTCCTGAAACGCGCCCAGAGCGCGGCGGTATCAGGCGTTGGCCAGTCGCCGGCGTCGGTAAACGCCGTGATTTCATCGGATTCCAGCCATGCACGCATCTCGGCCGGCGTTACGAAGACGGGGTTGGTGGTCTGGATCGCCGCGATAGCCGCCCGCCTGGACGGAAGGCCCGCCCGTATCAACATCGACATCATGAACTGCGGAACCCCTGTTTCCAGAGATGCGGCTGCGCCACCCGGAATGATGTCCGGGGACCAGCCCAAAGTCAGACGCCGGGTTCTGATAGCTTCCAATGCCCAAACCAGCCGATAGGTGAAGGCCTCTTCCACCATGCGCATGTTGTGGGGTCCGATCTGCGAGACCTCCGCGCCCGACACCCATTGCTTCAGGATCGCTTTCCAATTGCCAGGCAGCGCATTCTTCTTGTCGGGAATGAACGGCCGCATCGCCAGCAGTCGCTCCCCGAGGCCCGCCAAGGCATCGGCCAGTTCGTCGACGTCTCCTGGCAGGGACGCGGCGTCGGCTTGATCGATGAGGGCGCCCAACTCTTCCGCCATCGCGTCGATCGTCAGCCCGGCTTCCAAGCCGACGCCCATCGCGAAATGCCCGCGACGGGCCTGGGGCGTTGTCACCGACCAGATGAGATTGGCACGCGCCTCGAACACCTTGCGGTGTTGCGCCTCCATGCCTTCACCCTCGCGCGCTATTTGACGCGCCCAGAGCGATCCCTTGAGCGCTTCGTCGAGAAGCTTGGGCAGGTCGGTGCGGTCGGCATCGAGCGCCTCCACCAAGCCAAAGACCGTTGCATCAAGGCGCTCGACGAGTTCCGAGAGCGGCTCCTCGTCGATGCTTTCCTCTTCATCTCCTCCCGCCTCGTCATCCTCGTCCTCGTCATCCGGATCACTTCCGTCTGGAGGCACCGCAAGCTGAGCGGCGATCGCCGCTTCTTCTGCCGGCGACTTCCAGGCCTCGCGGGCGTTGGCGAGATATTCCCACGCGTCGGCGCGTCCCAGCACGCCCTCTTGAGCCAGGCGATCAAGAATCTCCGCGACGATCTGAATCAGTCCGCTCTTCAGCGTCCGGGCCTTGGAAGAGGCCACCAATCCCCGCCATTCTCCGCTCCGCCAATCGACTCGATCGAACATGACGTGGACGATGAGCCCTTCCACATCGACGAAAGCGCGGCCGGCGCGGCCGGCGACATTGGCGAACTCCTCGCCGGTGATCGGTTTGCCTGCTCGGTACAGCGCCGGGACGAGCAAGACTGCGGCGTTGAGATTGAGCCCCTGCGACAGCGTCGGCGATGCAACGATGACCTTGAGGACGCCCTCCGACAGCAGGACTTCCAACTCGCGGAGAAACGGGCTCGGCAGGCGGCCGTGGTGAATGGCGACGCCCGCCTTAAGGCTTGCCACCGCCGGATGATCTTCGCCGAGCCATTCTTTGCCGACCTCGAGTGCGCGAGCGATCGATACTTCGTCATCCAGAAGCGAGTCCAGATAGCCGCGTTTGCAGAGGTCGACGATTTGCTTTCCGTACCCCTCAACCCAGTTCGCTTGCGTCGAGAAGATGAGTGTCCGCTTGCCCTGCGCCGCGAACTCCCAGGCCGCAAACAGGGCCAGATGTGACGTTTTTCGGGGATAGGGCTTCTTCTCACGGCCGCGGGGCGGCTTTTGAACCACGAAATGATCCAGGAACGGGCCGTTGTTGGTCAGATCCAGGGTCAGGCGCGCATCACGCGCACGCCACGCCAGCATTCCGAAACGCTGGCGTGTTGGCCGCCAGTCAGACCTCACGGCATCGCCTGGCTCGTCCGCCCGTATCCACGCAGTCAGATCGTCGAGCTCATCCCCACTCGGGAGAATCGCCGAGAGGCAGACAATACGGCGGTCGGTCGAGTCCGCGCGTCGCAACAAGCGCTGCACAAGCGTCTCGTAGCGGATCTCACGCTCGCTCGGCCCGATCATGTGGCCTTCATCGAGCACGATCAGCCCGACGTCGTCGATCAGGCTCGGATCGCTTCTCAGCGCGAAGTCGAGTTTCTCCGGCGTCGCTATGATGATCTCCCGCGATCGGAGCGCGTCCTCGTCACCAGCCGAGAGGCCGCTGGCGCCGTAGAGCGACGACACGCTGAATCCGAGCGGCGCGAAGGTCTTACGAAACGATCGTTCTGTCTGAGCCGAGAGCGCTCGCAGCGGCGTCACGATGAGAACTCGCCGCGCCGAAGACAGCGTCATGAGCGCGGCGATCTCAGCGACGCGCGTTTTCCCGGCGCTGGTGGGTAGGGCGACGACCAGGTCATCCTTGACATCCGTCGAGCGGCGCGCCGCCTCACGCTGCGAGGGCCACAACTCGACCTCGGAATTCTTCCGAGCGTAGAGAGACCCAATAAACAATCGTCGCAGATCGGGATACTTCTCGGCGGCGCCCTCAGGTGGCTCCGTCGGCAGGTTCTGGTGCAACGAATGTTGCCATAGGTCGTCGATCAGATGCCGGCACAGATTGGTGATCCACCACAGCGGTACGTTCTCCGCATTGTCGGCCAGGCTGACGGCCGTTGTGAGAAGCGAGCGCGCCGCGTCGAGCGGTTCCTCTTCGCCCGTCTCCAACGCGAAATCGAAGAAGGCCAACGCCCGACAGATCGTGGTGTTGAGAACGATCGCCAGGATCTCGTCGACATCGGCATCCTCACCGGACAGCCCCGCAGCAATCCGGTCGTCACCATGCGCCGCGTCGTTCAGCCAACCGCGCACGAAGGCTCGAAGCCCATCAAGGTCGCGGAGCACCAACTGCATCACCGCCGTTTCGCCCGGCGTCAAATTCAGGTCGTCCACCGCCTCGTTGAAGAGCGAATAGGCGACGGCCGAGAACCCGGCCAGGTGGTAGGCCGTGGCGGCGATCGTCCTGCGGAAACCGCGATCGGCGGCTTCGGGATCGGCATTCCGCACCAAAGCTTCAAACGCGTTGCCGGCGCGCTCGAACGCCTTGCTCGTCAACTCGGAGGAGCCGGCCTGGGTGCGAAGGGCCATTGCCGCACGGAGCAGCGCAAACCCATGTTCTGCAAGGTCGGTATCGATGGTCGCGCCGACCGGCGGGGCATTTTCAGGCAGAACGCCACCGCTTCGCATTAGCGACCATGCCGCCCCTCGATACAGCAGCCGCCCTTGCACGCCGTCCTGCGTCGCGCGCGTCAAAAATGCTTGCAGTTCGTCAGTCGTCTCCAAGGTCTTCCGCTTTCTGGTACATCTCCTTGATGAAGTCCTGGTGGTCTTCGATGTGGAGATTCACGACATACTGATCCCGGTTGGTCCCCGCGCCTTCGAGATCGTCCTTCAAAGACGCGTGAGGACCGTTGCCCGACACCGTGAAGAGCATGTGGTCGATGCGATCAGCACGCAGAGCCTTCAGGCCGATTTCGTCGCGAAGGTCGCGGCCGAGTTGCACATCGTCGTCTTCTTTGCTCTCAAGCAAACGGTTCGCGACAAACGCCAACGAGTCCGGCGTGCATCTTCCGTTGTCCCGGTTGAGGACCTTACGCGCGCTCGTGACGGTGGCTTTGCCTAGAGCCTTGTTGCTCTTGGCTTCACCTTTCAACAGCCAAAGCTTGGAGTCATCGCCTCCATAGCCCGCCCCGATGAAGTCGTCGCCCCGCATCGCCATGTTGCGCCCATCCTTGTAGCGCAGGCGGCGCACGGGAACGCGCAGACCGATTTCCTCCTCGACCAACTCGGTCGCCAATATCTCACCGAGATCGCCCGAGCGGCCCCTGTCAGTTTGGGGAAGCTGCGCGCGCAGAATTTCCGCGGCAACCTTATAGCCGAGGCGCTGGACGTCATCGGCTATACGCTCAAGTCGATCATAGTGGGAGCGCATGGTCTCGGCGAGGTCGTCACGAACCTCCTCCCGTCCGCCGTCCCTTTCGACATACGTCCAGTAGCGTTTCCGCTTGTCCTTTTCTTTCGTGGCTTCGCACCACTTCTTATACAGCCCCACGCGGCGCTCCCCTGCCTGCCTTGTTCGCCGGCGCCTCTCCATCCCAAAGGCTCGACAGCGGCGCCGCCGCCAGCTTGTCGCCGAACGGCACGAAGTCCGTGCTGTCGTAGAGGACGACGCCGAATGCAAAACGGTCCCCGCAAGCCTCGGCCAATGCCCGCAGGCCGGCGAAGTCGCCAGCCTTGACCGTGGCGCTCGCCTTCACTTCGATACCTGCGATCGTCCCGTCGTCACGCTCCAGCACGATGTCCACCTCGCGCATGTCCCGATCCCGGAAATGATGCGGCGTCAACCGCAGGTCCGAAGCCGTCATGAGCTTCAGCACTTCCGAGAACACGAAGCTCTCCAGCAGCGCGCCGAACGTCCCACGATCCGCCTTCACCCGATCAAATGTGAGCCCGCGCACACCCGCCAACAGGCCTGAATCGAGAAAATGGAGCTTGGGCGTCTTGACGATCCGCTTCAGTGCATTGGTGAACCAGGGCTGCACGGTCGCGATCAGGAACACCTGTTCGAGCAGCCCCACATAGCGCTGACTCGTCTTGTGATTGACGTTGATGCCGCTCCCGAACTGCGAATAGTTGACCAGCTGGCCGGAGTGCTCGGCCAGCAGCCGCACGAATTTGGGAAGCTCGGTCAGCTTTTCCACCTCAGCGATGTCCCGCATGTCGCGGGTCAGGATCGAAGTGAGATAAGATCGCAGCCAGTCCTGCCGCCGCCGCTCGCTGTCGCGGCTGATCGCTTCGGGGAAGCCGCCGACCAGGACGAGTTTGACGAGATCGTCGCCGACGATCGCACTCCGCTGTCCCTGGAGCTTCCCTTCGAAGAGGCGTTCGAGAAAGGTCGGGGTCCGGCCTGCAATCTCGGCTCTCGCCAGCGGCAGCATCCGGATGGTCTCCATCCGGCCGGCCAAGCTGTCGGCGATCCGCGGCAAGGTCAGTACATTCGCCGAGCCGGTGAGTAGGAACCGACCCGGACGGTAATCCTCGTCGACCGTCTTCTTGATCGCGAGCAGCAGGTCGGGCACGCGCTGGATCTCGTCGATGATGGCCCGATCCAGGCCTCGGATGAAACCGGCGGGATCGGATTGGGCGGCTTCGAGGACGGTCTGATCATCGAGCGTGATATAAGTCCGACCGGCTTCTCCCATCTTTCGGACGAGCGTGGTCTTGCCCGCCCGTCGCGGCCCCACGATCAGGACCACCGGGGTATCCAAAAGGGCTTCTTCCGCCCGTCGCTCCACAAACCGCTCGAACATGCCTTCTCCGAATCTCGGCCGATCGGGATTATCGGTATCGGCTGATTGGGAGTCAACGTCCCGCTAATTGGGAGACGGAAGGCCGCTATCTGGAAAGCCGGGAGGGGAAAGCCTTCCCCTTCGGCCGAGCCGGGGTCTCGGCCGATCCCCTTCTGCGGGGAGACCCCCGCAACGCCCCCTTTAGAGTGAGAGTGCGGACCGGGTTTGCCGTGACGGGTTGAGGGCTGGAGGAGAGGCCTCCGGCGCCCGTCGCGGAGAACCGCGATGTCCACCAAGACCGCTTCGGCTCGCCCCGGCCACGACCGGGCGAGCCTCTATGACGAAATCACCGGCAAGATCATCGCCGAGCTGGAGGCCGACCGCGTACCCTGGGTCCAGCCCTGGGGGACGGCTGCGGCGAAGGCGCCGCTCGCCATGCCAAAGAACGCCGCCACCGGCCGGCAGTATTCGGGGATCAACGTCCTGATCCTCTGGGGCGCCGTGATCGAGCACGGCTTCCCCGCCCAGAGCTGGCTGACCTTTCGCCAGGCGCTCTCGCTCGACGGCAATGTGCGCAAGGGTGAGCACGGCACCACCGTCGTCTATGCCGACCGCTTTGTGCCGGATGACGAGAAGCGACGCGCTCGCGAGACCGGCGAGGAGGCGGTCGCAATTCCGTTCCTGAAGCGGTTCACCGTCTTCAACGCCGCCCAATGCGAAAACCTGCCGGCCGACGTCGCGGCCGTCGCGCCACCGCCGCCGCCGGGCCTGATCGAGCCCAGAGTCGAGACGCTGATCCGCGCGACCGGCGTCGACTTCCGCATCGGCGGCAACCGCGCCTTCTACGCGCCGGGTCCGGACTTCGTGATGGTCCCGCCGCCGCAGGCTTATTTCGAGCCAATCAACTGGCACCGCACAGCCCTGCACGAGCTGGGGCACGCCAGCGGTCATCCGTCCCGTCTCGGCCGCGATCTCGGCGGCGTGTTCGGCAGCAAGAAGTACGCGTTCGAGGAGCTGGTGGCGGAAATGAACGCCGCCTTCTGCTGCGCGTCGCTCGGCATCGTTCCGACCGTGCGCCACGCGGACTATATCGGCTCCTGGCTCGAGGTCCTGCGCGAGGACAACCGCGCCGTCGTGCGCGCCGCCTCACAGGCCAGCAAGGCGGCGGACTGGATCCTCGGCTTCCTGCCCGACACCGAGAGCGCCAACACCACAGCGCAGGAGGCGGCATGATGCTGGGCCTCCTCACATCTGCGGCCGTCAGCGACGCGCCTGCGTCGGAATCGATCCGGCTTCGCGTTCTCAGCCTCGGCGCCGGCGTGCAGTCGACCACGCTGGCGCCGATGGCCGCCACGGCGAGGTCGGGCCCATGCCCGACTGCGCCATCTTCTCCGACACCGGCTGGGAGCCGAGGGCCGTCTATGCGCACTTGGCCTGGCTCATGTCGCCCAATGTGCTGCCGTTCCCCATCCACATCGTCTCGGCCGGCAACATCCGCGACGATCTGATCGCCGGAACGCAGGGTGCGCGCTGGGCGTCCATCGCTCCGCCGTACCGCTCGACCAGGCCGACCTCTCCAACGCCAGCGATCGCGACTAGCTCGATCTCTGGCCCAACGAGTGCGAGGGCATGTGCGGGGTCTGAAGGCCCGGAAATCCGGAAAAGCGGGACGGCGGACTTCCGGCTTGATGTCTTTCTGGTTCGTCGGCTTTGCGGCGCGGTCCTCCGAGAGGAAGAGGGCTGCGCCGGTTTTCACGGCGGGTTGGAGGTCGAGAGAGAGGCTCTCGGCCGCCCGCCGCGGAGACTACCCCATGGCTACTGCCATTCAGAAGATCACCCTGTCGTCCTCGCGCGACATTCCCTTCAACAAGCTGGTGCTGAGCCAGTCTAACGTGCGGCGCGTGAAGGCCGGCGTCTCGATCGAGGAGCTGGCCGAGGACATCGCCCGGCGCACGCTACTCCAGAGCTTGAACGTCCGCCCGGTCCTCGACGCCGAGGGCGCCGAGACCGGCATGTTCGAGATCCCGGCCGGCGGCCGGCGCTATCGCGCGCTCGAGCTGCTGGTGAAGCAGAAGCGCCTGGCCAAGGCCGCGCCGGTTCCGTGCGTGGTCCGCGATCCGGGCACCGACATTCTCGGTGAGGACGATTCGCTGGCCGAGAACATCCAGCGTGCGCCGCTGCATCCGCTCGACCAGTTCCGCGCCTTCCTGGCTCTGCGCGAGAAGGGGCGCTCCGAGGAGGACATCGCCGCGGCGTTCTTCGTCGGTGTGAACGTGGTGAAGCAGCGCCTGCGCCTGGCGTCGGTCGCGCCGGCCTTGCTCGACGTCTACGCCGAGGACGGCATGTCGCTCGAGCAGCTCATGGCCTTCACCGTCACCGCCGACCATGCCCGCCAGGAGCAGGTCTGGCAGGCAATCTCCGGCTCCTGGCAGAACGAGCCCTATCAAATCCGTCGCATGCTGACGGAGAAGACAGTGCGCGCTTCCGACCGGCGGGCGGTGTTCGTCAGCCTCGACGCCTATGAGGCCGCAGGCGGCGTGGTGCTGCGCGACCTGTTCCAGTCCGATGATGGCGGCTGGCTCGAAGACATCACGCTGCTGGACGGCTTGGTCGCCGAGAAGCTGAAGGCCGAGGCGGAGACGATCGCCGCCGAAGGCTGGAAGTGGATCGAGGTCGCCATCGACTTCCCCTATGGCCACACCCACGGGCTGCGTGCGCTGGAGGGCGTCGCGGTCGACCTCACCAGCGAGGAGCAGGCGACGATCGACGCGCTCAACGCCGAATACGCCAAGCTGGAGGCGGAGTATGACGGCGCCGACGAGCTGCCGGACGAGGTGGACGAACGGCTCGGCGAGATCGAGGTGGCACTCGCCGCCTTCGACGATCGGCCCGTCGCCTATGATCCGGCGGACATCGCCCGCGCTGGCGTCTTCGTGAGCCTCGACGCCGAAGGCGCCCTGTCGATCGACCGCGGCTACGTCCGGCCGCAGGACGAAGCGCCCGTGGGCGAACCGGAGCAGGACGGCGAGACCGATCCTGCGATGGCCGGAGCGCACGGCGCCGATCCCGACGCGCCCGTGGTTCAGCGCGCCGTCATCACCATCGGCGGGCAGGTCGCCGGACCGGAGGACGAGGACGACGAGGACCTGAAGCCGCTCCCGGACCGCCTCGTGACCGAACTGACCGCGGAGCGGACGCTGGCGCTCCGCGACAAGCTGGCGTCCACGCCCGCCGTCGCGTTCCAGGCCGTGCTGCACAAGTTCTGCCTCGACGTCTTCTCCCGCTATTTGTCCTACGGGACGGCGATGGAGGTGTCGGTGCGCAGCGCCAGCTTCCCGGTGCAGGCGCAGGGACTGAAGGACACGCCCGCGGCGAAGGCGATCGATGCGCGCCACAAGGCTTGGGAAGAGCGGCTGCCCAAGGACAAGGCCGATCTCTGGGACTGGCTCACCACCCTCACCGGCGACGAGCAGGCGACGCTCTTCGCCCATTGCGCCTCCTTCGGCGTCAATGCGCTCTACGAGAAGGGCGACCGCTACGGCGCGGGCGCCTCGTCCCACACCGTCGAGCAGCGCATCGCCGAGGCCGATCGCCTGGCCCAGGCCGTCGATCTCGACATGGTGCAGGCCGGCTGGCGTCCGACCGTCGAGAACTATCTCGGCCGGGTGCCCAAGCGCCGCATCCTCGAGGCGGTGCAGGAAGGCGCCGGCGAGCGGGCGGCGCAGCTCATCGACCACCTGAAGAAGGGCGACATGGCCAAGGAGGCCGAACGGCTCCTGGCCGACACCGGCTGGCTGCCCGAGCCGCTGCGGATCGCCGCCGCGGACGACGCGCGCGTCGAAGCCAGCGAAGCCGAAGACGACGGTGAAGCGCTGCCCGAATTCCTCGCCGGCGACGACGAGGAAACGGAGGCCGAGGCCGAGGCGCCGCAGGTGATCGCGGCCGAATAGCTCGCGCGCGGGGCGGCTTCGGCCGTCCCGCGTCTCTTTCCCTTCAACCGACCCGACAGCCCGGCCTTCGCGCCGGGCTTTGTCGTTTCAGGAGACCGTCATGACCGACACATCCGCCACCACGCCGCAGCCCGCCGCGCCGATTTCAGATTGGGAGATGAAGGCGGCTGCCCAAGCCAAGCTTGAGGCCGAGCTTTTCACCCTCAACAAGGCCGCGCTGCTCAACGCACTGACGCTCGCCGGCGTCACCCGCGTTGTCGTCAGCTTCGACGGCTATGGCGATTCCGGCCAGATCGAGAATGTCGAAGCTCAGGCCGGCGACGATCCGGTCGCCATGCCTGCCGCGGCCATTGAAATCGCCGAGGCCGTCTGGGACCAAGCCGAACCGAACCGTTTGTCCGTCAGCATCGCGGCCGCTGTCGAGAGCCTGGCCTATGATGTTCTCGAAAAGACCCATTGCGGCTGGGAAAACAACGACGGCGCATACGGCGACATCATCTTTGATGTCGCGGATGGGGTGATCACGCTCGATTACAACGAGCGCTACACCACCTCCGAAAACTATACCCACACCTTCTGAGGAGGCAGCCATGGGACATTGCTATCATCACGCCCTCTCCTCGGTCAGGAAATGGGGCGGCGTCGCGGAAGACTATCTGCCACTGCACCAGTGGTTCGACGAGTCGAAGGCGATCACCGCCGACTTCCGGCATCGGGCGCTCAGACATCACGCTGAAGGCATCTTCATGCTGGAGCGCTTCTTCGGCCCGACCATCACCATCTCGACAGGCCGCGTCGTTCCTGTGCGCCTGATCGGCGAACAGCATGTGGTCGAGGATCTCGGCTTCATCCCGAGCTTCGCCGACTGGGTGAGCTGCATTCGCCCCCAGCCCTGGATGGGTCGCGCGCAGCCGATCCACAAACTGGTCGATCCCTTCGCCGTGACGTCCGGCGCGAGCACCGACGACGCGCGCGCCGCACCACCTCTTTTAGACGCCAGCGCAGCTACCAGGCCGACACGCTGGCCGAAGCCTGCCGCCTCGCCATCGAAGACGATGGCTGGGAGGGGCAGAAAGAGGACTACGAATCCGCGGGCGAAACTTATGTGACCGGCGCCTGGCCAGGCGACGTCCCGCCCTACAGCGTCGCGGCGCTTCCGATCCCATCGCATTTCGGCGAGGCCCTTCAGCGCAAGGCCGAGCACTTCGAGGTTCTGCTTGGCCTGCTCAAAGTCTTCGCGCTGCCGCCCGATGGCGGCCTGGCTGACGAACCGTTCTGGTGCCAGCGGGCGCACGCCGCGATCGCGAAGGCCGAGGCGATCCTCGCGGGCGCACGCGATCCCGATGACGAAGGAGGCGTGTCATGACCGAATATGTCGTCAAGATTGCCTTCTGGCTGCGGGCCTTCGACAGCGTGACCATCGAAGTTGCGTCTGACGCGGAAGCGATCGAGAAGGCGAAAGTAGCAGCCACCGCCGCAATGGAATCGACGGCGTTCCCGGAACACATCGACACTGACGAGCGGCGAGAAGGCGTCATCGCCTACATCGACCGCACCACGTCGGAGGGCTGTGAGCCCGTCATCGAGGACGTCGAGTTCGACGACGACCGCATCCACGGTCCGCCCGCCGCCTGATCCCAACCACACCCAAACCCACCCGAAGCCCGGCCGCGCGCCGGGCTTTCGCATTTTAAGGAGACTGACATGGCCGACTACTTCACCCACTTTTCATGCCTGCTCGACCTCGGCACGGTCGAGAACGCTGCGCGCGCCCTCGACCTCTATGCCAACACGCCCGAGGACGAAGATGGTCTTCGCCTCTCGGACGGATTCGACCTTTCAATCCAGACGGAAGGCGGATCAGAACTGTGGATTCACGACGACTGTTCAGGAGACCCTGAGCGCGTGATCGCGTTTGTCCTGCTCTGCGCGGAGGAATTCGACCTCAAAGGCCTTTGGGGTTTCGAATACGCCAACACCTGCTCGAAGCCGCGCCTAGATGCCTTCGGCGGCGGCGCGCATGTGATCGACCTCGGCGCGCGCAAGAGCGTCGGCTGGACCAGCACCAACGAATGGCTGTGCCGCGCCTTGGAAGGAGATGATCCCGATGCCTGAGATCATCGAAACCACGGTCTATCGCCTCGACGAACTCTCCGACACGGCCAAGGAGAAGGCCCGTGCCTGGTATCGCCAGACCGGCTTCGACCATGACTGGTTCGAGTTCGTCTATGACGACTTCGAGCGTATTTGCGCGATCATCGGCGTTGACCTCAAGACCGTGCCGGTTCGCCTTTATGGCGGCGGCACACAGCAGAAGCCCTGTATCTGGTTTTCTGGGTTCTGGAGCCAGGGCGACGGCGCTTGCTTCGAAGGGCGCTACCGCTACGTGAAGGACGCGCCTCGGAAGATCCGCGACCATGCGCCGAAGGACGGCGAGCTTCACCGCATCGCCGACGCCCTGCAGGCGATCCAGCGCCGGAACTTCTATCAGCTCTGCGCGACCGCGACCCACCGCGATCGCTACTACCACGAATACTGCATGGCGATCTCGGTCGATCGCGACAGCCCGACATATCAGGACATGACCGCCGACGCCGAGGAGACCGTCATCGAGGCGCTGCGCGATCTCGCGCGCTGGCTCTATCGCCAGCTTGAACGCGAATATGGCTATCTGACCTCGGACGACGTCGTCGACGAGGCCATCGCCGCCAACGCATATACCTTCGCCGCCGCAGGCCGCCGGTTCGGCTGACGGCCAACACCTCGCTTTCCGAACCTTGCGATGCCGCTTGCGATCCTCGGGCGTGTCTTGCCTGGACGACGCGCGACGCCGGTCAATGGGCAAGCCGTTTCCGCGCAAGGCGCGTGACTGTCGCCGCTTCACGCCGTCCGTGGCCGAAACCGCCCAACGGATCGGAGGCAGCGCAGATGTGCAAGGTTCTCAACAAGCGCGTGACTGGCGTCTCAGCCGACGCCGTCTATATCGGCCGCGGCAGCAAATGGGGCAATCCGTTCCGGATCGGCCCTGACGGTGATCGGGCCGCCGTCATCGCGAAGCACGAACGCTGGCTGGCGAATCAGCACAATCTGCTGCGCGCGCTCGACGAGCTGCGCGGCCGCGATCTCGTCTGCTTCTGCGCGCCGCTTCCCTGCCATGGCGATCTCCTGCGTCGATTGGCGAACGCGACCCGCGACGAGCGGGTTGCGTGGTGGCGGGCTGTGAAGGCGGCGGCGTGAAGAGAGGGAGAGGGCTGCCGGAACGGGTTTGAGCCGGTGCGGTCCGAGAGAGAGCGCCGGCCGGCTCGCCCGTTTCCGCTCTCCCGAGGCTCCCTTCATGAACGACCTTTCTCCGATCACGGCCGACCAGGCCGCGCCGCTGTCGCCTGTCCCTCATCTTGACGCCGCCGGCGCGATCGTCGTCGCCGCCCAGCAACTCCTCCCGCATCTCGAGCGCGGCCAGCGGGTCGACGCTGCGATCCTGCGCGCCGCCATGGAAGTGGCTTTCGGCTCTTCCGACGCCACGGGCGCCTGGGACTGGAAGACGGCCTATGACGCCGGCGAGGCCGCGACCGTCCTCTTTCTGCGCAAATACGGAAAGGCGCTGTTCCGCAAAGCCGACTCTCCGGCTTCCCGGCTTTCAGCCTTGGCCAAGATCGCCGGCCTTCTCCCCACCCATACCCGCCGCTCCTCCGAGAGCGAGGCCCTCCAGCAGTTCTCCACGCCGACCCCGTTGGGCCTGGCGGCGTTGACCGCCGCCGACATCGTGTCGACGGATCGCGTGCTGGAGCCTTCAGCCGGAACCGGCCTGCTCGCTATCCTGGCCGAGATTGCAGGCAGCGCGCTTGTATTGAACGAGCTGGCCGAGACCCGGACGGCGCTGCTCGCCTCCCTCTTTCCGGCCATCCCCGTCACGCGCTTCGACGCCGCCCAGATCGACGATCACCTCGATCCGGCCGTGCTCCCGAGCGTCGTGCTGATGAATCCGCCCTTCTCGGCGATGGCGAACGTCGCCGGCCGCATGGCCGACACCGCCTACCGCCACATCGCCTCGGCGCTCGCGCGCCTCGCCGACGGCGGGCGGCTGGTGGCGATCACTGGCGCGAACTTCGGGCCGGACACCCCGGCCTGGCGCGACGCCTTCGTCCGGCTGCAGGAGCGTGGCCGCATCGTGTTCACCGCCGCTATCAATGGCGCGGTTTATGCCAAGCACGGCACGACTATCGACACCCGGCTGATCGTCATCGACAAGGCGCCCGCCGAGGACCCGGCTGCGCTGCCGCAATCCCAGGGCGTGGCCCCCGACGTCGCGACCTTGCTGGGCTGGATTGAGGAGCATGTCCCGGCGCGTCTGGCGCTCGCGCCGAGCCTCGCCATCCCCGTGTCGGCCACCGCTGCACCGCGGACTGTACGCGGCTATCTCGCCCGCGCTGCCATGGCGCAGCCGGCCAAGCCGTCCGTCGTCGATCCGGAGGCGGTCGATCTCGACTACCGGGCGATCGACTGGACGCCGCCCGAGGGCGCGCGTCTCAGCGATGCGATCTATGAGGAGTACCGGCTCCAATCGATCCGGATTCCCGGAGCCCAGGCGCACCCGACCAAGCTGGTGCAGTCCGCCGCCATGGCCTCGGTCGCGCCGCCGAAGCCGAGCTATCGGCCGCGGTTGCCGGTCGACTTCGTCAGCGACAGCCTCCTGTCCGACGCCCAGCTCGAGACGGTGATCTATGCCGGCGAAGCGCATGGCGACTATCTCGCCGGCGCCTGGACGGTGGACGAGACCTTCGATCTCGTCACCGCCGCCCGCGACGATGCGCCGAGCGCCGTCCGTTTTCGCCGCGGCTTCATGCTGGGCGACGGCACCGGCGCGGGCAAGGGCCGCCAGTCTGCGGGCATCATCCTCGACAACTGGCTGAAGGGCCGGCGCAAGGCGGTCTGGATCTCCAAGTCCGACAAGCTGCTGGAGGACGCCCAGCGCGACTGGTCCGCCCTCGGCATGGAGCGCCTGCTCATCACGCCGCTCTCGCGCTTCGCGCAGGGCAAGCCGATCTGGCTGGCCGAAGGGGTCCTATTTTTAACCTACGCCACGCTGCGGTCCGACGACCGCGGCGAGAAGCTTTCGCGCGTCCGGCAGATCGTCGAATGGTTGGGCTCCGACTTCGACGGAGTGATCATATTCGACGAGAGCCACGCGATGCAAAACGCCGGTGGCGGCAAGGGAGAACGGGGCGATGTTGCGCCCTCGCAGCAAGGCCGTGCGGGCTTGCGCCTGCAGCACGCCCTGCCGAATGCGCGCGTGGTCTATGTCTCGGCGACCGGCGCCACCACGGTCCACAATCTCGCTTACGCCCAGCGCCTCGGCCTCTGGGGCGGCGAGGACTTCCCCTTCGCTACGCGCCCCGAATTCGTCGAAGCGATCGAGGATGGCGGTGTCGCCGCCATGGAGGTGCTGGCCCGCGACCTACGTTCGCTCGGACTCTACACCGCCCGCTCGCTCTCCTATGACGGCGTCGAATACGAGCTGGTCGAGCACGCGCTCACCGACGAGCAGCGGCGCATTTACGACGCCTACGCCGGTGCGTTCTCGATCATCCACAATCACCTCGACGCGGCGATGCAGGCCGCCAACATCACCGGCGAAACCGGCACGCTCAACGCCCAGGCGAAGTCGGCCGCCCGCTCGGCCTTCGAATCCGCCAAGCAGCGCTTCTTCGGCCATCTGCTCACGTCGATGAAGACGCCGACCTTGATCCACCGGATCGACCAGGACCTGGCCGACGGCCATGCGGCAGTTATCCAGATCGTCTCGACCGGCGAGGCGCTGATGGAGCGACGGCTCGCGGAGATTCCCACGGAGGACTGGAACGACGTCCGCGTCGACATCACGCCGCGCGAATATGTTCTCGACTACCTCGCCCATTCCTTCCCGGTGCAGCTCTACGAGCCGTTCACCGACAGCGAGGGCAATCTCTCGTCGCGGCCCGTCTTTCGGGACGGCCAGCCCGTCGAGAGTCATGAGGCCGTCACCCGCCGCAATGAGCTGATCGAGCGGCTGGCTTCGCTCCCGCCGGTGCCCGGCGCCCTCGACCAGATCGTCCAGCGCTTCGGCACGGATCTCGTCGCCGAAGTGACCGGGCGCTCGCGCCGCGTCGTGCGCAAGGGCGACCGCCTCGCCGTGGAGAACCGCGCGGCCTCCGCCAATCTCGCCGAGACCGCTGCCTTCATGGATGACCTGAAGCGCATCCTGGTGTTCTCGGAGGCGGGTGGGACGGGCCGCAGTTACCACGCCGAACTGTCGGCGCGGAACCGCCGCCTGCGCGTCCACTATCTTCTCGAACCTGGCTGGAAGGCCGACGCCGCGATCCAAGGCCTCGGACGCACCAACCGCACCAACCAGGCGCAGCCGCCGCTCTTCCGGCCGATCGCGACCGACGTGAAGGCCGAGAAGCGCTTCCTCTCGACCATCGCTCGCCGCCTCGACACGCTGGGCGCGATCACGCGCGGCCAGCGCCAGACCGGCGGCCAGGGCCTATTCCGGCCGGAGGACAACCTCGAATCCCACTACGCCCGCGATGCGCTGCGCCAGCTCTACATGCTGCTCGTGCGCGGCAAGATCGAAGGATGCTCGCTGCAGATGTTCGAGGCCGCCACGGGCCTCAAGCTCATGGACGCCAACGGCATCAAGGACGAGTTGCCGCCGATCACGACCTTCCTCAACCGCTTGCTCGCTCTCACCATCGATCTGCAAGGCGTGCTGTTCGCGGCGTTCGAGCAGTTGCTGAACGCCAAAGTCGAGGGCGCAATCGCCAGCGGCGTCTATGACGTCGGCTTGGAGACGCTGCGCGCCGAGAGCTTCGTCGTCACCGATCGCCGCGCGATCTACACGCATCCTGCGACGGGCGCGGAGACCCGGTTGCTCACCATCACCGAGCGCCGGCGCAATCGCCCGGTGACGCTCGATCAGGCGCTGGACCATCTCGCCGATCCTCGCACTGTGCTACTCGTCAACGAGCGCTCGGCCCGCGCCGCCGTGCAGATCCCGGCGCCGAGCCTGATGCTCGACGATGGCGAGATCGAACGCCGCGTCCGGCTGATCCGGCCGATGGAGCACCATCATGCTTCGCTGAAGATGATGGACGAGAGCCACTGGCAGGCGGCGGAGCGGGAGGCCTTTGCGGCCGCCTGGACTCGTGAAGTGGCCGAGGTCCCCAAATTCGCCGACAGCACGATCCATATCGTTGCCGGCTTGCTGCTGCCGATCTGGAAGCGGCTGCCGAACGAGTCGACCCGCGTTTATCGGCTTCAGACCGACGCGGGCGAGCGCATCATCGGCCGCAGAGTCTCGCCCGCCTGGGCGGCGAACGCGTCCGTGACCGGGACCACCGCCCTGACGCCGGATGCCGCCTTCGCGGCGCTGATGGAAGGCCGCACCGTTCTCGACCTCGCCGAGGGCTTGCAGCTCCACCGCGTGCGCGTGATGGGCGCTCACCGCATCGAGCTGTCGGGCTTCTCCGACACGATGCGCGACCGCCTGCGTGCCTACGGCCTCTTCGGCGAGATCATCTCGTGGAAGCTGCGCATGTTCGTGCCGACCGACGCCGCCGGCGCAGGAGTGCTAACCAAAGTCCTCGACCACTATCCGGTTGAGCGCATCGGCGAACGGGAGGCCGCGTGATGGGCCGCCATGACGCGTCTGAACTGGCACACCGTCTCGCGCGCGACGCCGAGACGGTGTGCCGTCACTACCTCTCCGCCGGCCGCCGCGAAGGCGGCTACTGGCTGGTGGGCGACGTGCGCAATACTCCGGGCCGCTCGATGTTCGTCCGGCTCAAGGACTCGCCGAAAGGGCCTGCCGGCAAATGGACCGACGCCGCCACGGGCGAACATGGCGACTTGCTCGATGTCATCCGCGAAAGCTGCGGCCTGGTCGGCTTCAAGGATGTCGCCGATGAGGCACGTTCGTTCCTCAGCCTGCCGCATCCCGAGCCCGAGCCTGATCGCGCCCGCTCGCGCAAGCCCAGCGCACCGGCAGGATCGCCGCGGGCCGCGCAGCGACTGTTCGCCATGTCGCAGCCGATCGAACGCACTCTCACAAAAGCGTATTTGCGCGATCGCGGCATTTCGGCTTTGCACGGCACCGGAAGCCTGCGCTTCCATCCACGCTGCTACTACCGACCCGACGACCATAGCCCGACCGAGACCTGGCCGGCGATGATCGCTGCCGTCACCGATCTCTCCGGCCATCTGACCGGCGCACATCGCACCTGGCTCGATCCCGGCGGTTTCACCGAGGCGACCCTTGGAAAGGCGCCGATCGACACGCCGCGACGGGCGATGGGCGACCTCCTCGGTCACGCTGTGCGTTTTGGCGTGGGGAACGAGGTCATGGCAGCCGGCGAGGGCATCGAGACGATGCTGTCGCTCCGATGCGTCTTGCCGACCATGCCGATGGTCGCAGCCCTCTCGGCGGCGCATCTCTCCGCCATCCTGTTCCCGGACACGCTGCGGCGACTCTACATCGCCCGCGACGATGATCCGGCCGGCGACGGCGCAATGGCGACATTGATCGATCGGGCGCAGGAGGCCGGGATCGACGCGATCGTGATCTCGCCACGGCTCGGCGACTTCAATGAGGATCTCCGCCTGCTGGGCCTGCATGCGCTTCGGGCGGCAAGTCGGGTGCAGATCGCGGCGCAGGACGTCGCCCGCTTCATGGAGCTGGCGGCATAGCCGGAACGGGGGGAAAGGTGGTACGTCCGCGTCGTCACCGCGCGCCCGGCGGTCATGCTTTCCATCAGCGCCGGAGAGGACCGCGCCCACGGCCTTCTGAGAGGGCGATCGGGCTCACAGTCGGTCCGGCCGGGCAATGGCGGCGGCCGACTATTTTCCGGCGGCGGGCCGAGGCCCGCCTTTCCACCGCGAAGCAAAATAGCCGGCCTTAGCCATCAAGGCCCTCGCTGCGCTCGGGCTGCCAGTCCGTCCCGCCGGTGAGCCTTCGTCGCCATGAAGGCCGCGATGGGCGCGGCCGATCCGACGAAGGAAAGCCGCGATGACCACCAACCACGACGACGATTTCGAGCCGCACCACAGCTCATCCCCGACCGACCAGGTCCTCCACGAACTCCAGCTCTATGGCTACCGTCCCTTCCAGGACGAGCCCGATCCTCGGCCACTCCCCGAGGCGCAAATCCTCGCGGGCAGCATCTCCGACATCTTCGACGCCCTCGTGGCGGCGCTGGCCGACACTCGCCTCGAACCCGACCTTGAGGACCTGCTCTGGTCGACGGTGAACGTCTTCCACCGCGCCATCGAGCGGATCGAGCGCGAACTCGACGACAACGAGCTGGCCCAGCAGCGCTCGCAGCGGGAACAGGACGGCAGCGAGGTCAAATCCGTCGAGCTGGAACGCCTGACGGCGGAGGGCCAGACGCTGATCGAACGCCGCAACGCCTTCGAGCTGATGCGTGACCAGGCCGCCGACCAGTTCGAGCACCACAGCCATTCGGCCTGGCGGCCGCGCAACGGCTCGAAGGTCAACCATCGCAACCTGACCTCGGCGATGATCGACAGCCGCGATTTCCTGGCGGCGAAGAAGCGCGCCGACAACCAGGTGCTCTTGCCCGCGGGACCGAAGGTGGCTCTGACCGGCGGGCTCGACTTCAACGATCACCGGCTGATCTGGGCCAAGCTCGACCAGGTCCACGCCAAGCATTCGGACATGGTGTTGCTGCACGGCGGATCGCCGAAGGGCGCCGAGCTGATTGCCGCCAAATGGGCCGACAACCGCAAGGTCCCGCAGATCGCCTTCAAGCCGGACTGGACCAAGTACGCCAAGGCCGCGCCCTTCAAGCGCAACGATGCAATACTCGAAGTGCTGCCGATTGGGGTGATGCACTTTCCCGGCAGCGGCATCCAGGACAACCTCGCTGACAAGGCCAAGAAGCTCGGCATCCCGGTCTGGAAGTTCGGCGGCGCGTAAGCGCCGCCTTGTCTTTCCCGTGTAGTGACGTGAAACCGCAACGGCGGATCAACGGCTTTCCGCACAACCGCCTTTCAGTCCGGTTCACCCGTCACGGCGATCCGGGCCGCACGAGCATAGTGCGCCAACTCCGTATCGTTCTCGATTAAGCCATCGAGCAGCGCCTTCATATCGCTCTGGTCGGACGCCGATTGGAACGGCCCCGGCTGCCGCTCGATCGCCAGCACCGCAATGGAGAGCGCCTTCTTCACCAGATGCAAGTCGCGACCCGTGAATTCCACCATGCCGCATGCCTCAACCATCATGTCGACTCGTAAGCACACCTTAGTCGATCGGTCAGCAGACCGTGAGGATAGCGAGGTTTCACGCCTTGTCGGCGACGGCCTCTGAGTCGCGGCTCCTGCCGGCGGGCGCCACCCCGCGTCTATCGGCTGATCCTTGGTCCGCCCGAGAGGCCTGACGCCATCAACCCACAAGGGGTCGGCTTACGCTGAAGCGTGCCGCCGCTCTGTCTTTGCCTTCGCGGTGATTGCGGCCCTCGGCCGGACACATCGGGCGCCTGTCGCGCGGGGATGGCCCCGCCCCAGCACAGGAGCCGGATCAATGTCTCAAACCCTCGCACTCGCAAACGGCTGGAACCTCGCCACCACCCTCATGGTCTGCGTCGTCGTCTTTCATGCTGGCGCTGGCAACTACGGCGTCATGCTGGCCGCCGAATATGACGGCGATCCCAGCGCCGTCATCCACGAATTCGACCCCTTCCAACCATGAAGGGGCGAAGTGCCACGCAAGCTGCACCGCAGAACGCCAGCGGGATTTCCGCTCCCGCTGGCGTCTATTTTCAGCTATACTTCTGCTCGCGCCGTGGTGGTGGTGGAAGGCGCGACCGTCAGACATTTTCTCACGGGAGACCATCGCCATGATCTTCATTGGCATCTTCGCCAGCATCGCCGCGATCGGCGTTCTCTGCTGCTTGCTGTTCTATCTCGCGGCCTATGCGCTGCCCTTGTTCGCTGGCGTCACAGTCGGCGCATGGGCTTACGGCACAGGCGCGGGATGGCTCGGAGCCATTGCCGTTGGATTTGTCGCGGGCTTGGTCACTCTCGGCGTCGGCCAGCTCCTGCTCGTGTTCGTGAAACCGCTCTGGCTGAGGCTCGCGATCGCCATCGCTTTCGTCGCGCCGGCCGCAATCGCCGGCTACCACGCCACCCACGGCATCGTGAAACACACCATGCCGTCCGAGACGTGGCAGGTCATCTTCTCTGTGATCGGCGCCATTGCAGTCGGCGTCACCGCGTTCGTTCGCGTGACGACGTTGGCTGGGACAGCGCCCTCGGGACAAGGCGGCATGGCGCGCGCTTAAGCGCGCTGCACCGAAGTGGCGGCCGAGCAAGGCTTGCATACGCCGCCCTAGTCGTTTGTTGGCGAGACGATCCCATAGAGCGCCTCTCGACTAGACTTGAGGAGCCCACATCGAAGCCCTTCGGGAAACGCAAGCCAACCGGCGAAGCTGCTCACTCAGCACCACAATGGCGAATGCCTGCGACGTCTTTCGTCGACGCGGCCGGGACGACGCTCCCTTTTCATCAACCGGGACGCGGGTACGAAATGCCGTGCTGAACGTGCCGGTCCATTGGGGAAGGCGACGGGTCGGCCACGTTCTCCTCGATACACCTCTGTCTAGTCGAGCACTCCAAGCGACCTCTTCGATGGGCTGATCTAGCCGAAGGCCGGCTGCGCCTCGACCGCCTATGCCGCAATGGCGCCGATCGACTTTCTTCCCCTGCCGGCTGCGCCGGCATTCCTCGCGAAACAACAAAGTCGCCTGGCTGCCATCCTCCGCTGCGCTTCGGCCTGCAAGCAGGTGCGGCGCCGATCGCCTCCGGCCAACCGATCGCCATCGAGGCCGCATGGTGCGGGCTCGAAACAGAGATCAAGGAGAACTACCATGGCGACCATCGGTACCTTCAAGAAGACCGGCAACGAGTTCACCGGCCAAATCGTCACCCTCAGTGTCCAGGCGAAGAACGTCCGCATCGTTCCCGAGGCCAACCGCTCCGGCGAGAACGCCCCCAGCCACCGCGTCTTCGTGGGCCGCGTCGAGATCGGCGCCGCCTGGGCCAAGCGCTCCAACGAGGGCCGCGATTATCTGGGCCTCAAGCTCGACGATCCGAGCTTCACCGCTCCGATCTACGCCAACCTCTTCGACGACGAGGACGGCGAGGGATACAGCCTGATCTGGTCCCGCCCCAACGGCCGCCGCGCCGACTAACCGCCAGCGACGCCCCGCCCGATCCTCGGGCGGGGCAGTCCTTCAAGACGCCGCCAAGGCACGCACGCGCAACCGCCTGGAGGCTGGCCTTTCGGCTTTGTACCTTGTCGGTTTTACGGATCGGCAGTTGGCCGACTTTGCGCTTCTCCAACAACCCGGGTGCGGACCTAGGACGCGGACTGTCATGCGACGGGCGTAGAGTCAGGTTTCAGCGTCCTCAACCGTCTCATCCAGGAGATCGGCGGGTCTCACTCCCAACGCTTCCGACAAATGCCACATCGTCAACAGCGTGACGTTCTGCTGGCCCCGCTCCATGCCGCTCACATAGGCGCGGTCCACGCCCATTTTCACGGCGACCGCTTCCTGGCTCAGACCGGCAGCGACGCGATACCTCCTGACGTTGGCTCCAAAAATTCTGCGAATGTCCATCCGCAGGTTAGAAGGCAATCGTGCATTATAGCGCTACGTGTTATAATACACGGGCCGGGAAGCCTGCTCGCGATGCCGCAGGTGGTCAGACGCGATGCGTGAAAAGCATCGGGAAATTTCAGCTATCGGTCTGGTTTGCAGTTGCGATGCGGATACGATCAGTTAACCAAAGAAGATGAGCGCGCCGATGACCGTCATTACCTTCCAGGACCGTCCGCCCGATGGCGACCGCCTGACAGGCTACGATGAAAGCCATCTTGCTCTCTATATTCGGCTCCTCGACGCCGCCGCCGAAGGCGCCGATTGGCGTGAGGCGGTCCGGATTCTTTTCGCGCTCGATCCCGACCGCGATCCCGGCCGCGCTCGGATGGTTCATGACAGCCATCTCGCCCGCGCCCGCTGGATGACCACCAGGGGCTATCGCGAACTCCTCCGTCCCCGCGTGTCCTAGAGCGGGACACTCCTCCCGGTTGTACAAGGCATCGCGCCGCCCAGTTTTGGGGACTTCCGCCGCGCCCTTTCGGTGGCGAGGCTTAGACGTGCAGGGGGCCATAGAAACGCGGACGAGGAGACGCGCATGGCCGAGCCGCCCGATTGGCGATTGCAGACCACCGAACGCGCGCTGAACCGGCTGGAGCGGCAAGGGTTCGCGTGGGAATTCCTACGCCGGAATCCCGACTATCGCAGCGACTATGACCGCCTGCGCAGCACGCCGACTAGCGCACTTGGCGCTTCATTGCCCCCAACGAGCGCCACCTCGCAATGGGGGTTGCGATTTCCTGCTCGACCCCGATCGCTCCGCTCACGAGACCGCGATCTTCTGGCAGCCCGAGCTTGCCGCCAGCGTTCTGATACTGGAAGCCGCGCCAGCCGTCTTTGATACGGCCCAGCGACTCGACCAGTTCGACCTCGCTCACGCCACACTCCACGCGCCGCGGGATAGCAAAGCTGCAATCGTACTGGCCGATCCGGACGGCGATCATCATTTGGTCGTCGGCGCGATCGACCCCGCCGAGCCGCTCGCCGTCCTGCTGCCGCTGGACGACAACTTCCACATCCGCGCCGAAGCGGCGTTGCGATTCCAGCGCCGCCTATTCGGACGTGCTGCCGGTCCACTGCCGCGCGCGCTCACACTCACGCCGCGGCGCCGCCTGAGGCTCGTGCGCATGGTGCGCGCGCTCGATGGCCGATTCTCGGGTGCAAGCTATCGCGAAATCGCCGAAGTGCTTTTCGACACGCCCTGGCAGTCCGCTACCGAATGGAAAACGTCGTCTATCCGCGCCCAGACGATCCGCTTGGTCAAGGATGCGCAGACAATGATGCACGGCGGCTATCTCCGCTTGCTCGCCGGCCGCTGACCTACGCGCAAACCGCCTCGACCATCTTCAAAGGGGGTACGCAATCGAAGGGTCCTCACTCCGTCATCCACCCTGACGCCGGTGGTTCGCCATCGTGGTCACCGCTTCGCCACTGCACGCCGGCGGGGCAGCCGATCCACCGGAGGCCCCAATGTCAGCAGCCCGACTCGACCCCCCGCCACGCTATCTCCGCACACCCGAGGCGGCGCGCTTCCTCGGTCTGTCCGGCCGCACCCTGGAGAAGCATCGCACCTATGGCACGGGACCGGTCTATCGCAAGCTGGGTGGCCGCATTGTCTATGCCCTCGACGATCTACAGGCTTGGGCGGATCGCGGCACACGGCAGTCGACATCAGATCCGGGCCACGGTGTTGTCCACCCTGCAAAACGACAGGCGACGCCCGCCGGGGGAATGCCCGTACGGCGCGGCGGCGCGTCATGATCGTCGCGCTTCTCAATCAGAAGGGTGGCGTCGGCAAGACGACGCTCGCGCTGCATCTCGCCGGTGAATGGGCTCGGCGAGGAAAGCGCGTCGTTCTCATCGACGCCGACCCCCAAGGCTCGGCGCTCGACTGGTCGCAGCAGCGAGCGCGTGAAGGCCTGGCACGCCTGTTTGGTGTCGTCGGTCTGGCGCGAGATACGCTTCATAGCGAAGCGCCGGAACTGGCGCGAAGCGCCGATCACGTGGTGATCGACGGGCCACCGCGTGTCGCCAGCCTGATGCGGTCCGCGCTGCTTGCCGCCGACCTGGTGCTGATCCCCGTGCAGCCATCGCCTTTCGATGGCTGGGCGTCGGCGGAGATGCTCTCGCTGCTCGGCGAAGCGCGGATCTACCGCCCCCAGCTCGCCGCCCGCTTCGTGCTGAATCGCTGCGGAGCGCGAACCGTCATCGTGCGCGAGACGGCCGAGACGCTCGCCGATCATGATCCGCCGGTGATCACCAGCACCGTCGGCCAGCGCGTCACCTTCGCCGACGCGGCGCGCTCCGGCCGCCTGGTCTCCGAGATCAACGAGCGCAGCCCCGCTGCGCGCGAGATCACCGCACTCTGCACTGAGGTCGGGAGGATCGCACCATGACGGAGCGATCCCACAAACGCGCCTTCACTGCACGTCCAGCCGATCCAGAGAGCTGGGTGAAAGCTCCCAATCCGCGGCACCCGCGCGGCGGCGACACCGCCAATTTCACCGCGCGCCTCACCATCGACGTCACGCCCGACATGCGTGGCCAGATCAAGATCGCCGCGTTTCAGCGCGGCGTCACCGTCGCCGACATGCTGCGCGAGCTGCTCGCCCGCGAGTTTCCCCCAACCGAAGGAGACACGCCATGAACGGCGCTCCTCGTTTGCGCCGCGTGCCGACGGCGCTCCTCTTCGACGGTCTGACCCGCGTCGAGCTGACGTGGATCGAGAAGAAGATCGAATACTGGATCAGGTTCGGCCAGGACGTTCAGGAACAGATTCTCGACCGCCGTCGGCGCGTCGTCAGCTTCCCACCGCATAGCGTTTTCGCCTTGGTCCGTTGGGCGGCAAACGACTTCGGGACGATCATCTCACGCATCGACATCGTGCGCGCGATCTCGCCGGGCGAACCCTATCAGACGCTGCCCTTCGTGCGCCCGGGCGGCGACATTCTGCTGAAGGCAGAGAGCTGGCCAAAGGTCGAACGCGTCCTTCAGATCGTCGATGCCATCGAGGCGATCGGCATCAATCCCGCCGAGGTCACGCCGCATCATTGGCGGCACGTTCACAATCGTCTCGCTGCCGGCCAAGAGCCGCGCAGCTACACGGCCGAGCAGCACCGGGCCATCCTGCTGCGCCGAAGGGTCGAACCATGACCCGCTTCGGCTACGTCCTGACGACGTACTTCACCATAATGCTGATCGGCGGCCTGTCGTTCATCCACATCACGCCCAGGCTGATCTGGAACGCGTCTGCCAGCACTCCGATCGGACTCTATTCACTCGATCGGCCGCCGCAGCTCGACGTGACGGACCTCGTCGCCGTGGACGCCCCGGAGCCGCTCGCATCGTTCCTCGCCGAGCGTGGCTACGTGCCACGCGGCGTCCCCCTCATGAAACGTGTCGCCGCTCTTCCTGGGCAGCAGGTCTGCCGCACCGGCGCACACGTCACCGTCGACGGCATCGCGATGGGCGCAGCGCTGACGCGCGACCGTCTCGGCCGCGATCTGCCCGTCTGGCAGGGCTGCCGGCGCATCGGCGGCGGCGAGATCTTCCTCATGAACTGGTCCGTCAAGGACAGCCTCGACGGTCGCTACTTCGGTCCGATCTCCACCCGCTCGATCATCGGCCGCGCAACGCCCGTGTGGACCGATGAAGACGGCAGCGGCCGCTTTGAATGGCGCGCCGCGAAGCGGTGAACGACGCGCCTATCCGACCTCACCGCATAGCAAAGGAGTCTTCCCATGCCGCAGATCGGCGAATTCAAGCGCACGAAGAACGGCTACGCCGGACACATCCGCACGCTTTCGCTGGACGCCGAGATCGTGCTCATCCCCGCTGAGCACACCGACGCCGAGAATGCGCCGGACTATCGCGTTCACCACGGCAACGATGATGGACCTGAGATCGGCGCCGGATGGAAACGCACCGGCGAAAAAGCCGGCGACTACGTCTCGCTGCAGATCGACGATCCCACCCTGGCCCAGCCGATTCGCGCGAACCTGTTCCAATCGACCGAGGACAATTCCGCCTGGAACCTGTACTGGAATCGCCCGCCCAAGCGCGGCGAGCGGGACTGAACGATGTCCGGCCCGCGCCAACAAACTGTCGTCGGGTGGCCAAGCGCCGCCCGACTGACAGCCATTCTTCTCCTTTCCGGCCTGCTCCTCGGCGCGCCGCTGAGCGCCACGGCGAACGCTCAGAACGCATCGGTCACGCGCACGACGGCCACACATCCGTTCGCAGCGTACATTGAAGAGGCCCAACGGCGTTTCGGCATCCCGGCTGCGTGGATTCGCGCCGTCATGCGCGCAGAAAGCGCTGGCGATGTGCGCGCACGCTCCTCTGCCGGCGCGATGGGCTTGATGCAGCTCATGCCAGACACCTGGGCGGAGCTGCGCGTTCGTCATGGGCTCGGGCGTGACCCGTTTGATCCGCGGGACAATATTCTGGCCGGCGCGGCGTACTTGCGCGAGATGTATGATCGCTACGGCTCACCTGGCTTTCTCGCCGCCTATAACGCGGGACCGGGGCGCTACGAAGAGTATCTCGCGGGCCGCCCGTTGCCGGCCGAAACCCGCGCTTATGTCGCCGCCTTGATCCCTTCCTTCGGCGGCGGTGAACTGCCCGGTGCGATCACTGTCGCCGCAGCCGATCCTCAAACATGGACCCGCGCACCGCTCTTCATCACGCGCGTTGGCGGTGTGACTGGCGTCGATCGAGCGCAGACCGAAAACCCTCCGAACCACGCCCCGGCTGCAGATCCGGTGCGTGAGACTTCCGCAGTCACGCCGCAGTCTGCCAACCTGTTCGTCGCGCGAACCGGCAGTGGAAACCCACGATGATGAGCCTGGGCCTCTTTCGCAATCTGGCGTGCCCCGTCGCATCATGGAGGGCGCAGACGGGGAAGCAGGGCAACACGACCGCACGATGGCAGGATAAAGGGGCGCGATGTGCGCCTCGGTTCGGTTGTGCTTTTTCAATGGCTTACGCTGCGAATTCGCGAGGTGCGCCTGTTCGGCGCAGCCTGCGGCTCCGGCGATTTCATAAGCAAATCAGCGCTATCGCGCGATGTGCGGTCTTGCCGCCATGAGCGACGACAACGATTTCCGCGTCCGGCCAGGCCGCATCCGCTCGACGAGCGCGCAGCGCGCGAGACCGTTCATCGCCCAAGCGTTGGCTGCCGCCCAACGTGCTGGCGGATCGGTCTCCCGCAAGGGGACGATCGGCCCGGGCCACCGTTCTCGGTTCGGCCAGGGTCAGCGCGCGTCGGTGCAGGCCAACCGGCTCATCACGTCACGCTCTCGCGGCGCCGTCGTCAAGGCGCGCGTCGTTCGTCACGCCGGACGGGGCGCGCCGCTCACCACCCATCTCAATTATCTGGGCCGCGAGGGCGTCACGCGGGACGGAGAAAAGGCACGGCTGTTCGGGCCTGGCAGCGACGATGCTGATCCGAAGGCGTTCGCGGAACGGTGCGAGGATGACAGGCATCATTTCCGGTTCATCGTCTCGCCGAACGACGCCGTGGAGATGTCAGACCTCAAGACCTTCGCGCGCGATCTCGTCGGGCAGATGGAGAAAGACCTCGGCACCAAGCTCGATTGGGTCGCCGTCGATCACTGGAACACGGAGCATCCCCACGTCCATCTGATCGTGCGCGGTGTGCGCGAGGATGGCGAGAACCTTGTTATCTCCCGCGACTATATCAAGGAAGGCATGCGCGATCGGGCACGGGATCTGATCACGCAGGAGTTGGGGCCGCGCACGGATAACGAAATCCGTCGCACCCTTGAACGTCAGATCGACGCCGAGCGCTGGACCAACCTCGACCGCCAGCTCGCGCGCGACGGCTATCGCACGGGCGTCATCGACCTTGCGCCGCATCCCAATCAGCAGCCCGACGAATTTCATGCGCTCAAGATCGGACGCCTGCGAAAGCTTGAGTCCCTCGGCCTTGCCGATCAGATCGGTCCCGGCCAGTGGGCGATTGCAGAGAACGCCGAGACGACGCTGCGCGAGCTGGGAGAACGCGGCGACATCATCAAGCGCATCCATCGCGGCCTGACCGAACACGGCATCGAGCGTGGTGCGTCCAACTATGTGCTCGCCGGGGAAAGCGTGGACGATCCTGTCGTCGGCCGACTGGTCGCCCGCGGTCTTGACGACGAGCTGAAGGGTACGGCCTATGCGGTGGTCGACGGCACGGACGGCCGCACCCATCACATCAAGCTGCCCGAGCTCGACGCCGCGGGCGACAGCGCGCCTGGCTCGATCGTCGAGCTGCGCAGGTTCGACGACGCGAAGGGACAGCGCCGCGTCGCGTTGGCAGTCCGGTCAGACCTCACCATCGAGCAGCAGATCACGGCGAAAGGCGCGACTTGGCTTGATCGGCAGGCGATCGCCCGCGAGCCGGTTGCGCTCGGCGGCGGGGGCTTCGGCGCGGAGATGCGCGAAGCCCTGGACCGGCGCGCCGAGCACCTGATCGCGGAAGGCCTGGCCGAACGTCAGAACCGCGGTGTCAGCTTCAGCCGCAACCTGATCGAGACGCTGCGCCGGCGCGAGCTGGACGCCGTGGGCGCCAAGCTCGCGGCAGAGAGCGGCCGCCCATTCAACAAGCCCGTGGCGGGGGAGTACGTCGCTGGCGCCTACCAGCGGCGCATCGCGCTCGCCTCCGGCCGCTTCGCGATGATCGATGACGGCCTCGGCTTCCAGCTCGTGCCCTGGTCCCCCTCACTCGAAAAACAGCTCGGCCGTCATGTCTCCGGCCTCGCCAGAAGCGACGGCGGCATCGATTGGAGCTTCGGCCGCAAGCGGGGGCTCGGCCTGTGAACAGCGCGCCTCATCAAGAAAGGACTCCGTCATGTCGGCCACCAAAATCCTCTGGGGCCAGATCCTTGTCGTCTCCCTGATTGTGCTCGCCACTACCTGGGCAGCGACGCAGTGGACGGCATGGCAGCTCGGCTTCCAGCCGCAGCTTGGCCGGCCATGGTTCGAACTCTTCGGCTGGCCGATCTACTATCCGCCGGCCTTCTTCTGGTGGTGGTACTTCTACGATGCGTATGCACCGCGCGTTTTTGTCGAGGGCGCCTATATCGCGGCGTCGGGCGGCTTTATCGCCATCGCGGTCGCCATCGGCATGTCGGTCTGGCGCGCGCGCGAGGCCAAGAATGTCGAGACCTATGGCTCGGCGCGCTGGGCGCGCCCCGATGAAGTGCGAGCCGCCGGGCTGCTCGGACCCGACGGGGTGATGCTAGGAAAATTCGACCATGCCTACCTTCGCCATGACGGACCAGAGCATGTGCTGTGCTTCGCACCGACCCGCTCCGGCAAGGGCGTTGGCCTGGTGGTGCCGTCGCTGCTGACCTGGCCCGGCTCCGCAATCGTCCACGACATCAAGGGCGAGAACTGGCAGCTCACCGCCGGCTTCCGCGCCCGACACGGCCGGGTGCTGCTGTTCGATCCCACCAATGCGAAGTCATCTGCCTACAACCCGCTGCTCGAGGTCCGCCGCGGCGAATGGGAGGTCCGCGACGTCCAGAACATCGCCGACATTCTGGTCGATCCCGAAGGGAGTTTGGAACGCCGCAATCATTGGGAGAAGACGTCCCACGCGCTGCTGGTCGGCGCCATTCTGCACGTTCTATACGCCGAGACCGACAAGACGCTCGCCGGCGTCGCCGCGTTCCTGTCCGACCCCAAGCGGCCGATCGAGTCGACGCTCGCCGCCATGATGAAGACGGCGCATCTCGGCGAAGCTGGACCGCACCCGGTCATCGCGTCGGCGGCGCGAGAGCTGCTGAACAAATCCGACAATGAGCGGTCGGGCGTCTTGTCGACCGCGATGTCGTTTCTCGGGCTCTATCGCGATCCGGTGGTGGCCGAGGTGACTCGCCGCTGTGATTGGCGCATCACCGACATCGTCGGCGGGACGCGGCCATCGACCCTGTATCTCGTTGTTCCCCCATCCGACATCGCGCGCACCAAGCCGTTGATCCGCCTGATCCTCAATCAGATCGGACGCCGATTGACGGAGGATCTCAACGCCAAAGGCTGGCGGCATCGGCTGCTGCTCATGCTCGACGAGTTTCCCGCGCTCGGGCGCCTCGACTTCTTCGAGAGTGCCTTGGCGTTCATGGCGGGCTATGGGCTGAAGAGCTTCCTCATCGCACAATCGCTGAACCAGATCGAGAAAGCCTATGGCCCGAACAACTCGATCCTCGACAACTGCCATGTCCGCGTCAGCTTCGCGACCAATGACGAGCGGACGGCCAAGCGCGTGTCGGATGCGCTTGGCACCGCGACCGAGATGCGGGCAATGCGGAACTATGCCGGACACCGGCTCAGCCCGTGGCTCGGCCATCTGATGGTGTCGCGATCGGAGACCGCGCGCCCGCTGCTGACGCCGGGCGAGGTGATGCAGCTCCCACCCGCCGACGAGATCGTCATGGTTTCCGGAACGCCGCCGATCCGCGCGAAGAAGGCGCGCTACTTCGAGGATCGTCGGTTTCAGGAACGCATCCTGCCACCGCCGGCGCTGGCAAAGACAGCGGCGGCAAAGCCGGACGACTGGAGCAAGATGCCGCTGCCGCCGCGGCCGGAGATCGAGGGCGCCGCCGCAAAGGATGGCCAGGGCGACGACGAGGATCCGACCGGCTCGGAACGCCGCCACCAGCCCGAGCTGAACAAGGCCGGGACCGTCGAGAAGAAGGCGCCGATCAACAACGAGTTCGACCTCGATGGTCCCGACGACGCCGATGACGACGCCGCGCGCGCATGCCGGCTGAACCAGGTGATGCAGGGCGTCGCGCGGCAGGTCTCGCTCGATCCCAACGATGGGATGGACCTCTGAGCGTGGCGATCATGAAGATTCCGAAGAAGCAGCGCCTCTCGGTCTATCTCGATCCGGACATCATGAAGGCGCTCACCGCTTATGCCGCGCGTCGCGATCAATCGCGATCCCTGGTCGCGGAAGCGGCGATCGCATCCTTCCTGTCACCCGACACCGCCGAGCGCCAGGAAGCCGCGACCACCAAGCGATTGGACCAGCTCGACCGGCGCATGACACGCATGGAACGCGACCTCGGCATTTCCGTAGAAATGCTCGCGGTGTTCGTCCGCCACTGGCTCACCACCAACCCGCCGTTGCCGGAGCCAGCCCAGGCGGCCGCACGCGCACAGGCGGGCGAGCGGTACGACGCCTTCGTTGCCGCACTTGGGCGGCGACTCGCGAAGGGACCGAAGGTGCGTGAGGAGATTTCCGAAGACGTCACGGGCATCGCGGGCGCGGAATAGCCATCGCGTAACGTGTCGCAAGCGTCCGGCAGTTCCGCCCTGTCCCTGTCTTTGTACGCCAGAGCACTACGACCCCGTTCTGCTTGTTGTCATGCCCTGATTTCTGCCTCTTCTACTGATCCCCGATCCAGGGCCGCGTGTTCGCGGTCCCGCACAGAACGGGGACGACATGGCGGTTTCTCACCAGCAATCAGAGGCGACCCTGCGAGGCGCACGCATGTTGCGCACAGCCCTCGGCCCCGCCATCGCCGGATTCCTGGAAGACCCGTCGATCGTCGAGGTGATGCTCAATCCCGACGGGCGGCTCTGGATCGACCGCCTGTCCGAGGGGCTCTCCGACACCGGAGAACGGCTCTCGCCCGCCGACGGCGAACGCATTGTTCGCCTCGTCGCGCATCACGTCGGCGCCGAGGTTCATTCCGGTTCGCCGCGGGTTTCGGCCGAACTGCCCGAGACGGGGGAGCGGTTCGAAGGGCTTCTGCCGCCCGTCGTCGCCGCGCCGGCGTTCGCGATCCGCAAACCTGCCGTCGCTGTCTTCACGCTCGCTGACTACGTCGCCGCCGAGATCATGTCGGCCGAACAGGCTGAGATCCTTCGTCAGGCCGTCGCCGACCGGCGCAACATTCTCGTCGCCGGCGGCACCTCAACCGGCAAGACGACACTCACCAACGCCTTGCTCGCCGAAGTGTCGAAGACCTTCGACCGCGTCGTTCTGATCGAGGACACGCGCGAGCTGCAATGCGCCGCGCCCAACCTGGTCGCCATGCGGACGAAGGATGGCGTCGCATCGCTCTCCGATCTCGTCCGCTCCTCGCTTCGCTTGCGCCCCGATCGCATTCCGATCGGCGAGGTGCGCGGCGCCGAGGCGCTGGATTTGCTCAAGGCCTGGGGCACGGGCCACCCGGGTGGCGTCGGCACGATCCACGCCGGCACCGCGCTCGGCGCGCTGCGCCGCCTCGAGCAGCTCATTCAGGAAGCCGTCATCACCGTCCCGCGCGCGCTGATTGCTGAGACCATCGACCTCGTCGCGGTGCTCAGCGGCCGCGGCTCGACCCGTCGCCTCGCCGAACTCGCCCGCGTCGAAGGCCTTCAGCCAGACGGCGACTACCGCGTCATCCCCGCAACCCAGTCCGCTCCAGGAGATTCCGAATGATCCGCCATGCCCTGCGCACGCGCCGTCATATCGCGACGGCCGTATCCGTCACCGTGGTCAGCATGATGCTGGCCCCGGCCGCTTACGCTTCCGGTTCCTCGATGCCGTGGGAAGCGCCGCTGCAGTCCATCCTCGAATCCATCGAGGGACCGGTGGCCAAGATCATCGCCGTGATGATCATCATCATCACAGGTCTGACACTCGCCTTCGGCGACACATCAGGCGGCGCGCGGAAGCTGATCCAGATCGTCTTCGGCCTGTCGATCGCCTTCGCTGCGTCGAGCTTCTTCCTGTCGTTCTTCTCTTTCGGCGGCGGAGCGCTCGTTTGATGGCGAGCTTGATCGACAGCACCGGCAACGTGCCGGGCTACGCCGTCCCGGTCCATCGGGCACTCACCGAGCACATCCTGCTCGGCGGCGCGCCGCGCTCCATCGCGATTCTCAACGGCACGCTGGCGGCGGCGCTCGGCCTCGGCCTGCGCCTATGGCTGGTCGGTCTCGGACTCTGGGCGATCGGGCATTTCGCCGCCGTGTGGGCGGCCAAACGCGATCCGCAATTCGTCGATGTGGTGCGCCGTCACCTGCGCATCCCCGGCCACCTGAGCGCGTGAGGTCCCAATGATGAACCTCGCCGAATATCGCCGGACCTCAACCCGTCTCGCGGACTTCCTGCCCTGGGCCGCGCTCGCGGGCGAGGGCATCGTCCTCAACAAGGACGGCAGTTTCCAACGCACCGCTCGCTTTCGCGGTCCTGACCTCGACTCCGCAGTGCCGGCCGAACTCGTCGCCGTCGCCGGCCGTCTCAACAACGCCTTCCGCCGCCTCGGCTCGGGATGGGCGATCTTCGTTGAGGCGCAGCGCCATGGCGCCGGGGCCTATCCCGCGAGCCGCTTTCCCGAGGCCGCGTCCGCCCTGGTCGACGCCGAACGCAAGGCGGATTTCGAGGAAGACGCCTCACACTTCGAGTCCAGCTACTTCCTAACCTTCGTCTACCTGCCGCCGGCCGAGGACGCCGCCCGAGCCGAGAGCTGGCTCTATGAAGGCAAGGCCGACAACGGTCTTGATCCTTATGAGGCGCTGCGCGGCTTCGCTGATCGCACCGACCGCGTGCTTCAACTCGTCGAGAACTTCATGCCGGAATGCACATGGCTCGATGACGGCGAGACGCTGACCTATCTGCATTCGACCGTCTCGACCAAGCGCCACCGCGTGCGCGTGCCCGAGACGCCGATGTATCTCGATGCGCTGCTGGCCGATCAGCCGCTCACGGGCGGCCTGGAGCCGCGCCTGGGCGACACGCATCTCCGCATCCTCACCATTGTCGGTTTTCCGACCGCAACCACGCCCGGGCTGCTCGACGACCTCAACCGCCTCGCCTTTCCGTATCGCTGGTCGACGCGCGCCGTCCTTCTCGACAAGACCGACGCCACCAAGCTGCTGACCAAGATCCGACGGCAATGGTTCGCCAAGCGCAAGAGCATCATGGCGATCCTCAAGGAGGTGATGACCAACGAGGCTTCGGTGCTCGTCGACACCGACGCGGCGAACAAGGCGGCCGATGCCGACCTCGCGCTGCAGGAACTCGGCGCCGACTATGCCGGTCAGGCCTATGTCACCGCAACGGTCGCCGTCTGGGACACCGATCCACGCATCGCAGCCGAGAAGTTGCGCCTGGTGGAGAAGATCGTTCAGGGCCGCGACTTCACCGCGATGGCCGAGACCATCAACGCCGCCGACGCCTGGCTTGGCTCGCTGCCGGGCCATGTCTACGCCAACGTCCGGCAACCGCCGATCTCGACGCTCAATCTCGCCCATATGATTCCGCTGTCGGCGGTATGGGCGGGGCCGGAACGGGACGAGCATTTCGGGCAACCCCCCTTGCTTTACGGCAGGACCGAAGGCTCGACCCCGTTCCGGTTTTCCCTTCATGTCGGCGATGTCGGTCACACGCTCGTCGTCGGACCGACCGGCGCCGGAAAATCCGTGCTCCTGGCGCTGATGGCGCTGCAGTTCCGGCGCTATCCCGGTTCACAGGTCTTCGCCTTCGACTTCGGCGGCTCGATCCGTGCGGCCGCGCTCGCGATGGGCGGAGACTGGCACGATCTCGGCGGCGGCCTGACCGAAGGCGCCGCCGACAGCGTCTCACTGCAACCGCTTGCCGGCATCCACCATGTGCCGGAACGCGCGTGGGCGGCGGATTGGATCATCGCGATCCTGCAGCGCGAGGGCGTGACGATCGCGCCCGAGGTGAAGGAATATATCTGGACGGCGCTGACCTCGCTGGCGAGCGCGCCCGTCGGCGAACGCACGCTCACCGGACTCGCCGTCCTCCTTCAATCGAACGATCTCAAACAGGCGCTGCGGCCCTATTGTGTCGGGGGCGCCTATGGCCGGCTGCTCGACGCCGAGAGCGAGCATCTTGGCGAAGCCGTTGTGCAGGCGTTCGAGACCGAAGGCCTGATCGGCACGGCCGCCGCACCGGCCGTGCTCGCCTATCTCTTCCACCGCATCGAAGATCGCCTCGATGGCAGCCCCACCCTGCTCATTATCGACGAAGGCTGGCTGGCGCTCGACGACGAGGATTTCGCCGGCCAGCTCCGCGAGTGGCTGAAGACCCTTCGCAAGAAGAATGCGTCCGTCGTCTTCGCCACCCAATCGCTTTCCGACATCGACAGCTCCGCGATCGCGCCTGCCATCATCGAGAGCTGCCAAACCCGACTGTTGTTGCCGAACGAACGCGCGATCGAGCCACAGATTGCTGCGATCTACCGTCGCTTCGGACTCAACGACCGGCAGATCGAGATTCTCGCCCGCGCAATGCCGAAGCGCGACTACTACTGCCAATCCCGACGCGGCAACCGGCTCTTCGAACTCGGCCTGTCCGAAGTGGCGTTGGCGCTTTGCGCCGCTTCCTCGAAGACCGATCAGGCCGCGATCGAGCGCGTTGTGGCGGAGCACGGCCGAGAAGGGTTCCTGTCGGCCTGGCTCCATCTGCGCGGCGTCGCCTGGGCCGCCGATCTCATCCCCAACCTCAACAACCTGGAGACCCAGTCATGATCTTCCGTCGCACACGCGCGGCGCTCCTTGCCGCGTCGATCCTCTCTGTTCCCGTGGCAATGTCGCCCTTGATGGTCCAGCCGGCGTCCGCGCAATGGATCGTCTACGACCCGACGAACTACGTGCAGAATGTTCTTTCCGCCGCTCGCGCGCTGGAACAGATCAACAATCAGATCACCTCGCTTCAGAACGAAGCGACGATGCTCGTCAACCAGGCGCGCAACCTCGCGAGCCTGCCTTACTCCTCGCTTCAACGCCTGCAGCAGTCCGTGCAGCGGACGCAACAACTCCTCGGCCAGGCGCAGCGCATCGCCTACGACGTCCAGCAGATCGACCAGGCGTTCACGTCCACCTACGGCAACGCGTCGCTCTCAGCATCGGATCAGCAGCTCGTCGCGCAAGCGCGCGAGCGCTGGCAGAACACCGTCGGCGGCCTGCAGGACGCCATGCGGGTGCAGGCCGGCGTCGTCGGCAACATCGAGACCAACCGCGCCGAGATGTCGGCGCTCATCGGCCAAAGCCAAGGCGCAACCGGCGCCTTGCAGGCGTCGCAGGCCGGCAATCAGCTCCTCGCGCTCCAGGCCCAGCAGCTCGCCGATCTTACGGCCGTCGTCGCCGCGAACGGACGGGCACAAGCGCTGTCCGAAGCGGAGCGCGCTGCGGCTGCCGAACAGGGTCGCGAGCAGCGCCGCCGCTTCTTGGCCCCCGGCAGCGGCTATCAGCCCGGCAACGCCCGCATGTTCCCGAATGGCAACTAAGGCCCCTCGCGAGAATCAGGTCATGGACGGCAAGCTTTTAGCCCGCCTCGGCGCCATCGTCTTCGTCGCCGTCGCCATCACCGCGACGGCGATCGAGATGACCCGGAAAGAGGAAGAGCCGGCCGGCCAGGTGCTGCGGCCAGTTGAGGTCACCCCGGCCGATCCACTGCGACAGGCGCAACGGCGCTGCCAACTGCTCGGCGAGGCCGCCGCGCGGGATGCCGAATGTTTGCGCACCTGGGCCGAAACCCGCGACCGCTTCCTTGGCGTTACGCCCGCGCCAGCATCGCCCCAGCCGCAGGACGGGCGGTGAACCATGGGCGGCACCGGCGTCATCGACCAGTTCCTTGAGGTCTTCACCCGCTATATCGACGGCGGCTTCGGCCTGCTCGGCGGCGAGGTGGCGTTCATCGCCACAACGCTGATCGTCATCGACGTGACATTGGCAGCGTTGTTTTGGAGCTGGGGCGCCGACGACGACATCATGGCGCGCCTGGTCAAGAAGACCCTGTTCGTCGGCGTCTTCGCCTACATCATTGGCAACTGGAACAACCTCGCGCGCATCGTCTTCGAGAGCTTCGCGGGGCTGGGTCTGAAAGCGTCGGGTACCGGGTTCACCGTTGAAGATCTCATGCGCCCCGGCCGCGTGGCGCAGACCGGCCTCGATGCCGGCCGGCCGCTGCTCGATTCCATCTCCAACCTGATGGGATGGATCGCCTTCTTCGAAAACTTCATCCAGATCGCCTGCTTGCTGTTCGCCTGGGCGCTGATCCTGCTCGCCTTCTTCATTCTGGCCGTGCAGCTCTTCATCACGCTGATCGAGTTCAAGCTCACGACCTTGGCCGGCTTCGTCCTCATTCCGTTCGGCCTGTTCGGCAAGTCCGCGTTCATGGCCGAGCGAGTCCTCGGCAACGTCATCTCCTCGGGCATCAAGGTGCTGGTGCTCGCCGTTATCATCGGTATCGGCTCAACGTTGTTCGGCCAATTCACCGCCGGCTTCGGCAACCAGACACCGACGATTGACCAAGCCATGGCGATCGTGCTCGCCGCGTTGTCGCTGCTGGGCCTGGGCATCTTCGGCCCTGGCATCGCCAACGGCCTCGTCTCCGGCGGTCCGCAACTCGGCGCCGGCGCGGCGGTCGGAACCGGGCTCGCCGCGGGCGGGGCTCTGGTCGCGGCCGGCGCGGCTGGTGGAATGGCCCTGCGCGGCGGCGCGGCTGCGCTTTCCGGAACTGCCGCTGCCGCTCGTGGGGGAGCGGCCCTGGCCGGTGGCGCCTCGACGGCCTACAGCCTCGGCGCTGCCGGCCAGTCGGGCGCGTCCGCCGTCGGGTCCGGACTCGGTGGCGTTGCTCGCGCCGCTGGCGCGGCCGCCACCTCACCGCTGCGCCGCACGGCCTCCAAGGCAGCAGACAGCATGAAGTCGAGCTTCTCGGAAGGCGCCAAATCCGCGTTCGCGGCGACCGGCGGCACATCGACCATGGGTTCGGTCGGCACGAGCGCGTCCGAGGCTGCGCCGTCCGCGGCGGCTGACGGGCCGCCGGCGTGGGCCCAGCGGATGAAGCGCTCTCAGGCCTTGAGCCACGGTGTGACCGCGGCCGCCCATGCCGTGCGCAGCGGCGACAGCCACGGCGGCGGCTCTTCCATCAATCTCTCCGGAGGCGACCGCTGATGTTCAAACGACCTTCTACTCACTACGGCAAAGCGCCAGAACCCGAGACACCTTATCAGCGCGCCGCCCAGGTCTGGGACGAGCGCATCGGCGCCGCGCGCGTCCAGGCGAAGAACTGGCGCTTCATGGCGTTCGGTTCGCTGCTTCTGTCCGCCAGCTTCGCGGCGGCGCTCGTCTGGCAATCGGCCCGCGGCACGATCGTGCCCTGGGTCGTGCAGGTCGACAGGCTCGGCCAGGCGCAGGCCGTGGCGCCAGCGGTCGCCGATTATCGCCCGACCGATCCCCAGATCGCCTTTCATCTCGCGCGCTTCATCGAGCAGGTCCGCTCGATTCCGTCCGACGCCATCATCGTCCGGCAGAATTGGCTACGCGCATACGATTTCACGACCGATCGCGGCGCGATGGCGCTCAACGACTACGCGCGGTCGAACGACCCTTTCGCCAAGGTCGGTCGACAGCAGATCGCTGTCGACGTCTCCAGCGTTATCCGGGCGTCGCCCGACAGCTTCCGCGTCGCCTGGGTCGAGCGCCGGTACGAAAACGGCCAGCTCGCTGAAACGACCCGTTGGACCGCCATCCTCACCATCGTCGTGCAGGTGCCCCGCAACGCCGACCGGCTGCGCGCCAACCCGCTCGGCATCTACGTCAACGCCATCAACTGGTCACGGGAGCTGGGGCAATGAGAAATCCGATTTTCCGTAAAGCCGGCAATCCGGCTTCTCGCACTTCTACATCTGCGGTTCTCCTGCTGTGCACGTCGGCGCTCGCCGGCTGCGCCACGGCGAACAGGCCGCCAGAGATCTCCTATGATGACGCCGTGCCAGCGGCGCTGAGCGCCAATCCTCCGGCTCCCGTGCGCGTGGTCGAGCTGCCGCGACCTCTGCCACTCCCCGGTCAGATGAAGCCCGTCGAGCCGTCCCGCGGCACACCTGAGCCTACCGATCCGACAGCCCGCGTTAATCAGGCCAACGCCGCCGCGCGCGTGCAGCCGGTCCGCGATGGCTTCATCAACGCCATGCAGGTCTATCCCTATACGGGCGGCGCGCTCTATCAGGTCTACACCGCCGTCGGCCAGATCACCGACATCGCTCTTCAGCCGGGCGAGCAATTGGTCGGCTCCGGCCCGGTCGCCGCCGGCGACACGGTTCGCTGGATCATCGGCGACACGGTGAGCGGCTCGGGCGCGACCCAGCAAGTTCATATCCTGGTGAAGCCGACCCGCGCCGACCTGATGACCAATCTCATCATCAACACCAATCTGCGCACCTACCACATGGAGCTGCGCTCGACCGAGCGCACCTATATGGCGTCGGTATCCTGGCAGTATCCGCAGGATCAGCTTATCGCGCTGCGGCGCCAGAACGCGCAGGCCGAGGCCAGCAGTCCCGTCGCCACCGGGGTCGACCTCGCCAACATCAATTTCCGCTATGCGATCGAAGGCGATCGTGCGCCGTGGCGGCCGCTGCGGGCCTACGATGACGGCCGCCAGGTCTTCATCGAGTTTCCGCGCGGCATCGGTCAGGGCGAAATGCCGCCGCTGTTCGTCGTCGGTCCGGAAGGCAACACCTCTGAGCTCGTGAACTACCGCGTCCGCGTCAACTACATGATCGTGGACCGGCTGTTCGCGGCCGCGGAGCTGCGCTTCGGCGCTGGCGACCGCCAGAAGCGCGTCCGGATCGTCCGCACCGATGGGAGGCCGGCGTCGTGAGCGAGCCAGAACCCCGGAAAGAAGAAGACGAGGCGCCGCTGACCGGGTCGGCCGGCGACGCGGCCGTCCCGATGCGGCTCCGTGGTGAGGCGCCGCGTGTCACGCGGCTCTCGCGAAAGGTGCTCGCCGGCATCGGACTCGTGGCGAGCGTCGGCATCGGCGGTGCGTTGATCTATGCGCTCCAGACTCGCGATGGGGGTAAGCCCGCCGACGAACTCTATTCGACCGACAATCGCTCGACCGCCGACGGTCTGGCCGGGTTGCCGCGCGATTACAGCGGCATTCCTCAGCTCGGTCCACCACTCCCGGGCGACCTCGGGCGCCCCACCCTGGGCGCGCAAAATCGTGGCCAGCCATTGCCGAACCAGCCCAATCCCGGCCTCAGCGCGGAGGAGCAGCGACGGCTGCAGGAGATCGAAACCGCCCGCGTCAGCAGGCTCTTCAGCGGCACCGAAAACAGGTCCATGGCCTCGACGGCCCCCGGCGCCGCGACGATCGCGCCGCCGCCGGTGCCGGACCTCACCGGCCTCGGCCTCGCGCCGCCACCCGCCACCCCATCGGCCCAGGATCGGCAGCTCGCATTTCTCAATGCGGCGGCCGATCGGCGCACCGTCGCACCCGATCGCGTCGCTGCACCGGCGTCGCCTTACATCCTGCAGGCAGGCGCCGTGATCGCGGCGGCGCTCATCACCGGCATCCGCTCCGACCTACCCGGCCAGATCACCGCGCAGGTGACGGAAAATATCTATGACAGCCCAACGGGACGTATCCTCCTGGTGCCGCAAGGCACGCGGATCATTGGCCAGTATGACAACAATGTTCAGTTCGGCCAAAGCCGCGTCCTCTTGGTCTGGAATCGCCTGATCTTCCCGAACGGACGCTCGATCGTTCTCGAGCGTCAGCCCGGCGCCGATGCCGAGGGCTATGCCGGCCTTCAGGATGGCGTCGATTATCACTGGTGGGAGCTGGCCAAGGCAGCGGGGCTTTCCACGCTGCTGAGCGTCGGCGCCGAACTCGCCGCCAACGACGATGACCGCTTGATTCAGGCCATCCGCAACGGCGGGCAGGACACTATCAACGATGCCGGCCAGCAGATCGTGCGCCGTCAGCTTAACGTCGCGCCGACGCTGACGATCCGGCCGGGCTTTCCCGTGCGCGTGATTGTCACCCGGGATTTGGTGCTCGAACCTTACGGAGGCTAGCCGATGGCCAAGCTGAAGCTCGGGCCGCTCGAAGACGACAAGCCGGTGAAGATCTCGGTGGAACTGCCCGCCCCCCTTCACCGCGATCTCATCGCGTATGCAGAAATCCTTGGCCGAGAAAGCGGGCAAGCCGTCGAGCCCGCTAAGCTGATCGCACCAATGATTGAGCGTTTTATGGCGACGGATCGGGGATTCGCGAAGATGCGCCACGCGGCCCGTTCCCGTTCGCAACCGGCGGGTAGCGCTCCTCCAAGAGGCGAATGAAGTTCCGGAGCGCTGGGTTGTCGTTGCCGTCTCGCCAATAGGCGCGATACCCGATCCGGGTCGAGCCGTTGCCGTCGCGCGCCTCGCGGTAGACGACGCCGGTATAGCTGGCTCCCATGCAGGCCTCACACATAAGGCTGACGCCTCGGTTGGCCCCAACCAGGCTCTTGATGTTTTCCGGGCTCACATCGTGCCGGACGACGTCGGGCAGATCGCCAGGGGAACTGAGCTTGGCAACGAGGATGTCTTGGATCTCCGGTCCCGGATCGCGCTCGCTCAGCAAGAAGCGCTCATGCTTTAAGTCTGTCCAATAGATGACTTCGTTCGCTGCGAGCGGATGATCCTCGGGCAGAGCGACGATGATGCGCTCGCTCCAGAGCACCATCGAGCGATTGCAATCTGAAGCCGGCTCCCCGGTGACAATGGCGATGTCGATCATGCTATTCTGTATTCCGTCGAACAATCGCGTTCGCGATCCTTCGATAGTTTTGATCTCAACCTGGGGAAAGCGACGGCCGTACTCGACAAGACTTGCCCTGAGATTGCCGGCTGAGAGGGACGTGTAGAAGCCGATCGTCAAGTACCCGGCCTCGCCGCGTCCGACCGCCTTGGCTCCGTCGACGACAATCTGCAAATCATTGAGAACCCGGCGAACGCCGTTCACAAAGTCCCGGCCTGCCGCCGTCGGCCTGACGCCGCCATTCGTTCGTTCGAACAACGCTACGCCGAGTTGCTCCTCCAGATGTCGGATTCGTCGGCTGAGATTAGACTGCTTGAGGGCGAGCAGATCTGCCGCCTTGCGAAAACTGCCACAGCGTTCCGCCGCCTCAGCGTATCGCAGATGTTTAATCTCGATCGACACGAGAGCGCTCGTTTCGCTGCGCGAAAACAGCGCTGTCGAAGAACGCACCGCGTTCCGCATACATCGGAAGCGCTCGGTAGACGTCGTCTACGCATTTCATCATCTCTGTGACGCTCCTCACGCAGTTCAATATTCGCCCCGATACCTACCGGACTTGGAGACTACCGTAGCCGCTCATCTATGGCGGCTTGGGACTTCGCTCTCAAAAGCAAACATAGTATCTCCAAGTCATTCAGAAGGTGCTCGGGATCGCGATCGACTGCGGTCCTAAGAGCGTCCTTCAGCCAGTCGCTCATGCCAGGATGGGCGAGCACCCACGCAATCTGCTTTTCGGCCTCTAGGAGAGGCTCAACGGGCGATTGGGAAGCGGCCATTCTGATCTCCCTTCGTTCCCTTGGTCACGGGTTGCACTCCCCGCATTGCCCCGGGTCCGCTGTCGCCGCCTTCACCGCGCGCTCTTCCCGGTAACCGCACCCCTCACAGCTATAGACATCAGCCTTCAGCGCGAGTGTTGGGCCTCCGCACCATGAGCATGGCAGGCCGGATAGCCGTTTGGTGATGGCAAATCCGGGTCGAGCGCAGATCGGGCACAGGCTCCGAAACCGGCGGACAAGGTCCAGCGTCGCGCGTTTGATGGTGCGCATTCGGGTGGGGTTGCGATGGGCGCGCATATCGGTCTCAACGAAGGCGGCGCCGCAGATCGTGATCACCTCCTCAATCGCTCTTTGCAGTTCGGCCCAAGCGTCAATGTCCTTGATCAGCGCGCGCCTGGGCGCCGGCTGCTGATCGACGCAGCCCATGACGATCACCCCATGTCCGGGAAATCGCGCGCGTTCGGCGAACGCACTGGCGCCGGCCAGGTCCGTAACGACCGCGTGGCCAAAATTCGTCGACAGGCCCGCATAATGACCGATCAATTCGAGACCGCTGACGCGATCCCTCATTACGACGAGCTCGCGGCCGAGCGGGACGAAGGGAATTTGGGGATGAGGCCCGAAGCTGCCTTCGCTTGCGACTGCCACACGTGCATGCGGTACGTGTTCGAACGCCGCGACGATCTTGGCACGTGCGGCATCGAGCTGCGAACCGGTCCGCTCGATCTCGCGGCTGAAGGTCCCGAAGCGGTCGGTATCGAAGGCCGAGGGCACAACGCAATCGAGGCCAAGCGCCTCGCTGAGCAACGGGGCGATCACACGCTCCTTGCCGTGCATCGTGGCGATCACGGCCCTTGCGCCCGCCAGATGAAATTGGTCGCCGCCGGCCTGATCGGGAAGCGCGTGAGAAAGGGTGTCGCGGGGATCAGAGATCGGCATGGAGGCGCGACCCCGCGTCGATTCGGAAATGGCTATCCGCCGTGCTGTACATTTTGGGCGAAGGCTCCCTAGTTATCGGTTACTTTGAGGGTGCGGCCGAGTTGCAAGAGATGGAGAACTCGATCGGCCAGCGCCTCGGCTGGCGCGTCGTGGGAGGTGAGCCGCAATTCCGGCGCCTCCGGCGCCTCGTAGGGCACATCGATGCCTGGAACATTTGCGATTTTTCCCGCCCGGGCCTTCGCATAAAGCCCCTTGGGATCGCGCGCTTCCGCCACCGTCAGCGGCGCATCGACAAAGATCTCATAGAATGGATGACTGCCGGCGATCTTACGCGCGAGCGCCCGGTCGCGCGCATAGGGTGAAATCGCGCAGACCAGCACGACAAGCCCGGCATCGGCCATCAGCTTCGCAACCTCGGCCATGCGGCGGATGTTCTCGACTCGATCCGCCTCGGTGAAGCCCAGATCGCGATTGAGCCCGTGCCGGACATTGTCGCCGTCCAGCACAAACGTGTGGAAGCCAGTCGCCATCAACTTGAGGTCGACGATGTTCGCAATCGTCGACTTGCCAACCCCCGACAGTCCGGTGAACCACAGGATCGCCGGGCGCTGCCCCTTCGCCGCGGCACGCGCATCGGGAGCGGTATCGAAGGCTTGCCACGGGATATTGCCGGCGCGCCGCAGCGCGAAGTCGATCATCCCGGCCCCCACCGTGGCATGGGTGATGCGGTCGACCAGCACGAAGCCGCCCATGTCGCGGTTTTCGGCATAAGGGTCGAATGCCACTGGGCGATCGGCAGCGAGGTTCACGACCGCGAGTTCGTTCATTGCGAGCTGCCGGGCAGCGAGATGCGCGCGCGTGTTCACGTCGATGCGATGCTTCAGCACAGTGACGGTCACCGGGACTTCATCGGTGCCGAGCCGCATCAGGTACTGGCGGCCGGGGATCATGGGCGCCTCGCCCAACCACAGCAGATGCGCCTGACACTGATCCGCGATAATGGGCGGTTTATCGGCCGCAGCCAGCACGTCGCCGCGGCTTACGTCCACGTCGCGGTCAAGCACCAGCGTGACCGACTGCCCGGCAACGGCCTGGCCGTAATCATATTCCGGCATGATCCGAGCGACGACGGCACGCGCGCCGGAGCGGGCCACCATGACCGAGTCTCCCGGGCGAACACTACCGCTCGCAATCCACCCGGAGAAACCGCGGAAGTCCTGGCCTGCACGACTGACCCATTGCACCGGCATGCGAAACGGACCCCTCTCGACGACGGCGGCGACGGCGACCGACTCCAGCCAGCCAATAACGGTGGGGCCGTCAAACCAGGGCATCGCGGCCGAGCAGGTCAGCACATTGTCGCCCTTGAGCGCCGAGACCGGGACGGCAACCGCGTCGGTGAAGCCGAGCGCTGCAGCAAGGTCGGCAATCTCTGCCGCATGACGCTCGAACGCAGCTCGATCAAAGCCAACCAGGTCCATCTTATTCACCGCCACGGCGACGTGGCGGATGCCCATCAAGGCGAGGATATGAGCATGACGCCGCGTCTGGGTGAGGACGCCCTTGCGCGCGTCGACCAGCAGCAGGGCGGCATCGGCTTGCGATGCGCCGGTGGCCATGTTGCGCGTGTACTGTTCGTGGCCCGGGCAATCGGCGACGACGAACTTGCGTTTGTCGGTTTCGAAGAAGCGCCAGGCGACGTCGATCGTGATGCCCTGCTCGCGCTCGGACATGAGCCCGTCGAGCAAGAGTGAGAAATCGAGATCGCCCTCCGGCACGCGGCCTCTGCTCTCATCGAACAGCCGCGCAAGCTGGTCCTCGTAGACGCAGTCGGCGTCGTAGAGGATTCGCCCGAGCAGCGTGGATTTGCCGTCATCGACGCTGCCGCACGTCAACAGCCGAAGCTGCGACTTGGCTTGCTCGGCGGCGATGACGCGGGCGATGATGGCGTCCGGGCTTTCCTCTTCCGGCATCTGATGGGGCGTGTCGCGCATCAGAAATATCCTTCCTGTTTCTTGCGCTCCATCGATCCGGGCTGATCGTGGTCGATCAAGCGTCCCTGGCGCTCGCTCATGCGCGTCGACCGCATCTCGAGCAGGATGTCGGCGAGCGTGGCGGCGGTGCTATCGATCGCCCCGGTATAGGGATAGCAGCCGATGGAGCGGAAGCGGACCGATCGCAATTCGGGCTGTTCGCCGGGCTCAAGAGGCATGCGGTCGTCGTCCACCGTGATCCAGGTGTCCTGGCGGCGGACGACGGGCCGGAGCTTCGCGAAATAAAGGGGGACGAGGGGAATGCCTTCGATCCAGATATAGGTCCAGACGTCGCGCTCGGTCCAATTGGACAGCGGAAACACACGCATCGATTCGCGGGGGGCGAGGTGGGTGTTCCAAGCATGCCAGAACTCCGGCCGCTGGGCCTTGGGCTCCCAGCGCTGGGCCGGATTGCGGTGTGAGAAGATGCGTTCCTTGGCGCGCGACTTCTCCTCGTCGCGGCGCGCACCGCCGATCGCGGCATCAAAGCCCCAGCGGTGCATCGCCTGCTTCAGGCCCTCGGTCTTCGTCGCATGGTTGTAGACGGCTGAAGAGGCGGTGAACGGCGTGATGCCGGCCCGCACCGCTTCCTCGTTCGTGTGAATCAGGAGTTCGAACCCAAGGCGCGCGGCGGTGCTGTCGCGGTGGGCGATCATTTCCCGGAACTTCCATCCGGTATCGACATGCAGCACCGGGAACGGCAGCGGCGCCGGGGCGAATGCCTTTTGCGCCAGATGCAACAGGACCGAGCTGTCCTTGCCGATCGAGTAGAGCAGCACGGGCCGCTGAAAACAGGCGGCAACCTCTCGGATAATGGCGATCGACTCGGCCTCGAGCCGGCGTATGTGCGAGAAGTGCAGTTCATTTCTGCTGTGAGCGTCGACCAGTGTCATGCCAGACTAGAACCTCCGAGACTTGAATTCGTTAGGCCGCGGAGCGGCTTGCGACTTCCCCACGTCGTCGCGCGCCATTGTGGGAACCTCACGCGGCGTCGCGCTTGACGGAGACGGCAAGACATTTGCGCGCAGCCGAAAAGGCGGCAGATTGGCCTTCTGTCGTGGCGGACCTCAGATGTCGGCATAGGTGTGTGTCTCTGCGGCGGCGCCAGGGTGGGTGACCGCGCCTTTCGAGGCCGGCCCCACAGTCTGCGCAAATTTCCAGAGCGCCCCCGACTGGAAGTCGTGACGACGCGGTCTCCAGTCCTTGCGCCGAACTTCCAGCTCTTCGGCCGAGAGCTCGACGTCGAGCACTCCCGCTTCGGCATCGATGGCGATGATGTCACCGTCCTTCAGCAATGCGATCGGGCCGCCGACGGCTGCTTCCGGATCGACATGCCCAATGCAGAAGCCGCGCGTGGCGCCGGAGAAGCGCCCGTCGGTGACGAGCGCCACCTTGTCGCCCATGCCCTGGCCGTAAACGGCTGCCGTGGTCGCCAGCATCTCACGCATACCGGGGCCGCCCTTCGGCCCTTCGTAGCGAATAACGATGACCTCCCCCGGCCGGTATTCGCGCTTCTGGACGGCGTCGAAAGCCGCCTCCTCGGAGTCGAAGCACCGGGCCGGCCCGCGGAACCTGAGGTCCGTCATGCCGGCCACTTTGACGATCGCGCCCTCCGGGGCGAGCGTGCCGCGCAGACCGACTACGCCGCCGGTGGTGGTGATCGGGTCGGAGATCGGGCGAACAATGTCCTGGTTGGTCGGGAAGACCACGTCGGCCAGGTTTTCGGCGATCATCTTGCCTGTCACCGTGATGCAGTCGCCGTGCAAGTGGCCGCCGTCGAGTAGCGTCTTCAGGATCACTGACACGCCGCCGATCTCGAACAGATCCTTGGCGAGGTAGCGCCCTCCAGGCTTGAGGTCGGCGATATAGGGTGTGCGCTTGAAAATCTCGGCGACCGCATGCAGGTCGAAGTCGATGCCCGCCTCGTGTGCGATCGCCGGCAGATGCAGCGCCACATTGGTCGACCCGCCGGAGGCCGCCACCACGGCGGCGGCGTTCTCCAGCGCCTTGCGGGTGACGATGTCGCGCGGCCTGAGGTCGCGAGCCAACAGGTTCATCACGGCCTTGCCAGACGCTTCCGCGAAGGCGTCACGGCTCTCGTAGGGTGCCGGCGCACCGGTCGAACCGGGCAGTGCGAGGCCGAGCGCCTCGGAGACGCAAGCCATGGTGTTGGCGGTAAACTGGCCGCCGCACGAACCAGCGGAAGGGCAAGCGACACATTCGAGAGCGTGTAGCTCGTCCTCGGAGATTTGGCCGGCCTGGTAGCTTCCCACCGCTTCATAGACGTCCTGCACGGTGACGTCCTTGCCGCGGAAGCGCCCCGGCAGGATCGTACCGCCGTATATGAACACGCTCGGCACGTTGAGACGGACCATGGCCATCATCATGCCGGGCAGTGACTTGTCGCACCCGGCAAGGCCTACCAGCGCGTCGTAGCAATGGCCGCGCATGGTGAGTTCGACCGAATCGGCGATCACCTCGCGGCTCACCAGCGACGACTTCATGCCCTGGTGGCCCATGGCGATGCCGTCGGTCACGGTGATGGTGGTGAACTCGCGCGGGGTGCCGCCACCTGCCTTGACGCCCAGTTTGACAGCCTGTGCTTGACGGCTGAGGGTGATGTTGCACGGGGCCGCCTCGTTCCAGCACGTGGCGACACCGACGAAGGGCTGTGCGATCTCGGCATCGGTCAATCCCATGGCGTAGAGGAACGACCGATGCGGTGCCCGCTCGGGGCCGACTGTCGTGTGGCGGCTTGGCAGTCTGGATTTGTCGAAATGATGTGTCATGGGTCGGGTTCTCTCATTGAACTGGGATCAAGCTCTTTCAGTCCGCCGGTTGGAGCAGGCGCCAACGAGCTTTGCCCTCCGGGCAGAACACACGCACGTGATCGGCCTCGCCGACCGGCAGCAATTCTGGCGGTTGCCACGGCGATTGCACGAGCGTGACTGTCTCGGTGTTCGGCGGCAGGCCGTAAAACCGTGCGCCGTTGAGCGACGCGAAGGCCTCGAGCCGATCGAGAGCTCGTTGCTCCTCGAAAACCTGGGCGTAGAGCTCAAGGGCAAGGGGCGCGGTGAAGATGCCGGCGCAGCCGCATGCCGATTCCTTGTCCTGGATCAGGTGCGGCGCCGAATCCGTACCGAGGAAGAACCGGGGATCGCCGGAGGTCGCGGCCCCCCTCAATGCCAGGCGGTGCCCCTCTCGCTTGGCTACGGGCAGGCAAAACATGTGCGGCCGGATACCGCCCGCGAACATCGCGTTGCGGTTGATCATGAGGTGGTGCGCCGTGATGGTGGCGCCGATGGGACCCTCGGCGTCCTGCACGTAGTCCACGGCTTCGGCGGTCGTAATGTGCTCCAAGACGATCCGCAGCGCGGGGAAATCGGCTCGCAGCCGGACAAGCACCCGGTCTATGAACGCCTTCTCCCTGTCGAAAACGTCCGTTTCCTGATCGGCCACCTCACCATGAATCAAAAGTGGCATGCCGACGCCCTGCATCCTCTCCAATACCCGGTGGACCCGGCGAATGTCGGTCACGCCGGCGGCGGAGTTCGTGGTGCTGCGGGCCGGGTACATCTTGACCGCCGTGACAATCCCTTCGACGAAGCCTTGTGTGACGTCTTCGGGATCGGTCTCTTCGGTCAGGAAACACGTCATCAGCGGCTCGAACCTGGAGCCGTCGGGCAAGACGCGCCGGATCCGATCGCGATAGGCGGCCGCCTGGGCGGCCGTCGTCACCGGCGGATCGAGGTTCGGCATGACGATGGCGCGTCCGAACGTGCGCACCGTCCAGGGCAGCGCCATGCGCAGCATGGCGCCATCGCGAAGGTGCACATGCCAGTCGTCGGGTCGAGGGAGGGTTATCTTTTCCACCAGGGTCACGTTCGCCCCGCTTCCCGCGCCTGACGCGTACCTTGCGGTTCTATCCAGAGCTCCAGCGGCGTGAGCCGCGCCGACTTCTTCGACTGGTGGCGATCCATGCGCCGGAGCACGTTGTCGAGGAAACGCACAGCCTCGACGATGAATGGTCCTTTGTTGAGCATCACGCATTCGGCGCGCTGCCCCATGGCCGCGTCGGTCACTTCCGCCCTGCTGGGTGCTCCTTCTTCCACCATCCCGGCCAAGACCTGGGTCGCCCAGATGACCGGCACATGGGCCGCCTCGCAAAGCCATAAAATGTTCTCTTGGACTTCGCCGATGCGTTCGAAACCAAGTTCGACCGCCAGATCTCCACGCGCGATCATGACCGCCAGTGGCTGTTGCCCGGCGCCATGCACGATCAGGTCGGGAAGGTTCCTGACGGCGAGCGCGGTTTCGATCTTGATCACTAAAGGCTGCACGGGACGTCCACCGCGTCGTGCTGCCAATTCCCGCTGAATAAGCGTGATGTCCGACGGACGCTGAACGAAGGAGAACCCGACGAGGTCGGCATTCTCCGCAACGAAATCGAGATCGCGGAGATCCTTCTCGGTCAGAGGCGGAAGATCGAGCGCCGTATCCGGGAAGTTCAGCCCCTTATTGAGCCTGAGCTTCTCCCCCTTGCTGCGCGCCTGCTCCACGCGAAGCATCACGCCGTCAGGCTCAATCCTTTCGACGCTCGCTCCAATGCGGCCATCGTCGATGAAGATACGTGCTCCGACCTCAAGCTGATCAAGTACGGCAGGGAACGTCACACGGATGACGATATCGCCAGCCTCTACCTGCGCGGGCATGCGACCAGCCAACATGAGAAGGTCGCCTCGGTAGAGCCGCGTCTTCTTCGGCGCGAAGACTTCGGCAATCCGGCATTTCGGGCCGGCGATATCCATGAGAATCCGGCAGGCTTTGTTTTGATCGGCCGCCGCGGTGCGGCTGTTTTCGATCATGGCCGCCCAGGTCTCCGGTCCCCCATGCGCGCAGTTGATGCGTAGGCAATCTGCCCCAGCACGAATGATATCGGCGACCAGGGCGCGATCTTGACTGGCTCTGGTCGGCAGCGTCACCATGATCCGCGTGCCGTGCCCGTGTGGATCGCTCCCAAAGATCCTGGCCTGCTCTCGCCTCAAAATCCGCCTTCCGTTCCGGAAGGCTAAGGGGGTGGAATGGGACACCGCGGGCTGACCGGCCATTTCGGTCAGCCTCGCGCAGGCGGCGTCAAGTGTTGCCATAACGCGGCCCTCACTCCGTCCGAGCGAAGTTAGTCCAAGCGCCGAGAGTTGATGCTGGACAGCGCTTAGATCATGCCGCCGGAACGCCAGATATTGCGCGAGATTGATCGCTCCAGGCAGAAAACTCCGCCGCGCCACCTTGGGCGTCCAGTCCTCCTCAATGGCTTGGCTCTCCTGAATGACGGCAGCTCGGATGCGATTCATCCTCGACAGGAGGCGCTCCGCAGACACCTTCCGGTCTGCCTCGCAGGAGCGGCCCGCAGCAGGACGTTTCGAGCTCGAACGGTGGATCGCATTCAGCGTCATTGGTACTCCGATCGCGCGCCTCACATGATCACGCGGTGCCGTGGCCAGCGGCCTCGATGTTCCTGCGCAGGGCCGGGTCAAGTTCAAGCTTGCTGGCGAGATCATCGAGCCAGGCCGTCTCGGCCGGGGTATCGGCATCGATGGCGATAAAAGCCGCCAGATAGACTTGCGCGGCCGCCTCTGGACCTCGCGCAGCCGCCGCAAGCTGGTCCGGTGTGTCGGGGCGCGCGATCAGGGACTCAAGATAACGTCGTTCTTCGCTTGAGAGGCCGCTGGCTTCGACGCGCTCGATCAGGCGGGCACGCTCGGTTTCGTCAAAGCGGCCGTCGGCCATGGCCGAAGCGATCATCGCGCGTAGCAAGAGGGTGGCGGTGCCATCCCGTGGCATCGCATCCGGAGGTGAGAGAAAGCCGCCCGAGGCTTCTTGCGACGCACCGGCCTGCCCCGGAATGAGGCCACCAAGCATGTCGCTGACGCTTTGCGGTATCAGCCGCTTGCCGGCACGGTAATTGCTATATGCCTTGTAGGCGAGCCCACCGAGCAGGGCAGCGCCGCCGATTTGCATAGCCCCGCCGGCGAACTTCCGCGCGTGCTTCGAGGTCAAGAGGGTGCCGGCCAAACCGCCTGCGAGCGCGCCGGTGCCGAGCGCACCCACATTGGCGCCGAAGAAATCGCCGAGGCCCGCTCGTCCGCCGCGATCGAGCGGTTGAGCACCTTCCGTACGGCTTTGACCTGTCGACGGGCCGCCCGCCAGCACGGCGGTCAACAGCTTGTTCACATCGATCATATCGTTCTCCTGTGATGGACTGGCTATGGGCATCCTGCGGGTTACCGTCGAGCGCGCTGCGGCGGGCGATGACGTTTCGCGAGTGTCGGCATCGATGCATCAGGCGGGGACGGCGGAGGATGCAATGGTGTGCGCGACGGAGCAGACGGGACATCAATGGTCATCAATCGTCTCCGGCGGGGCGGGTGGAGGGCCGTCTTCCGATGGGATCCGGGAGCGGAGCTGTTAGACCGTGGCTCGCGGTTTCGTCTGTCACGGCCGCACGGGTCTTCCAGAGCGAGAACAGGACGCCGCCCGCGATAATGGACAAGGTCACACTGAGCGAGATCGCGGGGTCCAGTTTGCCGACGATCTGGTTCCAGAAGATCTTCGCGCCAATGAAGACAAGCACGATGGCGAGCGCGTATTTGAGATACTCGAAGCGGTGCACCATGGCGGCGAGGGCGAAATAGAGGGCGCGAAGCCCGAGGATCGCCATGATATTGGCCGTGTACACGATGTACGTGTCGGTCGTGATAGCGAAGATCGCCGGCACCGAGTCGACCGCGAATACCAGATCGGCGATGTTGATCATGACCAGCGCCAGGAATAGGGGCGTCGCGAAGCGCGCGAGCTTGCCTGTCTTCGGGTCTGGTTTGCGAACGAAGAAATGCGAACCGTGCAACTCTGCCGACACCCGCATGCGCTTGGATAGGAAGCGCACGATCGGGTTCTTCGACACGTCTTTCTCGCCCTCGCCGACGACGAGGATCTTGATCCCCGTGGCGATAAGAAAGACAGCGAAGATATAGAGCACCCACTCGTACTGCTGTACGAGCGCTGCGCCGAGCCCGATCATGATGCCGCGCAAGACCAGCACCGCGATTATCCCCCACAGCAGCGCCCGGTACTGATACTTGGCGGGAATCGCGAAGTAGCCGAAGATGAGCGAGATGACGAAGACGTTGTCGATGGAAAGCGCCTTCTCGAGGGCGTAGCCCGTGAAGTATTCCATGCCCGAGGTCGCGCCCATGGACCACCACAACCAGGCGCCGAACGCAAGCGCGACAGCGATGTAGAACACCGACAGCTTCAGGCTTTCCGCGACACCGAGCTCTTTATCCTTCTTGTGAAGAATGCCGAGGTCGAAGGCGAGCAACGCGCCGACTATGGCTAGGAAGGCAAGCCAGAGCCAGGCCGACTTGCCGAGGAATTCGCTGGTCAGTAATTCGGCGAGCAGTTCCATGCGTAATCCCTACTTTTCGGGTGTTTGGGAACACCCGTTGAATGCGTTACGGGCTCCCCATTGCCCCATGCTCGACCGCCAGCGGGACCCGGGGGCCTTCGGGAGCGTTTGAGACGTTAGCGAGCGGGCCAATTGCGATAGCGCCAATGGCTCTTGTTGGGTTGTCGCTCGCCGATGCACAGCCGTATGTGCTCCATCTCAATGTGAGAGGAGCACTGGCAGCGGCGGGTTCGCGACGATGGTCTTCGTCGCGCCACCCAGGATCAAGTCGCGCAAGCGGGAGTGCCCGTAGGCACCCATTACGAGCAGGTCGAGGTCGTGCGCGGTTGCATACTCTTCGAGAGCTTGGCCGATTGTCCGGCCGGCGGCGTCTTCCTCCTCAAGGACAGCCTCGATGCCATGACAGGCGAGATGCTCCGCGAGTTCCCCTCCCGAGCTTCTCGTATCGGGCACCTTCTTCTGTGTGATCGTCACCACCCGCACGGTCTTGGCGCGCTGAAGGAGCGGAAGAGCATCCGCCACGGCTCGTGCCGCGGGCCGGCTGAAGTCCCAAGCCACTCCAACGATATCGAGGGAAAAGAACTGCTGCTTTTTGGGCGTTTCCGGGAAGACAATCGTCGGTCGCCCCGAGCCGAGTATCACGCTCTTGGCGACTTGCTGCTGTAGGTCCGCGTCCTTGCCGATCGGGACCATCGTGACATCGTGCATCCTGGCGCGTTCAGTCACGATGTCCGGGAGCTGCACCGTGGTGCATGACACGATGATCTGCTGGTGTGTGACGCCACGCTTCGTCGCCATGCTTTCGAACGCACCGATCAGATTCTGGGCATGCGCCACGCTCCTCCGCCGCGCCGCCGCAATCATGCCCGGGATGTCGAGCAACATGTCTGCAACTATGTTGCTGGTTAGCGGGATTTCGACTTTGAAAGTCAGCGCCGAGATGCGCGCGCCTAACGCCGCGGAGAAGTCGACCGCTTGCTCGACCGCCGCAACCGGGGTCGGATCGGGATAGCTGCTCACGTGAAGCAGGGCGTCGTTGAAAGCCATTCTCTCAAATCCCAGCTTGGTCCGGATGGTTCGGGACGGCATCGCCGTCTTGTGCCGTCGTTGTTCGTCAGTCCGCACGGCGCCTGTTCCTCCCCGTGCGTTTGCCTGTGCCTTTGCCAAGCGCAGAGCCGCTTGGTGACGGCGGGGATGGAGCCGCTGCGCTCGATTTCAATGGCCGAAGGTTCCGGCGCGGTTTGGCCAACGATGCCGCGGTCGGGAAACTGATCTGCCAAATTCACGGAGATTGTCTTGCCGATCACCGTGATGCAGTTTGCGCCCGAGCATCATCGGTCGGTCCCCGCCAGGCGTCTGAACAACGATCATCAATCCTCCATCCACCAAGATTCTGAGCATGTGCGGAATGTGGGCCTGATTGATCGTCAAAAAAAGCAGATTAATAGCGGTGCTTTGATCGAGAAAAGCTGCGGATCGGAGTACAAGCAGTCACGCTGCTCTGGACGGTCACGAACCAGCATCGAGCGCGCCGCCTCGCGCCCGCACACCATCAGCGCCCACCCGCCGTCGCGCAGCGGTGGATGCAACACCTCAATGCGACAGGAGCACTGGCAACGGCGGGTGGGCGATGATGGTCTTCGTAGCGCCACCCAGGACGAAGTCGCGCAGACGGGAGTGTCCGTAGGCTCCCATGACGAGGAGGTCGATTTCACGGGCGCTCACATAATCTTCAAGAGCCTGCCCGATTGTCCGTCCGGCGGCGTCTTCCTCCTCCAGGACCGCTTCAATGCCATGAAATGCAAGATGCTTCACCAGATCAGCGGCCGAGCGCCTCGTCTCAATCGTCTTCTCCTGTCTGATCGTCACCACCCGTACCGTTTTCGCGCGCTCCAGGATCGGCAGCGCATCCGCCACGGCCCGGGCAGCCGGCCGGCTGAAGTCCCAAGCCACGCCAATGACGTTGAGAGACAAAGGATCGCTGCGTTTCGGCGCCTGGGGGAAGACAATCGTCGGTCGACCGGAGCCAAATATCACGCTCTCGGCGACATATTGCTGAAGCCCCACCTCCTCACCTACCGGGATCATGGTGATATCGTGCATCCTGGCGTGCTCGGTCACGAGGGCCGCTAGCTGCGAAGTCGCGCACGACTCTACGGTCTGTTGGTGCGGAACGCCGCGCTTCCTCGCCGTGGCTTCGAAAACACTGATGAGTTTCTGCGCGCTCGCCGTACTCCTTTGCCGTTCGGACGCGACCATCGCCGGAATGTCAAGCAGCGCATTCGCAAGCACGTTGCTGGTGCTCGGGATATCTATTTTGAAAGTCAGGGCCGAGATGTGCGCCCCCAACGTCTCAGCGAAACCGACCCCTTGCTCGATCGCCGCAGCCGCGGTCGGTTCGGGATAACTGCTCAATTGGAGCAGGACATCCTTGAAAGCCATTCTCTTATCTCCTCAATTGATCTGGTGCTTCAGATAGACCGCGTCATGCGGATCCTTGTTTGCGTTTTCCAGCGCCGCAATCCGCTCTTCCAATGGCGGGTGGGTCATGAACAGGCGCTTCAACCCGCTGCCTACGCCGCCTGCGATGCCGAAGGCTGCCATTCTGTCGGGAAGGGGTGCCGTGTGCAGCGACGCCAGGCGATGAAGTGCGGCGATCATGTGCCGCCGGCCGGCAAGCTCGGCGCCGCCTCGGTCAGCGCGGAATTCCCGGTGGCGCGAGAACCACATGACGATGATCGATGCGAGGACGCCAAGCAGTAATTCAGCGACAATCATGGTGGCGAAAAAAGCCGGTCCCTGGCCACGTTCGGTCCTGAACACCATCCGGTCCACCAGGTGGCCGATGACCCGGGACAGGAACATGACGAAGGTGTTCACCACGCCCTGGATCAGCGCCATCGTCACCATATCGCCATTGGCGGCGTGCGACACTTCGTGCCCCAGCACCGCCTCGGCTTCTTCCCGGCTCATCCGCTGCAGCAGCCCGGTGGACACGGCGATGAGCGAGGAGTTCTTGCTCATGCCGGTAGCGAAAGCGTTGACCTCCGGCGAATCGTAGACCGCAACCTCGGGCATCTTGATGCCGGCGGCCTGGGCCTGGCGGGCCACGGTTTGCATCAGCCATTGTTCCGTCGGTGTGCTGGGCTGGGCGATGACTTGGGCGCCGACCGCCCTCTTGGCGGTCCATTTCGAGAGGGCGAGGGAAACGAAGGCGCCGCCGAAGCCGAAGACGGCCGCGAAGATGAGCAAAGCGTTGAGATTGAGGCCCTGTTCATTGAGGTAGGGTTCGACGCCCAGCAAGCGCAGGGTAACCGACAAGACTAGCACAACCGCCAAATTGGTTGCTAGGAATAGCGCTGTGCGTTTCACCCGGCGCTCCTCGCCAAATTCCTACTGAGCCAGAACCTTCAATCGAACTTCCATGCGCCCTCCCGCTTGGCGCAGCAGCGAGAGCTCGATCGACTCTTGGCCGGCCCTGAAGCTGTGATGTTCAGCTTCCAGCGTTGCATCCGTTACCTCTTGGGCGTATCCCGCCGCAGCGAAGCCTTGAACGTAATGCGCGCGCACGGAGTCGAACGCCCCGCGCCCCGCGTAGCGGACCTCCACCGTCTTTTCCCCCCGCGCAAAATGGCTGCGCACCAAACCGGGAAAGCGCGGTACCGGCCCGACATCGGTGCCACTCACGTCGCTCGCCGGCGATTCTCCGACGAGACCCGGCACCCACTGGCCGACCTGTTCTTTCACGCCGGGCGCCACCTGTTCGATCTGCGTCACGGCCTCGCCGGCAAGGCGCTTGCCCGCCTCGGTCGCCACCGGAAACTGCCCCCACAACCAGGATAGGAGCGCGATCCCGGCCCAAGTCACCAGACCGAGGATCCCGACAACGGCGGCGCCAAGGATCAGCCAGGTGCGCGCCCGCACCTTGCGCAGAGCCGAGACTGCCAGCGCCGAAAACCGATGCTCATGGAGGGGGCTGCGCATCACCGCCTCACGAAGCCCGTTCACTGAAGGTATCGCGCACGCGACGCAGACGGCGGCCCAGAGTCCGCTTGGCCCGATCCGCGGCGCGATCCACCGCGACATGAAAGTCCGCCTCTGTTTCCTCGATGACGATATCTGACCGCCCGTTCAGCCGAACGCGCAGACTGCAGCGCTTGTCTATGCCGCCCTTCGGTCCGTTGATATCGGACAAGACTACGACAACGCCCCGAATGTGCTCTGGAAATTGCGACAGTGCGAATGCTAACCGATGTTCCACATACTCACGCAGCTCATCTGTGAGGTCCGAGTTACGCACTTGAATCGCGGTTCTCATCATTCCTCCATCCACCACCCAAGTTCGTGCAGTATGTAGGCTTGATCTGTCATCACAAAAAGCAGATAATCCGGTGTGCATCAGTCGAAAAAAACTGCTAATTGGATTGGCCGGCCGTGTTGAATTACAAGCAGCTGCACTATTTCTGGAAGGTCGCGAAGGTCGGCAGCATTGCGCGAGCCGCCGAGCAGTTGCGTCTCGCGCCGCAGACCATCAGCGCCCAGATCGGCACGCTGGAGGAAGCGCTCGGAACGGAGCTGTTCCGCCGCGTCGGGCGACGGCTGGAGCTGACCGCGGCGGGGCAGCTGACCCTTTCCTACGCCGACGAGATCTTCCAGATTGGAAGAGAGCTAGAGGAGACGGTACGCAACCGCCCCGGCCGCAGCGACATGCTGTTTCGGGTGGGGGTGGCGGACGTCGTGCCGAAGTCGATCGCTTACCATCTGCTCGCTCCGGCGCTTGGCAGTGGCGGGCGCGTACGCCTGATCTGCCGGGAGGACAAGCTGGAGCGGTTGTTCGCAGAACTCGCCATCCACAAAATGGATCTCGTGATCGCCGACCGTCCGCTGCCTTCTGAATTGGGGGTGAAAGGCTACAGCCACGCTCTCGGGCGCACACCGATCGCCTTCTATGCCGTACCCGGACTTGCCGCGCGCTACCAGGAGGGCTTTCCGCGATCCCTGAACGGAGCCCCCATGCTGATCCCAAGCGATGGCGCAACCATGCGGGGGGCGCTTACACGGTGGTTCAGCGAACATGAAATCGAGCCACGCATTGTCGGCGAGTTCGACGACACCGCGCTGATGAAGGCTTTTGGCAAGGCGGGCGCTGGTATTTTCCCAGCACCGACAGTACTGGCCCACGAGATTCGCAGCCAATACGAAGCTGAAATCATCGGCCGCGCCGACAGCGTCGCAGCAAAATATTACGCCATCTCCGTGGAACGCAAACTGACCCATCCTGCCGTCGTGGCGATTAGCGAAGCAGCGAAGACGGACCTGTTCGTCGAGGAAAGAGCATCCGCCTCGACTTGAGCGGGTTCTGCCAAACCCGTCAGATAAAGATAAAGTAAGACAGGGCCCTCAGGCGTTACGAGCGCTTTTGCGGGAGGATTGCGGGCGTCTTGGATTTCCGAGCACCATGCCGATCAGTCCGGCGATCGTGCAATGACCTTCGACGGGATGCCGAAGGAACAAGTCCTCATGGACGAGGTAGCGATTCGCACGCCCTTCACGCATGCGGCTGAGATAGCCTGCCTCCTCCAGTTCGGCGACGATGCGCTGCACGGCGCGCTCCGTGATCCCGACCCGAACGGCAACCTCGCGCATTCTCGCCTCCGGGTTCTCGACCAAGCATAACAGCACGTGGGCGTGGTTGGTCAGGAACGTCCAGCTGGCGGATGGTGACGCGTCAGATTGGGACCTTGCTGTTGCCAGCATGAACGAGAGCTCCTATATGGAAATACGAAATAAGTGTCGCGTTTCTTATATCGTGATATAGAGTTCGCATCCACAGCGGATGCGGGGTTGATTGTGCGCTGGCCACCCGTGTTCAGACGCGGACGCGGCAACTTGGGGGCGCAGGACGCGTACGAGCTCGCCCGGCTGGGGCTAATGAAGGGGTGTTGCCAGTGTCACAATTAGCCACCTGCCTTTTACTCCTAGTGCGGTCCAGAGACGATGTTCCCCGCACTTGCCGGGAGGCTGGGGAGTTTCTGGCATTTCAGCGCGCGCGGCTCCCGACAGTGCGTGCGCAACAGGACCGGAGATTCGTCGGAATATGGATAGATCCCGTGATGGTGGACGCGCCGCCTGAAATATGCGGCTTCGGCTTGGCGTCTCGCCTGTGCCACTTCCAGATTCGCGAAAGCGTCGGCGTGAGTGGAATATGGTGTCTGTGCTGGCTCGATGCCGACCATGGAGGAGCATCGTCTGACCCCATCACTTTCCGCGAAACACTGGTATCAGCCCTGATCAAGCAGCAGCCATCACGCCAATACCCAAGCGCACGCCAGTTTCATCCCGTCTTCGATGCGGATGACGACAGCAATTCTATTCTGCTTCACACCGAGCAGTTGCAAAAGGTGTTCCCGGGCCTGATCGGTGAACCCATGTCGTGGGACAGTTCTACCGGAACGTTGACGAACCTCATTGGAGGCCGCCGACGCAACTAATCACTTCGATCTCCTCGCTCAACCCTAGCTTTCATAACAGCAGGACAATTCCTTGTGGATACGCTGCTCCAGCTTGCCATCGGCAACCTACTGTCACCGATGGTCCTGTTCTTTGCCTTGGGCGTCACAGCCGGCTGGCTCAAATCCGATCTCGCCATCCCCGAGGCAATCAGCAAGGGTTTGTCGCTCTATCTGATGCTGGCGATCGGATTCAAGGGCGGCGTCGAGCTCGCCTCGAACGGCGTTGCCGGCGCAGTCGCAGTCGCCTTGGTCCTGGCGCTCGCGCTCAGTTTTTGCCTGCCTCTCCTTGCCTATGCCTTACTCCGCGCGGCCACACGGCTCGATATTCCAAACGCAGCCGCCGTAGCGGCGCACTACGGTTCCGTCAGCATCGTAACCTTCGTTGCGGCGACCGGCTTTCTGGGATACCGAGCCATACCGTATGAAGGTTACGTGGTGGCGATGCTCGCCCTCATGGAGACGCCGGCCATCGTGACCGGCCTTCTTCTCGCCCGTCGCTCTAACGCTGCCGGACCGACCGCGTCGCGCGCGCCTTTCCTTTCGAGAGAAGTCGCCCGCGAGGTGTTCCTGAGCGGCGGTGTGGTGCTGCTCGGTGGCAGTTTCGCGATTGGCTGGGTCACAGGCGACAAGGGCATGGCGGTAATGGCGCCGGCAATTGTCGATCCGTTCAAGGCCGTGCTTGCCGTCTTCCTTCTCGACATGGGCTTGCTTGTCGGCCGCCGCCTGCACGACTTCAGAGCGGTGGGCTGGCCGGTGGTGGCGTTCGGCCTCTACATGCCCCTGAGCGGAGCCATGATCGGGCTGCTCGCAGCCCATGCCATCGGCCTGTCTTTGGGCGGCATGACGCTCGTCGCCGTACTCGCCGCAAGCGCCTCCTATATCGTGGTTCCGGCGGCAATGCGCCTGTCGCTGCCGCAGGCCAATCCGGCGATCTACATTCCCTTGTCTTTGGCCGTCACCTTCCCGTTCAATTTGATTGTAGGCATCCCGCTTTATTACGCTGGCGCGCAATGGCTCGTCGCACTGTGATCGAAAGGACTGTCCCGTGACGCAACTCTATCGGAAGAAGAGGATCGAGATCATCGTGGAAGCGGCGCGCGCCCGCGCCATCATTGAGATGATCGAGGCGGTAGGCGCCAAGGGCTACACCATCGTGCCCAATGTCTCTGGCAAAGGCAATCGCGGCATACGTGACGAGGCTCACCTCTCCGATGTGTTTCGCAACGTCATGATCATCGTGGTTGCCGCGGAGGAGATCGTGCGTCGCATTGTGGAACAATCCCAGCCACTTCTCGAAAACTACGCCGGGATCGTGGTGGTTTCCGACGTCGAGGTCATTCGTGATGAGCATTTCTAACCACGCCCGGACGGTGCCATATACTTTTCTCTTACCGTCCGCGTGCTTGTTACGCATCTGAATTACGTTGCTGCGTTTCTTCATAACCGGCGTGAACAAATCACGCTTTACGGGAAAAGCAGCCAATTCTCATGGGTGTCGGTAAGGTATGCCATTAGGACCGCACGTATCAGATTAGGTTGGCAGCGTACGGTTTGCGGCAAGCACCTCTCCGGCGAGATATAGCGAGCCGGTAATGAGGATTCGGGGGGCCGGATGGAGGCCAAGCGCGGAGATGGTGGCAAGCGCTTCGCTGACGCTGTCGCTGGTCTCGGCCGGAATGCCGACGCGGCCGGCGACCTGTGCGATCTTCTCGGATGGCAGAGCCGTGTCATGCTGGATCGGCACGGCGATGACACGGCAGATGAGCCCGCCGAAGTTCATGAGGAAGCCTTCGCAGTCCTTGCTCGTGAGCATGCCGACGATGAGCACGAGCGGCCGCGGATCGCGCTTCTCAAGATCCGCAACCGCGCTGACGACCGCACGGCCGCAGTCTGGATTGTGTCCGCCATCGAGCCACAGCTCGCTGCCTTGCGGCGCCAGTTCCACCAGCCGGCCGTGAGCGAGACGCTGCATGCGCGCTGGCCATTCGGCCTTGGCGACGCCTTGCTTGAAGGCTGCATGCGGAATCTGCAGTTCAGGAATGCTGCGCAAGGTGGCGATTGCGGCACCCGCGTTGTCGAACTGATGACGGCCAGACAGACGAGGCGCCGGCAGGTCGATGAGCCCGTGCTCGTCCCGGAAAACCATGCGGCCGCGCTCGGGCGTCACGGCCCAGTGCTTGCCAGCAATCCGAAGCGGCGCGCACATACGCGCGGCCTGCCGCTCGATCACCGTGAGCGCCTCCCGCGACTGCGGCGCGGTTACTGCCAGCACATTGCGCTTGAGGATACCCGCCCTCTCTGCCGCGATCAGCTCGATGGTGTTGCCGAGGAAGTCTTGATGGTCGAGCGAGATTGGAGTGATCACGCTCGCAAGCAAGCGTTCGATCACGTTGGTAGCATCGAGCCGGCCACCCAGGCCGACCTCGAGCAGCAGCACATCGGCGGGATGGCGCGCGAACAGCAGGAACGCTGCAGCGGTGGTTATTTCAAAGAACGTGATTTGAACTCCGGCATTCAACCGCTCGCAGGTCGAAAATGCATCCGCGAGCTCGTCGTCCTCGACCAGCGCGCCGCCGCCCGGTCGCGCAAGACGGATGCGCTCGTTGAAGCGCACGAGGTGGGGCGAGGTGTAGACGTGAACGCCGAGCCCGGCCGCTTCCAGGATCGCACGCAGAAAGGCGACGGTCGAACCCTTGCCATTGGTGCCAGCGACGTGGATCACCGGCGGCAAGCGTCGCTCGGGATGGCCAAGCCTGTCGAGAATGCGCCACATGCGGTCGAGCGAGAGATCGATCCGCTTGGGATGGAGCGCGAGCAGGCGCGCAAGAATAGCGTCGACTTGGACCATTATGCTTCACCAATTTCTGTCCTGCTCAGGAAGATACAGATTTGGTGGTTGGATCGGGGATCCCAAGCTCGCCTTTGCCAAAATCACAACCTGAGGGGCCACTTTGCGGTTACGAGCCTATTGCGCGTAATTATCAGAGGCAGCATCGTCCCGGCACGGTAACCATTTGATCGCGTACATCAAGTTCCGTAAGGATGCGACCGTCGGTCCGCGTGAACGCCTGATTGCTTGATTCGGTTCACCTACGATTGGGCCGTGGCAGCCAGTCGAAAGAGAGGTGAGCCATGACCTTCTATCCGTCCTCACTGCGTGCCCGCGTGGGCATTACCCCGCTCCACGACCGCAGCGTCACGTTCATCCTATTAGGTCTTCTGGCGCTCGTCTTCGCGCCCGTGCTCCGTCTGCATGTCGCACTCGCGGCATTCCGACCCGACCGGATGACTGGCCCCGCGGAGCGCGATAGCATCGCCGAACCCGCCGGGCCGTCAGCCAAGCTAGTGCGCGGCTAAATAGTGCTGAGGGGAGCCGTCCGACGGTGAAGGCGTATTAAGGTATGGTTGACGATCATGCAGCATGGCACCACTGGTCAGTTGAGACGACGCTTCAGGGACTGAAGGCGACGCCTGCGGGCTTGAGTCGGGCGGAAGCCGAGGCGCGGCTCAAGACTTACGGCGCGAACCGTCTTCCGGAGACCAGGAAGCGCAGCGTGTTCGTGCGCTTCCTGCTGCAATTTCATAATATTCTGATTTACGTCTTGATCGGGGCCGCCGTCGTCACGGCGCTTCTGAATCATGTCGTCGATACGCTGGTTATTCTGGCGGTGGTGTTTGCCAATGCCACCATCGGCTTCATTCAGGAGGGCAAGGCAGAGAAGGCGATGGACGCCATCCGCCAGATGCTGGCGCCCCGCGCAAATGTGCTGCGTGACGGCGAGCGCCGTAGCATCGAGGGCGAGGCGCTGGTGCCGGGCGATATCGTGCTGCTGGAAGCAGGCGATAAGGTTCCTGCCGATCTGCGGCTGCTTTCGGCGCATGGCCTGTCCGTGCAGGAAGCCATCCTGACCGGCGAATCCGTTCCGGTGGAAAAGCACATTGAACCGGTCGCCGCCGCCGCCCCGCTGGGTGACCGCTCCGGCATGGCGTTTAGCGGCACGCTGGTGGCCTCCGGTCGGGGCAAGGGCGTCGTCGTGGCTACGGGCGGCGCAACGGAAATCGGGCGCATCAGTGGATTGCTGTCGACGGTGGAAACGCTCACCACGCCGCTGGTGAAGCAGATGGACGTGTTCGCCAAATGGCTGACTCTCCTCATTCTGCTGATTGCCGCGCTGCTGCTTATCTACGGCTATTTCGTCGGCCATTACGAATTCTCAGAAATATTCATGGTGGTGGTGGGCCTGTCGGTGGCGGCCATACCGGAGGGACTGCCCGCGGTTCTGACCATTACGCTCGCCATCGGTGTGCAGGCCATGGCCAAACGCCACGCCATCGTGCGCCGCCTGCCGGCGATCGAGACGCTCGGCGCCGTCTCGGTCATCTGCACCGATAAAACCGGCACCCTGACGCGCAACGAGATGATGGTCGCTTCGGTCCTGACGCGTCAGCATCTCTTCACGCTGGACGGCACCGGCTATGAGCCGAAGGGCGTCATCCGGCTGGAGGATACGGAAATCGATGCAAACGAGCACGCTGTTCTGGATGAACTCGCCCGTGCGAGCGCCCTTTGCAACGACGCCGCGTTGCGGGAACATGAAGGCGTTTGGGTGGTGGAAGGCGACCCGATGGAAGGGGCGCTCCTGGCCTTCTCCGGCAAGATCGGAACGGACGTCCGCAAGCAACAGGCGGAATGGACACGCACGGAAGCCATCGCCTTCGATTCCCAGCACCGTTTCATGGCGACCTTGGTTCACGATCATGAACGCCATGCCTTTGTCTTCGTGAAAGGCGCGCCCGAGCGGATTATTTCCATGTGCAGTGATCAACGCACGACTACGGGCGGCGTCGAACCGCTGAACGGCGCCTATTGGAACGAAGAATCCGACAGGATCGCGGCCCTTGGCCAGCGTGTGCTCGCCTTCGCCGTGAGATCGGTGAAGCCGGAGCACACGGTGCTGGAGCATAGCGATGTGGAGGGCAGGCTCACCTTGCTGGGTATGGTGGGAATGATCGATCCGCCGAGACCTGAAGCCATTGCGGCCGTTGGGGAGTGCCGGGGCGCGGGTATCCGCGTGAAAATGATCACAGGCGATCATGCCAAGACCGCCGCCGCCATCGGGAGACAGATCGGGCTGCAAAATCCCGATACGGTGCTGACGGGCGCCGATCTCGACGGCATGGGCGATGCGGCGCTCAAAGGAGCGGTACTGGATTGCGACATCTTCGCCCGCACCAGCCCGGAGCATAAACTGCGCCTCGTCACGGCGTTGCAGTCGCACGGCATGACTGTGGCCATGACCGGCGACGGCGTGAACGACGCGCCCGCGCTGAAACGCGCCGATGCCGGGATTGCGATGGGCCGAAAAGGAAGCGAAGCGGCCAAGGAAGCATCGGAGTTGGTCTTGTCGGACGATAATTTCGCTTCCATTGCCGCCGCCGTGCGCGAGGGCCGCACCGTCTATGACAACATCAAGAAAGTCATCAGCTGGACGCTGCCCACCAACGCGGGCGAGAGCATGACGATTATCGTGGCGCTGCTCCTTGGCATGACGCTGCCGTTGACGCCGCTTCAGATTCTCTGGATTAACCTGATTACCGCCGTGACGCTGGGCCTCGCGCTCGCCTTCGAGCCGACCGAGGAAAACACAATGCGCCGCCCGCCGCGCCCCCGAAACGAATCTCTGATCGGTGGTGAACTGGTGTGGCATATCGTGCTGGTATCGGTGCTGTTTCTTTGCGGCACGTTCGGCATCTTCACTTATGCGGTGGATCGCGGCTACTCGGTGGAACTGGCCCGCACCATGGCGCTCAACACGCTGGTGGTGATGGAAATTTTCCATCTCTTCTTCATCCGCAATATTTACGGTGCCTCGCTGACATGGAAAGCCGTGCGCGGCACGAAGGTCGTGTGGGCGACCGTGATCACTGTCACCTTGGCACAGTTCGCCATCACCTACCTGCCGCCACTGCAAGCCATCTTCACCACGGAGTCGATATCGTTTCTGGACGGTGCGCTGATTGTCGGCGTGGGCGTGGCGGTTTTCGCTCTTCTCAAGACCGAAAAGCAAATCCGCCTCGCCATCAAACGGGCAAGGAATGCGGTATACGCTACCTGAACATGAGGGTCGCTCAGCAGGAGGTGTGTTCAAGGACGACTTCAGCACACCGCGCAGTCTCGTCGGACCATGCACGGGCAGCCGGCGATTCGAGCAACGTCAAGCGTGGCTTCGCGGCGCTGTTTCGGCCGTTTCGAGGCACGCCAAGGCGCCTTCCGCAACGGCGTGTTCTTCATCGGCCGGTATCATGAGCACATCGACGCCTGACCCGGCGGAGCCGATATTCATCTCGCCGCGCTCATTGCGGGTCGGCGCCGACGCCCAGCTGCTGCCTGGCAGACACGCTGGCGAATCCTCGGAGCGTTCTCGCCGATTCCTGCTGTGAAAACCAAAGTATCCAGCCCGCCCATCCGCCGCCAGGGAGCCGATCGACCGGCCGATCCGATAGACGAATAGGTCGATGGCTGGAACAAAGCGGTTGCCGGCCAAAGGTAGCAAAGCCGACCGTTCCAGGTCGTAGCAGAGAGGTGAGCGAAACGGCGGCGAAAGGTGTTTTTGGCGAACTAAACCGCCCCTCTAGGCGAGCGCTCCAGCGGAAACGTAGTTATCACTTTCATCTACGCTGGGGCGGTACCTCGTGGGAGGATGATCGGATGCACATGCGTATGGCATCGCATCGTAGGGTTAGCGGTCGCAGCCTGGCGTAGGTGGCGCACCCGGCACGATTCGAACGTGCGGCCTCCACCTTCGGAGGGTGGCGCTCTATCCAGCTGAGCTACGGGTGCATCAAGTGCGCTACTAACGCGGCGACCTCGCGTCGGTCAATCGACTAGACCAGACATTATCCCAGTTCGATCGATCACGCGCAACCGAGATCCCCATTCTCGAGATCCCCATTCTCACCGCAAAACCATCACGCGCTTAACTCTTGCTCGAACGGCATGCCATCGCGCGAAGGAATGCCGACAGCAGACAAGCATCGCACAGAAGCGAATGTCTGAGCTTGCGCGTTTCGCTCGCACGTCTCACGCGCGCTACGCCGCAGCACGCCAGACTACGTCTCACGCTGCTTCCGTGGTGCTTCCGCGACGAATTCGGGCGCGGCGAGAACAAAAAACGATCTTGCTAAGTGCCCGGAAATATGAGAGAAAATGGCGCACCCGGCGAGATTCGAACTCACGACCTCTGCCTTCGGAGGGCAGCGCTCTATCCAGCTGAGCTACGGGTGCACGCCGAGGCGGCTTGGCCGGCCGGACCTGCGTGCTGCAATCCCGGCAGCCGCTTCTTATACGAAGCCGGGCGCCGCTTCAACGACCTTTGCCAAAACCAGCGCGAGGAATCCGGGCAGAGAATGCTCGTCGCCTCCTCGTGGCGCGGCATCGTATCGCCGGCATCGTAGGCGTCGACGGCTGGACCGGAGACCTCGGCGAGGCAGCGCCGATCGTCGCGATGTCTCCCGCCCCCGAAGCGGCGGCATGGAACCAGTCCGCCAAAGGCAATCGGCGTCGCCGTCAAATCATCGCCAGCCGCTGCTTGCGGCGTGGCGGCGGGAAGGCGGCGTCGAGTTCCTTGAGGTCGGCGTCGGTCAGCACGATGTCCAGCGCGACGCGATTCTCGCGCACGTGCTGTGGCCGCACCGCCTTGGGAATGGCGATGATATCCGGCTTGCGCAGCACGAAGGCGAGCGCGACCTGCGCCGCCGTGGCGTTCTGGCGCGCGGCGATGCGGGCGATGCGCGCGTCGCGCGCCAGATCGCCCTGGCCGACCGGCGAATAGGCCATCACCGGCAGGCCGCGTGCCGCCGCCTCGGGCAAAAGGTCGTATTCGATGCCGCGCTCCGACAGATTGTAGAGCACCTGGTTGGTCTCGACGCCCGAGCCGCCGGCATCGGCAAGCTCCTCCATGTCCTCGGTGTCGAAGTTGCTGACGCCCCAGTGCCGGATCTTTCCAGCCTGCTTCAGGGCCTCGAAGGCCGCGACGGTCTCGGCGAGCGGCACGCCGCCGCGCCAGTGCAGCAGATAGAGGTCGATGCGATCGGTGCCGAGGCGTTTCAGGCTGGCCTCGCAGGCGCGCACCGTGCCGGCGCGCGAGGCGTTCGACGGCAGCACCTTGCTGACCAGGAAGACCGCGTCGCGGCGGCCGGCGACGGCGTCGCGCACCACTTCCTCGGCGCCGCCGGAGCCATACATCTCGGCGGTGTCGACGAGCGTCATGCCGAGGTCGAGCCCGAGCTTCAACGCCGCCACCTCCTCGGCATGGCGCCGCCGGTCCTCGCCCATGTTCCAGGTGCCGAGGCCGAGCACCGGCACGTCGATGCCGGAGGGCAGGCGGGTGGTGCGGACGGGATCGGACATCGGGCGCTCCTGGCGGGCCTTCTTCCCTTTTATGGCATTCCCGCCGGTCCCGGAAGCGGCCCGATCGCCGACATCGTCAAGGTCCTTGCGGCGGCGGAGGAAGAAGGCCGATGCTCGCCCCTCACCCCTGCCCTCTCCCCGTCAGGACGACTGTCGCGTTCACACATCCGGAATGCCGGCTTTGATTCTTCGAGTCCGAGGATGGATTTCCGACACTCTCCGCTCGCTGCGCTCGCTCACGAGTCGGAATGACGACATCAATTGACGCGCCCGTCAGTCGCCAATGACAGCACCCATCGTCGCCACGCCGCGGAAAATCCGCGGGGGCCTGTCAATTCTTTCGCTTGTTACGTCCGGCAGGGCGCAATCACGACGTATCCGGCGGCTCCAGCGCCCACTGGGCAAGCCCGTGCAGGACGTCGAGGACCTCGTGCACCTCGTGAACGGGCTTTTTTCGCCGCCAGCCGGGCGGCCGGCCGGGCTTCAGCGGCGAGAAGCGGCCGAACCGGCGCAGGCAGCCGGATTCCCGCTCTTGCGCGAGGGCGGCGTCGCGTCGGGCCCGCCAGCGGGCGAACCGTCTTGCCTGGCCGGGCAGGTCGTCGAGCGCGCGAGCGAGCGCCCACAGCCGCGCGTCCAGCCGCCTTGCGTCGATGGGATCGTTGGGCGACCAGACGGGGATGCGGAACGGCTCGCTGTAGCCGGGACAGGAGATGCGCGGCACGCCCCTGGGCGCCCGCCGCGGGCGGCGGTTCCAGGGTTTTAGCGGATCGAGCAGCGGCAGGGAGGTGCTGCGGGCGCGGGCTTTCGGCCGCGCCGGCATGCGGACGGGGCCGGCTCCGGGCCGGAATTTTGGCTGCGGTTTCTGCCGGGGCGGCGGCAAGGCGACGACGAGGCCACGTGCGGCCACGACGATAAGGCGCCGCACCGCCGCTTCGGCCGGGCGCAGGAGCCGGAGTATGGCGCGGTGGAGGCGGCGGGGAAGGGTGAGCTCCGGCGCAAGTGCCGGGGACAGTTTACTTTTTTCGGCCCGCGACAACCTCGAAGCGGCTGTGCCCTTCTGCCGAAACAAAGTAAACTGTCCCCTGAGTTCCCCGAGATCCAGCCCGGCCATGGCGACGAGCATGGCGAGGATGCGCTTCAGCGCCTCGCGATTCTTCTCGATTGCCGCATCCCAGTCCACCGCCGCCTCCTTTCCTGCACAGGCGGCGCAATTATCGCTGTGGTCGGGAAGGGAGGGGATAAAATGAAGGAAAATAATCCTGACGGATGCTGACAACCTCCACCCCCAACCCCTCCCCACAAGGGGGAGGGGGACTTTGTTGCCGCCATGCCGGGCGAAACCGTTGACGATTGGCGCTTGGCAGAGATGCCAGCCTGTCCCCCTCCCCCCGTGAACGCAGGGCTATCGCATATGAGTATCGGAGGGGCAGACAGCTCTGCGTCGTCATTCCGGGGCCGCGCAGCGGAACCCGGAATCCAGAGTGCCGACGCTGCTCGAGATGCCTGGATATTTGCGAGGTCTCGCTTTTCCTTCGACACCAACGCTCTGGATTCCGGGTGCCGCTGCGCGGCCCCGAATGACGATCATCATCGGCATATGCGATTGCCCTGCCCCTTCAGGGTGGGGGTAGATTCACATGCGATAGCCCCTGTCCCTCAAGAGGGAGGGGGCTTGCCGCCCATCATGAATGTCCGGCGGTATTGGTTTCCGCAGCCGTTCACCTCAGTGTCGGCGCCCCTGCGGTGAAAAGGGCGGTATCAACCCTGCGCCCCGCCCCGCGGCTCGCCGCGATGCGGAAGAAATCGACGAAGGCGCGCAGGGCCGGCCGCATCTGGCGCCGGCTCGGATAATAGACGTGAAAACCGTCGAACCACGGGCACCAGTCCTCCAGCACGCGCACCAGCCTGCCGTCGGCGAGCGGCTGCCGGACATAATCCTCGAAGACGAAGGCGATGCCGGCGCCGCCGATCGCGGCCTCGACGATCAGCCGGTCCTCGCCGAGGATCAGCGGCCCGTCCACCGCGACCTCCAGGTCCTCGCCGTCCTTCTCGAATTCCCAGCGGTAGAGCGCGCCGCTGGAAAAGCGGAAGCGGATGCAGTCGTGCTCGCTCAGGTCGCGGGGATGCGCCGGCCGCGGCCTCGTCTCGAACCAGGAGGGCGCCGCCACCACCGCGCCGCGCATCGGCGGGCCGATGCGCACAGCGATCATGTCGGGCTGCAGGCTTTCGCCCAGCCGGACTCCCGCGTCGAAGCCGCCCGCGACGACGTCGGTGAAACGGTCGTCCACGACGATCTCCAGCACGATGTCGGGATATGCCTCGGCGAAGGCGCCGAGCCGCGGCGCCAGCGTCAGATGCGCCGCGGTGCGCGGCAAGGTGAGGCGCAGATTGCCGGCCGGCGTCTCGCGCGATTCGATGGCCGATTCCAGCGCCAGGTCGATCTCGGAAAGCGCCGGCCGCAGCCGCTCGAGCAACTGCGCCCCAGCCTCTGTCGGCGCCACGCTGCGCGTGCTGCGGGCCAGCAGCCTGACTCCCAACCCGTCTTCCAGGCTAGCGACGGCATGGCTGACGGCCGAGGGCGCAATGCCGAGCTCCCTGGCGGCGCCGCGAAAGCTGCCATAGCGTGCGACCGCGGCAAGCACGGCGAGCTGGGCGAGATAGGTGCGCTTCATTGCTCCATTTTATCGAACAGGCCATGACATTGCGCGTATATTCTCGAACAGGGTTGCAGGCCCTACGTTTGCTGCATCGCACAAGACAGCAGGAGCGACCGATGCCAAACCGCAAACTTGGAACCGAAATCGACGTCTACCCGGTCGGGCTCGGCTGCATGGGGATGAGCCACGCCTATGGCGGCCAGGACGAAGCCGACGCCATCCGCACGCTGCACCGCGCCGTCGAGATCGGCGTCACCTTCTTCGACACCGCCGAGGTGTATGGGCCGTTCGACAACGAGGTGCTGGTCGGCAAGGCGCTGCGGCCGCTGCGCGACCGCGTCGTCATCGCCACGAAATTCGGCTTCAGGATCGCCGAGCAGGGCAAGGGGACCGAGCGCATGGTCGGACTCGACAGCCGGCCGGAGCATGTGAAGGCCGTCGCCGAGGCGTCGCTGCAGCGGCTCGGCGTCGAGGTGATCGATCTTTTCTACCAGCACCGCGTCGATCCCACGGTGCCGATCGAGGACACGGTCGGCGCGATGGCCGATCTCGTGCGCGCGGGCAAGGTCAGGGCGCTCGGCCTGTCGGAGGCGAGTGCCGCGACCATCCGGCGCGCCCATGCCGTGCATCCGATCGCCGCCGTGCAGAGCGAATATTCGCTGTGGACCCGCGAGCCGGAGGCGGACGTGTTCCCGGTGCTGCGCGAGCTCGGCATCGGCTTCGTGCCCTTCAGTCCACTCGGCCGCGGCCTTCTGACCGGCGCGATCCGCACGGGCGCCGATCTCGGCGCCGACGACTGGCGCCGCACCCTGCCGCGCTTCCAGCCTGAGAACATGGCGACGAACGTTGCCATCGCCGATACGCTGCAGCGACTTGCGGTGGAGAAGGGCGTGACCGCCGCGCAGCTGGCGCTCGCCTGGGTGCTGCATCAGGGCGATTTCATCGTGCCGATCCCCGGCGCGCGGAAGATCCATCACCTGGAGCAGAACACCGCGGCTGCCGGGATTTCGCTCAGCGCGGCCGAGCTGGCGGCGATCGGGGAAGCGGCGTCGCCGGACAAGGTCGCCGGCAATCGCTATCCCGAGGCGGCGCTGGCGCAGGTGGATCGGTGAACTAAGGATCTCACGCCACTGGCGTTGTGATTGACGGCTTTACCCCCACCCCTCCTCCCCACAAGGGGGAGGGGGACTTTGCGGCCGTCTATACCGCGTAAAACCGTCAATGGTTGATTGGCGCCTGGCGGAGACGCAGGCCGATGCCCCTCCCCCTTGTGGGGAGCGGTTAGAGGTGGGGGTAAACTCATCTGGGATTGCCCTGCCTCGGGAGGCCGGATGAAGGAGTATCGGACGGGGGATCATGATCATGAGGCCGCCGGACCAAGCCGTCGGCATAAGCCTATCCCCGCAGCACGCCGCCGGTCTGCTTTTTCACGTTCTCGACGATCCGCCCCGCCAGCGCCTCGAAGTCCTCGTCGGTCAAGGTCCGCTCGACCGGCTGGATCGCCACCTCGATCGCCACCGACTTCTTGCCGGCGCCGAGCGAAGCGCCTTCGAACACGTCGAAGACCGAGACTCCGGTGATCAGCTTCTTGTCGGCGCCGGCGGCGGCGCGCACGATCGTGCCGGCCTCGACGGTGCGGTCGACGACGAAGGCGAAATCGCGCTTGACCGCCTGGAAGGCGGAAAGCTCCAGTCTCGGCTTGGTGCGCGTCGGCTTGGTCTTGGGCTCCGGGATGGCGTCGACGAACACCTCGAAGCCGCAGAGCGGGCCAGACACGTCGAGTGCTTCCAGCGTCTTCGGGTGGAACTCGCCGAAATGGCCGAGCACGGTCTTGGGCCCGAGCTTGATCACGCCGGAGCGGCCGGGGTGGTACCAGGTCGGCGCGCCGGCCTCGACCTGGAGCTTGTCCACCGGCGCGCCGCAGGCCTCCAGCACGGCAAGCGCGTCCGCCTTGGCGTCGAACACGCCGACCGCTCCGGCATTGCCGGCCCAATGGCGGCCGGCGCCGTCGAGCTTTGCCGTGCCGCGCCGCACGCCGGCGGCGACGCGGCGCTGGCCTTCCGGCGTGTCGCCCTCATAGGTGCCCGACACCTCGAACAGCGCGACGTCGGCGAAACCGCGGTCGGCATTGCGCTGCGCGGCGGCGACCAGCCCCGGCAGCAGCGACGGGCGCATGTCCGACATGTCGGCGGCGATCGGGTTGGAAAGCCGCAGCTCCGGCCGGCCACCGCCGAACATTTCGGCGTGCCTTTGCGGGATGAACGACCAGGTGACGGCCTCCATCATGCCGCGCACGGCCAGCGCGCGTTTCGCCGCGCGGCTGCGGATCTGCAGCGTCGTCAGGATTTTTCCGTTGACCGCGTCGTGGCTGGCGAGTGGCCGCGGCGCGATGGCATCGACGCCATGGATGCGCATGACCTCCTCGACCAGGTCGGCCTTGCCGTCGACATCCGGCCGCCAGGACGGAACGGCGACGTCGACGACATCGCCGCTGCCTTTCGGCGCGAAGCCGAGGCGCGACAGGATGTCGAGGGCTTCCTGCTTCGGCACGTCGAGGCCGGTGAGGCGCTTGACCTCCGAGACGGGGAAGGAGACGATCTTCGGCTCATGTCCGGCATAGCCGACCACTTCGCTGGCCGACGGTGTGCCACCGCACAGCGCGAGCACCATCTTGGTGGCGAGCTCCAGGCCCGGCACCATCATCTCGGGATCGACGCCGCGCTCGAAGCGGTAGCGGGCGTCGGTAATGATGCCGAGCGCGCGGCCGGTGCGGGCGACGTTGAGCGGCTCCCACAGGGCGGATTCGATCAGCACGTCGGTGGTGGATTCGTCGCAGCCGGAATGCTCGCCGCCCATGATGCCGGCGATCGATTCGACGCCGTTGTCGTCGGCAATCACGCACATCTCCGGGGTGAGCGCGTAGGGCCGCCCGTCCAGCGCCAGCACCATCTCGTCCTGCGCCGCGCGGCGCACGACGAGACTGCCGGCAACCTTCTTCGCGTCGAAGACATGCAGCGGCCGACCGCGGTCGAAGGTGATGTAGTTGGTGATGTCGACCAGCGCGTTGATGGGGCGCAGGCCGATCGCCAGCAGCCGTTGCTGCAGCCATTTGGGCGAGGGGCCGTTCTTGACGCCGCGCACCAGGCGCAGCGCGAAGCCGGGGCAGAGCTCGGGGGCCGCGATGGTCAGCTCGACCGGGCAGTCGCCGACGCCGGCGACCGGCTCGATGGCAAGAGTCTTCAGCCGGCCGAGGCCGCTGGCGGCGAGGTCGCGGGCGATGCCGTGAACGCCGGTGGCGTCCGGCCGGTTGGGGGTCAGGTTGATCTCGATGACCGGATCGTCGAGTTTCGCCCATGCGGCGTAGGATTGGCCGACCGGCGCGTCGTCAGGCAGGTCGATGATGCCGTCGTGCTCGTCCGACAGCTCCAGCTCGCGCTCCGAGCACATCATGCCGAAGCTTTCGACACCGCGGATTTTTCCAACCGACAGCGTGATGCCGGAGCCGGGAATGACGGTGCCGGGCGCGGCGAAGGCGCCGACCATGCCGGCCCGCGCATTGGGCGCGCCGCAGACGACCTGGACGGGGGGCTTGCCGTTGCCGGTGTCGACCATCAGCACGCGCAGCTTGTCGGCGTCGGGGTGTTTTTCGGCGGTGAGCACCTTGGCAATCACGAAAGGCTTCAGCCCGGCCTTGTCGTCGACGGCCTCGACCTCCAGCCCGATCGCGGTCAGCCGCGCGACGATCTCGTCGAGCGAGGCGTCGGTGTCGAGATGGTCCTTGAGCCAGGAAAGCGTGAGTTTCATTCTGTCGTTCCGTCTGGTCTGGGTACGCTGGTCTTGACGTGGCGGGGCAGCCCGTCGGGCATGTGGACGAAGGGCAGCTGCTCGCGCACATGGGCGTGCTGGGTGGGTCGGTAGAGCGCCGGCTGGTCCATGACGCCGAGCAGGAAATAGATGCGCTCGCCGATGCGCGCGTCGGCATAGGAAATCGGCGAGCCGCAGACGCCGCAGAAGCTGCGCGTCACCGGGCCGTTCTCGAAGCGGCGCAGTTCTTCGCCGCCGTCGATGCTGACCTCGTCGGCCATGAAGCCGACGAAGGCCGCGAGCGGTGCGCCGGTGGCGCGGCGGCAGTCTGCGCAGTGGCAATAGCTGACGTGATGCGGCTCGGCGCGCGCCGAGAAGCGCACGGCGCCGCAGCGGCAGCCGCCGGTGTGCGGGTCGCTCATGCGGCAACCTCCCTGTCCAGGACGTCGACGAGCCTGAAGCGCTCGCACATGAGCCGCATGTCCGGCGAGAAGCCGCCATTGCGCTCGAAATAGGCCTCGTGCGCCTGCCGCCACCAGGTCAGCGACAGGTCGCCTTCGCCCTCGTCGCGGGCGAAGTCGGCATCCACCTCGTCGAAACGGCGGATGGTCACCTCGACGGTCTCGATCACAGCGGCGCGCCGCCCCTGTCCGTCGAGCACCACGTCCCGGCGGCCGACCACCGGCATCGGCTCGCCGCCGGCGCCGAAGTCGCTCAGCGCGCCGCAGGTCGCGGTCTTGCGACCGGCGAGCACCAGCGCCAGAAGCGCGTCGGCGAGCTCCGGGCTGTCGCCGAAGGCGAAGGTGACGGCGGGGGTGTGGGAGGTGAGGGTCATGACGGGGTTCCGGTCACTCGGCGGCGACCGGGCGCCTTTTGCCAAGGAACATGCTCTTACTCGGCGGCCAGCACAGGTTTAACCGCTTTGGGATATTTCCAGCCGCTCAGCATACCCCGGATCGAAAGATCCTCATCGATGTCAGGCCAGTGCACGCCATCCAACATCAACTCGACATTGTTCCGCTCCGCCGGCGAAGCCGAGACGAGGCGAGGATACCACCACAACGGCGTAACCACTTCGCGGCCATCGGCAAGCCGGACATGCAGCTGCGTCGGGTCGCACCAGGCGTCGACCGGACGTTCATTCTCAGAATATGGCTCTGAAGAACTCATGCCATGCCTCCAGAAATTCGTCTCTGTGGTCATTTGTGACCTCGATGATACGCTTCAAGTCGGATGACTTGAAGCCTTGATGCTCCGCCATCTCGACCGGCTCCAACCAGACCTTCGCCTTTCCGCCATGGCCAGCAGCGTGGATGTGCGGCGGTTCGTGCATGTCGGAACCGTAGAAATGGAACCGGATGCCGTATTTGCGAAGGACCGTCGGCATCTTTAGCTCGACAACCCCCCGAACAGCGTCGGCAGGTCGAGCGGGCGGAAGCCGTAGTGCTGCAGCCACCGCATGTCGGCGTCGAAGAAGGCGCGCAGGTCCGGCATGCCGTATTTCAGCATGGCGATGCGGTCGATGCCCATGCCCCAGGCGAAACCCTGGTACTCGTCGGGATCGAGGCCGCCATGGCGCAGCACGTTGGGATGCACCATGCCGCAGCCGAGGATTTCCATCCAGTCGTTGCCCTCGCCGAAGCGCACCTCGCCCGGGCGCGAGCGGTCGCACTGGATGTCGACCTCAAGCGACGGCTCGGTGAACGGGAAGAAGCTCGGGCGGAAGCGCATCTTGACCTGCGGCACCTCGAAGAAGGCCTTGCAGAATTCTTCCAGCACCCACTTCATGTTTGCGACGTTAGCCGATTTATCGATGACCAGCCCCTCGACCTGGTGGAACATCGGCGAGTGGGTGGCGTCCGAATCCTGCCGGTAGGTTTTTCCCGGAATGACGATGCGGATCGGCGGCTTTTGCGTCTCCATGGTGCGGATCTGCACGGGCGAGGTGTGGGTGCGCAGCACCTTGCGCTCGCCGGAGGCGTCCGGCGGCAGGAAGAAGGTGTCGTGCATCTCGCGCGCCGGATGGCCTTCCGGGAAATTGAGCGCGGTGAAGTTGTAATAGTCGGTCTCGATGTCCGGCCCCTCGGCGACCGAAAAACCCATGTCGGCGAAGATGGCGGTGATCTCGTCGATGACCTGGCTGATCGGATGGATGCGGCCGCGCTCGGCCGGCGAGGCGCGCACCGGCAGCGTCACGTCGACCTTTTCGGCGGCGAGCCGGGCCGTGATGGCGGCGTCCTTCAGCTCGGCGCGGCGGATGGCGAGCGCCTCGGTGACGCGGTTCTTCAGGCCGTTGATGGGCGGGCCCTTCACCTGCCGCTCCTCGGCGGTCATGCCGCCCAGCGTCTTCAGCAGGTTGGAGATGACGCCCTTCTTGCCGAACAGAAAAACCCGCTCGACCTCAAGGTCATCTTCATTCGAGATTTTCGCGATATCGTCCAAGAAGCGCGACTCAGCGTCGGCAATCCCTCCAAGCCCTTCAACGGCATCCGTTACATCGCTCATTGCTGGTCTCCGCGGTGATCACCCCCACCCCTAACCCCTCCCCACAAGGGGGAGGGGGACTTGGCGTAAGCGCTTCCGAATCCCCCTCCCCCCTGTGGGGAGGGGTTAGGGGTGGGGGTAAACTGCCGAATGCTCATTTTCGTGTCTCGAACGCAAAGAAAAACCCGCGCCGGCCCTGCCAGCGCGGGTTTCCCAAATCAGAATTTCCAAAGCTTGGGAAGCGCTGGCTAGGCTACAGCGCTCTCAAAAGCGTTCGGCGTGGTGTTCTTCAGGTATTCGAGCGCGACCTTGGCCTTGCCGACCAGCGCGGCGAAAGCCTGGGGCTCGTGGATGGCCATGTCGGACAGCACCTTGCGGTCGATCTCGATGCCGGCCTTGTTGAGGCCGTCGATGAAGCGGCCGTAGGTCAGGCCGTGCTCGCGCACCGCGGCGTTGATGCGCTGTACCCAGAGGGCGCGGAAGTTGCGCTTGCGCACCTTGCGGTCACGATAGGCGTACTGCAGCGACTTCTCGACCGCCTGCTTGGCGATGCGGATGGTGTTCTTGCGGCGGCCGTAGAAACCCTTGGCGGCTTTCAGGACCTTCTTGTGCTTGGCGTGGGAGGTGACGCCTCTCTTTACGCGTGCCATGTCATGATCTCCTTATTCGTTCCGGGCTCAGAGGCCGCCGCCGTTGGGCAGAAAGTTCTTCACGACCTTCTCGCCGTCGGCCTTGAACAGAACCATCGTGCCGCGCGCGTCGCGGATGAACTTGTTGGAACGCTTGATCATGCCATGCCGCTTGCCGGCGGCTGCCGCCTTCACCTTGCCGGTGCCGGTGATCTTGAACCGCTTCTTGGCGGCCGATTTGGTCTTCATCTTGGGCATTTTGCTTTACTCCTTTGAGGCGTCATGGCCTCTTGTTTTTCTGTTTCCGGAGCCGACCAAAGCCCGGAAAGCATAAAGAACCGCCACGGCATGCCCTGCCGGGCGGTTTTTTTGAACGGGCGGCTCATACCAGCAAGTGCCGGCCGGCGCAAGCACGCGCGAGGAATGGCTTCAGAAAAGGTGGAACAGCACGGGTATGAGGCCGAGTTCCTGGCCTTCCTCGATCAGTTCGAAACAGGGAATGGCAATCAGGAATGCCAAGCCGTCGCGCAGCGTGTGGTTGAAGACCCGCGGGCTGAACGTGACTTCGGCCTGGTCCCTGAACAGGCATGGATTGGGAAAGAAGCGCGGCACCCGCTGGAGATAGGCTTCGTAGGGCGCTCCGAACAATGCCTTCAGGTGCATCTCCTCGCGCAGCGCCACGATATGGAAAGCTGTGGCGCAGAGCACGGCCGCCGCCACGGCGACGCTGATGCTTCCGGTCTGCGAGCCGACGCCAGCCGCGGCTATCGTCGAGAAGAAATAGAGAGGATTGCGCACCACCGAATAGGGGCCGGAGGCGACGATCTCGGCGGATTTGCGCCCGCCGATATAGAGGATCGACCACAGCCGCCCGCCGATGCCGATGAGGATGAGGGCAATGCCGTGCGCTTCGATGCGCTCGTGCATGAGCTCGCTGTGAGGCGAGCCGCTGAACACGAGGAGCAGGCAGAGCAGGCCGATTGCAAGCGCCAAAATGAACCGCCGCGACGCCTGATAACGAGCCATCGCGGCGGCGGTCTTGATATCTGTTTCCATGGTTCTCGATGCCGAAGCGGTCCGAACGGGCGGCACGCTCCGCCGGCATCTTGGCTATTTCGGGGCGAGAACCATCATCATCTGGCGGCCTTCGAGTTTCGGCTCGGCTTCGACCTTGGCGATCGGCGCGACCTCCTCGCGGACCTTGTTCAAGAGCTGCATGCCGAGCTCCATATGCGCCATCTCGCGGCCGCGGAAGCGCAGCGTCAGCTTGACCTTGTCGCCTTCCTCGAAGAAGCGGCGCACCGCCCTCATCTTCACCTCGTAGTCGTGGATGTCGATGTTGGGGCGCATCTTGATCTCCTTGATCTCGATGACCTTCTGGTGCTTGCGCGCTTCCGCCGCCTTCTTCTGGTTGGCGTATTTCAGTTTGCCGAGATCGAGAATCTTGACGACGGGCGGCGTGGCGTTGGGCGAGATCTCGACGAGGTCGAGACCGGCTTCCTCGGCGCGCTGAAGCGCATCCTGGATGGAAACGTCGCCGTGGTTCTTGCCGTCTGCGTCGATCAGCTGGACGCGTGGAACGCGGATGTCCCTGTTTGCGCGGGGGCCCTCCTTGACGGGCGCTCCTGCCTTGAATGGTCTGCGAATGGCCGTGGTCTCCTCGAGCCGTTGGTAGGGTTTGCGGTCCGGGCGCCCTATGTCGGGTCGTCCGGGCGCGAGTCAATAGCACGGCGAAACAAATAAATCACCAGCGCCGGAAAGAGATGTGGCCCAAAAAACGGGCACTTTCCGCTGGTCGCCGACTGTGCAAGAAGTCCTCTTCCGCTTTTCCCCGACAGCAGCATGACCCATTCAGCGCCAGACCATCTCGACGTAGCCGGCATCCCGATCGCCTACCGCCGCCGCGCCGGCCGGCAGCCGGGCGTCGTCTGGCTGGGCGGCTACCGCTCCGACATGCTGGGCACGAAAGCCGTGGCCCTGGACGGCTGGGCGGAAAGGACCGGGCACGCCTGCCTGCGCCACGATTATTCCGGCCACGGCGAGTCGGGCGGTGCCTTCGTCGACGGCACCATCTCGGCCTGGCTGGAGCAGAGCCTCGCCGTGTTCCGGGCCCTGACCGAAGGACCGCAGATCCTGGTCGGCTCGTCCATGGGAGCCTGGGTCGCCCTGCGCCTGGTGCAGGAGCTGGCGAAGACCGGCGAAAGCGCCCGTGTCGGCGGTATGCTGCTGATCGCGCCGGCGCCGGACTTCACGGCGGACCTGGTCGAGCCCGACCTGACGGAAGCCCAGAAGCGCGACCTCGAAACCAGGGGCTTTTTCGAGACGCCGTCCGAATATTCGGGCGAGCCCAGCATCTTCACCCGCGCGCTGATCGAGGACGGCCGCGAGAACCGCGTGCTGACCGGGCCGCTCGACACGTTCTGCCCGGTGCATGTGCTGCAAGGCATGCGCGACCCCGACGTTCCCTACCGGCATGCTCTCAAGCTGGTCGGCCTGCTGCCCGCCGACGACGTGACGCTGGCGCTCGTCCCGGACGGCGACCATAGGCTGTCGCGCCCGCAGGACATCGAGACGATACTCGCGGCGGTCGAGGCGCTGGTCCGACAGGCGGCGGAGTAGGGTGCCGCCATGCGCCTGTCCATCCCGGCCTCGGCCTTCGTGGCGGCTGTCGTCGGCTTCGGCGGCACGCTGGCGCTGATCATCGCCGCGGCGGATGCCGTGGGCGCCACGCACGCGCAGACGGCCAGCATGGTGACCGCGCTCTGCCTGGCGATGGCGGTGGAGACGTTCTGGCTGTCCTGGCGCACCAGGATGCCGGTGATCTCCGCCTGGTCGACCCCGGGCGCGGCACTTGTCGGCGCAAGCTCCGGCTTCACCATCAACGATGCTGTCGGCGCGTTTGTCCTGGTCGGCGTGCTTCTCGTCGCCACCGGCCTGTTCAAGCCGCTGACCCGGCTGATTTCGAGAATTCCCGCTTCCGTCGCGTCAGGCATGCTGGCCGGCATCGTCGTCACCTTCGCCATCAATGCGGTCAAGACCATTCCCGCCGATCCGCTGCTGATCCTGCCCCTGATCGTCGGCTTCTTCATCATCCGCCTGTTCAATCCGGCGCTCTCCGTTCTGGCGGTGCTGCTGGGCGGCGGCGTGCTCGCCGTGCTGCTGGGGCGCGTCGGCGCCATGCCGGCCCTGGAAATGTCGACGCTGGTGCTGACCGTGCCGGAATTCTCCATGACCTCGGTGATCGGGCTGGCGCTGCCGCTCTATCTCGTCACCATGGCCTCGCAGAACCTGTCCGGCCTGGCGGTGCTGAAGGCGGCAGGCTACGAGCCGCCGCCCGGGCCGCTGATCGCCATCACCGGGCTGGTGTCGCTGCTGACCGCGCCGTTCAATGCGCTCACCAGCAATCTCGCCGCCATCTCGGCGGCGATCTGCACGGGGCCGGACGTGCATCCCGATCCGGCGGAGCGCTGGAAGACCGGGCCTTTCTACGCGCTCGCCTATCTGGTGTTCGCGCTGTTCGGCGCGTCGCTGGTGGCCGTGTTCGCGGTGCTGCCGCCGGCACTGATCATGCTGGTCGCCGGCCTCGGCCTGCTGGCGGCGCTCGCCAACGCTCTGGCCATCGCCTTCAAGGACGAGGCGGAGCGCATCCCTGCGACGGTCACTTTCGCCGTCACGGCGTCGGGGTTGACCCTGTTCGGCGTCGGCTCGGCCTTCTGGGGCCTGCTGGCCGGGTTGGCCGTTCTTGCCCTCGACCGCATAAAAATCCGCTAGCTTTTTCAGGTTGTTGTCCGGTTTTGGACGGACATGTCTTGAAGCGGGCAAAAACCCCTACCATCTCGATTCCAAGCAGCCGGCCCGGCTGCCGCAACCGAAGGAACGGGAGAAGATGAACACGACCGCCCTGATCCGTCCGGCCTGGACGCCCGCCACCATCGCGCTGATGGTGCTCGGCTTCGTAGTTTTCTGGCCGCTCGGACTTGCAATGCTCGCCTACATCATCTGGGGCGACCGGCTCGAAGGCTTCAAGCGCGACGTCAACCGCGCCACCGACGGCATTTTCGCCGGTTGCCGCCGCGGCGCCGACAAGACGCATCGCTGGGGCCACGGCGTAAGCCGCACCGGCAACGTCGCCTTCGACGACTGGCGCGAGAAGGAACTCGAGCGCCTCGCCGAGGAGCGCCGCAAGCTCGACGAGACGCTTGCCGAGTTCGACGACTATGTGCGCGAACTGCGCCGCGCCAAGGACCAGGACGAGTTCGACCGCTTCATGGCGAACCGCTCCCGCTCCACCCCGGCGAAGAGCGACAAGAACGACAAGCCGAAGAAGGGATCGTCGGGCCTGCTCGACGACGTCTGAGGCATCGACAGCCTTTCCGGCTGATCCTCCCGGGAGCGGCGTCGCGTCAGCGGCGCCGCTTTCGCTTCCCTCTCGATATACATTCCTGCCCTTCTTCCTAAATATATCCTCGTCCCATCCCCCCGCTCCCGAGGACCAGCCCATGACCAAAGTTCCCGCGATCGCCTTCAACGATGGAAACGCGATACCGCAGATCGGCCTCGGCGTCTGGCAGACGCCGGACGAGGTCGCAGACTCGGCGGTCGCCGCCGCACTCCAGGCCGGCTATCGCCATGTCGACACGGCGGCGATCTACGGCAACGAGCGCGGGGTAGCCCGCGGCATCGCCCAGTCGGGCGTGGCGCGCAAGGACGTGTTCGTCACCACCAAGCTGTGGAACAACGATCAGGGTTTCGACAGCGCCCTGCGCGCCTTCGACAAGAGCCTGGAAAGGCTCGGCACGGACTATATCGATCTCTATCTGATCCACTGGCCGGCGCCGCACCGCCACGCCTATATCGACAGCTGGAAGGCGCTGGTGCGGCTGAAGGAAGAAGGCCGCGCGCGTTCGATCGGCGTGTCGAATTTCCAGCCGGAGCATCTGCAGCGCATCGTCGACGACACGGGCGTCGCGCCGGCGCTCAACCAGATCGAGCTGCATCCGCGCTTCCAGCAGAAGGACGTGCGCGCCGCCAACGAGAAGCTCGGCGTTGCCACCCAGTCTTGGAGCCCGCTGGGCAGCGGCCGCCTGCTCGGCGATGCGGCGATCGGCAGGATCGCGGCGAAGCATCATCGCTCGCCGGCGCAGGTCATCATCCGCTGGCATCTGCAGCAGGGCCTGATCGTCATCCCGAAATCGGTGACGCCCGCCCGCATCGTCGAGAATTTCGAGGTCTTCGACTTCACGCTCGACGACGAGGACATGGCGGCCTTCGCGGCGCTCGACAGCAAGGACGGCCGGACCGGGCCGGACCCGATGACCGCGACGTTCTGAGGCCAACGGTCCAAAAACCCCGACCTTGGGGGTGCTCCATTGATCAAAACCGGCGGTATGGGACGGATTCCCGGAGCGGTCTCAAGACTGGATTTCAGGCGCAAAAAACCGGAAGAATCACGTATCGTCCGCGCATGCCGTTCGGTTTCCTGAAGCCAAAGCCTGTCCGTCCCGTCGCGCCCGCGGAGTTGCGGGTGCATGACGTCGCGGGGCGGCAGCTGCCGCTGCGCATCGTCGAGAACGACAGGGCGCGGCGGCTGACGCTCAGGATCGACGCCGGCGGGCAGGGGCTGCGCATCACCATCCCACCGGGGCTGGCGCGCGGCGAGGTGGAGCGCTTCCTTGTCCGCCACCAGGGCTGGCTTGAGCAGAAGCTGGCGAAAGTGCCGGAGAAACCGCAGGTGCGGCCCGGCATCAAAATCCCGCTGCGCGGCGTGCCGCACATGATCGTGCACGAGCCGGCGGCGCGCGGCACGGTCGTTGTCCGCCAGGGTTTCGACGGGCCGGAGCTCGCCGTTTTCGGCGACCGCCGCCATTTGCCGCGCCGGGTGGCGGATTTCCTGAAGCGCGAGGCCAAGCGCGAGATCGAGCCGCTGGTGGTCCGACACACGGCCGCGGTCGGGCGCAAGGCGAAGGCGGTGCGCTTCAAGGACACGTCGAGCCGCTGGGGCTCGTGCACGGCGGACGGCAATCTCTCCTTCTCCTGGCGCATCATGATGGCGCCGAGACCGGTGATCGACTACCTCGTCGCCCATGAGGTGGCGCATCTCAGGGAGATGAACCACGGCCCGAAATTCTGGAAGCTGTGCGGGGAGCTTTGTCCGGACACCGAGCGCTGCAAGGCCTGGCTGAAGAAGAACGGCAGCGCGCTGCAGGCGATCGGGTTTGAGTGATCTGCCGTGAATCTCAGCGAAAGAGCGCAACACCTGAAATTGCAACGTCCGCAGTTGATTGCCGAACTTACGCTCTATCCAGCCGAACAGAGCGGGCGCACGCTCCCGATTCCCCCCGGATATGGTTGCCCGTGTTCCTCGGATCGTAGCACTAGGGAGACGTGGGACGGCTCGCCTCTCCTCGGCGATGAACCGATGGTGCTTGGCGAGACAAGAACCGTGGGATTCGTCTTTCTGTCGGGCGCAGAGGCGGTGAAAGCACTCGCGGCCAAGCAAACATTCTTTCTATGGGAAGGAAGGTTTATCGGTGAGGCGCGGATTCTCGAGGTCGTTGATGGTTCTCAGTAACGAGTCTCGACTCCGACATGTTTTCATGCCAAGCCCCGGCCATGTCCCTCGACATAAAAATCTGCGGCCTGAAGACGCCGGAGACGCTTGCCGCCGCGCTTGACGGCGGGGCGAGCCATGTCGGCTTCATCTTCTTCGCCAAGAGCCCGCGCTACGTCGAGCCGGACCTTGCCGGCCGCCTGCGCGAGGCGGCGCGGGGCCGCGCAAAAGCCGTAGCGGTGGTGGTCGACGCCGACGATGCCTTCCTCGACCGTATCGTTTCCGAAACGAAGCCGGACATGCTTCAGCTTCACGGCGGGGAGACGGCGGAGCGCGTCGCCGGGGTCAAGGCGCGCTATCGCCTGCCGGTGATGAAGGCGGTTTCCGTCAGCGAGGCGGCCGATCTGGAAAAGATCGCGCCGTATCGCGGCATCGCCGACCGCTTTCTGTTCGACGCCAAGCCGCCGAAGGGTTCGGAACTGCCCGGCGGCAACGGTGTCTCCTTCGACTGGCGGCTGCTGCGAGAACTCGACCCGAAGCTCGACTACCTGCTTTCCGGCGGGCTGAACGCCGAAAACGTCGGCGAGGCGCTGGCGCTAGCCGATCCCCCCGGCATCGACATTTCGTCGGGTGTCGAGAGTGCGCCGGGCGTGAAGGATGTCGGGCTGATCGACGGCTTCTTCCGGGCGGTCGGCGCGGCAAGGGCTGGCCGGGCGGCATGAAAGGTCGCCGGCGGCGGTTTACTTTTTTCGCCGGACAGGTTTAAGCGGAAAGCGCTGGGGACAGTTTACTTTCTTTCCGCCCGCGCCAGTTCTCGACTGCCGGGGCCTTTCTGCGGAAAAAAGTAAACTGTCCCCGGGGAAAATCCCAGGAAACGCCATGAACAAGCCGATCGAACCGAACTCCTTCAAGACCGGCCCTGACGAGCAGGGCATGTTCGGCATCTTCGGCGGCCGGTTCGTCGCCGAGACGCTGATGCCGCTGATCCTCGAGTTGCAGCGCCACTGGGACGAGGCCAAGACCGATCCGGCCTTCCGGGCGGAGCTTTCGGACCTCTCCACCTTCTATGCGGGGCGGCCGTCGAAGCTCTATTACGCCGAGGGCCTGACCAGGCACCTCGGCGGCGCGAAAATCTACCTGAAGCGCGAGGACCTGAACCACACCGGCTCGCACAAGATCAACAACTGCCTCGGCCAGATTCTCCTGGCCAAGCGCATGGGCAAGACGCGCATCATCGCCGAAACCGGCGCCGGCCAGCACGGCGTCGCCTCGGCCACCGTGTCGGCGCGCTTCGGCTTCCCCTGCGTCGTCTACATGGGCTCGACCGACGTCGAGCGGCAGGCGCCCAACGTCTTCCGCATGAAGCTGCTCGGCGCCGAGGTGCGCCCCGTCAGCGCCGGCCACGGCACGCTCAAGGACGCCATGAACGAGGCGCTGCGCGACTGGGTCACCAATGTGCACGACACCTATTACCTGATCGGCACGGCCGCCGGTCCGCATCCCTATCCCGAACTGGTGCGCGACTTCCAGTCGGTGATCGGCACCGAGGCGCGCCAGCAGATTCTTGAGCAGGAGGGTCGGCTGCCCGACCTCATCGTGGCGGCGGTGGGCGGCGGCTCCAACGCCATCGGCATCTTCCATCCCTTCCTCGACGACCGCGGCGTGAAGATCGTCGGCGTCGAGGCGGGCGGTCGCGGCCTCGACGGCGTCGAGCACTGCGCCTCGATGAACGCCGGCAGACCCGGCGTGCTGCACGGCAACCGCACCTACCTCTTGCAGAACGAGGACGGCCAGATCCTCGACGGCCACTCGATCTCGGCGGGACTGGACTATCCCGGCGTCGGCCCGGAGCATAGCTGGCTGCGCGACAGCGGCCGCGTCGACTATGTGCCGATCCTCGACGACGAGGCGCTGGAAGCCTTCCAGCTCACGACGCGGGTGGAAGGTATCATCCCCGCGCTGGAATCGGCGCACGCCATCGCCCATGTGATCAAGGTCGCGCCGAAGATGGGCAAGGACCAGGTGATCATCGCCAACCTCTCCGGCCGCGGCGACAAGGACGTGCATACGGTGGCGAAGATGATGGGCATGGAGATCTGACAGGCGGCGTGTTTGGAGCCGGAGTAGGCGCGTGCTATTCTCGGTTTGAATGAACGGGACGACGGACATGGGTGAAGTGCCACTGTCACTGCACGTCGATGCTGACGTCAGAGAGAAGCTGGAGGCCGAAGCGAACCTGCAACAGACCTCCGCCGAAGATGTCGCTGAGCTTGCGATCAAGCGCTATCTCGAAATCCGCGAGCATGAGCGGGAGATTTTGCGGGAGCGGATAGCGGAAGCGGACAAGGGGGTTTTCATCTCGGGCGAGGCGATGCACCGCTGGATCGAAAGCTGGGGAACCGAAAACGAGCTTCCCCCACCGGAACCTGATGTTTTTCTGCCACCTCGGCGCACATGAAATTCATCTATCTGGCATCGACGAAACCGGACCTGGCCTGGTATCGGCTCTACTATGGGAGCATTTTTCCGGCCGGCGCCAAACACGCCTCAGCTCAATATCTCCGGGCGATCGCCAACCTGGTAGACAATCCTCGTATCGGACAGCCCATGACAGACGATGGTTTGCGCCGATACGTCATCCCGCGTATTCCGTTCTCGATCGTCTATCGCGTCACGGAAGATCACATCGAAATTGTCCACATATGGGATCAGCGTTCCGATCCCGCGAAGCTCGGACTGCAGGAAGAGGCAGCAGCATATACATGACCACCCGCATCGATCGCCGTTTCGCAAAACTCCGGGCCGAGGGCCGGCCGGCTCTCGTCACCTACTTCATGGGCGGCGACCCGAATTACGAGACCTCGCTGTCGATCATGAAGGCCCTGCCGAGGGCGGGCAGCGACGTCATCGAGCTCGGCATGCCGTTCTCCGATCCGATGGCCGACGGTCCGGCGATCCAGGCCGCCGGCCTGCGCGCGCTGAAGGCTGGCCAGACGCTGAAGAAGACGCTGGCCATGGCGGCCGCCTTCCGCGAGGGCGACGACGACACGCCGATCGTGCTGATGGGCTACTACAATCCGATCTACATCTACGGCGTCGAGCGCTTCCTGGCCGACGCCAAGGCGTCGGGCATCGACGGGCTGATCGTGGTCGACCTGCCGCCCGAGATGGATGCCGAGCTGTGCATCCCGGCGCTGAAGGCGGGCGTCAACTTCATCCGCCTCGCCACCCCGACCACCGACGACCGGCGCCTGCCCAAGGTGCTCGAAAACACCTCGGGCTTCGTCTATTATGTGTCGATGACCGGCATCACCGGATCGGCGCTCGCCGACACCGCGGCCGTCGCGGAAGCGGTCACGCGCATCAAGGGCCATACGGACCTGCCGGTCTGCGTCGGCTTCGGCGTCAAGACCGCCGAGCAGGCCAAGGTGATCGGCGCCTCCGCCGACGGCGTCGTGGTCGGAACCGCGATTGTCAATGCCGTCGCCAATGTGATCGGGCCGAAGGGCGAGACCACGGCCGATCCGGCCGAGGCGGTCGCCACGCTGGTCAGCGGCTTGGCGCAGGGCGTTCGCGCCGCCCGGCTTGCGCCGGCGCTCTGACAAGCCCATCTCCACGTTCGAAGGAACGCAGCCATGAACTGGATCACCAATTTCGTCCGCCCGCGCATCAACTCCATGCTGGGGCGCCGCGACATGCCGGAAAACCTCTGGATCAAGGATCCGGAGAGCGGCGAGATGGTCTTCCACAAGGACCTGGAAAGCAACCAGTGGGTCATCCCGTCGTCCGGCCACCACATGAAGATCGCGGCGCGCGAGCGGCTGAAATTCTTCTTCGACGACGGCAGGTTCGACGCGGTCGACAATCCCAAGGTGCCGACCGACCCGCTGAAGTTCCGTGACGAGAAGCGTTATGTCGACCGGCTCAAGGAGGCACGGACCAAGACCAGCCTGGAAGATGCCGTGCTCAACGGGGTGGGCACGATCGAGGGGCTGCCGATCGTCGCCACCGTGCAGGATTTCGCCTTCATGGGCGGCTCGCTCGGCATGGCCGCCGGCGAGGCGATCATCCGCGGCTTCGACACGGCACGCGAGAAGCGACGGCCGCTGGTGCTGTTCGCCGCCTCGGGCGGCGCGCGCATGCAGGAAGGCATCCTGTCGCTGATGCAGTTGCCGCGCACCACCGTGGCGGTCGACCGCTTCAAGGAAGCCGGCCTGCCCTACATCGTCGTGCTGACCAATCCCACCACCGGCGGCGTCACCGCCTCCTATGCCATGCTGGGCGACATCCACATCGCCGAGCCGGGCGCGCTGATCGGCTTCGCCGGGCCGCGCGTCATCGAGCAGACCATCCGCGAAAAACTGCCGGAAGGTTTCCAGCGCGCCGAATACCTGATGGAGCACGGCATGGTCGACATGGTCGTCTCGCGCCTGCAGATGAAGGCGACCGTGGCGAGGCTGCTGAAGATCCTCATGAAGACGCCGGCGGAGCCTGTCGACGCGATCACGTCGGATCGGCCTGCTCCCGCGACCGACGGCGGCGAGGCACGGGCGGCGGCGTGAGGCGCCTGCCCCGCCTGACCGTATTTTCGCCTCGATCCGCGAAAATGTCGGCCGGCGAGGCTTTTCCGGAGCCCTGGTGTAGATGAGCGCCCACAGCACCCAAAGCCTCGCCGAGCGCGAGATCGACCGTCTGCTGGCGCTGCATCCCAAGGGCTTCGATCTGTCGCTGGACCGCATAACGCGGCTGCTCGACAGGCTCGGCAACCCGCATCTCAGGCTGCCCCCGGTCATCCATATCGCCGGCACCAACGGCAAGGGCTCGGCAGCGGCTTTCTCCCGCGCTCTGCTGGAGGCGGAAGATCTCGGCGTCCACGTGCACACCTCGCCGCATCTGGTGAACTGGCACGAGCGCTATCGGCTGGCGGCACCCGGCGGCGGCCGGCTGGTGGCGGACGATGTGCTCGCCGACGCGGTCGCCCGCACGGCGGCGGCCAATCGCGGCGAGACGATCACCGTCTTCGAGATACTGACGGCCGTGACCTTCCTGCTGTTTTCCGAGCATCCGGCCGACGCCGTGGTGCTGGAGGTCGGTCTCGGCGGCCGCTTCGACGCCACCAACGTCATCCCCGACCCGGCGGTCAGCCTGATCATGCCGGTGTCGCTTGACCACGAGGCCTATCTCGGCGATCGCGTGGAGCTGATCGCCGCCGAGAAGGCCGGCATCATCAAGGCGGGCCGGCCGGTGGTGGTCGGCCAGCAGGAAAGCCCGACCGCGCTGGAGGTGATTGTCGGCGTCGCCGACCGGCTGGGCAGCCCCGTGTCGGCATACGGCCAGGACTTCATGGCTTTCGAGGAGAACGGCCGCCTCGTCTACCAGGACGAGGAGGGCCTGATGGATCTGCCGCTGCCGCGCCTGCCGGGCCGGCACCAGTTCGCCAACGCCGCCGCCGCACTTGCGGCGGTCAAGGCGGCGGGCTTCGACATCGGCCACGACGCGGCGGAGCAGGCGATGACCTCGGTCGCCTGGCCCGGACGCATGCAGAGGCTGACCCACGGCAGGCTGGTGGATCTCGCGCCGGCGGGCGCCGAGATCTGGCTCGACGGCGGCCACAATCCCGGCGCCGGCATCGTCGTCGCCGAGGCGCTGACCGAGCAGGAGGAGCGCCAGCCGCGGCCGCTGTTCCTGATCTCCGGCATGATCAACACAAAGGACCAGAGCGGCTATTTCCGCGCCTTCAAGGGCATTGCCCGGCATGTCTTCGCCGTGCCCGTGAGCGCCAGCGACGCCGGCGTTCCGAATGAGGAACTGGCGGCGCGCGCCGGCGAGGCCGGGCTGTCGGCTGAGCCGGTCAATTCGGTCGCCAATGCCCTGATGCTGCTGCGCGACACCTGGGACCAGCGCGAGCCGCCGCCGCGCATCCTGATCGGCGGCTCGCTCTATCTGGCCGGAGCGGTGCTGGCCGAGAACGGCACGCCGCCGACCTGAGCAAGGTGCCGCTGAACCGCGCCGCCGGCGGTCCGGCTATTTCGGCAAGACCTCGACATTGTCGATCAGCCGCGTCTGGCCGAGCCAGGCCGCCACCAGCAGCCGGGCTGGACGGTCGGCCGCCTGCAGCGGCTTGAGGTCTTCCGCCGACCTGAGTTCGAGATACTCGACCTCGCGAAAGCCGGCGCCGAGGATCGTTTCGCGGGTTCCGGCGAGCGTTGGTTCCGCAGGCTCGCCTGCGGCCAGCCGCCCGGCCGCCCCGAACAGCGCGGCCGCCAGCCCCGGCGCCGCCTGGCGCTCGGCCGGCGACAGCCGGACGTTGCGCGACGACAGCGCCAGCCCGTCCGTCTCGCGCACCGTCGGGCGGCCGACGACGGCGATCGGGATGTCGAGATCGCGCGCCATGCGGCGCACCACGTGAAGCTGCTGGAAATCCTTCTCGCCGAAGAAGGCGAGGTCGGCGCCGGTCTGCAGGAACAGCTTTGCCACCACTGTCGCCACGCCGTCGAAATGGCCCGGCCGAAACGCACCGCACAGGCCCTCGCTGACCCCGGCGACCGAGACCGTGGTTGAGAAGCCGTCGGGATACATTTCGGTGCCGTCGGGCACGTAGAGCAGATGCGTGCCGAGCGGCGCGAGCTTTTCGGCGTCGGCATCCTCGGTGCGCGGATAGGCGGCGAGGTCGGCGGCGCTGTTGAACTGTTTTGGATTGACGAATAGGGTGACGATCACCCGATCCGCCTGGTCGAGCGCGGCGCGCACCAGGCTGAGATGGCCTTCGTGCAGCGCTCCCATGGTGGGGACCACGGCTATCCGCGCGCCTGCGCGCCGCCATTCCTTGACGGTCTCGCGCAGCGCGGCAACTGTCCTGACGATCGGCACGCTCATCTGCTGCCTCCGCTGGCGCGGGGTTTCGGTTGGTCGCCGAACAGATGCTCCGCGGCGGGGAAGCGCCGGTCCCGCACGTCGCCGGCGTAGGCGGCGATCGCCGCATCGGCAGCGTCGCCGAGTTCGGCATAACGCTTGACGAATTTCGGGCGGAAGGACGTGAACATGCCGAGCATGTCGTCGACCACAAGGACCTGGCCGTCGCAGGCCGCCGAGGCGCCGATGCCGATTGTCGGGATGGCGATCTTCCGCGTGATCTCCGCAGCCAGCGCGTCGGGCACCTTCTCCAGCACCACCGAGAAGGCGCCGGCCTCGGCCGTGGCGGCGGCGTCGCGCAGGATGCGCTCCGCATCGGCGCCGCGGCCCTGCACCTTGTAGCCGCCAAAGGCGTTCACCGCCTGCGGGGTGAGGCCGACATGCGCCATCACCGGGATGCCGCGCGCGACCAGAAACCGGATCGTCGCCGCCATGCTCTCGCCGCCTTCGAGCTTCACCGCGGCGCAGCCGGTTTCGGCGACCAGCCGGGCGGCGTTGCGGAAGGCCTGCTCCGGGCTCTCCTCATAGGAGCCGAACGGCATGTCGACCACCATCAGCGCCCGCTCCATGCCGCGGCGCACCGCCTTGCCGTGCATGATCATCATGTCGAGCGTGACGCCGAGTGTGGAGGGCAGGCCGTGCAGCACCATGCCGACGCTGTCGCCGACCAGGACGACGTCGCAATGGCGGTCCATCATCCGCGCCATCGGCGTGGTATAGGCGGTGAGGCAGACCAGCGGCGTCCCCCCTTTGCGGGCAAGGATGTCGGGCGGGGTGAGGGCCCGTATTTCCCCTGTCGCGCTCATGGCGCCTCCTTCCCTGACGTTATCGGTCTTTTGCCGGCAGGCTTTGCCATAGTTTTGTGCAATTGCGAAGAGTTTTTGTGCGGTAGCGAATAGTTTGGGCTTGGCTGACGGAAGAGGCGACCTGCGGCCTTGCGGAGCCGCCGAAATCGGGAGGGGCTTGGCCCCGGAGAGAAAAAAGTTTCTGTGAACGCACCCAAACAGTGCGGAAAATTCGGAACGAAAGCCAAGATTGGGGATTTTGCTACGCCGATAATGTCTACCTCGCAGGTAGAATATGCTCGTTTCTCGAAAACGGAGGCGGTCATGATCCTCAATCGCAGGTCCCTGTTCCTGTCGGCGCTCATCGCCGGCTCTGTCCAGTTCGGCGCGCTCGGCTTCGCCTTTGCCGATACGACGCTGCTCAATGTTTCTTACGATCCGACGCGTGAGCTCTATCGCGAGTACAACGCCGCCTTCGCCGCCCATTGGCAGAAGGAGACCGGCGAGACGGTCACCATCCAGACCTCGCATGGCGGTTCCGGCAAGCAGGCCCGCGCGGTGATCGACGGCCTCGATGCCGACGTGGTGACGCTGGCGCTGGAAAGCGACATCAACGCCATCGTCCAGAACGGCGGCAAGATCAACAAGGACTGGCGTACGAAATTCGAGCACAATTCCTCGCCCTACACCTCGACCATCGTCTTCCTGGTGCGCAAGGGCAATCCCAAGGGCATCCAGGACTGGGGCGACCTGGTGAAGGATGGCGTCGAGGTGATCACGCCCAATCCGAAGACCTCCGGCGGCGCCCGCTGGAACTATCTCGCCGCCTGGGCCTGGGCCAACAAGGAATATGGCGGTGACGAGGCCAAGGTGAAGGAATACATCGGCGAGCTGTTCCGCCACGTACCGGTGCTCGACACCGGCGCGCGCGGCTCGACCACCACCTTCGCGCAGCGCCAGCTCGGCGACGTGCTGCTTGCCTGGGAGAACGAGGCCTTCCTGGTCGGCAAGGAGTTCGGCGAGGACCAGTTCGACGTCGTCGTGCCGCCGCAATCGATTCTGGCCGAGCCGCCGGTGGCGGTGGTCGACGCCAATGTCGACGCCAAGGGCTCGCGCAAGGTGGCGGAAGCCTATCTGCAGTATCTCTATTCGGAAGAAGGCCAGCAGCTTGCTGCCAAGCACTTCTATCGCCCGTCGAAGCCGGAACTGGTGCCGGCGGCGGAGCTGGAGCGCTTCCCGAAGATCAACCTGGTCACCATCGACGATCCGCAGTTCGGCGGCTGGGCCAAGGCGCAGCCCTATCACTTCGGTGACGGCGGCGTCTTCGATCAGATCTACAAGCCGGCGTCGTCGAACTGATGTCGATAGCCGCTGCGACCCCTGCGAGGTTGCAGTTCCGCAAGCCGAGCGTCATCCCGGGTTTCGGGCTGACGCTCGGCTTCACGGTACTGTACCTCACCCTGATCGTCCTCATCCCGCTCGCCGGCGTGGTGTGGCGCACCACCGAGCTCGGCTGGGCCGATTTCTGGGCGATCGCCACCGACGACCGCACGGTGAGCGCGCTGAAGGTCTCGTTCGGGACGGCGCTGCTCGCGGCAGCCGTCAACGTCGTCTTCGGCGTGCTCGTCGCCTGGGTGCTGGTGCGCTACCGATTCCCGGGCCGGCGCATCCTCGACGCCGCCGTCGACCTGCCCTTCGCGCTGCCGACGGCGGTCGCCGGCATCGCGCTTGCCGCCATCTACGCGCCCAACGGCTGGGTCGGCCAGTTCCTGGCGCCGCTCGGCATCAAGGTGGCGTTCACACCGCTGGGCATCGTCGTGGCGCTGATCTTCATCGGCCTGCCCTTCGTGGTGCGCACCGTGCAACCGGTCATGGAGGAGATCGACAAGGAGGTCGAGGAAGTCGCCGCCACGCTGGGCGCCAACCGCTTGCAGACGGTCGCCCGGGTGATCCTGCCAGGACTGGCGCCGGCGGTGCTCACCGGCTTCGCGCTGGCCTTCGCCCGCGCCGTTGGCGAATACGGCTCGGTCATCTTCATCGCCGGCAACATCCCCTACGTCTCGGAGATCGCGCCGCTGCTGATCGTCATCCGGCTGGAGGAATTCCACTATGCCGGCGCGACGGCGATCGCGGCGATCATGCTGGTGATCTCCTTCGCCATGCTGTTCGTCATCAACCTCATCCAGGCCTGGAGCAGGCGGAGGTATGGCTATGTCGGTTGAGGCATTGAGCCGGCCTTTGCCGGACGGCGCCGCTGCTGGTACCCTCGCGCCGGTGAGCAAGGCGGCATTCAAGCGCGCGACGACCGAGACCACCGCCACCAAGGCGGTGCTGATCGGCATCGCGCTGCTGTTCCTTGCGCTGGTGCTGGTCCTGCCGCTGGTGGCGGTGTTCGTCGAGGCGTTCCGCAAGGGCGCCGGCGAGTTCCTGTTCGCGCTGAACGAGCCGGATACGCTGGCCGCGATCCGGCTGACGCTGCTGGTCGCCGCCATCGCCGTGCCCTGCAATCTGATCTTCGGCGTGGCCGCCGCCTGGGCGATCGCCAAATTCGAATTCAAGGGCAAGGCGTTCCTGACGACGCTTATCGACCTGCCCTTCTCGGTTTCGCCGGTCATCTCGGGCCTGGTCTATGTGCTGCTTTTCGGCGCCGGCAGCGTGCTCGGGCCGTGGTTGAAAAGCCATGGCATCGAGATCCTGTTCGCGGTGCCCGGCATCGTGCTCGCCACCATCTTCGTCACCTTCCCGTTCGTGGCGCGCGAGCTGATCCCGCTGATGCAGGACCAGGGCACCGGCGACGAGGAGGCGGCGATTTCGCTCGGCGCCTCCGGCTGGCAGGCCTTCTGGTATGTGACGCTGCCCAACATCAAATGGGGGCTGCTCTACGGCGTGCTGCTGTGCAACGCCCGCGCAATGGGCGAGTTCGGCGCCGTGTCGGTGGTGTCCGGCCACATCCGCGGCCTCACCAACACCATGCCGCTGCATGTCGAAATCCTCTATAATGAGTACAATTTCGTCGCCGCCTTCGCCGTCTCGACGCTGCTGGCGGCCCTCGCGCTGGTGACGCTGGTGCTGAAATCCGTCCTCGAATTCCGGTACGGCGACGAGATCGCCGCGACCGCCAAGCATTGAGCCAGGACCGACCATGGACGTTTCCATCCGCAATGTGCGCAAGGAGTTCGACCGGTTTCCGGCGCTCCGCGACGTGTCGCTCGACATCCGCTCGGGCGAGCTGATCGCCCTGCTCGGGCCCTCCGGCTCGGGCAAGACCACGCTGCTCAGGCTGATCGCCGGGCTGGAGCGGCCGACCGAGGGTGCCGTCTTCTTCGGCGACGAGGACGCCTCGCACAGATCCGTGCAGGAGCGCAATGTCGGCTTCGTCTTCCAGCACTACGCCCTGTTCCGCTATATGACGGTCGCCGACAATATCGGCTTCGGGTTGAAGGTCCGGCCGGGCGCGACGCGGCCGCCCTCGGCCGAGATCCGCCGCCGAGCCTCCGAGCTGCTCGACCTGGTGCAGCTTTCCGGGCTGGAGAAACGCTACCCCAACCAGCTTTCCGGCGGCCAGCGCCAGCGCGTTGCGCTGGCCCGCGCGCTTGCCATCGAGCCGAAGGTTCTCTTGCTCGACGAGCCGTTCGGCGCGCTCGACGCGCAGGTCAGGCGCGAGCTGCGGCGGTGGCTGCGCGAGATCCACGACACCACCGGCCACACCACCGTCTTCGTCACCCACGACCAGGAGGAGGCGCTGGAGCTCGCCGACCGCGTCGTGGTGATGAGCCAGGGCCGCATCGAGCAGGTCGGCACCGCCGACGAGGTCTATGACACGCCCAACTCGCCTTTCGTCTACGGCTTCATCGGCGAGTCGAGCTCGCTGCCGGTCAGGGTCGAAGGCGGCCAGCTCTGGCTGCAGGACCGCACGCTGGGCCTGACGGCCGAGAGCGTGCCGGACGGCGAGGCGACGCTCTATTTCCGGCCGCACGACGTCGAGCTCATCACGGACGGCTGCGGCGGCTGCATCGCGGGTACGGTGGCGGCGAGCCGCCGCGTCGCCGGCACCCGCCGCGTCGAGCTGGAGATCGGCGGCGATCGCCACCGCGTCGAGATCGAGCTGCCGATCGAGCATCCGGCCGCCCAGAAGAACCGCGTCGCCTTCCGCCCGCGCCGCTGGCGCGTGTTTTCCGAGAGCGGCGCTGTCGGCGGTCCGGTGGCCAGCAATGGCCGGTCGCATCACGAGGAATTGGCGCGGACCGGGACGTGAGTCCTTCCCCCTCGAGGAGAGGGTGCCGAGCGAAGCGAGGCGGGTGGGGCAACCTAAACTGCCTCGGCGCGGAAAGAACGTAGAGCACTGCCGCGGCGGGCCCCATCCGGCCGCTTCGCGGCCAGGGGGAGGGAATGCCGCGCTGGCGTCGCCTTCCGATCTGGGCTAGAAGCCGGCATCGGATTCCTCCAGCCCGCACCTGATGCCGCTTCTCCCCCGCCTCGTTTTTGCGCTCGTCGTCGCCGCCCTGTGCTCGGGCTGCGCCGGCAGAACCGCGTCCATCCGGCCGCTTTCGGCACCCGCTCCGCAAAGCGACGTCCCGTCCGAGGAGAAGCCGGAGCCGCTGCCGCCCGGGGTGAAGCCGCTGACGGTCGAGCAGGAAGAGATGATGTCGCAATGAGCCTCTATCTCGGCATCGACACCGGCGGCACCTATACCGACGCGGTGCTGTGGTCGGAGGCGACGGGTGTCGCAGCCAAGGCCAAGGCGCTGACGACCCGCCACGACCTCGCCGTCGGCATCGCCGGCGCGGTGGATGCCGTGATCGAGAAGGCGCGGGTCGATCCGAAGGCGGTCAAGCTGGTCTCCATGTCGACGACGCTCGCCACCAACGCGCTGGTCGAGGGGCAGGGCGGCCGCGTCGCGCTGGTGATGATCGGCTTCGGCCCCGCCGACCTTGCCCGCGACGGCCTCGACAAGGCGCTGGGCGGCGATCCGGTGGTGTTCTGCGAGGGCGGCCACGACGTCCACGGCAATGCCCGTCCGCTCGATCTCGCGCCGCTGGAAGCGGAGTTGCCGGCGCTTTCCAATTCGGTGTCCGGCTTCGCCGTCTGCGCCTATTTCGCGACGCGTAACCCGGCCCACGAGATTCTTGCCCGCGACCTGATCCGCGAGCGGACCGGCCTGCCGGTGACGGCAAGCCACGAGCTGTCGGCAAAACTCGGCGGGCCGCGCCGGGCGCTGACGACGCTGCTCAACGCCCGGCTGATCTCGATGATCGACCGGCTGGTCGCCGCGACCGAAGGCTTTCTGGAGGCGCGCGGCATCGCTGCGCCGCTGATGGTGGTGCGCGGCGACGGCGCGCTCGTGTCGGCGGCCTTTGCCCGCCAGCGGCCGATCGAGACCATCCTGTCGGGACCGGCGGCGAGCCTGGTCGGCGCCCGCCACATGACCGGGCTGGACGACGCTGTTGTCTCCGACATCGGCGGCACCACCACCGACGTCGCCGTGCTCGACCAGGGCCGGCCGCGGCTCGATCCCGAGGGCGCCACCGTCGGCGGTTTCCGCACCATGGTGGAGGCGGTGGCGATGCGCACATTCGGCCTCGGCGGCGATTCCGAGGTGCGGCTGGAAGAGGGCGCGCTGATCCCGAAAATCCTACTGGGCCCGCGCCGGCTGGTGCCGCTCGCGCTGGCCGGGCAGGCGCATGGCGAGACGGTCCGCCAGCACCTGGAGCGGCAGCTGCGCGCGCCCAATCCCGGCCGCATGGACGGCCGCTTTGCCATGCGCACCGGCGTTCCAGACCGGCTGGCCGCCGGTTTGACCGGGCCGGAGCAGAAGCTTTTCGACGCCATCGGCCCGGTGCCGCTGCCGCTCGACACGCTGCTCTCCTCCACCGCCCAGTCGGCGACGCTCAACCGGCTGGTGGCGCGCGGGCTCGTCCATGTCTGCGGTTTCACCCCGTCGGACGCCGCCCACACGCTTGGCCGCCAGGCCAACTGGGACGCCGTCACCGCCCGGCTCGGGGCGGAGCTGTTCGCACGCCGCCGCGACGGCCGCGGCCAGGCGATCGCCGACACGCCCGAGGCGCTGTCGGAACGCGTGCTGGCGACGGTGACGCGCCTGTCCGCCGAGGTGATCCTGGAGACGGCCTTCGCCGAGGACGGGCTCGACGGCGCTGCCACGGTGGCGCATGCGCTGGTGCAGCGCGCGGTCGACGGCAGGGAGGGCATCGCCCGCTTCACCCTGGCGCTCGACCGGCCGGTGATCGGGCTCGGCGCCTCGGCGCCGCTGCATTATGCCGGATTGCCGGCGCTGGTCGGCAACCGCTGCGTGGTACCCGACGACACCGACGTCGCCAATGCGCTCGGTGCCGTGGTCGGCCAGGTGCGGGTTTCGGTCGAGGCCCTGGTCAGCCAGCCCAAGCAGGGGCTTTTCCGGCTGTCGGCCGGCGATTTCCTGCGTGACTTCATCGACGAGAGCGAGGCCGTCGCGGCGGCCGAGGCGCGGGTGCGCGACCTTGCCGCCGAGCGGGCGCTGGTCGCCGGTGCCGAGGTCGCCGAGGTGGCCGTCGAGCAGGACGTGCGCACCTCCACAGTCGAGGGCCAGCGCATGTTCATCGAGGCGCGCATCGTCGCCGTGGCGACCGGCCGGCCGCGCATCGCGGCGTAGGCGGTTCCGAAGCGCCGCGCTGCCGCCCGGCAGGGTCGGGCTCGACCTTGGTCGCAGGGGCACCGATCGTACGCCGTTTCACCATTGACGCACGGGCCGCGCATGTGTTGAACGGGCCCAGCCATTGGCGTGCCGCAACGCAGCGACGAAAGGGTTTTTGCATTGTCCGACACGATCGACATCGACGGCCTGACGGTCGCGCGCGTGCTCTACGATTTCGTCAACGACGAGGCCATGCCCGGCACCGGCGTGGAGCCGGCCGCGTTCTGGTCCGGCTTCTCCGCACTGGTACATGACCTCGCGCCGAAGAACCGCGCTCTGCTCGCCCGCCGCGATGAGCTACAGGGCAAGATCGACGCCTGGCATAGGGAGAACGGCGCGCCGGCGGACCTCGCCGCCTACCGTCAGTTCCTCACCGATATCGGCTATCTCCTGCCGGAAGGGCCGGACTTCGAGATCGCGACCGAGAACGTCGATCCGGAGATCGCCGAAATCGCCGGGCCGCAGCTCGTCGTGCCGGTGATGAACGCGCGCTATGCGCTGAACGCCGCCAATGCCCGCTGGGGCTCGCTCTACGACGCTCTCTACGGCACGGACGCGATCCCGGAGACCGACGGGGCGGAGAAGGGCAAGGGCTACAACCCGAAGCGCGGCGCGAAGGTCGTCGCGTGGGCGCGAAAATTGCTTGACCAAAGCGTTCCGCTCGACGGCGCGAGCTGGAGCGAGGCGAAGGCGTTTGCGGTGAAGGATGCAAGGCTCGCCGTGGCGCTGCTCGACGGCCGCACGACCGGCCTGAAGGATGTGGAAAAATTCGCAGGCTATCTCGGCGAGGCGAGTGCGCCCGGCCAGTTCCTGCTGAGGAACAACGGCCTGCTGATCGAGGTGCTGGTCGACGACACATCGCCGATCGGCAAGGACGACCCTGCCCATATCGCCGACGTCTGGGTCGAGGCGGCGATCACCACCATCATGGACTGCGAAGATTCGGTCGCCGCTGTCGACGCCGAGGACAAGGTCGTCGTCTACCGCAACTGGCTCGGGCTGATGAAGGGCGACCTTGCGGAAGAAGTCACCAAGGGCGGCAAGACCTTCACGCGAAAACTCAATCCCGACCTCGACTACACCGCGCCGGATGGCTCGACCTTCCTGGCGAAGTGCCGCTCGCTGATGCTGATCAGGAATGTCGGTCACCTGATGACCAATCCGGCGATCCGCCTGTCCGACGGCAGCGAGGTGCCGGAGGGCATGATGGACGCGGCTGTCACCGCGCTGGCCGCGCTGCACGACGTCGGCCCGAACGGACGGCGCGCCAACTCGCGCACCGGCTCGGTCTATGTGGTGAAGCCGAAGATGCACGGGCCCGACGAAGTCGCCTTCGCCGTCGAGATTTTCGCGCGCGTCGAAAAGCTGCTGGGGATGGCGGAAAACACCATCAAGATGGGCATCATGGACGAGGAGCGGCGCACCACCGTCAACCTCAAGGAGGCGATCCGCGCTGCCAGGGAGCGGGTTGTCTTCATCAACACCGGCTTTCTCGACCGCACCGGCGACGAGATCCACACCTCGATGGAAGCCGGCCCGATGATCCGCAAGGGCGACATGAAGCAGGCCGCCTGGATTTCCGCCTACGAGAACCGCAACGTCGACGTCGGGCTGCAATGCGGGCTTGCCGGCCGCGCTCAGATCGGCAAGGGCATGTGGGCGATGCCGGACTTGATGGCGGCGATGCTGGAGCAGAAGATCGCCCATCCGAAAGCCGGCGCCAACACCGCCTGGGTGCCGTCGCCGACCGCCGCGACGCTGCATGCCACGCACTACCACAAGGTCGACGTGCATGCCGCGCAGGCGGCGCTGAAGAGCCGGCCGCGGGCCAAGCTGGACGACATCTTATCGGTGCCGGTGGCGCCGCGCCCGAACTGGACGCCGGAGGAAATCCAGCGCGAGATCGACAACAATGCGCAGGGCATCCTCGGCTATGTCGTGCGCTGGATCGACCAGGGGGTCGGCTGCTCCAAGGTTCCCGACATCAACGACGTCGGCCTGATGGAGGACCGCGCGACGCTGCGCATCTCCTCCCAGCACATCGCCAACTGGCTGCGCCATGGCGTGTGCACGAAAGAACAGGTCATGGACTCGCTGCGGCGCATGGCGGCGATCGTCGACCGCCAGAATGCCGGCGACCCGCTCTACCGGCCGATGGCGCCGGATTTCGATGCTTCGATCGCCTTCCTCGCCGCCTGCGACCTCGTCTTCAAGGGCGCCGAGCAGCCCAGCGGCTACACCGAGCCGGTGCTGCATGCGCGGCGGCTGGAGCTGAAGGCGAAGGACAGGGCGAGATGACACGCGCGGCCCAGCCCTCCCCCTCGAGGGGAGGGTGGCCAGCCGAAGGCTGGCCGGGTGGGGTCGCAAAGGCCGTGCTCGACGTCCTCATTCGCGCTCCGCGCTGCCGGACCGACCCCACCCGCCTCTCGAAGGGGAAGGCAGTCGCGTATGAGCCTACCCCCACCCCTAACCCCTCCCCACAAGGGGGAGGGGGATCTTGCTGCGCCTCTGCCATACGCCAATCATTGACGATTCCGGTCGGCACGGCTGCCGCAAGGTCCCCCTCCCCCTTGTGGGGAGGGGTTAGGGGTGGGGGTATCGGGCGATCGAATTCCTCGCCGGTTGTCATATGCGATTGCGCTGCCTCGAGGGGGAGGGAGAGCGCTCTCCCATGATCCTGCTCGCCATCGACTGCTCCGCCGGCCTGTGCGCCGCCTGCGTCTACGACACGGAGGCCGGACGCGAGCTCGGCCGCGCTGTGCGCGACCTCGGCAAGGGCCATGCCGAGCACCTGATCGCGGTGATCGAGGAAGCGCTGGGATCAGCCGGAAAGGCCTATGGCGACCTCGGCGCGGTCGGCGTCTCGGTCGGGCCGGGCTCGTTCACGGGCATCCGTGTCGCGGTATCGGCAGCCCGCGGCTTCTCACTCGCCCTCGGCATCCCGGCGATCGGCGTCGACACGCTGGAGGCTCTGGCGGCCGAGGTGCGCGACCGGCTGGGCGCGAAAACCGTGCTGGCGGGGCTGGCTTCCGGTTCCGGCGAGGCAGCGCCGGCGGTGCAGGCGGCCCTTTACGATGATTTTGGACAGGAGCTGTATGCTCCCGCAATCGTGACGTTGGGCGACGCGGCTGATCTGGCAAGAAAGAAGGGTGCGGTGCTCGCCGGCACGGCGGCGGGACGTGTTGCCGCGCTCGCCGGCGGCGGCTTGACGATCGCCTCGGAGGCTGCCACGGCGGACATCGGCGTCTACGCGAGAGTCGCGGCCGCCAAGGGTACGGCCGGAGGCCGTCCGAGTCCGCTCTATCTGCGCGAGCCGGACGCCAAGCCGCAGGCAGGGTTCGTCCTGCCGAGACGGGAGGAGTGATGCGCATACCGTTCATGCAGCCCCGCCAGCGGGAGTTCGCTGTGGGGCCGCTCACGGCCTCGGACCTGGCGGCCCTCGCCGCCATTCATCGCGAGGATTTCGCCCGGCCGTGGAGCGAGGAGGAGTTTCACGGCCTGCTCACGCAGGACACGGTGTTCGGCTTCACCGTGCGCGAGGTCGGCCACGGCCAGGAAGCGCCGGCGGGCTTCGTGCTGGCGCGGCTGGTGGCCGGCGAGGGCGAGATCCTGACGGTTGCGGTGGCGCGCGCCAGCCGCCGGCAGGGGCTGGGCTGGCAGCTGATGGACGCCGTGCTGCGCGACCTGCATGCGCGCCGCGCCGAGGCATTGTTCCTCGAAGTCGACGAAAACAATGCCGCGGCGCTGGCGCTCTATCGCCGCCTCGGCTTCCTGCAGGTCGGCCGCCGCGCCAACTATTACGCGAATGCAACGGGGCCGGCCGGCGGGGCGCTTGTGATGCGCCGTGATCTCCGTTAAGTATTTTGCCGCCAAATCGGATGCAATTCTGCCGGTACGGGCTCTCTTTGAACTCAAGATCTCTGCCGCAGGTCATGCCTCCGGGCACATTCAAGGCAAAGGCCTCGACTTCAACCAGAACCTGGCCCGGCATCCAGGGTCTTCCCCTGTCGGGTTTCTTGCTTCGGGACCGGCTTGAACGCGGCTTCGGCTGTGGCCCGCGTCGCTCCCGTCGCTTTTTTCCCGTCACCGGACGATCGAATCGCATCCGGTTTGGTCCCTTCCGCAAAGCCCGCCCCGGCAGCACCGGCAGAGAGACCGCGCGGCGATGATCGGGACGCTGCGGACCGTCTTCGCGCTCGCCTGCGTGGCGCTTCTCACCCTGGCGATCGCCCTGCCGCAATGGCTGTGCGTGACCACCGGCCTGTGCCGTGGCCGCCGTCTGCTGCGGCTCTGGCATCGGACTGCCGCGCGGCTGCTCGGGCTGCGCATCCGCGTCTTCGGCAATCTCGCCCATGGCCGGCCGCTGCTGATCGCCTCGAACCACGTCTCCTGGATCGACGTCGTCGTGCTGGCGGCGGTGGCGGACGTCTGCTTCATCGCCAAGTCGGAGATGGCCCGTTGGCCGGTCTTCGGCTGGTTCTCCAGGATGCAGCGCTCCGTCTATGTCGAGCGCGACAGGCGCGGAAAATCCGGCAGGCAGGCGAGCGAGATCGCGGCGCGGCTGGCCGAAGGCGACGTCATGGTGCTGTTCGCCGAAGGCACGACCGGCGACGGCAACCAGATCCTGCCATTCAAGACGACGCTGTTCGGCGCCGCCTCGATGATGCTGTCGGCCGGAAATCACGAGGAGATGTGGATCCAGCCGGTGGCGCTCGCCTATACGCGGCTGCAGGGCCTGCCGATGGGCCGCCAGCACCGCGGCATTGCTGCCTGGGTCGGCGACGAGGATCTGGTGCCGCACCTTGCAACGGTGCTTCGCGAGGGCGCGCTCGACGTCGAGGTGCATTTCGGCGAAGCGGTGCCGTTCACGGCCAAAAGCAGCCGCAAGGATGTGGCCCGCCAGGTCGAGGAACGCGTGCGCGAGATGCTGCACGCGGCGCTCGCCGACCCGGCCCCGCGGAAGTGACTTGCGTCTGTCCTTCGACGTAAAAAGACGCTAGAAGCCCGGCAATGGAGCATGTTGAGATCGACCGCGCGGGCGAACCGGTGATCGGGACGGGCGCGCAAACGCAGGGCGGCAAGAAGGTCTTCGTCAAGACCTATGGCTGCCAGATGAATGTCTACGACTCGCAGCGCATGACCGATGCGCTGGCGGCCGACGGCTATGCCGCGACCGACCGCATGGAGGAGGCCGACCTCGTCCTGCTCAACACCTGCCATATCCGCGAGAAGGCGGCCGAAAAGGTCTATTCCGAACTCGGCCGCATCCGCGAGGTCAAGCGCGAGCGCGAGAAGGCCGGCGCCGGGATGACGATCGGCATCGCCGGCTGCGTCGCCCAGGCGGAGGGCCGCGAGATCATCCGCCGGGCGCCGGTGGTCGACCTGGTGATCGGCCCGCAGACCTACCACCGCTTGCCGGAGGCGCTGCGCAAGGTGCGATCGGGCGAGAAGGTGGTCGAGACGGACTATGCCGTCGAGGACAAGTTCGAGCACCTGCCGCAGGCCCGCCGCGCCGACCTCGCCAAGCGCGGCGTGACCGCCTTCCTCTCCGTGCAGGAAGGCTGCGACAAGTTCTGCACCTTCTGCGTGGTGCCTTATACGCGCGGTTCAGAGGTGTCGCGGCCGGTCGCGCAGATTGTTGGCGAGGCCGAGCGGCTGGCTGGTGCGGGCGTGCGCGAGATCACGCTGCTCGGTCAGAACGTCAACGCCTGGCACGGCGAAGGGCCGGATGGAACGGAATGGGGCCTCGGTCGCCTGCTGCACCGGCTCGCCGAGATTCCCGGAGTGGCGCGGCTGCGCTACACCACAAGCCATCCGCGCGACATGGACGACGAGCTGATCGCCGCCCACCGCGACCTGGCCGAGCTGATGCCATACCTGCACCTGCCGGTGCAGGCGGGCTCCGACCGCATCCTCAAGGCGATGAACCGGCGCCACAAGGCGGCGGACTATCTCGCGCTGCTCGAGCGCATCCGCGCAGCGCGCTCCGACATCGCCATGTCCGGCGACTTCATCGTCGGCTTTCCCGGCGAGACGGAGGCGGATTTCGAGGCCACCCTCGATCTGGTGCGCGCCGTCGGCTATGCGCAGGCCTTCTCCTTCAAATATTCCCCGCGCCCCGGCACGCCCGGCGCCGAGATGAAGGGGCACCTGCCCGAAAAGGTGAAGGACGAGCGCTTGCAGCGCCTTCAGGCGCTCCTATTTGAGCAACAGCACGATTTCACCCGGAGCCGCGTCGGCATGCGCTTCGACGTCTTGATCGAGAAGCCGGGCCGCCAGACCGGCCAGCGTGCCGGCCGGTCGCCGTGGCTGCAGCCGGTAATCGTTGATGAAACCGTCGGCGAAATCGGCGAGATTGTTCCAGTGCGAATCACCAGGGCGGAAGCCTCGACGCTTTTCGCCGAGCCCGCCTGAGGCGGACGGAAGAGGAGAGACGTTTGGTCGCCAACGCAGATCTGAAGCAGGCGCCTTCCGGGGCGTCCGACATGGCGCACATCGTCCTGACCTTCGACAACAACAAGCACGCCGGCGCGCTGTACGGCCAGTTCGACGAGAACCTGGCGCGGCTCGAGCAGAAGCTCGGGGTCGACATCCGTTCGCGCGGCAACCAGGTGTCGATCAAGGGCGACGCCGTTGCCGCCGAGCAGGCGCGGCGGGCGCTCGACCAACTCTACGGCATCCTGCAGAAGGGCGCGCTGATCGCCCAGTCGGACGTCGACGGCGCCATCCGCATGGCGATCGCCGCCGACGACCAGCTGACCCTGCCGACGCTGGAGCGCAAGGGCAAGGTGGCGGCCGCGCAGATCTCGACGCGCAAGCGCACCATCTATGCCCGCTCGCTCAACCAGGACGCCTATATGCGCGCGCTGGAGCGCGCCGAGCTGGTGTTCGGCGTCGGCCCGGCCGGTACGGGAAAAACCTATCTGGCGGTGGCGCATGCGGCGATGCTGCTGGAGCGCGGCATGGTCGAGCGCATCATCCTGTCGCGCCCGGCGGTGGAGGCGGGCGAGCGGCTGGGTTTCCTGCCCGGCGACATGAAGGAGAAGGTCGATCCCTACCTGCGGCCGCTCTACGACGCGCTCTACGACATGATGCCGGCCGACAAGGTCGAGCGGGCGCTGACCGCCGGCGTCATCGAGATCGCCCCGCTTGCCTTCATGCGCGGCCGAACCCTGGCGCATTCGGCTGTCATCCTCGACGAGGCGCAGAACACCACGCCGATGCAGATGAAGATGTTCCTGACGCGTCTCGGCGAGAACTCGCGCATGATCGTCACCGGCGATCCCACGCAGATCGATCTGCCGCCGCAGACGAAATCGGGCCTGGTGGAAGCGCTGCGCATCCTCGACGCCATTTCCGGCGCCGTCATCGTCCGGTTCGGCGACGTCGACATCGTGCGCCATCCGCTGGTTGCCGAGATCGTGCGCGCCTACGACCGCGATGCAAAGCTTTCGCGCGGGCTGGGCGTCGACGAGGATTGAAGCAAAAGCATTCGGGAATCCGCTGACCCATGCCTGCAAAGGCCCGGAAGGAACAGACGATTGCCGTCGAGATCGACCTGACGGTCGAGGCGGGCGATTGGCCGTCCCAGGAAGCGCTGGGCACGCTCGCCGCCCATGCCGTCGAGGCGGCTCTCGCCGAAGCGGGCGCGCATGCGAAACACCCCGTGGAACTCAGCCTGCTGTTCACGGACGACGCGCATGTCCGGATCCTCAATGCCGACTGGCGCGGCAAGGACAAGCCGACCAACGTGCTTTCCTTTCCGGCCTTCCCGACGACGGTCGGCGATCCGCTGCCGCCCATGCTGGGCGACATCGTTCTGGCCGCGGAGACGGTCCGCGGCGAGGCGGAACTGGAAGGCAAGCCGCTCGATCACCATATTACGCACCTCATCGCGCATGGCCTGCTGCACCTGATCGGGCATGACCACGAGACGGACGCGGAGGCGGACGCGATGGAGGGGCTCGAGCGCCGGGCGCTGGCGAGGCTTGCCATTCCCGATCCCTACGCGTAACAGGAAGGCGTCAAACGACCGGAACGAGATGAACGACACTCCCGAGACTGCCGCCAGCCCCGATACGGGCAGCGTCAGGAAGATCGCGGACACGGCAGAAGAACCGCCCAGTCCGAGTACCGCCGCGTCGGCCGTCGCCGAGCGCTCCTCCTTCATAGACTGGCTGTCTGCGCTGTTCCGCCAAAAGAACGGCAGCACGCTGCGCGAGGACCTGACCGACGCACTGGCCGAGAGCGCGCCCGACGGCGAGGCGTTCTCGCCGGCCGAGCGGGCGATGCTGAACAACATCCTGCGGCTGCGCGAGGTGCGCGTCGAGGACGTGATGGTGCCGCGTGCCGACATCGAGGCCGTCGAGATATCGATCACGCTGGGCGAGCTGCTCAACGTGTTCGAGCAGTCCGGCCATTCGCGCATGCCGGTCTATGCCGAGACGCTCGACGATCCGCGCGGCATGGTCCACATCCGCGACGTGCTTGCCCACATCACCCGGTCCGCCCGCGCCAAGAAGGGGCGCGCCACGCGCAAGCCGCCGGCCGGAGCGGTGGCGCTCGACCTCGCCAATGTCGACCTCGGCCGTTCGATCGGCGAACTCAACCTGATCCGCTCGGTGCTGTTCGTGCCGCCGTCCATGCTCGCCTCTGACCTGATGGCGCGCATGCAGGCCGCGCGCACCCAGATGGCGCTGGTGATCGACGAGTATGGCGGAACCGACGGCCTGGCCTCGCTGGAGGACATCGTCGAGACAGTGGTCGGCGACATCGAGGACGAGCACGACGAGGACGAGCCGCTGATCACCCAGGCGGGCGACGGCGTCTACATCGTCGACGCGAAGGCCGAGATCGACGACGTCGCCAAGCTGATCGGCGACGATTTCGCCCCCGGCGAGCACAGCGACTATGTCGACACCATCGGCGGGCTGATCTTCAACGCGCTCGGCCGCGTGCCGGCGCGTGGAGAGGTGGTGCAGGCTGTACCCGGCTTCGAGTTCCATGTGCTCGATGCGGATCCGCGCCGGGTGAAGCGCGTGCGCATCGTTGAGGGCAAGGCGGAGCGCCGCCGCCGCGCCGCCAAGATGGAGCAGGCTGAGCAGGATTAGGCCGAGTTCCCGCCCGGGAACGATTTTGCCCGGTCTGTCTGAAAGCCGAATTTCGTACGAGATCGGCGCTCGAAGCGGAAGCGCAGGGGACAGTTACTTTTCGGCCCGCGCGACCTCTGAATCGCTGCGGCTTTTCTGCCGAAAGAAAGTAATACCGCGCCGTCTCGGTAGCGAACGTCCTGCGCCAATTTCGGGTTGTGGGGTAGAGCGGGCAAACCTGTCCGCGGAGCCCAAGACGGGCCGGGTCCGGCGTTTCATTCCAGCCTTCGCCACGCTATGTTCCAGTCATGACCGCCGCCCCGCTCTCCCCTGAAGAACTCGAACGCTACGCCCGCCACATCGTCCTGCCCGAGGTCGGCGGGGCGGGGCAGCAGAGGTTGAAGCGGGCGCGGGTGCTGGTGGTCGGCGCCGGCGGGTTGGGCGCGCCGGTGCTGCAATATCTGGCGGCCGCCGGGATCGGCACGCTGGGCGTGGTCGACGACGATACCGTGTCGCTCTCCAACCTGCAGCGGCAGGTGATCCATGACACCGCGTCGGTAGGCGAGGCGAAGAACGCCAGCGCCGCCCGCGCGATCGCCCGCATCAATCCCGGTGTGACGGTGGAGGCTTATGACCTCCGCCTCACCACCGACAATGCGCGCGAGCTGGTGCGCGGCTACGACATCGTCGCCGACGGTTCCGACAATTTCGACACGCGCTATGCGGTGGCCGATGCCTGCGAGGCCGAGGAGAAGCCGCTGGTGCATGCCGCGGTCGGCCGCTTCGACGGCTCGATCACCGTGCTGAAGCCGTTCGAGGCGGATGGCGACGGGCGGCTGAACCCGTCCTATCGCGACCTCTTCCCGGAGCCGCCGCCGCCCGGCATGGTGCCCTCCTGCGCCGAGGCCGGCGTGCTCGGGGCGCTCACCGGCGTCATCGGGACGTTGCAGGCGATGGAGGTGATCAAGCTGGTCACCGGCATCGGCGAGCCGCTGGTCGGCCGGCTGCTGCTCTATGACGGGCTCGGCGCCCGCTTCGACACGGTGAGATACAGGCGCCCGGCGGCATGACCGCGTTGCCCGGCGCGCTGACGATCCGCCGAGGCGCCGCCGGGTTCACCGCCTGGGACGAGCTGCTTGCGCTGATCCTCGCCTCCTTCGCCTGGATGGAGGGTCGCATCGACCCGCCGTCCTCGGCGCTCGAGCTGTCGGCGGAAGGCCTGCGGGCGAAATGCACTGTCGAGACGCCGTTCCTCGCCTTTCTCGATGGGCGGCTCGTCGGCTGCGCCTTCCTGGCGGAGCGGACCGACCATTTCTACCTCGGCAAGCTCGCCGTCGCGCCCGGCCTGCAGGGCAGGGGGATCGGTCGGGCGCTGCTCGCCGCGGCGGAGGAGCTGGCGCTCGCTGCCGGCAAACCGGCGATCGTGCTGGAGACGCGGGTGGAACTGGTTGAGAACCATGCCGCCTTCGCGCGGCTGGGCTTTCGCGAGACCGGCCGCGGCGCGCATCCCGGCTTCGACCGGCCGACCTCGCTCACCATGCGGAAGGTGCTGGGGTAGGTGCCAAGGGGACCTCGGTCGGCAGCCTACGAAAAAGGACCCCGCTCGCGACGAGCGGGGCCAGGGCCGAACGGCATCAGGCCGCCAGGATGAAGACGATCTCGTATGTATTCGGATCGACGATGATGATGCGACCGTCAGCCAGGACGAAGAACTGATAGCGCTCATATTGCGGCACGATCTCGATGACGCGCGGCGGCAGCGGCCGCAGGGTCACGGTCCGCGGCACCTCGACGCCGACGCTGACGTCGATATCGATGTCGGCCGGCTCGGGTGCGCTTTCGACGATGATGTTGCGGATCTCGGTCCGCTGCTCCGTATTGATGTCGACGCTGGCCGTCGTCTCCCTGGAGACGTCGTTCTCGCCTTCGGTGGTGGAGGCGGTGCCTTCGGTCTTGTTCGTGCCTTCCTCGGTCGTCGACGCTGTACCCTCGGTTCCGCTCTTGTCCTCCTCCGTTGCAGCCGTACCTTCGGTCTTCTTCGTACCGCTGTCGGCCGCGGCTTCGCCCTCGGTCTGCTTGGTCGTGCCCTCGGCCTTGGTCGATGCGTTGCTCTCTGCACCGGCCTGGCCGGGCTTCTTCTTCATGGCGTCGGCGCCGGCGCTTTCGGAGGCGGGCTCATCCTGCGTCGCGCCGGCAGCCTTGCCGTCCTGTTTCATGGCATCGGACGCGGCGGCGTCCGGCTGGGCCTGTCCGCCCTGCTGGGCGGGAGCCTGGACCCGTCCGGTCTTGCCGTCCTGGACGGTCCCGCTCGCCTCAGGGGACGCTCCCGCCTGGGGCGGCTTCACCACCGGTGCCTGGCCGGATGCTCCGGGGTCCGGTGCCTCCTGCGCGATGACGGGAAAGGCGAGAGCCGAGGACAGCAATGCCGCGGCGATCAGCGAAAGTCGGGTTCTCATCGGGTACCTCCATTGCAAGGACTTCCCTCGGATGCGCTAACCCGGGCGGAGTGCTGCTGTTCCGTCACGAAATGTGACGCGCTTCCGCAAGGCGTGCGGAATGTTCCGAAGCGTGAACGGATGGCAGGATCGGAGCCTGCCACCTGGAAAATATGGGCCGGCGGCTATGGAGGCGGCGGGGCTATTCGCTGCGTCCGAGGGCGCGGGCGACCGCCGCCTCGGCGGGTTGGATCGCGTCCGGTGTGCCGACCGTGATCCAGCTGCCGGAAAGCGGCATGCCGAACAGCCGGCCGGCGGCGATGGCCTGGTCGAAATAGCGGTTGAGCGACGTCTTGGCGACCGGCGCGCCGGCGAAGATGCGCGGGTGCAGGATGCCGGCGCCGGCGTAGATCAGGCCGGACGGAGCGCCGGCGGCGCGCGCTAGCCTACCGTCCGCGGCGAGCAGGAAGTCGGTGCCGCCGCTATGGCCGGTCGCGTTCTCCAGCGCCGAGAGCAGCAGCAGTATGTCCATCCGCTCGGGATCCCACTGCGCCGCGAGCCGCCGCAGGTTGGGCTCCGGGCCGTCGATCCAGAAGGTGTCGGCATTGAGCACGAAGAACGGCTCGCCGCCGAGTGCCGGCAGCGCCTTGACGATGCCGCCGGCCGAATCCAGCAGCCCCTCGCGCTCGTCGGAGATCACGATCTCCGGCACGGCGCGCGCGGCGACGTGGGCGACGATCTGGTCGGGCAGGTAGTGGACGTTGACCACGGCCTTCTCGACGCTGGCGGCCGCAAGGCTGTCCAGGCCCCAGTCGAGCAGCGCTCTGCCGGCCACTTTCACCAGGGGCTTCGGCAGCGTGTCGGTGATCGGCCGCATGCGCACGCCGAGCCCGGCCGCCAGCACCATCGCCGTTTTCGGGGCGCCGCTCATCAGTCCTCCGCCAGCAGGCCGTGCGCGTCGTACAGCGCCGCCACCGGCGCCAGCGCCGGATGCGCAAGCGCTCGCCTGACATAGGCGCGGATGCGCGGCAGGTGCTTCAGATACCCGGGCTTGCCGTCGCGTTCCTTCAGCCGCACGAAGATGCCGAGGACTTTCGTGTTCCGCTGCGCCGCGCAGATCGCATAGGCCTCGCGAAAAGCCGCCTCGTCGAAGCCGCCCGCGGCATGGCGCGCCGCCACGTAGGCGGCCACCGTCGCCTGCTCGATGTCCTCGGGAATGGTGACGCGGGCGTCCATGCCGAGCGAAGCGACGTCATAGGCGAGCGGGCCGATCAGCGCGTCCTGGAAATCGAGGACGCCGATGCGCTCGCTCCCCGAGCGGTCATCACGCCAAACGAAATTGGGCGCCTGGACGTCGCGCAGCACAAGGCCGGCTTCTGCCTTGTCGAGACGCTCGAACACGACGTTCCAGGCCTGTGCGAATTGCCGGCGCAGGGTGGCGTCGGCGTGCCGGCCCGTCTTCCACGGCACATACCAGTCGAGCAGCAACTCCGTCTCGATCGCCAGGGCGCCACGATCGAAGGGCGGCATGTCGTGGAACACGCCGGGCGCCGCCCGCAGCCGCGTCGGCCAGGGTTTTTCGTGCAGGGCCGCGAGCAGTTCGGCCGCCGCCGCATAGCGCCCGGCAACCGGCCGCCCCTCGGCATCGAGGAAACTGCCGGTGCCGAGATGCTCGAGCAGCAGAAAACCTTGATCGAGGTCGGAGGCGAGCACCTCCGGCGCCGCGATGCCGCGTTCGCGCAGGGCCTTGCCGATGGCGACGAAGGCCGTCACGGTCTGTGCCGTGTGGGCGATCACGGCATAGGGCTTGCCGTCCTTGACCGGCGGTCCAAGCACGAGGCGGGGCGAATTCATCAGGATGCGGTCCGGGCCGCCGGCGGACCGGACGGTCTCGTAGGCGCGTGCCGAGGCGTCGCCTGGAAACGGAATGCGGTCGGCAGCCTCCGCTTCGGCCCTGTCCAGGAAATCGCGGATCGCCAGCGAGCGCGCCACGCGGTCGAAGGCAGGTCCGCTGCCGGAGACGATGGCACGGCGGCCCTCGCCCTCGTGCAGAAGCGCGACCGTGACGGTCCCGCCGGGCAGCCGGCCGCCGGCCTGCTCCGGCCACTCGACGACGACGGCGCCCTCGCTCAGCGCCTCGTCGAAGCCGAGTTCGTCCAGCTCCGACGGGCCACCCAGCCGGTAGAGGTCGAAATGGCTCACCGCCACCCGGCCGTCATAGCTCTGCACCAGCGTGAAGGTCGGGCTCGGCACTTCGAGCTCGGCGTCGCCGGCATTGGCGCGCACCAGCGCGCGCGCCAATGTGCTCTTGCCGGCACCGAGGTCGCCGGAGAGGGCCAGCGCATCGCCAGGCTTAAGCGCCAATGCCAGGTCCTGGCCGAGCCGCGCCGTCGCCGCTTCGTCGGGCAGGAAACGTTCGAGGGTCATGCAGCCTTATATCACTCCGCCGCGGCGCGCACGCGCGATGGCACCAGCGGGAACAGGCAGGTCACCGTCGTTCCGGCGCCGGGGCCGGTGTCGATGCGAACCGTGCCGCCGTGGAGCTCGACGAAGCTCTTGACCACGGACAAGCCGAGCCCCGCTCCGCGGCGGCGACCGCCATTGACGCGCGATTCGAAGCGGCGGAATACGGTGTCGAGCACCTCCGGTGCCATGCCCGGACCGTCGTCGTGGACGGAGAACTCGACGCCCTGCGCCGTGGTCCGGCAGGCGAGCGTGATCGTGCTGGCCGCCGGCGCGTAGTTCACCGCATTGCTGAGCAGATTGTAGAGAACCTGGCGGATGCGTATCTCGTCGCCATGGAAGGTTTTCGGCGCCTCCGCGGTGTCGATCGCCAGCTTGATCGAATGCTCTTCCAGTCGGTCGCTGACCAGCGCCGCGGCCGCCGCGACCGTCTGGCCGATCCTCACCTCGGATATCTCGAGCTCCATGATGCCGGCGTCGACGGTGGCAAGGTCCAGGATGTCGTTGACGACCGTCAGCAGGACCGCCGAGGACGAGCCGATATGCTCGACATATTCGCGCTGCCGCGGCGACAGCGGTCCGGTGGCCGGCAGCGACAGGAGCTCGGTGAAGCCGATGATGTTGGTCAGCGGCGAGCGCAGCTCGTATGACACGTGCTGGACGAAGTCGTTCTTGAGCTGGTCGGCCTTCTGCAACGCCTCGTTCTTGTCGATCAGCGCGCGCTCGACATTGACGCTGTCGGTGACGTCGACGAAGGTCATCATAACCTGGCCGTTGGGCAGGTGGATCACGGCGTAACGCAGCACCACGCCGCTCTTCAGCTCCGCCTGGCCGTTACGGTCGCGCCGCTCGTCGTCGAAGCCGGTGACCGCCGCGACGAAGTCGCGCCAAGGATTGTCGTTGGCGAAGGCGTCGCACCATGCCTGGATGGCGGAGATGTGCATCGACTGGGCGACGACGTCGGCCGGCAGCTTCCACAGCGCTGTGAAGGCCGGGTTGGCGAGCCGGATGCGGCCGTCCGGGCCGAACACCGCCACGCCCTCGGCGAGGTTATCGAGGGTTTCGCCCTGCACCCGGACCGCCGTGTTGTAGCGGCTCTCGAGATTCATCCGCTCGGTCAGGTTCTCGAAGATCCAGGTGACGCCGCCGTTCGACTGCGGATTGGCGACGACGCGCACCGTGCGCCCGTCCGGCAGATGCCACCAGTGCTCCTGCGACTGGACGGCGCGATAGGCCTCGAGCAGGTTCTCCTTCCAGCGCCGCCATTCCGGCTGCTCGGCGATCTTGCCGTCGCTGCGCAGCCGGTCGAGCAGCAGCGCGTTGTCGGGCGCGCTTTCGAGAAAGCTCGGCTCCAGTCCCCACAGCTTCTGGAACGCCTGGTTGAAGAAGCGCAGCTTCTCCTTGGCGTCGAAAATGGCCACCGCGGTGGTGAGCTGGTCGAGGGTGTCGGCGTGGCTGCGCACCGCGCGCTCGAACTCCTCGCGGATGGTCGAAGCGGCGCTGATGTCGGTGGCGAGGCCGGCGGCGCCCTCGCTGCCGGAGAAATCGGTCACGGCGAAGATGCGGCGGTCGCCGGCCACCACGGTCGAGACGGTCTGGTCGAAGACGCGGCTCTGCCGATGATGCGCGGCGATCGATTCACGCGCGATCGTACCGAGGAATTCCTTGTTGTCGCGCACCGCCTCGCCGCCGTCGACGGCCTCGACCGCCTCGGCATAGGCGCGGTTGACCCATTTCAGCCGGCCGTCGGCGGAGCGCAGCCAGAAGGGCATCTTCAGCGCGTCGATCAGCCCGAGCATGGTGTCGTAGTCGGCGGCGAGCCGCTGGTTCTCCAGCTTCAGCCGCGCCTGCACGCGCAGGTTCTCCGACAGGCTGGTGAAGCGCACGATCACATGCGAGGCGGTCTTGCGGCCCTGCACCTCGAGCGGCACGCCGGTATTGGTCTCGACCGTCAGGTCGAAGGCGACGGCCTTCTCGCGCAGCGCCAGGACCGCATGGTCGAGCGCGGCGGCCGAGCGCGGCATCAGCCAGCGGCCGAAGGCGAGGAAGGCGGCCCGCTCGTCCGGGGCGCCGGTATCGGTCGGCAACGCGCCCAGCAATTCCGCCTTCTGGCGATCGCTCGCCCACACGACGAGGCGCTGGTCGCGCAGGTTGAGCAGCGCGTCGGAGCGGTGGAGGGAAGCGTTGAGGTCGGCGACCCGGGCGCGCAGCTCGACATTCTCCGCGGCGGTGCGGGTCCGCTCGCGGATCAGCGCGATGGCCGAGATCAGCGCGGCACCCATCACGCCGGTGACGACCGCGATCTGGATGACCTCGACCGTGTTGACGGTGAGCGAGATCGCTTTCGCCTGGGCCAGCGCCGGCAGGAACGGCAGGCCCACCGAAAGGGCGGCGCCGCCGACGGTCGCCTTCAGCGCGCGGATGAGCACGGCGCGAAGCCCGCCACCCTCCGTCCTCGAATCGGTGCGCCGGCCCGTTCCGGCCTGTCCCGCGTGTCGCGGGCCTTCCCCCGGCATGTCCTGTTCCTCTCCGCGCCTGTCTGCAAGACCGCCCCCGGTCCGACGACCGGATGGCCGTAAGCGTCGCGAATCACAGTCAACATACAGGGTCGGCGAATCGACGTGAAGAAGTTTGCCGCGCAAAACAAAGCCGGGCGAAAAGTCAATCGCCCGGCCACAATATATTGTGTTATATGGTTAAGAGATCAATACCTGTAGTGTTCCGGCTTGAACGGTCCCTGCGGCGTCACGCCGATATAGGAGGCCTGCTCGGAGCTGAGCTCGGTCAGCCGGGCGCCGAGCTTGTCGAGGTGCAGGCGGGCGACCTTCTCGTCGAGATGCTTCGGCAGCACGTAGACCTTGTTCTCGTACTGGCCGGGCTTGGTCCACAGCTCCATCTGCGCCAGCACCTGGTTGGTGAAGGACGCCGACATGACGAAGCTCGGATGGCCGGTGGCGTTGCCGAGATTGAGCAGGCGGCCCTCCGACAGCAGGATCATCCGCTTGCCGTCCGGGAAGGTGATCATGTCGACCTGCGGCTTGACGTTGGTCCATTTCAGGTTCTTCAGCGCCGCAACCTGGATCTCGTTGTCGAAGTGGCCGATGTTGCCGACGATCGCCATGTCCTTGAGCAGGCGCATGTGGTCGAGCGTCACCACGTCCTTGTTGCCGGTGGTGGTGATGACGATGTCGGCGGTTGGGGCGGCGTCCTCGAGGGTGACGACCTCGAAACCGTCCATCGCCGCCTGCAGCGCGCAGATCGGATCGACCTCGGTCACCTTGACGCGGGCGCCGGCGCCGCTGAGCGAGGCAGCCGAGCCCTTTCCGACGTCGCCGTAGCCGCAGACGACCGCGACCTTGCCGGCCATCATCACGTCGGTGCCGCGGCGGATGCCGTCGACCAGCGATTCCTTGCAGCCGTATTTGTTGTCGAACTTCGACTTGGTGACCGAGTCGTTGACGTTGATCGCCGGGAAGGGCAGCAGGTCCTTCTTCTGCAGCTGGTAGAGGCGGTTGACGCCGGTGGTGGTCTCCTCGGTGACGCCGCGGATGGCGTCGCGCTGCTTGGTGAAGAAACCCGGGCTGGCGGCCAGCCGCTTCTTGATCTGGGCGAAGAGGATCTCCTCTTCCTCGCTGCCCGGCTTCGACAGGACGTCCTCGCCGGCCTCGGCGCGGGCGCCGAGCAGGATGTACATGGTGGCGTCGCCGCCGTCGTCGAGGATCATGTTCGACAGGCCGCCATCGGCCCACTGGAAGATCTTGTCGGTGTACACCCAATAGTCATCCAGCGACTCGCCCTTGACGGCATAGACCGGGATGCCGCTGGCGGCGATCGCCGCGGCGGCGTGGTCCTGGGTCGAGAAGATGTTGCACGACGCCCAGCGGATCTCGGCGCCGAGCGCCTTCAGCGTCTCGATCAGCACCGCCGTCTGGATGGTCATGTGCAGCGAGCCGGTGATGCGGGCGCCCTTGAGGGGCTTCGCGTTGCCGAACTCTTCGCGGCAGGCCATCAGGCCCGGCATCTCGGTCTCGGCGATGTCGATTTCCTTGCGGCCCCAGTCCGCGAGAGCAAGGTCGGCGACCTTGTAGTCCTTATCCGCCATGGCAGTGCTCCAAGTTGAGGCCCGGGCAGGTGCCCGACGGGCCGGATCGGGCGACTGACTAGCAGAAACGCCGGGGGGCGGCAATGGAGACATAAAGAAATCTTTATTCGTGCATGTCTTCCGCGCTTGGCGGAGGCGGACACGAAGGCAGGCTGGCGGTGTCGGCCAAGCGGATCCTGGCGGCGGACGGGGACGGCCCGCTTGCAGCCTCGAAACGTAGGCCCCGTGCAGGATGTCGAGGCAATATCCGCTTCCGCCCGGTCCCATGTTCCAATCTTCGGGCAAACTCGCTAAGGGTCCGCCAAATTCGCTTGGAGGCGTCCCTTGATCACAGTCATAGGTTCGATAAACCTCGATCTCGTTGCCGACGTCGAGCGCCTTCCCGCGCCGGGCGAGACGGTGCCGGGTTCGGTTTTCCGCACCGCGCCGGGCGGCAAGGGGGCCAACCAGGCGCTGGCGGCGGCCAGGGCCGGCGGCGACACCCGCATGATCGGCGCGGTCGGCAAGGACGCCTTCGCTGCCGAGGCGCTCGCCCTGCTTTCCGACGGCAAGGTCGATCTGTCGGCCGTGCGCGAAACGCATGCCGCGACCGGCGTCGCACTGATCTTCGTCGACGGCAAGGGCGAGAACGTCATCGTCGTGGTGCCCGGTGCCAACGGCACGGTGGTTGCCGGCGACGTCGCGGCGGCAAAGCTGAGCAGGAGCGAGATCGTGCTGCTCCAGCACGAGATCCCGCTCGACACCGTGGCGGCGGCGCTCGACGCTGCACGCGCCGCCGGCGCCGTCTCCATCCTCAACACCGCGCCGTTCCGGCCCGAGGCGGCGGGCCTGCTCGCCAGGGCGGACTTCGTCGTCGCCAACGAGACCGAATTCGACCTTTATGCCGAGGCGCTCGGACTGGCCGGCGGTACCCGCGAGGCGCGCATGCGCGCCTTTGCCGACGGGACCGGCCGCACCATCGTGGTCACGCTCGGCGGGGACGGCGTCGCCGCCGTCGGCGAAGGCCGGCTGCTACGGGTGGCGGCCCTGCCGGTGACGCCGGTGGATACGGTCGGCGCCGGCGACACGTTCTGCGGCTATCTCGCGGCCGGGCTCGGCGAAGGGCTGGCGCTCGACCAGGCGCTGGCGCGGGCCGCTGCAGCCGGTTCGCTCGCCTGCCTCCAGCCGGGCGCACAGCCGGCCATCCCGCTGCGCGGCGACGTCGACGCGGCCCTGCGCGCGGCCTGACGGGAGACGCGTCGGCAGGCGGATAGGAGCCAGCGACGGCGCTGCCCGATCGCCGTAGGGCACCCGGACGCTGATCTCGCCGGCGCGAGGCAGGAAGGCGTCGCCCACACGCAGCGATGGCGCGGCTTCGGACGTCATCGACTTGCCCAGCCTTTCATAGTAGGCAACACGACGGTCGGCGCATAACCGCCGCGAACGAACGGGAGGATGAGAATGTTCCGCTGGGGTGTCCTGTCGACTGCCAAGATCGGGCGCGAGCAGTTGCTGCCCGCCATCCAGGACGCCGAGAACGGCGTGCTGACGGCGGTGGCGAGCCGCGACGTGGCCAAGGCCCGCGCGCTCGCCGACCGCTTCGGCGCGCCGCATGCCTTCGGCTCCTACGAGGAGATGCTTGCCTCCGACACGATCGACGGCGTCTACATCCCCCTGCCGACCTCGCAGCATGTCGAATGGGCGGTGAAGGCGGCCGACGCCGGCAAGCATGTGCTGGTCGAGAAGCCGCTGGCGCTTGACGCGAAGGACATCGCCGAGGTGATCGCCGCCCGCGACCGCAACAAGGTGCTGGTCTGCGAGGCTTTCATGGTGGTCTACCACCCGCAGTGGAAGAAGGTGCGAGAGCTGGTGCAGGACGGCGCCATCGGCCGGCTGCGCCACGTGCAGGGCGCCTTCTCTTATTACAACATCGACGCCACCAACATGCGCAACATCCCCGAACTCGGCGGCGGCGCGCTGCCGGACATCGGCGTCTACCCGACGGTCTCGACCCGTTTCGTCACCGGCCAGGAGCCGCTGCGCATCCAGTCGACGGTCGAGCGCGACCAAAAGTTCGGCACCGACACCTATTCCAGCACCAAGGCCGATTTCGGCGATTTCCACCTCACCTTCTACTGCTCGACGCAGATGGCATTGCGCCAGTTCATGGTCTTCCACGGCGAAAAGGGGTTCATCGAGGTGCATGCGCCGTTCAACGCCGGCGACTACGACCACCACCGCATCGAGCTGCACAACCAGACCCACACCGAGGCGACCGTGTTCCGCTTCCCGGCGACGCGGCAATACCGGCTGGAGGTCGAGACCTTTGCCCGCGCCGCGCTGGGCGGCGACGATCCGGTGTTCACGCTGGAGGAGTCGGTCAAGAACCAGAAGGTCATCGACGCCATCTTCCGCGCCTCTGAAAAGGACGGCTGGGAGCCGGTCTGAGCGTTCTCACCGGTTCCGGCCGTTTCACCACCACACCCCGCCGCGCGTCAGCCGGATGCGCGGGATCCCGTCCGGCGCATTGAGCGACGTCTCGCAACCCGGCTGGTCGTCGAGATCGGCGAGCGGAGCGAAGAACGTGCCGTAGAGCGGGCTGCGCGGCCGCAGTCCGCGTCGTTCGCGGATCGACGGGATCATCGACCGGCGCGGCGTCGGCTGCGGCGGGGTCGGCGGCAGAGCTATCACGACGGGGCCGGCGGCCTGCCCCATCTCGGCCTTCAGCGCGGCAAGCCGCGCCAGGCGGTCCTCGGTCGCCGGATGGGTGCGCAGCACCGACGGATCGGGGACGCGGCCGCCCGGCAGCAATATGCCTTCCCACAGCCGGCCGCGTGCCCGCTCCAGCTTCCGCAGCGCCGAGGCGAGCCCGTCGGGATCGCCGGTGAGCACGGCCGCGCCGAAATCGGCGTCGAACTCGCGCGTGCGCGACAGCGCCATCTGCAGCAGGCCGCCGATGGTCGGAGCCGCCAGCAGCACCAGCACCGCCAGCCACGGCACCTGCTCGCCGGCGCCGCCGAACAGGCCGCCGAGGTTGATCAGCAGCGTGAACAGGCCGACGGTCGACATCACCGAGGTGAAGCGCGAGACGATGTCTGCCAGCGCCATCACCTTGACGTCCTCGTGGGCGATGTGGCTGACCTCGTGCGCCAGCACGCCGGCAAGCTCGCGGGTGGTCAGCCGCCGTGCCAGCGCGTCGGTGAGGGCGATGACGGAATCGTCGCGGCGACCGACCGCGAAGGCGTTCAGCATCTGCGAGGGAATGACGTAGAGTTTCGGCACCGCCGGCAGCGCGGCGCGCTCGGCCAGCATCCGCAGGATGCGCACGCCGGCCGGAAAGTTCGCCTCCGTCACCGGCCGCGCCTTGTACATGGACAGCACCATCTGCGGGCTGATGCGGCGCACCGCCGCCAGCGAGACCGCGCCGAAGATGACGGCGAAGATGACGCCGCTCAGCCCGCCGAACACCCAGGCGGTGACGGCGAGCAGCAGCAGGCTGCCGCCGGCGAGGATGCCGGTGTGCAGGGCGTTGACGAAACGGTGGCGGCGCAGCGCGGCCGGGTTGATCGTGGTGGTGGCGGTCATCGACTGAATATGGGGGAAGACGCGGGTTTTGCCCATATTTCCGCCGACTTGACGCTGGGACGGCGCTTGCGCGCGGAAATGGCTGTTCTTATATACGCGCCACAGCCGCCGGACAGGTCGCGGATGCGGTCCGTCAGGCGAATTTCTTGAGAACAGGGGTTTTCACCGGAACGCCTCATTGGGTCCTGAAAACCTGCTAAGCGGAGAGAATATAGAATGGCAAAAGTTATCGGCATCGACCTCGGAACGACCAATTCCTGCGTCGCCGTCATGGACGGCAAGGACGCCAAGGTCATCGAGAATGCGGAAGGTGCGCGCACGACGCCCTCCATTGTGGCTTTCACCAGCGACGGTGAACGGCTCGTCGGCCAGCCGGCCAAGCGCCAGGCCGTGACCAATCCCGAAAACACCATCTTCGCGGTGAAGCGCCTGATCGGCCGCCGCTACGACGATCCGGTGACCGAGAAGGACAAGAAGCTCGTCCCCTACCACATCGTGAAGGGCGACAATGGCGACGCCTGGGTCGAGGCCGGCGGCAAGAAGCAGTCGCCCTCGCAGATCTCCGCGACCATCCTGCAGAAGATGAAGGAGACGGCGGAAGCCTATCTCGGCGAGAAGGTCGAGAAGGCGGTCATCACCGTTCCCGCCTACTTCAACGACGCCCAGCGCCAGGCCACCAAGGACGCCGGCAAGATCGCCGGCCTCGAGGTGCTGCGCATCATCAACGAGCCGACCGCGGCCGCGCTCGCCTACGGCCTCGACAAGAAGGACGGCAAGACCATCGCCGTCTACGACCTTGGCGGCGGCACCTTCGACATCTCCGTGCTGGAGATCGGCGACGGCGTGTTCGAGGTGAAGTCGACCAACGGCGACACCTTCCTCGGCGGTGAGGACTTCGACATGCGCCTGGTCGAGTATCTGGCGGCCGAGTTCAAGAAGGAGCAGGGCATCGACCTGAAGAACGACAAGCTCGCGCTGCAGCGCCTCAAGGAGGCCGCCGAAAAGGCGAAGATCGAGCTGTCGTCGTCGGCGCAGACCGAGATCAACCTGCCCTTCATCACCGCCGACCAGAGCGGTCCGAAGCACCTGACGATGAAGCTGACGCGCGCCAAGTTCGAGCAGCTCGTCGACGACCTGATCCAGCGCACCGTCGAGCCCTGCAAGGCGGCGCTGAAGGATGCCGGCCTGAAGGCGGGCGAGATCGACGAGGTGGTGCTGGTCGGCGGCATGACGCGCATGCCGAAGGTTCAGGAGATCGTGAAGCAGTTCTTCGGCAAGGAGCCGCACAAGGGCGTCAACCCCGACGAGGTGGTGGCGCTGGGCGCGGCCATCCAGGCCGGCGTGCTGCAGGGCGACGTCAAGGACGTGCTGCTGCTCGACGTGACCCCGCTGTCGCTGGGCATCGAGACGCTGGGCGGTGTGTTCACGCGCCTCATCGAGCGCAACACCACGATCCCGACCAAGAAGAGCCAGGTGTTCTCGACCGCCGAGGACAACCAGGGCGCCGTCACCATCCGTGTCTTCCAGGGTGAGCGCGAGATGGCCGCCGACAACAAGGCGCTCGGCCAGTTCGACCTGGTCGGCATCCCGCCGGCGCCGCGCGGCGTGCCGCAGATCGAGGTTTCCTTCGACATCGACGCCAACGGCATCGTCAACGTCACCGCCAAGGACAAGGGCACCGGCAAGGAGCACCAGATCCGCATCCAGGCTTCGGGCGGCCTCAGCGACGCCGATATCGAGAAGATGGTGAAGGACGCCGAGGCGAACGCCGAGGCCGACAAGAAGCGGCGCGGGCTGGTCGAGGCCCGCAACCAGGCCGAGGCGCTGCTGCATTCGTCCGAGAAGTCGCTGAAGGAGTATGGCGAAAAAGTCTCGGAGGCCGATCGCACGGCGATCGCCGACGCCATCGCCGCTCTGAAGACGGCGACCGAGGGCGACGACGCCGACGACATCCAGGCCAAGTCGCAGACGCTGATGGAAGTCTCGATGAAGCTCGGTCAGGCCATGTACGAGGCGAGCCAGAAGGAAGCCGCCGAGGCCGACGCCAAGGCGGATGCCGCCAAGGATTCGGACGTGGTCGACGCCGATTTCGAGGAGATCGACGAGAACGACGACAAGAAGAAGTCCGCCTGATCCCGATCGGACGGAGACAGCATGGGAGCCCGGCCACTGCGCCGGGCTTCTTTTTTGTGAACGCACCGCGGGCCTTCGTTAAGCTTACCTGAAGGAACCTCCCCCCAACGTTCTCTCCCGAGATACACTTGTCGTGGGTTGCCGGCGGCACGGCTGCCGGGCAGGGTCGGAACAGGGGCCGATGCATTTCAGGACGCTCGAGATCTGGCGGCTGTCGGCCGCCCTCGCGGTGATGATGTGGCATTTCCTGCGCTACGCGCCGCCCGGGCACGAGGCGGCCAGCGCCGCGCTGTACCGCCTGATGCCGCTCATGGAGATGTTCTTCATGATCTCCGGCTTCCTGATCATGCTGCGCTATGCCGATACGCTGATGTCAGAGCCCGGTTCGTTCCGGCGTTTCATCGTGCGACGGCTGGCGCGGCTCTATCCGCTTTATTTCATGACGCTGCTGTTCTTCTGCGTCGTCGCCGCCGCGCTGCATCTCGGCCTCGTGCAGTCGGAGCAGCCCGAGCGTTATGCCTGGTCGGCACTGCCAGCCAACATCCTGCTGGTGCAGGCCTGGGGCCTCACCGACACGCTCACCTTCAACGATGTCGGCTGGACGCTTTCGGCCGAATGGTTCTGCTATCTCACCCTGCCGGTACTGGTCCTGGCCTATCAGCGGTACGTGATATGGGGACTGGCCGCCGTTGCGGCCGCGGCCATCGTCGCGCTGGAAATCGGCGTGGCCATGGGCTGGATACCGTTTCCGAGCTGGCTGCAGGCCAACACCTGGGGCGCCTATCGCGCCTTCGCCGATTTCGCGCTCGGCGCCATGGTCGCCGTCGCGGTGCGCGACAGCAGGCTCAGGCTGACGAGCCTGGTACCTGGATGGCTCGTCTTCATCGCGGCGGTCGCGGCGATGGCGACGCTGCAGAACGCCTATGTGATCGTGCTCCTGCTGGCGGCCGCGACCTTCCTCGCCGCGCTCGCCGAGCGCAACGATCCCGAGGCCGCCGCCTATCTCAAGCCGCTGCATCCGATCGGCCGCGTCTCCTTCGGCATCTACATGATCCATCCGGTGATCGAGAGCGTCCTGCTCGCCGTGGTGTGGCGCAAGATGCTCGAGCCGATGGGCGTCATGAGCTTCTACGCCTACTGGTATCTGCCGGCAGCGGCGGTGATCGCGACCGCGCTGCTGTCGGACCGCTATTTCGAAGGGCCGGTCAGCCGCTATCTCAATGCCCGTTTCGGCGGCACGCAAGCCGGCGCGGCGGCGCAAAAGCGTGGTGCCGGCGCAACTGGAACCGCCTGATCCGTTCCAACGGCCGGTTTTCTGCCGAAAACTGTCGCTTTGCCGGCCGCCCCCTATGGCATACCGGCTTGCGGTTTACTAAATCCTGTGCCAGTTGCCCGCGCTGATCGGACAAGCAGTGCACCTAGCTTGAAACTCATCCACCGGTTCACAAGGCAGAATGAAAGCCGATTTCTATGAAACGCTGGGCGTCGGCAAATCAGCCGACGAAAAGGCCCTCAAGAGCGCGTTCCGCAAGCTCGCCATGCAGTTCCACCCCGACCGCAATCCCGGGGACAACGCCTGCGAGCAGAAGTTCAAGGAAATCAACGAAGCCTACGAGACCCTGAAGGACCCGCAGAAGCGGGCGGCCTATGACCGCTTCGGCCATGCCGCGTTCGAGCATGGCGGCATGAACGGGGGCGCGAACGGCTTCGGCTCGGGTGGCTTCTCCGACATCTTCGAGGACATTTTCGGCGAGATGATGGGGGGCGGCCGCCGCCGCTCGACCGGCGGCCGCGAGCGCGGCGCCGACCTGCGCTACAACATGGAGATCACACTGGAGGAGGCCTATACCGGCAGGACGGCGCAGATCCGCGTGCCGACCTCGATCTCCTGCTCGGATTGCAGTGGCTCCGGCGCCAAGCCGGGCACCCAGCCGGTCACCTGCTCGCTGTGCTCGGGCTCCGGCCGCGTGCGCGCCGCGCAAGGCTTCTTCTCGATCGAGCGGACCTGCCCGCAGTGCCACGGCCGCGGCCAGACCATCAAGGACCCCTGCTCGAAATGCGCCGGACAGGGCCGCGTCACCGAGGAGCGCTCGCTGTCGGTGAACATTCCGGCCGGCATCGAGGACGGCACCCGCATCCGGCTCGCCAACGAGGGCGAGGCGGGGCTGCGCGGCGGCCCGCCCGGCGACCTCTACATCTTCCTGTCGGTCAAGCCGCATGAATTCTTCCAGCGCGACGGCGCCGACCTCTACTGCAAGGTGCCGATCTCGATGACCACCGCCGCCCTGGGCGGCGCGTTCGAGGTGACCACGCTCGACGGCTCGCAGACCCGCGTGAAGGTGCCGGAAGGCACACAGAACGGCCGCCAGTTCCGGCTGAAGGGCAAGGGCATGCCGATCCTGCGGCAGCCGACGATCGGCGACCTCTACATCCAGACCGCGGTCGAGACGCCGCAGAACCTGAGCAAGCGCCAGCGCGAGCTGCTGGAGGAATTCGAGAAGCTGTCCTCCACCGAGAATTCCCCGCAGTCGAGCGGGTTCTTCTCGCGCATGAAGGACTTCTTCGAGTCGTTCGGTAACAACTGAGGCGTGCGCCGAGGCGTCGTCACGCGCGATGGAACCAGTCGGGGAGAACCCCGTTTCGCCGCTGCGTAAGCCTTGCATCACGACGTCAGGCTGGTATTGATCGCCTCACAGCGACAGGGAGTGGACGCGATGCGACGCGGTTCGGAGTTGCGTAAGGCGCTGGCCGAGAAATTCGACGACGAACTTCGTTTCTTCCGAGGCTGGATCGACAAGCCGAAAGCCGTCGGCTCGATCATTCCGACCAGTTCCTTCACCGCCCGGCGGATGGCCTCCGTCATCGACGTCTCGTCCGGCCTGCCGGTGCTGGAGATCGGCCCGGGGACCGGCGTCATCACCCGCGCCATCCTCGCCCGCGGCGTCCCGGCCGCGAAGCTCTACACCGTCGAATACTCGGCCGACTTCGTCCGCCACCTGAGACGCCATTTCCCCGGCGTCAACGTCATCGAGGGCGACGCCTTCGATCTCGACCACACGCTGGGGGCCGACGCGCCGAAGCGCTTCGACTGCGTGATCTCCGGCGTGCCGCTGCTGAATTTTCCGGTGGAGCGCCGCGTCGCCTATCTTGAGGACCTGCTCGACCGCATTCCCGAGGGCCGGCCGGTCATCCAGTTGACCTACGGGCCGAAATCGCCCGTGCCGCCCGGCCTCGGCAGCTACACGGTGCGGCATTTCGACTTCGTCATCCGCAACATCCCGCCCACGCAATTGTGGGTCTATGAACGCGGCCGGCGGAACTGACGGCACAAGCTGGGCTTGTCGCCGCTGATTTCCCCATGCATGACTTCTGAAGCCAAGGGGGCTGTCATGCGCGAAATCCCACTGAAGGAGGCGAAGGCAACGCTTTCGCGTGTCCTCGACGAGGCGATTGCCGGAAGTCCATCCATCATCACCCGGCGCGGCAGGCGCGAAGGCGTCATCCTGAGCTACGGCGAATTCGAGCGGCTTTCGCGTGCTCACTCGTTCGGGTGGCTGTCGGCGAACGCGCCGCTGGATGCCGACGAAGCGCGGCCGGACTGACAGCCGGCCAACTCCGATCCCGAAAGGAAGCCGGCCTTTGCATCATCCAAAAATCCTCGTCTTCGCCGGCTCGATCCGCACCGGCGCCTACAGCGGCAAGACCGCGGACGCGGCCATGCGCGAACTCGCGCTGCAGGGGGCGGAGGTGACCCGCATCTCGCTCGGCGACTATCCGCTGCCGATCATGGACCAGGATCTGGAGGCGGAGAAAGGCGTTCCGGAGAATGCCGTGATGCTGGCTCGGCAGTTCGTCGACCATGAGGGCCTGCTGATCGCGACGCCCGAATACAACGGCTCGATGCCGCCGCTGCTCAAGAACGCCATCGACTGGGTGAGCCGCGTGCGCAAGGATCGCGGCGCGCCGGTGCGCCCGTTCTCCGGCAAGCCGGTGGCGCTGTGCTCGTCGTCCGATGGCCATTTCGCCGGCATCCGCAGCGCCAACCATCTGCGCGCCGTGCTGTCGCATATCGGCATGGAAGTGATCGCGCCGCAGGTCTCGGTGCCCTATGGCGAAAAAGCCTTCGACGAGAATGGCGGTTTTCGCGAGGAGCGGCTCCGCAACGGCATGGAGCGCCTGTGCCGGACGCTGATCGAGCGCGCCGCGATGCTGTCGACACGGGCCGACTCGTGATAATGGCCGCTCGACTCGACGCGGCGGACGGCGCCGATCCGACGGAGATGCGCATGACAGAGACCAATCCGGCCAGCCGGCTCATTGTCGGCCTGGACGTACCGGACCTGCGAATCGCCCAAGCCGTGGTGCGCGAGCTCGACGGCGTCGTCTCCTTCTACAAGATCGGCTACCAGCTCGCCTTCGCCGGCGGGCTCGACTTCGCCCGCGAGCTCGTCGCCGAGGGCAAGCAGGTCTTCCTCGACATGAAGCTGCTCGACATCGACAACACGGTGGCGAAAGGCGTCGAGAACATCGCCAAAATGGGCGTAACGATGCTGACGCTGCACGCCTATCCGAAAGCGATGCGGGCCGCCGTAGAAGCGGCGCGCGGCACGCCGCTCTGCCTGCTCGCCGTCACCGTGCTTACCTCGATGGACGAGAGCGACCTGATCGAGGCCGGCTATGAATACGATCCGCACACGCTGGTGCTGCGCCGCGCCGAGCAGGCGCTCGCCACCGGCATGGGGGGCATCGTCTGCTCGGCCGGCGAGGCGGCGGCGGTGCGCAAGGTCGTCGGCCCCGAACTCGCCGTGGTCACGCCCGGCATCCGGCCGGCCGGCACCGAGCATGGCGACCAGAAACGCGTCGTCACCCCGGCGGATGCCATCCGGGCCGGCTCAAGCCACCTTGTGGTGGCCAGGCCGGTCGTCGCCGCCGTTGACAGGCGGGCGGCCGCGCAGGCAATCCTGGCCGAGATGGCCGCGGCCTGAGTTTCACACGGGAGAAAAAAAATGCCGAAGGGATACTGGATCGCCCGCGTCGACGTGCGCGACCCCGAGGGCTACAAAGACTATGTCGCGGCGGCGAAGCCTGCCTTCGACAAGTACGGCGCGACGATGCTGGTGCGCGGCGGCGCCTATGAGTTCGCGGAAGGGCCGGGCCGGGCGCGCAACGTGGTCATCGAATTCGCCTCGCTGCAGGCCGCGCACGACTGCTACCACTCGCCCGAATACCAGGCCGCCAAGGCGATCCGCCAGAAATACGCCGAAGCCGAGATCGTGCTGGTCGACGGGGTCTGACGTCCGGCCTGGCGCATCGCCCGCCTTAATTGGACTAAAGGATGAGGCCATCGCCGGACGTATATCGTATTGCGTCGCAGCAATTGTTCGTTAACTTCGCTGCCTAACGATAGGACGCGGTTTTCCGCGCCGTAGCGCGGGACCGGCGGAGTTTTCGATGTTCTACCAGCTCTATGAACTGAACCATGCGGCCATGCAGCCGTACCGCGCCTTCGCGGATGCGGTAAGGCTGTTCTACTCCAATCCGATCAATCCGCTGTCGCACACCGCGGTAGGCCGTTCGGTCGCCGCCGCCGCGGAGCTGTTCGAGCGCACGACCCGGCGCTACGGAAAACCGTCCTTCGGCCTCGACCGAACGGTGGTCGACTGGAAGGAAGTCGGGGTGGTCGAGAAGGTCGTATGGTCGCGGCCCTTCTGCAATCTCATCCATTTCGTGCGCGACCTGCCGGCGCGGCGCAAGGCCGATCCGAAGCTGCTGATCGTGGCGCCGATGTCCGGCCACTACGCGACGCTCTTGCGCGGCACGGTGGAAGCGATGCTGCCGCACGCCGACGTCTACATCACCGACTGGGCCGACGCCCGCATGGTGCCCGTGTCGGAGGGCCGCTTCGATCTCGACGACTACATCGACTATATCGTCGAGATGCTGCATGCGCTCGGCCCCGAGGTGCATGTGATGGGCGTGTGCCAGCCCTCCGTGCCGGTGCTCGCCGCCGCAGCGCTGATGGAAGCGCGCGGCGACCGCTTCGCTCCCTCCACCATGACGCTCATGGGCGGCCCGATCGACACGCGGCGCAACCCTACCGCCGTCAACCTGCTGGCCGAGGAGAAGGGGATCGACTGGTTCCGCGACAACGTCGTCATGCAGGTGCCGTGGCCGGCGCCCGGCTTCATGCGCGACGTCTATCCGGGCTTCCTGCAGCTGTCCGGCTTCATGAGCATGAATCTCGACCGCCACATCACGGCGCACAAGCAGTTCTTCATGCATCTGATCAAGAACGACGGCGACAACGCCGAGAAGCATCGCGACTTCTACGACGAATATCTCGCCGTCATGGATCTGACCGCCGAGTTCTACCTTCAGACGGTGGAGACCGTGTTCGTCCGCCATGCCTTGCCCAAGGGCGAGATGACGCATCGCGGTACCCCGGTCGACCCTTCGGCAATCCGCAACGTCGCGCTGCTGACCGTCGAGGGCGAGAATGACGACATCTCGGGCATCGGTCAGACGCAGGCCGCGCACGACCTCTGCGTCAACATCCCCAACGACATGCGCGCCCACTACATGCAGCCGGCGGTCGGCCATTACGGCGTCTTCAACGGTTCGCGCTTCCGCTCCGAGATCGTGCCGCGCATCGTCGATTTCATCTCCAGCTACGGCAAGGAGAACCGCGCGCCGGCGAAACTGCGGCTCGTGCGCGCGGCCAAGGGCTGATTTTGGCCGAAGTCCCGATGCACCCGCACAGGCTCCGGGCGACGCCGGACGGGCTGTTGCAGATTCATCGCGCCGCGCTGATCACGGTAACCATCACGCGAAAGTCTAGTCAGGCGTGAATTGACTCGGCGGAAAAATCGTCCTTAACGTTTCCTTAACGACAAAGGGCGAGTGGGCTATGCAATCCTCTCCGCGGGCGCGCCGCGCCGCGAAGCTTACCGGGATAGTGCTGGCTTCGGCGATGGCTAGTCTTATCGCCGGCGCAGCTTCGGCATCCGGTCCGATGCTGACCGGCGGCCTGACCTCGCAGCCGATCGGCCACTATGAGTTCTGCAAGATCAATCGGGCGGAATGTTCGATCCGGGTGCGAGACGCTGGTCCGGAGCGCATGTCCGGCGCGCTGTGGAGCCTGCTGGTCGGCATCAACACCGACGTGAACGGCGCCGTGAAGCCGATGAACGATTTCGACATCTACGGCAAGGACGAGGTCTGGGCCTATCCCGACGACGGCGTCGGCGATTGCGAGGACTATGTGCTGGAGAAGCGTCGCCAGTTGCAGGCTGGCGGCCTGTCGCTGTCGAACCTGCTCATCACCGTGGTGCGCAAGCCGGACGGCGAGGGCCATGCGGTGCTTACCGTGCGCACAGACAAGGGCGACTTCGTCCTCGACAACCTGTCCAACGAAGTCAAGGACTGGAGCCAGACCGGCTACCGCTTCCTCAAGCGCCAGGCCTCGAACCATACCGGCCGCTGGGTGACCATCCGCGAGGGCTCGGCGCCGCTGGTCGGCGCGGTGCAGTAGCGGCACGGCGCCGGCATTTCCGGCGTCCATTTGCACCGGCGCGGGCTGCATGCGTCCGCTCAGCCGCCCTTTCCATCCCGCGCGATGCCCCTTGCAATCGCCTGCGCCTTGTCGATCGCATTGGCGAAGCAGCCGCGCAGATCGGCGCGCATGCCGGTGAACCACAGGCCGGGCACGGCGGGGTCGTTCTCGCCGCCGTTGAAGCGCGGCCGGCCGCGCGGATCGAGCACGCCGAGATGGCCGACCATGCCTTCCAGCCCGGTGCGGTAGCCGGTCGCGGCGATCACCACGTCCGGGCTGAGCGTGCTGCCGTCCTCGAACAGAACGCGGCCTCCCTCGAAGCCGCCGATCACCGGCATGACCGCGACGCGGCCCGCCCTGATCGCCGCAACCGCGCCGTCGTCGGTGGCGATCGCGATGCTGTCGGCCTTCATGCGGCTTGCCGCGCCGCCGGCCGCCGGCGGCAGGCCGAGCTTGCCAAGGTCGCCGAAGCTCAGCCGCTGCGTCGCGCCGATGACGCGATCGGCGACGCCGACCGGCAGCTTGACCAGCCAGGTGGCGTTCTTGTGCACGGCGAGGTTGGCGACCCGCTTCGGCAGCACGGCCGGCGCGTGGCGGGCCGACAGCCACAGCCTGCCGGTCTCCGCGCGGATCAGATGGTTGAGCACGTCGAAGCCGGAATTGCCCGCTCCGCTCACCAGCACGCTCTTGCCGCGATAATCCGCCGCCTCGCCGAAATCGGCCGAATGCAGCAGCCGGCCGGTATAGGTCTCGCGGCCGGGCCATGCAGGGATGAAAGGAACACGGTCGCGGCCGGTGGCGACGACGACGTGCCGTGCCCGGTAAGTCCGTCCCGCTGCCCTCGCCTCCCAGCGATCGCCGGCGCGATCGATGCGCTCGACGGCGGTGTCATGGTCGATCGACAGGCCGTGCAGCCGCGCGAAAGCCTCGAACAGGTCGATCACCGCCTCGCGTTTTGGAAACGCCGGCGTACCGGCCGGATAGGTCACGCCGGGAAGCACGGACAAGTCGCGGTGCGAATTGAGCGTGAGATGCTTGTGGCGCCGCCGCCAGGACTCGCCGAGCCGCGGCGCGGCCTCCAGCAGGCGCACCCCGATGCCTGCCTTCGCCAGCGCCTGCGCCACCGCCAGCCCGGCCGCGCCGCCACCGACCACCAGTGCTTCCGTGTCGATCATCCGCCACCATCTTCCGCTTCCGGGCGACCGCACCGGATTTTTCGCGGCAGGTGATCGGCTGTGGACGCCGGAGTGTCAAGCGGCCGGGCCGTGGCGCTGGACACGACCGATGCCGGACAGCAATTCTCTTCCTCAAAGGAGGAAGAAAGAGGTTGGCCGCTCCTACTCGGCTGCTTCTCCGTAGCGCGGCGCCGCATCGGCCACGTGGGCGTCGACATGCGCCTCGAACTTCTCGAAATTGGCGATGAACATGCCGACGATGCGCTTGGCCTGCCGGTCGTAGGCGGCCCTGTCCGCCCAGGTGGCGCGCGGGTCGAGAATGCCGGAATCGACGCCCGGCACGGCGACCGGGACGGCGAAGCCGAAATTCGGGTCGGTGCGGAATTCCGCCTCGTTGAGGCTGCCGTCGAGCGCCGCGGCGAGCAGCGCGCGCGTCGCTTTGATCGGCATGCGCCTGCCGGTGCCGAAGGCGCCGCCGGTCCAGCCGGTGTTGACCAGCCAGCAGTCGACGCCATGCTCGGCGATCAGCGAGCGCAGCAGATTGCCGTATTCGGACGGGTGGCGCGGCATGAACGGCGCGCCGAAGCAGGTCGAGAAGGTCGCCTCCGGCTCCTTGACGCCCTTCTCGGTGCCAGCGACCTTGGCCGTGTAGCCGGAGAGGAAGTGGTACATGGCCTGCGCCGGCGTCAGCTTGGCGATCGGCGGCATCACCCCGAAGGCGTCGGCCGTCAGCATGACGATGTTCTTCGGATGCCCGGCGCGGCCCGTCGGGCTGGCGTTTGGGATGAAGTCAAGCGGGTAGGCGCAGCGGGTGTTCTCCGTCAGCGAGCCGTCATCGAAGTCCGGCACGCCGCGCCCGTCCAGCACGACGTTCTCCAGCACCGTGCCGAAGCGCCGCGTGGTGGCGAAAATCTCCGGCTCGGCCTCAGCCGACAGGCGGATGGTCTTGGCGTAGCAGCCGCCCTCGAAATTGAAGACGCCGTCCGGGCCCCAGCCATGCTCGTCGTCGCCGATCAGCGTGCGCGAGGCGTCGGCCGACAGCGTCGTCTTGCCCGTGCCGGACAGGCCGAAGAACACCGCCGTGTCGCCGGCGGGGCCCATGTTGGCCGAGCAGTGCATCGGCATCACGCCGCGTTCCGGCAGCAGGTAGTTGAGGGCGGTGAACACCGATTTCTTCATCTCGCCGGCATAGGAGGTACCGCCGATCAGCACGATCATGCGCGAGAGGTCGACGGCGATCACGGTCTCGGTGCGCGTGCCGTGGCGCGCCGGATCGGCGCGGAAGGAGGGCAGGTCGATGATCGTCATCCGCGGTTCGAAATCCGCCAGCGCATCCTCCGCCGGGCGGATCAGCAGGTTGCGGATGAACAGCGAGTGCCAGGCGAACTCGGTGATCACGCGGGTCGGCAGCGCCTGCGCGGCGTCGGCACCGCCGACGAGGTCCTGCACGAACAGATCCTTGTCCGCGGCATGGGCGCGGAAATCGGCGAGCAGCGTTTCGAAATGCGCCGGCGTCATCGCCGCGTTGTTGTCCCACCAGACCTGGTCGGCGGTCGCTGCGTCGCGGACGACGAACTTGTCCTTGGGAGAGCGGCCGGTGTGCTGGCCGGTATAGGCGACAAGCGCGCCGTCGGCGGAAAGCTGCGCCTCGTTGCGGCGGATTGCCTCCTCGTACAGCGCCGCCCTTCTGAAATTGTAATGGACCTTGCCCGACGTCCTCACACCGATTCGCTCGATCCCGCAGCCGGGATTGCGTATACCGATCTCGCCCATCTTGCCCTCGACCTGGTGGGTTGGCACTCCCGGGTGACGCCCGGAATGAAGTCCATGCGCTCAACTTTTCTTGAGCGAAGCTCGTCGAAACCAGAAAAGATGAAGAATATCAAACTATTAATCGATTTAAAGATTTTGAAATCGTTTAAATCGGTTATATAAGGCAGAGCTGTGCAGCAGTCGGACGTTACAAATTAAGCATTTGCTGCCAAGCTTTGCAGGACGGCCGGCCGAAGTTGCGCCGCCGGCCGTGTCATGCCATGGACGGACGCCGTGCCACATTTTGTACTCAATTTGTCCGCCAATAGCCTCTTCCTTATATTGGAAGGGACCCCCGATCATGAGGGAGCCGCTTGAAATGGCAACGATCGCGCTTGTCGACGACGACCGCAACATCCTGACCTCGGTGTCGATCGCCCTGGAATCGGAAGGCTATCGCGTCGAGACCTATACCGACGGGGCCTCGGCCCTCGAGGGCTTTGCCGCCCGGCCGCCGAACCTGGCCATCCTCGATATCAAGATGCCGCGCATGGACGGCATGGAGCTGCTGCGCCGGCTGCGCCAGAAGTCCGACCTGCCGGTGATATTCCTCACCTCCAAGGACGACGAGATCGACGAATTGTTCGGCCTCAAGATGGGCGCCGACGATTTCATCCGCAAGCCGTTCTCGCAGCGGCTGCTGGTCGAGCGCGTACGCGCCGTGCTGCGGCGGGCGAGCGCCCGCGAGGCGGCCGCCAAGGCGCCGAGCCAGCAGACGAAATCGCTCGAGCGCGGTCAGCTCGTCATGGATCAGGAGCGCCACACCTGCACCTGGAAGGGCGAGCCGGTCACGCTGACGGTGACCGAGTTCCTGATCCTGCATTCGCTCGCGCAACGCCCCGGCGTGGTCAAGAGTCGTGACGCGCTGATGGATTCGGCCTATGATGAACAGGTCTATGTCGACGATCGGACCATCGACAGCCACATCAAGCGGCTTCGCAAGAAGTTCAAGGCGGTCGATGATGATTTCGAGATGATCGAGACCTTGTATGGCGTGGGCTACCGGTTCAGGGAGGCCTGAGCCGAACCGCCGGGGATCCGGGATTGAATGACGATTGACCTCCAGCTTAACAAGCCGATGGCCGCCGCCCGGCGGCCGCGGGGCTGGCTGGCGGCCGTGCTTGCGGCGCTGACGGTGCCGCTGCGGCGATTTCTCGGCCACCACGTCTTCTCGAGCCTCACCCGCCGCATCCTGTTCCTGAACCTTGCCGGCCTTGCCGTTCTGGTCGCCGGCATCCTCTATCTGAACACCTTCCGCGACGGCCTGATCGACGCCCGCGTCGAGAGCCTGATGACGCAGGGCGAGATCATCGCCGGCGCCATCTCCGCCTCGGCGACCGTCGAAACCGATTCCATCAGCATCGATCCGGAGAAGCTTCTGGAGCTGCAGGCCGGCGAGAGCCTCGGCCCGGGCACCGACCAGCTCGACAATCTGGATTTCCCCATCAATCCCGAGCGCGTCGCGCCGCTGCTCAAGCGGCTGATCTCGCCTACCCGCACGCGCGCCCGCATCTACGATCGCGACGCCAACCTGCTGCTCGATTCGCGCCATCTCTACTCGCGCGGTCAGATCCTGCGCTACGACCTGCCGCCGGTCGACGAGGAAGAGCCGAGCATTCTCGAGAAGGCGGAGAAATTCGTCTTCAACCTGTTCCGCAACACCGACCTGCCGATCTATCGCGAGCAGCCCGGCGGCAATGGCGCGGCCTTTCCGGAAGTCATGAACGCGCTCACCGGCAGTCCGTCCACCGTGGTGCGCGTCAGCGAGAAGGGCGAGGAGATCGTCTCCGTCGCCGTGCCGATCCAGCGTTTTCGCGCGGTGCTGGGCGTGCTGATGCTGTCCACCGAAGGCGGCGACATCGACAAGATCGTGTCGGCGGAGCGTAACGCCATCCTGCGGGTGTTCGGCGTCGCGGCGCTGGTCATGGCGATCCTGTCGATGCTGCTCGCTTCCACCATCGCCAATCCGCTGCGCCGGCTCTCGGCGGCGGCGGTGCGGGTGCGGCGCGGGGTCAAGAGCCGCGAGGAGATTCCGGATTTCTCGGACCGACAGGACGAGATCGGCAATCTCTCCATCGCCGTGCGCGGCATGACCAACGCGCTCTATGCGCGTATCGAGGCGATCGAGAGTTTCGCCGCCGACGTGTCGCATGAGCTGAAGAATCCGCTGACCTCGCTGCGCAGTGCCGTCGAGACCCTGCCGATCGCCAAGAACGAGGCTTCGCGCGAGCGGCTGATGGAGATCATCCAGCACGACGTGCGCCGGCTCGACCGGCTGATCTCGGACATTTCGGACGCCTCGCGGCTCGACGCCGAACTGGCGCGCGAGGACGCCACCCGGGTCGACCTGCGCAAGCTGGTCTCCGATCTGGTCTCCGCCGCGCAGGAGACCGGCCGCCACAAGCGCAAGGCGACCATCGAGTTCAAGGCGGCCAAGCTGCCGCCCGCCGCCAGGGGTTATTTCGTCACGGGCCACGACCTGCGCATCGGCCAGGTCATCACCAACCTGGTGGAGAACGCGCGCTCCTTCGTGCCGGAGGACCATGGGCATATCACGGTAAGCCTGTCGCGGGCCGGCCAGTTCAACGTCGTCACCGTCGACGATAACGGGCCGGGCATTCGCCCCGACGCCATCGACCGCATCTTCGAGCGCTTCTACACCGACCGACCGTCAAGCGAGGCGTTCGGCCAGAATTCCGGCCTCGGCCTGTCCATCAGCCGCCAGATCGCAGAGGCACATGGCGGACGCCTGACCGCCGAGAACATCTCCGGCACGAAACCCGGCGAGGTGAAGGGCGCCCGCTTCGTCATGACACTGCCGGCCGACGAGTGAGCGCCGCGGCAGGAACGGTGCGTCCTTCCATCGTCATGGCCAAAGCCGAACCAGGGTATCCTCCAAACCTGCATGCAACGGGGATCGTCGTCGGCGACCGGGGAATCCTGATCCGCGGCGAATCCGGATCCGGCAAGACCACGCTGGCGCTCGCCGTGATCGCCGCGGCACGCGCCGCCGGGCGCTTCGCGACCCTGGTGGCCGACGATCAGCTCCTGCTTGCCCGTCGGCACGGGCGGCTGGTGTGCACCGCTCCCGCGGCGATCGCCCGCCTGGTGGAGGTTCGCGGCTCGACGCCGCAGCCGATCGGTCACGAGGCCGCAGCCGTCGTCGACCTGTTGATCCGCCTGGTCGACGGGCCGGCGGCGCCGCGCTACCGTGAGGAAGAGAGCGAAGAAATCGGCGGCTGCCGCATCCCGGTTCTGACGCTCGAGCGCCGCAATGCAGCCGGCGCGTTGGCCGCGATTGCCGCGCGGCTGTCACTGCCGCCGTTCGGCTGAACCTGTGTCATGGATGCCAGGATGCGGCAAAATGGCCGCCGCTAACGAAGATTTGGGCTTGTCAACGGCGGGTGGCTGGACAAGATGGCGCTCCGCTCCGGCGGTAGGCATTTTACCGAACGCGTATGAAGGGGCGATGACGGGAGCCATGGCGGAATGATCGGACTCGTGCTGGTGACGCACGGTCGGTTGGCGGAAGAGTTCCGCAACGCCGTCGAGCATGTCGTCGGGGCCCAGCAGAGCTTCGAGACGATCTCGATCGGCGCCGACGACGACATGGAGCAGCGCCGCCGCGACATCGTCGATGCGGTGGCGCATACCGACACGGGCAACGGCGTCATCCTGCTCACGGACATGTTCGGCGGCACGCCGTCGAACCTGGCGATCTCGGTCATGGAGCCCGGCCGCGTCGAGGTGATCGCCGGCGTCAACCTGCCCATGCTGATCAAGCTGACCAGCGCCCGCAAGGCCGACGACATGGCCAAGGCGCTGGAACTGGCGCAGAGCGCCGGCCGCAAATACATCAACGTCGCGAGCCAGGTGCTGAGCGGTAAATGACCGGTCCCCTGCTGTCGAAGGATGCCATCAGCCGCGACATGGTCATCATCAACCAGCGCGGCCTGCACGCCCGCGCCTCGGCCAAGTTCGTGCAGCTCGCCGCCGGCTTCCAGGCGACGATCGAGGTCGAGAAGGACGGGGTGAGGGTCGGCGGCACCTCGATCATGGGGCTGATGATGCTGGCCGCCAGCCCCGGCTGCTCGATCCGGGTCTCCGCCAGCGGTCCCGAGGCGCGCCAGGCGCTCTCGGCGCTGGAAGACCTGGTCGCGTCCAGGTTCGGCGAAGAAGCCTGAGGCGCCCTCAGCGGCTGTCCTACCGGCCGCTCTCTCCGCTTATCCGGCCACGAATGCTTTCCAACGGCCCCAATTATCCGCAGGCCAGCTTTCCCGCTTCCCAGCCGAGGATCGCCCGCTTGCGGGTGAGACCCCAGTGATAGCCGGTGAGTGCCCCGGACTTGCCGAGCGCGCGGTGGCAGGGCACGACGAAGGACACCGGATTGGCGCCGACGGCGGCGCCGACGGCGCGGCTCGCCGCGGGCGCGCCGATCTCGGCGGCGATGGACGAGTAGTTGCGGGCGCGGCCCATCGGGATCTTCAGCAGCGCCTCCCACACCCGCACCTGGAAATCGGAGCCGATCAGCACCACGCGCAGCGGCTGGTCGGACCGCCAGTTGGCTGGGTCGAAGATGCGTGCCGCATAGGGCGCGGTCGCACCGATGTCCTCGACGTAGGACGCGTTCGGCCAGCGGCCGGACATGTCGGCGAAGGCGTCACGCTCCTCGCCCGGATCGCAGAAGGCGAGGCCGGCCAGCCCGCGGTCGGTGACCATGAGCAGTGCGATGCCGAAAGGCGAGATGTGATAGCCGTAGCGGATGGTCAGGCCGGCGCCGCGCGTCTTGTAGTCGCCCGGCGACATCGCCTCATGCGTGACGAAGAGGTCGTGCAGGCGGCCGGGACCGGACATGCCGAGCTCGAACGAGGTTTCCAGCAACGGCATGCCCTGGTCGAGCAGTCTTCGCGCATGGTCGAGCGTGACCGCCTGGAGAAAAGCCTTCGGCGACAGGCCGGCCCAGCGCGTGAACAGCTTTTGCAGCCCGGTCGGCGTCTCGCCGACATCGGCGGCCAGTTCCTCCAGCGAGGGCTGGTCGCGATAGTCGAGGCTGATCTTCTCGATGGCGCGGCGCACGATCTCGTAGTCGCCGTCGGCGGGCGTGATATCCTTCTGCAGGATCGGCATCGGTTTCGTCGGCATCGGCGAATTCATAGACATAAGAGCGTTCATGGCAATGTCTCCTTGGCCCCGAATATCGGGCCAGCGGAGGCGCGAAACCACCCGAAACTTGCCTTGCGGGACGCTGGACCCAGATAGGGCTGCACATCGGAGGGAGGAAGATGCCGGGCGAAAAAGCGCATCTCACCAGGGAGAAGGAAACTCTGCTGATCACGCTCTGCGGCAAGGCGCTGGAGAGCCGGCTGCCGGATTCGCTGCTCAAGGACTGGTTCGCCGCCGAGGCTGTCGGCAAGATCGACTATGATTTCCGGCGGCTGAAGGTCGACAGGAATCTCGGCATCGGCCTGGCGATCCGGGCAAAGTCGATCGACGACCGGGTGCGCGCCTTCATCGCACGGCATCCGGATGCCGTGGTCCTGCATCTGGGCTGCGGGCTCGACAGCAGGGTGTTCCGCGTGGATCCGCCGGCCGGCGTTGCATGGTATGACGTCGATTATCCCGAGGTGATCGCGCTTCGCCGCAGGCTCTACCCGGACCGCGAAAACTGTCGCCTTGTCGCATCGTCGGTGACCGATCCGCAATGGCTGGAGACCGTGCCGGCGGATCGCCCGGCAATGATCGCGGCGGAGGGGCTGACACCCTATCTTCCGGCCGACGAGGGACCGAAGCTGTTCGCCCGCCTCGTCCGGCATTTCGACCGCGGCGAGATCGTCTGCGACGCCTACAGCAGCCTCGGCCTGAAGATCGTGGCGATGACCCCGTCGGTAAGGGCGACCGGCGCCGAGTTGCGCTGGGCGATCAACGATCCACACGATCTGGAGAAGGCGGCCCCAGGGCTGAAGCTTGTCGAGGAGATCGCTCCCTACGAGACCGAGCATGTCAGGCGCATGACGCTGGGCGCGCGCCTGTTCATCGGCGTTTGGAACTTCATCCCGCCCCTGAAGAAAATCGGCCGGCTGCTGCGGTTCGAGTTCTGACGTCCGTTATGGAAGGCCGCGCCGTGACTAGCGCGCCTTGGCGGTCGCCAGCGCCCGCGAAAACGCCGCGGCAAAGCTCTCGCGGTCGTCGGGGTTGAGGAAGGAGCCGATAGGCACGCTCTTGCCCTGTCCCTCCACGGCCATGCCGGTGATGCCGATCTCCCGGTGGCGGGCAACCGCGAAGCGGGCCCAGAACGGGTTGAAGCGGTGCGCTTCGCTGCGTCCCGAGGGCGCGGTCTTCCTGATGTCGAGGCGGGTGCGCGACACCGACACCTCCTCGCGGGCGCGGGCGGCGCGATAGTTCATGCGGAAGGCGATATAGACCAGCAGCACGTCGAGGCCGAAGAAGCCGAACACCGGCCAGGCGCCCTTCGACAGGAAGAAGGCGCCGGTGGCCAGCCAGCCGAACAGCAGCGCGCCCATGAGGATCGCGAAGCCGGTGCGCCCGAGCGACCGGTGCGGCGTGAGCAGCGCCCGGAAGAACGGCTCGTCGGCATCCCGCATGGCGTTTGTGTCGTCCATCGCCCGCAATTATAGAGGGCGCATGAAAAACCCCAAGGCAAAAAGCGCCGCAGCGCGTCCGGCGGTCGGCCCGGCGAAGGCAAAGTCCCGGCCGATGCGGGCTCGCCCGGCTTACCGGCCGGAGGAGGTGCACGAGATATTCCGCCGCTTTTCGGTGCAGCGGCCGGAGCCGAAGGGCGAGCTCGAGCACGTCAACGCCTTCACGCTGCTGGTAGCCGTGGTGCTGTCGGCGCAGGCGACGGATGCCGGCGTCAACAAGGCGACGCGGCCCTTGTTCGCGGTGGCCGACACGCCGGAACAGATGGTGGCGCTAGGCGAGGGGGAGGTAGGACGGTACATTCGCACCATCGGCCTGTGGCGCGGCAAGGCCAGGAACGTGATCGCGCTGTCGCAGGCGCTGGTCCGCGACCATGGCGGCGCCGTGCCGGACGACCGCGAGGCGCTGACGGCGCTGCCCGGCGTCGGCCGCAAGACGGCGAACGTCGTGCTCAACATGGCCTTCGGCCAGCCGACCATGGCGGTCGACACGCATATCTTCCGCATCGGCAACCGCATCCTGCTGGCGCCCGGCAAGACGCCGGAGCAGGTCGAGGCCGGGCTGGTGAAAATCATCCCGCCGCAATACATGCGCCATGCCCATCACTGGCTGATCCTGCACGGCCGCTATGTCTGCAAGGCGCGCAAACCCGATTGCCCGCGCTGCGTGATCGCCGACCTGTGCAAATCACCGGAGAAGACGACGTCGGTGCCCGCACCGCTGGTCGAGATCGGGGCGACCGGCGGGTTGCAAGCCGCTCAGTAGCCCACACCGCGCGCCATCGACGCGGCGAACACCAGCACCAGCGCCAGGAACGCCGCCTCGGCCTTGAGCCAGCCGCGCAGGCGCGAGACCTCGGCGTCGGGCACCGTGGCCAGGCCGGCGCGGCGCCAGGCGACGATGCGGCGCGTCGGCCCTATGGACAATAGCCCGATCGCCACGAAGGCCGCCATCTTCATCCAGAAGACTGGGTAGTAGACGTAGTACTCCCAGCCCTTCAGCCCCCAGACGACGCGGCCGATGCCCACCAGGATCAGCAGCATGGCGACGCCGCCATAGGCCGAATCGACACGGCCGAGGCGCGCAAGATCAACCGTTCCCAGACCGGGCCGGACAAGCGCCAACTCGACGGCGATGAGCGCGGCGAGCAGGAACGCCAGGAAATGATGGGCGATCGCCAGAACGAGGTCGAGCAGCAGGTCGTCCATGGCGCGCTCCGTATGTTGACAATGTCAAGATTAAGTCGCGGCCGTTGGCGTGTCAAGGCGCAAGGCGGGAGGGCAGCGAGCCCCGATCGATGGGTCCTGCGACTTGCTTCGCCCGGGCGCCCCGGTTCCGAGACTCCGTGCCTGCGCCGCATTCCGCGAAATCGACCTCGCTCCGATGCCGACGCGATGGCGCATGGCGCTTCGGCCGGGCAGGCTCTAACAATGCCCCCTGGAATCAGTGGACGGGGCATGCGGCATGCGGTTCGACGTGGTCATCATCGGCGGGGGGTCGGCTGGGTCCGTGCTGGCGGCGCGGCTGAGCGAGAATCCCGACCGCCGCGTGGCGCTGATTGAGGCCGGCCTCGAGCCGACGGATCCGGACATCGCCAAACCGTCCATGTGGCCGTTCATCCAGGGCCGCGACTACGACTGGGCCTTTGAGACGGTGTCGCAGGCCGGCACGGCTGGGCGGGTGCATGCCTGGCCGCGCGGCCGCGTCGTCGGCGGATCGAGCTGCCTGCACGCCATGGCGCATGTGCGCGGCCATCCCGACGATTTCGAGGCCTGGGCGGAGGCGACCGGCACGCGCAACTGGTCCTATGACGGGCTGCTGCTGGCCTTCCGGCGCAGCGAGCGCTTTTCCGGCGGCGGCTCCGAGCTGCATGGCGGCGACGGCCCGCTTGCCGTCTGGCTGCCAGGCGAAGAGGTCAATCCGGTGGTGCGCGCCTATATGGAAGCCGGATCGCAGCGTGGCGTGCCGGCGCTCGGCGACCACAACGGCCGGCGCCTCAACGGCACCGCGCCGAATGCGCTCACCATCCGCGACGGCCGCCGTGTCAGCGCCGCCGACGCCTATCTGACCGCCGCCGTGCGCGCCCGGCCCAACCTCGCCATCCTGACCGGCCTGCTGGTGCACCGCCTGGTGCTGGAGGGCGATCGCGCCGCCGGCGTCGCCGTCACCCGCGGCGGCGGCGGCGAGATCGTATCGGGCGGCGAGATCGTGCTCTGCGCCGGCGCCATAGGCTCGCCGCTGCTGCTGCAGCGGTCCGGGATCGGCGATCCCGAGACGCTGCGGCGGGCCGGCGTCGCCTGCCGGCTGGCGGTCCCCGAGGTCGGCCGCAACCTGCACGACCATCTGCTCGGCGCCGGCAACGTCTACCGCTCGAGCCGACCGGTGCCGCCGACGAGGCTGCAGCATTCCGAATCGCTGATGTATCTCAACGCCGCCGACGTCACGCGGCCGGACGGCGCGCCCGACATCGTGCTCGGCTGCGTCACCGGCCCTTCCGTCTCCGAGAGCTTCGCGCCGATCGCGCCGGGCTTCGCCTACACCCTGCTGTTCGGCGTCACCCATCCGACCAGCCGCGGCTTTCTGGCGATCGGCGGGCCGGAACTTTCCGACCGGCCGCTCATCGATCCGGCCTATATGGAGACCGAGCACGATCGCCTGACCTTCCGCCGTGCCTTCGAGGTCGCCCGGGAAGTCGGATCGGCGCCGGCGCTCGATGACTGGAAAGCCGACGAGCTGCTTCCCGGGCCGGGTGTACGGACCGCCGCCGAGATCGATGCGTTCATTGCGAAGGCGGCGATCACCCATCACCATCCCGTCGGGACGTGCCGCATGGGTGCCGACACAGAAGCTGTGGTCGACCCGGCGCTGAAGTTCAACGGGCTCGACAATCTCTCTATCGTCGACGCCTCGGTGATGCCGACGATCCCATCCGGCCCGGTGCATGCGGCGGTGCTGGCGATCGCCGAGACCTTCGCCGCGGGATGGACGGACCGGCCGTAACGGCCACCATCTGACCCGGTCCCGCCCCCGCCGTCCCGGTTAGCCTGGCGCGGCTCGTCGGTCGGCACGCCGGAGAGGTTATGCCGGCGGCTGGCTAGACGGGAAACCGGGCCCGGTAGCGCTCCAAAACGTCGGGATTGCGCAGGTTGACCGGCAGCGCGCCGGACAGCACCCGCACCGCCTCCTCTGCCGCGCCGACGCCCATCGCCATCATGCTCTCCTCGGTGATCCCCGCCAGGTGCGGCGTGACGATCACATTGTCGAAGCCGAGGTAAGGGTGGTCGGCGGGCAGCGGCTGGGTCTTGAACACGTCGAGCGCCGCTCCGGCGAGCCGACCCTCGCGCAGCGCCGCGATCAGTGCCTCGTCGTCGACGACCGCCCCGCGCGACACGTTCACCAGGATGGCGTCCGGCCGCATCGAGAGGATGCGCCGGCGGTTCATCAGCCCGGTCGTCTCGGGTGTCAGCGGGCAGGCGAGCACGACGATGTCGCTCTGCGCCACCAGTTCGTCGATCGCGACGGGGCGCACAAAATCGGGAAAACCGGCGCCGCTGCGGCTGTTGCCGAGCACGGCAAGGCCGAAGCCGTGATGCGCGTTCGCCGCGACCTGCCGCCCGACCGCGCCCATGCCGACGATGCCGATCGTCCGTCCGGCAAGCTCGCGCGCCGCGTTGGCATGGTCGCGGCCGGCAAGCCAGCCGCCGTCGCGGAGATCGCGGTCGATGGCGCGAAAACGCCGCAGCAGCGCCAGGGTGACGAACAGCACATGCTCGGCGACCGAGCGGGCGTTGACGCCGGGCACGTTGGCGACCAGCACGCCCGCCTCCGTGGCGGCCTCCACCGGGATCATGTCGAGCCCGGCGCCGTGGCGGATCGCGGCGCGGATACCATGCGTGCCGACGAAGATTTCGGACGGAAGCGGCGCCCTGACGATGATCACGGCCGCGTCGTGCGTTTCCCGGACGAGCGTGTCGGTATCAAGCGCAGAGGCGATCCTGAGTTTGCCCGCCCGCTCCAGCATGGCGGTGGCGCGCGGATGCAGCGCATGGGTGGACAGGATCACCGCCATGGCCGGCTGCTCGCGACTGGGAGCGCCCGACGCGCGAAGAGGTGCGCCTTTCGAGGCTCGTCAGGCCCGAGAAAGCGGCGGACAAGACCGGCCCGGGCGAGCTCCGAACGACGCATGGACAAGACCCTCACATCGGCCGGCCGGCTCGCCAGGGCGACGGCTACCTCCACCCCTGACCGGCGCCCCTCGCCCTTGTGGGGAGGGGCTTTCGTCTCAACCAGGCGCCAGTCGTCGACCGTTCTGGCCGGCACAGCGGCCGCAAAGTCCCCGTCCGCCTTGTGGGGAGGGGTTGGGCGTGGAGGTAAGAGGCGGCTCGGTTTCGCAGCGGGTTTCATGTGCAAGTGCCCCAGCCGGCACATCACACCGTTTCCGGCGTCTTGATCGGCTCTGCGGTGCCGCTGATCAGGCCCTTCCAGTAGCTTTCCGCGCCCTGCAGATGCGCGCTCATCAGCGCCTGCGCCAGATTGCCGTCGCGACGCAGCAGCGCGTCGAAGATCTGCAGGTGCTCGGCATGCGAGCGGCGGCCGCGCTCGGGATCCTTGAAATAGACCGGCAGCCGGTGCTCGCCCATCAGGTAGTAGACGCTGCAGACCTTGTGGAAGACGCTGTTCTGCGTTGCCCTCACGATCTCCAGATGGAAATCCCGGTCCTCGCGCGCCAGCGCCTCGCCCGCCGCCAGCCGCGCCTCGGAGGCGGCGAGAATTTCGCGCAACCGCTCGAAATTCTCCTCTGTGGCCCTGCTGCAGGCCAGCTCCGCCGCCTTGATCTCATGGATCTTGCGCAGTTCGACCGTCTCGTAGATCTGGATCGGATCGAGCGGCACGCCGGCCTTGGCGAACAGCGCCATCGCCTCGACGCTCGCCTGGTTGGTGGTGAGATAGATGCCGGACTTGGCCCGCCGCTCGACGATGCGCATCGCCTCCAGCACGGCCAGCGTCTCGCGGATCTGGCCGCGGCTCACACAAAAATGCTCGGCCAGTTCGCGCTCCGAGGGGGTGCGGCCGGTATCGGCGTTGGAATAACTGTAGAGGTAGGCGGCCAGTTCCGCGAGGAGATCCTTTTCCTTCATTTCGATCAGCCGCGCTGGGCGTGCGCCTCCAGGAATTTCTCCGACACGGTGAACCCGAGCCCCGGCTTGTCCGGAATGGCGACCATTCCGTCCTTCGCCTCGACCGTCTCCTCGACGAGGTCGTGGATCATCGGGTTGGCGCCGAGCGAATATTCGACGGTGAAGCTCGCCGGCGAGGCCGCGCATAGATGCAGCCCGGCGAAAAAGCAAGGCGCGCCGGCCCACAGATGCGGTGCGAAACGCAGGTTGAAGGCACTCGCCAATGCCCCGATCTTCATTGCCTCGCTGATGCCGCCGCAGAAGGCCGGGTCGGGCTGGAAGATGTCGGCGGCCTTGAGCACGGCGAGATCGCGGAAATCCCAGCGGGTGGCCTCGCTCTCGCCGGCGGCGATCGGCACCGGGCCGGCGGCCCGCACCTCCGCCATGCCCGCCTTGTCGTCGGCGATCACCGGTTCCTCGAACCAGGCGAGGTTGCAGTCGGAAACCAGCGCGACGAAGCGCCTGGCCTCGGCCACCGTATAGGTGCCGTGCGCGTCGACCATGATGTCGACGCCGTCGCCGAGCGCCTGCCGGGCGGCGCGGACGCGCGCCGCGGAAATGTGCGGCGCGCCGTCCATCGCCCCCACCCGCATCTTCACCGCCCCGAACCCGCCGGCGTCGATGTAGGATTTGAGTTGCTCTCCGATCGCCTCGGCCGGCGCCCAGCCGCCGGAGGCATAGGCCGGCAGCCGGTCGGCCTTGCGGCCGCCGAGGAGCTGCCACACCGGCTGGCCGAGATGTTTTCCCAGAATGTCCCACAGCGCGATGTCGATGGCGCTGATGGCGGCGATCGTCATGCCGCGCCGCGCGATCTGCGGCATGGCGTGGCCTTGCCTGGCCGCCGTCTCGGCGCGGCTGCCGTTGTAGAGCATGTCCCAGATCGGTCCGATGTCGCCGGCGTTGCGGCCGACCAGCATCGGCCCGATCTCGTGGTTGAGCATGTGCACCAGCGCGCCGTAGGAGCCGGCGCTGCCGGCGGCGTTCTTGCCTTCTCCCCAGCCGACCAGGCCGTCCTCGGTCTCGATGCGCAGGATCGCCGCGTCGAAGGTCCGGACCTGTCCGAAGTCGCTGCGGTGCTGGCGCGCGGCTTCTATGGGGATGCGTACCCACCAGGCCTGTGTCTTCTTGATGCGCATGCGGTGTCCGTTGCCTGTTGCGAGGAAGAGGCTCGCGCCGGCCACCGCCCCCCGGTGGCGGCCGGCGCGGCGAGACGCGCGCTACTTGATCAGCGGCAGCAGCGTCTCTGCTGTGATGCGCATCTGGTCGGTATAGAATGTCTCGGTGAGCAGGCTGGAACCGTGGTCCTGGATGAACTTCAGCTGTTCCGGCGAGATGTCGACGGGGTTGCGCTCGACCATGTCGGGATAGCGGGCGGCCGGGGTGCGGTCGACCGGCGCCACGAACTCGTTGGTCAGCGCGCCGTCATAGCCGATCTCCCTGAGCGTCCCGACGATCCGCTTCCAGTCGATGGTGCCGAGCCCCGCCGCGAAGCGGTTGTTGTCGGCCACATGGAAGTCGAACAGCCGCTTGCCGACCTTGCGGATCGCCTCGTGGACGTCGAACTCCTCCATGTTGAGGTGATAGGCGTCGAGGCAGACGCCGCATTCGGGCGACACCGCGTCGGCCAGCGCCAGCGCCTGCTCGCCGCGATTGAACAGGTAGGTCTCGAAGCGGTTCAGCGGCTCGACCGCGATCCGCACCCCGACCTTTCTGGCATGGCCGAAACACTCGCGGGTGGCGTCGACCACCCAGCTCCACTCCTCCTCCTCGGTGCCGTCCGGCACCACCTTGCCCACCGTCGCCGGCACCAGGGTGATGATCTCGCCGTCGAGCTCGCTCACCATGGTGAGCACGTCCTTGACATACTGCACCGAGCGCTCGCGTTGACCCTGGTCCCTGGCGGCAAGATTGCGCTCGCCCAGCATCAGCGTGACCGCGCCCCAGCAGCGGATGTCGTGCTCCTTGAGCAAGGCCCGCGTCTCGCCGGTCTTGTACTGCTCCGGCTCGCCGGAAATCTCGATAGACTCGTAGCCGAACCGCTTGATGCGCTTCAGCGTTACCTCCAGCGGCTCGGCGCGCATCCAGTTGTGCGTCGAAAGATGCATGATCCAGGTCTCCAGTCCTGCCTTGAATTCGCTCCGCCGCGCGGAGCCGTTTCCTCCCGCAAGGCCGTCCAGTCTTTTTCGCAAACTGGTTCGACCAATTGGGCTTTAGAAGATTTCTAGCCCATTTGCCTTCCGGTCGCAAGAAGGTGCAGGTCGAGCAAGGGGATGCAGAACATGTTTATGAAAACACTACAAAAATGGGCGATCTGCAAGCAGAGTGACGCACTGCCATGCGTCCGGCGCGGCCTTGACCTCGTTTTCAGATTTGGTATGACCAGAGCGACGAAGACCAACCGCGGTCGCTGTTCCCCTCGAAGCCTTGCGGCTGCGGCGGAAATGCCTAGGATGCGGCCGCGATCCAGGAGGAGACAGATGGCCAAGACGATGAAGGGCCCGGCGATATTTCTGGCCCAGTTCGCGGGTGACGCCGCCCCGTTCAATTCCCTTCCCGCCATCGCCAAGTGGGCGGCCGGGCTCGGCTACAAGGGCGTCCAGATCCCGACCTGGGACGGAAGGCTGTTCGACCTGGAGAAGGCGGCGACCTCGAAGACCTATTGCGACGAGGTGAAGGGCATCTGCGCCGATGCCGGCGTCGAGATCACCGAGCTCTCCACCCATCTGCAGGGCCAGTTGGTCGCCGTGCACCCCGCCTATGACGCGCAGTTCGACGGCTTCGCGCCCGCCGCGGTCCACAATAACCCGAAGGCGCGACAGGCCTGGGCGGTCGAGCAGATGGAGTTCGGCGCGAAAGCCTCCCAGAACCTTGGGCTGAAGACCTCTGTTTCCTTCTCCGGCGCGCTCGCCTTCCCCTATCTCTATCCCTGGCCGCAGCGGCCGGCCGGCCTGATCGAGGAGGCCTTCGCCGAACTCGGCCGGCGCTGGAAGCCGATCCTCGACAGATACGAGGACGCGGGCGTCGACATCGGCTACGAAATCCATCCCGGCGAGGACGTGTTCGACGGCGCCACCTTCGAGATGTTTTTGGACGCCGTCGGCGGCCACAGGCGCTGCAACATCAACTACGACCCCTCGCACTTCCTGCTGCAGCAGCTCGACTATCTAGCCTTCATCGACATCTATCACGAGCGCATCAAGGCCTTTCACGTGAAGGACGCCGAGTTCAATCCAGACGGGCGGCAGGGCGTCTATTCCGGCTACCAGGGCTGGGTGAACCGTGCCGGCCGCTTCCGCTCGCTCGGCGACGGTCAGGTCGATTTTTCCGGCATCTTCTCGAAACTCGCCGCCTACGACTACGATTCCTGGGCGGTGCTGGAGTGGGAATGCTGCCTGAAGCACCCGGAAGACGGCGCCGCCGAAGGCGCGCCTTTTATCCAGCATCACATCATCCGGGTGACCGAGCGGGCCTTCGACGATTTTGCGGAGGGCAAGTCCGACAAGGCGGCGCTCAGGAAGATGATGGGTATAGAGAGCGAGTAGCGACTAGGGAGTAGCGAATAGCGAACATGAAACGTCGTCCGATCGGTCGCGCATCGAACCCGCTATTCTCTATTCGCTATTTCGCTATTCGCTCATTTGGGAGACACCAATGGTATCCGGCAGGCAGGTCGAATCAGGCTCGGGGCCCATCCGTTACGGCATGGTCGGCGGCGGGCAGGGCGCCTTCATCGGCGCGGTGCACCGCATCGCCGCGCGTATCGACGGAGAGTTCGAGCTGGTGGCCGGCGCGCTGTCCTCCAGCCCAGAGCGAGCCAAGGCTTCCGCGGCGGAGCTCGGCCTCGATCCGGAACGCAGCTACGGCTCCTTCGCCGAGATGGCCAAGGCCGAGGCGAAGCGCCCGGACGGCATCGAGGCGGTCGCCATCGTCACGCCCAACCACATGCACTGGCCGGCGGCAAAAGCCTTCCTCGAAGCCGGCATCCACGTTATCTGCGACAAGCCGCTGACCTCGACCCTGGCCGACGCCAAGAAGCTGGCGGCGCTGGCCGAAAAGAGCGGCAAGCTGTTCGTCCTCACCCACAACTACACCGGCTATCCGATGATCCGGCAGGCGCGCGAGATGGTGGCGTCCGGACAGCTCGGCGACATCCGCGTCGTCCAGGCCGAATATCCCCAGGACTGGCTGACCGAAAAGGCCGAGGACAGCGGTTCCAAGCAGGCGGCCTGGCGCACCGACCCGAAGCAGTCGGGCGCCGGCGGCTCGACCGGCGACATCGGCACGCATGCCTACAACCTGCTGCGCTTCGTCACCGGGCTGGAGCTGGACAGCCTGGCCGCCGACCTCGACGCCTTCGTGCCCGGCCGGGCACTCGACGACAATGCGCATGTGCTGCTGCGCTTCAAGCCGCGCGGCAAGGCGCCGGGCGCCAAGGGCATGCTGTGGGCGAGCCAGGTGGCGCCCGGCAACGAGAACGGCCTGAAGCTCAGGGTCTACGGCACCAAGGGCGGCCTCGAATGGACGCAGGCAGACCCGAACTATCTGTGGTGGACGCCCTTCGGCCAGCCGCGGCAGCTCATCACCCGCGGCGGCGCCGGCTCCGGCCCGGCGGCGGCCAGGATGACGCGCGTGCCGCCCGGGCACCCCGAAGGCTATCTCGAAGGCTTCGCCAACATCTATGCGGAGGCCGCACGCGCCATTCGCGCCATGCGCAAGAAGGGCGGCAAGCCGCCGAAGGACGTGATCTTCCCGACCGTGCAGGACGGTGTCGAGGGCGTCGCCTTCGTCGAGGCCTGCGTCCGATCCTCGAAGAAAAACGGTGCCTGGACGAAGCTGTAACGCCTTTCCGCCGGTGCTTTCTTCCGCGGCGCCGCGGCGCCCGGGCCGGCTGAATCCGCCCCCGGGGTAGAGCTGTCCGGCGTGGCGCCGTCGGAATATTTTCGCAATACCTTGATTTGGATCGGAATAAGGGTTAGTTATGCCCCATCGATCTTGCTTGTCGAACTTTGTTCTGGCGCCAACGCGCTTCCGACGATCTTCCCTCTCAAAATCGATTGCATTGCGTCGCCCTGCATACGGCCGGGCGAGCGTAGTTTCATGACCAATTGAAAAGGAAGCCGTCATGACCACCGGAACCGTCAAGTTCTTCAATTCCACCAAAGGCTTCGGCTTTATCCAGCCTGACGACGGCGCTGCCGACGTGTTCGTCCACATCTCGGCCGTCGAGCGCGCCGGCATGCGCACGATCGTCGAAGGGCAGAAGATCAGCTTCGACATCGTCAAGGACAACCGCTCTGGCAAGAGCGCGGCCGAGAACCTCACGGCCGTCTGACCATTCGGCACCGATCCGTGACCACGGATGTACTGGCACGGATCGTCGCCACGACGATGAAGGCCGGGCTCGCGCCCGGCCCTTTTGTTTTCGAGGACGAACCTTCATCACGGAGGGCAAAATGACCAAGGCGATCGAGCGGCTGAGCCTGCTGAAGACGTCGCGCTCAAGGGCTGAGACCAAGGCCGAGGTGACCGACAGCGCCGCCCGGACCATTGTGGCGACGGAAGCGGCGAAGCGCGACGCCAAGACGGCGAAGCTCCGCCAGGCGCGACTGGCAAGGGAAGCACTCCAGGTCGACGCGCCGCCGGAAAAACGCGGTTCGCGCAAGCCGGCGAAGAAGAAGGCTTAGATCGTCCCGTTCACGGGTTTCCGAATTCTCCTCCGCTGCGGGGAGAGGATGCCGGTGCGCTGGCTGCGGCCGGCGCGGACGATCGACGCGGCAGCCTTCCGACGAAGGCCGTGTCGGCCCCGGCGGTGACGCAATAGCCGGGCTCCGGCAGGATCGATCCGGCGTCCTACTTGATGTGCGTCTGCACGACCTTCTGGCAAGCCGGCGAAAGCTTGTCCATCTGCTTGGCGAGGCACTCGAGCACCCGGCCGCCGCCTGGGATGACGCCCGGGCAGGCGCCGCGTTCCTCAGCCGTCTGGGCGCTGGCCTGCCCTGCGGACAAGGCGGCGAGCAAGGCCATCGTGCTCCCCTTCACCCACATCTTACCCCTCCTTTGGAGTTCCCCGGACAGCTATACTTCGAACGGGAATCGCTATAGCGTCAAACGAAAAACCTGAGGTCGAGCAGTTCTCTCCTCGGCGTTCCTGTGATTGACGGAGTAGGGGGGCTTCCATCACGCAGCAATATTGCGCACCGGAAGACGCGGATCGGGCGTCGGACCGGGAGAAAGCCCCCTCATCGGGCTTGACGCGGCTGGCTAGGAGAGCGGGTCCGCGCGGGTTCTGTGCCGTCGTTCTGGCGGCGATGCTTGCCGCCTGCACCGAGCAGAACACCTATGTGCCGCCGCCGCCGCCTAAGGTGGACGTTGCATTGCCGTTGAAGCAGGATGTCACGCCCTATCTGACGGCAACCGGCAACACCACCGCCGTCAACTCGACCACTCTGGTGGCGCGCGTCCAGGGCTTCATCCAGGAAATCGACTACAAGGATGGCGACGAGGTGAAGGCCGGCACGGTCCTCTTCCTCATCGAACCGGAACCCTATCAGCTGGCCCTGGAGGACGCGCAGGGCGCCCAGGCCAGCGCCGAAGCGACGGCGAAGAACTCGCAGGCTGAATTCGTCCGCCAGCAGGATCTGGTGAAGAAGGGCGTCTCCCCGCAGTCCTCGCTCGACCAGGCGACCGCGCAGCGCGACGCCGACGCCGCTCGCCAGCGGCAGACGGAGGCGGACACCAAGAAGGCGGCGCTCGACCTCAGCTACACCCAGGTGAAGGCGCCGTTCGACGGCATCGTCACCGCACGGCAGGTGTCCATGGGACAGCTCGTCGGCGGCGCGGAAGCCACCGTGCTCGCCAGCATCGTCCAACTCGATCCGATCTACGTGAACTTCACGATCAGCGAGCAGGACGTCTTGCGTATCCGCGCCGCTATGCGGCAGCGTGGACTGACCCCGGCCGATCTCAAGAAGGTCGAGGTCGAGGTCGGGCTGCAGACCGAGACCGGCTTTCCCCACAAGGGCCTGCTCGACTATGCCGATCCGAGCGTCGACGTCTCGACCGGCACGCTCGGCGTCCGCGCCGTCCTGGCCAATGCCGACCGCCAGCTTCTGCCCGGCTATTTCGTCCGCGTCCGCGTGCCGCTCGGCAACGAGCCGGGAATGCTGCTGGTTCCCGATCGCGCCATAGGCGCGGATCAGGCCGGGCGCTATGTGCTGGTAGCCGGCAAGGACGACATGGTCGAGCAGCGCACGGTGCAGATCGGCCAACTGGTCGGCGACCTGCGCGTGATCACCGCGGGCGTCGCCGCCGAGGATCGCGTCCTCGTCTCCGGCCTGCTCGACGTGGTGCCCGGCCAGAAGGTCGAGCCGCAGGTGCGGACCCTCGCCGCCCAGTCCGCCGGTTCGGCGCAATGATCTCGAAATTCTTCATCGAGCGGCCGGTGCTGGCGAACGTCATCGCCATCCTGATGGTGGTCATCGGCATCGTATCGGTCATCAACCTGCCGGTGGCGCAATACCCGAACGTCGTGCCGCCCACGGTGCAGGTCACCACTCGCTATCCCGGCGCTAGCGCCCGCACCGTCATCGACACGGTGGCGCTGCCGATCGAGCAGCAGGTGAACGGCGTCGAGGACATGCTCTACATGCAGTCCTACGCGGCCGCCGACGGCAGCTATTCGCTGACGGTGACCTTCGCCATCGGCACCGATCTCGACCAGGCCCAGGTGCTGGTGCAGAACCGCGTCTCCAGCGCCATGGCGGCGCTGCCGCAATCGGTGCAGGTGCAGGGCGTCAATGTCCAGAAGAAGTCGACCGCCATCCTGCAGATCGTGACGCTGACCTCGCCGGACGGCCGCTACGACAGCCTGTATCTCAGCAACTATGCCACCATCCGGCTGAAGGACGAGATTGCCCGCCTGCCCGGTGTCGGCAATGTCGGCGTCTTCGGTGCCGGCCAGTATTCGATGCGGATCTGGCTGGACGCCGAGAAGATGCGCGTGCGCAGCCTGACCGCGCAGGATGTGGTGCAGGCGCTGCAGCAGCAGAGCGAGCAAGTCACGGCCGGTCAGGTCGGCATGCCGCCCACCCCCGACGGCCAGTCCTTCCAGTACACGATCGACGTTTCGAGCCGCCTCGACGATCCCGATCAGTTCGCCGGCGTCATCGTCAAGTCCGGCGGCAATGCGGAACTGACGCGCGTGCGCGACATCGGCCGCGTCGAGCTCGGCGCCCAGACCTACGGCCAGGTGTTCAACCTCGACGGCCAGCAGGCCGCCGGACTGGCGATCTTCCAGTCGCCCGATGCCAATGCGCTCGATGTCGCCAAGGCCGTCGGCGCCAAGATGGACCAGCTCGCCGCCGAGTTTCCGCAGGGCATCGCCCATGACATCCCGTTCGACACCACCGTGTTCGTCAGCCAGGCCATCGGCGAGGTCTACAAGACGCTGATCGAGGCGGCGGTCCTGGTGCTGATCGTCATCCTGCTGTTCCTGCAGGACTGGCGGGCCATGCTGGTGCCGGCGACGACGGTTCCGGTGACGATCATCGGCGCCTTCGCGGCGATGGCGGCAATGGGCTTTTCGATCAACCTGTCGACGCTGTTCGCCATCGTGCTCGCCATCGGCATCGTCGTCGACGACGCCATCATCGTCGTCGAGGGAGCCGCCCACAACATCGATCGCGGCATGTCCGGCCACGACGCCGCCATTGCCGCGATGGACGCTCTGTTCGCGCCGATCGTCGGCATCACGCTGGTGCTGATGGCGGTGTTCCTGCCGGCCTCCTTCCTGCCCGGCCTCACCGGCCAGATGTATGCGCAGTTCGCGCTGGTCATCGCTGCCACCGCCCTGCTCAGCGCCGTCAACGCGGCGACGCTGAAGCCCACCCAATGCGCCCTGTGGCTCAGGCCCTCAGTTCCGATGGAGCGGCGCAACGCCTTCTATCGGGGCTTCAACGCGCTCTATCAGCGCCTGGAGAACGGCTATGCCCGGCTGATCGGCTCCATGGCCCGCCACAGCGTGCCGATGGTGCTCATCGCGCTGGCGATCATCGGCTTGGCCGGCTACGGCATGTCGCGGGCGGCGACCGGCTTCCTGCCGATCGAGGACCAGGGTTATGTGCTGGCCGCCGTGCAGCTTCCCGACGGCGCCGCACTCGGGCGCACGCAGGCGGCGATGCAGCAGGTCGAGCAGATCGCCAGGCCGATCCCCGGCGTCCGCCAGGTGATCACCATCGCTGGCGTCTCGGCGCTCGACAACAGCTCGACGCTGGCCAATGCCGGCATCGCCTACATCATGTTCGACGACTGGAGCGAGCGCGGCAAGGCCGAGTCCCTTCCCGCGCTCTATGCCACGTTGAGCAAGAGCTTGGAGGCGGTCCAGGACGCGCGCGTCCTGGTCCTGCCGCCGCCGCCGATCCAGGGCATCGGCAATGCAGGCGGCTTCACCATGCAGATCGAGGTCCGCGACGGCAGCTTTGATTTCGGCAAGCTGCAGCGCTCGGTGAACGCCATGGTGCTTGCCGCCGAGACCCAGTCCGGCATCCAGCGGATATCGGCGCCGTTCCGCGCCAGCGTGCCGCAGTACCGGGTCGAGGTCGACCGCGAGAAGGTCGAGAACCTGGGCCTGACCACGGACGCGGTGTTCTCTACGCTGGCGAGCTATCTCGGCTCGACCTATGTCGACCAGTTCAACAAGTTCGGACGGGTCTTCCAGATCTACGTGCAGGGCGACGCGCAGTTCCGCCTGAAGCCGGACGACATCGGCAATCTGACCGTGCGCAACAAGAACGGCGACATGATCCCGCTGGGCACGGTGCTGACCGTCACGCCGAGCGTAGGCCCTTCGCTGATCAGTCTCTACAATCTCTATCCCTCGGCGTCGCTCGTCGGCGTGCCGGCGCCGGGGTTTTCGTCGGGCCAGGCGATGCGGCTGATGGAGGAGATCGCCGAAAAGACGCTGCCGCCGGGCGTCGGCTTCGACTGGACCGCGCTTTCCTATCAGGAGAAGCTGGTCGGAAACCAGATGTACCTGGTCTTCGCGCTGGCGCTGCTGCTGGTCTATCTGGTGCTGGCCGGGCAGTATGAGAGCTGGATCGCGCCGGTTTCGGTCCTGCTCGCCGTGCCGTTGTCGCTGATAGGCCCCGTGGCGGTGATGCTGGGGCTGGGCGTCGAGATCAACCTTTATGTGCAGATCGGCCTGGTCCTGCTGATTGCCCTGTCGGCCAAGAATGCCATTCTGATCGTCGAGGTGGCGCGCGAGCTGCGCCACAAGGGCATGCCGGTCGTGGAGGCCGCGGCGGAAGCCGCTCGGGCGCGGTTCCGGCCGATCCTGATGACCTCCTTCGCCTTCATCCTCGGCGTGCTGCCGCTGGTTTTCGCCACCGGCGCCGGCGCGAGTGCCCGCCGCTCGATCGGCGTCACCGTGGTCAGCGGCATGACCGCCTCGGTTTGCCTGGCGGTGCTGTTCGTGCCGTCGTTCTTCGTCGTCCTCCAGCGCTTCGAGGATTGGCGCGCCTCGCGCAAGAAGCCGGTGGCACCGTCGCCCCGCGCCGAAGCGGTCGAGGAGGCCGCGGACGGCCGATAGCGCCGACGGGCCGGTCATGGGCTGCGCTGGCCGCCGAATTGGACCGCGAGACTCCCTGATCCGGCAGCCTTCTGTCTCAGCGGGAACAGGGTACTTGCGCCATTGGTGCGCGAGGAAAATCATCGCGCGCCGCCGACCCGCGAGGTCAAGAAAAACTATCGTTTGAATCAATCGAAGCTGACATTGTTTTTCGACCGGTCAAATTCTTATCCTTGATCGTCGATGGCTGCCGATCATGTCGCAGCCTTCGCGGGAGGTCAGGATGAGGCATGATTTCGAGACGCACCGCCGTCAGGCGATGAGCATTTTCCGCGCCTGGGGCATGCCTGCGGAGAAGGCCGGGAAATCGGCGGACGTGCTGGCCTGGGCCGATCTTCATGGCCTCGAGAGCCATGGCATCGCGTTGTTGGTCGAATACAACGAACGGCGGCAGACGAGGCCGATCAACTTCCAGTCGAAGCCCGTGCTCGTGCAGGAGACGGCGGTCAGCGCCCTGCTCGACGGAGACGGCGGCCTCGGCCACGATCCCGCCATACGGGCCATGGAAACCGCGATCGCCAAGGCGACGGCAGCCGGCGTCGGGGTGGTGTCGGTCCGCAATTCCGGTCATTTCGGCGCGCTGGGCTACTTCACCACCAAGGCCACCGATCACGATCTGATCGGCATCGCCGCCACCAGCGTATTCGGCATCCGCGTTCCCCCGACCGGCGGCGCGGCGGCCCGCTTCGGTACCGACCCGTGGTCCTTCGCCGCCCCCGCCGAGCCCGGCCGGCCTTTCGTGCTCGACATGGCCACGACGACCGTGGCGTCCGGCAAGGTCCGCAACAAGATCGTCGAAGGCCAACTCATGCCGCCGGGCTGGGGCATGGACGGCAAGGGCGTGCCGACGCTCGACCCGAAGGCGGTGATGGAGGGAGGCTTCCTGTCGCCGCTGGGTGGCGCGGCGGAGAGCGCCGGCTACAAGGGTTACGGGCTGGCCGCGATGGTCAACATCCTCGCCTCGTGCCTGTCCGGCTCCACGCTGATCACCGATCCTAACCACTCGAAACAGCCATGGGGCCTCGATGTCGGTCACTTCTTCATGGCCATCAATCCCGCCCTGTTCCGGCCGATTGCGGATTTCCGCGCCGATGTAGCCCGCTTCTGCGACGACCTGCGCGCAACGCCGCCGGTGGACCCGGCGAAGCCCGTCCAGGTGGCCGGCGACCCCGAGCGCAAGGTCCGCGCCGAGCGTGAGAAGACCGGAATTCCGATCGGGCCCGGCCTGCACCGCCGTCTCCATCGGATAGCGCAGGAATGCGGCGCCGACTGGGTGCTTTCGCCCGTTGATTCTGTCGACAGTTTACAGTTGACTGGCGACAGTGAACCGGGGGCGAACACGTGACATTTGCAGCAAGACCGATTGAACGATCCGAAAGCCTGAGCGCTCGCGTCTACAGTGAAATCGAACGGATGATCCTCACGGGAGACATGCAGCCCGGCAGCAGGATCAAGGAGGCGGTGCTTGCCGGGCAGATGGCCGTGAGCCGAGCGCCGGTGCGGGAGGCGACGCGGGCGCTGGTCGAGGCCGGTCTTCTCGTCTTCATTCCGGCGCGCGGCGTCTTCGTCCGCGAAATGTCCCACCGCGAGATCGCCGAAAACTACGACGTGCGCTCGCTGCTCACCGGCCTGATGTGCGCGCAGGCAGCGGAACGGCGTACCGGAGCCGAAGCGGCGAAGCTCAACCGCCTGATCACCGACATGGATGCGGCGATCGCCGCCGGCAGGATCGCGCGCTACTACGAGATCAACCTTGCGTTTCACGATCTGATCGGCCGCATCGCCGACCATTCCTGCGCGCGTCGCGTCTACAACGACCTGATCCGGGAAACCCATTTCCTGCGGCGGTCGCTGTCATCGCCGGAGCAGACCAATCTGGAGCATCGCAGCATCGCCGAGGCGATCGAGCGCGGCGACGCCGAGCTCGCTCGGCAGCGCGGGCTCGAGCATGTCCTCAACGGCAAGGCACGCTGGAAGGCATCCATCGAAAATGCGGCGTCCGTCGCGGCCGCCACATGATCCATCCATCCCAGGGAGACCTCACTTGAAAATCGCAAACATCACCGCCAGCCTGCATCGCCACGAGATCGACCTGCCCGGCATCGGCGAATCCATCGAATCCCGCATGTTCGTCTTCGTCGAGGTCGAGACCGACACGGGCGTCAAAGGCCTTGGCTGCACCGGCCAGTTCCTGCCCTGGTCGACCATGCCCTGCATCGAGGACCACATCTTCCCGCTGATCAAGGGCATGGATGTGTTCCACACCGAGGCGATCCATTCCAGGATCTGGAAGCAGCTCAACAACCGCGCCTACACCGGCGTCATCTCCAACGCCCTCTCGGCGATCGACATCGCGCTGTGGGACATCCAGGGCAAGATCGTCGGCAAGTCGGTTTCGGAGCTGCTGGGCGGCTATTCCCGCGAAGCCTACACCTACGCGACCTTCGGCTACCCGTTCTTCGACGAGCAGCAGATCGCCGACTATGCCAGGAAGTTCCTGGCCGACGGACACACCATGCTGAAGATGGTCGTCGGCGGCGAGCCGACCCGCACCTGGAAGGACGACGTGCGCCGCGTCTATGCCGCCCGCGAGGCGATCGGCCCGGACGTCGATCTCATGATCGACGCCAACTGCTACTTCAACCCGCATGACGCCTTCATGCTGGCGAAGGCCGTGGAGGACGCGAACCTGAAGTGGTTCGAAGAGCCCATCCAGCAGAACGACGCGCGCGCGCTGGCCGACCTGCGCAACCGCGTCAAGGTGCCGATCGCCGCCGGCCAGATGGAAGGCAATCGCTGGCGCTTCCGCGAACTCGTCGTCCACCATGCGGTCGACGTGCTGCAGCCGAACGTCCTTTACAATGGCGGCTACACGGAAGCCCTCAAGGCGGCGCATCTCGCCCAGGCCTTCAACCTGCCGTTGGCAAATGGCGGCGGCTGGCCGATCTTCAACATGCATATCCTGGCGGGCGTGATGAATGGCGGCCCGGTCGAATTCCACTACGGCATGTGGATGACCGGCAAGCATTTCTTCCACGGCACCCCCGACCCGGTGAACGGCAAGATGACGATCCCCGACGCGCCGGGCCTCGGCTTCACGCCTAACTACGAGGCGCTGAAGGACGGTCGGGTCATGGATCCCAAGGGCAGCCAGTTCACCGGCCGTGACGCGCACGGCTACCTGTTGCGCGAAACCATTGAGAACAAGCGCGCCTGACGAACGCGGCGCGGGACCGCCGGACGGCCGGCGGTCCCGGCGCGATCCAATTTAAACTGGGAGGAAACGAACCATGACCTACGGACTCTGCAATCTTATCGGCCGCGGCCGTGTCGCCGGCCTAGGCCTGCTCGCGGCCGCGGCCCTTGCCGTCACCCCTGGGGCGGCTGCCGACTACCCGGAGAGGGACATCACCATGATCATCCCGTTCGGCGCCGGCGGTGGCAGCGACACGCTGGCCCGCACCATCGCCGGCGTGATCGAGGAGATGAAGCTGATCCCGGTGAAGATCCTGCCCGAGAACCGCACCGGCGGCTCCGGTGCGATCGGCTACAGCGCCGTCGCGAAGGAGAAAGGCAATCCCCATTATCTGGCAACCGTCAGCGTCAGCTTCTTCACGACGCCGCTGCTTGGCGGCTCGCCGGTAAGCTACAAGGACTTCACGCCCCTCGCTGCGATCGCCCAGTCGCCGTACATCATGGTCGTCCCGTCTTCCAGCGAGTACCAGAAGCTCGACGACCTGAAGAAGACGCCACGCTTCACCACCGGCACCACGGGCGTCGTCTCCGACGCGGCACTGCTGGCCAAGATGACATCCAACGCGCTCGGCATCCAGATCGACTCGGTGCCGTTCGACGGGGAGGGCGAGGTGATGGCGGCGCTGCTCGGCGGCCATGTCAATGTCGGCTTTCTCAACCCGTCCGAGGCGATGACGCAGATGACGGCCGGCAAGCTGCGGCCGCTGGCGATCACCTCGGCCGAGCGCTCGCCGGCCTTCCCCGACATTCCGACCTTCAAGGAACTGGGCTACGGCGACATTGTCCATACCCAGTTGCGGGGGCTGGTCATGCCTGCCGACGTGCCGCAGGAGGTCGTGACCTACTGGGAGGGCGTGCTGGAGAAAGTCGCGACCAGCGAGCAGTGGAAAAAGCAGTATATCGATCGCTTCTACGACGTCCCTGACTACGTCGACGCGGAGGGCTTCAAGGACGTGCTCGAGCGCACCAACGCGCGCTACGAGACGATGATGAAGGATCTCGGCCTCATCCAATAATGACTTGCGCGGGAGCCGCCCGACGCGGCGGCTCCCCATCCATAGGGAGGAGGAAAGCGATGAGCATTCAACGGCTCGACCAGCTGGTCGCCGCGCTGCTGGTGATTTTCGGTCTTTGGCTGGTCTACACGGGCATCGGCTATGGCGCGATGCAGGGCACCACGCCTGGCGCGGGGCTCCTTCCGATCATCGTCGGTTCGGCGATCGCGCTGCTCAGCGCGGTCAATCTCTACCGCGCGCTGGGCGGGCTCGAGAAGCTTGGCGCCGGCATGTCGGGCCGCGAGGCGGCGAAGGCCGCGGCCGTGATCGTGGCGCTGCTCGTCGCCGTCTGGGCGATTCCGTATCTCGGCATGACCATCGCCACCATGCTGGCGATGGCGGGGATCGGTCTGGTCCTGCGGACCGAATCCGGTCCGCGTTTCTTCGTCAGGCTGGCGGCCGTGTCGGTGCTGACGCCGATCGTTCTTCTGCTGCTGTTCCAGAATCTCCTGGGCGTGCCGATCCCCAAGAGCGTGTTCGGCTTCTAATCGGTCACGCGAGGGAGGAATCGCGATGGAAACGCTTGCCCTGCTGTGGGATGGAATTCTCGCTGCTACCGATCCGGGAATCTTTGCCTGCACCATACTTGGCGCGGTCGTCGGCTTGCTGATCGGCGCGCTTCCTGGCCTTGGTCCGACGGCCGGCGTGGCTATCATGCTGCCGGTGGCGGCAGGCTTCGGCGGCGTCGCGGCGATCGCCTGCCTGGGTGGCGTCTATTACGGCTCGATGTTCGGCGGCGCCATCACGTCGATCCTGCTCGGCATTCCAGGCGATGCGCCATCTGTGATGACCGTCCTCGACGGCTATCCGATGGCGCAGAAGGGAGAAGCGGGCCGCGCCCTCGGGACCAGCGTCTTCGCATCCTTCGTCGGCGGTCTTCTCGGCATCGCCGGGCTGGTGGCCCTTTCGGTGCCGGTATCCGGCTACGCGCTCGCCTTCGGCCCGACCGAGATGACGGCGATGATGTGTTTTGCCCTGTCGCTGCTCAGCGTGCTCGGCGGCCGCAACGTCTTCAAGGGTTTCGTGGCGCTGGCGCTGGGCTTCTGGCTGGGGATGGTGGGGCTCGATCCCATTTCCGCCTTGCCGCGCTATACGGCCGGCTCGATGAACCTGTTCGACGGACTCGACTTCTCGATCGTCGCCGTCGGTCTGTTCGGGCTTGCCGCCATCTTCATGTCGCTTGAGGTGAATGTAGACAAGCCGGTGGCCAAATACACCTTCGCCTCGCTGTTGCCGCGCATCTCGGACGCCGTCCGGACACGCTGGCAGCTGCTGCAAGGCTCGGTGCTCGGCTTCTTCGTGGGCGTCCTTCCCGGCGTCGGCGCCTCGGCGGCGACGATGCTGTCCTATGCGCTTGCCAAGCGCATATCGGCGACGCCGGAGAAATATGGCACCGGCATCGTCGAAGGCGTCGCGGCGCCGGAGGCGGCCAATAACTCGGCGTCCTACGGCGCGATGATCCCGCTGTTCACGCTCGGCATTCCGGGCTCGGCGACCACGGCGGTGATGATGGGCGGGTTGATCATGATCGGCCTGCAGCCCGGTCCGATGCTGTTCACCGAGAATCCAGAATTCGTCTGGTCGGTGTTCGGTTCCTTCGCGCTCGGCAACCTGGCGCTGGTGTTCCTGACGCTGCTGCTGACGCCCCTGCTGGCGGCCGCGCTGTTCATTCCGACCGCCTATCTCTATCCGATCGTCATCGCGATCGTCGTCTACGGCGTCTTCGCCATCGACAATTCGGCCTTCAACGTGATGCTGACCATCGTCGCCGGCGGCGCCGGGATCATCCTGGCGAGGCTCGACTATCCGGCGGTACCGCTGATCCTCGGCCTGGTTCTGGGACCGCTGCTCGAGCGCAACATCCGCCGCACGCTGATCCAGTCGCAGGGCGACCTGCTCGTCTTCATCGAGCGACCCATCGCGCTGGGGCTTTTCATCGCCACCTTGCTCGTGCTGTTGATCCCGCTGTTCCTCAAATTGATGGGGCGCAAGATGATCGCGGCGGACGAAGCCGAAGTCTGACGGGACCTGCAGCACATGTCGTTTCAATATTGCGTCGTCGGTGGCGGCATCGTCGGGCTCGCCACCGCCTCCGAAATTCTCGCCCGCGATCCGGCCGCCCGCGTCCTGGTCATCGAAAAGGAGGCGGGCTTCGGCGAGCACCAGACCGGCCACAACAGCGGCGTCATCCATGCCGGCATCTACTACGCTCCCGGCTCGCTAAAGGCGAAGCTCTGCCGCGAGGGGGCCGAGGCCACGAAGGCTTTCGCGCGCGCCAACAACATTCCGTTCGAGGTGTGCGGCAAGCTGCTTGTCGCCACCAGCCCGCTCGAGATGGAGCGCATGGAGGCGCTGAAGGGCCGCGCCACCGAGAACGGCATCGGCTTCGAGGAGATCGATGCGGCGCGACTGCGCGCCATCGAACCGAACGTCGCCGGCCTGGGCGCTCTGCTCGTGCCCTCGACCGGCATCGTCAACTACAGGCTGATCTGCGACGCCCTGGCCGAGGGTCTCAAGGCGAACGGCGCGAAGCTGATGACCGGCACCCGCGTCACGGGCATCGTGGAGGACGATACCGGCGTGACGGTGACCACCGACCGCGGCGAGGCGGTCCGTGCCGAGCGGCTCGTCGCCTGCGCGGGCCTGCAATCGGACCGCCTGGCAAAGCTGGCTGGGCTTCGCCCCACTCACCAGATCGTGCCGTTTCGTGGTGAGTACTACACCTTGCCGGAGGCGAAATCGAAGATCGTCAGGCACCTGATCTACCCGATCCCCGATCCGGATCTGCCGTTCCTCGGCATTCACCTGACGCGCATGATCGACGGGCGCGTGACGGTCGGGCCCAATGCCGTACTGGGCTTCCATCGCGAGGGTTATCCAAAAGGCAGCATCGACTTCGGCGACGTCGCCCAGATGCTGGCCTTCGGCGGCTTCTGGAAGATGGCCCGCAGGAATCTCAGGTCCGGCATGGACGAGTTCCGCAACTCGATATCCCGCAGCGGCTACCTGGAGCAGTGCCGCAAATACTGTCCCTCGCTCGAGCTTTCGGATCTCGGCCAGCCGGGCGCCGGCATCCGCGCGCAGGCGGTACTCGCCGACGGCACGCTGGTGCACGATTTCCTCTTCCTCGACAGCCCGCGCCAGCTGCATGTCTGCAACGCGCCGTCGCCCGCCGCGACGTCCGCCATGCCGATCGCCAGGATGATCGTCGACCGGATCGAGGGGCAGTCACAATGACCAGGCAGGCTGCAACGCCTTGACGGGCGGTCTTTAGCATGCACCTGCCCACGCTTCTCACGCGGACCGCAGCTGGCGGCAAAAATGCGGATTTCCGGGAATTGTTAAAGCCTTGCGCGCGGGTCCTTGCGAGCCAGCCGCTCCAGCAGGTAGTCGACCTCGGACCGTCCGACCGGCGTCAGCGACGAGCGCGGGCTGCGCTGCACGTCCGAGGCGATGGCGCCGCGCCGCATCAACACGTATTTGCGCACGGCTAGGCCGACCCCCGGTTGCTGCTCGAAACGGATCAGCGGCAGGTGGGCGTCGAAGAGATCGTGCGCCGCGTCGCGCTCGCCCGCGCTGTGCAGCCGGTCGAGTTCGACGAGCATGTCGGGGAAGGCGTAGCCCGTCATCGCGCCGTCCGAGCCGCGTTCCGGCTCGAAGTCGAGGAACAGCCCGCCATTGGCGGTCAGGATCGAGAATTTGCGCAGCTCGCCCGCGGTTTGCAGCCTGCGGAGGGCCGAAATCTTCTCGAGTCCTGGCCAGTCCTCCGCCTTCAGCATGACGCAGGAGGGGTGTTCCTTCATGATGCGCGCGATCATCGGCACCGACAGGATCACCGACAGCGTCAGCGGATAGTCCTGCAATGCCCAGGGCACGTCCGGCCCGATCGCCTCGACGGCGTGCTGGAAATAGGTGGCGATCTGCTCGTCGCTGCGCAGGTGCGAGGCAGGCGCCAGCATTACGCCGGCCGCGCCAGCCTCCATCGCCTCGCACGCCAGCCTGCGCATGGCCGCGAAGCTCGGATTGGATGCGCCGACTACCACAGGGACGCGCGAGCGCGCGATCACCCGCCTGGCGATCGCCAGCGATTCCTCGGGCTCCAGCTTCTGGGCTTCGCCGAGGATGCCGAGGATCGTCATGCCGGTGGCGCCGGCCTCCTGGTAGAATTCCGTCAGCCGGTCGACGGAACCGTAGTCGACGGACATATCCGCATTGAACGGCGTCGCCGCGATCGGGTAGACGCCCTTGGAATCGACCCCGAAACTCATGTCTTCCTTGCGAAGGCGGCGTAACGCGCCTTCGTCTCTTCGTTCATCGGATAGAGGCCGGGCAGCGGCACGCCGCGGTCGACCTCGGTCATGATCCACGCTTCCATGGCCTCCTGCTCCGGCGCTTCGGCCAGCACCTGATCCAGAAATGCCGCGGGAATCAACACCGCGCCGTCATCGTCCACCACGACGATGTCGTTCGGGAAGACCGCCACGCCGCCGCATGCGATCGGCTCCTGCCAGCCGACGAAGGTGAGACCGGCCACCGAAGGCGGCGCGGACACGCCGTCGCACCATACGTTGAGGCCGGTGCCGAGCACGCCCGCGGCGTCGCGCATCACGCCGTCGGTGACCAGTGCGGCGACATTGCGCTTGACCATGCGCGCGCAAAGGATATCGCCGAAGATGCCGGCGTCGAGCACGCCCATGGCGTCGGCCACCGCCACGCAACCTTCGGGCATCGCCTCGATCGCCGCACGGGTGGAGATGGGCGAGGCCCAGCTTGCCGGGGTGGCGAGGTCCTCGCGCGCCGGCACGAAGCGCAGCGTGAAGGCCGGCCCGACCACGCGGGGCTGGCCCGGGCGGATCGGCTTGGTGCCGCGCATCCACACATTGCGCAGGCCCTTCTTCAGAAGGACCGTGGTGAGCGTCGCGGTGGAGACGCCTTGCAGCGTCTTCACGGCGTTCGGGTCGAGGGCCATGGGAATCTCCTTAGATACTGGGGATCAGGCCGCCGTCGACGCGGATGACGGAGCCTGTGATGTAGGAAGCGCGCGGGCTCGCCAGGAAGGTGACCGTGTCGCCATATTCCTGCGGCCGGCCATAGCGCCCGACCGGAATGGAGGCCGTGCTCTGACTGGTGACCTCTTCCACCGGGCGCCCCTCGCGCTTGGCTTTCTGCTCATCGAGGAAGGTGATCCGCCCCGTGGCGATGCGCCCCGGCAGCACGATGTTGGCGGTGATGCCGTCGCGGCCGACTTCGGCGGCAAGCGTCTTCGACCAGCCGACCAGCGCCATCCTGAGCGTGTTCGACATACCGAGATTGGGGATCGGCGCGACCACGCCGGACGACGTCGAGGTGATGATGCGGCCCCATTTGCGTTGACGCATGCCGGGGAGCACCGCGTCGGTAACGGCGATCACCGAACGAACCATGCTGTCGAAGAATTTCGACCAGTTCTCCGAGGACTGGCCGGCCGCCGGCGTCGGCGGCGGGCCGCCCGTGTTGTTCACCAGGATGTCGATTGGGCCGAAGGCCTTCTCGATCGAGGCGAGGCGGGCCTCGATCACCGACAGGTCGCCGATGTCCCAGCCGAACGCCAGCGCCTCGCCGTCCGCGTCCTTGACGGCCGCGGCAGTCGCTGCCGCGGCCGCTTCGTCGATGTCGGCGACGGCCACGCGCACGCCTTCGCCGGCCAGCGAGCGCGCGATCGCCCCGCCCAGTCCGCCACCGGCGCCGAAGACCAGCGCGACCTTGCCCTTCAATTCGAGATCCACGGAAAAATCCTCCAGTTCAGGAACGGATTATCGTCAACGGCGTACAGAAGAAAACATGGCTGGTCGTATAATTTAATGATAGTTTTTCTATCGATGGAATCGCGCTTTCTCGAAACCTTCCTGCTGGTGGCGGAACTCGGCTCGCTCGCCGAGGCGGCCCGCCGCCTGGCGATCACGCCGGCTGCCGTGGCGCAGCGCATGCAGGCCCTGGAGGACGAATTCGGCAAGCCGCTGCTGGTGCGCGCCGGGCGCGTGGTGCAGCCGACCGATGCCGGCCATGCCATCCTGGAACAGAGCCGCAGGATACTCAGGGACATCCGCGACCTGAAGAGCCTCGCGCACACCGACGCGCCGTCCGGCGAGATGAGGCTCGGCGCCGTGTCGACGGCATTGACCGGCATCCTGGCGCCCGCCCTGCGCAACCTCGTCGACACCGTTCCCTCGATCGAGGTCTTCGTTCTTCCGGGCACCTCCACCGATCTCTACCAGGCCCTCGGCGACGGGAGCATCGATGCGGCCATCCTGGTGCGGCCGCCCTTTCCGATCCCCAAGTCGCTGCATTGGAGCGTGCTTCGGACCGAGCCCATGATCCTCTTGGCGCCGAGCGCCCTCGCCGCCGACGATCCGCGGCATCTGCTGACGACGCGGCCCTTCATCCGCTACGACCGCAACAATTGGGGTGGGCGGCTCGCCGACGAGTGGCTGCGCCGGCAGAGACTCCGCCCCCGGGAGTGGCTGGAGCTGGATTCGCTGGAAGCCATATCGGTGATGGTCAGCAACGGCCTCGGCGTCTCCATCCTGCCCGACTGGGCGCCGCCTTGGCCGGAGGGGCTGTCGGTGGCGCGCCTGCCGCTGCCCGGCCCGCCGATGGTGCGCGAGATCGGCATGCTGTGGCCGCGCAGCGCTCCGGCCGGCCGGCTGGTGCGTGTCCTTCTCGACGCCCTGGAGGCGGTCTCGACGGAGCGAGCGCATCGATGACGCCTGATCTGCTTGGCCGCGTTCAAGCCCGTCGCTGCGCTGGTCTGTCCAGGCGGGCCGGATGGCGTCGCCAATGACCGAACCGAAGCCGCCGCCGGACACCAACGCCGCCGCCCTGGCGCGGGTCAATCTCAAGCTGCTGCAGACCTTCATGCTGGTCGCCGAGAACGGCAGCTTCAAGGCCGCCGCCGACAGGGCCCGTCGGTCGCAATCCGCCATCAGCATGCAGATAAAGCAGCTCGAGGACCAGCTCGGCGCCAGGCTGTTCAACCGCACCACGCGCGACGTCAAGCTCACGCCCGAAGGGAGCAAATTGTTCGCCAGCACGCAGCGCGGTCTGCAGGAGGTCGGCATCGGGCTGCGCAACGTTCAGGAGGCGCTGGCCATCCGGCGCGGCCAGGTCGCACTCGCCTGCGCGCCCACCATCGCCTCGACCCACCTGCCGCGCATCCTGGCCGAGTTCGAGCGCGACTATCCGGGGATCAAGATGCTCTTGTCGGAGCTGAAGTCCGCCGACCTCTATCAGGCGATCGGGACCGATGCCGTCGACTTCGGCATAGGCCCGATCTCCGGCAATCCGGATCTCGATTTCGAGCCGCTGCTCGACGATCCGCTGCACGCGCTGATCCCGACGCGGATGTGTCCGCACAACCGCCGCAGCATCACGCTGGCGGACCTGTCGGCCCTGCCGTTGCTGCACTTCCATACCACCACCCTGACGGGCGCGATGCTCGAGAGCGAGGCGGCCGCACGCGGTATCGTGCTGAACGTGCGCTACCGCTGCATCCAGGCGGAGACGCTGGTCGCCATGGCAGAGGCCGGCATCGGCGCGGCGATCCTCACGCAGTCGGTCGTCCGTTTCGCCCAGCCGAACCATTCGCGCGTCTACCGCATCGTCGAGCCCGAGCTCGTCCACCGCTACGGCATCGTGCGCAAGCGCGGCAAGGAGCTCTCGCCGGCCGCCGAACGGCTCGCGCAATTGATCCGGACATCGCTGCGCCAGGTCTGAGCGCCATGCGGCGGAGAGGAGCGACTTCAGATTTTCAGAATAATCGATCGGATTTTTGAATTTTTCCTGACGCTCGGCTCCCACTAGGAATCCTGCCTGGAACGTCGGGAAGGGAGAAGGCCGTGCTGCAGGATGTCTATGTCCAACAGGACAACACCGTCGTGGAGGCCAGGACAAGGATCGCGCGCATCCGGGCGCACAAGCTCGCCAACATCCCGATCACGCCGCCGCCCTACCGGGACAAGCCGAACAAGGAAGGCGCGCTGCTGCTCGAGATCGAGACCAATGACGGCATCGTCGGCTGGGCGACCAGCGGCTACACCCACCACGTCGCCATCGACCTGATCAACAAATACATCGCGCCGAAGATCATCGGGGAGAGCCCGATGCGCACCGAACGCATCCCCCTGCTGTTCGATCGCGCCAGCTTCGAGCGGCCGCTGGGCAGGACGCTGATCTCGGCGCTGGCCATGATCGACATCGCGCTATGGGACATCAAGGGCAAGATGCTCGGCCTGCCCGTGCATCACCTGCTCGGCGGCGCGCGCGACAAGGTGCCGGTCTACGTCACCCACGGCGCGGCCTACGACAACGCTCCTGTCTATTCGCCGGAGGAATTGGCGGCCGAGGCGGCGCACCTCGTCAAGCTCGGCAACAACCATCTGAAGAACACTGTCGGCCGTCAGCCGATCCCCGACCCGAAGGACGACTACATGCGCATGAAGGCGATGCGCGAGGCGGTCGGTCCGGACGTCAAGCTCGCCATGGACGGCAATCTGCGCATGAACCTGGCGCAGGCCGTGGAGCTGTGCAAGCGCTGCGAGGAGCTCGACATCAGCTTCGTCGAGGAGCCGCTCTACTACAACGACCCGAGACTCCTGCGCGAGCTGCGCTCGAAGACGATCATCCCGGTGGCCGCTGCGGAAAACGAGAAGTTCTCCGCGCGCGACCTGATCCTGGCCGACGCGGTCGATTACATACAGCCCAACGTCAACAATGACGGCGGCTACTCGGCGGCCATCCGCACCGCCGCCCTTGCCAAGCTGTTCCACATCCCGCTCTCGCATGGCAACGGCAACGGCCCGCACAACATCGCGCTGCATGCCGGCCTGTCGAACGGCGGATTGGTCGAATATCATTTCCACAAATGGATGGCCTACAACGCGATCTTCAAGAGCGTCCTGCAGCCCGAGAACGGATACCTGACCGTGTCGCAGGAACCGGGGCTGGGGCTCGAGCCGAAGGATGGCCTGATCGAGGAGTTCTCGGTGCAGATATAAGGCGCCGCGGCAGCCCTCCGTGAGTGCGTCGTTCTTGCCGGGCTGGTCATATGGGCTGGCGTAACGGATGCATCTCGCGACGAACGCTTGGCTGCGGTGCGCGAAAGCTATTGCCGGCACGAGCCTGTGAATGCCTTCGCGCGCCGTGTCCTCGGCTAATACAAATCGACCACAATCGTTCGCGCTGAACCGGCGATGAGCAGCTGGTTCGCGTTGCCCGCCGCCTGTTTCGCAGGCCTATCGGCCTGCGCCGGCGGGGCCGACATCGTCGTCCGGCGTGCTGCATGGCCGAGACAAGCGCCCATATGACGAGACAAGCGCCCATATGAATTGAAGCTGCCGGCTGGATCGTCGCCGGCACGACTTCGGCGTTCTGTTCCCACAGACGCGGCACTCCCCAGGCAGAGCTCTGGAAATTTGCGCTTGAAATCGATTTCATTTTGCCCTTACAATCGATTTCATCAATTGAAGCCAGGGAGGGCTCCGTGAAAAATCTGAAATTGCTCGCGCTTGCGGGCGTCGCTGCCATTGCCGTTTCCGTCTCGTCCGCAAATGCGGACGACTTCAAGATCGGTCTTTCCAACGGCTGGGTCGGCTCCGAATGGCGCACCCAGATGATCGAGGAAGCTCAGGCCGCCGCCGCCGCGTGGAAGGAAAAGGGCCACAACGTCGAAGTCGTGGTGCAGAGCGCCAATGTCGACGTGCCCGGCCAGATCGCCCATGTCCGCAACTTCATCAATGAAGGCGTGGACGCCATCATCATCAACCCGAACAGCCCCACGGCGTTCGACCCTGTCTTCGCGCAGGCGAAGGAGGCGGGCATCCTCGTGATCTCCACCGACGCCGAGGTCTCCTCGCCCGACGCGACCTATGTCGGCATCGACCAGACCGCCTGGGGCGCCGCCGGCGCCGAATGGCTGGCCAAGACCCTCGACGGCAAGGGCAACGTCGTCGCCATCAACGGCGTCGCGGGCCACCCGGCCAACGAGATGCGCGTCGCCGGCTACCGCTCGGTGTTCGAGAAGTATCCGGACATCAAGATAGTCAACGAGGTGAACGCCAACTGGGATCAGGCGCAGGGCCAGCAGGCCATGCAGAACATCCTCGCCACCAATCCCGACATCAGCGGCGTGTGGGTGCAGGACGGCATGGCCGCTGGCGCCTGGAAGTCGATCACGGATGCCGGCAAGAAGGATCAGATCGCCGCCACCGGCGAGATTCGCAAGGACTTCATCGACCTGTGGACGGCCGAGAAGCTGAACTCCGGCGCCTCGGTGAACCCGCCCGGCGTCATGGCTTCCGCGCTTAACGTCGCGGTGCTGATGCTCCAGGGCAAGGAGCTGAAGCAGCCAGCGACGGCCGGCCAGTACAAGAACGCCATGTACCTGCCGATCCCGTTCATCGACTCGTCCAACCTGACGGAAGCCGCGGCGCAGCTCGACGGCAAGCCGGGCCACTATTCCTACACCAGCACGCTTTCGATCGAAGACGCCGAGGCGCTCTTCAAATAGGCTGTTCCTCCCCGGACCGGAGGCGGGAACCCGTTCTCGCTTCCGGTCGCCGGCTGGGATGTTTCAGATGTCAAAGCTCAAGATCAGTGGCGCCAGCAAGGCTTACGGCGCGACGATGGCGCTCAGCCGTGGCGACCTCGAACTGGAAGCCGGCGAGGTCCATGTGCTCATCGGCTCGAACGGTTCGGGCAAGAGCACGCTGTGCAAGATAGTTGCCGGCTCGGTGAAGCCCGACAGCGGCGGTGTGGTGCTCGACGGCAAGGCAGTCACGATCGAGGGCCCGCGCGCCGCCAGGGCCCTCGGCATCGGCATCTTCTACCAGGAGCTCAGCCTCGCCGCCCGCCGCACCGTCGAGGAAAACATCTGCCTGCCCGACCTGCCGATGAACGGGCCGTTCGTGGATCGCAAGGCGCTATCTGATCGGGCCGGACGCTACATCGCCCTGTTCGAGGGCGTGACCGGCGAGGGTTTTGCCCCTGATGCGAGAGTGGACGCGCTGCGCGCCGACCAGCGCCAGCTCGTCGAGATCATGAAGGCGCTGGCCACGGAAGCTCCGATCCTCATCTTCGACGAGCCCACTTCCGCGCTCGACCGCGCCCAGGTCGACCGCTTCTTCGAGATATTGCGCCGACTCAAGACCGAGGGCCGGGCTATGGTCTTCATCTCCCACCGCATGGACGAGATCTTCGCCATCGGCGACCGCGTGACCGTGCTGCGTGATGGTCGCACGGTCGGCACCTCACGTATCGCCGACACCGACCCGCGGGAAGTCGTGCGCATGATGGTCGGCGAGGAGCCGTCCCTTGCCGCCGCGGCGCCGCATGCGTCGGTGGCGGAGGCGACGCGCCCGCTCGCGCTTTCCGTTTCGGCGCTGGCGGGCCCGGGCTTCACCGATGTCGCCTTCGAGGTGCGCCAGGGCGAGATCCTGGGGCTGGGCGGCCTGCATGGCCAGGGCCAGTCGGCGGTGCTGCGCGCCCTGTTCGGCGCGGCACCGGTGACGGCCGGGAGCGTCACGCTCGACGGCGCGGCGTATCGGCCTGCCGGTCCGCGCGCCGCCATCCGGGCCGGCCTCGCCTATGTCTCGGGCGACCGCGGCCGCGACGGCGTCATCCATGGCCGGACGATCCTCGAGAACCTGACGCCGATCCATTTCCTGCGCAACGGCCTCAAGCTCGCCAGTCCTTCCGCGCTGCGGGCGAAGGCCACCCCTGCGGTGGATGCGCTGAAGACTAAGTTCGCGGGTTTTTCCCACCCGATCGGTTCGCTCTCGGGCGGCAACCAGCAGAAGATCGTGATCGCCCGCTGGCTGATCGACCGGCCGGGCGTGCTGTTGCTCGACGATCCGACCAAGGGCATCGATCTCTCGGCCAAGGCCGACCTCTTCGCGCTCGTGCGCAAGCTCGCGGCCGAAGGCATGGCGATCGTGCTCTATTCCTCGGAGGATGCGGAGCTGCTCGCCAATTCCGATCGCATCCTCGTCTTCAATGGCGGGCGCATCAGGCGCTCGCTGCAGGGCGCCGAACGGACCCGGTTCAACCTCTACGAAGCCGCCTACGAGGCCGCCTGATGGGAATGGCCTGATGGTAGACGCAGTCGCAAAGCCGCCGCGCGAGCCAGGTTCGGTCAAGCGCTTCATCGAGCGCTATCCGTTCCTGCCGGCGCTCGCCATCATGCTGCTGCTGCTGGCGCTCAACGGCATATGGCAGCCGCGCAGCGTCAGCCTGGTCGGCATCACCGGGCTGGTGAAGACGTACATGGCGCTGATGCTGCTTGCCGTGGCGCAGACCTATGTCGTCTGTGCCGGCGACATCGACCTGTCGGCCGGCGCCATCGTCTCGCTGGTGAACGTGGTGATCGTGGCCGCGATGGCGGCGATGGGCGACAGCGGGTTTTCCGTCGTCGCGGCGATGGCGATCGGACTGGGCGTCGGCCTCGCCTGCGGCCTCGTCAACGGCATCATGGTCGCCACGTTCCGATTGCAGGCGATCGTCGCGACCTTCGCCACCTCCATCTTCTTCACCGGACTGGCGCTCTGGATCATGCCGGTTGCAGGCACGCCCGCTCCCGCCACCTTCTGGCGCACCTATGGCGGGCGTATCCTGGAGATCCCGTTCGTCTTCTGGGCTGCCGTCATTCTCGCACTGATCCTCTATCTGCTCGCCCGCACGCGGCTCGCTCTCCAGCTGCTCGCGGTCGGCGACGACGCGCAAGGCGCTTACCAGAGCGGCCTGCCGGTCACGGCGATCCGCATGCGCGGCTACGCGCTTTGCGGCCTGTTCGCCGCGCTCGCCGCATTCTGCGTGACCGGCGACACGGCAAGCGGCGATCCGCTGGTCGGCGGCAAGATGACCCTGTTCTCGGTGGCGGCCGTCGTGCTCGGCGGCTCGGCGCTCGCCGGCGGCTACGGCACCGTCGTCGGCTCGGTATTCGGTGCGCTGATCATCGGCCTCATCAACTCGCTGGTCTATTTCGTCGGCACCCCCTCCGAGTGGCAGAACCTTGTCCAGGGCCTCGCCATCCTCGTTGCGTTGATGGCCGGCATACTGGTCGGGCGGAGGGCGCGCTCATGAGCCGGCTTCTCGACCTCGCCAGGCAACCGCTGCTGGTCGCGCTGGCGCTGATCGTCGTTCTCCTGATCGTCGGCGAATTGCTGTCTCCCGGCTTTGCCTCGCCGACGCAGATCATGCGCCTGCTGATCGTGGCCGCCCTTCTGGGCATCGTCGCCGCCGGCCAGAATCTCGTCATCCTCGGCGGCCGCGAGGGCATCGACCTCTCGGTCGGCGGCGTCGTGTCGTTGTCGGCCATCATCGCCGGCAATCTGATGAACGGGCAGGATGCCGGCATTCCGCTCGCCATCCTCGGCTGCATCGCCACCGGGGCGCTGTTCGGCCTCGCCAACGGCCTCGGCGTGACGCTGCTGCGCATACCGCCGCTGGTGATGACGCTCGGCATGCTCGGCGTGCTCCAGGGCCTGCTCGTCGTCATCCGCCAGGGCATCCCCTCCGGCCGCGCCGCGCCCGGCCTGTCGCAGTTCGTCACTCAGCCGTTCCTGTTCGGCCTGCCGGGGATCATCTGGCTGTGGGTGGCGATCGGCCTGCTGCTCGCTTTCCTGCTGTCGCGCACCGTCTATGGCTACCGCGTCTACGCGATCGGCTCCAACGAGCAGGCCGCCCGCATGGCCGGCGTGCCGGTGGCCGCGATGCGCGTATCGCTCTTCGTTCTCTCGGGCGTCTTCGCGGCAATCGCCGGCATCTGCCTGCTCGGCTATTCCGGCTCGTCCTTCGCCAATGTCGGCGAGCAGTACATGCTGCCGTCAATCATCGCCGTGGTGTTCGGCGGCACCTCGCTTGCCGGCGGCAAGGGCGGCTACACCGGCACCATGGCCGGAGCGATGATGCTGACCGTGCTGCAGGGCATCCTGACCACCGTCAACATCGACGAATCCGGCCGTCAGATGATCTTCGGGGCGACCCTGCTGCTGCTGATGCTGTTCTATGGCCGCGGCCGGGCGATGCGGGCATGAACGAGCGCCCAAGAATCAAGGATATCGCCCAGCGGCTCGGCGTCTCGCCGGCGACCGTGTCGCGCGCGCTCACCGGCACCGGGCTGGTCGCCGAGCCGACTCTGTCGCGCATCCGCGAGGCGGCGCGCGCCATGAACTACCGGCCCAATGTCAGCGCGCGCAATCTGCGCACGCGCCGCTCGATGTCCGTGCTGATGGTGGTGCGCGACATCGGCAACCCGTTCTATCTGGAGGTGATGAAGGGGGTGGAGCAGGCGGCGCGCGAGGCCGGCTATTCGGTGCTGATGGGCAATACGGAGAGCAATCCCGAGCGCGAGACCGAATATTTCGACATGCTGCGCGACGGTCACGCCGACGGCATGATCCTGATGACCGGCAAGCTGCCGGCGGGACTGGAAGCCGCGGGCATCGCGATCGCGGATCTGCCGCTGGTGGTGGCGCTGGAGACCATCGAGGGATCGGGCCTGCCGCATGTCCGCATCGACAATCTCGCCGCTGCGCGCGAGGCGGTGCGGCATCTGGTCGGGCTCGGGCACCGGCGCATCGCCCACGTCACCGGCCCTCTGCCGGAAATCATGTCCCGGCTGCGCCGGGACGGCTGGCGCGCGGCGATGGACGATGCCGGCCTGGCCGTGCCGGAAGGTTACGAGCAGCGCGGCGACTATCTCCTGCGCAGCGGCCAGGCGCTTTGCGCGACCCTGTGCGACCTGCCCGAGCCGCCCACCGCGATTTTCTGCGCCAACGACGAAATGGCGTTCGGCGCCATCCACGAACTGCGCCGGCGCGGGCTGGACGTACCCGGCGACGTGTCGGTGGTCGGCTTCGACGACATCTACCTGAGCGCAGCGATTTTCCCGCCCTTGACCACGGTCAGCCAGCCGCGCGCCGAGATCGGCCGCGAAGCGATGTCGCTGCTGCTGCAGGTGATCGCCGGGGACGAGGTGGCGGACGGGCCGATCGTGCTGCCGACCACGCTCAAGATTCGCGGGACCACCGGTCCCGTCGGCAAGTCAGGATAAGGAGAGTTCCATGGTCGAGACGAGGGAGCGCTTGCGCGTCGGCTTCGTGGGGTCTGGCTTCATCGCGCATTTCCACTTGAAGTCGATGGTGGGCGTGCGCAATGTCGACGTGACCGGCGTCTACAGCCGCAGCGCCGAGAAGCGGCAGCGCTTCGCCGATGCGGTGACGGAACTCGGCCTCGGCCATTGCCGCACGCATGCGACGCTGGAGGCGCTGCTCGAGGCCGACGACGTCGACGCCATCTGGATCCTCTCGCCCAACGACACCCGGCTCGACGTGATGAAGGCGCTGCACGCGGCGAAGAAGGCCGGCAGGAGCAGGATCTTCGCCGTCGCCTGCGAGAAGCCGCTGGCACGCACGGTTGCCGAGGCGCGCGAGATGGTTCGCCTGGTCGAGGACGCCGGGCTCAACCACGGCTACCTGGAGAACCAGGTATTCTCGACGCCCGTGCTGCGCGGCAAGGAGATCGTCTGGCGGCGCGCCGCCTCCACCACCGGGCGTCCGTATCTCGCCCGCGCCGCGGAAGAGCATTCCGGCCCGCACGAACCGTGGTTCTGGCAGGGCGACAGGCAGGGCGGCGGCGTGCTCTCCGACATGATGTGCCATTCGGTCGAGGTGGCGCGTCACCTGCTGACCGCGCCGGGCGCCAAGCGCGGCTCGCTCAGGGTCAAGGCGGTCAACGGCACGGTGGCGAACCTGAAGTGGACGCGGCCGCATTACGCCGATCAGCTCAAGGCCCGCTTCGGTGCCGAGGTCGACTACCGCAATCGCCCCTCGGAGGATTTCGCCCGCGCCACGGTGGAGCTGGAGGACGAGGACGGCAATGACCTGATGATCGAGGCGACGACGTCCTGGGCCTATGTCGGCGCCGGCCTGCGCATCCAGCTCGAGTTGCTCGGGCCTGAATATGCCATGGAGTTCAATTCGCTCTCGACCGGCCTCAAGGTGTTCATGTCGCGCGCCGTCACCGGTTCGGAAGGCGAGGACCTGGTCGAGAAGCAGAACGCCGAGCAGGGCCTGATGCCGGTGCTTGAGGACGAGACCGGCGTCTACGGCTACACCGACGAGAACCGCCACATGGTCGAATGCTTCCGCAAGGGCGAGACACCGCTGGAAACGTTCCACGACGGGCTGGCGGTCGTCGAGATCCTGATGGGCCTCTACATGTCTTCGGAGCTGCAGCGCACCGTGCGGTTCCCCGAGCCCGGGCTGGAGACCTATGTCCCCGTCGTCGCCCGCCCGCGCTGAGGCGGCCGCGGTCCCGCCGATCCTTGTCCTTGGCAACGTCAATGTCGACCTCGTCCTGGGGCCTCTGGACGGCTGGCCGGCGATCGGCACCGAGATCGAGGTCGAGCGCGCGGAGATGCGGGCGGGCGGTTCGGCCGGCAACACGGCGCTGGCGCTGACCGGCCTGGGCGAGCCGCACCGGCTGGTCGCCTCGACAGGCGACGACCCGAACGGCGTCTGGCTGCGCGGCCGATTCGATGCCGCCAGCTGCGACTGGAGCGACGATCCGGGCATGACCACGACCACCGTGGGAATCGTGCACAAGGGCGGCGACCGCGCCTTCTTCACGACGCCCGGCCATCTGCAGCGCGCCACGCCCGAGGCGCTGCTGGCCCGCGTACCGGCGCCGCCGCGGCCGGGCGCCGTCGCCATCCTCTCCGGCAACCTGCTGATGCCCGCCATCCGCGACGCGACGACGCGGATTCTCGGCGAGTTGCGGGCGCGCGGCTGGGCCACCGCCATCGACCCGGGCTGGCCGACGCAAGGCTGGACGCCGTCTCTTCGGGCAATGTTCGGCGAATGGCTGCCGCTTGCCGATCACGTGCTGCTCAACGAGGATGAAGTGGCGGCCCTCGGCGAAGGCATGGGGTCCGGGGCGGTGGCGGCCCAGCTGCGCCCGGGCGGCATCCTGGTCGTCAAGCGCGGCGCGGCGGGCGCAAGCTGCGTGGTTGACGGCGCGGAGAGCATTGTAAGCGCGCCCGTGGTCGATGTCGTCGATACCGTGGGGGCCGGCGACAGCTTCAATGCGGCCTATCTGGCGGCGATCGTCGCCGGGGCAACGCCCGATTCGGCCATCGCCCGCGGGGTGGAAGTGGCGTCGCACGCGATCTCGACGTTTCCCCGGAGCTACGGCAAGGCCGGCCGCTTCGTCGCGCAACAATAGGGTACTATCCACACCCTTCGAAGACCGGCCGGCCTGGATGGGTCAGCCGACTGCGAGAACACGCTGCTGCGTTGCGAAGCTATCGATCAGACGCTCGGCCGCGTCGACGAACCGTGTGCTCGCGCCGCCCTCTCCCGCACTGCGCCAGTTGACGCGCGCGCCCTCGATCAGAAGCGTCAGCGCGTCGACCAGCAGCTCCGCCTCGGCGATCCCTGCGTCCCGGCAAAGCTGGGTAAGCCTGCGCAGCTGCCCCCTCCTCACCTGTTCGATCACGCGGCGTGCCGGATGATCGCTCTCCACCAGCTGGGCGGCGGCATCGATCAGTTCGCAATTGCAGTGATCGACCGTGACGAAGTCGCCCGCCCGCTTCACCCAGTCCCTGAGCTGGGCCTTGGCGTCACCGGGATGGGCTTCTTCCAGCGCCACCCAGAAGGCCTCGGCTTCGGACGCCGCCTTCTCGATGCAGGTGATGAGCAGGTCGTCCTTCGAGCCGAAATGGCGATAGAGCGTCATCTTGTTGCTGTCGGCGGCTTCCGCGATCGCGTCCACCCCGATCCCGCGAACGCCGTGCTTGCGGAACAGATCGCGCGCGGCGTCGATGATCCGCTCCCTCGGCGGGAGCGCCGGCCTGTCAGGAATCGTCATTATCGTTTCCTCCCTTCCAGTCTTCTCGCCGGAAGGCCCTTGACAATGTTACCAGCCGGTCACATCTGACGTTACCAGATAGTAACATACCCTGCCGCAAGTCAACATCCGGGAAAGCGGACCGCGCATCACAGCTTCGGGAGAGCCCGTTCAGGATGCGCACGTGCCCTCCCGACCTTTGACCGGCTTTCGGCAGGTTGTGGGTATTTCGCCAACGGGAGCGGCAGGATGCTGCGGCGGAAGCGCACGCGAGGGGAACAGTGTCGCCGGCCCTGTGGTCGCGCGGCCGAGGGGAACGTTGACCAATGGTAGGGTTCTTCATCCAGCGTCCGGTGTTCGCCTCGGCGATCGCCATCATCATGATGCTGGCGGGCGGTATCTGCTATTTCCTGCTGCCGGTCTCGCAATTCCCCGACATCACGCCGCCGCAGATCGTCGTTGCCGCCAACTATCCGGGCGCCAGCGCCCAGGTCGTCGCCGACACCGTGACGACGCCGCTCGAGCAGCAGCTCAATGGCGTGCCCGGCATGCTCTACATGTCGTCGACGAGCTCCAATGACGGCTCGTCGCGCATCACCATCTCCTTCGAGGTCGGCTACGACATCGACGTCGCCGCGATGGACGTGCAGAACCGCGTCTCGCAGGCCGCCCCCTCGCTGCCGGCGCTGGTCAACCAGACCGGCGTCACGGTCACCAAGCAGAACCCGAACTTCACCGTGCTGGTGGCCATCGGCTCGCCCGGCAATGCGGTCGACTTCACCACGCTCAGCAACTACGCCTATCTGCAGGTACTGGATCCCATCAAGCGTCTGCCCGGGGTCGGCGAGGTGCTGTTCTTCGGCGAACGGCGCTACTCCATGCGGGTCTGGCTCGATCCGGACAAGATGACGAGCCTCGGCATTACCGCCGTCGACGTGCAGAACGTCGTTGCCGAGCAGAACATCCAGGTCGCGGCCGGCAAGATCGGACAGGCGCCGGCGCCCGCCGGAACGGCCTTCGAGATGCAGGTCAACGCCGTCGGCCGGCTGTCCGATCCCGAGCAGTTCGGCGAGATCGTGCTGCGCGTCGACCCAGCCACGGGCGCGGCCGTCAGGCTGCGCGACGTTGCCAAGATCGAGCTGGGCGCACTCCTCTATTCGTCTTCGGTCAACCTCAACAACCGGGAAACCGAGCAGCAGGTCGTCGTCCTGGCCGTCCTGCAGGCGCCGGGCTCCAACGCGCTCGACCTGCAGAGCCGGGTCAAGGCCAAGATGGACGACCTGTCGACGCGGTTCCCGGCCGGCGTCAGCTACAACATGTTCTACGACACGACGCGCTTCGTGTCGGCGGCGATGACCGACGTGATCGTGACGCTGGTGGAAGCGCTGCTGCTGGTCATCTTCGTCGTCTTCATCTTCCTGCAGAGCTGGCGCACCACGATCATCCCGCTGATCGCCATCCCTGTGTCGCTGATCGCGACGCTGGTCTTCATGTATCTGCTCGGCTTCTCCCTCAACATGCTGTCCCTCCTCGGCATGGTGCTCGCCATCGGCCTTGTCGTCGACGACGCCATCGTCGTGGTCGAGAACGTCGAGCGTCAGCTCGAGGCCGGGCTGGCGCCGCTCGCCGCCGCGCGCAAGGCCATGCAGGAGGTGACCGGCCCGATCATCGCGACCACGGCGGTGCTGATGGCGGTGTTCATTCCGGTCGCCTTCATTCCCGGCGTGGCCGGCCGCCTCTACAACCAGTTCGCGCTGACCGTCGCCATCTCTTTCGGCATCTCCGCCTTCAACTCGCTGACGCTGAGCCCGGCGCTCGCCGCCGCCTTCCTGCGCTACCGCGGCGAGCCGCAATTCTTCGTGTTCCGCTGGTTCAACAACGGCTTCCACTGGCTTGCGGACGCATATGCCGGCAGCATCAGGGGGCTGATACGCCTGCGCTGGGCCTTGCTCGTCGTCTTCGTCGCGGCGCTCGCCGGCACCTGGATGCTGTTCCAGCGCATCCCCTCGACCTTCCTGCCGGTCGAGGACCAGGGCTATTTCTTCGTCGTCCTGCAGCTTCCCGACGGCGCGTCGCTGGAGCGCACCGAAGCGGTGGCCAGGAAGTCGGAGGAGATGCTGCGCAGCCTGCCGGGCGTCACCACCGTCGGCTCGGTCGTCGGCTTCAGCTTCCTGTCCTTCGCCAACCAGTCGAACGCCGGCGTGCAGTTCGTGATCCTCGACCCGTGGGACGAGCGCGGCCCCGATGAGGGCGCCGTCGCGTTGCGCGAAAGGGCGCAGCAGATGCTGTTCCAGATTCCCGACGCCATGGTGCTCGCCTTCGATCCGCCGTCCATCCAGGGCCTCGGCGCGACGGGCGGCTTCGAGTTCCAGGTCGAGGACCTGACCGGCCAGGGCGCCGTCGCGCTGGACCAGGCTACACAGGCGCTGATCGCGGAGGCGCGCAAGCAGCCGGAGATCAATCCGTACGCGCTCTTCACCACCTTCTCGACTTCGACGCCGCAGCTCCAGTACGATCTCGATCGCAACAAGGCGAAGCTGCTCGGCCTCAACCTGCCGGACATCTTCAACACGCTGCAGATCTATCTCGGCTCGCTCTACGTCAACGACTTCAACCTGTTCGGCCGCACCTTCCGCGTCACGCTGCAGGCGGACCCCAAGGCCCGTGCCTCGACCGCCGACATCTCGCGCCTCTACGTGCGCAACACTGCCGGCGAGATGGTGCCGCTCTCCACGCTGGGCTCGCTGCGGCCCATCGCCGGCCCGGAGACCGTCACCCACTACAACAACTACCCCTCGGCCCTGGTCAACGGCGCCGCCGCGCCGGGCTACAGTTCGAGCCAGGCGATCGCGGCAATGGAGCGTGCCGCCGCGACGGCGCTGCCGCGCGACTTCAGCTTCGAATGGACCGGCATCACCTACCAGGAGATCAGGGCCGGCTCGATCGCGCTGCTCGTCTTCGGGCTCGCCATCGTCTTCTGCTTCCTGATCCTGGCCGCCCAGTACGAGAGCTGGTCGATGCCGTTCATGGTGCTGCTGGCGGTGCCGCTCGCCTTGCTCGGCGCGCTCGTCGGCCTGTGGTTCCGCGGCATGCAGATCGACGTCTATTCGCAGATCGGCTTCGTCATGCTGATCGGCCTCGCCGCGAAAAACGCGATCCTCATCGTCGAGTTCGCCAAGCGGCGGCGCGAAGAAGGCCTGGAGATCGTCGAGGCGGCGGCCGAGGCCGCCAAGCTGCGCCTGCGGCCGATCCTGATGACCGCCTTCGCCTTCATCCTCGGCGTCGTGCCTTTGATGAAGGCGACCGGAGCGGGCGCGGCAAGCCGGCAGTCGCTCGGCACGACGGTGTTCGGCGGCATGCTCGCGGCGACCGTGCTGACGCTGATCTTCGTGCCGGTCTTCTATGCGGTTCTCGAGCAATGGCGCGAACGTTTTTCGCCGGCCGCCGCCCACCCGTCGATGCCTGCGCATGGCCCCGAGAGGGCCGAGCCCGCGGAATAGGAATGGAGCTGGAAATGCGTGTGTTGAAATATGGTGCCAATGGCGCCCTTGTGGTCACGGCGCTCGTCGCCGCCTATTTCCTGGCCCGTGGCATGCCCGAGCTTGCCGGAACTCCGGCGGGCGCGGCGCCGGCCGCCGCGGCCCCGCAGGCCATGCCCGTTCCGGTGGTCGGCATCGTCAGGAAGACGATCCCGATCTACCTCGAATATTCGGCGCGCACCGAGGCGATCCGCGACGTCACGCTGCAGGCCAAGGTCTCGGGTTACCTTCAGCAGCAGGTGGTCCCCGACGGCACCGACGTGATGGCGGGCGATCTCCTCTACCGGATCGACCCGAGCGACTATCAGGCCGCGCTCGAGCTGGCGCAGGCGCAGGCCAAGCGCGACGAGGCCTCGCTCGAATACGCCCGCACCAGCCTTGATCGCGGCAACGATCTCGCCACCAGCGGCTATCTGGCCAAGGACAGCTTCGACCAGCGGACCAGTGCCGTCCGGCAGGGTGAGGCAACCGTGGGGATGTCGAAGGCGACGGTACGCATCGCCGAGCTCAATCTCCAGAACACGGAAATTCGCGCCCCCTTCCCCGGCCGTCTCGGACGCAACAGGGCACCCGAGGGCACGATGGTCAGCAACGCCGCCGGCACGCCGCTCAACAACCTGGTGCAGCTTTCGCCGATCTACGTCACCTTCAATCCGAACGAGAACGAGCTGGCCGGCATCCAGAAGGTGCTGCTCGCCAAGGGCAAGGTGACCGCCGAGGTGTTCCTGCCCGGCGAGGACGAGCCGCGGCACAGCGGCGCGCTGACCTTCATCGACAATTCCGTCGAACGCTCGACCGGCACGATCCTGGCGCGCGCGACGATCGAAAATGCCGATCGGACGCTGCTGCCCGGCCAGTATGTCCGCGTGCGCCTGCATGTCGGCGAGCATCCGGATGCGCTGATGGTGCCGCAGACGGCACTCGGGTCGAGCCAGTTCGGCAAATATGTCTATGTCGTCGGCAAGGACAACCTTGTCGAGCAGCGCCTGGTCTCGCTAGGCCCCGTCGACGGCGGCCTCGTCGTGCTGTCTTCAGGCGTTTCGGAAGGCGACCAGGTGATCGCCGGCAATCTTCAGAAGATATTCCCGGGCGCGCCGGTGCAGCCGATGCCGGAGGAAAAGCCGCAGCTCTAGGCCTGCGAGGTTCAGCCCGTTGTCTCCGATAGCGATTTCAATCTTCCTGTAGAGCGCCAAGCACGCAAGGGGAGGGTAGGGAGCAGCATTCTCAATTCCGGCCGCCCGCCGGTAAGGCAAGAGCCCTGGGCAGCCATGCCGTCTTTGGAAGGGCGATGGGGCGGTTCTGCATCCCCTTGCTCCTCGCCATGGTGATGGCAGGAGCACTGCCAGGTGGCGGCAAGTTTTTCCGGCAGCCTCTCCATGGATGAGCTTATGCCGTCTTCGAAGGATCTCGCTTGCGAGGCCTTGCGGCTGCCGCTGGCGCCTGATCTCGAGTGCACTGCTTGCGAAAGCGATGGGCGCTACTTCTGACGGAGTGTTACATCTCGACATCAGACGTTATCGTTCGCCTCGGAATCGCCCGAAACCCGCCCCATTCGCCACCCCATTTGCTTGAATGACAATGCTCCGTCACGTCGCACGGAGCACTCTTCACAGATGAAATTCAGATACGGCAAAGCCGCGGCAATACTGTTTGCCGCGGGCGCAACCCTTGTGTCCTTCAACGCCACCGCGTCGGCCCAGTGCGGCCGCGCCTCCTGGTACGCACTGACCTCCAGGACGGCTTCCGGGGAACGGATGAACCCGTCGGCCATGACCGCCGCCCACCGCAGCCTGCCCTTCGGCACGAAAATCCGCGTCACCAACAAGCGCAACGGCAAGAGCGTCGTCGTGCGCATCAACGATCGCGGTCCCTTCATCCGCGGCCGTGTGCTCGACGTGTCTAAGGCCGCGGCGCGCCAGCTCGGCTTCATCGGCGCGGGCCACACCGCGGTCTGCATGGCGCGCACCTAGTTCTTCCGCTTTCCCGGGGGATGTCGGAGGAAAATCCTCCTAGCTCCGCTGATTTCGGGTGAAAAGCTTAGGGTTCTTTGCGGCTTTCGGCGAAAAATTACGCCGTCCCTCGAGCAGTCGTACGGAAACGGTGGCCGCCAGCACGACCAGGTCGGCGGCGGCCACGGTCTATCTTCCGGCTTTACGCGCATGTTCGGTCGGGGGCACGAGCGGCAGGTGGCCGGTTTCCTTGGGCGAGGAAAGCGCGATCAGCGTCTCCGTCCTCAGCACGCCCGGCACGGCCTTGACGATGCCGCCGAGGAAGGCCTCCAGGTCGCGCGTCGTGTGCGTTCTCACCTTCAGCAGATAGTTCCACGTCCCGGTGACGTGGTGGCACTCCAGGATCGCCGGTTCGCTGGCGACGCGGGCCAGGAACTGTTCCTCCGTCGCGGGGTCGTTCCAGCCGACGAACACGAAGGCGAGCAGGTCGAGGCGCAGCGCCGAAGCCGAAACCGCGGCATGCACCCCTTCGATGACGCCGCGCTCGTTGAGCTTCTTCACCCTTTCGTTGACCGAGGAGACCGCCAGTCCCACCGCCTTGCCGAGTTCGGCATAGGGCGTGCGGCCGTTCTCCTGGAGAAGGGCGAGGATCGTCCTGTCGATGTCGTCGATGTCGCTCATCATTCTTCCCTGCGATGAAAGCGGCGGGGCGTCAATCGACCCGGCCGCGGTCGGCGTCTGCGCGACCGATCATTCGCACGGCAGCATGCGTATATTTTACGATACTTTTGTATCTTAACCGAAAATTTAGCGACACAAGGCCGATACACTCGCAAATTATACGAGCCGCCAAGGGGTCGAGCAGGGCTCTACCCGGCATCAGCAAAGCGGAGGGCTTTCCATGGCAATCATCACCTATAACCACGAACAGATTCTCGAACCGGTCGCGCTCAGCGACATCTTCAAGACGGACAATCAAGGTTCGCCGTCGATCACCGTGCTGAAGGATGGTACGCTGGTCACCACCTTCGACCATTTCGGCACGACGCAGATCGTCGCGACCGCTTACAAGGCGGGCACCGATCCGACCAACTCGGCGCCGGTCTTCGAGATCGGCCCGGTCAACTCGACGAGCGCCGGCGACCAGCATGGCAGCGAGACCGTGGCTCTCGAGGGAGGCGGGCTCGTCACGCTGTTCAACGATATGAGCTCCGGCGCGAACCAGCTCCGCTACCGGGTCTTCGACAGCGAAGGTGTCGCGCTCGGACCCGATGCGCTCGTGTTCGAAAGCTTCCCAACGACCGGGATGGGTGGGGTCACGGCGCTCAAGGATGGCGGCTTCGTGGTCACCTTCGAGCCCAATACCGCCGCCGGAGACAATGGCGACGTCGATTTCGCGCGGTTCGACGCCAAGGGCGTGCTGACGGGAGCCTGGGCGGTCGACGACCTGCCGCAGAACGACACGACCGTGCCCTCCATTTCCGCCCTGGCCAATGGCGGCTACGTGATCGTCTGGTCCGAGTTCGTTCTCGGCCAGGGCTGGAGCACCCATGTCCGCAAGTATGGCGACGACAACGCGGCGGTCACCGACGACATCCTGGTGGACGACACCGGTGGCGGCGAGGGCCACAATCCCCAGGTGATCGGACTGAAGGATGGCGGCTTCGCCGTCGCCTACCTCAACCACGACGGGGTCTCGAGCATCTTCGACCTGAACATGCGCATCTACAACGAAGACGGCACGGCGCGCACTGCCGCCTTCAAGATAAACCAGGTGACCGCCGGCGCACAGACGAACCCGTCGCTGGCGCTGCTGGACAACGGCTTCATCGCGGTCACATGGGAGACCAGCGTGCCGGGCAGCGCGAACAAGGACGTTGCCGCGAGGATATACAGCCCGAGCGGCGTGGCGATCACCGGTGAGTTCGTCGTCGCCGACAGCTCCAACCCCGACAAGGCTCCGGATATCGTAGGCACGCCCGGCGGTGTGCTCACCACCGTCTATGCGACGTCGGACCCCGAGGTCGACGGCCCGGGCAGCGATATCGCGTTCACGCAGACGCAGATCATCCGCACGACGGTCGGCGACGACACGAGCGAGACGCTGAAGGGCGACGAGCTGGCCGACGTCATGTTCGGCGGCGGCGGCACCGACAAGATTTCCGGCGGCGTCGGCAACGACGTCATCGAGGGAGGCGCAGGCGCCGACACGCTCGACGGTGGCGCCGGTCGCAACACGCTGAGCTACAAGACCTCGACGCTGGGCGTCCTGGTCGACCTCGCGGCCAGCAGCGCGAAGTTCGGCGACGCGGTGGGCGACACGATCAAGGCCGGCACCTTCTCGTCCGCCATCGGCTCGGCCACCGGCAACGATGCGCTCTACGGCACCGCCGGCGTCAATGTGCTCCACGGCGGCGGCGGCGCCGACACGCTTGCCGGCAAGGGCGGCAAGGACGCGCTCTACGGCGAGGACGGCGACGACACGCTGGTCGCCAGCCTGGCCAGCGGCAGCCGCTACGACGGCGGCGACGGCATGGACACGATCAGCTACGAAGGCGTGGCGAGCGGCATCACGCTCTACCTCAGCGGCGGCCCGAATGCCGGCGGAGCAAGCAACGACATCATCGTCGTGGGCACGATCGAGAACGCCCGCGGTTCGCAGCACAACGATGTCATCTTCGGAACGAGCATCGACAACCAGCTTTTCGGCCTGGGCGACAACGACACGCTTTACGGCCAGGACGGTGACGACAAGCTGTACGGCGCGGAGGGCGAGGACCAGCTTTCCGGCGGTTCCGGAGAGGACTGGCTCGACGGCGGAACGGGAGCGGATACGCTTGCCGGCCATGCCGATGATGACACCTATGTGGTCGACGCGCAGGACGATGTCGTCGTCGAGGTCGCCGGCGACGGGACTGCCGATCACGTCGCGGCACGCGTCAGCTATGCGCTCGCGGCGGATGACGACATCGAAAAGCTGACAACCACGGCTTCGGCCGGTACCTCCGCCATCGACCTGACCGGCAACGCGCTCGCCCAGGAGATCACCGGCAATGCCGGGGAGAACATCCTGCACGATGGCGGCAAGGGCGCGGCCGACGTGATGAAGGGTCTTGGGGGCAACGACACCTACCGTGTGTTCAATTCCGGCGATGCCATCGCCGAGGCCGCCTCGCAAGGCAGCCTCGACAAGGTGAATGCCGCCGTCGACTACGTGCTCGGCGCCGGCGTGCATGTCGAGATCCTGCAGACCAACGGCTCGGCCGGTACGTCCGCCATCGACCTGACCGGCAACGCTCTTGCCCAGGAGATCATCGGCAATGCCGGAGAGAACATCCTGCATGACGGCGGCAAGGGGGCGGCCGACGTGATGAAGGGGCTCGGCGGCAGCGACACCTACCGCGTCTTCAATTCCGGCGACGTCATCGTCGAGGGCATGTCGCAGGGCGCGGCCGACAAGGTGGTGGCGGCGGTGGATTATGCGCTCGGCGCCGGTGTGCATGTCGAAATCCTGCAGACCAACGGCTCGGCCGGCACGTCCGACATCGATCTCACCGGGAACGGGATCGGCCAGGAGATCGCCGGCAATGCCGGCGACAATCGCATCGACGGCAAGGGCGGCAACGATGTGTTGAAGGGTTCCGGCGGTGCGGACGTCTTTGCCTTCTCGACCGCCTTGGGCGCGGACAATATCGATGTCATCGCCGACTTCAGCGTGGCGGCTGATACGATCGAGCTGGACGACGCGATCTTCGCGGCACTGACGACCGGCACGCTCGCAGCCGCGGCCTTCTGGTCGAACACCACCGGGCTGGCGCATGATACTAGCGACCGCATCATCCACGACACGGCCACCGGAAAGCTGTTCTATGATGCGGACGGGACCGGCGCCGGCGCCGGCGTGCACTTCGCCACACTGACTGTCGGCTTGGCGCTGACCAATGCCGATTTCGAGGTGATCTGATCGACGGGTCGCCGCGACCGGCCGCGGTGACCCTGGAGCACGGCCAGGCAGGTTGGCCAGGCTCTGGACAACAGACCCGCAAGGGCCGACAGCATGCATCGCCGCCCCGCCGCGGAAATCCCCTGGCCGGTCGGTCCTTCGCTGTCATGTCCGCCAGGTGTGGCGCCGTCACGACGTGTCGGGCGGCTCCAGCGCCCACTGGGCAAGCCCGTGCACGACGTCCAGGACCTCGTGCACCTCGTGAACGGGCTTTTTTCGCCGCCAGCCCGGCGGCCGGCCGGGTTTCAGCGGCGAGAAGCGGCCGAACCGGCGCAAACCGCCGGTTTCCCGCTCGCGCGCGAGGGCGGCGTCGCGGCGTGCCCGCCAGCGGGCGAAGCGCCTTGCCTGGCCGGGCAGGTCGTCGAGCGCGGCGACCAATGCCCGCAGCCGCGCGTCCAGCCGTGACGCGTCGATGGGATCGTTGGGCGACCAGACGGGGATGCGGAACGGCTCGCTGTAGCCGGGAAAGGAGATGCGCGGCACGCCCCTGGGCGCCCGCCGCGGGCGGCGGCTCCAGGGTTTCAGCGGATCGAGCAGCGGCAGGGAGGTGCTGCGGGCGCGGGCTTTCGGCCGCGCCGGCATGCGGACGGGGCCGGCTCCGGGGCGGAATTTTGGCTGCGGTTTCTGCCGGGGCGGCGGCAGGGTCACGACGAGGCCACGCGCGGCCACGACGATGAGGCGCCGCACCGCCGCTTCGGCCGGACGCAGCAGCCGGAGTATGGCGCGGTGGAGGCGGCGGGGAAGGGTGAGTTCCGGGTCAAGTGCCGGGGACAGTTTACTTTTTTCGGCCCGCGCGAGGCCTGAACCGCCGCCGCCTTTCTGCCGAAAGAAAGTAAACTGTCCCCTGAGTTCCCCGAGATCCAGCCCGGCCATGGCGACGAGCATGGCGAGGATGCGCTTCAGCGCTTCCTGGTTCTTGTCGATTGCCGCATCCCAGTCCACCGCCGCCTCCTTTCCTGCACAGGCGGCGCAATTATCGCTCGGGTTGGGAAGGAGAGGGATAAATTTGAGGAAAACAATCCTGACAGATGCTGACCTCGCGAGCGGGCGCGGCGAGCGGAGCGTGTCGGGAAACCAGGTTCGGAGATGGCGTACCCTGAGCCGGCGCGCCGCCCCTCACCTGCCTGCCGGCATCCTCTCTCCGTGCAAAACGGCTATCAGATCACACATCTCCCATCGTTGGCGCATCATGTTGATATGCCGCTGCTTTTACGAGTGCCTTCTTGCTTACTTCATTCTGCTCCGCGGGCGTGTCGCTGCCGTTCCGGCATGGATCCTATGGTCTGCGCGACGGCCTTCGGCCTGCTCCGCCATAGGATGACGAAAGGCCGGATGGTTCGGCTACTCGCCAGCGGCCCGTGAGCCTTTGACAGCGGCGATTAGCCTGCAATATCAAAGGCTTCGTCATCCTAGGGCGGAGCCGGAGCGCAGCGGAGGCGCAGACCCTAGGATCCATGCCCTACCGGTTGTGAAGTGCTCCGGCGCGCCGACGGCATCCTACCAGATGGGCGGCGCCGACGGTCAAAGCACGCAGCCGTTGATGTTATGCGCCGGCCAGGATCGGTTCTGGATACCATCGATCGGGAAGGCATCGAGGTATCAGGCAGCGGTGAGAAGCCGCCGCGCCGCTGTCTCGGCCATCGCGTCGGGCAGGGCGAGGCCCCACTGCGCCCGGCAGTAGGCGCGGAAATCGAAGCAGGGCAGGCCGGGACAGACTTCGAATTCGAGGAGATGGACCGTGCCGTCCTCTTCGACGCGGAAATCCATGGAAAACACGTCCCGGACGCCGAGAGCCGCCATCAGCCTCCCGGCAATGGAGCGGATGCGGCGGTCGGCCCGCGGCTGGATGGCGGCGACCGGCACGAGTTCCGGCTCGCGATAGGTTTCCGCGGCTCTGGCCTTCGCGCCGGTGTCGCCATAAAGCGCCATGGAATCGGCCATGGTCTGGAAATCGCCACCGGCATCGACGAAGAACACGCCGAGCGCCTCGACCTTCGTAGCGGGATCGACGGCGAGGAAGCTGGCGCGGACGTTGCGGCCGGAAACATAGGGCTGCACCACCACGTCATCGCGATAGGCTTCGAAGATGCGGCGGCTGAGCGCCAGCGCCGCCCCGGCATCCAGGCAGCGCGAGTCCGGCCAGATGCCGATCTTGGCGCCGAGCCGGTTGGGCTTGACGAAATAGCCGCCGGCAGAGGCTGGCGGCGGCACCAGCCACTCGCCGTCGCGCGCCAGTCCGGCCGGCGGCACCGGCAGGCCAAGCGCGCCGAGAACCGCGCCGGATCGGAACTTGTCCTGGCAGAGCGCGAACAGCGAGTCGTCGGAGCCTATGGTGGCGAGGCCGGCAAGCCGGGCCAGCGCCGGCGCCGCGCCGCCGCGGAAATAGGCGATCCCGTCGGTAAGGGTCCACACCAGCGTTGTCGCCGGATCGGCGCTGGCTAGCGTGCCGGCGGCTTCGTCGAGTGGCACGGGCACGAAGCGCAGGCCGCGCCGCGCGCAGGCCTCCTCGATCCCGGCGAACTCCAACGTAAGGTCGGTGCTCTGCGCCAGGTAGGAGGAGATCTCCAGCGCGCGTTCCGCGGCAAAACCTTGGCTCGTCAGCCTTGTCCGGCAGGCGTCTTCCGGTTCATGCACCAGGACGAGTTGCGGCTTCGACATGTCTTCCCCCAGGGCCGATCCCTGCGCGGCGGGCGTCAGGCTGCCTTGAACACCGCGTCCCAGGCCTGCGCCGCCGCCTGCGCCCGCTGCCCCACTTCGGCCGCGCTCATGCCCGGCTTGAACAGGCTGGAGCCGAGGCCGAAGGTGCGCACGCCGACCTTGGCATAGGCCGCGAAATCGGCTTCCGAGACGCCGCCGACCACCCCGACGGTCGTATCGGACGGCAGCACGGCGCGGATCGCGGCGATGCCGCCGGGGCCGAGCACGCTCGCCGGGAAGAATTTCAGCGCCGACGCGCCGAGCTGCAAGGCGGCGAAGGCTTCCGTCGGCGTGAACACGCCGGGCATGGTGACCATGCCGTGCTTTCCCGCCTGCCGCATCACCGCGGCGTCGATGTTGGGGCTGACCAGCAGCCGCCCGCCGGCATCGTGCAGCCGGTCGACTTCGTCCGCCGAAAGTACCGTACCGGCGCCGATCAGCGCCTTGGCGGGCAGGGCCCTGGCCAGCGCCTCGATGGAGCGGAACGGGTCGGGCGAGTTGAGCGGCACCTCGATCGCCTCTATGCCGGCCTCGAACACCGCCGTGCCCACCGCGACCGCTTCCTCCGGCCGCAGGCCGCGCAGGATGGCGACGAGATTGCGCCGCAGCGCCGGGAAAGCCACCTTCATGCCGCGTCTCCCGTCATGCCCATGTGCCGGGCGGCCTCGGCAAGCCCGCCGCGCACCGCCTCGTCGGCCTCGACGATCGCGGCTGTAAAGCCGGCGAGCCGGAGCGCCTCGGCGTAGAGGTCGCGCATGGCGCCGGAGGCGATCAGCACGACCGGCCCGCCCGAGACCGCGAAGCGCGCCCTGGCGGCGACGATCTCGGCGCCGATCAAAAGGCCGGACAGCGCGGCCGCCGCGTCGGCGCCTTCCAACCCCTGCAGCAGGGTTGCGGCGCGGATGCGGAAAAGACTGGTCTCCAGCGGCGCGGGCGACGCGACGGCATTTTCGCACCACCGCGCGAAGAGCGGACTGGCTGCGTCCACCTTCGCCTCCGCGCCGACCGAATGGCGCAGGATCGACTGGGCCGACAGCACCGAGAAGAGCTCGCCGGTCATGAAGGTCTGGAAGCCGGCGACGGTTCCGTCGGCGAGCTCGACCCATTTCGAATGGGTTCCGGGCATGCAGGCAAGATGCCGTCCGGCGCCGAGCCGCGCCAGCGCGCCGGCAAGCTGCGTCTCCTCGCCGCGCATGACGTCCGGACGGTCCGCGTCGCGCTGCGCCAGGCCGGGCACGATGCGGATGTCGCGAGCGGTCGCGGGCACGCGCGCGGCCGCGCCGAAAATCTCGCCGAGCGAGGCGGGCACGGTGATGTAGGGTGCCTCGACCCAGCCCTGGCGCGATCCGGCCATGCCGCAGATGACCACCGGCAGGGACGCCGGCGCTCCCATTTCGGCCAGCTGCCGCTCGAGGATGGCCTCGAACCGGTCGGGCTGCGCTGCCAGCAGGCCCTCGTCGCTGCGCCGTTCGGCGATGACGCCGCCGGCCGCGTCGAGCAGCCAGACCCGCAGCCGGGTGGTCCCCCAGTCGGCGGCCGCGACCGCCGCCCGTTTGGCGTCCGTCACAGAAAGCCTCCGTCGACGATCATCGTCTGCGCCGTCAGCATGCGCGAGGCGCCGGAAGCGAGGAACAGGCAGGGGCCGACCATGTCCTCGGCCTTCATCACCTCGCGGATGCACTGGCGCGCCACATGCACGGCAAGGGCGTCGTCGCTCACCCAGAGCTCGCGCTGCCGCTCGGTGATGACCCAGCCCGGCGCCACCGCGTTGACGCGGATGCCCCACGGGCCGAGCTTGCCGGCAAGGCCCTTGGTCAGGCCGACGATGCCGGCCTTGGCGGCGGTGTAGGCCGGCATGTCCGGATGGTTGATCATGAAGGAGGTCGAGGTGAAGTTGATGATCGAGCCGCCGCCGGCCGCGCGCATGCCGGGCGCCACCGCCTGCGCGGTGAAGAAATGCGGGCGCAGGTTGATCGAGAGATTGTTCTCCCAATAGTCGACGGTGACGTCGGCCACCTCGTGCCGGTCGTCGAGCGCGGCATTGTTGATCAGCACCGTCGCCGCGCCATGCGCCGCCTCGGCTTGGCCGATCGCGGCGCGCAGCGCCTCGACGTCGCGCAGGTCGCAGCGGATGTAGAGCGGGGCGGAGCCGTGGGCCTTGCCCAGGCGGTCGCGCAGCGCCTCGCTCGGTCCCGCCGCTATGTCGAGGAAGGCGACCTTCGCGCCCTGCTCGACGAAACCTTCGGTGAGGGCCGCGCCAATGCCGGAGCCGCCGCCGGTGATCAGCACCGCCGCTCCGTCGAGGTCGCTGTATCGGGCCGGATGCGCCATGGCAAAAGTCTCTTCTCGTCAGGGATTTGGCGGGCCATCCTTTAGCCCGTCGGGGCGTCCGGCGCGACAGGAATCTTGCGCGGGTCCATGGCATTTCGCGGGGCTGCGGACAGCGCGCGCCGTCGCCGTTTCCGACGGGATGAGCTCAGACGGCGACCAGCGCCGGCCTGCCCCGGATCGTGTCACGCAGCAGCCCGAGCGTCGTCTCCGCGTCGGCTGGCCGGCCGAACAGATAACCCTGTCCGCCCTGGCAGCCGAACTCGCTGAGGCGGGCCGCCTGGCCCTCCTTCTCGATGCCCTCAGCGACGGCCTCCATGCCCAGCCCCTCGCACATGGCCAGGATGGCGCGGATGATGTGCTCCGACGGCCTGTCGTCGAGGATGGACGACACGAAGCTGCGGTCGATCTTGAGCTTGTCGAAATGGAACTCGCGCAGCCGGCCCAGCGACGACAGGCCGGTGCCGAAATCGTCGAGCGACACGCGGATGCCGCAGCGGCGCAGGTCCTCGACGATCTTGCCGGCCGATACCGGGTCGTTCATCAGGCCGGTCTCGGTGATCTCGATCTCCAGACGGCGCGGATCGAAGCCGGTGCGGTCGAGGATAGTGAGGATGTGCAGCCCGGTGTTCTGGTCGACCAGTTGCGACGGCGACAGGTTGAAGGACAGGAACAGGTCGCGCGGCCAGTTGCGCGCGGCTTCCGTCGCCTTGCGCAGCACCAGCTGCGACAGCGGCCCGATGATGCCGCGCTCCTCGGCTATGGGGATGAAGATCGCCGGCGACACCGGCCCGAGATCCCGGTCGGTCCAGCGCGCCAGCGTCTCGAAGCCGCGCACCCGCCGCGTCTCCAGGTCGATGATGGGCTGGAAATGCGGCTCGACCTCGCCCGCCGCCACGGCGCGGCGCAGCGCCTGCTCGATGCGGGTCACCCGCTTGGCCGCCTCCTCCATCTCGCGCGTATAGACCACCACCTTGCCGCGGCCGGAGCGCTTGGCGTGGTAGAGCGCGGTCTCGGCCTTGTCGACCAGCACCTCCGTCGTCTCGTCGCCGGAATAGAACAGCGAGCAGCCGACCGAGGCGGACAGCCGCGCCATGCGGTCGCCGACGTCGTAGGGGGCCGAGATGATCTCGATCAGCATCTTGGCGCGCTCCGAGGCGGCCTCCTCGGAAAACACCATCGGAAAGAGGAAGGCGAACTCGTCGGAGCCGACGCGCGCCACGGTCGAGCCGGCGTCCATCGCCGCGCGCAGCCGCATGGCCACCTGCACGAGGATGTCGTCGCCGGCCCTTCGCCCGAACAGGTCGTTGATCGGCTTGAAGCCGTCGAGATCGAGGATACCCACGGTGAACGGCGCCGGATCGTCGGCGCGGTCGCTGATCAGCCGGTCGATCTTGTCGGAGAAACGCCGATGGTTGCCCAGCCCGGTCAAGGGATCCGTGAAAGCGAGGTCGGCGCTTTCGCTGCGGTCCGGGCCGGGGGCGAAGGACGGCTGCATCAAACTTCCTGTATTCCATGCGACGCGCCGGCGGATAATGGCGGCAAAGTATTGAGGAAACGTATCGGCGGCGCGCTGTTGGCCGGTGGGATTGGCAGCGCGGCGCCAAGCCTATACATCGGCATCGGTTGCGCCCGGAGTTTTGCGACATGCCCCTGAACATCGCCATCCAGATGGATCATGTGTCGACGGTCAACATCGCCGGCGACACCACCTTCGCCCTTTCGCTGGAGGCCGAGCGGCGCGGCCATGCGCTCTACCACTATACGCCCGACCGGCTGACGCTGGACGGCGGAAAAGTGTTCGCCCGGGTTGAGGAAATGTCTGTGCGCGACGAGAAGGGCAGCCATTTTACGCTCGGCGAACCGGTCCGCACCGACCTGTCGGAGATGGACGTGGTGCTCTTGCGCCAGGATCCGCCCTTCGACATGAACTACATCACCACCACCCATATGCTCGAGCGCATCCACCCGGGGACGCTGGTGGTGAACGACCCTGCATGGGTGAGAAACAGCCCGGAAAAGATCTTCGTCACTGAGTTTCCCGACCTGATGCCGGAGACGCTGATCACCAGGGACCCGCAGGAGGTCGCCGCCTTCCGCAAGGAGCATGGCGACATCATCGTCAAGCCGCTCTACGGCAATGGCGGCGCCGGCATCTTCCACCTCGCCGAGGCCGACCGCAATCTCGCCTCGCTGCTGGAGATGTTCTCGCAGATGTTCCGCGAGCCCTTCATCGTGCAGCGCTATCTCAAGGACGTGCGCAAGGGCGACAAGCGTATCATCCTGATCGACGGCGAGGCGGTGGGCGCCATCAACCGCGTGCCGGCCGAGCACGACAGCCGCTCCAACATGCATGTCGGCGGCCGCGCCGAGAAGACCGAGCTGACGGCGCGCGAGCGCGAGATCTGCGCGCGCATCGGCCCGTCGCTCAGGCAGCGCGGCTTCATCCTGGTCGGCATCGACGTCATCGGCGACTACATGACCGAGATCAACGTCACCTCGCCGACCGGCGTGCGCGAGGTGAAGCGTTTTGGCGGCGCCGACATCGCCGCGCTGTTCTGGGACGCGGTGGAGGCGAAGCGGGGGTGAGGGGCTGCCGTGGAGCGCCGTCCAGCACGTCTTCACCGTTGCTACCCGGACATCGAGCCATCATTTTGTTCTCTTAATGTTCTTGCGGAGTGCGGCGTTCTGTGCTTCACTCCAGGCTGCGCGGGGAAGGGGAAAACCCCGCTGCTGGAGAGGGCGGGCATGGTTTCGCGCGTGCGTACCGTGGCATTCCAGGGCGTCGAGGCGGTTCCCGTCGACGTGCAGGTGATGGTCGCGCCGGGCAAGGCCGGCATGCACATCGTCGGCCTGCCCGACAAGGCGGTGGCGGAAAGCCGCGAGCGGGTGCAGGCGGCGCTGCACGCGTCCGGCCTGTCGATGCCGGCCAGGAAAGTGACCGTCAACCTGGCACCGGCCGACCTTCCGAAGGAAGGCAGCCACTACGACCTGCCGATCGCGCTCGGGCTGATGGCGGCGCTCGGCGCCGTTCCGGGCGATGCGCTCGCGGGTTATGTGGTGCTCGGCGAGCTGTCGCTCGACGGCACCATCGCGCCGGTCGCCGGCGCGCTGCCGGCGGCGATCGGCGCCAATGCCGAGGGCAAGGGTCTGATCTGCCCCTCCGCCTGCGGCCCGGAGGCGGCGTGGGCGGGTGCCGACATGGACATCCTGGCGCCGCGCAGCCTGGTCGCCATCGCCAACCATTTCCGCGGCACCCAGGTGCTGACCCGGCCCGAGGCCAAGGTGCATGTGCCGGCCGACAATCTTCCCGACCTCGCCGACATCAAGGGACAGGAGACGGCGCGCCGGGCGCTCGAAGTGGCGGCGGCCGGCGGCCACAATCTTCTGATGGTCGGCCCCCCGGGCTCCGGGAAATCGATGCTGGCGCAGCGCCTGCCTTCGATCCTGCCGCCATTGTCGCCGAAGGAACTGCTCGAAGTGTCGATGGTCGCCTCCATCGCCGGCGAACTCGCCGGCGGAAAGCTGACCGGCCGGCGGCCGTTCCGGGCGCCGCATCACTCGGCGTCGATGGCGGCGATGGTCGGCGGCGGCCTGCGCGTGCGGCCGGGCGAGGTGTCGCTCGCCCATCACGGCGTGCTCTTCCTCGACGAGCTGCCGGAATTCTCGCCGGTGGCGCTGGATTCGCTGCGCCAGCCGATCGAGACCGGCGAATGCGTGATCGCCCGCGCCAACACTCGCGTCACCTACCCGGCGCGGCTGCAGCTCGTCGCGGCGATGAACCCGTGCCGCTGCGGCATGGCGGGCGAGCCGGGCTATCGCTGCGCGCGCGGCGAGCGCTGCCGCAGCGAATACCAGGGCCGGATATCCGGACCGCTGATGGACCGCATCGATCTGCGGGTCGAGGTGCCGGCCGTCAGCGCCGCCGACCTGATCCGCCCGGCGAAGTCCGAGCCCAGCGCCGCGGTTGCGCAGCGCGTCGCGGCGGCGCGGGCGATCCAGCGGCGGCGCTTCGAGGAGATCGGCGCCGCGGTCGCCACCAATGCCCACTGCCCGACGGCGCTGGTCGAGGAGATCGCCAGGCTGGACGCCGCCGGCGAGGCGCTGCTGCGCGACGCCAGCGAAAAGCTCGGCTTTTCGGCGCGCGCCTATCATCGCGTGCTCAAGGTGGCGCGCACGCTTGCCGATCTCGACCAGAGCGAGGACGTCCGCCGCATTCACCTTGCCGAGGCGATCTCCTACCGCATTGTCGGGGAAAGGCTGGCGCAGGCGGCATAGACGTGGGGCGAGGAGAAAGGTGGGCGGATCGACCGGCCGCCGGGTGGTTGCGGCGGCTGACGGGTGGAGCCGGACCGGTCGGGCGCCGGGATGTGGCGGCGCTGCCGCCGGTCCGACTGTTGGTCGTGCGACCCGGTCAGTGCGGCCACAGCAGATAGGCGGCGGCACCGAGCATGGCGAGCTGGGTGCCGACGCCGCCGGCGATCCGCAGCGGCGAGGTGACGCGTTTGGCGTCGAGGCCGACGAGGTGCAGGGCGCGCGATGCGATGAGCACGATGCCGATGGCGTGCAGCCAGATCGGGCCGAGGCCGCGTGCTTCGCAGAACGCCATCAGCAGAAGGGCGAGCGGAGCGTTCTCGACGAGATTGCCGTGGCGGCGCATCCACAGCGCCAGGTCGGCATCGCCGCCGTCGAGGATCGAGATGCCGGAACGCCCTCGCTTGGCGCTGACGACATTGGCGAGAACGATCACCATGACGGTGAGGATGGAGGCATAGAGGGCGGTTATCTGAAAGGACATCTGGAAGTCTCCGTATCGCGGATGGGGTTGCGATCCGTTGACGAACGGCGTGTTGCGGAATCGACAAGGTTTCCGTCTGGAAGTTGGAGGTTTTGAAAAAAGATCAGATTCTCCCGGACGATCCGGATTCCGGCGACAGGATCGGACGAGCCGGCCGGCTGTGTTTTGGCTGGTCCTGGCGGGCAATGGTCGAGGGGCCGGCTGCACGGCAGATCGTGTGGGTGCGTCGGAGGCGGCGCCGGGCAGTTCAGCCTCGCGTTCGGCGGGACGGCCATGGTGCGGCAGGGGCGGCGGGCCGAGACTCGTCGCAGCCGTGCCTGGCGCATCTGCGCCGGTAGTCCGTTGGTTTCCTCAGCCCATCCGTGGTCGGACAGGCCCGTTGACGGAGACTGGAGCGCGTGCCGAGGGAAGCAGGGAGGAGTGAGCCGGGCACCGCGCGACTGCCCGCCCGGCGCCGGCGGAGAACGCCGGGGAGGCCGGGATGAAGCGGTTCTTCACGGCGGCCGCCTGGGATGATTGCCAGCGAGGTGGAATGGCCGCCTGGGGAGGGAGGATGCGGCTGCCGCCACGGACGGGGCAAAAATTCTCCTGTCGCATGTCGATTCCGTCGGGTGCCGTTCGTTTTCGGTTGCACGCCTTGCTTTCCAAGGCATCATCGCCCGGAACGGGCCGCAGAAGGGAGCTTCACCGTGAAATACATCGCGCTCATCTATTCCGCCGAGGCGTCCGAGCCTCCCTATGGGACACCGGAGTTCGGCACTTATCTCGCCGAATATCAGGCGGCCAACGAGACCTATGCCCGCGACGGCGTCCTGGTTGTCGGCGAGGCGCTGAACGGCGTCTCCACGGCGACGACGATCCGGGTGCGCGACGGCAAGGTCGAGACCATGGACGGGCCCTTCGCCGAGACCAAGGAACAGCTCGGCGGCTTCTACCTGCTCGACTGCGACAATCTCGACGAGGCCATCCGCTATGCGGCGATGATCCCGACGGCGCGGCATGGCGCCATCGAGATCCGGCCGGTCATGAGCTTCGGCTGAACTGATGACGAATGCCGCCGCCCCGCAGCCCGTGCGCGCCGCGATCGAGCAGATCGTGCGCGACGACTGGGGGCGGCTGCTGTCGTCGCTGATCCGCAACCTGCGCGATTTCCAGCTCGCCGAGGATTGCCTGCAGGATGCGCTGGAATCGGCGCTCGTCCATTGGCAGCGCAACGGCCCGCCCGCCTCGCCCGGCGGCTGGCTGATCCAGACGGCGCGGCGAAAGGCGATCGACCGCATCCGCCGCGACGTGAACTTCAGGGCCAAGCAGGAGCAATATGCCGTGCTGCTGGCGCTCGACGCCGACAGCGTCGAGGCCGCCGAGCCCGAGGCGATTCCGGACGAGCGGCTGCGGCTGATCTTCACCTGCTGCCATCCGGCGCTCGACCGCAAGAGCCGGCTGGCGCTGACCTTGCGTACGCTGGGCGGCCTGACCACCGCCGAGATCGCCCGCTGCTTCCTCGACGGCAAGGAGGCGATGGCGCAGCGCCTGGTGCGTGCGCAGGACAAGATCAGGCGCGCCGGCATCCCCTACGAGGTACCGGGCGACGACGCCTGGCCGGCGAGGCTGCAGTCGGTGCTGGGCGTGCTCTATCTCATCTTCAACGAGGGTTATGCGGCCAGCGCCGGCGAGCGCCGCATCCGCGTGGACCTGTGCGAGGAGGCGATCCGGCTGGCGCGGGTGATGCTGGCGCTGCGACCGGAGGAGCCGGAGATCGAAGGACTGCTGGCGCTGATGCTGCTCAATCATGCCCGCCGCGCCGCGCGCCACGCCGGCGGGCTGGTGCCGCTCGAGCGGCAGGACAGGGCGCTGTGGGACGGCAACGCCATCCGCGAGGGGCTTGCCCTGGTGGAGGCGGCGCTGAAACGCGGCCGGCCCGGCCCCTACCAGCTGCAGGCGGCGATCAGCGCCATCCACGCCGAGGCACCCGACCACGCGCGCACCGGCTGGCCGGAGATCGTGCTGATCTATGACGAGCTCTACCGCCTGGCGCCGAACCCCGTGGTGCGGCTGAACCAGTCGGTGGCGCTCTCCTATGCCGAGGGGCCGCAGGCGGCGCTGGCCATGCTCGAGCCGCTGCGGCCGGCGCTGTCCGGCTATCAGCCTTTCCACGCCGCCCGCGCCGATTTCCTCCGCCGGCTGCAATGCACCGAGGCGGCCGAAGCCTATGAGGAGGCGATCCGCCTGTCGCAGCACGCCTGCGAGCGACAGTTCCTGGAAATGCGCATGCGCGAGTTGCGGTAGTCGGAACCCGGAGTGCGGTCGACGGATCGCGTACTGGGCTGCGAGTTTTGACCGACGAAGCGTCCCTCACCGGCTCGCTACGCCACTTGAGAGGAACGCTGTGATACCGACCGTTCCCAGCCCAGGTTCCTCGCCCTCATGAGCCGCTATCGGATTCACACATCTGGAAACTGGCTTTGCCGGCATCGTTGAAGATTTTCTTCATCTCGGAGTTGGGAACGGCGCGGCCAAGTGCGAGATGTGTGAATGCGATAGCTCATGAACCGGGAGGGTGGCCGGACTGGTGGGATTGATTGGCAATGCCCGAAATCCGGGTTCACGACCGGTGCCTACCCCGCGTGGCGCAGGCTGACGCCGGTGGCGCGGTCGAACAGCGCGACCTTTTCCGGGTTCCAGTCGAAGCGCACGGTCTGCTCCATGGCGAGATCGACGCGGGCCGGCGCGGTCGCGTGCAGCATCCAGTCGCCGACCCGCAGCGTCACGATCTTCTCCACGCCATGGTTCTCGACGTCGTGCACGATCGCCTCCACCGGCGCGCCGGCTTCGATCACCACGTCCTCCGGCCTGATGCCGAAGACGAGAGGCCGCCCGTCCGCTCCCCGGGCAGGCGCGGCGCTCCCGCAGGGCAACTCGAAGCTCTTCGGTGCGATCACCGCCCGGCCGGAGGCCAGCGTGCCGTCCAGCAGGTTCATCGGCGGCGAGCCGACGGCGCGCGCCACGAAGGTGTTGAGCGGGTTGGAGTAGATTTCCTTCGGCGTTCCGGTCTGCACCAGCCGGCCCTTGTCGAGCACGCCGATCTTGTCGCCCATCGACATCGCCTCGATCTGGTCGTGGGTGACGAACAGGAAGGTGGCGCCGAGATGCATCTGCAGGTTCTTGAGCTCGGTGCGCAGTGCCTCGCGCAGCTTGGCGTCGAGCGCCGACAGCGGCTCGTCCATCAGGAAGACGCGCGGCTTCCTGACGATCGCCCGGCCGATCGAGACGCGCTGCATCTCGCCGCCTGAGAGCCGGTCGGTCTTGCGGTCGAGCAGGTGCTCGATGCGGAGCGTCTTGGCGACCCGCGTGACTCGTTCCGCGATCTCGGCCGGCTCGACGCGGCGGATTTTCGACTTCAGCGGGAATTCGAGATTTTCGCGCACCGTGTAGCGCGGGTAGAGCGAATACTGCTGCAGCACCAGGGCGACGTCGCGTTCGGCCGCGCCCCAGTCGCCGACGTCAGTGCCGTCGATGAAGATCTTGCCCTCGGTCGGCTTCTCCAGCCCGGCGATGAGGCGCAGCGTCGTCGTCTTGCCGGCGCCGGTCTCGCCGAGCAGGACGAAGAACTCGCCGTCCTGGATTTCGAGGTCGAGCCCCTTCAGCGCGGTGTGGCCGCCGAACTTCTTGGTGATGGTCTTGAGCTGGATATGGGCCATGGGTTAGCCGGCCTTTGCAAAGGAAAGTCTGGACGGGAAAGGCGTTCTTTCGCACTCCCCTCTGTCCTGTCGGACATCTCCCCCGCAAGGGGGGAGATTGGCCGGCCGCTTTTGTTTCGCCAATCTCCGACGTTGGAGGAAGAGTACCTTCAGCGAAGCTGCCGATCTCCCCCCTTGCGGGGGAGATGTCCGGCAGGACAGAGGGGGGTGCGACGAGGCACTGAACATCGTGATCAAGCCACCCATCACAACCGCACCCCCAGGCTCTGCCCGCTCGCGTCGAAGAAATGCGCGTGGCTGGGGTCGAGGCGGGCGAACACCCGGTCGCCGGCCTTGTCGACATAGCCGGCCTTAGTGCGGGCGCGCAGCATCTCGCCGCCGATCCTGAGGTCGACGATGTCGTGCGAGCCGAGCGGCTCGATGATATGCGCCTCGACCGGCAGGAAGCCGTCCGCCGCCTCGTGCCGCACCAGCACGCCTTCCGGCCGGATGCCGAGCTTGAGATCGCCAACCGCCGCCTTGCCGTTGAGCTTTCCGAGCAGCTCGCGCGGGAAGGCAAAACCCTCGGGGGCTCCGTCGACCGTCACGCGGGCCTCGCCGCCGGCCTCCGAGACCGAAGCCTTGGCGACATTCATCACCGGACTGCCGACGAACTGCGCGACGAACAGGTTGGAGGGGTATTTGTAGACATCCTCGGGGCTGCCGACCTGCTGCAGCACGCCCTCATGCATGATGACGATGCGGTCGGCCAGGCTCATCGCCTCGATCTGGTCGTGGGTGACGTAGATGGTGGTCGAGCCCTGCTTGACGTGCAGCCGCTTGATCTCGCCGCGCATGTCCTCGCGCAGCTTGGCGTCGAGCGCGCCGATCGGCTCGTCCATCAGCATGGCCTTGGGCCGGCGCACCAGCGCCCGGCCGATCGCCACGCGCTGCATGTCGCCGCCCGACAGCGCCGACGGCTTCCTGCCGAGCAGGTCGGTGATGCGCAGCACCTGCGCGATCTCGCGCACCGCCTTGTCGACCTCCGTGCGGCTCATGCGGGTGGCGCGCAGCGGGAAGGCGATGTTCTCGTAGACCGTCATGTGCGGGTAGAGCGAGAAGGACTGGAACACCATGGCGATGTCGCGGTCCGAGCATTTGAGATGCTGCACCGGCTGGCCGTCGATGAGGATGTCGCCCTCGTCGATCGTCTCCAGCCCGGCGATGCCGCGCAGCGTCGTGGTCTTGCCGCAGCCGGACTGGCCGAGCAGCACGATGAACTCGTTGTCCTCGATCTTCAGGTTGAGGTCCTTGATGACCTGTACCGTGCCGAAGAACTTCTGCACGCCGCGGAGTTCGATCTGGGTCATGGATGTCCCTCCCCCTTCGGCGCGTCCTCGTCCTCGCTGACCACCTTCGCCCCGAACCAGTTGGTGAACAGGAAGGTGACTAGCCCGACCAGGATGATGGTGAGCCCGTAGCGGTGCAGGAACAGGTTCCAGGGCTGGCACAGCGCCACGATGCCGAGCACCATGACGATCTCGGCGATACGCTGCAGTCTGTCGGAGCGTATCATTTGCGGATCGCCCCGAACGACATGCCGCGCAGCAGATGGTTGCGGAGCAGGAAGGTGAAGATGGCGACGGGCAGCAGGAACAGCACCGTGCCAGCGGCGATCACCGTCCAGTCGGGCAGGCCGGAACCGACCTGGCTGGGGATGAAGGGCGGCGCCGTCTGGGCGCGGCGGTTGGTCATGATCAGCGCGAAGGCGTACTCGTTCCACGCGGTGATGAAGCAGAACACGGCCGTCGCGGCGATGCCGGTGGCGGCCTCCGGCAGCACCACCTTGAAGAAGGCCTGCATGCGCGTGTAGCCGTCGACGAGGGCCGCCTCCTCGTATTCCTTCGGGATCTCGTCGATGAAGCCTTTCATCAGCCACACCGAGAAGGACAGGTTGAAGGCGGTGTAGAGGATGATCAGGCCCCAATGCGTGTCGTTGAGGCCGACCATCCGGTACATCAGGAACATCGGGATCGCCACCACCACGGGCGGCAGCATGCGCGTCGACAGGATGAAGAACAGAAGGTCCGCCTCGCCCTTCATCTTGAAGCGGGAGAAGCCGTAGGCGGTGAAGGTGCCCATGCCGACGGCAAGCACGGTGGATGTGATCGCCACGATCAGCGAGTTCATGAAGCGGTCGGGATAGGCCGACCATTGCACGTTGCCCCTGCCGTCGCGCACCACCTTCTCGCCGCCGTCGAAGACGATGCGCTCCCACCATGGCGCCGCCTCGTATTCCTCCGGCGTCGGCTGCGTCCTGAGCTGCGAGCGCTTGGTGAACAGTTTCACCCAGGGCGACACCTCCGGCTGGAACAGGACGGTCGGCGGGATGGTGGTGGCGAGATTGCGCGGCTTGAAGGCGGTCGAGGCGATCCAGTAGATCGGCGCCAGGAAGACCAGCGTGATCACGATGACGGCGGCGATGGCGACGCGGTTGAGCGCGACTTCGCCGGATGTGCGGACGGCGGCCATCTCAGCGCTCCTTCACCTTGTTCAGGTATTTCACATAGATGTTGGTGATCGCCAGGATCATGATCAGCACGATGTAGGCGAGCGCGCAGGAGCGGCCGGTCTGCCATTCCTGGAAGGCCATCTTGTAGAGCCGGATCGAGATCAGCTCGGTGGTCGGCTGGCTGGTCAGGATGTAGGCGAGGTCGAAGGTCTTGAACGCCTCCATGGTGCGGAAGATGATGGCGATCATCAGGATCGGCGCCACCAGCGGCAGGGTGATGCGGAAGAAGGTGTAGAGCGGCCCGGCCCGGTCGATCGCCGCCGCCTCGTAGAGATGCTTCGGCACGGCCGACAGGCCGGCGAGCGACAGCAGCATGACGAAGGGCGACCACATCCAGATGTCGGTCAGCGCCACGGCGTAGAGCGCCATGTTGGGGTTGGACAGCCACTCGAAGGTGCCTAAGCCCAGCGCGTAGTTGATGATGCCGAAGGACGGATCGTAGAGCAGCTTCCAGAACAGGCCGACCACCGCCATGGACAGCATCATCGGCAGCAGCAGCAGCGTGGTCAGCAGCCCCTTCAGCGGGATGTCGCGATTGAGCAGCATCGCCATGCCGAAGCCGACGATCACCTGCCCCACCACCGAGACGATCACGTATTTCGCGGTGATGGCGAAGTTCGACCAGATGAAGGGGTCGTTGAGCAGCTCGCGATAGTTCTGCAGCCCGACGAAGTTGGCCGGCGCGTTAGTCGAGGCGCGGAAGTCGGTGAAGGAATAGCCGAGCGAGTAGATCAGCGGGAAGATGTTGAAGACGATCAGGAACAGGATCGTCGGGATGACGAACAGGTTGCGGATGGTGAGATCGCTCCAGCCGCGGGCGGCGGCGCGCGATTGCGGATCGAGCCGGGTCATGACGGCGGTAGCCAAATCCGGATTCCTTCCATGGAAACCCTGAAAAGAAAAGGAGGGGACGGGGACCGTCCCCTCCAGATGTGCCCCAGTGCCGGGCTTACTGTACCCGGTTGTACTTCTTGAACGTCGCGTTCCAGTCGCCGGCCAGCGAGTCGAGCACTTCCTTGGCCGTGCCCTGGTCGCCGGTGATGTAGGGATAGACGCGCTGGTTCATCTGGATCAGCAGCTCGGCATATTCCGGCGTCGCCCAGAAGTCCTTCACCTTGAACATGGTCTCGTAGAAGGCCTTGTTGTAGGGCGTGGCGTTCTGGAACTCGGCGCTCTCCAGCACCGCCTTGTTGCAGGTATAGCCGCCAAGCTCGGCCCACTTCTTCTGCGTGTCGTCCTTGATGAACCATTCCAGGAACTTCATCGCCTCTTCCTGGTTCTCCGAATAGGAGACCACCGAGATGCCCTGACCGCCGAGCGCGGCGAACTGCTCGCCGCCGGGGCCGGCCGGATTGGCGAAGAAGCCGGTGCCCTTGGCGTTGGGATTGGACGACTCGTTGACCAGCGCCGGGAAGAAGGCGAAGTAGTTCATGCTCATCGCTGCCAGGTTCTCGGTGATCGCCTGGTTGTCTTCGATGAAGAAGCTCTTGGCCCAGCCGGGCGGCGTGAACTTGTAGAGCTCCTTGTAGGCCTCGAGCGCCGCGACGTTCTTGTCCGAGTTGATGATGCCGTCCACCTTGTAGGTGGCGTAGTCGCCGAGTTCGCCGCCGAAGGAGAAGATGGCGTTCTCGACGCCCATCACCAGCGCATCGTAGGAATTGTCGGTGTAGATGGCGACGCCGTAGCGCTTCTCGTCGGGGCGGTGGAAAAACTCGGCGATATCGCGCAGCTGCTTCCAGTCCTTCGGCGGTGCGAGGTCGTAGCCGTATTTGGCCTTGAACGCCTCCATCTCCTTGGGATCCTCGAACCAGTCCTTGCGGTAGGACCAGCCGACCGCGTCGCCCTCCGCCGGGATCGACCAGTATTTCCCGGAACTGGCCGGGTATTCGGCGTAATACTTGACCGTGGCCGGCGCCATGGTCTCGGCGAGCTTGTGCTTGTTGAAGAACTCGGTCAGGTCGACATAGTGGCCGGCCTCCGAAGCTGCTCCGATCCATTGCGAGTCGCCGACCACCATGTCGTAGGCGCTGCCCTTGGCGTTGAATTCGGTGAAGGCCTTGGTCTGGAAGTCGGACCACGGCGTGGTCTCGACGGTCACCTTCACGCCGGTCTCGGCCTCATAGAGGTTGGCGAGCTCCTGCAGGTAGTTCGCCGGATCCCACTCCGCCCAGAAGATGGTGAGTTCCTGCGCGAACGCCGAGGTTCCGCAGGCAAGCGAGAATCCGATGCCGGCCAGCAGACCGGTCAGTGTCTTGCGCATTCCAAATTCCTCCCTTGTGCAACTGCATTCTCGAGTTGTCCGAGCGCGATGCCCGGCCCCGTCTGCCTTCGCTGCCGCATCGCCGCCCGACCCTCCCCGGCCGGTTCTAGACGTGCCTCGGCCTCCCCAGCCGATTGTTCCTCCCTTTACAATCTGGTATTACCAATATGCGTTCGTCGTCAAGGGCTTTGTTGCCGGCCAGTTCCCGCCCGCAAAAGCGGCTCCGCTCACATAACGCGCGATTTTTAACCGATTTTCTTTCTCTGCCGGCGGGTGTGGATCAGCGGGTCGAGCACTCCCTTGAAAAGTCACGTTCACTTTACCCATTATCTGGTCCAACCAGATTGGCGAGAAGTTTCACGCTTCGGCCGCGGCGGATGCCTGTACCAAGGTCGCCGCCGCCCATCTTGCCACGGCCAAGGTCTCTTCGCCATCGAGACCCCAGATGTCCTTCAGCACGATCAGCACCTCCACGCCGAACACTAGCGACAACGCCTGCGCGAGCCGGTCGAACTGCGCGGCGGGCAGCCGGTCCCGGAGCGGTGCGATCGCCTCCTTCAGCAAGTCCACCCGATGGCCCCGGGTGAGGCGCGGCTCTTCTCCCAGCGTGCCCGCCTGCCGGCGCGCCCACTGGTCGAGCGACAGCTTCAGTGCGGCCTTGAAGGTCGCCTCGTAGGCCTCGATGCGCGGCAGCGACGTCGCGATCAACTGGTCGACGCGCTCGCCGGTGTCCTTTGCCGCCGATTTCCAGGTCAGGATCGGCCCCAGCCCTTCATGCACCACCGCCTGCACCAGGGCTGCCTGGCTGGGGAAGTAGCGATAGGCGGTGGCCCGCGAAACGCCGGCCGCTTCCGCCGCCTCGGTCACCGACGGCGTCACGCCCGATTGCATCAGCCGGCTCGCCGTGTCCAGCAGCAGGCGGCGGGTGCGGGCGCGGGGGCCACGCTCCGCCGTCGCCATCGATTGACGTGAGACATCCATATCAATACGATACGCCCGTCTCAAAAAATTGCAACGGCCAGGCGAGGGCAGGATGCCGCTGATTCCGCGAAAGAAGATCGTCGACAAATTCAGGAAGATGATCGCCGGCGGCGTGCCGATCGTCGGCGGCGGCGCCGGTACGGGCCTGTCGGCGAAATCCGAGGAGGCCGGCGGCATCGACCTGATCATCATCTACAATTCCGGCCGCTATCGCATGGCCGGGCGCGGCTCGGCAGCCGGCCTGCTCGCCTACGGCAACGCCAACGAGATCGTGAAGGAGATGGCGGTCGAGGTGCTGCCGGTGGTGAAGCACACGCCGGTGCTGGCCGGCGTCAACGGCACCGATCCTTTCGTCATCATGCCGCGCTTCCTCGCCGAGCTGAAGGACATGGGTTTCTCCGGCGTGCAGAATTTTCCGACCATCGGCCTGTTCGACGGCACCATGCGCCAGAGCTTCGAGGAAACCGGCATGGGTTTCGGCCTGGAGGTCGACATGATCGCGGAGGCTCACAAGCTCGATCTGCTGACCACGCCCTACGTCTTCAACACCGACGAGGCCAAGGCCATGACCAGGGCCGGCGCCGACATCGTCGTCGCCCATATGGGCGTCACCACCGGCGGCACGATCGGCGCCACGTCAGCGAAATCATTGGACGACTGCGTGGCAGAAATCGACGCCATCGCGGAAGCGGCGCGCTCGGTGCGCAAGGACGTGATCCTGCTCTGCCACGGGGGCCCGATCTCCATGCCGGAGGACGCCCGCTACGTGCTCGAGCGGGTCGACGGGCTGCACGGCTTCTACGGCGCCTCGTCGATGGAACGGCTGCCGGCGGAGGCGGCGATCGCGAAGCAGACGGCGGACTTCAAGGCGCTCCCGGTTCGCGGCAAAGCGGCGAAGCCGGCGAAGAAAAAGAAGGGATGAGGCCATGACCGACACATCGAAAGTCTTCGTTTATCCGCAGGACGTAAGTGCGTTCGGCTTCGACTGGGGCAGGCTGGCGCTGACGGTGGCGCCGGAGGTCAACGGCGCCAAGCGGTTTTCCGGCGGGGTGGTCGACCTGCCGTCCGGCCAGGGCCATGCCCGCCACAACCATCCGGGCGCCGAGGAGATCATCTTCGTCATCTCCGGCAATGGCGAGCAGATGGTCGAGGACGAGGCCGGCAAGCCGGTGGTCGCGAAGGTGGGACCGGGCTGCACCGTCTTCGTTCCCGAAAGCCGCTACCACTCGACGCTCAATACGGGCGACGGACCGATGCAGCTCTTCGTCGTCTATTCGCCGGCCGGACCGGAGCTGGCGCTGCGCGACCTGCCGGATTTCCGCCTGCTCCCACCGGGAACCTAACAGTCGGGGGCGTCACTCGTCCTTGAGGAAGGTCGACCAGTCGATCTTCAGGTTGCCGTCGTCTTCGGGAATGAAGCTGTTGGCGGGGATCGCCATGCGCTGCCGCTTGGCGCGGTCCTGCGCGCCGGCCAGACTTCCCAGCACCGAGATGTTGCCCATCGAAAACAGCTGGCAATAGGCGGTGGCGAGCGCGCCGCAATCGCGCAGCGCCACGAGATCATCGGCTCCGGCCGCGTTGAGGGCCGCCTCGTTGATCCGCTTGAGGCCGCCGATCCGCCGGTCGCCCGTCTCCTCCTTGGCGACCACCGGCCATGGCTCCAGCAGGCCGCGCGTCGCGAGGGCGGCAACGGCGTTGCGCACGACGTCGAGGCTCCGGCGTGCCCGGGTCAGCGAATCGGCGATGGCCTGGGTCTCGCGCGTCGGCGTGCCGTCGGAGGCGAAGAACGGAAAGCCGTGCTCGCCGACCGCGGTGTCGCGGATCAGCCCGCTCGCCTCGTTGACGCAGAGCGCGAACTTGCCGTCGGCCTGGCGGCCGAGGCTGAAGGGAAAATTCTGCAGCGCGGCCGGAACATGCGAGGCGAGCCAGCGTCCGTCCGGCGCGACGAAGAGGTTGCGGTCGCGATGCAGACTGAACAGGGCGACCAGCGTCGCGCCGTCTTCCATGTCGACGAAGGCCAGGGGAAAGGCGCGGCCGGCATGCGCGATCTCCGGCGCACCCACCGGCGCAAGATTGATCGACGCGGCGAAGCCGTAGCCGGTCGGACGCTGCCATTTCTTGTGGAGGTGGCGCTCCCGGGTGATGACGTGCAGCGTCTCTGGCATGTCCGCTCCGCTTTCTTTGTGCCGTCCATGATGCCGATCCCGCGGACCCGGCGCAACCGGCTTGCCTTGGGACGAAGAGACGTGGCGGTTCGAGCAAAACGACATCGGTAACTTGCCCCGCGGCGCGGTCGCCTGCGGTGAATATTTGGTCGTCATAGTGGTTCCCAAGCTTGACTTCGGTGTTCCTCTCTTTTCATAAGGCAGGAGAGGCGGGAACAATATCGGGCGGCATGCGAATACTTGCGGGGGCAGTTGCGGCGGGTCTGATGCTCGGATGCGCCGCCGTGGCGCATGCGGAGCCGGTGGCCCGCGACGCTCCGGCCGCCGGCTCGGTGATCGCCCGCAAGACCGGCGAGGAGGTGCGCTTCATCGACGTCAGCACCTGGCGCGGCGTCGACATCCACCAGGATCTGCTGGCCGGCGACGTGCTGAGGACGAACGCCCAGGGCAATCTCGCCGTCCTGTTCGCCGACAAGACGCAGGTCCGGCTCGGCCGCAACACCACCATGCTGGTGAAGGAGGTCAATCCCGGCGCCGATTCGCTGTTCGGCCTAGAGAGCGGCAGCATCTGGGCGCGCGCCGAGCGCGGCGGCGAGGGCATCGTCGTGGAGACGCCGGCCGCGGCCGCCGCGATCCGCGGCACAGACTGGACGATGATGGTCGACGCTTCCGGCCGGACCTCGCTGACCGTGCTGGAAGGGCAGGTCGAGCTTTCCAACGCATTCGGCTCGGTCTCGGTGCGGCGTGGCGAGGCGGCCTCCGCAAGAATCGGGCAGGCGCCGACCAAGATCGTGATCGTCGACCCGGACGACCGCGAGCAGATGCTGTTCTACCTGTCGCTGCGCAACGGTTTTGCCGCCATGCCGGCCTCGCCGCTCTCCAGCGCCGGGATGCGCGGCGAACGGGCGCGGATCGCGGCGGTGCCGGAGGCGCAGCGCACCGCCGAGCAATGGCTGACGCTAGCGGAGGTCGGGCTCTCCTATGACGGGCGCAGCGCCGGCAGGCGCGCCGCCGACCGGGCGCGCAGCCTGCCGCTCGATGCGTCGCAGCGCGCCCGCCTCGATCTCGTCGACGGCATGATCGCGGCGTCCGAAAAGCGCTACGACGCGGCGATCCCGCTGCTTTCCCGCGCCGCGCCGCTTCTGTCGGGAAGCCGGCGGCAGATCGCCCTCTACGCCGCCTATTTCGCCCGCACGCTGGCCAACCCCGACCATGTCGAGCAGCCGCCTTCGGGTGCCGCCGTCAGCCCCTATGGCGCGCTGGCAGAGGCCTGGACGGCAGGCTTCCTCAAGGATATCCCGGCGGCGGTCGAGGTCATCCGCCGCGCCGAGTTGCGCTTTCCCGACGACCCGACGCTGCCGGCGGCGCGCGCCCAGATGGCGCTGCTGCTCGACGACCGGGCGCAGGTGAAGGAGGCGGTCGACCGGGCGCTGGCGCTCGATCCCGACGACCCGACGGCGCTGGAGGCGCGCGGCAACTACCGCGCCGACATCGACAGCGACCTCGACGGCGCGCTCGCCGACCTGAAGCGGGCGACCGAGCTGGCGCCGGGCTCATCCTCGGCATGGAACGCGCTGGGCCTTGTGCTCGACGAGCGCGGGGCGACGCGCGAGGCGGAGGCGGCGCTGCAGACGGCGGTCGCGCTCGACCCGCAGGACCCGGTGTCGCGCGCCAACCTGGCGCTGATCTATCTCGGCCAGGACCGGCTAGCCAAGGCCAAGGCCGAGATCGACAGGGCGATGGCCGAGGATCCCGGCTTCGACATCGGCCTGGTGGCCCGCGGCCTCTACCACCTGAAGACCGGCGAGATGGACAAGGCGATGCAGGACCTGCTCGCCGGCTCCACCGCCAACCCCGCCTTCGCGCAGGCGCTGCTGCTGCTCGCCGCCGGCTATTACGAGACCGGCCAGCGCGCGCCGGCCGAGCAGGCGCTGGAGAATGCCGACCGCCTCGACCCCAATGATCCGGCGACGGCCAATGTCGCGACGGCGATCGCGGCGGACGACTACGATTCCGACCGCGCCATCCGCTCGGCGCAGGAGGCGATGAAGCGCACGCGGGCCCGCGGCGGCGACTATGCCGCGCTCGGCGCCAGCCGCGACCAGGGCTCGACCCTGAACCACGCCTACCGCCTGCAGGGGCTCGATGCCTGGGGCCGTTATTATGGCGACGTGGTCTTCGACCCCTTCTCCGCCAGCGCGCTCGCCGACCAGGCGATCGCCGGCAGCCCGAACCCCTTCACCACCAGCGGCGACTATGACGGGCAGACGGTCGGCGAGCCGATCGCCGGCGATTCGGCGCTGTCGTCCCTCATCCAGGGTCTGCTGCTCGAACCGCAGATGCTTGCCGGCCGCTCCCGCGGCGCCAATCTGATCAACCGGCCCTTCATCGAAGGCGCGATCCAGGGCGGTGCGCTCAGCGGCGACGCCAGCGGCTGGACCGGCGAAGCCGAGGTGAAGGGCTATCTCGCCTACCCGTTCCCGATCAGCTTCTATGGCGAATTCACCAAACGCGATACCGAGGAGTCGCGCGGCGAGATACAGCCCGATGCGAGCCGGACTTCCACAGAGTACGATCTGTTCGACAAGACGGTAGGAGGCTTCGGATATCTGACGCTCAGCCCGACTCCGAACGACAACATCGTGCTGTTTGCCGCGGTCCAGGATACCGAGGATGATCTTCGCAATGGTCTCACGGTTTATGTTCCGCCGCTTGGGATTCCAGTCCCGCCCAACACATCCGGCGTGAATTCTCTCGACTTGCTCGGTTCCACAAACGATCGCACCGTTGACGACCGCACTGGCGGTTATGGTGCTGCCTGGAGCCATACTTTTGGGTATCGGAACGTGGTGAGCGCGGGTGTGTTCGCGTCCGGCTTCAAACGTCACAGCCTTGAGGCTACCAACTTCCTTATCCTGCTCAACGACCAGTATCTGGTATCTGGTCTCGGTGCGCAGGAGGTTAAAGCCGACAGTGATTCAGTACTCGGCAGCGTGAACCACACGCTGGGAGTTGATGATCTGACTTTGCGCTATGGCGCGGAGGGCGGAATGCTCAATCAGAACCGCACCGCATCGAACCTGACATATATTCCGGGCGTGTCGCGGGATCTCACGACCACCGAGAGCAACTTCGACCTAACCACCGGCCGCATCTACGCAGACGTCCTCTACGACATCACGCCCAGCCTCAAGGCGGAAGCGGGCCTGTTCGGCACCATGTTCGAGGGCGAGGCGCTCGACGAATTCCGGGCGGAGCCGCGCGTCGGTGCCGCCTGGGCGCCGTTCGAGGGCCACTGGCTGCGGGTCGGCTATATCGAGGAGAGCAGCGCGCTCAACGCCTTCACCCTGGCGCCGGTCGGCGTGATCGGCATGCAGGCGAACCAGGCGCCGCTCGACATCGGCGGCAAGAGCAGCAGCTTCGCGGCCCGCTGGGAGGCCCAGTGGTCGGATCATCTGTTCACCGCGGTCGACTACCAGCACCAGGAACTCGACGATCTCGCCATTCCCGTCCCGCTCAGCCTCGACCAGATTTCGCTCACCGAAGGCCGGATCGACCGCATCGGCGCCACCGCCAACCTCTGGCTGACGCACGGGTTCGGCGCCTTCGCCACTTTCGCCTACGCGAACTCGGAGAACCGCGATCCGTCGAGCCTGAGCTATGGCGGCCTGATCCCGTACGTGCCGGAACAGACGGCCAGGCTGGGCCTGACCTGGGTCAGCACGGCCGACGTCAAGGTCACCGTCGCCGCGAGTTATGTCGGCGAGCGCTCCGGCGGCGATTCCGGCATCATGCTCGACCCCTACTGGACGGCCGACGCCTTCCTCACCTGGGAGCCGCTGGACAAGCGCTTCGAGCTCGAGCTCGCCGCCTACAACCTCTTCGACGAGGAGTTCGAGGTGGCGCCCAACGTGCCGGGCTGGGGGCGCGTCTTCACCGGCTCGCTGAAGGTCCGGTTCTGAGGTGGCCGACGGCGCGACCATCCACGCGCGCCGGGCCTGGCAGCTTGCCGCCATCGCCGCGGCGGTGGCGGCCCTCGTCTTCGCCGCCTCGCTCACCTCGGCCTGGCGGCTGGTCGAGCTGAAGATATTCGACCATTTCTCGACGCTTGCGCCGCCGCCGCTCTCGCAGGATGCGCCGATCGTCGTAGCGATCGACGAGCCCTCCATGGCGGAGATCGGCCAGCGCTGGCCGTGGCCGCGCGACCTGCATGCCCGCCTGGTGACGGCACTGCGCGCCGCCGGCGCCGAGGCGATCGGCCTCGACATCATCTTTTCCGAGCCGTCGACGGCCGCGAGCGACCAGGCGCTGGCCATCGCCCTCGGCCCGGACGTGGTGCTTGCCGCCGACGAGACGGTGATCCGCACGCCGCAGGCCGACCAGCTGATCCGGGTCGAGCCGCTGCCGGCCTTCACGGCGTCCGGCGCGCGCTCCGGCATCGTCTCGATCAGCCTCGACGGCGACGGGGTCGTGCGCCGCGTTCCGGCCTACGCCGACGGTTTTGCCGCGCGGCTGCTCGAGACCGCCGGCGGCGTGGCGCCCGCAGTGCCGGCAGGCGCGCTGATCCAGGGTTTTGGTCCGCCGCGCAGCTTTCAGACGGTGTCTTATTACCAGGCGCTCGATCCCGGTGCCTTCCTGCCGCCCGATGCGTTCCGCGGCCGCACTGTGATCGTCGGCCTGTCGATGCAGTCGGCGCCCAGCGTCGAAACCGGCGGACCCGACGTCTACGCCACCTCCGACACGGTGCGCAGCCGCCGTCTGCTTGCCGGCGCCGAGCTGCAGGCGACGATCTTCGATAATCTCGGCGGCCGCCATTTCGTGATGCCGGCGCCGCTGCCCGCGGTCGCGCTCGCAATTTTGGCCGCTGCGGCGCTGGCGGCTCTTTCCGTTTGGAGCGGCACGGGACGGATCACGGCGGCGGTCTCCATCGCCGCCGTGCTCGGCATCTTCGCCGCCAGCCTGCTGCTTCTGCAATACGGCCGCGTCTTCCTGGCGCCGGTGGCGCCGTCGCTCGCCTTCGCCGGCGTCGCTGCTATCCAGAGCGCGCGCGACTACGCCGCCGAGCGCCAACGCCGCATGAGGATCACCCGCGCCTTCTCGCAATATCTGTCGCCGGTGCTGGTCGAGCGGCTCGCCGACGACGTTTCCCAGCTCAAGCTCGGCGGCGAGCGGCGCGTGCTCACCGTGCTGTTCTGCGACGTGCGCGGCTTCACCACCATCTCGGAGGAGATGAAGGACGACCCGGAAGGGCTCACCCGGCTGATGAACCGGCTGCTCAACCCGCTTTCCGACGTCATCCTCAAGGCCGGCGGCACGATCGACAAATATATCGGCGACGCGATCATGGCGTTCTGGAACGCGCCGTTGGAGGATCCGGACCATGCGGTCCACGCGATCGAGGCCGCGCTTGCCATGCTGGATGCGGTCGACGCACTGAACGCCGAGCGCGAGCGGGAGGCAGCCGGCTCGGGGCGGGCGCCCACACCGCTGCGCATCGGCGTCGGCATCAACAGCGGCGACTGCGTGGTCGGCAACATGGGCTCCGACTTCCGCTTCAACTATTCCGCGCTCGGCGATCCGGTGAACCTCGCCTCGCGGCTGGAAGGCGAGACGAAGAATTTCGGCGTCTCGATCCTGGTCGGGGAGGCGGCGGCGCGGCTTGTCGGTGGGCGGATCGCGCTGGCCGAACTCGACCAGGTCAAGGTGAAGGGCAAGTCGCAGGCGGTCATGGTGTCGACGCCCGTGCCCCGCGCCACCGCGGACGCACTCGCCTGGCATGCGGCGCTGATCGCCGACATGCATGCCGGGATGCTCAGGGCCGACGGTCCCCGCTTCGAGGTTCTGGGGAAAGAACTGCCGGAGGTGGCGGGTTTCTACCGGATTTTGCGCGATCGTCTGGCGGCAGGGCGGTAAGCGCCGGCTTCACGGCCGGTTTGGCCGGCCACAAGGGCGGGGCAATCACAAACCCGCCGTTGCAGGCCAGGGCCATGCACGCTACCGTCGCGGCAGGGAGAGAGATCATGAACATCAAAACCGAGACGCCGGTCGTCGTTCCGTTCGACCATGAAAAGCTCGACCGGCTGATGGACAAGGCCGGCATCGACATCCTCGTCGCCACCTCCAAGCACAACGTCCAGTACCTGCTGGGCGGCTACAAATTCATCTTCTTCGCTGCCATGGACGCGATCGGCCACAGCCGCTACCTGCCGGTGGTTGTCTACGAGAAGGGGCGGCCGGACCACGCCGCCTATGTGGCCAACCGGATGGAGGGCGGCGAGCACGCCAACCGGCCGTTCTGGACGCCGACGCTGCATGCCGCCGCCTGGGGTACGCTGGACGCCGCCCAGCTCGCCGCCGACCATATCCGCAAGATCGCGGCGCCCGGCGCGCGCATCGGCATCGAGCCCCCCTTCCTGCCGTCCGACGCGCATGCGGTGCTCGGACAGCTCGGCAACCGCGCCGAGCTGGTGGATGCCACAAGCGTGTTCGAGCGGCTCCGCGCGGTCAAGACGCCGGAGGAGCTGGACAAGCTGCGCACCGCTTCCGAACTCATCACCGACTCCATGCTCGCCACCATCGAATGGGCAGGCGAGGGCACGACCAAGGCCGAGATCATCGAGCGGCTGCGCAAGGAGGAGACGGATCGCGGGCTGCATTTCGAATACTGCCTGCTGACGCTGGGCTCCAGCCACAACCGCGCCGCCTCGCCGCAGGCGTGGAAGAAGGGCGAGGTGCTGTCGATCGATTCGGGCGGCAACTATCACGGCTATATCGGTGACCTCTGCCGCATGGGCGTGCTGGGCGAGCCGGATGCCGAACTGGAGGATCTGCTGTCGGAGGTCGATGCCGTCCAGCAGGCGGCCTTCGGGAAAATCCGCGCCGGAGCGCTGGGCGGCGACCTGATCGCGGCCGGCGAGGCGCGGCTGAAGGTTTCGCCAGTCGCGCCCTACACCGACTTCTTCGCCCACGGCATGGGCGTCATCACCCATGAGGCGCCGTTCCTGATGACCAACCACCCGGTCACCTATGAAGGCGTCGACGCCGCCCACCCGCTGGAGTCCGGCATGGTGCTTTCGGTGGAGACGACCATGCTGCATCCCTCCCGCGGCTTCATCAAGCTGGAGGACACGGTGGCGGTCACCGACACCGGCTACGAGATGTTCGGCGAGCGCGGCCGCGGCTGGAACCGGGGCGGGTGAGGCCTATGTTTTCTTCCCCCCATGGACGGCAGGGCAATCGCATATGCCGATGTTGACCGTCATTCCGGGGCCGCGCAGCGGAACCCGGAATCCAGAGCGTTGGTGTCGAAGGAAAAGCGAGACTTCGCAAATATCCAGGAATTTCGAGCAGCGTCGGCACTCTGGATTCCGGGTTCCGCTGCGCGGCCCCGGAATGACGACTCAGAGCTGTCCGCCGCTCCTATACAACTCATATGCGATTGCCCCCGCCAGCGGGAGAAGAAGCTCACCCGAACGCGTAGAGCGCCGCCAGCCCCAGCGTGCCGACGATCAGCCGCCACCAGGCGAACAGGGCAAAGCCGTGGCGCGAGACGTAGTCGAGCAGGTAGCGCACGACGATGACCGCCATCACGAACGCCGCGACGAAGCCGGTCGCGATGATCGGCAGGTCGGCCGCCGACAGGATGTCGCGGTTCTTCATGAGATCGTAGGCGAAGGCGCCGGCCATGGTCGGCATGGCGAGGAAGAAGGAGAATTCCGCTGCCGAGCGCTTGTCGGCGCCCATCAGCAGGGCCCCGACGATGGTGGCGCCCGAACGCGACGTGCCGGGGATCATGGCGAGGCACTGGAAAAATCCGATCTTCAGGCAGAGCGACAGCGGAAAATCCATCGCCTTGTCGTAGCGCGGCTTCAGCGCCATGCGGTCGACGGCAAGCAGCACCAGTCCGCCGAGGATGAGCATGATGCAGATCAGCTTCGGCGTCTCGAACAGCACCGACTTGATGAAGCCGTGCGCCAGCGCGCCGATCACCGCGGCAGGCAGGAAGGCGATGAGGATGCCGATCACGAAGCGGCGCGCCGAAGGATCGTGCGGCAGCGCGGCGGCGATCTTCAGCAGGCGCGCCGAATAGACCGACAGGATGGCGAGGATGGCGCCGAGCTGGATCAGCACCTCGAAGGCCTTGCCGGTCGACTGGAAGCCGAGGAAATGGCCGGCGAGCAGGATGTGGCCGGTGGACGAGACCGGGATGAATTCCGTCAAGCCCTCGAGCAGCCCGAGCATCAGGGCGTCGACGATCGTCTGGTTTTCCATGAACGGTTTCCGGTGCGCGTCAGGACATTCTTCGATGGTGTTCCGGCTCGGCGCCAGGAGCGAAGCCGGCGAAGGCGGTTCGGGTGGCACTATCTGAGTCGCGCACCCGGCTTCAAGCGATGCGGTTGCTTGTCACGGCGCGGCAACCCTCCTATAGGTCTTGCGCCTTAACGCCCTGTTGACGAAGGCCGGCGACGCTTCTATCCGCGCAGACCTCACTCCGCCAGTCCGTTCAATCCTCGCAGGACCATGCTGACGCTTTTTCATCACCCCATGCTCGCCTCGTGCCGTTTCGTCCGTCTCGCCTTCGGCGAATATGGCGAGGAGCTGGCGCTGATCGAGGAGAAGCCGTGGACCCGGCGCAAGGAGTTCCTGTCGCTCAACCCGGCCGGCTCGCTGCCGGTGCTGCTGGCGGAAGGCGACGTGCCGATCGTCGGCGCGCAGGTGATCAGCGAATATATCGACGAGACGCGCGGCGTGCTCAAGCGCGAGCGCCGGCTGTTCGCCGAGGACCCGATGCAGCGCGCCGAGATCCGCCGCCTCGTCGACTGGTTCCTGACCAAGATGGAAAGCGAGGTGACGCGGCATCTGGTGCGCGAGCGCGTGCTGAAGCCGATGATGCCGGACACGCTCGGCGGCGGCGCGCCCGATTCGGCGGCGATCCGCGCGGCGCGCGCCAACATCCGCCAGCACCTCAAATACATCAACTGGATGGCCGGCACCCGCCATTGGCTCGCGGGCACGCGCCTGACCTATGCCGATCTTGCCGCCGCCGCCGCCATCTCGACGCTCGACTATCTCGGCGAGATCGACTGGCGCGAGCACAACGCGGCGCGCGAATGGTATACGCGCATGAAGTCGCGGCCGTCCTTCCGGTCGCTGCTCAACGATAGGGTGCGCGGCCTGTCGCCGGTGTCCCACTATGCGGACCTCGACTTCTGAGGCTCCGGCCTCCGTCCGCCGCTTCCTCGAGCGCGAGGCGAAACTTGCCGGCTTCGATTGCGTTGCCGTGACGTCCCCCGACGCGATTCCGCTCGCGGCGGAACGGCTGGCCGATTTCGTCCGCGAGGGCCTCCACGGCTCGATGGCGTGGATGGAGGAGAAGCTCGCCAGGCGCGGCGATCCGCGCACGCTGTGGCCGGAGGTGCGCTCGATCGTCATGCTGGCCATGAACTACGGCCCGGCACATGATCCGCTGGCCGTGCTGGAGCAGAAGGACAGCGCCGCCATCTCCGTCTATGCGCAGAACCGCGACTACCACGACGTCGTCAAGGGCAGGCTGAAGGGCGTCGCCGGCAAGCTCGCCGCCAGGACCGGCTGCGACGTGAAGGTGTTCGTCGACACCGCGCCGGTCATGGAGAAGCCGCTGGCGCAGGCCGCCGGCATCGGCTGGCAGGGCAAGCACACCAATCTGGTTAGTCGCGAGCACGGCTCCTGGCTGTTCCTCGGCACGATCTTCACCACTGCCGCGCTCGCCCCCGACCGCCCGGAGACCGACCATTGCGGCTCCTGCCGCGCCTGCCTCGACGCCTGCCCGACCGACGCCTTTCCGGCCCCCTACCGGCTCGATGCGCGCCGCTGCATCTCCTACCTGACCATCGAGAACAAGGGGCCGATCCCGCGCGAATTCCGCGAGAAGATCGGCAACCGCATCTATGGCTGCGACGACTGCCTTGCCGTCTGTCCCTGGAACAAGTTCGCGCGCGAGGCCTCCGAGGCCAAGCTCCGGGCGCGCGAGGACCTGCGCGAGCCCAAGCTTGCCGACCTGCTGGCGCTCGACGACGCGGCGTTCCGCACGCTGTTCTCCGGCTCGCCGGTCAAGCGCATCGGCCGGGATCGATTCCTGCGCAACGTGCTGGTCGCAGCCGGCAATTCTGACGACGCTTCGCTGATCGCGCCATGCACGGGCCTGCTCGACGATGCCTCGCCGCTGGTCCGCGGCGCCGCGGTCTGGGCCCTGGGCCGGCTGCTGGAGGCTGAAGTCCTGCTGGATCTCATGCGGGACAGGACCGACGCCGATCCGCTCGTGCTTGACGAATTGCGGGCGGCGGTCGAGGCTGCGGAACGCCAGGTCGAAAACGCCTGACGAGCAGCATCCCGGCGCCGTTCCTGCGCGCCCGTCCCCCGTTCCGTCATCTTCGGAGACTGCATGAACATCTTCATCTTCGGCGCCGGCTATTCCGGAAAGGCATTCGCCGCCGCGAGGCCCGAGGCTGCAATCGCGATCGCCGGCACGACGCGGTCGGCCGAAAAATTCGGCGCCCTGGAAGCGGCCGGCATCGTGCCCTTGCGGTTCGACGGCGCCAGCATCTCCGGCGAGATCGCCGGCGCCCTGGCTGATACCACCCACCTGATCGTCTCCATTGCGCCGGACGAGGGCGGCGATCCGGTTCTCAACCTGTTCGGCGACCTCCTTCGCGAAAAGATGCCGCGGCTTGCCTGGATCGGCTACCTGTCGACCGTCGGCGTCTATGGCGACCACAAGGGCGCCTGGGTCGACGAGGCGTCCGAATGCCGGCCGTTCTCGGCGCGCTCGCGCCTTCGGCTGGAAGCCGAGCAGGCTTGGCTGGCGCTCGGGCGCGAAAAAGGAGGCCTGCCTGTCGCCGTCCTGCGGCTGTCCGGCATCTACGGGCCGGGCCGCAACGCCTTCGTCTACCTGCGCGACGGCACGGCGCGGCGACTGGTCAAAAAGGACCAGGTGTTCAACCGCATCCACGTCGCCGACATCGCCGGCGCGCTCTGGCACCTTGCGCAGCGCGATCTCGCCGGCGTCTTCAACGTCACCGACGACCTGCCGGCGCCGCCGCAGGACGTTGTGGCCCATGCAGCCGCGAAAATGGGCGTCGAGCCGCCGCCCGAAATTCCGTTCGAAACGGCCGAGCTGACGCCGATGGCACGCTCGTTCTACGGCGAAAACAAGCGCGTCTCCAATGCGCTGATGCGCCAGGCCGGCTATGGTTTTCGCTATCCGGATTACCGCGTCGCCCTCGATTCCATGTGGGCCGACGGAAGCTGGCCGGGTGGCCGCACCGACGCCCGCAGTCCGATGCGGCGGGGTTGATCGAGCCGCGAATGCAAGGCTCCCGACGATTCCGGGGGTCGCGGTTTGCGGTGAAAAAACGCGCATCCGCCGCTTTCGCGGGCGCTCCGGCATGTGTCCGAAGCCGACAGCGCATTGACCGGGCGGGGCCGGCAGGATAAGCGCTAACGTCGAGTTTCTGGCCTGAAACGCTTCGTGATAGCGGTGCGGCCGGATGCAGGGGTACGGCCGGGCGCCGGACTTCGAAACTGAGCGCGGAGACCTGACTGCGGTGGCGAAATCGAGCTACGACTACGAAGACCTGCTGGCCTGCGCGCGCGGCGAGCTGTTCGGTCCCGGCAACGCGCAGCTGCCCTATCCACCGATGCTGATGTTCGATCGCATCACCGAAATCAGCGAGACCGGCGGCGCCTTCGACAAGGGCTTCATCCGCGCCGAATTCGACATCAAGCCGGACCTCTGGTTCTTCGGCTGCCATTTCATCGGCAATCCGATCATGCCCGGCTGCCTCGGCCTCGATGCCATGTGGCAGATGACCGGCTTCTTCCTCGGCTGGCTGGGCGAGCCCGGCAAGGGCATGGCGCTGTCGACCGGCGAGGTGAAGTTCAAGGGCATGGTCACGCCCTCGGTCAAGAAGGTCGAATATGGCGTCGATTTCAAGCGGGTGATGCGTGGTCGTCTGGTGCTCGGCATCGCGGATGGCTGGTTGAAGGCCGATGGCGAACCCATCTATGCGGCATCCGACCTGAAAGTCGGCCTCGCCAAGCAACCTGCTGCCTGACGGACGCCGCCAAGACAATACGAGGAGCGCAGTATGAGACGAGTCGTTGTGACAGGCCTCGGTGTCGTGTCCTCGATCGGCAACAATGCCGCGGAAGTGGAAGACTCCCTGCGCCACGCGAAATCCGGGATCACCCGTTCCGAAGATTTCGCTGAGCATGGCTTCAGGTGCCAGGTGTGGGGCAAGCCGACGCTCGACCCGACGGAGCTTGTCGACCGCCGCGCCATGCGCTTCCTGCACAAGGGCGGCGCCTGGAACCATGTCGCCATGAGCCAGGCGATTGCCGATGCCGGGCTGGAAGAGAGCGACATCACCAACGAACGCACCGGCATCATCATGGGCTCCGGCGGTCCGTCGACCAGGACCATTGTCGAGGCAGCCGAGACCACGTTGAAGAACAACAGCCCGAAGCGCATCGGACCGTTCGCCGTGCCGAAGGCGATGTCGTCGACGGCCTCGGCGACGCTCGCCACCTGGTTCAAGATCCACGGCGTGAACTATTCGATCTCGTCGGCCTGCTCGACCTCGGCGCATTGCATCGGCAACGCCTACGAGCTCATCCAGTGGGGCAAGCAGGACATCATCTTCGCCGGCGGCCACGAGGACCTCGACTGGTCCATGTCGAACCTGTTCGACGCCATGGGCGCCATGTCGTCGAAATACAACGACAGCGCCGCCACCGCCTCGCGCGCCTATGACGTCAACCGCGACGGCTTCGTCATCGCCGGCGGCGCCGGCGTGCTGGTGGTGGAGGAGCTCGAGCATGCCAGGGCGCGCGGCGCGAAGATCTATGCCGAGGTCGTCGGTTACGGCGCCACCTCGGACGGCTACGACATGGTCGCGCCCTCCGGTGAGGGGGCGGTGCGCTGCATGAAGCAGGCGATTGCCACCGTCGAGAGCCCGATCGACTACATCAACACCCACGGCACCTCGACCCCCGTCGGCGATTCGCGCGAGATGGCGGCGATCCGCGAGGTGTTCGGCGACAGGATGCCGGCGATCACCTCGACCAAGTCGCTCACCGGCCATTCGCTGGGTGCCGCCGGCGTGCAGGAATCGATCTATTCCATCCTGATGATGCAGGGCGGCTTCATCGGCGAGAGCGCCCATATCGAAAACCTCGATCCGGAATTCGAGGGCATGCCGATCGTGCGCAAGCGCATCGACAACGCCAAGATCGATGCCGTGCTGTCCAACTCGTTCGGCTTCGGCGGCACCAACGCGACGCTGGTGTTCCAGCGATACAACTGAGCGATTAGTGGATAGCGAATAGGGAGTAGCGAATAGCGAGTAGATTCGCGATTCTATTCGCTACTCCCATTCGCTCTATTCATCAAGGACCCTTCACGATGACCCCACTTATGCAAGGCAAGCGCGGCCTCGTGATGGGTGTCGCCAACGATCATTCGATCGCCTGGGGCATCGCGCAGAAGCTGGCCGAGCACGGCGCGTCGCTCGCCTTCACCTATCAGGGGGAGGCCTTCGGCCGCCGGGTGAGGCCGCTGGCGGACAAGGTGGGCGCCTCGCTGGTGCTGTCCTGCGACGTGGAAGACAGTGCCTCGGTCAGCAGCGTCTTCGAGACGCTGGGCAACGAATGGGGCAAGCTCGACTTCATCGTCCACGCCATCGGCTTCTCCGACAAGAACGAGCTGAAGGGCCTCTACGCCGACACCAGCCGCGAGAACTTCATCCGCACCATGGTGATCTCCTGCTATTCCTTCACCGAGGTGGCGCGCCACGCCGCCGCGCTGATGACGGAGGGCGGCTCGATGGTCACGCTGACCTATGCCGGCTCGGTGCGCATCATGCCGAACTACAACGTCATGGGCGTCGCCAAGGCCGGGCTGGAGGCGAGCGTGCGCTACCTCGCCAACGACTACGGCCCGCGCGGCATCCGCGTCAACGCCATCTCCGCCGGTCCGGTGCGCACGCTGGCCGGCGCCGGCATCTCCGACGCCCGCTACATGTTTTCCTACCAGCAGCGCAACTCGCCGCTCAGGCGCACCGTGACGCTGGATGAGGTCGGCGGCTCTGCGCTCTATTTGCTGTCGGATTTATCGTCGGGCGTCACCGGCGAGATCCACTATGTCGATTCCGGCTACCATATCGTCTCGATGCCGACGCTGGACGAGCTGAAGCGGAGCGACGCCGGGCAATGACTTACCGCCGCGCGGCGATCACCTTGAAGGTTCTGTCGCCGGCGATTTCCTTGAACTCCGAAACCACGTCTGCCAGCGTTCTTTCGTAAGGAAGCTGGCGGTTGGCGACCAGAAAAAGCCGTCCGCCCGATTTCAACGCGGCAGCGGCCGTCTTGATGATCGCCTGCCCGAGCGACGGTTCGGCTTGCCGGCCGGTGTGGAAGGGCGGGTTCATGACGATGGCGTCGTAGCGCTCCGAAACCGGCTCGCCGGCGAGGTCGTGCCAGAAGAAGCGGGTCGGGACGGCGATCTCCGCCAGATTGGCCTTTGCCGCCTCGAGCGAGGCGAAATCGGCCTCGTAGAGGTCGATCGATTTGGCCCGCGCGCAGCGCGCGGCGACTTCGGCTGCGAGATAACCCCAGCCGGCACAGAAATCCGCGACATGGCCGGAAAGATTGTCGGGCAGGCTTTCGGCGAGCAATTTTGAGGCGGGGTCGATGCGGTCGTGCGAAAACATGCCGGGCGCGGTGCGGAAACGGCCTTCGACCAGCGTCGGCGGATTTGCGGCGCGAAGAACGCTGGCGGCGTTTGCGGCCGCTTCCGTTCGCCGGAACCAGAACGCGACGCCGTGATACTTCGACAGATGATCGTTGATCGCCGCCAGACCATCCATCCGCTTGCGCAGGCTGGCGATGCCGTCATCCTTGCTGCCTGCAACCACGATCAATCCGCCGGGCTTGGTGCGGGTGATGGCTTCGGCGATGCGCAACTCGTTCTCGCCGCGGTGGCGGCCGGCGAGCACCAGCGCCGCGTCGAAATCGCTTCCCTCGGGAGCGGGGTGGACGGTGCGGCCCTCGCGTTGCAGGGCGAGATGGAGCGGGCGAAAACCCTGGATGGCGACGATGTCCGTCGAGAAGTCCGACGGCGGCCGAAAACCCGGTTCCGCGCCGAGGAAGAGCACGCGCTGGCCGTTCCCAGGTACCGGGATAGCATCCGCCTCGAAGGGGTGGAGCAGGGTTTTCAGGGCCTCCTTCATGCGAAGAATGCCAATGTCTGAGGGCCTGACACCCTACGTCGCCCGGTCATGAAAACCCCCTCGACGTCTTTTTCCGCTGGCTCGATCGTTCATATTAAAACGGGCGCGGCTTTCACCGCGCCCGTCTCGAGTCCAGATGCAGCGCCCGATCAGGCGGCGTTTTCTTCGCCGTCCTGCCTCTTCTCGCGGGCGAGCTCCTTGCCGGTCTTCTGGTCGACGACCTTCATCGACAGGCGGACCTTGCCGCGCTCGTCGAAGCCCATCAGCTTGACGAACACCTTGTCGCCTTCCTTGACGACGTCGGTGGTCTTCTGCACGCGGTCGCTGGCGAGCTGCGAGATGTGAACGAGGCCGTCGCGCGGGCCGAAGAAGTTGACGAAGGCGCCGAAATCGGCGGTCTTGACCACGGTGCCCTCGTAGATCTCGCCGACTTCCGGCTCGGCCACGATGGTGTGGATCCACTTCTTCGCCGCCTCGATCTCCTTGGCGTTGGCCGACGCGATCTTCACCGTGCCGTCGTCCTCGATGTTGATCTTGGCGCCGGTCTTCTCGACGATCTCGCGGATCACCTTGCCGCCCGAGCCGATCACTTCGCGGATCTTGTCAGTCGGGATGTTCATGACCTCGATGCGCGGCGCGAACTCGCCGAGCTCCTTGCGGCCTTCCGACAGCGCCTTGGCCATCTCGTCGAGGATGTGCTGGCGCCCGCCCTTGGCCTGGTCCAGCGCCACCTTCATGATCTCCTCGGTGATGCCGGCGATCTTGATGTCCATCTGCAGCGAGGTGATGCCGTTAGAGGTGCCGGCCACCTTGAAGTCCATGTCGCCGAGATGGTCCTCGTCGCCGAGGATGTCCGACAGCACCGCGAAGCGCTCGCCTTCCTTGATCAGGCCCATGGCGATGCCGGCCACCGGCTTCGCCAGCGGCACGCCGGCATCCATCAGCGCCAGCGAGGTGCCGCACACGGTCGCCATCGACGACGAGCCGTTCGACTCGGTGATCTCCGAGACGACGCGCAGCGTGTAGGGGAACTGCTCGACCGTCGGCAGCATCGGACGGATGGCGCGCCAGGCGAGCTTGCCGTGGCCTATCTCGCGGCGTCCCGGCGAACCCATGCGGCCGGTCTCGCCGACGGAGTAGGGCGGGAAGTTGTAGTGGAGGAGGAAGGTCTCCTTGTACATGCCGGTGAGCGAGTCGACATACTGCTCGTCCTCGCCGGTGCCGAGCGTCGCCACCACCACGGCCTGCGTCTCGCCGCGCGTGAACAGCGCCGAGCCGTGGGTGCGCGGCAGGATGCCGACTTCCGAGACGATCTTGCGGACGGTCTTCAGGTCGCGGCCGTCGATGCGGCTGCCGCTGTCGAGGATGTTCCAGCGGACGATCTTGGCCTGCAGTTCCTTGAACACCGAGCCGACCTGCTCGGCCGACCATTTCGTCTCCTCCGCGCCTTCCGGCAGCAGCACCGCCTTCACCTTGGCCTTGGCGGCGTCGACGGCGGCGTAGCGCTCCTGCTTCACCGTGTTCTTGTAAGCGGTGCGCAGCTCGTCCTCGATCAGGCCGAGCATGGTGGATTCGAGCTCGGACAGGTCCGGAACGACATGATCGCGCGGATCCTTGGCGGCCAGCTCGGCGAGCTGGATGATCGCGTCGAGGACCGGCTGGAAACCCTTGTGGCCGAACATGACGGCGCCGAGCATGACGTCCTCGGGGAGCTCCTGCGCCTCGGATTCGACCATCAGGACCGCTTCGCCCGTGCCGGCGACGACGAGGTCGAGCTTCGACTCGCCCATCTCGTCGATATGCGGGTTGAGCTTGTACTCGCCGCCGATATAGCCGACGCGGGCGCCGCCGATCGGACCCATGAAGGGAACGCCCGAGAGCGTGAGCGCGGCCGACGTGGCGACGATCGCCAGAACGTCCGGATCGTTTTCCAAATCATGCTGCATCACGGTGACGACGATCTGGGTGTCGTTCTTGTAGCCGTCGGCAAAGAGCGGGCGGATCGGGCGGTCGATCAGGCGGGAGACCAGCGTCTCCTTCTCGCTCGGGCGGCCTTCGCGCTTGAAATAGCCGCCGGGGATTTTTCCGGCCGCATAGGTCTTTTCCTGATAGTTGACGGTGAGCGGGAAGAAGTCGAGGCCGGGCTTCGGCTCCTTCATCGAGACGACGGTGGCGAGAACCACGGTCTCGCCGTAGGTGGCGAGCACGGCGCCGTCAGCCTGGCGGGCGATCTTGCCCGTCTCGAGGATCAGCGGCCGGCCGGCCCATTCGATTTCTACTTTGTGATGATTGAACATGTCTTGTCCTTGCTGTGCGGGCGGCGCCGCGTCGGCTTCCGCCGGCAGCGCCTCCCCTATTGGCTTCGGTTCGGACGAGCCACGGGCAAGACAGCGGGAGGTCCGGATCGTCGGCGCATCGTCGTGCGCCTCCGGGCATCCTGCAATCCTGCCCCATGACCGGTCCATGGGCGGCTCCGATCCTGCCTGTGGGATCGGGCCGGTGGAGCGCCAGGGCCGCTTCGGCCTGTCGCGCTCCGCGGGCAGCGCCTGGCGCATGCCCGAATGCGCGACCGGCGGACCTTCGAGGGAAGGCCCGCCGGTCAGTTCGTCAGCGGCGCAGGCCGAGCTTCTCGATCAGCGTCGAATAGCGGCCTTCGTCCTTGCCCTTCAGATAGTCGAGCAGGCGACGGCGCTGCGACACCAGAGCAAGCAGGCCGCGGCGGGAGTGGTTGTCCTTCACGTGGCCCTTGAAGTGCTCGGTGAGGTTCTTGATCCGCTCCGACAGGATGGCGACCTGCACTTCCGGCGAACCCGTGTCGCCGGTCTTGGTCGCGTATTCCGTCATCAGTTCTTTCTTGCGATCAGCAGTGATCGACATCGCGTTTTTCCTTGATGGTTGGAGGAAACGGGACGCCCACAGCCGGGATGTCGTCCAGCAGGGGCCGTTTTCATCGCTCGTTTGCATGCGATGGCGCGCATATAGGGCAATTCCCGCACAAAAGCCATAGCGTTTGTGATGCGCCGGCGTGGAGGCACCTGGGACGCTGCCGCATGGCTTCCGCCACGGCTGGAACGAGCGCGGGCGCCGGGGACAGTTACCTTTTTTCGGCCCGCGCGACCTCTGGACTGCTACGGCCTTTCTGCCGAAAGAAAGTAAACTGTCCCCTGTAGCCAAGCTCCATCCTCACCACGCCCTGCATCGCAGTCTGGCCATTGAAAGGAAAGTGCGGGAAGCGGGGCGCGGGGCCGAGCCTCTCTAAGTAAATACGTGGCGCGGTGACCCGCGCCCCGCCGGCGTTCTTGCCCGTCCGCTAGCTCTGCATTTCCGCAGGTGTCGCGGCTGGGGCCCGGGTCTCCAGCTCTCGCCAGCCGCGCTACCGATTGCACGACCGACCCGGCGCCGACGCTCCCTCCTGATACCCGGTGCGCACCAGATTCCCGCAAGGGCGCGGCTTTCGAGGCCAAGTATAGGGGAGGCGGGAAGGGAGGGGATAAAGTCGCTGCCGCCGGTCTGTTCGCCCGAGGCAGCGGAAACGGCCAAGTGCCGGAGGAATTTCGCTTTTCTGGTTCGCGCCGGCTTTGAAGCGGCAACGTTTTTCGGCGGAAGGAAAGAAAACTATCCCCTTTTATCCAGGTCGTCTCCGTCGTCGAGCGAGCCGAAATGCGGCGGAGATGCGGGGCTTCTGCACCGCCGGAGCACTTCGCCACCGGTACGGCATGGATCCTAGGGTCTCCGCCTCCGCTTCGCTCCGGCTCCGCCCTAGGATGACGAATTCGTCGGACGTCTCCGCCAATCGCCGACGTCGGAGACTAGCGGTAAACCCCTTTTGCCTTCGTCATCCTATGGCGGAGCAGGCCGAAGGCCGTCGCGGAGACCATAGGATCCATGCCGGAACTCCAGCGAAGTGCTCCGGCGGTGCGGAACGGGATGACCGGGCCTCGTAGAAAATCGGCGCAGGTGTTCGTCGCCGACGCCGGCGACATTCTCAGCTACCCCGCGAAAACCCGCTTCGGCTTGAACATGCCCGCCTCGATCTCGCCGATCGCCACCAGCTTGCCGCGCGCGGTGGCGCAGGCCTCGTCGGCCTGCACCGGCGCGTCGCGGCCGCGCAGGATGATGGGATTGCCGAGCCGGAGCTTGGCCGCCGCGTCGTCGGTGATCGCCACCTGCGGCAGGCAGTCGAGCGCTTCGCCGGTGTCGAGCAGGAAGGCGTCGAGGGCGACAAAGCGCTCGCCCTGCGCCGCGAACGGGCGGCCGCCTTCCGGCGCAGCCTCCTCGCGCTGGGGCGCGGCGGCCTCCAGTGCGTCGAGGGGCACGAGGTCGTCGACCGTGAACGGAAAGACCTCGGTGCGGCGCAGCGTGGCGATATGGCCGTAGCAACCGAGATCGCGGCCGAGGTCGCGGGCGAGCGAACGCACATAGGTGCCCTTGCCGCACTCGATCTCGAAGACGGAATTGCCTTCCGGCGTCGTCTCGATCAGCTCCAGCCGCCCGATCTCGACCTCGCGTGCCGGGATGTCGACCGTCTCGCCCTCGCGGGCAAGATCGTAGGCGCGCTCGCCGGCGATCTTGATGGCGGAGAACTGCGGCGGCGTCTGCATGATCACGCCGGTGTAGTTCGGCAGCAGCGCGCGGATCTCCGCCTCGCCGGGCCGCTTGTCCGAGGTTTTCGTCACCGGGCCTTCGAGGTCGTCGGTGGAGCGCTCCTCGCCCCAGGCGACGGTGAAGCGGTAGACTTTTGCGCCGTCCTGCACATAGGGCACGGTCTTGGTCGCCTCGCCGAGCGCGATCGGCAGCATGCCCGACGCCAGCGGGTCGAGTGTGCCGGCATGGCCCGCCTTCTCGGCCTGGAACAGCCATTTGATCTTGGACACCGCCTCGGTCGAGCCCATGCCGACCGGCTTGTCGAAAACCAGCCAGCCGGAGACCGGCCGGCCCTTCTTCTTGCCGCGACGGGCCATCAGTCCCTCCCCCTCGAGGGCAGGGTGGCCGCATATCGGATTTCAGCGACTGCTGCCCGGCCCGCACCCCCACCCCTAACCCCTCCCCACATGGGGGAGGGGGACTTCGCGGCCGTTGTGCAACGCGAAATCGCCGGCGATTGTGCCTGGCGGAGAGCCAGCCGGTCCCCCTCCCCCTTGTGGGGAGGGGTTAGGGGTGGGGGTAATTCCATATGCGATAGCCCTGCCCTCGAGGGGAAGGTGGCCGCGAAGCGGCCGGGAGGGGTCGCCCCGGAAGGGCTGGACCCGATCAATACGTCCCGCGCTGCCGCGATTACCCCCTCTGGCTGCTTCGCAGCCATCTCCCCCGCAAGGGGGGAGAGCATGTCGGCGTCAATCATTCCTCGTCCTTGTCCAGATCGCGCGCCACCTCGGGCGACTTCAGCAGGCGGTCGATCTTCGAAAAATTGTCGTAGCTGGTGTCGAGCCGGAAGCGGAATTCCGGCATGTATTTCATCTGCCTGAGCGCGGCTGCCGCACGCCCGCGGATGAAGCGGGCGTTGCGGTTGAGCGCGGCGATGACGGCTTCGTCGTCGGCCGCGCCCAGCGGCGCCACGAAGGCGGTGGCGATCTTGAGATCGGGCGACATGCGCACTTCCGAGATCGAGATCACCGTCGTCTCGATCAGGTCGTCGCGCACCTCGCCGCGCTGCAGCACGTCGGAAAGCGCGTGGCGCACCTGCTCGCCGACGCGCAGCATGCGCTGGGAGGGGCCTTTTTGTTGTGACATCTACGCCTTTCGAATATGGAGTTTCAGGCTCAAAGCCTGCGAGTGTATGCCGACAAGATCAAGGCCGACTGTAAAAAGGGTCAGGCGGCAACCATTGATCTGATCTCGGCATCTTTCAGCGAACGCTGTTTGGCTTCTTCCGACAACCGGTCGAAAACCGTTGTTACTAGCGTCCTGATCTGCTCCGCACTATCAAACGCACGGTAGGGGATATACAAAACATGGGCACCGGAAAGAAAACCGACTAGGTCGGGGGTCACAACGATTCTATCTATGTCCAAGAAGCCGAGCTGGGCAAAGGTCTGGCTTTTGCGCCATTGGAGCCCGTCCGGTTCAAGAGAGAACTGCGTCGGACGTTCGGGGTTATTCTGCCGGAGCCAGTGCGCTGTCAGGCGACGGCCGAGACGCACGCCGATCACCGCGCCTACAACGTAAAGAACCACGATCGTACACATGGTTAGGATGCCCGCCATGTGGCCGCCGATAGTGGATCGTAGTGAATCGCCCACGGCATATCCCACTGCAATGGAAGCAATGGCTACAACGACATAGTACGGCCAGCACCAGTAGCGCTGCCATGGGCTGAAAATACGGCGAGCCGCTATGCGGCTCGCCGTAATCGCTTCAGCGTAGTCAGGCGTATAACCCAACTGCATCGTGTTACAGCGTCCTCGTCACCATCTCCACGCGGAAGCACTCAATGATGTCGCCCTGGCGGATGTCCTCGTAGTTCTGGAAGGCCATGCCGCATTCCTGGCCGACCGGCACCTCGGGCACCTCGTCCTTGAAGCGCTTGAGCGTCTTCAGCGTGCCCTCGTGGATGACCACGTTGTCGCGGATCAGGCGCACGCCCGCACCGCGCTCGACGCGACCCTCGGTGACGCGGCAGCCCGCGACCTTGCCGACCTTGGTGATGTTGAACACCTCGAGGATCTCGGCATTGCCGAGGAAGGTCTCGCGGCGCTCCGGCGACAGCAGCCCCGACATCGCCGCCTTCACGTCATCCACCAGATTGTAGATGATGTTGTAGTAGCGGATCTCGATGCCGGCGTGTTCGGCCGCCTGACGGGCCTGCGGGTTGGCGCGCACGTTGAAGCCGATGATCGCCGCGCCCGACGTATCGGCCAGCGAGATGTCGCTTTCCGTGATCGCTCCCGCGCCGCTGTGCACGATGCGGGCCCGAACCTCGTCGGTGCCGAGCTTGTCGAGGGCGACGATGATCGCCTCGACCGAACCCTGCACGTCACCCTTGATGACCAGCGGAAACTCCTTGATGCCGGTCGCCTGAAGCTGCGACATCATCTGTTCCAGCGAGCCGCGCTGGCTGACATGCTTAGCGACGGCCTTGTCGCGCGCCTTGCGCTGGCGATATTCGGTGATCTCGCGGGCGCGGGCCTCGGAGTCGACCACCGCGAAGCGGTCGCCGGCCATCGGCGTGCCTTGCAGGCCGAGAACCTCCACCGGCTGCGAGGGCAGGGCGCCCTCCAGCTGATCGCCGCGGTCGTCGAGCAACGCCCTGACGCGGCCCCACTCGTTGCCGGCCACGATGATGTCGCCGACCAGCAGGTCGCCGGTCTGCACGAGCACGGTGGCCACGGGGCCACGGCCCTTGTCGAGCTTGGCTTCGATGACCACGCCCTCGGCGGTGCGGTCCGGATTGGCCTTGAGGTCGAGCAGTTCGGACTGCAGCAGGATCGCTTCCAGCAGCTTGTCGAGGCCCTGGCCGGTCTTGGCCGAAACCTCGACGTCGAGAACCTCGCCGCCCATCGATTCGACGAACACCTCGTGGCGCAGCAACTCGCTGCGCACTTTCTGCGGATCGGCCTCGTGCTTGTCGATCTTGTTGATCGCCACGATGATCGGCACGCCGGCCGCCTTGGCATGGCTGATCGACTCGATCGTCTGCGGCATGACCGAATCGTCGGCCGCCACCACCAGCACCGCGATGTCGGTGATGTTGGCGCCGCGGGCGCGCATCGCCGTGAAGGCGGCGTGGCCCGGCGTGTCGATGAAGGTGATCTTCTGGCCGTTCTTCTCGATCTGGTAGGCGCCGATGTGCTGGGTGATGCCGCCGGCCTCGCCGGAGACGACGTTGGCGTTGCGGATGGCATCGAGCAGCGAGGTCTTGCCGTGGTCGACATGGCCCATGATGGTGACGATCGGCGGACGCTGCCGCAGGTCCTCCGGGTTGTCGGGGCCGCCGAAGAAGCCTTCCTCGATGTCGCCTTCGGCGACGCGCTTGACCGTGTGACCGAACTCGGACGCCACCAACTCGGCCGTGTCGGCGTCGAGCACGTCGCCGGGCTTCAGGATCTGGCCCTGCTTCATGAAGTACTTGACGACGTCGACGGCGCGCTCGGACATGCGCTGCGCCAGTTCCTGGATGGTGATCGTCTCGGGCAGCACCACCTCACGCGAAATCTTCTCGCGCGGCTCCTGGTGCATGGCGCGCTTGAACTTCTCCTGGCGCCGGCGCATCGCCGACAGGGAGCGCGCGCGCGCATCCTCGTCGCCGGTCGCCGAGCTGACGGTGAGCTTGCCGCGCCGCCGGTCGTCGTCGCCGCGCGTCTTGGTGGGCTTGGCGACTTCGGGCGTGACCGGCCGGCGAACCGGAGCGCCGCGCGCGGCACCCGCGCCGGCGCCGATGCCGAGACGTGGACGAGCCGCAGGCTCTTCGTCGTCGCTGGCGGTCTCCAACTGCGGAGCGCGACGACGCGCTTCCTCCTCGGCGCGCTTGCGCGCCTCGGCTTCCTTCTGCAGCCGCGCCTCTTCCTCGGCCTGGCGGCGGGCGGAGGCCTCGCGCTCGCGCTTGCGCTGCTCTTCGTCCTCGGCGCGGCGGCGTGCTTCCTCCAGCGCCCGGTGGCGGTCTTCCTGCTCGCGCGCCTTGGAGCCCTCGAGCGCGCGGCGGCGTGCCTCGATCTCGCTGATCGAGAGTTCGTTCAGAACCATGCCGCTGCGCTCGGGCTGCGGGCGCGGCGCCTCGCGCGGCGGCGGGGCCGGCTGCGGCCGCGGCGGGCTCTGGGGAGCGGGCGCAACGGCCTGCGGCGCGGCGGGCTGCGGCGCCGCGACCTGCGGACGCGCCTGCGGCGGCGGGGCGGACGGCGTCTGCGGGCGCGGCGTGAACACGGGTGCCTGCTGATGCGGTTCCGCACGCTCGCCCGGCATCGAGAACTTGCGCTTCTTGGTCTCGACGACGACCTGCTTGGTGCGGCCGTGCGAGAAATTCTGGCGCACGGTGCCCTGCGTGACGCCGGCCGGCTTCAGGCTCAGCGTCTTCTTGGTGTTGACGGTCAACGTGTTGTCGTCGCCGGATTTCGTATCGCTCATTCCATATCCTCTGCGGCTGTCTCGTCTTCGGCGATCGCCGCAAACATCGCTTCATCATCCGGGGATCCGCCCCGGTAGCGGTCGAGCGCCGCCACGCGCCGTGCAGCCGCTCTTCCCGCTTCCTGCGCGAGAACGGCAGCATGTATCACATTTGTGCCGCCCAATGCCAAACCCAATTCGGCTTCCGAGAAAAGTTTGTAGGCACGGATTTCCGGTCCGCCGAGATGGGCGGTCGCTCGCCTGGCCTGGGTTACCTTGCGGACACCGTCCGGAGAGGCATCCGTGGCATGCAGCACGAGCAGCGCTTCGCCGCTGCGCACCGCATTGTCGACTTTCGCGGCACCCAATGCAACCGCCCCCGCCTTGCGAGCGAGCCCGACAGCCCCGAGCGCCGATTGGGCAAGAAGGCCGTCCACCATATCCGCGAGGGCGGGAGGGACGCCGACCTGCCGTTTGAAGGCGCGCGCGAAAAGGTTCTTCGCGACCGCCTTCTCCACATGTAGGCGATCGGCGCTCACCCAGCAACCGCGGCCGGGCAGTTTTCTCTTGAGATCGGGTACGACCGTGCCGTCGGGAGCGACGACGAACCGGATCAGCTCATCCGGCTCGCGCCGTTCGCGCGAAACGATGCAGGTGCGATCGTTCATCTCGTCGAGAAGGGGTTGCCTGGCGATGGGTCACCTCACGCGTCCGCCGCCACGGCGTCTTCTTCGACGGCGGCCTCGTCCTCGGTGATCCAGCCGGCCTTGAGCCGGGCCGCCAGCACCATGTTCTCGGCGTCGGCGCGCGACACCTCATGCGCCGCGAGCACGCCTGGATAGGTCTTGGTTTCGCCGTCCTTGCGTTCCTTCCAGCCGACCAGATCGTCGACGGCGTAGCCGGCGAAGTCCTCGATCGTCTTCACGCCGTCCTCGCCCAGCGTCACCATCATGGCGGTGGTCATGCCAGGGATCTCGCGCAGCTCGTCCTCGACGCCGAGTGTTTTGCGCTTCTCGTCGTGCTCGGCCTCGATCTTCGCAAGATAGTCGCGGGCGCGAGCCTGGATCTCGCTGGCGGTGTCCTCGTCGAAGCCGTCGATCGAGGAAATCTCGTCGGCATCGACATAGGCGACCTCCTCGACGCTGGTGAAGCCTTCCGAGGCCAGCACCTGGCCGACCATCTCGTCGACGTTGAGCGCTTCCATGAACAGGTTCGAGCGCTCGACGAACTCCTTCTGGCGCCGCTCGCTCTCTTCCTGCTCGGTGAGGATGTCGATGTCCCAGCCGGTGAGCTGCGAGGCGAGCCGCACGTTCTGGCCGCGCCTGCCGATCGCCAGCGACAGCTGGTCGTCGGGCACCACCACCTCGATGCGCTCGGCATCCTCGTCGAGCACCACCTTGGCGACTTCCGCCGGCTGCAGCGCGTTGACGATGAAGGAGGCGGCCGACGGCGACCACGGGATGATGTCGATCTTCTCGCCCTGCAACTCGGCCACCACCGCCTGCACGCGCGAACCGCGCATGCCGACGCAGGCGCCGACCGGGTCGATCGAGGAATCACGCGAGATCACCGCGATCTTAGCGCGGCTGCCCGGGTCGCGGGCGACCGACTTGATCTCGATAATGCCGTCATAGATCTCCGGCACTTCCATGGTGAACAGCTTCGCCATGAACTGCGGATGGGTGCGCGACAGGAAGATTTGCGGGCCGCGCTGCTCGCGGCGCACGTCGTAGACATAGGCGCGGACGCGGTCGCCATATTTGTAGTTCTCGCGCGGGATCAGCTCGTCGCGGCGGATGATCGCCTCGCCGCGGCCGAGGTCGACGATGACGTTGCCGTATTCGACGCGCTTGACCGTGCCGTTGACGATCTCGCCGATGCGGTCCTTGTATTCGTCGTACTGGCGGTCGCGCTCGGCCTCGCGCACCTTCTGCACGATCACCTGCTTGGCCGACTGGGCGGCGATGCGGCCGAAATCCATCGGCGGCAGCTGCTCGGCGATGAAGTCGCCGATCTCGGCGTCGGGATTGCGCTCGCGCGCCGACGACAGCGCGATCTGCGTCGCATAATCCTCGACCGTCTCGACCACTTCCATCAGTCGCTGCAGCTTCATCTCGCCGGTGTTCGCGTTGATGTCGGCGCGGATGTTGGTCTCCTGGCCGTAACGCGAGCGCGCCGCCTTCTGGATCGCGTCGGCCATGGCGGCGATGACGATCGACTTGTCGATCGACTTCTCGCGCGCGACAGCGTCGGCGATCTGCAGCAGCTCGAGCCTGTTCGCACTGACTACCATTTTGTCGTCTCCCTGAACCGTGCCGGATCCGCCGGCCGTCCATTCACTCTTCTGTTTCGTTGTCCTGGTCGGCCTCGCTCTGGCGCTTGCGCGCCTCCTTGCGGGCCCTGTTGTCCTTGCTCAGCGCGTCGCGGACGAGATCGTCGGTCAGGATCAGCCGCGCCTCGGCGATCGTCTCGAACGGTATCCGCGCGGTCGGCTCGTCGCCATAGGCCGGCTGGTCGCGGGCGATAACGATGCCGTCCTCGTCCGTCTCCTCGATCCTGCCGCGGAAACGCTTGCGGTCGGCGACGAGGACCGACGTGTCGACCTTGACGAGATGGCCCTTCCAGGTCGCGAAATCCGACTTGCGCACCAGCGGCCGGTCGATGCCCGGCGACGACACTTCCAGATGATACGCCTTGTCGATCGGATCGTCGACATCGAGGGCTGGCGATACCGCCCGGCTCACCTCTTCGCAGTCCTCGACCGTCATGGTGCCGTCTTCGCGCTCCGCCATGATCTGCAGCGTCAGCCCGTTCTGCCCCGTCAGGCGGACCCGCACGAGCCGATACTGCATGGCGCGCAGCACCGGCGCGATGATCGTCGCGATCCGTGCCTCGGTCCCGCTCTCGCGGATGATGCGGTCGTCCTGTACGCCGTTTTCGGCCGTCATTTGTGCTCCACCGGGTCGGGTAACAAAAAAGAGCGGGACCGGGTGGACCCACTCTTCGCCATACCGACCAAGAATTTGTACCCCAGATAGCCTAGCGGCCGCGGCTTTTCAAGTGCCGTGCGGCGAATGAAGCCCTGCGCAGTGTTGCGAAGGAATGCAGTTCGGCCGGCTCGGCCGTCCCGATGTCGAGCAGTGAATATGCCGGGGTTTACAAAAGTATTTTCCATAACGGAAAAAGAAAACGCCTCATTTTCGTTGTAGTGTTGCTTGCTGGCATCGGCGCGAGAGAAGGATGTTTCTCGAATGGGTGAGCTTTACGACAGGATAGCTGCGTTCGACCGGGGCATTGCGGACCGCTGGAAGGCAAGGACGAAGGAAAAGGCCGACTACAAGCTGCGCGCCTGGGACATCGACGCGATCATCGCGCCGATGATGAGGGGCCGGAAGAAGATAACGGAAAAACAGGCCAACGCGATCGCCGAGGTCGTCAAAGGCACCAAGAGAGACCTGAAGGACGTGGATCCCATCCGCGCCCGCCTCACCTATTACGTACGACTGGCCGAGGAGTTCGGAGGTATCGAACTGGAGCCTCTGGTCGGCGAGGCGGCGCTGGCGCCCGTCTTCGAGGCGCTTTCGGGACCGGCGATCCTGAAGATTGCGTTCAAGAGCCCGAAGACGGGCGTCTCCTACATGCCGATCGACTACCTGTCGGTGCGCAAGCTGGTCGAGGCAGGCAAGGTCACCTGCGCCGAGGCCCGCGTCGGCGGCCTTTCGATGCTGACGCAAGCGCAAGGCGAATATCATTCGGGCTACAACATTCTCGTCGTCTATGCCGGCCTCTCGCAAACCGACCGGGCCATGACGATCGTCCATGAGGTGACGCATCTCATCCAGGATTTCCGCGACGCCAGAGGGATGGTAACGCATTTCGAAGCGGACGCCTTCATCGCCGGGGCGATGGTCGAGCACGTGCTGCTCGGCAGACAGGAGGCGGGGGGCGCCATCTACGACGCGGCGTTCAAGGCGGCGAAGTTCGTCGTCGACCGCAAGGTCGGGCCGGGCGACAAGGACTGGCTGGCCGCCTATGACGCCGTGGTCGCCGCGGTGAACGCGAGCGACACCTACAAGGCCAAGGCGAGGCTTCGGGTGGACAAGGGCAAGGGCGAGACGGAGTCGGAGCCCGCAGCCCTGGCGGACGCGATCGGGAAGCGGGTGAAGGACGCGCAGGATTTCGCCAACTGGGCCAAGGACGCGCTCGACGAAACGCTCATTGCCCCGCTGCGGCGGATCAAGGATGTCATCCCATAGTTTTCGCGGCGGTTTGAGTATTTTCTTCGATTCACCGGAGCTACTCTAACTTTCCTGGTTTTTTTCAACTCCGGACGCAAAACGGCAGTGGGTCAATTTGAACTCTGACCCACCGGTTTCGTCAAACTGATGCAGTAGAAACAAATCCCGGCGAGGACAGCGGCCAGCGCCCCGAGTGTAGCAAATGATCTGAAGTGCCCGTTATATATGGGAGAGTAAGGAAAGAAAAGCTAGCTGCGACAAAAACTGCCGCTAAAGTCCACACTCCCGGCCTTGCAGTGAGGGCGATTGGAAAGGCGAAAGCTGCAACAACTGCCGCCAGATACAGCGGCCAAGACACTATGAAGCCAGCCGCGACATAAACGGCGAACAACGAGAACGTCTCCGACCAAAGAAGTTGCGGCGAAGGGCTCGACACGGCCAGCAAACTTCCAACCACGCCAAAAACGTATGACAACGTAATTCGAATGGCGAGCGAAACCCTCATGCCCTCACTATGGCACCGTAGGTGCCGGGGCCCAAGTTGGATTTCAACTGACCCACTAGCCACGCCCACACTTTTGCTAGAATTGCTTCAGCTGTCCCGGCTCTCACGCAATGCGCGCGCCGCATGGCTCCCCTGCGCGCCATTCGCTGGCGCCGCGGCCGGCATCCTCCTATCTATGTTGCGTTGCACAATGCCAGAGGACAGGACAATGTCGACCCGTAGCCGTAGCACTTTCGGCGAGTTGATTGGCATCTTCGGCAGCGCCATCGCCGCCGCTTCCGCCGTGAACCATGGCCGCCAGCCCAACGCCCGCGACCTGCGCGCGCTCGGAATCGATCCCGAGCGGTTCCGCGAGATCAAGCACTTCTGACAAGCACATGGTGGCAGCGCGCAGCCTTTGTAGCGGGCGCGGGGTAACGCGACTGTCGGCAGCAGCCAGAGCGCCGGTGGCCGCTTGCCTGATCAGCGCCGCCGGAAGGCGAGATAGGCCGGTCGCCGGCCTTCGCGGATCGCCTTGGCCTCGTAGCGCGTGCCCGGCCAGTTGTCGAAAGGCCGATGCCAGTCGGCTGCTTCCTCCGCGAGCCATTCGAACGCGGGGTGCGCCCGGCAGGCAAGCAGCGTCCAGTCGACATAGGTGTCGATGTCGGACGCGAAGCGAAAAATGCCTCCGCCTCGGAGCGCGCGGGCAAATCGATCGAGATTCTGCGGACTGACGAAGCGCCGCTTCCAGTGTTTCTTCTTCGGCCAGGGATCGGGATAGAAGAGGTCGATCCGCTCCAGCCCTCCGGGCTGCAGCCAATCCAGCACCTGGATGGCGTCGTCGTCATGGACGCGCAGGTTGGCGGGCCGCGTCTCTTCGACCCGCATCATCAGCTTGGCCATGCCGTTGACGAACGGCTCGATACCGATGAAACCGACGCCGGGTTCGGCTTCGAGCGCGTGCAGCAGGTGCTCGCCGCCGCCGAAGCCGATCTCCAGCCGCACCGACGACACCGGCTCGACAAACAGGTCACGCGGATCGGCCGGAGCAGGGACCGAAAGATCCAGCCGATACCGTTCCAGCCCGTCGGTGAGCGCGGTGGCCTGATGCGACCGCACCGGCCTGCCGCGCCGCCGCCCGAAAAAACCTTCCGTCGAGCGGCTGCGCGGTCCGGTTGCGGTCATGAGGACGTCTGCAAGGATGTCAGGCGACAGCCTGCTTGAGCGCCTTCACCAGGTCCGTCCTCTCCCACGAGAACGAGCCGTCACGGCCGGGCTTGCGGCCGAAATGGCCGTAGGCCGTGGTCTTGGCGTAGATCGGCTTGTTGAGGTCGAGATGCTTGCGGATGCCGCTGGGCGACAGGTCCATGACCTCGCGCAGCGCCGCCTCCAGCTTGCCTTCCTCGATCTTGCCGGTGCCGTGCAGGTCGACATAGACCGACAGCGGCTGGGCAACGCCGATGGCGTAGGAGAGCTGGATCGTGCAGCGGTCGGCCAGCCCTGCGGCCACCACGTTCTTGGCGAGGTAGCGGGCCGCATAGGCCGCCGAACGGTCGACCTTGGTGGTGTCCTTGCCGGAGAACGCGCCGCCGCCATGCGGGGCCGCGCCGCCATAGGTATCGACGATGATCTTGCGGCCGGTGAGGCCGGCATCGCCGTCGGGGCCGCCGATGACGAACTTGCCGGTCGGGTTGACGTACCACTTGCAGTCCTCGGCGATCTTCAGATCACCCAGCGCTTCGCGGATGTAGGGCTCGACCACCTTGCGCACCTTGGCCGAATCCCAGTTGGCGTCGAGATGCTGGGTGGACAGCACGATCTGGGTGACGTCGGCCGGCTTGCCGTCGACGTAGCGGACCGTCACCTGGCTCTTGGCGTCCGGGCCGAGCCTGCCGGCGTCGCTGGAATTGGCGCGGCGGGCCGTCGACAGGTTCTCGAGGATCTTGTGGCTGTAATAGATCGGTGCCGGCATCAGTTCCGGGGTCTCGCGGCAGGCATAGCCGAACATGATGCCCTGGTCGCCAGCGCCTTCGGCGTTGGAATCCTGGGCCTTGTCGACACCCTGCGCGATGTCGGCCGACTGGCCGTGCAGCAGCACGTCGATCTTGGCATGCTTCCAGTGGAAGCCGTCCTGCTCGTAGCCGATGTCGCGGATGGCGCGGCGGGCGGCCGCCTTGAACTTCGACGGATTGACCAGCGGATTGCCGGCGGCGTCCTTCGCCACCTTGCCGTCCTTGTCCTTCTTCAGCAGCGTCTCGGGGACGCGCACTTCGCCGGCGATCACCACCCGGTTCGTCGTCGCCAGCGTCTCGCAGGCCACGCGCACGTCCCAGGGGCTCATGCCGGCCTTCTTGGCTTCACGATAGACCAGATCGACGATTTCGTCGGAAATACGGTCGCAAACTTTGTCGGGATGTCCTTCGGAAACAGATTCCGATGTAAAGAGATAGTTCTGGCGCGCCACGGGTGTCCCCTCTTGAAAGCTGCATCGGGAGGATGCTTCAGCGGGCGACGGATAGCGAAGCAACCGGTGGCGCGTCAAGCCCGCGCGACAAACTACCTGCCTTGCCGGCGCCGCCCGGGCCGCTCCGCGAGCCTTCGATCACTCGCTTTCGCCGGCGGCCAGAGCCTTGACCAAGTCAATGATCTTGCGGCGGATCTTGGCGTCGCTGATCTTCACGAAGGCCCTGTTCAACTGGAGGCCTTCGGTGCTGGTGGCGAAATCCAGGGCGAGGGTGGCCGAAGCGTCTTCCGCCAGCCCGCGCACCGTCCCGTCCTGGCCTGGCGCGTCCTCGAACAGGAAGGACACCGGCACGCCGAGGACCTCCGAGATCGCCTGCAGGCGGCTGGCGCCGACGCGGTTGGTGCCCTTTTCGTATTTCTGGATCTGCTGGAATGTTATTCCCAGCGTCTCGCCGAGCTTTTCCTGGCTCATTCCAAGCATGTTCCGGCGGAGCCGGATACGGCTTCCGACGTGAATATCCGTTGGATTCGGCTTTTTCTTGCTGTCTCTCCCGTTCATTTTTCCCCTCGCTGGTTAGCGACTTAAGGTTTTTATACGGTGTCGAGTCTGCAGTTGGTCCGTCTGCCTGCGGATCAGTTCGGCAGCCAGCGGCGGCTGGCGGAGGTGCCTGCCGCAAGCAGGCCGAATAGGGCAACAATGGCGAGGCCGATGGTAGCGGCCGGAAGCGCCGGCCGAACGGCCTGCGCGGCTATGGAAAGGTCTATATCAAAGTATCCACGAGCATTGATCGCAAGGGCGTCGATCACTCGGCCGTATTGGTCGACGGCGCCGGAAATGCCTGTATTTGCTGCGCGCACGAGTGGCAGTCCCGTTTCGACGGTGCGGAGTTGCGCCTGCCTGAAATGCTGATAGGGCCCAGGCGTGTCTCCGAACCATGCGTCATTCGTGACGTTCACAATAATATTCGCTGACGTAACGTCAACTGCTACCAGTTGCGGAAAGATGATTTCATAGCAAATGAACGGCACGGCAGCCAACCCGCCGGGAATGTCGATGGCCTTTCGCAAGGTTCCGGGTGCGAAATTCATGGGGCCGGCGACGATTTGCTTGAGGCCGATGCGCTCAAAGAAGTCTGCAAAGGGAAGGTATTCGCCGAAGGGAACAAGATGCACCTTGTCCACGGCGTCGACGATCTCTCCGGAGGAATCGATCGCCAGGACGGAATTGTAGTCGATCGCCATCCGGCGCGTCCCGTCGCTTTCGGTGCGCACGGCTCCCGCAAGCAGCATCTGTCCGTCCGCCAGCGTGTCGCCGATGGCAGCCAGCGCGTCGGGTCTGTCGGTGAACAGGAACGGCACCGAGGTCTCCGGCCAGACGATCAGCACGGGCCTGTCGCGCCCGGCGGCGGCAGGCTCGGCGCTCAGGCGCAGCAGGTCGGAGAAAGCCTTGTCCTGCTCTTCCGGGTTCCATTTCACGGTCATGTCCACCGAGGGCTGGACGACCCGGACCGCAAGCTTTTGCTGGTCGGGCCGATCGACCGTGGACAGGCGGTAAATGCCGAAGCCGGCATGCAGCACGCATAACGACAGGGCGAGCGCCAGCCCTATCCTGCGGTGGCGCGCGCCGGAAAGCAGGGCGGGCATGGCGAAGACGAAGACGGCGAGCGCGTTCATGCCGACAAGGCCGACCACGGTGACGCTTTGCATCAGCACGGGCACCGGCATGGCGGCGTAGCCGATCGCGTTCCACGGAAAGCCGGTGAACAGGAACGTCCTCAGCCATTCGGCGAGCCCGAAGCCGAAGGCGAGCGCGGCGATGCGGCCGATGCCCTCGCTCCACAGCAGCCGCGCCAGCGCCGTCGCGAAGCCGTAGAAGAAGGCCAGCAGCAGCGGTACGCCGAGCACCGCGAAGGGCAGGGCCCAGGCGAAGCTTTCGGCCTCCACCAGCAGGGCGCTGCCGATCCACCACAGGCCGGCGAGGAAATAGCCGAAGCCGAACCACCAGCCGATTGCGAAGGCCGGGCGCAGGCGGCGCAGGAAGGTGGCCCCGACAGGCGGCGACGCACCGTCCAGCAACCAGACCAGCACCGGGAAGGAAACGAAACCGGCGGCGAAAAAATCGTAGGGAGCCTGCGCCAGCACCGCGAACGCGCCGGCAAGGAACGCCGCCAGCGCACGGCGCCAGCCCCAGAGCAGAATAAAACGCCCCGACAGGCGCTCCATACGCAGTTCCCCGTCGCGAATCACCCCGACCCCGGTTTAGCAGCCCGACCGATATTAGCGAACGCCCAAACGTGCCGCCGGCTTTCCTGGCCTGAGGGCATCGTGCTATCCGCGCTCGCTTACCCTGCCCTTCTCGACGCTCAGGAATTGCGCCTTGCCGTCAAGGGCCGAGAACAGGGCGGACTCGGTTCCGGTCATGAAGGTCTGGCAGCCTATGTCATCGAGGATCGAAAACAGCGCGGCGCGACGGCGCAGATCGAGATGCGCGGCGATCTCGTCGAGCAGCACCAGCGGCACCTGGCCCGCCATGTCCGCGGCGAGCCGCGCATGCGACAGCACGATGCCGACGAGCAGCGCCTTCTGCTCGCCGGTGGAGCAATATTCGGCGGCCATGGCGTTCTGCCGGTGCCGTACCAGCAGGTCGGAGCGATGCGGGCCTTTGAGCGTTCGGCCCGCCGCCTGATCGCGCATACGCGCCACCGCCAGGCTTTCGCGGTAGCTTTCCTCGACGTCGGTCGCGGAGCGCTTGGCGATCTCATCCTCGAGTGTTCCCGAAAGCCCGATATCGGCCTGCGGAAACGGTCCGGAGCCGGGCATGCGTCCGATCATCGCCTCGAGCAGGCCGAGCAGCTCCAGCCGCGCCGCCGCCATCGCCACGCCGGCTTCCGCCATCTGCGCCTCGATCGCCGTCAGCCAGCCCTGGTCGCGGCCGCCTTCGGCCAGCAGCCGGTTGCGGCCGCGCATGGCCTTCTCGAAGGCGAGCGCGCGCTGGCCGTGGCCCGGATCGACCGTCAGCACCATGCGGTCGAAGAAGCGCCGGCGGTCCGCCGCCGGCCCGGTGAACAGCGCGTCCATCGCCGGCGTCAGCCAGACCACCCGCACCCATTCGAGCAGGGTTTCGGCGGATTTCGCCGGCGCCCCGTTGATGCGGATGCGCCGCCCGCCGTCGGACCCGGCCGCGCCGACGGTTCCGGTACCGATCTCGACGGTGTCGAAAGGGCCGTCGAGCGCCGCATGGACGGCGAAGCCGCCCTCGCTGCCCTCGCGCGCCATTTCCTCGTAGGTGGCGCGGCGCAGGCCCCGCCCGGGCGCCAGCATCGAGATCGCCTCGAGCAGATTGGTCTTGCCGGCGCCGTTGTCGCCGGAAAACACCACCGATCGCGGCTCGAACGGCAGGTCGAGCGTCTCGTAATTGCGGAAATCGGTCAGGCGCAGCCTGGTCAGGTGGACCGGCGCCGGATGGTCGGACATGGGAGGCGACAGGTCGGTCCGGCTCACACCCGCATCGGCATCAGCACGTAGAGCGTATCGTCATCCGTCGTGTCGTGGATCAGCGTCGGCGAACCGGCGTCCGCCAGCATGAAGCGGGCGTTTTCGCCGGAAAGCTGCGCTGCGACATCGAGCAGATATTTGGCGTTGAAGCCGATCTCCATGGGGTCGGCCGAATAGTCCGCGGCCAGCTCCTCGGTGGCGCTGCCGGAATCCGGATTGTTGACGGTCAGCGTCACCAGGGCGTCGGCGATCGAGATCTTGACCGCCCGGCCGCGCTCCGAGGAGACGGTGGACACGCGGTCGACGGCGCGGGCGAAACTCTCCCGGTCGATCATCAGCCGCTTGTCGTTGCCGATCGGGATCACCCGCTGGTAGTCGGGGAAGGTGCCGTCGATCAGCTTGGAGGTGAGCACGACGCCGCCGATGGTGAAGCGGATCTTGGCATCCGACAATTCGGTCGTCACCACCACGTCCGGTGTGTCGACCAGCTTCTGCAGCTCGCTTACCGTCTTGCGCGGAATGATGATGCCGGGCATGCCCTCCGTGCCGGTCGGCGCATCCATCTCGGCGCGCGCCAGCCGGTGGCCGTCGGTCGCCACCGCGCGCAGCTTCAGCTTTCCGTCGACCTCCACGGCATGCAGGTAGATGCCGTTGAGGTAATAGCGGGTCTCCTCGGTGGAGATCGCGAACTGGGTCTTGTCGATCAGCCTCTTCAGCGCCGCCGAATCCATCCTGAAGAAGTGCGAGAACGATCCCGCGGTCAGTTGCGGGAAATCCGACTGCGGCAGGCATTGCAGGCGGAAGTTGGAGCGCCCGGCGACCACCGACATGGAATTCCCGTCATCGTCGGTGCGCAGCATCACCTCGGCACCGTCCGGCAGCTTGCGGACGATCTCGTAGAGCAGGTGGGCCGGCACCGTCGTGCCGCCGGCCTGCTCGACCTGCGCCGCCGTCGCCTCGGTGATCTCGAGGTCGAGGTCCGTCGCCTTCAGCTCGAGGCTGCTGCCTTCCGTGGCGAGCATGACGTTGGACAGGATCGGTATCGTGTTGCGGCGTTCGACCACGCGGTGGACGTGGTTGAGGGACTTGAGGAGATTTGAGCGTTCCAGAACTACGCGCATGACGAAACCGGCTCGATTTGCTTGACACTGACAGTCGGCGGAGGGTCACCGCCGAACCGCCTGTTATGGCGGGACTCCGGAACAGACTGACAGCAAAAGACTCGCAATGGCAAGCCCGCGGAACGGCCTGGCGGCCGTTCCGTGGGCTTGTGTGGAAAACGGCCGCGGCCGCGGATGCGCTCAGGCTTGGTCGCTGATCAGCCGCCGCAGCAGTTCGAGCTCCTGGGCGAGCGAATTGTCGCTGCCCGAGAGGTCCTCGATCTTGCGCACCGCGTGCAGGACCGTGGTGTGGTCACGGCCGCCGAACCGCCGGCCGATCTCCGGCAGCGAGCGCGGCGTCATGACCTTGGCGAGGTACATGGCAACCTGACGCGGCTTGACGATGGTGCGCGTGCGCCGGTTGGACAGCAGCTCGGTCTTCGACACGTTGTAGTGCCGGGCGACGATGCGCTGGATGTCCTCGATGCGCGGCCGCTTCGGTTCGCCGGAGCGGTACATGTGGCGCAGGATGTCGTCGATCCGGTCGATGGTGATCTGCGGCTCGAAGCTCTGCCGGAACAGCAACTGGTTGAAGGCGCCTTCGAGCTCGCGGCCGCTGCCGGTGACGGTGCGGGCGACATGCTCCAGGATTTCGTCGCCGATTTCCCCGGCACCGTCCTCGGTCCTGGCCGCGGCCCGGCGCAGCCTCAGCATGCCGAGACGCATCGCGAAATCGGGCGCCGCCATCTCCAGCGCCACCCCGCCGACGAGGCGGGAGCGCACGCGCGGCTCCAGCGATTCCAACTCGGCGGGCGGCCGGTCCGCCGCCACCACGACCTGCTTGGCGCTGTCCAGCAGCATGTTGATCAGGTGACAGAACTCGTTCTGGATCGACTTGCCCTGCAGGAACTGCATGTCGTCAATGATCAAAAGGTCGATGTCGCGCAGTTGCTCCTTCAGCGTCAGCGCATTGTTGTCACGGATGGCAGTGGCGAAGCGCCACATGAAATATTCCGCGGTCAGATAGACGACGCGCGACTTGCCGTTCTGGCGCACCGCCTCGGCGGCGATGGCCTGCAGCAGGTGCGTCTTGCCGAGCCCCACCGAGGCATGCAGGAACAGCGGATTGAAGCGCGAGGCCGATTCCGCGACCGCCTTTGCGGCGGCCAGCGCCACCCGGTTGGCCGAGCCTTCGACAAAAGACTCGAAAGTATAGCGCGGGTCGAGCGGCGAGCCGAGCACGCTCGACCTGGTTTCCGCGTCCGAAAGCGGGCGGCGCGGCTGGTCGCGCGCCGCGGCCGGCATGGCCGTGGTGCCGGCCGACAGTGCCGAGTGGATCTGCCGCGCGGCCTTGCGCGGGGCGTCGGCCTCCGGCGCGGGAAGCGCAGCCCGGGTGGCGGTGCGCGCGATGAACTCGACCTTCAGGACGCTAGCGTCCTCCTGCCTCCAGATGTCGGACACAAGATCGAGATAGTGCCCGTTGATCCAGGACCGGAGGAAGGCGGTGGGAACGGAAATGCGCACGAGCCCCTTCGAAGCTTCTGCAAGCTTCATGCGTCCGAACCAGCTCGAATAGACCTCGCTTCCCAGTCGCGCCTTGAGTTGGGTCTTGACCCGTTCGAAGACATTGTCGGCGCCGTCCGCTGCCAGCATGCCTTTGTCTTCGGCTCGATTCGTCGGGAGAAGGAAACCCGACTTGGCCTCTCCTCCAGCGCCGCCGTGCATGTTGTCCACCTCGACTTTCCTTCCTCGTATCGCCGCCGGGGCCCGCCGCGCCGGCACGAATGTCCGCATTTTGATCCGCGGCAGAACCCCGGACCGCTCTCGTGCTGAAACCCGACCGCAGCGCGGACCGGTCCGCACCGATCCTGCTTCTCGGGCAACAACCAGCACCCTCCGGCCAGAGGCCGAAGCGCACCCGTTCCCAAACGCGTTGGCTACCCCACTCGTCAGTCGCTCGAGAAGACGCATGCATCCTCAACACGGAATCGCTCCGCGTTGTGCATCCCGCCGCATTTGCTAGGATTGGTCGGCCGCAGGCCTGTCTTCTCAATAGGGAGACTTTACAAAACCGGGGGGGCGCCCCGCAAGGTCCGAGCCAACTGTTTTTTAAAGTTAGCCGACGACGAAAGTGCTGAATTCCGGCCGTTCCGAGACGAAAGTCGCGGCCAAGACCTTATGAATCATCACCTTCCGTCCGGCGGTCTTCGGAAGGAGCGTGTCGGCGAAATAGTTTTTAATTTTTTTCCTGATAGCCCAAACCTCCGAAAATCCCCGCAGGTGGTGGACAGCCTGTGGATAATATCATACTAACAGGCTGAAAACGCTTGGATTTTGGATTTTGACCAAATTGCGACGCCTGCCGCAACGGGATGCCGATTTTTGTGCGGTGCGGGGCAAACAGCAGCGGCCGCGCGCGCGCCGCGGCGTCGGCATCCGGCACGTCGCGCCGCCCGTCGACGAGGGGTCGGCGGGTGATCCGGGATGTTAGATGACAAACGAAAACCCGGCCTTTAGCGGCCGGGTCGGCATGCTCGCGAAGCGTGTGTGGAGGTCAGGCGGAAAGGGTCTTAAGGCGCTGCGCCAGGCGCGAGACCTTCCGGGAAGCCGTGTTGCGATGCAGCACGCCTTTGGTGGCGGCGCGCATCAATTCGGGCTGCGCGACCTGGAAGGCGGCCTCCGCGGCGGCCTGGTCGCCGGCGGCCAGCGCCTCTTCGACCTTGCGCACGAAGGTACGCACACGCGACCGGCGGTTCTTGTTGATCGCGGTGCGACGGGCGATCTTGCGCGTAGCTTTCTTGGCCGAAGACGTATTGGCCATGGTGCCTCTCTCGTATCTCGTGATGGTTGTCCGGCAAGATCACCTAGACAACAAAATAACCGGGCGGCTCCAGGCCACCCCCTCATCTGGCGCGGCTTATAGAGGAGCTTTGCCGCCCCGTCAACGCCGATTCCGGCCCGCCTCCCGACTCACCGGTTCTGGAAATTCGCCGAGCGTTTTTCGGCGAAGGCGGCCATGCCTTCCTTCTGATCCTCGAAGGCGAACAGCGAGTGAAAGAGCCGGCGCTCGAAGCGCAGGCCTTCGCCGAGCGTCGTCTCGTAGGAGCGGTTGACGGCTTCCTTGGCCATCATCACCGCCGGCAGCGAGAAGCCGGCGATCTTGTCGGCCGCCTTCAGCGCCTCCTCGATCAGCTCGCCCGCCGGCACCAGGCGCGACACCAGCCCGCAACGCTCGGCCTCGGCCGCGTCCATCATCCGCCCGGTCAGGCACATGTCCATGGCCTTGGACTTGCCGACGAAGCGGGTCAGCCGCTGCGAGCCGCCCATGCCGGGGATGACGCCCAGCGTGATCTCCGGCTGGCCGAACTTCGCCGTGTCGGCGGCGATGATGAAGTCGCACATCATGGCGAGCTCGCAGCCGCCGCCGAGCGCGTAGCCGGCGACCGCCGCGATGATCGGCTTGCGCAGCCGGGTGAAATCCTCCCAGCCGCTGAAGAAATCGCCGAGATACATGTCGACATAGGTCTGGGACTGCATCTCCTTGATGTCGGCGCCGGCGGCGAAGGCCTTGTCCGACCCGGTCAGCACAAGCGCGCCGATCCTCGGGTCCGCTTCGAAGGCGCGGGCGGCGGCGAGCAGCTCCGTCAGCACCTCGGTGTTGAGCGCGTTGAGCGCCTTCGGGCGGTTGAGGGTTATCAGACCCACCTTGCCCCGCGTCTCGACCAGGATCGTTTCATACGCCATGCGATCTCTCCTCTCTGATGGACCGGGGGTTAGCCTACTTCTGGCAGGAGCGGCAATAGAAGGTCGAGCGGCCCGACTGCACGACGCGCTCTACGTGCCCGCCGCAGCCCGGCCGCCGGCATGGCTCGCCCTCGCGGTCGTAGACGGAGAAGGAATGCTGGAAATAGCCGAGCGAGCCGTCCGTCTGGATATGGTCGCGCAGCGACGAGCCACCCGCCTCGATCGCCTCGGCGATGACCGCGCGGATCGCGTCGGCGAGCGTGTCGGTGCGCACCGCCGCCTTTTTGCCGCGCCCGGCGATGCTGCCGGCCTCGCGCAGCGGGGACAGGCCGGCGCGCCACAGCGCCTCGCAGACATAGATGTTGCCGAGCCCGGCAATGGTGCGCTGGTCGAGCAGTGCGGCCTTCAGCGGCGCGATCCGGCCGTGCAGCAATTCGCGCAGCAGCGCGCCGTCGAGCGCGTTGCCGGTCGGTTCCGGACCGAGGCCGGCGAGCATCGGATGGCCGGCGGCCCCATCCTCGGCGAGCAGCATGAAGCCGAAGCGCCGCGGGTCGTTGTAGATCACGCGCGCCGCCCCGCCCGTGGGCGGGTCGAGGTGGAAGACGACGTGGTCGTGCGCCGCCGCTTTCGACCGTTCGTGATGAAATATTCCGGGTACCGATACGTCCTTGTCGCATTCGATGCGGAACGAGCCGGACATGCCGAGATGGCAGACCACCGCCGGCCCGCCCTCGACGTCGAGCAGCAGATATTTCGCCCGCCGGCCGAGCCCGGCGATCCGCTTTCCCGCCAGGCGCTCGGCGAAACGCTCGGGGAAGGGGAAGCGCAGGTCGCCGCGCCGCAGCTCCACGCTGGCGATGCGGGCGCCTTCCATCACCGGCTGCAGGCCGCGCCGGACCGTCTCGACCTCGGGCAGTTCAGGCATGGTCGGCGATAGCCTTCGCGAAGGGGGTTCCGTGTGGACCTTTGTCCAGGCCGAGATGGGCGGCGACGGTCTCGCCGATGTCGGCATAGGTCTTGCGCAGTCCGACCGATCCGCCTTTGCCGCCCGGCAGCAGGCCGAAGATCGGCACGCGCTCGCGCGTGTGGTCGGTACCGTGCCAGGTCGGATCGCAGCCATGATCGGCGGTGAGCAGCAGCAGGTCGCCGGCCCGCAGCCTGGCGAATGCCTCGGGCAGGCGGCGGTCGAAGGCTTCCAGCGCAGCGGCATAGCCGGGCACGTCGCGGCGATGGCCGAAATCGGTGTCGAAATCGACGAAGTTGGCGAAGACCAGGTCGCCGTCGCCCGCCTCGTCCATGGCCGCGAGCGTCTTGTCGAAGAGCGCCAGGTTGCCGGCTGCCTTGCGCATTTCGCTGACGCCGCGATGGGCGAAGATGTCGCCGATCTTGCCCATGCCGATCACCTTGCTCCCCCGCCCCACGAGACGGTCGAGCACGGTCGGCTCCGGCGGCGGCACCGAATAGTCGCGGCGGTTGGGGGTGCGCTCGAAGGTGGCGGCGGTCTCACCCAAGAACGGCCTTGCGATCACCCGGCCGATGTTCAGCGGGTCGACCAGTTTCCGCACCGTCTGGCAGAAGCGGTAGAGCCGCTCCAGCCCGAAATGCGTCTCGTGCGCGGCGATCTGCAGCACGGAATCGGCCGAGGTGTAGCAGATCGGCTTGCCGGTGCGGACGTGCTCCTCGCCGAAATCCTCGATGACCTGGGTGCCCGCGGCATGGCGGTTGGCGAGGATGCCGGGCACCCCGCCCTCGCGGACGATCGCTTCGGTCAGCTCCGCCGGAAAGGCCGGCACGGTCTCGGGAAAATAGCCCCAGGCGAAGGGCACGGGCACGCCGGCGATCTCCCAGTGTCCGGTGATGGTGTCCTTGCCGATCGAGACTTCTTCCGCCGCGCCATGGAAGGCGCCGTCGCGCAGCCGCGCCCCTTCGAACGGATTGCTGCCGCTGGCGATGCGGGCTGCCTCGCCGAGCCCGAGCGAGGCCATGACGGGCAGCGCCAGCGGTCCGCTGCGCAGGCCTTGCTGGTCCGCGCCGCCGGCGGCCGCGGCGCACGCTATATGACCGAGCGTATCGGCGCCGTCGTCGCCGAAGCGTGCGCCGTCCGCCGCGCCGCCGACGCCGAAAGAATCGAGAACGAAGAGGAAGGCGCGTGCCATGGGCGTCCGGAACCGAGCGAGCCAAAAGGTTCCAACACATAGGACCGGCTCGTGGGAATGGCAATTCGCCGACACCTCCCGCTCAGGGCTGCGGGAGCAGTCGAGCGGCGCGAACAGGCTGGATTAACGTTTCGGCAATGTCCTTGAACCGATGCTGAACGCGGCGGCGGGCTCCCGTTCAGCCGCCCCGGCCGACAATGGGTTCCTCATTCGAGGGGAGTGTCCCATGCCTGTTCTGCGTCTTGCCGTCGTCCTTCTGATGGCCCTGGTCTTCGGCATCCTGATGTCGCGGCTTGTCGGGTTCGACATCGATCCGCTGGAGACGCGGTCGACCGCGCTCACCCTCTGCGATTCCGCAGGGCGAAGGCCGTGCCCGTGACACGGCCGCCCATGTGCATATCGGCAAGGGTGGGCTCGCTTCCGGAAAGCGCCGTTGCTAGGGTGCGGCCGACGTCGACAAGGGGAGGGAGACCATGGCCGCCAGCGACTACTACGAAATCCTCGATCCGCGCTTCCGGCGGCTGTTCAACGGCAGCGCCCATGTGGAGAAGCTGTTCACCGGCTGCCGCTGGGCGGAAGGTCCGGCCTGGTTCGCCGCCGGGCGCTATCTCGTCTGGTCCGACATCCCCAACAACCGCATGCTGCGCTACGACGAGACCGACGGCCATGTCAGCGTGTTCCGCAGCCCCTGCGGCAATTCCAACGGCAACACCGTCGACCGCCAGGGCCGTCTGGTCACATGCGAGCATTCCGGCCGGCGCGTCAGCCGCACCGAGCATGACGGCTCGGTCGTCACCATCGCCGACCGCTGGCGCGGTAAGCGCCTGAACTCGCCCAACGACGTGGTGGTGAAGTCGGACGGCTCGATCTGGTTCACAGACCCGACCTACGGCATCGACACCGACTACGAGGGCGACAAGGCCGAGAGCGAGATCGGAGCCTGCCATGTCTACCGGGTCGACCCGGCGAGCGGCGAGGTCGAGGCGGTGATCACCGACATGGTGCGGCCGAACGGCATCGCCTTCTCTCCCGACGAGAGCAAGCTCTACGTCGTCGACACCGGCCGCAGCCATGGTGACGAGAACCCGGCGCATATGCGCGTCTTCGATGTCGATGACGCCGGGAAGGTCTCCGGCGGCGCCGTTTTCGCCGACTGCACCGCCGGGTTTTTCGACGGCTTCCGGCTCGACACCGAGGGCCGCATCTGGACGAGCGCCGCCGACGGCATCCACTGCTACCATCCCGACGGCACGCTGATCGGCAAGGTCAAGGTGCCGGAGGGGGTGGCCAATTGCGTGTTCGGCGGCGAGAAGCGCAACGTGCTTTACATCTGCGGCACCACCTCGCTCTACATGGTCCGCCTGATGGTCAACGGCGCCAAGACCTACTAGGCACCGGACCGGAGGTCGAAAGGCAGCGTCAGTAGCTGCGATGCCTTTCGCCCTGGGCGCCGCCGAAGGCGGTGCGCGATATGGGGCCCCGCTCCGCCGTCACCGGCACGCGGGCGCCCGGGGTCGGGCAGAAGCCGGCTTCGTAGGCGCGGATGGCGCAGGGCGGACCGTAGATGTCGGCGCCGCTGTCGGCCGTGCATGCGGCGATCGCCGGCATCGCCGAAAACGCCGTCAGGAAGAGAAACCGCCGCATCTGCCGACTCCGTTGTCGATTCGAGGCGACGGGTGTTTCAGCTTTCGCGTCGAAAGTCACGTCACGCCGTCGTGACGGCCGGCCGCGCGGGACAGGCAGGAGCCGGGACGGATCAGGCGCCGAGCGCCGCCTTCACCCTCTCCGGCAGGAACGGATAGTGCCGCAGCCGCACGCCGCCGGTGAGCCGCGCCACGGCGTTGGCTATTGCGGGGCCGGTCGGCGGAAGCCCGACCTCGCCGATGCCGGCCGGCCTGTTCTCGGGGGTCGGCGTCACCCTGACGTGGATCTGCGGCATCTCCGACATGCGCATCACCCGGTAGGTGTCGAAATTCGATTCCTGGACTTCTCCGTCGACGATGTTGATCTGCTCGTAGAGGGCGTGGCTGGCGCCGTGCACGATGGCGCCGGCGACCTGCGCCTCGATGTTGAGCGGCTGGACCGCCACCCCCGGATCGACGACGCACCAGACATTGTGCACCCGGATCTCGCCGCTCTCCCGGTCGAGCGACACCTCGGCGACCTGCGCGCAATGCGCGCCGAAGGCGTCGGTATAGGCGAGGCCGAGCGCCCGGCCGTCGCGCGGGCGCTCCCACTCCGCCATCGCCGCGACGGCCTCGATGACTTTTTGCGCGCGCGGCTGGTCGCCGAGCAGTTCCAGGCGGAAGGCCACGGGGTCGACACCCTTGGCGGCGGCGACCTCGTCGATGACGCATTCGACGCCGAAATTGTTCTGGCCATAGCCGACGGCGCGCCAGAAGCCGACGTCCCTGCCATTGTCCTGGCGGATGAACTCCACCAGATGCGCGGGGACGCGGTAGTTGAAGATCGTGCCGTCGGTGACGACCGTGTCGAGGCCGCCGTCGCCTTCGAACATCTCCGGCATGGTGCGGGCGAAGATCGAGTCCGCCGCCACGCGATGGCGCCAGCCGACGATGTTGCCGGCCGCGTCGAGGCCGACCTCGACGTGCTGCGCCGCGAGCGGCCGGTATTTGCCGTGCCGGACGTCGTCCTCGCGGCTCCAGATCACCTTGACCGGCCAGCCCTCGACCTCCCTGGCAAGCGACACGGCGTCGATGATGAAGTCGGCCTCGGCCCTGCGGCCGAAACCGCCGCCGAGCAGCGTGGTGTGGACCTTGACCTTGTCCGGCGTCGTCCCGGCTGCCTCGGCGGCAAAACCCTGCGTCGCGGTCGGTCCCTGGGTCGGTGCCCAGACCTCCACCGTGTCGCCCGCCACCAGCGCGGTGGCGTTCATCGGCTCCATGGTCGCGTGGTGGACATGATCGGTGACGTAGTCGGCGGCGATGACACGCGCCGCGCCGGCGATCGCGGCGACGGCGTCTCCCTCGCTGTGCGCGGCGACGCCCGGCTGGGCGAGATCGCGGCCGGCGTCGCGGTAGGCCTCGGCGAGGCGGCGGCTGTCGTAGCGCCGGACCCGCGAGGAATTGCTCCAGGTGACCTCGAGCAGGTCCCTGGCCCGCCGGGCGGCGTCGTAGCTCTCGCCGATGATGCCGACGCCGTGAGGTAGCGGAACGATCTTGGTGACGCCCTTGACGGCGCGCGCCGCGGCATCGTCGATGGCCTCCGGCTGCTCGCCCGGAACAGGCGCCCGCAGCACCGTGCCGTAGAGCATGTCCGGCAGCTCGACATCGATGCCGAACCGTGCCGAGCCGTCGACCTTCGCCGGCACGTCGATGCGGCCGATATCCATGCGGCCGATGTAACGGCACCGGTCGATGGGCTTCAGGTCGGCCTCTGTCGCCTCCGGCAGCGGATCGGGAAGCTCGCCGGTCGCGGCGATCTCGCCATAGCCCAGCGAGCGTCCCGACCGCGTATGCACCACCCTGTTCGGTTCGGTGGTGAGCTCGCCCGCCGGCACGTTCAGCCGGGAGGCGGCGATCGTCAGCATGATCTTGCGCGTCTGCGCGCCCACCAGGCGCAGCGGCTGGTAATAGCCGCGCATGGTCTCACTGCCGCCGGTGAGCTGGATGCCGTAGAAGCCGGGATTGCCGTATTTCTCCGCGTCGGACGGCGCCTGGACGATGCGGACCTTGTCCCAGTCGGCGTCCATGTCCTCGGCGATGAGCAGGGGCAGCGACGTCATGACGCCCTGACCCATCTCCGAGGCGGGGCAGATGATGGTGACAATGCCGTCGGCGCCGACAGTCACCCAGACATTGGGCTTGAAGCCGCCCGCCGCCGCCGCGGTTTCGGCGCCGAGGCTAGGCGAGGGAAGGCCGCCGAATGCCACTGCGATGCCGGCGCCGCCGACCGTGAGCAGAAAGCTGCGCCGCGACAGGGCGGTGGTGCGGAGTTCGAATGGTTTCGTCATCGCTCAGGCCTCCTGCGCGGCGCGCTCGATGGCGCTGATGATCCGCCCGTAGGTTCCGCACCGGCAGATGTTGCCGTCCATGTGCTCGACGATCTCTTCGCGGGTCGGCTGCGGATTGCTTGCCAGAAGCGCGGCCGCCTGCATGATCTGGCCCGATTGGCAGTAGCCGCATTGCGGCACCTGCTCGGCGATCCAGGCCTGCTGCAGCGGATGGCTGGCATCCGCCGAGAGCCCTTCGATCGTCGTCACCTGGCTGCCGGCGACATCCTGCAGCAGCGTCTGGCAGGAGCGAACCGGCGCTCCGTCGACATGAACGGTGCAGGCGCCGCAAAGCGCGATGCCGCAGCCGAACTTGGTGCCGGTGAGCTTCAGATGCTCGCGGATCACCCAAAGAAGCGGCGTGTCGGGCTCGGCGGCGACGTCGACCTTTCGGCCGTTGATCGTGAACGCGGTCATGAATGCGTCTCCTTGAAGCTGTTGGCTTTGGGCTATCGGCTTTCGAGATAGGCGATGATCGCCGCGCGCCGGGCCGCATCGGGCATGCCGACGGTCATCGTGGTGTCCGGAACCATCGGCGCGGCGCGAGAGGCGTCGGGAGCGCGGCCGCGGCGGTTGGCGGCATGCCTGCTTGGCTCCCGGGCATGGCGCGGGTATCGCCGTAGGCAGATGGTTCATCAGGCAAGGCATCGCTCGCGGAAAATCAACGCGGCCCACGATAGGGGCACGGTGCCGCACGACCAATTCTGCAACGTCTGGCTTTTCTTCGCGATCGTCCGGAATTTCGCCTTACCGGCGCCGAGACGTTCTCGCGCTGCCGGCGGTCCGACACGATCCCGGCTGAGCGTGCCTCTTGCTCCCCGGGAAGGCGAGCCCGCCAGGGCCGCGGTCCCGAAATCAGCTGTTCAGGTGATTCAGGTGGCGAGAGCCCGCGTCGCTGCCGTTCACGGAGACCGGCGCGGGCATCTTACGACCATGTCCGTATTGCCGCGGCGTACACCCCATCACCCTCTTGAAGGCGGTGCTGAAGGCGCTTTCGGATTCATAGCCGAGGGACAAGGCAATCGTGGAAACCGGTTCGCCGGAGTTTTCCAGCCTGTCCCCCGCCAGCAGCATTCGCCAGCGCGCCAGATACTCCATCACGGTTTCGCCGGTCATCTCCTTGAATTTCAGGGCGAAGATCGACCGCGACATGCCGGCTCGCCCGGCCAGCTCCCGCAACGTCCAGCGATGTGCCGGATTGGTGTGGATCGCGGTGATCGCCGCGCAGAGTTGCCTGTCGGCCAGGGCGGCGAACCATCCGGAGCCGCCGTTCAAGCCTTTTTCCAGATGCAATCTCAGGGCCTGGACGAGCATCATGTGGGCGAGGTGCTGCGCGATCAGGTAGCCGCCGGGCTGCTGTTCGTGCATCTCCTGCATCATCCGCTCCACGGACCAGCGCAGCGCCGCCTGTTCCGACTGTCTGCGGATGTGCACGATGGGCGGCAGCATCCGCAGCAGGATTCCCGCGTGATTGCCGCGGACGGCGAAACGGCTGCCGGCCAGGAACAATCCGCCGCCGTCATTCACCGTGACGACGCCGCCGGGCCGCCGGGGAGGAAAGACCGTCTTGGCGTCGACCGGGGCCAGTGCCATGTCGCTGGCGAGGCGGAACGGTCGCCCGCTCGGCAGAACGAAGCAATCTCCCGCTTCCAGGCGCACCGGCTCCGAAACGCCCTCCACCGACAGCCAGCAGCCGCCGGAGACGACGGCGTAGCATTTGATCGTGTCGTGCTGATCGGAAAACCGGATCGACCATTCTCCGCCCGCGTCGAAACCGGCCGACAGATGGCTGTGAGGCTTCAGCAGCGACAGCACGTCTGAGAGTGGGTCCAATGGGTCTCCCCGGACGACTGCGTAGGTGGCCGGACCTTATCGCATGATAGGGCCCGCACGATCGAGTAACATAATCTTTAGGAAGGCCTCGGCCGGCGGCGGAGCTGCCGGGAAAGTGAACTCGTCCGCCGGCGATCCGTCGTCGGGAGGCGGCACCGCGATGCTCGCGGAATGCCGCCGCTAGCGTGCGCAACGCCTCGCGCGATCTGGTGTCGGTGAGCGTGGAGTGCAGCACGATTTCGGACGATGGCAGGTCCGGCAGCCCGAAGCGCCGGCCGACCTCCACCGTGCCGGAAGGCGCAAGCCGGCATCGGCCTCCTTACCCGCCGCGGAACTGCCTGGACGGCAAGCGCTCAGGTGGTCTGGCCGCCATCCACGGTGAGCACGGTCCCCGTGATGTGGCGCGCGGCGGGACTTGCAAGGAAGGCCACGGCGGCAGCGATGTCCTCCGGCTGGCCATAGCGGCCAAGCGGGCTGAGAGAGCGCTGGAAGTCGGCGGAGGCGCCGTCGGCCGGGTTCATGTCGGTATCGGTCGATCCCGGCTGGACCAGGTTCACGGTGATGTCGCGCGACCCGAGTTCGCGCGCGAGGCCTCGCGTGAACGAGTGCAGCGCGGATTTGGTCATGTAGTACACCGTGCCCGTGTCGCCGACGATGCGTTCGGCGCCGGCCGAGCCGATGGTGACGATGCGCCCGCCTTGCTTGAGATGCGGGATGGCGGCCTGCGACGCGAGCACGGGCGAGCGCACGTTGACGTTCAGCAGCGCATCGATGCGATCCACGCTGACGTCGGCGATCGCGTCGTAAAGCGCGATCGCGGCATTGTTGACGAGAATGTCGAGGCCGCCGAGCGCCTTGGCGGCCTGTTCGACCGAGCGCTTGACGGCCGCCGGATCGGCGCTGTCGGCCTGGATGGCAAGGGCCTTGCGGCCTTTCTCCTCGATCGCCCGGACGACCTCGGCGGCGCGATCGGCCGAGCGCTCGTAGGTTATGGCGACATCCGCGCCTTTGTCGGCAAGTGCCAATGCGATGGCGGCACCGATGCCGCGCGAGGCCCCCGTTACGAGGGCGCGTCTTCCATTCAGGTCGGTCATGATCAGCCTTTCTGTATCAATTGACACAGAAATAGCTAGGAACGTTGCCGCGCGGCGTCAATGGATTTATATATCGATTGATGCAGAAATCGGACGAGACACGACAGACTGGAGAGGCCGCCTCCACCCGCGGCCGCGGCAGGCCGCGCGGCTTCGACCGGGAGGCGGCCTTGGCGCGGGCAACCCGCCTGTTCTGGAGCAAGGGCTTCGAGGCGACGTCGATCGCCGACCTCACCCAGGCGATGGGCATCGGATCACCGAGCCTGTACGCGGCATTCGGCTCGAAGGAGGCGCTTTATGCCGAGGCGTTGCGGCACTACCGCGAGAACTACGATACGTTTGCGTGGGCGAATTTCCGCTCCGCCGGCACCGCCCGCGAAGCGGTAAGGTCGCTTCTGATGGATTCGGCCGCGGCCCTGACCGGCTGTCTCGCCGACATCCCGCGCGGTTGCATGGTGACCCTCTCGGCGGTCGGCAGCGAGGGTCATGCGGAACTCGGCGACCTCGTGAGAACCGCCCGCGCGCAAACGCTCGACCGGCTGAAGGCGCGCCTGCAGCAGGCGATATCGGAAGGCGAGATTGCCGCCTCGACCGACATCCACGCGCTCGCCCGCTTCGTGCAGACCGTCCAGAACGGCATGTCGATCCTCGCCCGCGACGGCGCCAGCCGCGGCGAACTGGAAGCGGTGGCCGAACTGGCGATGCTGGGCTGGGACGCCCGCGCCGGGGAGTCATGATCTCCGTATCAGGCGGGCGCAGCCGCCGTGGCGTTGGGCATGGCGGCGCACGGCAGGTTTGGCCCGGCAGAAGTCGGCCATCTACTGCGGCAAACGGCGAATTTCGGCCTCCAGGGCGTCAAACGCTTCGTGCAGCAGATCCACGATCGGGCGCCGACCGCCTTCCCGACTGAAGGCGTCGGTCGACAGGCGCATCGCCCCGATCGCGAGCATGGCAACGAGCCTGAGGCCGGTTTCCCGCTCCGGGGCCGGCCATCTTTCCCGCAAGGCCGAAAAAAGAGCCTTCTCCTGCTGGACATAGCTGGCCTGCTTTCGAGCCTGAACGGCGTCGCTGGAACGCATCAGACGGTCGATGGCGATCATGTCGTCGGCGGGAACAAGGGCACAGACCTTCACGGCCGCATCCCGGATCGCGTCGAGAGGCTGCTTGTCGCGAGGCACGTCCCGCAACGCGTCGAGCAGCATGTCGCTCACGCCACTCTGCAGGGATAGCAGGATCTCGTCCTTGGATTTGAAGTAATAGAAGAACGTCCGCCGGGAAATGCCCGCCGCCGCCGCGACCTGGTCGAGCGTCGTTCCTTCATAGCCCTTCTCGATGAACAGGCGAATTCCGGCCTCCGTGATGCGTTGCAGCGTCTCGCGGCGCTTGCGCTCCCGCAATCCTTCGCAGGGAGCATCCGGCCGGCTGTTTGTCCTCATCCGATCAGTCTCTTGAAAAATTACACTGAGTGCGATAATAATTTTACACCAGGTGCGATTTTATGAAAAGGCAAGACCATGGCAAGGTGGACGACATCCGACATTCCCTCGCAGCAAGGCCGCTCGGCGATCGTCACCGGCACCGGAGGGCTGGGGTTCGAGGATGCCTTGGCATTGGCGCGCGCCGGCGGCGAGGTCATCATCGCGGGCCGCAACCCCGGGAAGGGCGCAACCGCCGTCGCGAAAATCCGGAATGACGCACCGGGTGCGAATGTGCGCTTCGAGAGGCTCGACCTGGCGAACCTCGAATCCATCGCGGATTTCGGCGAAAGGCTGCGGCGCGAAAGAGACAGTCTCGATCTGCTGATCAACAATGCCGGCGTGATGGTGCCGCCCACGCGGCAGCAGACCTCGGATGGCTTCGAGCTGCAGTTCGGCACCAACTATCTCGGTCATTTCGCACTTACGGGCCAGCTCCTGCCGCTCCTGCGCAACGGCAAGGCCGCGCGGGTGGTCACGCTTTCGAGCATCGCTGCCCGGAACGGGGCGATCGACTTCGACGATCTGAATGCGGAGAAGACCTACAGGCCGATGCCGGTTTACAGCCAGTCGAAACTGGCCTGCCTCATGTTTTCCTTCGAGCTGCAACGCCGGAGCGAGGCCGGCGGGTGGGGCGTCGCCGGCATCGCCGCGCATCCCGGCCTTTCCCGCACCGATCTTCTCCACAACGCCCCGGGCCGCTGGAGTGCCGCCGGCATGGCGCGCACGTTTCTGTGGTTCCTGTTTCAGCCGGCAGCGCAGGGCGCTCTCCCCACGCTCTTTGCCGCGACGTCGCCGGACGCCAAAGGCGGTGCCTATTACGGCCCGGACCGGCTGAGCGAAGGGCGGGGATATCCGGCCGCAGCGAAGATACCGCCACAGGCGCTAGACACCGCGGCCGCCGCACGTCTGTGGGACATCTCGCAACACCTCACCAAGGTGGCCTTCTGACGAACTTGGCGGCGTTTGGTGACGGAAGTCGTTCTCAACGGGCTGGACACGGCGGCCCCTGGCAGGCCGAAAACGGTGAAACGCGGAACTCCGTCTACGCCCTAGCCCTCCATGAATGACGACAATCTTCCAAATCAGCGGGTTTCGACTGTGAAATAGCCCGCCTGCGCGATGTCCGTCAGAAGATCGGGTCCTGTGGGACTCCAGCCGAGACAGGCTCGGGTCCAATCGCTGGAGGCGCGCTGGTTTATGGATGCAAAGCCGAAGAACCAGTCGAAGTGCTTGCGCGCCTCTTCTTCCGACAACGACACGCAGGGAACGCCGAGCCCGTTCGCGATCGTTTCCGCGATCTTCCGAAACGCGACGCCCTGTTCGGCCACCGCGTGGTATGTCTCGGCGCTCGCGCCGCGTTCGACAGCAAGCCGAAAGGCGCGGGCGGCATCGTGCACATGCACCGCCGGCCAGGCGTTTTCGCCGTCTCCGATATAGGCCGATCGCCCGTTCCGCCGTGCGATGTCGATCAGCATCGGGACAAAGCCATGGTCGCCCTTGCCATGCACGGATGGAGGCAGGCGCATGACGCTCGTCGGGATGCCGCGATCAGAAAGAGCCCTGGCCGCCGCCTCGGACGCCCGGGGATAAGTGTCCGAAGGCGGGAAAGCTGGATCGGCTTCGACCGCGACAGGACCCGCCGCATCCAGGAAGGCGACACCGGCCGTGACGACGAGTGGTTTATTCGTGTTTTCGATGGCTGCGCCGAGTGTCCCGATCGCGATTCGATCGATCGCGCACGCTTCGGCAAAACGTGAGAAATCATGCACGAAGCCCGTATGAATGACCGCATCCGATATCTCGGCGCCCTGACGGAGCGTTTCGGGCACTTCGAGGTCACCGCGAAGGACCTCCGCGCCTATCTTTCCGAGCCCCTCCGCGCTGCGGTCGGAACGGGCAAGTCCCAGAACCTGGTGCCCATGCGCAAGCAGTTCCCTCACAACGGCTGCGCCGACAAATCCCGTTGCGCCGGTGACGAACACTTTCATGGCCAATCTCCTTCTTGTTCCGGGGGAGAATATCGGCCAAACTCTATCCTGTTAAAATATGTGTGTTTATACCGGTATAATGACTGACAGGCTGAACATCATCGACGACGGAAAACGCCTAGGGGCGTTCCTGAAGGATCGTCGGCAGCGGCTTGACGCCGCCGCGCTCGGTTTCGGAGGCCGGCGCCGGACACCGGGTCTTCGGCGGGAGGAAGTCGCCCAACGGGCTCACATCAGCACGACATGGTACACGTGGCTCGAACAGGGGCGCGGTGGCGCACCGTCGCCGCGCGTGCTCGACAGCCTTGCCGAAGCGCTCATGATGACCGAAGCGGAACGCGAGCATCTGTTCCTGGTCGGCATCGGTCGTCCACCGAAGTCCCATGCCCCTGCGCGCGAGGGCATCTCGTGGCGGCTGCAACGATTCCTCGACGCCATGCCGATGATCCCGGCGACCGTCGCGACCTCGACCTGGGACATCATAGGCTGGAATCGCGCAGCGCAACTCGCTCTCACGGACTACGAAGCGCTGCCTCCCGGCGAGCGGAACATCTTGCGGCGGATGTTTCTCGATCCAGCGACCCGCGCCGCCCAGCTCGACTGGGAGCCTGTGGCGCGGTTTCTGGTCGCAACCTTCCGCGCGGAAACCGCTCGCGTGGGCGAGGACGAGCGGGCCGCGGAGCTCGTCGCCGAACTTTCAGGCAAAAGCGACGAATTCACCCGCATGTGGATAGAGAACGACGTGCAGGCCACCGGGGAAGGGGCGAAGACGATCCGCCACGCGGCGGTGGGGGAGATCACCTTCGAGTTCTCTTCCTTCGCGATCGATGGCCGGCCCGACCTCAAGCTGATGGTCTATAATCCGGCGGCCGAGGTCGACTTGAAAAAGATGCGTCAGCTGTGCAGTCCGGACGGAGCGGCATAGCCGCGACATATCTGGCTATGGTGGCCCACGGTGCCCT